>Ga0209667_1000031_pt1 | contig 137411 bp, 129 predicted proteins | sample SaaInlV_165m_DNA_2_FD_184682 | JGI IMG/M metagenome (GOLD analysis project Ga0209667, IMG submission 184682) | Marine microbial communities from expanding oxygen minimum zones in the Saanich Inlet - Saanich Inlet SI037_S3LV_125m_DNA (SPAdes)... | ecosystem: Environmental > Aquatic > Marine >... | reverse complement strand
CCGTTGTTATCGAGCAGGGCGAGCATCGGGTACGCTTTGAATATGACCCGCTCTCTTTCAAGTTGGGCCTGGCAATCACCCTCTTAACAATACTGATCTGCGGGGTCACTCTGTTTAAATATAAAATCGAGGAAAATGTCTGAATCCTTAGTTCCCTTTAAATTTATTGTTCCCTCAAATATCCACAACGATTAATGCAAATTGCCAGCCCCTTGACAGAAAAGACCCACAATAAACCGCTCTGGTTTTTCCTCATTTTTGTCATGGCGGCCTTGACACGCGCTTACTATTTAACAGATTATCAATACAATCCCTTTTTTATGTATGTTTACATGCATACGGATTCGTATGATTATTATTTAGGAGCCCACAATTTTGCCGCAGGAGACCTTCTAGCCCTATCCCCGTCAAACCGATTTTCCCCTCTTTATACTTATTTTGTCGGTCTCTTTTTTAAAATTACAGGACAGGACCTGATCGCATTCTGGTTTTTTCAGTTTACGATGGGTATTTTTACCGTGTTGCTGGTTTATCGGGTCGCCCTGGAATTGTTCAATCATCGCGCGGCGATTTTTGGTGCAATTTTATATAATTTCTACGGCCCCGCTCTGATGTATGAAGGAGTGATGCTTCGCGCTTCCCTTCTAACTTTTTTAGGAATCCTGTCCCTTTATCTTGTTATCCAGGTTCTAAAAAACCCCAGGAACCTGTTAATATTGGCGGCTGGGATTTCGATTTCTTTGTTTATCCAATGTCGTCCTAATGTAGCCCTTATTTTTCTATTATTGCCTCTTTTATACCTCGCTCCTTTTGACCGCAAAAATCTTAAGCTCTTTTTACAGATAGCGGGAGTGGCGCTCATTTTCTTCATCCCACTTCTTTACAGAGGCTGGTTGGTCCATGGAAAATTTGTATTGTTTGATGCCTCCGGTCCTGCCGCATTGTTAATTGGAAATCACCCGGACTATCTGGGGATTGGGTTAAGCAAGGAGCATGAATATCCCGGCGCCCTGAGTATGGGTTACGGTGAAATGCTGGCGGTTTTCTGGGATCGCCTTGCCGGACAGCCGTTGCAGATGCTGGGCTTGTACGTCCGCAAATTATTTTATATGTTTTCCAGTCTGGAGCCGTATAACAATTATGATTTTTTATTATTCAAAAAATTTTCCCCTCTATTAAATACACCCCTTTCAAACTTTTCTCTTATCTCCTCCCTGGCTCTCACGGGACTTTTATTTCAAGTGGGTAAAGGAAAAAATATCAAACTACTCTACGGGTTTATGGGAGGAATCACCGTTGCTATTATACTTTTTTATATACTCGCCCGGTTTAGAATTCCCATGGTCCCCTACTATGCAATTTTTGCAGGCTTCACGCTTGATACATTTTTTTTCAGGCTGAAGCAAAGTCAATGGATAAAGTCCGCGCAAATGTTTCTCGTGTGTTCATTTTTAATCCTGCTTTTTAATATTCCTGAATTCACCCGTGGAGTCAGGCAATCCTACGCTGATGAGCTAAATTTAAAAATCGGATTGAATCTGATTGCTAATAAACGTTATTCACAGGCTATTGAACCCCTGAACGATTTAATAAAAAACAATCCTGATAACCGTCCAGTATTAAGAGCTCAGGCGCTGGCTTTATGGAAGACTAGGAAGGCGAGAAAGGCTATTCTGGTTTATGAAAAGCTTGTTGATCTCATACCCGGGGATGCGGGAACTCATTTTGATTTGGCAACCCTCTATGCAGATTCTGAAAACTGGCAGAAAGCCCTTTCGCATATGGAATTTTCCGAACGCCTGTTTCGGAAAAAGCGGGAACCCCATTGGGCAGACATCGCACGGGAACAGGTCAAGCTGTATACAAATAGAAATAAAGACTGATCTGAACGTTTAGCGAGATCGGCTCATGTCGGCAGTATTTTTCATCACTTAAAGTGATAGCTTCTGGCTCCTCCTATGCAAACACGGGATAAACATAAATTGCCTGCTGCAGAATTTATATTTCTGGCAGGATTGATGGGCCTATACTTCGCGACACGTTTAACCGGATTGACCTTGTTGCCGATATTTACGGACGAAGCGATGTATATTCATATCGCACAAATAATCGACAGCAACTGGGAGAACCTTTTTTTAACCAAGGTAAATGCATTCAAACCTTTATTTATATGGATTGTAGCGACCTATCAGAATTTTTTTCCCGATCCCCTTCTGGCAGGAAGGTTGGTATCGGTAGCGGCAGGAGCGGCTTCAACGCTTGGGATTTATTGGCTGGGCCGGGAGCTTTTCTCGGATCGGGTAGGTAAAGTTTCAGCAATTATTTATTTATTTTGCCCCTACTTCATTTTTTTTGAGCGTTTGGCCTTGATGGAAAGCCTGGTTAACGCATTTGGAATTTGGACTGTTTGGGTTTCTTTCAGGATTACCAAAGAAAATGAATTGAAAATAAGGAGCTTTGTGCTATTGGGAACCCTTTTGGGTTTGGCGTTTTTAACAAAATCTACCGCATTAATGTTTTTCCCGGCACCCTTCGTTATTTTTCTCTTAGCGAAAACTTATACCAAAATAAACTTTCTAAAATTTTTAAGCGGGACCATTTTTTTGGTTCTGCTGATAAATCTACCTTATTTTTTAACGGATCAGGTTATTGGTTTTAATAATCGACACCCGATTTTTTCATCAACTAATTTCTATATCCCTATTGAAACTTTAGTGGGCTTCCCGATTGATATTTGGGGGAGAAATATCTGGACTATTTACGTTTATTTTATGATTTATCTAACCTTCCCGTTATTTCTGGTTATAGCGTTTGGAATTTTTTACGCATTGCTGCAGAAAAATAAAACAGGAATTACTCTTTTACTATTGTTTGTGATTCCGGCGTCTATTATTGTGCTGATAGGAGATCGTATTTTTTCCAGATATTATTTGATAGTGATCCCCCCTCTTATTATTTTATCGGGGTGGGCCCTTGTTCAGCTTGCGAACTATGTATCCAGAAGACTGAACGTATTGCATTCGACCTGGGCCAACATTCTCCTTGCTGTTCTTCTGATTTTTATGGTTTCTGAGGGAATAGTTTTTTCAAAAAATTTAAGTAAGGACCCATTCAAGGCTTTTTTCCCGAAAATTGACCGCTATCAATACTTAACAAGTCAAAGTTCAGGTCATGGAGTAAAAGAGGCCGCAGAGTTTTTGATCACAAAAAGCAAGGCAGAGCCCATATATGTACTGACTTCCTGGAGTCAGGGAAACCCTCAGGACGGCATAATGGTTTATCTTTGGGGACAACCGAAAATTAATACTATTCCAGCTCTTTGGTGGCCTGGAGAGAAAAAACTATTTCCGCAAGGTGAAACGTTTCCTGTTTTTCCTTCCAAATACCAATCGATAAAACCGGGAACAGGGAATACAGCAGATCTTAAGAATGTATTTTTTATAATGCCTTTAGAGGCCACCGATTACAAAAAAGAGGTTTTGGAAAATAACCCGGGATGGAAAAGGGTATGGCAATTGTCGAAACCTGACGGCAAAAGCAATATTGAAATTTACCAATATAAAAATTTGAATTAGCCGCACTACTATCCATTTACTATGCTGAATATATTCCCTTTTTTTTATTTGGTGGTAATTGTATTTCTGGGTTGCGAGAATATTTATTTTCTCAAAAATATCCACGATACAAACGCCTTGCTGGCTTTTCTATCCCTGGCATTTTTAGGCATGACTTTTGTCCTGCGAAAGGATGAAGAACGGGCAGGTCATGGGGTGGGTATTCTGTCGGTCACCCTGATTGTTTTTTTGCTCTTTTCTGCAACCAGTTTTTATTTTTCCCTCAATGCCGATTTGAGTTTGTATCCGGCCTTGAAAGTTTTCAATGCTCTATTGTTAGCCATAGCTCTTGTTTATTTTTTAAAAGACATTGAAACACTGAGAAAAGCGTTTTTAATTATTTTTATATTGGCAGGAATTCATGCTGGTTTTGGAATTCTGCAACAGTTTGTTCCATCCCTGTTGTACCAGCCCAACAAGTTCGGCTCGACATCCACCTCCTTTTTTTCAAACCCAAATTATTTTTCAGGTTATCTCGTGATCCATATTCCCATCGGATTTTATTTGCTGGCTCACTGTCGTTCCAGTATTTGGAGAATGACACTCGGCGGAATTTGGACAATGGTTTGGGCGGCTATAGGTTTTTCCGGTTCCCCTGGAGGACAATTGCTGGCCGCCTTCATGGTTCTGGGGATGGCTGTTTATTTATTAAAGAAAAAAAATTATCGCGACCTGAAGATTTTGGGCTGGTGTTTGATATTTGCGTTGTTGGTTTATATAGGGCTGGTAAGTCTTCTCGGCCACGGCTCGGAGCCTGGTTCCGCAACAACGTCAGGCTCTATGGTCCGCCGCCCCTGGGTCTGGGCGCATATGGAAAATCGGCTCATATATTGGACCGGTGCATGGTCTATATTTAAGGAACATTGGTTGTTGGGAAGCGGGCTGTGGACATTTGTGGAATTGTATTCACAGACGGGACTGAAATACAACCCACCTCACGCCCACAATATGTATCTACAAACTGCCACCGAAACAGGGCTGGTTGGGTTTGGGCTTCTGATGGCCTGCCTGACTGCTTTGGGTGCGACCCTTGTTAGGGTATTCAAAAGGGGTAGTCCTGATGTGGCGGGGATAAATTTTTATATTGCGCTTTCTCTATCCGGATTTCTGCTTCACAATCTCATCGAATACAATTGGCTGATTTCAGACTTTATTTACTTATTTGTGTTCCTGGTTATTTCCGTGGAGGTTCTAAACCGGGAAACCCAGGGTCAGGAAAAATGGACACTCATGTCTGGAGCAAAAGAGTTCTGGCCCAAAGCAGTCTCAATTATCATTGTGTTAGGGGCTTTCACGATATGGCAATATTATAGTTACCATAGGCTTATTTCCCATGGTATTTCATCGAGCCAGACCGTGGATGAGTTGTTCGCAAATATTGAACGGGCTAAGAAGTTGTGTCATCAATGTGGAAGGCCGCATTATTTGTCCGGCACTCTCCATCTTGCAGCGTTTCGTCAATCTGGTGATCTCCAAAATCTCAGTCAGGCGGAAAATGATTTTAATGAAGTGGCCCGTCGAAATCCGTATGGTATGGCAACCTATTTGATGCTGGGTGAAATCAAGAGCCTCCAGGGAAATTTTTCTGAAGCTCGAAAATATTATAAAAAATCCATAAAAGATCCACGATCCCGAAACGCGGCATTGACCGGACTCAAAAACCTTGAGAAGAGTAAGGACAACGCGGAGCGGACTGACGATTTTTAAGCAGATCACCAATCAGACCTTTTATTATTTCCAAAGCAAATAAGGTTGCGCAAATGAAAAACAGAGGCATTGTTTTTAAACTGATATCTTTGATTCTCGTTACCGCAGGCATATTTTTCCTGATAGTCAGCAACCACAATGCCAAGAAAACCCGTTCCATATTTAAAGGCAACCTGAGGAATTCGGCAGAGAACCTGTCATATTCCACGTTAAACAAAATAGAAACGATCATCAAAGCTGTAGAAAAAATTCCCCAGCAAATGGCTTATTCCCTGGAAGGCCCTTCTCATACGAAAGAGAACCTGCTGTTGCTCATCCGCCAGACCGTGGAGAATAATCCAGAATTATATGGGGCAACCATCGCCTTTGAACCTTATATGTTTGATCCCGATGCGCTCTATTTCGCGCCCTATTTTTACAAGCAAAAAGGTGAAACAAAATTCACCTATATTGGTAGCGAGTCGTATAAGTATTTTTCATGGGACTGGTACAAAATTCCCAAAGAGAAAAACAAACCCATGTGGAGCGAACCCTATTTTGATGAAGGGGCCGGGAATATTATTATGGCTACCTATTCGGTTCCCTTTTATCGCGATATAAAAGGCAAAAAACAACTGATGGGAATTGTAACCGCGGATATTTCCCTGGCATGGTTGCAGGAAATGGTCTCTTCCATAAAAATCGCTGAAACCGGTTACGCATTCCTCATTTCCAAAGAGGGAACCCTTATCACACATCCCAGGCAAGATATGATCATGAACGAGACCATATTCAGCCTTGCCAATAAGTTCAACCAGCCAGAGCTTCACAAGCTGGGAGAGAGTATGGTAAACGGCGAGACGAATTTCATTTCCAAAAAACATCTTTTTACCGGTGAGGACGCCTGGCTGTTTTACGCACCCCTACCCTCCAACGGATGGTCACTGGGAGTTATTTTTCCGCAGAAAGAACTGCTGGCGGGTCTCAACAAACTGCAGATGGAGCTACGCATTTTTGCCGCAGGCGGATTGGCCCTGTTGCTACTGGCCATCTGGTTTATTGCCCAGTCCATTACCCGGCCTCTGGGTGTGTTGTCCAAGGCTGCTGAAGAAATGGCAACGGGCAATATGGATACCCCCATCCCGGAAATAAATTCTACCGACGAGGTCGGCAGGCTTGCTAATTCGTTTCGCTTTATGGAGCAGGCACTCAAAAAATATATTCAACAGATTAAGGATATTTCCAAGCTCCCCGGCGAAAACCCCAATCCCGTAATTCGTGCCGGAGTAACTGGAAATGTTCTATACGCTAATAAAGCGGCCACCACCGTTTTGGAAGGTTGGGACATCAAGACAGGCAATGTCCTGCCCGTTATTTTTCATGAACTGATTGAAACCGCTCTAAACCTGGGAGAAAACCAGGAAATGGAGGTGGAGCACAAAAATAAAAAATTCACCTTTGAGCTCATGCCCGTTATCGAATCCGGCTATATCAATATTTATGGCAGAGATATAACAGAGAGACGCAAGGCTGAGGAGGAACTGAGCAGAATCACTGACGAAAAAAATCAAATCGAAAGTGAAGTGAAAATGGCCACCTTGGTGCAGGAAGGGTTTTTGCCGGAAGCGACTCCTGATATTCCTGATTTTAAGTTTGCCGCTAAAACAGTTCCGGCAAAATTTGTGGGAGGAGATTTTTACGATTTCATAGAGCTGGAACAAGACAGGCTGGGAATAGTTCTTGGCGATGTATCCGGCAAGGGGGTTTCAGCGGCTTTATACATGGCAAGACTGATGAGTGACTTTCGCTATGTCGCTATGCAAGACCCTCAACCGGGGAATGTGATTCGTCAGGTGAATGATATTGCCGCGAGACGTTCCCGCAAGGGAATGTTTGCCACGGCTGTTTTTCTATTGCTTGATGTTAAGAGTAAAAAAGTGAGGGTCTGCAATGCGGGCCACCATGCCATGCTGATCCGCAGGGGAGATAGCGAAATACTGGAGGCAGGGAAAGCAGGCGGGATCCCTTTAGGAATTGCTGAAAACGTCTCCTATATAGAAGAGGAGGTTCAGCTTTTTTCTGGTGATTTGGTTTTCCTGTATTCTGATGGGGTGGTGGAACCGATGAACGATCAAAAAGAACATTTTGGTATGACCAGACTACGATCTATGATCAGTGAACCCAGTGGAACACCGGAAGAGATTCTGGAAAAAGTAGAGAATGCCATACAGACTTTCACTCGCAACGCCCCCCAGTTTGATGACATGACTTTCCTGATGTTCAAAATTCTTTAGAGGCCGTGATACTTTCCCTAAACCTTTGTGCCCCAAAGGGGTATGACGGCAATGGCTTTATTTATGACTTTACATGGTGATAGGAAGCTCCGGCGCCTTGCGGAATTCTTATATCGTCCACCATATCCGTAATCTCTTTCGGAGGCGGAGCCGTGAACCGGCTGACCAGGCTTGAGGCCATGAAATTAAATAACATTCCCAAAGTTCCGATCCCTTCCGGCGAAATTCCAAACCACCAGTTTTCTGCGGAGTTGGCAGATGGGTTAATGAATTTGAAATAAATGATATAGCCGGCGGTGAAGGTCAGCCCAATGACCATTCCGGTAATGGCGCCTTCCTTGTTCATGCGTTTTGAAAAAATTCCCATTAAAATGACCGGGAAAAATGACGAGGCCGCAAGCCCAAAAGCGAACGCTACCACCTGCGCGACGAATCCCGGTGGGTGGATTCCAAAATAACCGGCGATGGTGATAGCCAGTGCCGCTGACATCCGGGCAAAAAACAATTCCTGCCTGTCGGTAATATCTTTCAGGAACATTTTTTTCAACAGGTCGTGAGAGATAGATGTTGAGATGACCAGTAGCAAGCCTGCAGCGGTGGAAAGCGCGGCGGCAAGTCCGCCTGCGGCGACCAGGGCGATGACCCAATTGGGCAGATTGGCAATTTCCGGATTTGCCAGAACCATGATGTCGCGGTCGATATAGAGTTCGTTGCGGGTGTCGGTAGGTGAATTGGAAATTTTTCTCTCCCCTTCAGGGCCGCGTGTTTCTATAAATTGCGGCTTCCCATCGAACGCTTTTCCCGCTGAGTACTGGATTTTCCCATCCTGATTTTTATCCACCCAGGCGATGAGGTTGGTATTTTCCCAGTTCTTAAACCATGAAGGGGTGGTTTTATATTCCGCATTGTGGACAGTGTTGATGAGGTTGACCCGGGCAAAAGAGGCGAGGGCCGGGGCGGTTGTGTAGAGTATGGCGATGAACACCAGGGCATACCCGGCTGATATCCGGGCATCACGGACTTTTGGAACTGTGAAGAACCTCACAATGACATGGGGAAGCCCCGCAGTGCCAACCATCAAAGCTGCAGTGATGAAGAACATGTCGATGGTGGATTTATTGCCTGCTGTATAAGCGGAAAATCCAAGTTCTACGGATAACTGATCGAGCTTGTCTAATAGATATGTATTGGAGCCATCCACGAGCGTACTACCGAATCCCAGTTGCGGGACGGGGTTTCCCGTCATCAGCATGGATATGAAGATGGCAGGCACCAGAAAAGCGAAAATCAGAACACAATACTGTGCCACCTGGGTGTAGGTGATTCCCTTCATGCCCCCAAGAACAGCGTAGAAGAACACAATGGTCATTCCGATCAGAACGCCGGTGGTGATTTCGACTTCGAGAAAACGGGAGAAAACGATTCCCACTCCCCGCATTTGACCTGCCACGTAAGTGAACGAAACAAACAAAACACACACGACCGCAACCAATCGAGCGATGTCAGAATAATAACGGTCGCCGACAAAATCGGGAACTGTGTATTTGCCGAACTTGCGAAGATAAGGCGCCAGAAGTAAGGCGAGCAGAACATAACCCCCTGTCCACCCCATCAGGTAAACGGCACCGTCGCGCCCAACAAAAGATATGATGCCTGCCATGGAGATGAACGAAGCGGCAGACATCCAGTCGGCGGCGGTCGCCATGCCATTGGCAAGCGGGGGAACGCTTCCCCCGGCGACATAGAAATCATCGGTGGTGCCCGCCCGCGCCCAGATGGCGATGCCAATATAAATAGCAAACGTGACCCCAACGAATATAAAAGTTAATGTCTGAACATCCATGGCGGATTATTTCTCAGGCTCTTCATCGTGATAATAAGTATCATCCCGCGCGAAATCGTCCCGGTCCTCATCCACACCATATTTGTGGTCGAGTTTATTCATCTTGTAGACATAGATGAAGATGAGAATGACGAAACAAAAAATGGAACCCTGTTGCGCCATCCAGAATCCGAATTTAAATCCGAAGAAACGGATATTGTCCAGGGCATCGACAAGCAGGATAGCCATGCCAAAAGAAACCACGAACCATACGGCTAAAAGTGAAAGCACAAGTCGGATATTTTCTTTCCAGTAGGCTTTTGCTTCAGGACTGTGAGAATCGCTCATTGAATTTTTGGCGGACGGGAGTTTTCAGTAAAATGGGCTCTTATCCCTGTGGGGCATGAGGGTCAAGGGGGAGGATATCACATACCCGTTCTGGGTAGGAATTTGGATTGCTTTGGCGGTTGCGGAGCGTCACCGCCACATTGCGCCCCACGCAAGTGGGTGGTGCCGGAGGTCGGAATCGAACCGACACGAGGTTGCCCTCGCAGGATTTTGAATCCTGTGCGTCTACCAATTTCACCACTCCGGCACTCTATTTTTCAATAATTTACGGCGGGAATTGCTATCTCTATATGAATGCTCATATAACTTTTCAGGATTATATCAAAAATGATTCAAAAATGGACCATTAAAAATATTCATAAACCTTCATTTGACGGGAAGGACTGAAGGGGCACCCTTGGCTTTAACAAAAAATACGAGGAACCTGGCGTTATGTGAGTCGCTTGCATTTTTTGATACGCTGTGAATATCTTCGGGCGATTCGTAGAATGTGTCACCACGGTTTAGAGTTACGGGTTTTCCGCCTTTTACTTGCATGACAATGGATCCTTCTAATACGTAAACAAAGGTATGCGCATTGTGCCGATGCATTGGGGACGATTCCCCAGGCGCATAACTAACCGTTACCAATACACCTTCCTTTCCTTTTAACCCGGACAAGTCCTGACTTTTGAGGAGGGTCACAGAGTGTGCTGCCCCGGCACTGGAAAGAATGGGGAGAGCGAAAGAAACAAAAATAAATGTACACAGTGCAAGTCGAATGTTTGTCATGAAAGGTTTCTCCGACCTTCGGTGGCATCGACAGGAGGTAGGATCCTGAAAGCAACGGAAAGTCGGTTCCATAAATTAATTTGTCCTATAGCAACCGTTAGATCAATCAATTCATCTTCTGAAAAATATTTTCTCACGAGATCGTATTCCTGATCCGGAACGTGAGTATCGGCCAGCAAGGTTACGGATTCGGCCCAGGCCAGAGCCGCACGTTCTTTATCTGAAAAACACGGGGCTTCCCTCCATACCGAGACCAGGTTTAAATAGGTGTCAGCACTTCCCAATTTTTTCAGTTCGCCGTAATGCATATTCACGCAAAAGGCGCATCCATTGATTTGGGAGGCCCGAAGCTTGATCAACCCTTGAATCTTGGGACTGAGACTGGAATGTCCCAGATAGGTTTCGACTCCGAGTAATGCTTTCAAAGCCTTAGGGGCAGTATTTTGATAATCAATGCGTGTTTCCATTCGGGTCCCTTTCAAAAGAAGTTCGGAATATTTTCCAATCCTATCACGGATATATTTTATCCGCAATAGGTTTTATTGTCAGGAGACACCGATCTTTCCTGCCGTCATTTCCTTTCTTGATTGTATTTGGCAGACGTACTATATTTTCCCTATGAAAATAAGTTCAACCGTAGAATGGGCTATTCACTGTTGTTCGCTTCTTGCCGGGTTGCCGAAGGAAACCAGTTTGACCGGGAAAGAGTTAGCGGAGTTTCATGGAGTGCCCCACCCTTATTTGGCAAAAGCCCTGCAAACCCTCTCTCACGACGGCATATTGAACACGGTTTCGGGACCAAAGGGGGGATATCAGCTTGCCAAAAAACCAAATAAGGTTTCGTTGCTTGATATAGTTTTATCTATAGAGGGAAACGATCCCTGCTTTGAGTGCGATGAAATCCGTCGGAAAGGACCCACTGCTCTGGAAAAGAGCCCGTCATATAAAAGACCCTGCTTGATTGCTTCGGCGATGTGGAATGCGGAGAAGGTGTGGCGGGACGAATTGGCTAAGGTCAAGCTATCGGATTTACTGGAACAGGTAAAATCAAAGGTCGATCCTCGGCAATTGAAAAAAGCTCAAAAGTGGATTGAGCAAAGGAAAGCTTAACGACGTTCGAAGGGCCCTCTATTTAACTTCCATTTGTGCCTTCACATAACCAACTTAAAAGTTTTGGTTCCAAGGGAAACGCCATTAACCATGATTTCCAACTTATGCGTGCCGGGATAATAAACCCGCGTGGTGATTTTCTTGATCGCATGTTTCCGTTTTGCCGAAAGTGTTGCACATGATTCAAGTGTGATCTTTTTCCACTTGAAGACTTTTGCTGTCGTGCTTCCATTGGCCTTGCGATGATGAATGGCATAGTCGATGATCAGCGGTTGGGGTTTTTTAGAGGTCGAGGTCAGGCATAACTCAAATAAAAGGGCATCGCCAAAAGCTACGCGAGCAGTCAATATTTTCAATTTTTTAAGTTCAATCCGGGCCGGTCCATAACCGAGGGCTTTCAATGTCTTCTGGTGTCCTTTCTTGATCAACGTGCGGCAAGCATGATTGACCAGCTTTTTCCGGTCCTTGCTGGCCCCGGCCAACCACTGCCCGGCTATCTTCGCAACCCTGTCCGGATGATCCTTGGCGATATCGTTGAGATTGTTGGCGACGGAGCGGCGGACATATTCTTCTTCGTCATCCTTGAGCATTTCCAGCAGTGGAAGGATTGGTGCAGGGTCTTTGACAAAGGCTGGCAGTTGCATGGCCCAAGGCAGGCGGGGGCGCGTGCCTTCGGAGACCAGTCGGCGAACATGGTGGTTGGAATCGCGCGTCCATTTTTCGAGTGTGGATAACGTGCGCTTTGGTTCTTCGAGCAGGAAGAAACGAATGCCAAATTCCGAACTGGACCGCTTGGTCATTTCCTTGAGCAGTGTCATGGAAAGAGGGAAATGTTTGAGACCGTATAGACCGACGTAATGGGTCATGGGCATGACGGCCCAACCCACAATACCCCGGTCATCCACTTCCGGGTTGCCGGCATCGTCCCAATCATCGGGCGCAAGTGCTGCCAACATGATTGCCGCCGCCCTATGAAAATCGTCCGGTAAGAAAGTGGCCATAGTGGAGGTTATCTGGACCGAGCGTTCTTTAAGTTCCAGCGCATTCAGGTTTTTTGTCGCCGCCGCGATAAACGCCGCACGATCAAACTCAGGCCACGCTCTGGCAAAATGCTTCCCCATGCCGGTTATAACGGTCTTGCTGAGCAAATTTTTAAATGGTTCAGGCATAAAATATTTTTATAATATTATTTATTCTGGCAGGAGAAATAACTCGGGTTTATCAATTCTTATCTTTTCAGCATAAACTTTGAATTGCTCAATATACTGTTTCATATTGCTATCGAGGGGGATTGGGCTGGCTACGGGCATCGTTACTTTTTCCTTCTTGTTGTAGGCTCCATCAACAGAAAAAGAAATCGGTTTTAATTCCCCAATAATTCCATCGGGTGAAACAAAAATAAATAAACTGATCATCCCGGTCTCAAAATTGAATTTTATTCGTTCTTTAACTCTGAAACAGCCACTTAACACTTTTTTAGATTTTCCTATTAATTTTCCATCAACCGCTAATTGATAATAGGGCTTCATTCCCGGCATTAATCTCTGGCACATATTGAATCGAACTTCCATAGCAGAACGGGTCTCGTTCCCCTCGGCCCTGGTGTAATAAGAATATGTTGTTTCATTGAGACCCAGATATCTTGTAGCAAACACCTTTTGCTTGGAGGGGATTAACCAGGGAGTCAGACGGTATTGAGCAGGGGTTCCAGGCGAAGGGGGAAATAAGTTGCCAACAATTGCCCAAATTGAAAACGCTACAATTATCCCGCTGGTACTCAAAAACACAGGCTTTCGTTGAAGCACATTTTTCCACGGCAACGACATTTTGAAATGCACAAATTGCCAGGGACTGTCTTTTAATGATTTCCCTCTAAATAGAAATAATTCGAGTGCCGTTGCCAGAAAAATCATGTTCAAAGGTGTAAAGGGAGCACGAAACCGAAAAGTTCCTACAAGAAAGGAGCAAAAAATTATCAGAATAAATATTGGACCCAGTAATAGAAGCTTGTCAGTTTTTATTACGGATTTAGTCGAGATAAAAACCACCAGTCCAATAAGGACAAAAAGGTAAATATAAAATTGCAGGTGGGCGGAATAAAAGCTTTCAAAGGCAAGGTGTAAAGGGACAAATAATACGCCTCCGGGCTCGAACAAAAGGTCTGGGAGTTCCGTAAATAGTTTTCCCAGTAACAGGCCAGATATTCGTAGTGGATTTTCCAGAAACACGTCAGAACTTTTATCCGGAGATTGAATCGGGTCGAAGCCCATATCAATCATCTCTTTTGCGTAAGAATTATTATTATAATTCCAGAGAGAACTTGCGTGTGTTGCGTCAGAAGCTCTTCCCAATGGTAACCATTGGTCCGTGTGAGAGTGGTAAATTCCGTTCAAGCTGAAAAAGATGGATATCACTCCCAGCCCGATCAATGCCGTGTGGAAAATTCTTTTCTTACGGGGAGCCTCTGATTTCCATAGATGATGTGCTAAATAAATTGCAAATAACGCAAGAACAGGGAGTGTTTCCTGACCCAAGTAAAAAGTGCCGCCAAAAAGAACGCCCAGTAGTAAATATTTTAGGGGACCAAATTTGTTACCCAGACACAGAATCGAATACATCAGTAAAGGAATGGCTATTGACAAGGGAGCGGCGCGATTGATCACCACTGAGTAGTGGATGCTCAGGTGGGATAAGGCGACCAGCAGGCCAGCAATAAAGGATGCCCGTCTGAGCATTAGCTTTTGGCAAATCAAAAATATGATTACCGGGGTTACTGATCCCAAAATAGCCTGGCTGTAAAAAAGCACAGCCGAGGTTTTACCAAACGAAATGAGAAATACAGAAAGGTAGAGCGGGTAAAAAGGAGCATGCCAAAAATTCACATCACCCCAGTTGCCGTTTGCAAAAGCCAATGCGGATTTAAAGTAAACCGGCCCATCCGCACTATTTCCTATTAAGTCATGCGTGGCATAGGGGTAGGCATACCACAGCCTGAGTCCCAAACTCAGTAAGAAAATAATACCTATTTTGAAATAGTCATTAGATATTAAATTCCCCAATAAATCCTTCCACTTCTCCTGGGTCAGGAATTGCCAGCCCATAAAAAGTCCAAGGCTGAGGGTGAGGTAGAAAGCATGAATAAGCGGTGAAGGTGAATATATAAAAGGGACTATTGTTGAAACAGGAAGAACTAGTTCCCAGAACTTACACCCTGATGTCACTACCTTCTGAATAACTTTCATCCCCGCCAGATAGTAACCAACAAAGGCTATGGCTAAAAATAGCCTTTCGTAAACTGAAAAAAACGGAGTGGAAAAATAGTAAGAGGAAACAATTTCGTTGGAATGGGTAAGTAGAAGAAGAAATAAATGGTAAAACAAGGCGTAACGCAAACTATGTAGTAAAGTTCCGCGATGACTTTCACTTCTTTGGCTCAAGAGGTAGTAAAAGAAATAAAAAAGGGCAAAACAACCCCAAAAGCCAACAGGAAAAATTATTTTATTAAAAATCGAATAATAGACTTTGGCTTTGAAAAAATAGTAAAAATAACTCCCCTCGTTAAATTCGACATGCAGGACTATATAGGCCGCCCCAAAAACGAACAGGGATAAGTTAAGTAATTTTAAAATCCATTTATTTTTCATAGATCAAATTTTGCTTTGGAGATCGGGTGGTTATTGATGCCAGAGGTCCTTAGTTTGGATTTTATTCGGGTTTGAATTGAGACAGAAGCTCGCGAATCTTGCTGGCCTCGGGTTGACCGGGATCGAGAGTCAGGGAGCGGGAAAAAAAGGCCAGGCCCTGCTTGGGTTTATTGAGGTGGTAGAAATTCAAAACGCCCAGGTTTTTGAACACCTGCGCAGACCGGGGATTGAGCTCCACAGCACGCCTGAAATAAGGGTCTGCCAGTTCGAATTTTTTTTGTAATAGATAAATTTCTCCAATCCTGGCAAAGGATTCAGGAATTTCAGGCTCAATGCGGCTGGCCAGGTTAAAATGCCGCATGGCTTCGTTTACCAAGTTTTTCTTCAGATAAAGATCCCCCAAATTGTAATTAGTAGCAAAGACTGCGGGTCCCTCAACAAGTGACTCCTGATAATATTTTATGGCTTTATCGGTGTTGCCTTCCAGACTGTGGGCCCGCGCCAGATTAATCAGCGGGCGTAGCTTATGCGGCGACTTCTGATACGTATCCTGCCAGAGCGAGAGCTCCGATTGCCACACCGCATTCCGTTTCAGGGTCATAATTCCCAAGGCGAATACACAAAAAATAAGAATAATTTTTAGTGCTGGAATTTCTCCCCATCTACGGGTTATCTCGGAGACCCAGTAGGTAATTAAGACGAAAATTCCCGCTGACGCGAGGTAGACCCGGTGTTCTGCGGCAAGATCGTGCAGGGTGACAATGGAAGAGGAAGGGGAAAGGATGATGAAAAACCAGCACAGAAAAAAGAAAACAAAACGAGTCTTAAAAAATTTCAGGGAGCAAAGCAACAAAGAGGCTATGCAAAGTACTGGGATTAAAAAGTTCCAGGACAGCAAACGGGCGACAACCTCTATATCGGGGTCGATATTGAGATTCATCGGGAATAGCAACATTTTTAAATAATAAAAAACGATCACACTCGGTTGACTGAGCATGTACTTGGCTCTGCCGACCATCTCCTCAGCTCGTGATGGGCCTATAAGAAATGTCTCATCGGTGAGGAGTTTATAGAACAGAGAGCTGATAATTCCTGCAATGATGCCAAATATCGCCCACCTCCACTTTTTTAAAAACCGCAAAGCAGGTGCTTGTTCGGGGCAACTGCAAAGGTAATATAAGGCCAGTATAGCGGGCAGAGTCGCGACAATCTGTTTTATGCTGAAACCTGCCAGGGCGATTAAAAATAGTGCCAGAAAATAAAAGCAATATTGCAGGCGAGAGGTTGAGGGTCGGTTCAGTAATTGTTGAAACAGTAAAAATCCGGCAAGGTAAAACGTAGAGGCGATGACCTCTGAACGGCTCATGATATAAATTACAGACTCTGTTTGGATCGGATGGCAAAGAAAAAAAGCGGCTGAAAAAAATGAAACGGCGCGGATTCTTTTACAACCCATTGCTTCCATGCCAAAACGGTGAAAGGATTTTTCCAGAACAAAAAAGAGAAGCAGAGCATTGAGAATATGAAAAGCGAGGTTGAGAATATGGTACCCAAAGGGTCGAAAGCCATCCAGGTGAGCATTAAGGGCAAGGGACATTCTTAGCAGGCTACGTGATAGAAATTCCCTTTGCCAGAATTCAAGGGTTAGCAGGGTTTCTGGATTTTTTAAGCTGGCGTTGTTGGCAATGTAAGCAACGCTGTCAAATTGAAAAGGATTGTTGAGATGATTGGAAAAAAATAAAACCCCAAGCAAAGAGATGAGCAGGCAATAACCCAGTTGGCTAAGCAGAGTTTGTGAAAATTTAAAATCGCCGGATTTCATGACGGCCCTTTCTTCATCTGGCTCATGGCATGGTCGAGCAATTTTTGGGCAGTTGTATTTCCCGGTTGTAGTCTGAGAACCTGCTCCAAGTGGGGAACGGCGTCGGCATAACGATTGTTTTTCAGATGCAGGGCGGCCAGATTGTGATGGATTTCCGGAAGATCCTGCTGAATGTCCAATGCCTTTTTAAATTCAACTTCAGCTTTTTCATAAGCTTGTAAATTCCAGAAAATAACACCAATGTTATTTTGCGCCTGCGGGTGTTCAGGTTTGATTGCCAGTGTCCGGCGAAACTCCCGAAGCGCTTCATCAAAAGCCCCTACCTGTCGAAGCGCATCGCCCAGAGCAAAATGGTAATCGGCGTTATGCGATCGCATGCTGACGGCTTTTTGTAAAAACGGAATAGCCTGTCCATAGGCCTTCTGTTTGTTCCAGGCAAGGCCCGCAAAATAATAGGTGTCCGGTTTGTTGGAACCCAGGGTGATAGCCTGATTAAATTCTTCAATGGCCTCATTCCAGTGTTCCTGTTGGAAATGGATATGGCCCAGGTTTGCATAGGCATCCGACTGAGTAGGATTTAACTGCAGGGTAATCGCCAACTCCTCTTTTGCCTCTTCGAACATTTTGCTTTCCATATACACGGTAGCCAGGTTGTTATGAACCAGTGCTTTATTTGGCGACTTTTCCGCTGTGTCTTGCCACAGCCTGATTGCAGATCGGTAATCAAGCGAGCGATTTACCGTGAGCAAAAAAGTAAGAGATAAAAATGCCAACAAAAGACCAGTTGCCAAAGTACGGACCGATTGAGTGCTCAGGAACAACCAGCCCAACGCAAGGCTGAATCCCAACCCGGGTAAATAGGTGCGATGCTCAGTGGCAATTTGTTTGAGAGGAATAAAACTGGATGAGGGAAGCAATGTGATAAAAAACCAGAGAGCGGCAAATTGCAAAACATGAGATTTATGGCGAAATACCATTACTGCTCCGACTCCTAAAATTGCGCCAGCGCAAACCAACTGCCCGTCTATAAAATCGGGTAGTAAGCGTATATCCGGCTCAAAGTTGAGGTTAAAGGGAAGGAACAGCTTGAGCAGATAATAGTGAACCGCTACTTTAATTTGACTGAAAAAATATAAAAAACGGCTGGTCTCCCCGGAGGTTGGGTCGGCCTTTAAAGAAAAAATATTGCCCTGCTCTATATAACGATAACAAAAATAAATCAAAAGGGGCAGGAGAAGGACTCCAATTTTTGCCTTTAAAGATTTTCTTTCGTCGGCTGGAGTGATGAGCCATATATAGACGATTGCCATAAGAGGGAAGGTGACGACAATTTCCTTGGTTCCAACTCCGAGAAAAAGGAAACCTGAAATCCCTGCAATGCAAAGTAGTTTGCCTGTCCAAGCCAGGTTTTCTTTCCGAGGCCGGACCAGCCTGCAAAAAATATAAAAGGCAAGCAGATAAAAAAATGTTGCCAACCCTGATGAGCGGCTGGAAATATAAGTGACTGTTTCAACCGTGAGAGGATTGACAAGGTGAATGGAAGCGCAAATTAAAGGCAAGCGTTTGAGCCGATATCGAGATGGCTCTAAAAGCAATAATTCGCTGACCAGAAAATACCAGACTACGCCGGTCAGTATATGGACCAAAACATTGGTAAGGTGATACCCGAATACATCCAGCCCACCTATTTCCCGATTTACCGCAAACGTCAGGAGAAGAACGGAACGATTAAAAATGTTTTCAATGCCAATGCTCTTTTGAAAATCACTCAAATGCTTAATATAAGGATTCTCAACAATGGCATGGGCGTCATCATAAAGAAAGGGCGAGTGAAAAGTAGCCCAGAAAGCCAGAAGACCCATACAGATGAGAATCGTAATGGACTTCAGTTGATACCCGATGGAACCCATGTTTGTAATTTTTGAATTCATGGGGTTGTGTTTTGTGGATGGGTTAAATTTGTCATCATTTTATTTATGGCTTCCTTTTGCACCGGATTCAGGTCCATTTTTAAGGTCGCCTGCAAAAGTTCCCGGGCTTTTTTCATCTGCCCAAGGTTGGCAAGAGTTTCTGCCAGAGAGATATGGGCATTAAAATTATTCGGTTGCAGTGAAAGAGATTTTTTAAGAAACTCTTGCGCGGTTTTCCAGTCTGCCTGCTGGTTAAAATTGAAACCAATTTGAGCGTAGGCGGAAGACTTGGGGCCGGTAACTTCAAGGAAGTTTTTAAATTGTTGTGTGGACTCGTCCCATTTTTCCTGCTTTTGATAAACCTTGGCAAGGTTGAATAACGCAGGCTCATAGTGGTTATTCAACTGCAGGCAATGTTTGAAGGCCCTTACCGCCAACTCCAATTTGCCAGTCATCATATAGGCGGTTCCTAGATTGAAATGAGCCGGCAACAAGGATGGATCGATTTTAAGAGCCGCTTCCCATTCTTTTATCGCGTTTTCAATTTTTCCGGTTTTTCCATAAAGCTCCCCAAGGTTCAATCGGGCCAGGGCAAAGCTGGGGTCGGACGTTGGTGAGTTGACGGCCAGTTCCAGCGAGGCTATGGCTTGGTCGTACAGTCCTTTTCGGTTATAAACTGAACTCAACCCTATTCTGGATGACAAATGACCTGGCCTCAATGTCAGGGTTTTCAGGTATTCTTTTTCTGCATCATCCAGTCGTCCTTGGTCCAGATAAACGCTGGCCAGGTTGTAGTGAGGCTCCACCAGCTCGGTCAGAAGTCCAATGGACTCCGAAGGCGAAAATTTCTTGGCAGATTTTTCACCGTAGATTTTTTCCCGCCTTTTTAAAAATATTTCAGCACTCTTTATATTGTACTGGGTATCAATGAAGTGGGGAATATTGGCAACGCTTTTTTCCAGGTGGTGGGCCGCGAGGACAAGGTCGCCTTTTTCAAAATAGGCTTTGCCAAGATTGTTATGGGGTCTTGTTGAATTGGGATTCTTCTGGGCCGAATCTTTCCACAAGCTGATCTCGCTGACCCAGTCACTGTTTCGGGTTGCGGTTCCCAACGCAAACAGGGGTAAAAGCACAAGCAATATTGAACAGCGCCAGGTACTGGCGATCCATCCCACAACCATGCAAAGCCCTAATGTCATGGGCAGATAAGTGCGATGTTCCACGGCCAGATCATTCAGAGGAACGATGCTGGAGGTCGGGGCAAGCGTGATGAAAAACCAAATGAAACCGATGGCAACCCAGAGACTCCTGCCTTTTACCACGGCGAAAAGAATTCCGATTATGACCAATCCTGCTAAAAATATGAGTGGGTCGGATGCAGGGGTGCTGAACGGCAGGCCGCTGTCCACGTTCAGGTTGAAGGGAAACAGGAACAGCTTGAGATAATAAAAGACGATTACTTTTATCTGCATCAGAAAATAAGGCATTCGCCCATAAAGCTCCAGCCCCTGGTCCCTGGCAATATAAAGCCAGGAATCGGCAACAATGTAGGCTCCCGCAAACAAAGCTCCTGCAAGCAGGAAAAGAGTAGCTATCCACTTGGGTTGGAAAAATTTTTCAGCGAACTGCGGTTTCTGTGTTGAAACTATAAAACCCAGATACCAAAGTCCCATCAGAACAGGCAAGGTTGCGCCAATGAGTTTTGAGGCAATGCTCATATATGCGCTTATCAGGATGGGTATGAAAAGTACCCACCGGAAGTTGAACTCTGGAATTTTGCTTTTACGTGAAAACAGGCCGGTGAACAGGTAAAGCGCCAGCAAATAAAAAAAGGTCACCAGTAATGAAGAACGGGAAGATATATAGGATACCGAATCGGTGTTCAATGGGTGCAACGCAAAAAGCAAAGCCGTTGCCAAAGGAAACCCGCTAGCGCGGGAGGCAATGAGGTATTGGGTGCGTGAAATAATGAGAAAGATTAATAGTGTGACGCCGATATGAACCGTGAGGTTGAATAAATGGAAACCAAAAACCCGGTTTTTTCCAAGTGTGTTGTTTAATGCGTAGGTCCAGAGAACGACAGGGCGGTTTTCAAATGCGGAGAAACGAACCTGGCGATCGAATGCATCCAGGTCTTCCACCCACTGGCTTTGGATGAGTGGTAAATCATCAAACTGAAACGCGCCGTTCAGGGAATTAAAATATACCGCGATATTGGCTAGAATTAAAAGAAGCACACATCCTATAATCTTTTTAATTTCTGGCGGGGTGGATATCATCGGGTTCGGAAGAATTAATGAATCGCAGGGTGAATGACAAAGTGGCTTGAAAACCTTATTGGACGAAATATTCAGGCTTAGAGATGCCCTTAATTAGTTATCGTTTAATTTCGCCTCAATATTGATAGTAAACTTGTCCCAAGCCCCTAGATATTAGCACTTTTCAAAACCTTCCCAAAGGTGTAAAATAAAATCATACATAATTCCAGTGATGAACAATAAAGTGCAACTTATTTAAGTCATATTATTGATTTAATAACAGGATCTCCCATGAAACGAATTGGCAAAGAAACAAATATTCAGGCGTTACGTAAAATATCCAACCTTTTTCAAATGACTTCTTGGGAGGTGGATGAATTATTAGCGATGGTCATGAACGCGGCCAAAGATATTGTGGGGGTTAAAAACGGCTCGTTATTGCTGGTTCAGGATGAAAAGACCTACAAGCTACAGTTTTACCAGGCCTCCGGAAAAAATATGGGCCAGTTAAAAGATATTGACTTACCGCCTGGTGTGGGAATTTCCGGTCATGTTGCAAAAACCGGGGAATCGATTGTCTCCAACGATGTGGCCAAAGATCCCCGGTGGTATCAGGGGGTCAGTGAAAAGATGCGGATTCCCATCCAGTCCATGGCCAGCTTTCCATTGAATATTGATAAAAAAGTGATCGGTGTCGTCCAGTTTCTCGATAAAGTAGACGGAACGGTTTTCAATGAAAAAAATGTTGAGATATTGGAACATTTTGCAAATTTGATGGCAAAATTTTTTCAAGTCTCAAAAAGTAGAAAGTTGCTGGGTGAGGAGTTTGGCAGACTTAAAGAACAATACCTGCATCGTTATACGATAGTTGGCGAGAGCAAAGCCATCCAAAAATGCATTACCATGGCCGAAAAGGTGGCCGACTCCAAAGCCTCTGTTCTGTTAACCGGTGAAAGTTGAACGGGAAAGGAATTGTTTGCTCACCTGATCCATGATCGTAGTCAAAGGCAGAACAACCCTTTTATTTCGGTCAGTTGTGGGGCCTTGCCGGCATCTATTCTGGAGCGTGAACTCTTTGGGCACGAGAAAGGTGCTTTCACCGGCGCGGAAACGCAAAAAATAGGTCTGTTTGAAGCCGCTAACACGGGCACGCTTTTCCTCGATGAAATAGGGGAAATGCCGCTGGATATGCAGGTAAAACTGCTGCGAGTTGTTCAGGAAGAGTCGTTCATTCGCTTGGGGGGTACCGAAACTATCAAGGTTGATGTCCGGTTGATAACGGCGACCAACCGTGATTTGGATAAAGAAGTTCAGGAAGGAAATTTTCGCCAGGACCTGTTTTATCGAATTAATGTTATAAAAATGACCCTGCCTCCCCTGCGTGAAAAACTGGAAGATATTTCCGATTTACTGACCTTTTTCATCAAGAAGCACAGTCCGGAAAACCAGCCTGTTAAGAAGCCGGGCAAGGGGCTGACCTCTCACCTGATGAGTTATGCCTGGCCGGGCAACATCCGGGAAATGGAAAACTCTGTGGAGCGGGCTATTGTTTTGACAGACGGTGATGAACTGCTTCCTGAAGCGTTTCCCTTTGAAACTTCCCAGGCTCCCATTGAGCTCAATGTAGGGTCCACCCTCAAGCAGGCCAGCGATTTGTTCCGCAGAACTTTTATTTCCAACACGCTTAAATCCACCAGCGGTAACCGGACCAAAGCTGCGCAGGTTCTGGATGTTCAACGCTCCTACCTTTCCCGGCTGATCAAGGAACTGGAAATTAAATAAAGAGAAGTACGCCCTTCGATCAATCAAAAAATCTGCTAAACTCCCCACTAGGCGTGGGGCCAGTGTGCCATCGCTTTTTTAGGCGAGCAAAGAGTTATCTCGGCCTTAAGAGTTTTTGCTAATTGGGTCCAGCGATGCTGGTGCCAAGTGGAAGGAAAATTATGGTTCTTATTGATGGAAAAAAAGTATCTGCGGAAATTCGTAGTCGCCTGACTAAAGAGACCGCAGAATTGAAAAGCAAAACAGGTCGTATGCCGGGTCTGGCCACGGTTCTGGTTGGAGAGGACCCCGCCTCGGCGGTTTATGTGCGCAACAAAAATAAAATATGCCATGAGATCGGGTTTCAATCCTTTGAACAAAACCTGCCAGCGGAAACCACCGAGGCGCAATTGCTGGGCCTCATTGACGAACTCAATGCCAATGATGCGGTAAACGGCATCCTTGTGCAATTGCCGCTTCCGGACCATATTGATTCAGAAAAAATTCTGTTGTCCATTGACCCGGAAAAGGATGTGGACGGATTCCACCCCATCAATGTTGGTAAGCTGGCAATCGGCAATGCCCTGCTCACCCCATGTACGCCGACAGGAATCATTGCCCTGCTGGACTATTACGATATTGAAATTGCCGGCAAACACGCGGTAGTTTTAGGCCGAAGTAATATTGTGGGAAAGCCGGTGGCACATTTGTTATTACAACGCCATGCTACGGTGACCATTTGCCATTCAAAAACGGCCAATCTGGAACAAGTGACCCGCCAAGCGGATATATTGATTGCGGCGGTTGGTCGACCCCATTTTGTGACTTCAGCAATGGTAAAGGAGGGGACGGTGGTGATTGATGTGGGAATCAATCGCGTTGATGGGAAGCTGACCGGCGATGTTGATTTTACTCCGGTCTCTGAAAAAGCAGGGCTCATCACTCCTGTTCCGGGCGGCGTGGGGCCCATGACCATCGCTCTGCTCATGGAAAATACGTTAAAAGTTTTTAAGGCGACGCTTTAAAAAATTTTTCCTTAGAAATTTCTGGCAAAATAATTTTATGATCCGCAAAAAGCAAAGCCAACTTAAAAAACCTAAAAGTTCACTCGTGCCTGAAGAACCGACCTCGAGTCATCTTGCGGCGGAAAATACGCAACCGCAGGTATACAGTGTTAGCGGGTTGACCCGAGACATCCGCGCTATTATGGAGGCGGCGTTTGATTCGGTTTGGATCGAAGGAGAAATTTCCAACTTCAGAACCGTGGCTTCCGGCCACAGTTATTTTGTTTTAAAAGACGACAAGGCACAGATCCGCTGTGTTCTTTTCAAAGGCTACCGGGCTGGTATCAAATTTCAGCCTGAGGATGGCGATCAGGTTTTAATGTTTGGTCGGATCACGGTCTACGATGCCCGGGGCGAATACCAGGTCATCACCGAGTCCCTGGAACCAAGAGGACTGGGTGCCCTGCAAAAAGCTTTCGAGCAGTTGAAGGCAAAGCTGGAAAAAGAAGGCTTGTTTGATGATGAAGCAAAGAAACCGCTTCCCACGTTTCCCTGGAAAATAGGAGTGGTCACTTCCGGGACTGGTGCCGCTGTCCGCGATATCCTTAATATCATTCGCAGGAGAAACCCAAAGGTTTCTGTTCTGCTTCGTCCGGCGAAAGTGCAGGGGGAAGGTTCCGCAAAAGATATTGCTCAGGGTATCCGCGACTTGAACAGCATGAAGGACGTGGATGTCATCATCATCGGCCGGGGCGGAGGGTCGTTGGAAGACTTATGGGCATTTAACGAAGAAGAGGTGGCACGGGCGATCTTTGCATCGCGTATTCCAATAGTTTCTGCTGTGGGCCATGAAATAGATTTTACCATTGCGGATTTTGTCGCCGACCTCAGAGCCCCCACTCCTTCAGCCGCCGCAGAATTGACTGTGCCTGTTTTGAACGAAATGCTTAAAGATATCCGCTCCCTGACAGGAGAACTGATAGAAGCGTTAGGTCAACAGGTCGAGGCTTACAGGAATCTTTTAAACCGACTGATGGATCGCCGGTTTTTTCATCAGCCTAAAGAAATATTTGGTCCTCATGTTCAACGTCTTGATGATTTGCACAGCAGGATGGTGCGCAGTTTGGAACAGGGACTCGTCACCCACCAGCAAAGGCTTAAAGACAGGAAACACAGGCTCATCCGGGCATCGCCAAAAAATAAAATTCAGCTTTTATCTGAAAAGCTTGTCGGATTACAAAACAGGATGGCGCAAAATATTCAGACCCAGGTGCGTTTTCGCAAGGAACGTTTTGAGGGCATCCTTAAAAATCTGAACGCGGTAAACCCGCTGGCAATTTTAGAGAGAGGGTACAGCATCTGCTCCAAAGATGAAAAATCACTTAAAAGCAGTGCTGAAGTAAAACCAGGAGACAAGGTTAAAATAAGGCTTTCGCAAGGGGGCTTGGACTGTAAGGTAGAAAATGTACTAGAATCCCCTTAGCGCCCCTTTGGGGGATGAAGATTAATGAAGGGGGTAACACAATAGGGTTGAATTTTCAGCCGAGATAAATTTTGCTCGCCAGAGAAAGTTATTGCTCATTGAGTCCAGCGTCACGCTGGGGTCACTTGGCCGGGCCTGGCAGGAGGGAGATTATGGGACAAGTTAAGTTTGAAAAAGCAATGCAACGCCTGGAGCAAATCGTTGATGATCTCGAAAAAGGGGAGTTGGATATTGATAAATCCCTGGAGATTTTTGAGGAAGGAATTAAAATGTCGCGCGTTTGTTCGAAGAAATTGAATGAAGCCGAAGCAAAAATAGAAAAGCTCACCCAAAACCAGAAAGGTGAGCTGGTAACCGAGTTGTTTCCGACTGAGGATGAAGATGACGCAAAAGATTGAAAAAATCCGTCTGGACCAGTTACTGGTAAAAAAAAACTCGTTTCCACCCGGGAAAAAGCCCGAAGCATAATCCTCGCGGGAAAAGTAAGGGTGCAGGATGCCGTTGCCGATAAACCCGGTCGACTGGTCCCTGCAGATTGTCTTCCCGTTATTATTGGTGAGCCCCAGCCCTTTGCCAGCAGGGGCGGATTGAAGCTGGACCACGCCTTAAAACAATTCCATGTTTTACCTTCAGGAAAAACCGTTATAGATGTCGGAGCCTCCACTGGCGGATTTACCGATTGCCTTTTACAAAACGGCGCTGAAAAAGTTTATGCAGTGGATGTCGGCTACGGACAGTTGGACTGGAAACTGCAGAGCGACCCCCGGGTCATTTGCCTGGACAGGAAAAACGCCCGAACATTATCCAAAGAGGATGTCGGGGAAATGCTGGACCTGGCTGTGATCGATGTGTCGTTCATCTCGCTCAAGCTTGTCATACCCCCTTTGCTGGAAATCCTCAAGCCGGAGGGAGAACTGGTAGCACTGGTCAAACCTCAGTTTGAAGTCGGGAAAGAGGAAGTGGAAAACCGTGGCATCATTAAAGACCCTGCCAAACATATTCGGGTATTGCTGGACGTGAACCGTTTTATTGCAGAAAAAGGCTGGGCGGTGAAAGCTGTAACCGAATCCCCCATCACCGGTCAAAAAGGCAACCGGGAATTTCTGATTCACTGCGTTGACGGCCAATTCGCAGACTCAATAGATGAAGAAACCATTCGCTTAGTGGTCTATAATTCGTCTTTATAAACGATAAAGCAATCTGCCGGGTAGACCAGGTGTGTGTCTCCCCACTGGTTGGAAGACCCGGTGTCCCATTGTGTTTCGTCTTCAAGGGGTTTCATGCGCACCCCACCTGATCCGCCATAAATGAGCAGGGCAACGCCGTCTCCAGACTCTTCCACTTTGCAGGCATAGGCAGGACAAGACGTATTGGAATCCGCGTCCCAGCCTGTGATCTGAACCGGTTGTTCCTCACCGTTTACCGGGTATTTGATGCAATACAATTCTCGCGGGAGACTGATATCCCGAAAAATCATATTGAAGCTCTGGTCAGTATTGTTGTTGTAATCGACCTCGACAAACACAGGTATTCTCCATGCAGGTATTGATAGAGATTATTTTACCTTTATTAAGCTGGGAGGGTAAAGAACAAGTGCTGGAATTCTGGTGGAAGAAAAAAGGTATAAAAAAACAGGTGTACCGGGAAGACGGAGGTGGTGGTTCAGGGGCAGTACTAATCAGGCGCTGGCCGCTACCTGGTTGCCGGATGCTTGCGAAGAACCGGTTGATTTGGACGCAGAAACTTTTGCTGCGGCGGCATCTGCAAGAGTTTTGATGAAGTTGACCAAAATTCGCATGTCAAACTGACCTTCCATATTATTTTTCATTTCGGTCAGGGCGGCAAAAGGACTCATACCCGATCGATTTTGCCGGGGAGAGGTTAAAGCTCCGAAAACATCCATGATGGCACAGACTCTTGCGTAAAGAGAAATCTTGTCACCCTTTAATTCGAACGGGTAGCCGGTGCCATCAAACTTTTCATGATGTTCCGCCACCATTTTCAAAATGTTTTCGCTATAACATTTCATATCGTTGAGCGTTTTTCGGCCCGCCGACGGATGTTTGCGAATGAACTGGAACTCGCTCGGCTCCAGTTTCCCCTCTTTCATTATGATTTCATAGGGAACGGACTTTTTACCAACATCGAATAACATGCCTCCCAGGCCGATCTCACGCACGGCCTCCGGCTTCATCTGCAAATTATTTGCCAGTGCCATGCAATACATTCCGGTGTTGATGCAGTGGGTATAGGAGTGAAAATCCTTTTTAGTGACATGGAACACATCTATAAACTCAAGGCTTCCACGATCCATGCAACCCTGTATTACTTTAACCAGATCTTCCAGGGTACGTAAAATGCGTGTGGAGCCGATGTTCTCAAAGTATTCCTTGATCACCTGCTCGCTCAGAAGGTAGGCGCTTTTTAAAACTTTTTTCGGAGGCTCGTTTTCCAGAGCTTTTTGCAGTTCTACAACTTTGAAATCTTTATAGTATTTGATGAGGTCTGTTTCATGGATGAAAAACTCCATGCAATCATCACCATCCATCATCTTTTTGATTTTTTCGTGAGTTTCCGGCGTGTAGTCTACAAATTTCCGGAACAGGGGTTCATCGTTCTCATCGTATTCCGCCAGATAAGAAATTTCAAAACCCTGACCACAGCTTTTATTTAAAAAACCGCTGTTTATTTCACGATAAAAATGGGCGATGCTTTCCATAATCGCTTGCTTCTCCCCGAAGATGTCAACCTATGTAAACAGAAAGCTTAAAAATAATCTAAAACTTTGCCGACAATTTATAATATTCGAATTGATGATTAATGGCAATATAATTCCTAACACCCGAAAAGTCAATCATTTAACTCAAATAATTTGAATTTTTTTATTTGCCGTTATTTTATGCAATCCCCCCATTTGAGGGGGGACGTTAGATTCCCCGAAATCCGGGGGTTGTTGTAACTATTAGGAAGAAAATGTTTTTACGGAAATTAGCCGGGAGGGGGTAGAAATTTCCCCTTCCGCTTTCCATTTATGGGATATTGCGGTCGAATTTAAGTTATCTTTAGGGATTGATTAGCCAGGAGGACAAAATATGTATAAGTTGGTCCTTTTAAGACACGGGCAGAGCCAATGGAATTTGGAGAATCGGTTTACCGGCTGGACCGATGTTGACCTGACTGAACAGGGAAAACAGGAAGCCGAAACAGCTGGAAAACTGTTTCTGCAAGAAGGTTATACCTTCGACTTGGCCTACACCTCTGTCCTCAAGCGGGCGATTCGAACTTTATGGATTGCGCTGGATAAAATGGATTTGATGTGGATTCCAGTCACCCGGTCCTGGCACCTGAACGAACGCCACTACGGTGCTCTGCAAGGATTGGACAAAGCGGAAACGGCAGAGAAACACGGCGCGGAACAAGTAAAAATCTGGCGCAGAAGTTATGCCACTCCCCCTCCCCCTCTCTCTGACGATGACGAAAGGTTACCGGCAAAAGATCCCCGCTATGCCGGCATACCAAAAAACCAATTGCCTGCCGCAGAAGCTTTAAAACATACCGTCGACCGATTTTTGCCTTATTGGTTCGATCAGATCGTGCCTTCCATCAAAGCTGGAAAAAAAGTTTTGATTTGCGCACATGGCAATAGCTTAAGAGCCCTGGTCATGCATCTGGATAACATCAGCGAAGAAGATATTCTCGAATTGAATATTCCCACCGGCATTCCCCTGGTATACGAACTGGACGCAGACCTGAAAGCCACCAACCACTATTACCTGGGTGACCCCGAAGCCGCAAAAAAAGCCGCCGAAGCCGTCGCCAACCAATCCCACCGCTAGGCGCGGGGCCAGTACTGCATTGCCCATAGGGCGGACCGAGTACTCAAGCGCAATACTTTAATAAACTTCCTCCTGATAAGGGGGATTGAGGGGGTTGCTTAATGGACCCCTCTTTCTCAAAGAGGGGCTGGGGTGATTTACCACCAGAGGTTTAGCCCGGATATTGCACGAGTATTTCTGGGTGCGGATGAAAACATTATTAAATCACCCTCACCTCAATCCTCTCCCCTCAAGGGAGAGGAAGCAAAAAGTCCCTTCTCCCCTGGAGGGAGAAGGCTAGGATGAGGGGGAGTTCATACGGGTGAAATCCTTTCCGTGCTCATTTGTTTATCCAATATCTGAGTTAGCCGTCACCCTGAGCTTGTCGAAGGGTAGGAAGAATTATAGTTGTCATCGAGAGAGGACTTGACCCCTCGTTAAAACAAACTATCGTCATTGTCCTTAGGAAGGAAGTGCTTTTCAAATCTGGCGAGTCTTTGATTTACGTGACAGGCAACCTCCACGAGTCTTCCAACTTTAAGCATTATACAAATCAGAACATACACTGTAATTGCCGAGTACCAATCAACGCTTAGAAAGTTTTCCCACATAGGCTTAATCCTTTCGATTGGTTTTGAATTGGGGAAAGTGTAGCACAGGAAGGAAGTCCCAAAATTCTCTAGGGGATCCTACAAAAATTTTAGAAAGCCCGGAACGGGTACCTTGAGAAAGAGGGAGTTTAAAAACTAACCCCCCTCAATCCCCCCTTATCAGGGGGGGGAGAGTGCTTATCTTTTATCTGTGTCCATCTGTGTTTATCTGTGGTTAATTTTCACTGGCGGTTTGTGGGTTTAAGCATTTCGCGGGCGTGTTCCAGGGAGGCGTCGGTGATGGTTTCTCCGCTGGACATGCGCGCCAGTTCTTCCACACGTTCTTCATGTTCCAGTTGGTGGATGGTGGAATGGGTGCGCTTGCTTTTTATTTGTTTTTCTATGCGGAAATGGGAAGAAGCCAACCCGGCAATCTGCGGGAGATGGGTGATGCATAGAACCTGTTTGGTGCTGGCGACTTTTTGCAGTTTAAGGCCGACTTTTTCTGCCACCCCTCCTCCGATACCTGTATCCACTTCATCGAAGATCATCACCGGAATGGTGTCCTGATCGTTCAAAATGGATTTTAAAGCCAGCATCACTCGGGACACTTCACCGCCTGAAGCGATTTTAACCAGAGGGCGCAGTTCCTCACCGGGATTGGGGGAAAACATAAACTCCAGTGTGCCCAATCCGGTTGCTGAGGCTTTCATTTTTTCTTTGCGGAACAGAATAAATCCATCTGGGTCAGACGGGTAATCAAAGCGCACGCCAAACTGGACGTTGCCCATGCTCAGTTCTTTCAATTCCTTTTCAACACTGGCAGTAAAACTTTTTGCCGCAGATTCTCTTTTCTCAGCCAAACGGATGGCGAGTTTAGACAGCACCTTTTCTTTTTGCCGTAACTCCTCTTCCAGGGCTTTCATATTTTCGTCGTTGGAGGCCAACTGTTGTAATTCTTCTGCGATCTGGTCCCGACGCTTTAAAATTTCTGTGATGTCGTTGCCAAATTTTCGTTTCAGTCCGTTTATCTCAGCGAGCCGGTCTTCAATTTCTTCCAGTCGATTGGGATTGAACTCCAGAGACCGATTGTAACCGCGCAAAGATTCCACCACTTCTTCGAGTTCATAGTAGGCGGAACGGGACCGCTCAACCGTTTCTGCCAGACCGGGGTCGATTTCAAGAACAGCTTCCAGTTCTTTCAAAACCTGCCCCAGGTTTTCCAGTATGGAACCTTGATCATCGGTTAACAGAGACTGGCTTTGTTGCAGGCCTGCGCGTATTTTCTCAGCATGTTTGAGTTTATGGCTCTCTGCCTTGATTTCTTCTTCCTCTTCTTCTGAAAGTCCGGCTGCATCAATTTCGGCAAGTTGAAAGCTCAGGAATTCCTCTTTTTGCAATCGTTCCTGTTCATCCATTTTCATGGATTGCAATTTTTTGGCTTGTGTCTGGTAGTCCGAGAAATTTAAGGCAAACTCATTACGGAGCTCCTGGGATTTGCCGTACAGGTCCAGAAGATCGATATGGGTTTCAGGATGAAGGAGTGCCTGGTGATCGTGTTGTCCGTGCAGGTCTACAAGGCGGTCGCCGATTTTTGCCAGGGTGGAAACCGTAACCGGGCTGTCATTGAGCAGGCATCGGTTTTTCCCGGCGTTGGAAACCTGGCGTTTGACAAGAAGTTCCCCGTCTTCCATTTCGATGCCGCATTCCCGAATCAAGTCGAGAGTCGCGGGATCGGTAACTTCAAATGCTCCTTCGACAAAGGCGGTGGTTTCTCCGGAACGGATGGAGTCGGTATCTGCTCTTCCGCCAAGCAGGAGATTCAACGCACCGAGGATGATGGATTTGCCCGCACCCGTTTCACCGGTCAGCACGTTCAGGCCTTGTTCAAAATTCACCGCCAGATTTTCTATGATGGCGAAATTGCGAATTCTAATTTCTTTAATCATGGGTCAGTTTTTTCATCAACTCCTGGCCTTGGGTCCGGAAGTTTAAAAGATCCTCATCCTCCGCGACATTATCGGTCAGACGCAGTAAAGTGAGAAGCGATTTCCGGGCAGAGACGAAATTATTTTGCGCGTAATAAGCCTGGGCCAGTCCAAGATGGTTTTCAGCGTAATCAGGGCTCAGGCGAACGGCTTCCTCAAGGTGGTAAACCGACTGATCACCACTGCCACCGAGAAAAAAGGGTAATTCCATATACAAATTGCCCAGTGCCCGATGCGGTCCTCCGCTTTCAACAGTCGCGTCGAGTTCCAGGGCTTTTTTCATATCCTCTTCAAAAGGACCAATGATCTCCAGGCTGGACCAGATACCATTCATCTCTCCCTGTTTCCCCCGGCACAGGGCGCGGAAAAAGTAACTGATGGCAGAGTTTTTGTGTTTTGCCAAAGTATTGTTACTGATCTCGATACACAGGTCGTAATGATGGTTTTTAATGTCTTCGTTCTCCGCTCGTTTGGCGATGGAGTAATGCGAACGGGCCAGCCGCCATTCCCATTCTGGTTTGCCCGGTTCTTTTATCAGGATTTTCTGGATTTCCCCGGCGATTTGTTCAAATTCCGCCAGTGTTCTGGCCTGTTGATATTGTTTATCTAGCTCGGGTTGCCCGGCGGTATTCCCAGCGGCAATGATGGAAAAAATCACCAGCAGGAAAACACGGATTTTTTTTCGTGATGAAATTTTTGTCATGGTCAAAAGTGATTTTTCGAGGTGCCTTGGAGATACTCTTAGTTTGTCCAGCCGGTTTGCGTTATAATTTCAGCAAGCCTTTTAAAATTACTGGTGTAGCACCCGGTGGCAATGCTAATGCCAGAGGAGTGGTACCAGTTCCCTCCGGGCGTGGCCCGGTCAATGTTTTGAATGTATCATATATGAACAAAATTCTTGCCTTAATGGTTTTAACTGTAGTTTTTGCGATTCCTGATCTCCTTTGGGCAGAATCCAACGACTCAAAGGCGGCAGTGCAACAACTTCTGGGCGAAATCCGCCAGATCAAGAAAGAAAAGAATCTTTCCAGCCAGCAGGAGGCCGACAACGAGAAACACGCCCAAGCGGCTTTGGTCTGGCTGAATGTTGCCGAGATCAGCAAAAAAGCTTTGGGAAAACATTGGGCAAAGCGCAGTGACCCCGAGCAGAAAAAATTTCAGGTTTTGCTCGGCGAGTTGTTCCTGCATGTGGCGTTTCCCAGCTCCGCGAAATTTTTCGCTGAGTTGGAATTAGTGTATGGAAAAACCAAAGAGAAAAAACAACAGACCGTGGTTCCCTTGACAGTGGTTCATGAAAAAGAAGGGGAAGTCGGTATCGATTTTCATCTTACCCGGACTGCGGATAGCTGGCAGGTGGTGGATGTTATTCTGGATGGTGTCAGTATGAGAAACAATTTGCGCAACAAGTTTTATAAAGTGATAGCAAAAAAAGGTTTTGACGAACTCATGCGCAAAATGGAGCATAAGTTGAAAGCTTCAAAGAGTTAACCCGCATATTGCTCGGGAGGTTGTAAATCACCCCAGCCCCTCTTTAAAAAGAGGGGTCCATTGAACCTCCCCCTGATAAGGGGGATTGAGGGGGTTTGCTTCTTACTGCTAGCAACGATGCTCTCGGCTCAACGGGCTCTTGCCCATTACCAGCGGAGGTACTCCGCTATGGAACAAAAAATGAAAAAAATTGGCATGGTTAGTTTGGGGTGTCCGAAAAACACGGTGGACTCCGAGCGGGTGTTGGGCGATCTGGTTTCTTCCGGGTTCAGCCTCACTCCGAATGAAGAAGACGCAGAGGTGATCATTGTCAACACCTGCGGTTTTATTGAGTCTGCCAAAAAAGAATCGATCGATACGATTCTGGAAATGGCCCGGCACAAGGCAGCGGGAAAATGCAAACAGTTGATTGTCACTGGTTGCCTGGCTGAACGTTATAGTCAGGAACTCCTTGATGAAATTCCTGAAATCGACCACATGCTGGGGGTGGGTCAATATCCGCAATTGAAAAATATCATCGATGAAAATGGGACCTCATCATCAAAAAATCATGTTGCCACTCCTGCCGAATATTATGAGTCTTATACAGACCGGTTATTAACAACGGCTTTTTATACGGCGTATTTAAAAATTGCCGAAGGTTGTTCCAACCGTTGCGCGTTTTGCATCATTCCGAAAATGCGCGGACAATTTCGCAGTCGTTCTCCGGAATCCATTCTTGCCGAGACCGAGCACTTGGCCCGCAAGGGAGTCAAGGAATTCAACCTGATTTCGCAGGACACCACCATGTACGGTTTTGACCTGGGCATGAAAGACGGGCTGGTTCGCCTGCTGGAGGGAATGGCAAAGGTCGAAGGGGTGGAGTGGTTGCGGCTTTTATATTGTTATCCGACCTTTTTGAACTCGCAGGTGATTGAGTTCATCGCGTCCGAACCCAAAGTCTGCCGCTACATTGATGTGCCCCTGCAACATACGCATGACGAGATGCTCAAAAGCATGAAGCGGCAGGAGACCGAACTCGGAGTCAGGAAAATGCTCGATGAGGTTCGGCTGAAAATTCCGGATGCGGCCTTGAGAACCACATTTATTACCGGCTTTCCAGGGGAAACCGAAGCGCACTTTCGACACATGGTCCGGTTTCTTTGTGAAATGGAATTCGACCATGTTGGAATTTTTACTTATTCGGATGAAGAAGGCACTACTGCTTACGATTACCCTGGCCGGGTTCCTCAGGAAGTGAAAGAAGAAAGGAAAAATATTCTGATGGGATTCCAACAGGAAATTGTTCTTAGAAAAAACCGGGAACGCATAGGCCGGGTGGAATCGGTTTTGGTGGAAGGCTTTGATCCGCAGGAAAACTATTTGATGACCGGAAGGCTTGCCTCCCAGGCTCCGGATATTGACGGGCAGGTCCTGCTCGAAAAATGTGAAGCCGAGCCCGGACAAATCATTTCTGCAAAAATTAAAGGGGTTGCCGATTATGACCTGATCGCGGAACCGCTACAAACGGCGCTTTCTCATGAGCCTTAAACGTGTTGGAATTCTGACTGGAGGAGGAGATTGCTCCGGCCTCAATGCGGTGATCCGGGCGGTTACCCGGTCAGCGATTATCAGTTATGGGGCAGAAGTCATAGGCATTGAGGAGGGCTTCGAGGGCCTGATTTTTGACCGGCACAGAGAACTTACTGTGACCGGAACCCGGGACATCCTGCCTTTGGGCGGAACCATTCTCGGGACCACCAATAAAGGCGATCCCTTCGAATACCGTCAGTTCAACAAAGACGGCCACCTGACAACTCAGGATTATTCCCAACAGTCGATCGAAAATTTCAGACGCCTCGGTCTGGACTGCTTGTTTGTGGTGGGAGGGGATGGAACCCTGCAACTGGGTTACAAGTTTTTTGAAAGAGGAGTGCCGGTGATTGGCATCCCCAAAACAATCGATAACGATCTGATGGGTACGGACTACACCTTCGGCTACCAGACTGCTGTGCAGGTGGCCTGTGACGCGCTGGATCGACTGCAAACCACCGGAGAGAGTCACCAGCGGGTCATGGTTCTGGAGGTCATGGGCCGGGACACCGGCTGGATTGCTCTGGAAGCCGGGATTTCTGGAGGAGCCCATGTCATCCTCATCCCGGAAATCCCCTATGATCTGGAACAGGTGCTGGAAAAAATTCGCTTGCGGCAAGAGGGTGGAAGTCCTTTCAGCGTCATCGTGGTAGCAGAGGGCGCGAAAGAGACTGGCAAGGAAGCGATCACCAGTGAAGCGGCATCCACCCGTTTGCAGGGAGTGGCCCAGCTGGGTGGGGTGGGTAATTATATAGCGAAACAATTGAGTGACCACATTGACCTTGAAGTGCGTTGCACGGTTTTGGGGCATACTCAGCGGGGTGGCACTCCCCTGTCATTCGACCGGGTTCTCGGCACCCGCTTAGGGATCCATGCGGTAGAGGCCGCCGCAGAAGGAAAATTTGGCAATATGGTGGCGTTGCAAGCCCGAGATATTGTTCTGGTACCGCTTGAAAGCCTGGCAGGACTCGTTCGTCAGGTTCCACCCGACTCGCAATTGATCCATACCGCTGAATCTATTGGCATTAGCCTGGGCCGTCGGCGAGCCGCCGATGGCAAAGGGCAGTAGCTTTATTTGGCGAACAGCAGGTCATCTCGGCTCAATTAAGCCTTTGCCCAGTACTTCCCTCCCTTCATAGGGAGGGACTGAGGGAGGGTTGGATTTGTCCCAAAGAGGGAGCAATATAAAAGTATTGCGCTTGAGTGCTCAGTTTGCTCTATGGGTAATGCAGTACTGGCTCCACGCCCAGTGGTGGTTGTTACATGATGTTGAATATGTTAGTCTGAGCCACAACTTGGTTTCCCCCTATCGGGGACTTCCCAAAAAATCACGCACGCTTCTGGATCAAGCCAAGGGTGGCCTACGGGTTCTTGGCGCGAGATGATGGAGGCGAAGGTACAACCCATTAACTTTTAAGGAGTTTAAATGTCTGAAATTACAATGAAACAACTACTGGAGTCCGGAGTCCATTTCGGACATCAGACCAATCGCTGGAACCCCAAAATGAAACCCTATATTTATGGGGCGCGAAGCGGGATATATATTATTGATCTGCAGAAAACCCTGGCTCGTTTTCAGGAAGCTGAAAAATATGTCCGGGACATGGCTCAGGCCGGTAAGAAGATTCTTTTTGTGGCGACCAAAAAACAGGCGCAGGAGTTGATTGCCGAAGAAGCCACCCGTTGCGGAATGTACTACATCAATCAGAGATGGTTGGGCGGAACATTGACAAACTTTGCCACCATTCGCAAAAGCGTTGCCCGGTTGCACGAACTGGAGAAGATGGACGAAGAAAATCAGTTTGATCTCTTACATAAAAAAGAAGCTCTGAGGATGAGAAGAGAAATTGCCAAGCTGAATAAATTTTTCAGGGGTATCAAACACATGAAGGACTTGCCAGATGCCCTTTTCATCGTCGATACCCGTAAAGAAAAAATAGCGCAGGCCGAGGGTAGAAAGCTGGGGATTAAAATTATAGCTATGGTTGATACCAACGCCAACCCGGAGGATGTGGACTTTCCTATCCCGGCAAACGATGACGCGATGCGTTCCATCAAACTGTTTTCTCACAGGATTGCGGATATCTGTCTGGAAGGGCAGGAAATGCACAGGATCCACCAGGAAAAAGAAAACGCTAAAAAAGAAGAAGCTAGAAAAGAAGAGGCTAAAAAAGCCGAGGCTAGAAAAGAAGAGGCCAAAAAAGTAGAAGCCAAAAAAGCAGAAGCTAAAAAAGCTGAGGCCCAAAAAGCCGAGGCCAAAAAAGCAGAAGCTAAAAAAGACGAGGCCAAAAAAGCAGAAGCTAAAAAGGCCGAGACAAAAGAAAGTGCAGAGGAAAAGCCCGTGCCTAGTGATACACCGGCATCGACTCCGGTCGCCAGTGAAAACGAGAACAGCTAAAACCCAATGCCTGCCTGAACTACTATCCCTGGGTTCCTATTAGGTTAAGAAACAAGCGACTTCTCTTTGTGAAGAGCCAGGGCAATCCCATAGAAGGCAAAAGCCGGGGGTTGCGATAGCTGGTGGTCGTGGAGAGAATTGATTTTGACAAACAATTTATTGATTAAGGAAATGGAATGGAAATAACTGCTGCGATGGTTAAAGAATTGCGCTCCCAGTCGGGCGCAGGAATCATGGAATGCAAATCGGCCCTGAAAGAAACCGAGGGCAATGTAGAAGACGCGATCACGTTCCTCAGAAAAAAAGGACTGGCAAAGGCAGATAAAAAGGCTGATCGCCAGACCACTGAAGGAAAAATTGGCACCTACATTCATCAGGGTAGCAAAGTCGGAGTGTTGTTGACACTCCATTGCGAAACGGATTTTGTAGCCAACACCCCTGATTTTCAGGAGCTGGCCAAGGATATTGCCATGCATATTGCCGCTTCGAAGCCGCGTTTTGCTGCTCGCGAAGAGGTGACCGAAGACATTCTGGCAACAGAACGAGAGATCTATGCTCACCAGGCCAAGGAATCGGGAAAGCCGGAAAACATTATTGAGAAGATCGTGTCGGGAAAAATGGAAAAATTCTACGAAGAAAACTGTGTGCTTGAGCAAACCTTCGTCAAGGATAGTAATATTACTGTTAGTGAGTTGATCAAACAGAAAATTGCCTTGTTGGGTGAAAATATCAATCTTGGTAAATTTGCAAGATTTGAAATTTAATGGATAAACCGATTTATAAAAGGGTGTTGTTGAAGCTTGGCGGGGAAAGTCTGGCCGCCGGAGAAGGCGAGTTTGGCCTGGATGAAGGTGCCCTGACAAATATTTCGGAAGAAGTCCGTGAAGCCAAAGAGCTGGGAGTGGAAATTGCCATTGTTATTGGAGGCGGCAATATTCTGCGAGGCGCATCCTTGAGTTCCATAGGAATCGAACGCACTACCGGCGACTACATGGGAATGCTCGCTACGGTGATCAACGGTCTGGCGTTGCAACATGCTTTGGAGCGTGTTGGAATTCCCACCCGTGTACAATCCGCGATCGAAATTCGGGCGGTGTCGGAAGCTTATGTGCGCCGCCGTGCGATTCGCCACCTTGAAAAGGGGCGTGTTGTTATATTCGCAGGTGGAACGGGCAACCCCTACTTCACCACCGATACTGCGGCATCTCTAAGAGCTATGGAAATTGACGCGGAAGTAATTTTCAAAGCCACAAAGGTCGATGGAATTTACACCGCCGACCCCATGACCGATAAGTCGGCAACGAAATTCCAGGAGCTGTCTTATCTGGATGTATTGAATAAGGGTTTGAAGGTTATGGATTCGACCTCAATATCTCTTTGTATGGATAACAAGCTGCCGTTGGTTATTTTTAATGTTCGTAATAAACATAGTATTAAACGGGTTCTGTTGGGTGAAAAACTCGGCACTACAGTGGGGGGCTGAAAAATGATTGCGGATTTAATCCAGGAAGCAGAAAAGAAAATGGGGGTCTCAATCGACCACTTCCATGTTGAGTTAGGCAAATTGCGGACAGGGCAGGCTTCGGTGGCCCTGTTGGATGATCTCAAGGTCGATTATTACGGAACCCCGACTCCTTTAAAGCAGGTGGCGACTTTGGGTGCTCCGGATAGCCAGACTCTGACTATCCAACCCTGGGAAGTATCGCTTTTGAAGGAAATCGAAAAAACCATCCAGTCTTCAGACTTGGGCCTGACCCCCAACAACGATGGCAAGGCGGTCCGGCTCACCATTCCACCGTTGACCAATGAGCGTCGGCAACAATTGGTTAAGCTGGTAAAAAAGTATGCTGAGGAAAGCAAGGTGGCGATCCGGAATGTGCGCAAGCATATTAACGATAAAATGAAAAAATCAGAAAAAAACCACGAAATTTCTGAAGACGAAAGCCACAAAGGTGTTGACGATATCCAGAAAATCACCGACAAGTTTGTTGCCGAAGTCGATAAAATTGCTCAGGCTAAAGAAAAAGATGTGATGGATGTATGAAGTGATATTTTGGTAGTATGTTTGTCAGAGAGCCTCTCTTCTTCTCACGGCTCGGTTTGGCCGATTAATCAGGAGTCACCTTCTTGGTCAATACAGCGTTACAGGAAAAAATAGATCCCAGTCGTTTGCCCCGGCATGTTGCCGTTATTATGGATGGCAATGGACGCTGGGCGCAGAACCATTCCCTCCCGCGGGTTGAAGGTCATTGGGCAGGAGTCAAAGTAGTAGACCGCATTGTCACCCTGAGCCGAAAACTTAACCTGGAAGCCCTGACACTTTATTCTTTTTCAGATGAGAACTGGAACCGACCCTCTGCAGAAATCGGTACGCTCATGAAAATTCTGAGTTTTTATTTGAACAAGGAACTGAAGCGAATGAAGGAAGAGAATATCCGCTTCAATACCATTGGACATATTGAGGATTTGCCTGGGGCAATTCAAAAATTGATCCATGATTCCATGGAAGATACTCGCGACAACACGGGAATGGTTCTTACCCTGGCCTTGAGTTACGGCGGCAGGCAGGAAATCATAGACGCGGTAAAAAAAATTGCCGAACAGGCGCGCTCGGGACAGCTCAGGCCGGAAGAAATTGACCTGTCCCTGTTTGAATCGTTCCTTTCCACCTACCCGCTTCCCGACCCAGACCTGATTATCCGTACCAGTGGGGAAAGAAGGATCAGCAATTTTCTTTTGTACCAGGGTGCTTACACCGAATTATTTTATAGTAATGTGTTGTGGCCGGACTTTTCGGACGATGACTTCCTGAATGCGATCATAGACTTCCAGGGCAGAGAGCGGCGCTTTGGAATGACGCAAGAGCAAATAGTAAAAGCCTGATCTCGAACCTTGACGATTCCTACTTTGAAACCTGCACCCGCTATCCTGAATATTTCGCTTCATCCCAACCTGACAGGAGTCGGCTCTTGAAACGTGTTATCAGTGGAGTCATTGCCATTCCCCTTGTGCTGGGGGTTGTGTTGTACGGTTCTCCCCTTTTGTTCTTTTTTCTTGTTGCGGCAATTGTTCTGGTTGCCAGCCACGAATACTTTTCCATGATTGCAAATGTGGGTATGGAGGGTTTCCCCGTTGAGGGGGGGGTGTTGAGTTTCCTGCTTCTGCTGGGTTTTTATCTGGGCACCAAATTCATACTTATTTTTTCCATTTTGTTTCCCATAGTTTTGTTTGCCGCCTGGTTTTTCAGGGAAAACAATATGCGAATGGTTTTGGACCCTATTGCTTACACGTTATTGGGGGTCCTTTATATTGCGGGGTTGGGTGGATACTTTCTGCTGATCCATGGCCTGGAAGGTGGAAGCCAAATGATCGTGTTCCTCCTGCTACTGATCTGGGCTGGTGACGTGGCGGCTTATTATGGCGGCCGGAGTCTGGGAAAGCACAAGCTCCTGCCTGTGGTCAGCCCCAATAAAACGGTGGAGGGGGCTATCGCCAATGTACTGGGAACTCTTTTGGCCGCAGGGCTCGTCAAATTCTGGTTTTTCGAGGGGTTTTCGCTAACGCATTGTTTGATTGTGGCCTTTATATGCGGTATCATCGGTCAGTTTGGAGATTTTTCGGAATCGCTGATAAAAAGAAGTTGTCGGGTGAAAGATTCCGGCGTATTGATTCCGGGCCATGGTGGTTTTCTTGATCGCATTGACAGTTTGTTGTTTGCGGGCCCGGTTTTCTATTGTTATCACCAACTGTTCCTGGGGACATAATAAGAGAACCCGGCTCCCTTAAACCCCGTTGTCAGGGCAACCTCATGAAAAAAATATCTCTTCTGGGCTCAACGGGTTCTATCGGCGTCAACACGCTGGATGTTGTAGAGCGTTACCCTGAAAATTTTCAGATTTGCGCTTTGTCCGCCGGAAGTAATGTAGAGCTGTTTGCCCACCAGATTCGAAAATTCAAACCCGCATTGGCGGCCCTGTTTGACTCCACAAAAATAGACGCGTTAAAAGAACTTGTTGGCGATTTGGATGTGGAAATTGTTTCCGGTCCAGAGGGTACGGTTTCTGCCGCTTCGTTGCCGCAAGCTGACCTGGTTGTTTCCGGAGTGGTTGGAAGTGCCGGATTGCTCCCTGCTCTTTCCGCTCTCAAAGCCGGTAAAAACCTGGCGCTTGCCAATAAGGAAACGCTCGTCATAGCCGGGGAACTGGTTCTTAAAGAAGCGGAACGCACCGGGACCCGCATCATCCCCATTGATAGCGAGCACAGCGCAATTTTCCAGGCTCTGAACGGGGAAAAACCGGAGCGTATCAAGAAAATTATCCTGACCGCGTCCGGCGGACCTTTCAGAACTTTTACCCTCAAGCAGATGGAAAACGTCACGGTGCAAGACGCGCTCAATCATCCCAACTGGAGTATGGGAGCCAAGATCACCATCGACTCTTCCACCATGATGAACAAGGGCCTTGAGTATATAGAAGCCAAGTGGTTGTTCGGTGTGGATACGAAAGTCGAAGTCATCGTTCACGCGCAGAGTATTATTCACTCGATGATCGAGTTTGTCGATACATCCATCATCGCGCAGTTGGGGCTTCCAGATATGCGGGTTCCCATTGCCTATGCACTGACTTATCCGGATCGGTTTGAAAGCGAACTGCCCTCTTTAGACCTGGCCACAATGGGAAACCTTACTTTTGAGGCGCCGGACTTTGAAAGGTTCCCTTGCTTGCAATTGGCCATGGATGCTATGGAAATGGGCCAGACTATGCCGGCAGTACTCAATGCCGCCAATGAAATCGCGGTGCAGGCGTTCCTAGATGAACTGATCCCCTATAAAGATATCGCAGAGATCATTCGCATGGTTATGCAAAATCACAGCCCGGTTCCTCTGCATGAATTACAAAATGTTCTCGATGCCGACCACTGGGCCCGTGAAGAAACCACTAAACTCATTACCGTCGCCCACCCCCACTAGGCGTGGGGCCAGTGTGCCATCGCTTTATTTGGTGAACAAAGAGTTGTCTCGGCGCAATCAAGCCCTTGCTCAGTTGCAACCCCTGCTAAGGGGGGATTATTTAATATTTTTCTTTCGAAATGAACTTACCTGATATTCGTATTGGCAATGGTTACGATGTGCACCGTCTGGTTGAGGGCAGAAAACTCATCCTGGGCGGAGTCGATGTTCCCCATTCGATGGGACTGGACGGGCACTCGGATGCCGATGCTCTGGTGCACGCCTTGTGCGATGCTCTGCTTGGAGCGTTGGGTGCGGGAGATATCGGTAAGTATTTCCCGGATACCGACCCGAAATGGAAAGGCGTCTCCAGCCTGCGCTTGCTCAAAGAAGTCATGGGAATGTGCAAAGGTTTCAAACTTGCCAATGTCGATTCCGTGATCGTGGCGCAACAACCGAAGCTGGCTCCACACCTTGCGGAAATGAAAAAAAATATTGCCTCGGCGCTCGATGTAGAAATCGACCGGGTTAATATCAAAGCCACCACAACAGAAAAGCTTGGTTTTGTCGGGCGGGAAGAAGGCATCGCCGCTTACGCAGTCGCCTTATTGGTAAAAAAATGATCGACCCTAATCAACGTATTGTCATCACGGGAATCGGATTGACGGCTCCCAATGGCAACAACCTGAAAGAGTTTCGTCAAAACCTGTTAAACGGGGTTTCGGGAGTGGAAAACTTCGAGACCCGGTATATGGGAACGGTGCATGCCGGGGTCTGTGATTTTGATGAATTAAAATACCAGAAGAAAAAGGAACGCCGCCGTGGTACCCGGGCTGGGTCCGTAGCCATTTACTGTTCGCGCGAAGCCGTTGCCGATTCCGGAATAGACTTCGAAGCGATTGACCGCTCCAAGGTAGGTGTCTATCTGGGAGTGACCGAGCATGGCAATGTCGAGACCGAGAACGAGGTCTACAACATCAGCAAGTATGATTATGACGTCAAGTTCTGGTCGCACCATCATAATCCCCGTACGGTTTCCAATAACCCCGCCGGGGAAGTGACATTGAACATGAAAATCACCGGGCCGCATTACACCATCGGCGCGGCCTGCGCGGCGGGAAATTTGGGAGTCATTCAGGGCTTGCAGATGTTGCGCCTCGGTGAGGTCGATCTTGCTTTAGCGGGAGGAGTGTCGGAAAGTATTCATACCTTCGGTATCTTCGCCAGCTTTAAAAGTGAGGGTGCACTGGCCTCGCATGAAGACCCCACCAAGGCAAGCCGTCCCTTTGATAAAAACCGTAACGGAATCGTTTGTTCGGAAGGCGGCGCGGTCTATACCCTGGAACGACTTTCTGATGCAGAGAAGCGTGGCGCAAAAATTTACGGAGAAATCGTTGGTTATTCCATGAACTCCGATGCGATTGATTTCATCTTGCCCGATCCGGGCAGGCAGGCCCAGTGCATACGTCTGGCATTGGAGAGAGCCGGACTCGAGCCTAATGACATCGATATCCTCAATGCCCATGCAACAGCAACGCAAATGGGGGACATTCAGGAAACCAAGGCCATCCGTGAAGTTTTCGGTAACGACTGCAAGACGCGGATCAACAACACAAAAAGTTTCATCGGCCATACTATGGGTGCGGCGGGAACACTGGAGCTTTCCGGCAACCTGCCGGCATTCGATGACCTCATGGTTCACCCCACCATCAACCTGGATGACCTCGATCCGGAATGCGCCTTGAACAACCTGGTCGCCAACAAACCGGAAAAACTCCCCTCCGTAGATTACATCATGAACAATTCCTTCGGCATGTTCGGCATCAATTCCGTTTTGATCGTCAAGCGCTACCACTAGGTGGGTGGCCGTGATATTTCACCTCAATTTTCCTGCCCCGAAGCGGGTACTTTGAGAAAGAGGGGGTAAAAGCCAACTCCTTCAACCCCGGTGGGGCGTGAGGGTTAGGGTAAAATACCACCCTCCTCTTTAAAAAAGAGTGGGTTACCCCCCTTTTCAGTGGGGGTTTTCTGGAAAATTAAGGTTGAAATCTGCCCTATCTTCTACTAAAATCAGGGTTAACGTGGATTTTGGAGACAAGTATGACGATTGAAGATGTACGAAAGGTTATTCTTAATATCCTTGCCGATATTGCCCCGGATGAGGATATCAGTTCCATTGATGACAATACCAAATTGAGAGACCAGATTGACCTGGATTCCATGGATTTTCTCGATATTGTCATGGAACTTCGCAAGCGGTTTAATATTGAAGTGCCGGAAAAGGATTACGAACATCTGGCAACAATGGCCGGTTGTGTTTCTTATCTCACCCCGTTACTAAAAGACCGACAGTTGGCCAGTTAGTCCCTTCCTTTTTGACTACAAAACCCTTACAGATCCCCTTGAGCCGAGATAAATTTTATTAGCCGGGAAAGCTACGGCACTTTGGGTCCAGCGTCACGCTGGCGCAGTGGTGGTATAATTTGGCTATGCGTTACGACACGATTATTATCGGTGCGGGTTTATCGGGATTGGCCGCAGGCATTCGTCTGGCCATGTTCGATAAAAAGGTCTGCATTGTTGAAAAGCATAGCGAAATTGGCGGATTGAACTCCTTTTATGTGAGGAAAAACCGCACTTTTGATGTTGGGCTCCACGCCATGACCAATTTTACTCCCAAGGGAGTCCGGTCATCTCCGCTTGGCAAGCTTCTTAAACAACTGCGTTTCAGCCATGACGATTTTCGCCTGTGCCAGCAGGATATGTCGGAAATACGCTTCCCTGAGAAATCCCTGAAGTTCACCAACGATTTTGAGTTTTTCCGCCAGGAGGTGGCTGAAACGTTTCCCGATCAGATTGACGGATTCAACAAGCTGGTGGAAAAGATCCTTTCCTTTGATGAGTTGAACCTCGACGATGCGGATTGCCTTTCTTCCCGGCCTGTTCTGGAGTCCTATATCAGCAACCCGGTGTTGATCGACATGTTGTTTTGTCCCCTGATGTATTATGGCAACGCGCGGGAAGGGGACATGGATTTTTATCAATTTGTCATCATGTTCAAGAGCATTTTTGTAGAAGGATTCTCCAAGCCGCAAGGGGGAATGCCCTACATCCTCAACCTTTTGGCTGAGAAGTTCGAGCATCTGGGTGGTGAGCTGAGAATGGGAAACGGAATTAAAACCATCAACGCCAAACAGGAAACGGTTTGTTCGGTGACTCTTGAAAATGAGGAAGAATTAGAAACCACAGCGGTACTTTCTTCCATGGGCTATGTGGAAACGCTTAACCGTTGCCAACCTGAGCTAGCCGAAGCGGGTGCGTGCGAGACAGGCCAGGTTTCGTTTATGGAATCCCTTTTTGTGGTGGACCAGAAGCCACGTGACTTGGGTTACGATAAGAGCATTGTCTTTTTTTCCACCCAGTCGCGCTTTGACTATAAGGTGCCAGGCGATTTGATCGATATTTCCAGTGGGGTGTTGTGTTGCAGTAATAATTTTCAGTACCCACAACCGCCTGAAGAAGGGTTGATTCGCCTGACCAACCTTGCCCATTTCGGGAAATGGGACGGCCTGCCGAGAAAAGATTATATTGCCGCCAAAAAGGAGTGCCGGGCCCAGGCTTTGGATGCTTTATTTACATTTTTTCCCGATTTTCGCGATAATGTGGTATTTTTAGACTCGTTTACGCCTAAGACCATTAAAAAATATACAGGCCATATTAACGGGGCTGTTTATGGGTCTCCACAGAAAATTAAAAATGGCAAAACCCCTGTTAAAAACCTGTATATTTGCGGGACAGATCAGGGGTTTTTAGGTATTATTGGGGCCACGTTGAGCGGGATATCCATGGCCAACCTGCATCTTTTACAATGACAGGCCATCAAAAAATTCATCGTTTAAGAAACCAATGAGTAAACAACCGAAAGACTGGTTAAAGGGTGTTTTGTCCGCCTACGATACGGTCGTGATTGGCAGTGGCTTGGCGGGAATGACATCGGCCAACCTGCTGGCGAAAATGGGGCACAAGGTTTTGCTGGCGGAGCACCATTACAATATGGGAGGCATGGCCACCTGGTTCAAACGCAAGGGTGGACATATTATGGATATCTCCCTGCATGGGTTCCCCTGTGGAATGATTAAGACCCTGCGAAAATACTGGAGCCAGGACATTTCCGAACGGGTTATCCAGCTTAAAAATGTGCGTTTCGACAACCCGCAGTTTTCCCTCAACACCTCCTTTGACAAAATAGATTTCACACATATCCTGCGTGAGCGGTTCGGCATCATGAAAGAAGTGATTGATGAGTTCTTTATGACCGCGCGGAATATGAATTTTTATGACGAGATGGTCATGACCACCCGTGATCTTTTTGAGAAATTTTTCCCAGGCCGCACCGATGTCTGGCGTTTTCTCATGGAACCGATTACCTATGCCAACGGTTCCACTCTGGATGATCCGGCACTGACTTACGGCATTGTTTTTTCCAACTTCATGGACAAAGGGGTTTTCACCTATCAGGGTGGTACCGATCACCTGATTACGGAAATGAAAAAGGAGCTCTTGCGCAACGGTGTGGACATTCGCACTCATTGCATGGTCGAAAAAATTTATGTGGAAGATAAAACGGTGCAGGGGGTGCGCATCAACGGGCAGGACATCGCGTGCAAGTCCGTCCTTTCCAACTCGAACTTGTTGACCACTATCGAACAACTGACTGGCGAGGAACATTTTGAACCCGAGTTTATCGAAGAGGTTAAGAAAGTTCGGCTCAATAATTCCAGTTGCCAGGTTTATATGGGAATCAAAAAAGGGGAAACCGTGCCGCATGTCGGTGACCTGCTGTTTTCGTCCGTGGCGGACGAATACTGTACGGATAAAATATTGAGCAAAGATGTTACCAGCCGTACCTTTTCGTTTTACTACCCGGAGATTCGTCCGGGAACCAATCGTTATTCCATTGTTTCTTCGACCAACGCCCGATATCAGGACTGGGCCAAGCTGAGCGAATCCCAATACAAGAAAGATAAGCATGACTTGGAGCAAAACACTCTTGATGCGCTGGAAAAATATGTTCCGGGCATTCGCAAAAAAGTGGACCATGTGGAAGCCTCAACACCAAAAACTTTCAAACGCTATACCCTGCACCCTTCGGGCACTTCGTTTGGAACCAAGTTTGAAGGACTTAAAATAAGCCGGGACCTTCCTAACCAGATTAATGGGTTGTTCCATGCCGGGTCGGTGGGAATTATTATGTCGGGCTGGCTGGGAGCGGCGAACTACGGAGTCATTGTCGCCAACGAAACGGATAAATTTCTTCGGCAATTGCGCCCGAGCCTGGTGACCGCATCGGCTTGAACATAAGATCTTCCTTCCCACCTATTGCACGGATCACGCCTTGAGAAAATTAATACAAACTACAGTTAAAGGGGCAAAAATATCCATTTGCTTTATGGGTATTGACCTATTGGCCCCACGCCAAGTGGATGGAATTTGATTTTGCCGGGCAGACAGCTCTGGTCACAGGCGGCACGCGTGGCATAGGCCGGGCCATCTCAGAGGCGTTCCTCAAAGCCGGAGCAAAAGTCATTGCCACTTATCGGGGCAATGATGAGGAAGCAGAGAACTTTAAAAACGCCAATGCCGACCACGCAGACTCCCTCGATATTCATAAGTTCGATGTTTCTGATTATGCGGCGGTGGAAAAGTTTTATAAAGAAATCGAAACGAAATACGAAAACTTCCAGATCCTTGTTGTCAGTTCAGGCATTCGTTCCGACTCCATTGTTGGCATGATGAAGGCGGAGGACTGGAACAGGGTCATCAATACCAACCTGACAGGAACCTTCAACTTGTGCAAGCTGGCAGTACAGTCCATGATGCGCCAGAGATATGGAAGGATCATTACCTTGACCTCTCCAGTGGGCAAATTCGGGTTTGCAGGCCAGGCTAATTACGCCGCATCAAAAGCCGGTCAGGTGGCATTCACACGCTCCCTGTCCAAGGAAGTAGCGAGCAGGAAGATAACAGTCAATTGCGTTTCGCCAGGTTTCATAGATACCGATTTCATTGGCGATCTGCCGGAAGAGCAGAAAAAATCCTATAAAGATCAGATTCCCCTGAAACGCTTTGGTACTCCAGAAGATGTAACCTATCCGGTGCTGTTTCTCGCCGCAAAAGAATCTTCTTACATCACAGGTTCCGTATTAGAGGTAACCGGGGGACTATAAAATGGACTTTCTTCAATATATTCCCCACCGTCCTCCTTTCCTGTTTGTCGACCGAGTGCTTGAAGAAAGTGACGACACCATTAGGACGGAAAAAAAGGTCGACCCGAAAGAACCGTTTTTTGAGGGACATTATCCTGGAAGACCGATCATGCCAGGAGTGTTGATCTTTGAATCCATTTTTCAGGCCGGTGCGATCCTGATGGGGAAACGTATTGCTAACGAAGGCAAAATTCCGGTTCTCACCCGGGTCAACAATATTAAACTCAAGCATGCTGTCCATCCGGGAGACACGATGCAGATAGAGGTGAAGCTCAAAGACCTGGTCAGCACCGCCGCGTACATGACGGGAAAAGCCACCGTCAACGGTAAAACCGCAGTCACCCTGGAGTTCTCCGCCATGCTGGTCGAGGAGACAAAATAGCGGAGGGCCTCCGCTGGCATAAACAATGGCTTTATAAGGCAAACAGAAAATGAGTTTTCTCGACCTTGAAAATAAAAGCTTCTTAGTGGCCGGAGTGGCAAACAGGAAAAGTGTTGCCTGGCATATCGCGAAAACGCTGGAAGAAGAAGGCGCAAATGTCATTTACAGCGTCCGCTCTGAAGATCGCAAAAAGTCATTGGAAAAACTTTTGGCAGGTAAAACAGTTTTTGTCTGCGATGTGGAGAAACAGGAAGATATTGAACGGTTAAAAACCCAGGTAGCACAACACAGTAAGACCCTGCACGGACTCGTCCACTCCATAGCTTTTGCAAACTATTCCGAAGGCTGGAAGCCCTTTCATGAAACACCGAAAAAGGATTTTCTTCAGTCCATCGATATCAGCTGTTATTCCCTGATCAGTCTCGCCAACGCTTTTAAGGATCTCTTCGATCAACAGGCATCCGTTGTTACAGTATCGATTTCCACCACGCGGATGGCGGCAGAAAATTATGGGTACATGGCCCCGGCGAAAGCGGCACTCGACTCCACTCTCTGCTTCCTGGCAAAATCGTTCAGCGCATTTTCACAGGTCCGGTTCAACTCCATCAACCCCGGACTGCTCAAGACATCGGCCTCAGCGGGAATACCCGGCTATATCGACTCCTACCTGCATGCTGAAAAAGCCACATTGAGGAAAAAAGGCCTGACTACTCAGGAGGCGGCAAGTGCGGCGGTATTTTTGTTGAGCCAACGCGCAAGCGGCATCAACGCACAAGGCCTGGTTCTTGATGCTGGAATGTCCATCAACTATTTTGACCAGGAATTAACCGCTAGGCGCCAGCGTGACGCTGGACCCAGCGGGCAATAACTTTGTTTAGCTGACAACGGTTTTTCTCGGCTCAACTGAGCCCTTGCTATTTGCCCCCGGCGGCTCGCCGGTTACAAGCTGAATTTCTTTTTTAAGAGAGTGGCGCAAGCGTGGTGGTTATTTTCGCGAAGTGATTCCATCAACTCCAACAGGCTTTCGCGGGTCGAAGCTTCCTTGGTATCCAAATTATAGGTTTTAATAATTTCTTCAATGCTTCCTATGTAATAAGTAAGCAGTTTCTTATCTCCACGGTTAATAAACTCACTGGTTTTGGCTTGCACCAGACCAAGCCCTTTGCTTCGGCTGAGTTTTTTGACAGGCTCGAAGATTCTTCCCGACCCAGAAGATTCTTCATTGTCTTCCTCCAATTCAAAAGACTGGCTCAACCTTCGGTTGATTTGATCGAGTAGAAATAGTTCCTTGGCTTTTTTAAGAGGTGCCAGAGCTTTCATATAATTTTCTATAGCCTTTTGTTTTTCCTGAATATGGCTATAAATGTCACCCACCTGCACCAGAAACAGTCCTTCATACCTGTTATCGCGGTATTTTTCAGCCAACGCGAGCCCTTCTCTAAGCAGAGTTAAGGCTCGTTCCACATCGTCCGACTGCGCATAAATTTTTCCATACCGCAAAAGAACCCCCAACTCTTCTTTTCTTTTTCCCAAGCCACGGGTCAATAAAAGACTTGCCTCCAGATAATCCTCTGCATTGGATAAACTTTTGACTTCACCCAGATAAAACCCAATATGCGTGAGAAGGGTTCCCATGCAGGGTCCATTCCCCGCTTCTTTTGCTTTCTTTTTTCCTTCTTTCATTGTCTGGATGGCTTTATCGAATTCACCTTCTTTCCCATAAGCCAGACCCAACCTCAGCAAACTAAGTTCTTCGTCCACCTCAATTTTGTTTTCCTGGCACAGCTTCCTTTTTTTCAAAAGTATATCGATGGCTTCCTCAGCTCTATCTTTGGCCAAATACAACCTTGCCATTTCGTTAAGGATTTTCCCTTCGATTTTGGCATCTTCCAAAGTGGAGGCCAGCTGGCGTGCTTGCTCTAAACATTCCTCTGCCTCCACATATTTTTTTTGGGAATTATGAAACACACCCAAGTTCAAAAGGTGTAAAACTTCGATATTTTTTTGATCCAGCCTTTGTGAAACTTTCAGTCCCGTTTCCAGAAAAGTTCGGCAATCTTTGGGAAAATAGCACAAAGGAAGTAGCTCGGCTCCTGCGATCATATAAGAATTGAACAACTCCGCAGCTTTTTTCCCTTCGACGCTGTTTTTGCTAACCCGGCTCAGGCCCGCCCGAATGTTAGCCCATTCCCGGTGAAACAATTGAAACCCGTCGCGAGCCTTTTGGCCGCCCTTTAATATTTCTTCGCTAGCTGTATTGAGGACCGAAAGATAATAAGTCGCGTGTCTCAGTTTTGCTTCTCTGGCGATCGCTTCGGGGAGATAATTTTTAAGCTGGCTTCTCACCCAGTCGTGCAGAATGTAACGCTTGGTGACAGGATTGACTTTGACCAGCCCAAATTGAGCGAGTGATTTTAAACAATTCCCGTTTTCTTCACAAACCTGAGAGGCAGCTACCGCATCGAAGGAGCCGGGAAAGACCGCTAACTGGCTGAAAACTATTTGCTCTTTATCTTTTAAGGAATTATAAATCACCTTGAACGAGGCGAGCAGTGATTCTTCATAGTCATCAACCTTTTCCAGAAAAGAATTGCTCCGGTATTTGCGGAACAGGTTGACAAAATCTTCTGGAGGCATTTTTGTTTTTGCGGACAGGAATTGGCCGCACATTTCAAGGGTCAGGGGAAGGCCTCGGCATAGTTTGGCGATTTCCCTGGACCGGGGTTTTAGCCTGAGCGAGCGACTGACCAAAAACTCCTGGGCAAATTCAACCTCTAGTGGTTCTACCTCAACATAATAAGCCGCGCTTAGCTCCAGCCTCTTCTCGGCTGTAATGATCAACAACCAGGAACTAGATCTGGCGGGTTTCAGTTCTTTAACCTGATCGATTGAAGTCACGTTGTCCAGAACGAGAACGCCCTGATGTCTGGCCATAATACGCCGGTATACCCTTCTGAGTTGGGTCATATTTTCAGGGATGCGCACCGTCGGCCGGAATGAGAGAATGATTTGTATCATGGCATCCCTGGTAGAAAGCGCGTTCTCTCCTTCCCCGCCAAAACTCAGATATAATTTAATATTTTGGAAGTTGTATTTGTATTTTCTTACCACCTCCAGCGCCAAAGCCGTTTTTCCTACGCCAGATCTACCGTACAACGCAAGAAACGTACTTCCTTTATGGATGGCGTTGAAAAGTTCAACGAGGACTTTATCGCGGCCGAGTAAAACTTTTAAATCGGTGGAAAGAGGCGCCAGACATAACTTCTCTTTCAATTCGGTTTTTGATTTTTCCGTTTTCAAAACCCAGCGGGCAAGGCTCTCTGGAGTTTCCCTCTTTTTTTGGGTTTGTTCAGGTTTGTCTACAGATTTGCCTGTAGAATTTGGGTCAATTTTTTCTGCCTGGGCTGGCTCTTCAGGTTTTGTCGGGGTGAGTTTAGTGACTACAAAAATGACCACTCCGAGCAAAATAGTTAACACTCCGAAAGTCATTACAAAATCCCCCGGCTTAACAAAGTCTTTCCGGCCAACACAGACGAACCCAAAATGACAGGAACAACTCTAATAAAATCAGTAGACTGGATGAAACAACCTGGCATCGGTGTCAGAAAATTCATGAGAAATCACACTTTATTGGGAAAAGGATTATCAGTTGCTTTATAAAAAAGCAATCTCCGTGCCAAATAGTAGTTTCTATATACCGGTAGTTACTCAGGCTTGAGGGCTGGGACTATTGTGTACCATGAAATCGGTCGGGGGTCAGTCCAGTTTGCTGACGGCTCCCGATGCGTCAATGATAAAAATCTGGTCTGGGAGGATGTCGTGGTGGGCGGTGGCCTGCCAGTCTTCCTGGTTGCCATCTCCACTGATACTGATTCCGGGTAGATCGAAGGTGTTGCGCAATATTTCCGAAAGGGATTCCTTAGTGCAGTTTTCCTGCGGTCCCCGGTCACCCCAGAGTTGCTGGCATGCGTAGTGGAATCTTGTCAGACTGGTGTGTACCATCTCATTGAGGGACTGGTCGCGCATGCTCATATCTGGTGGACCCCGCCAGAGGTTGATAGCAACAATCCCGCCTACTAAAATGGCAACGCCGATCAAATTATTTTTGAATTTTTCGCTCATTTGTCAGGGCTCCTGTTTTCTTCCCAGGTTTTCCGGGGGTGGGGCGAGGCAAGAACTTATTAGGCCGAGACACAGTCAGAATGCAGAAAAAAGATAGCCCATTGGCTGCAGGGCCTGCCCTGCTAGAATTGTTTGAGGAAGCGTAGATCGTTTTCGAAGAACAGGCGGATGTCGTTGATGCCGTATTTCAGCATAGAGATACGTTCGATGCCGAGTCCAAACGCGAATCCGGTCCATTTTTCTGCATCGTAATCAACGAATTTGAATACTGCCGGGTCGACCATGCCTGCCCCAAGAATTTCTACCCAACCTGTTTGCGAACAAACCCGGCACCCTTTTCCGCTACAAATCACGCACTGAATATCGACTTCCGCGCTGGGGCAGGTGAAGGGAAAGAAGCTGGGACGGAACCGGACTTTTGTATTTTTGCCAAACACTTCCTGGAGAAAAATACTCATGATGCCTTTGAGATGACTGAAGGAAACATTTTCATCTACCATGAGCCCTTCGATTTGATGGAACATGGGAGTGTGGGAGACATCTGAATCGCAACGATAAACTTTTCCCGGAGCGATAATGCGTAATGGCGGTTCGCGATCTTCCATCACATGAATCTGTACCGGCGAAGTATGGGTCCGCAAAACCGCTTCTCCGTCCACATAAAAAGTATCCTGCATATCCCGCGCAGGGTGGTCCTTGGGAATGTTCAAGGCCTCAAAATTATAATAGTCTGTTTCAATTTCAGGACCCTCTTCCACTTGGAATCCCAATCCCAGAAAAATGGATTTGATTTCCTCCATCACCTGAGTAACGGGGTGCAGGGTCCCGGGGATTTCTCTTCTGCCCGGCAAAGTGGTATCAAACGTCGCACCTGTTGAAGGCCGACCTTTTGGGGATTTGCCCAGCTCTTCTTCCTTATCCTTAAGCTGGTTTTCAACGTACTGCTTAAAATCGTTGATGAGCTTGCCCTGTTGCCGTTTCTCCTCCGGACTGGCCTGACGCAGTTCTTTCATCAGGGCCTGGACACAGCCTTTTTTCCCTAGGAAATCTATACGAAGTTGTTTGAGAGGTTCCGCAACGGAGGTAGAACAGATGCGGGAATCGAAATCTTGCCGGTGCTTTTGGATGGTTTCAATCATTTTTCAGCAAGGGGCCACTCGGCGTGGGGCCAGCACTGCATTACCCGTATAGCGGACAAAACACTCAAGCGCACGTGATATTTTTCCTCAACTCTCGTGCCCCGGAGGGGTAATACTGTAATGGCTCCTCCCCGTAAAAGGGAGGGGTTTTTCATTTGTCACCAGCGGAGGTTCTCCGCTTAGCCCAGTTGAGCGCGGGCGGTCTCGGTCAGAGTTTTGAAGGAGTCTGCATTGTGGATCGCCATTTCAGAGAGAACCTTGCGGTCGAGCTCAATGGAGGCTTTTTTCAGACCATACATGAACTGGCTGTAGTTCATGCCTTCGGCTCGGACTGCGGCGTTGATCCGGGCAATCCAGAGTCGACGAAACTCGCGCTTACGATTTTTGCGATCACGGTAGGCGTAGCACAAACCATGCTCAACAGCTTCCCGTGCTTTGCGGAAACAGGTGCTCCGCACACTGCGGTAGCCTTTGGCTAGCTTTAAGATTTTTTTACGTCGTTTTCGGGCAACTGTCCCGCTTACTGCTCGTGGCATTTTGAAATTCTCCTTCTAACCCACCACTGTGGGAGGCAAACCAATTAACGCTTGCCCAATTAAAATATTAAAATTTTGTAAAAGTAATCTACGACCCAATATTGAGGGTTAAGGGATTAAAGCTTTAATGCGTTTTGCGTCTCCCTTTGCCATTATGCTGGCTTTTCGCAGGTTTCTTTTTCTCTTGGTTGTTTTAGTTGTCAGAATATGGCTGGTAAAAGCGCTGTTCCGACGAATTTTTCCGGTACCCGTTCTGCGAAACCTTTTCGCGGCACCACTATTGGTTTTCATTTTTGGCATTGTTCGCTCCGTTTCTATTTATTCTGTACCAGGTTCCTTAGCGGGTATCTCTGCCGGTGCTTCTGCCGGCGTTTCTACTGACGCTTCTGCTGGCTTGGCAACCGGTGCTACTGCTGGTGCTGCTACCGGCGCTTCTGCTGGCTTGGCAACCGGTGCTACTGCTGGTGCTGCTACCGGCGTTTCTGCTGGCTTGGCAACCGGCTGCGCTTTAAGCACTCCGCCTTTTTTGGTTTTAGTATTCTTTGGAGCCAGGATCATGACCAGCGTACGCCCTTCCTGCTTGGCCTGTTGCTCAATGACCGCCGTCTCTTCCGTTGCCACAGCAACACGTTCCAGAACCCTCATGCCAAATTCGCGATGTACAATCTCACGTCCCTTAAAGAAAATCACCACTTTGGCTTTGTCACCATTTTCCAAAAACCGCTGTACATTCCTCAACTTGAAATCAAAATCGTGTTGATCGGTGTTAGGCCGAAACTTGACTTCCTTCATGTGAATGATTTTCTGTTTCTTTTTAGCCTCGTGCGCCTTTTTGCTGGCCTTGTACTTGTGCTTGCCGTAATCCATGATCCGACAAACAGGCGGGTTGGAGTTTGGGGAAACTTCTACAAGATCCATATTCCGGTCGAGGGCCATGCTCAGGGCTTCCTCTGTAGGGATAGTGCCCATCGACTCGCCATCATCATCAATCACGGCGACTTCCCGCACCCGAATCATCTTATTAATGCGCTGCTTCTTACTATTATTATTAATTTAAATCCAACCTTTATAAAAAATTTAATTTTCAGATTCAATCAGCCGGGAATCTATACCAGACTGCAGTTCTTCCAGAAAGGACTCAAAATCGAGGGTCCGGGTTTCTTTGGAACGCCGTTTACGCACAGCCAGAGTTTGAGAATCCACCTCTTTATCCCCTAAAACAACCATATAAGGGATTTTCTGTAATTGGGCCTCACGTATCTTGAACCCAATCTTCTCATTTCGCAAGTCTTTTTCTACCCGAATGCCCAATTCTTCAAGCCGTTGGGCCACTTCATCCGCATAACCCATATGATTGTCGGTTATGGGTAAAAGGACGACCTGCACCGGAGCCAGCCATAATGGGAAAGCCCCGGCATAATGCTCGACCAGACAACCAAAAAAACGCTCCAGCGAGCCCATTAAGGCGCGGTGGAGCATGATTGGCTGATGGCGTTGACCGTCTTCCTCAATATAGCTTATATCGAAGCGTTCTGGAAGGTTAAAATCCACCTGTACCGTCGAAACCTGCCAGTAGCGGCCTATGCTGTCCTTGATTTTGATATCAATTTTAGGCCCGTAAAAGACCCCTTCGCCGGGATCGACCTCAAAATCCAGCTTCTTGTTATTCAAGGCGTTTTCCAGAGCTTTGGTGGCGTTTTCCCAGCCCTCGTCCGATCCAACGTATTTATCCGGCTTGGTGCTCAAATAGATTTTGTATTCGAAGAACCCGAACGATTGCAAAACATAAACGATCAACTCGAGAACCTTGGTGATTTCCTCTTCAATCTGGGCAGGACGGCAAAACAGATGCGCGTCATCCTGAGTGAACCCGCGCACACGGAGTAAACCGTGCAGAACGCCTGAGCGTTCATAACGATAAACCGTTCCAAGTTCTGCAAATCGTACCGGCAGGTCGCGGTAACTGCGCAACTTGTTTTTATAAATCTGAATATGGAACGGGCAGTTCATCGGCTTCATGACATATTCCTTGCCCTCAATATCCATATTGGAAAACATATTCTCTTTATAGAACTCCGTATGGCCGCTGGTCTTCCACAGGTCGACTTTCGCCGCGTGCGGACTGATGACCATTTCGTAACCGTTTTTGAAATGTTCCTTTTTCCAGAAGTCTTCCATCAGGTGGCGGATGCGCGCGCCTTTCGGATGCCAGAGGATGAGCCCCGGCCCGATTTCATCCGAAACCGAATACAGGTCGAGTTCTTTTCCGAGTTTGCGGTGATCGCGCTTTTTGGCTTCCTCCAACCTTTTTATGTAGACCCTAAGTTCCTTCTCCGTGTTCCAGGCAGTGCCATAAATTCTTTGTAAAACCGGATTGCGTTCGTCACCACGCCAATAAGCCGCAGACGTATGCAGAAGCTTGAAAGCCTTGATCTGCTTGGTCGACTCGACATGCGGGCCGCGGCAGAGGTCTGAAAAATCTCCCTGCGAGTAAACCGAAATGGGTTCATCGGAATCGATGGAGTCGATGATCTCAACTTTGAACTTCTCACCCATGTCGCCGAATTTTTTCTTCGCTTCTTCGCGGGGAATTTCGCTACGTACAATCTTAAGATCTTGGGCGGAGATTTCTTTCATACGCTTTTCGATTTTTTCCAAATCTTCAGGCACGAAAGCTTTGTCGCGAGAGAAATCGTAATAGAATCCGTCATCGATAACCGGACCAATGGTGACCTGGGTTCCGGGGAACAGTTCCTGAACCGCCTGCGCCATCAGATGAGCGCAACTGTGACGAAGCGTTTCCAAGTCTATCTGGTTCGAGTTGTTCGACATTTTTTGAATTTATTTCCCCTGGACGATGTCCAGAATATGAAAAGGCATCATACGCACCGGTATGATGCCCAACTCAGGCCATTGAGGCCTTTAAAAAAAATAGGCACGGGCGGTTTCGAACCGCCGACCCCTTGCATGTCAAGCAAATACTCTACCCCTGAGCTACGCGCCTAAAAAATCAGATGGTGGGTATTGTAATTCCTACGGCCAATTTGGTCAAGTACTTAGAAAAAAAGAGGATTTAACCACTGGGCGTGGGGCCAGCACTGCACTACCCGAAAGGCGGACGGAATACTCAAGCGCAATACTGTGATACCCCTCCCCTCTCACGAGGGGAGGAGTTTTTCATTTGCCACCGGCGGCTCGCCGGTCGCCCAGCGGGCTATTCAGCTTTTGTATAAATCTCACTTCCTTTTTCTTTGAAGGATTCGGACATTTCGCTCATGCCTTCTGCCAGTGCCTGTTTTTCCTCCAAACCTTTTTGCTCGGCATAATCCCGTACATCCTGCGTGATTTTCATCGAGCAGAAATGCGGACCACACATGGAACAGAAATGCGCCACCTTCGCCGAATCTTTCGGTAAGGTCTCGTCGTGAAACTGCAAAGCCTTTTCCGGATCAAGGGACAGGTTGAACTGGTCTTCCCAGCGAAACTCGAACCGGGCCTTGCTCAACGCGTCATCGCGAACCCGTGCGCCGGGATGGCCTTTCGCCAGATCCGCCGCGTGCGCCGCGATCTTATAGGTGATAACGCCTTCCTTCACATCTTCGCGGTTGGGCAGTCCCAGATGTTCCTTGGGAGTGACGTAGCAGAGCATGGCGGTACCGTACCAGCCGATCATCGCCGCACCGATTCCACTGGTGATGTGGTCGTAACCCGGCGCGATGTCGGTGGTCAAGGGGCCTAACGTATAGAAAGGCGCTTCGCCGCAAGCCAGCAATTGCCGATCCATATTTTCTTTGATCATATGCATGGGAACATGACCCGGACCTTCGATCATGGTTTGCACTTCATGTTTCCAGGCGATCTTCGTCAACTCACCGAGAGTTTCCAGTTCGGCAAACTGGGCTTCGTCGTTGGCATCGGCAAGGGAACCGGGGCGCAGTCCGTCTCCCAAAGAAAAGGAAACATCGTAGGCTTTCATGATTTCGCAGATTTCCTCGAAGTTGGTATAGAGGAAGTTTTCTTTATGATAAGTGAGGCACCACTTCGCCATGATCGCACCGCCTCGAGAGACAATGCCGGTCATCCGTTTTGCCGTCATTGGTACATAGCGCAGTAACACTCCGGCATGAATGGTGAAATAGTCCACCCCTTGCTCACATTGTTCGATCAGGGTATCGCGGTAAATTTCCCAGGTGAGGTCTTCGATCTTGCCATCGACTTTTTCCAATGCCTGGTAGATGGGCACGGTGCCGATGGGTACCGGCGAGTTGCGCAAGATCCATTCGCGGGTGGTGTGAATATTTTTCCCGGTTGAAAGGTCCATTACATTGTCGGCTCCGCAACGTGCCGACCAGACCATCTTCTCGACTTCTTCCTCAATAGAGGAACTGACCGCAGAGTTACCGATATTGGAGTTGATCTTGACGAGAAAGTTTCGTCCGATGATCATTGGCTCCGCTTCCGGGTGGTTGATGTTGGCCGGGATGATGGCTCGGCCCCGGGCCACTTCGTCGCGTACGAACTCCGGAGTAATTTCTGCCTGCAGGTTGGCACCGAAGGAATTTCCGGTCAGCCGTTGTTCGCGTTCGCTGTCTTCGACCCATTGTTTTCTTTTCTGGTTTTCACGAATGGCGATGAACTCCATTTCAGGAGTGATGATCCCCTTTTTGGCGTAATGCATTTGCGTGACATTACGTCCCGGCTTGGCGCGCAGAACCCGGTCACGGGTTTTGGGGAACCGTTCGGCATTGGCGTTTTCTCCATCGCGATGGCCGTTATCTTTAGGCAGGATCGTTCTGCCATCGTAATACTCGACATCCTCCCGGCCCTGTATCCATGGCAGGCGGATGGGATTCAGCCCTTCGCGGATATCGACTTTAACTTCCGGATCGGTGTAAGGACCCGAGGTGTCGTAGACGAGGATGGAGCTTTCATCATTTTCTGCGTGAGCACCATTACCATTACCAGAAACTGTGGTCGAGGGAGACAAGGTGATTTCCCGAAAAGGCACCTGGATATCTTTATGCAAGGTTCCGGCGACATAGACTTTTTTAGAGTTCGGGGAAATGGGATCGGTGGATATCACGACCTTTTCATCGGTTGCTCCGTGACGGTTTCCGTTGCCATTGGATTTTGATTGCGTCATAACGAGTTTCCTCCAAAATTCTGCGTATATTCAGATGATTGTTGTTTTATATGAGTCGAGTCCCAAATATCGGAAATCACGGCGACCCCGAAGGCCCCCTGTTCCAGACATTCGGGAACGCGGTGCAGTGTTATGCCCCCTAATGCCAGTACCGGCAAGCGCACCGCCTGGGTGACTTGCTGGAGCAGGTCCAACCCTTGCGGCGGACCGTAATTGGCTTTCGAGGGTGTTTCGTAAATCGGACTGAACGTGATGAAATCCGCTTCCTGCTTTTCGGCAAGACACGCTCCTTCCAGTGAATGTGTTGAGACCCCAACGATCAAGTCGGGAAAATTATTTTTCACCTCATCGGCTTCTACGCTGGTTTCCGTCAGGTGCACACCATCGGCCCCTGCCATGACAGCAATATCGGCGCGGTCATTGATGAACAGTTTGGCGTTGTAACGCCCGGTTATGGCTTTGACTTCGAGCGCCAGCGCCAAAAGGTCTTGCGGGTGCAAATCTTTTTCGCGGATTTGCAGAGCGCGCACGCCGCCTTCGAGCGCTTCTTCCACCGCGCTCCGGAACCGGTCTTTGCCGATACGCTGAAGGTCGGTGATGAGGTAAACACGCAGGAAGTCCAGATCCTGTGCTGTCTTAAAAGGAACCGATATCATAAGTCGATCATGCCGTCCAACGGACTGCTGGCTGAGGCATAAAGTTTTTTCGGGATACGTCCGGCTTCATAAGCCATCCTGCCGCACTCCACCGCCATTTTCATAGCCAACGACATTTTGAGCGGGTCTTTGGCACCGGCAATGGCTGTGTTCATTAAGATTCCTGAAACACCCAGTTCCATGGCGCGGCTGGCATCGGAGGCCGTGCCGACACCGGCATCGATGATGACCGGGATATTAACCGCTTCTAAAATCAATTTGATGTTGTAAGGATTGCGAATGCCAAGACCGGAACCGATCGGTGCCGCCAACGGCATGACGGCGGTACAACCGATGTCTTCCAGTTTTTTGCAGAGGACGACATCATCTGTGCAATAGGGCAGAACATGAAAACCGTCTTTGACCAATAGCTTCGAGGCTTCCAGCGTGGCTTCGTTATCGGGGAACAGGGTTTTCTCGTCTCCGATGACCTCCACCTTGACGATGTTTCCGAGTCCCGCTTCCCGGGCCAGTTCGCAGGTCATCACCGCATCTTTCACCGAATAACACCCTGCCGTGTTTGGCAAAAATGTGTATTTCTTGGGGTCGAGGTGATTGAGTATGGAATCTTTATTTTTGTCCAACTCAATCCGGCGCACGGCGACTGTTATCATTTCCGCACCGGAAATTTCGATGGCCTGCCGGGTTTCATCGAAGGATTTATATTTCCCGGTTCCTACAATCAGTCTGGACTTGAAGGTCTTGTCGCCAATTTTCATGAATTCTTTTTTTGTGTCCATTTTGTTTTTTTCAAATAAGAAGGAATTTAGGAGCCCCGGAAATCATCTCTTACCAGAGATTCCCGTAAATTAAGATACCTATTATAGTTAAATTCCGCCACCTACGGCGTGCACGATTTCAACCTGGTCGTTTTCCTTGATCTGGGTTGTGGCATATTTGGACCTGGGAATGACCTGTTTGTTCAGGGCCATGGCGAAATTCGGTGCTTGAATATCCAGCTCCCGAGCCAGGTCCTCAAGGTTCTGGCTTTTCAGAATTTCCCGGTTTTCGCCATTAATGGTCAGTTTCACGCGGATATCTCCAAAAAAGGGACAAGGTTTGTTCCGCAATAGCCGTTAAATCAATCAGGTGAAACAAAAATCATGGATCGAATTCCAGAATGGGCGGGCATAAAAAAAGCCGCACCCCGGATTTCAGGAAGTGCAGCGAATCTTTTTCAGATGGCTTCACTTCCCTTCGCTGGTATGATCCAGATCAGGTTCAAAGGGTCGTCCCATTCAGGACTCTCAGTTCAAAAACGCCCCCAGTGATCATGCTAGGTTATTTCATATTTACCACAAGTCAAGAATTATTGACCTGAAAATAAAAAAGAGTACTATTCACACTATGCATTCCACCCCCCCATGGCGCGTTATTCTAATGATTTTCCTGACCGGGCTCGGCGGTTGTGCCACCGGACAGGTATCGGTAGCCCCCTATTTTGAAATGCCACCCGACCACCTGCCAAAAGCGGAGCAGGAACTTTATAACCGCGCTCTGGGCCAACTTAGAAACAATCACCCCGATGAATCGATCGCTCTCTGGAAACGGTTTCTGGAGCACAACCCGAGGTCGTTCAAGGGATATAACAATCTTGGCATGGCCTATTATTCCAACGACCAGTTGGAACAGTCCATCACCGCTTTTGAAACTGCCCTGGCTATGGAACCGTTTGACCTCAAAATCAAGGACAACCTGAAAAGATCCTTGAGATTTCAGGTCACCATCCAGAGGGAAAACAAGGATTACGAAAAAGCCATTCAGCGTCTCGAAAGGGTGAAAGAACTCACCTCTGATCCTATGGGAAAAGAGAAAGTAGAGCTGGATATAGAAACCCTTCAGGACCTGATTTTCGAGCAAGTCAAGCGGACCAACACGCTGGAAAATTATGAAGCATTTCTGGCGAAATATCCTGACAGCCCGCAAAATTCCGATGAAGCCCGGCGTCAGATTGCCAAAATGAGGCCGCAAGAAGCCCCACTGGGAGAATTCCCGGAAATGCAGGGTGAGCCCGTTCCCGGGCAAAGGCCCACCCGGTCTCTGGATGAGGCTATGGTCCCCGAAGTTTTTGTCCCCGAACCAATGGAAACGGTCCCCGCCGCTCCGCCTATTCGCAAAGAAACAATAGAAATCGTAGCGGAGACTGAGAAACCTGACGACGAGGAAATGTCCGAAGAGATGCAGGATGAAATGATGGATCCTGTGATGGAAGAAGAAACACCTGAGTCGCCAGCGATGAAACAGCCTGAACCCCCTATGACCGAGCCGGTTCCTGATCCGGGTATGGAAATGAAACGGGAACAACCAGCCATGGTGTCCCCGCCAGCCCCTGAACCCAAGCCGACAAAACGGGTGCGGATTATGACCCGAGCCACCCCGCTTAGAGTGCGGGAGACACCGGATGCCCGGTCCAAAGTAGTGGCGCAGCTTCCCAAAGATTCGGTTGTGCCGGTTTTTCAGGAGTCTAAAGACTGGTTCCTGATTGAGTACCAAAAAGGCAAAAAAGGCTGGATCTCCAAAAAATATTCCAAACTGGTCAACTGACCCACGAAAAACGCAACCCACTAGGCGTGGGGCCGACTAGCAACCAGCGTGACGCTGGACCCGGCATTGTTCAGGGATCGGAACCACTTGCCCTTTTTTTAGCCCCTCAGTGCTTCCTCCCACGTAGTGGGTTGCCTCCCGCGCTAGCGGGTGATATCATTGAATAATGGTGGATTCTGGAATCTACCGGCTTCTCTTTTTAAAAACCAATAAGTTGATACTATGGCCCCACCGATAAAATTATCTATTCCGGGCGATCCCAAATATCTGGGGTTGATCCGTAAAGTTTTGCAGGAACTTTTGGACAGCCATGAGGTTCCCGCTGATACGGCCCGTCGCCTGATCCTTTGTGTGGATGAGGCTTGCGCAAATGTTATCAAGCATGGTTACGATGGCCCCTGCGATGAACCCATCGAGGCTACCTTTACCATCGAGGGAGATGACTTCAAGGTTCAGATTCGCGACTACGGCAAGCAATGCGACACCAGCCAGATAAAACCGCGTCGCCTGGATGACATAAAACCAGGCGGACTGGGCACGCATTTTATGAATGAAATTATGGACGAGGTCAGCTATTGCACCAACCGGGCGAAGGGGACTTTGCTGACCATGATGAAAAAATTAAAAACCGAACTTACCTCCGCGCACGATAAGGACAAGGGATAACCATGGCCATAGATTTAAAACTGGATAAGACCGAGGGTTCGGTGACGATAACAGTCAGCGGCGATATTGATATGAGTTCTTCAACGCAGATGCGAGATGCTTTGACTCCCCTATTTCAAAACAACAATAAGGTTGTCGTTGTGGATTTGTCGGGAGTTTCCTATATCGACAGTTCCGGGATAGCCACTCTTGTAGAGGGATTGCAGTGGAGCCACAGTAGCAACAACAAGTTTCGGCTTGCGGCTTTAACTCCCGGCGTCAAGGACGTGTTTGAGATCGCACGCCTGCTAACAGTATTTGAAGTTTTCGATTCAAAAGAACAAGCCCTCGCCCACTAGGCGTGGGGCCAGTGTGCAATAGCTTTTTCTGGCAAACTAAAGTTTAGCTCGGCTTGAAGAGTGGTTGCTAGTTTACCCCTCCCACGGGAGTGGGTCGGGTAGCCCCGATAGGCAATAGGTCAGAACCTTTTAGGCGAACAATAACCGTTGGGCTTCTAAATATGAGGTTCGTCAGAGCACGCCGGGAAAGCAAAGGGCAAGGGCTTCATTAAGCCGAGATCTCTCTTTGCTTGCCAGCAAAAGTGATTGCAAGTTACCTGCGGCGGTTCGCCGCTCGGGGAGAGATTCATGGTCAGAACATTTTTTGGATTTATCGGGAGAAGGGGATTCGAATTTGCCGGTGTCTTTGAAAGTTTTTTCAAGGAAATCAGCGGATTGTATTATCTCACCCGTGCCACTTTGTATTGCACCTTTATAGAACCCCTGCGTGGCAAACCCAATAAATGGCGCCCGGTGTGGACGCAGATGGAGGAGGTTGGGGTCAAGTCCACCACCATCGTTTTTCTGGTTTCGTTTCTGATCGGGGTCATTCTTGCGTTTCAGTCGGCGCATCAGTTGAGCCGGTTGGGAGCTCTGGAGTTTGTCGGCGCTTTGGTAGGCGTTGCCATTTTGCGTGAGTTGGGACCGTTGATGACAGCGCTGGTCATGTCCGGTCGGGTTGGGGCCGCGTTCACCGCCGAAATGGGAACGATGAAAGTTTCCGATGAGATTCTGGCTCTTGAGATCATGGCATTGAATCCGGTAAAGTTTTTAATCACTCCCCGGTTTCTGGCTCTTTTAATTATGCTCCCGTGTCTGACCATCATGGCAGACCTGATGGGAATTTTAGGCGGGTTTTTGATTGGTGTCACCACATTAGGAATCGACCCGGTGACGTATGTCAACAACTCGCTGGACGCGATGGTGATTAAAGATGTGGTGACCGGGCTGGTCAAGAGCGCGGTGTTCGCCGTCATCATCGTCATGGTTGGCAGTTACATGGCTTTCATTATCGAAGGCGGAGCGGAAATGGTCGGGCAGAATACCCGTACCGCAGTGGTGGTCTCGATGATTCTGGTGATCATCGCCGATCTGATATTCACATCTTTATTTTTCTTTGTACTCTGATGATACGTGTTAAGAACCTGAGAAAATCGTTTGGGGAAGGCGACAAACGCATCACCGTGCTGGAAGATTTCAACGCCCACATGGAAAAGGGCCAGATCACTTCCATCATCGGCGGTAGCGGCAGTGGCAAGAGCACCGTCCTCAAGCATTTGATAGGGGCCTATCGTCCCGACTCGGGAGAAATCTGGATCGACGATGAAGAAGCCACTCATCTCAGGGGCGAGGCGATCAACAGAGTCCGCAAAAAATTCGGCATCATGTTCCAGAGTGGGGCCCTGTTCAACTCCCTGACGGTGGAGGACAATGTAGCCTTGCCCATGCGGGAACATACCGACCTCAACGAGGGCACGATTCAAATCATGGTCAAAATGAAACTGGAAATGGTCGGACTAAGAGGGGCTGAGCACCTCAAGCCGTCCCAGCTTTCCGGCGGCATGATCAAGCGCATTGCCTTGGCCCGGGCCATCGCTTTGGACCCTAAAATTGTTTTTTATGATGAACCGTCAGCCGGACTGGACCCAATTTCCATTGGTGTGATTGACAAGCTGATCATGGACCTCAGCAAGAAAATGGGCATCACCTCGGTGGTGGTCACGCACGAAATCCCCAGTGCCATGCGTATTTCGGATAAAATCATTATGCTGTTTAAAGGCAAGATCATCGCAGAGGGAACGCCGGAAGAAATCAGAAACAGCAATGATCCTAAAGTGACCCAGTTTATCGAAGGCAGTCCGGACGGACCCATTCCGTTCAGCAAAAGCATGACCGATTATGGAGAAGAACTTAAAGAAATGAGCCGAGTCTAAATTATGGAATACCGTTCCTCAGAAATTAAAGCCGGGTTTTTTATTTTCGTCAGCATGTTGGGCCTGATCGTTATGATCTTTATGCTGGGAAATATTCAGGACTACTTCAAGCCCAGGAGGGTGTTGCGCATCGTGTTCAATTTCACCGGTGGGATGGAAGTGGGTGCGCCGGTACGCTATGCCGGGCTCGACATTGGCTCGGTCCGGGACATCGAACTGCTGGGCGATGATAAAAGCCAGGATCGGGTTGCCGTGGTGGCAGAGATCAACCCCAAGATCACCATTAAAAAGAATTCTGTTGCCATGATCAAAACTTCCGGGCTGATGGGCGGACTCTATATTGATGTGCGACCCGGCACCCAGGGCTCGCCGCCTTTAGGGGAAGGTGAGGAGTTGCTCGGAGAAGACTCGTTTGAAATTGCCAAGATCGGCGATATGGCTACCGAGGTGGTGCTGGAGATCCGGCGTTTTACCCAATTAACTGAAGAACTCGTTGTCGATGGTCGGGCCACATTGAAAGATGTGCGGACCTCTCTCGCTAATGTGGATACGATATTGACGGAGAACCGCAAATATGTCCGGGCCAATATGGAAAATGTCCTGAAGATTTCCGAAAAAGTTTCCAACATGCTAGATAAAAACAGCGGCAAACTGCAAACCACTCTGGACCACGCGGCTTCGGTTTCGGAAAAAACCGACAAACTGTTCACCGACAAGGATGCAGGCATCCGCGAGACCATTGACCAGATGCATAACCTGACGCGGGAAATGGAAATCCTGCTTGCTGACACCCGACCGGGTGTAACCAGCTTGATCAATAGCATGGAAACTAATGCGCGGGAAATCACTCTGGATATAGACCGTACCGCGACTACTGTTGGGGAAACCCTGGGCCAGAGCAATTCGATCATGATAGAAAACCGCAGGAACCTGCTTCAGCTTCTCCAGAACATGAACGAAACGTCGCGGAACTTGAAATCCCTGACCGAAGACCTGAAACGCAATCCCTGGAAACTGGTCCGCAAATCCGATGAAGCGGCTGTTCCTCAGGCAGAGGCCACGGCTCCGGGCCAACCGGAACTGCGCATGAAACGTCTGGACAAGGTCAATTAGGCAACGATGAGAAATTTTCTCAACATATTAGTGGCAATACTTTTTTTTGGTTGCGCCAATGTTCCCGCCCCGATAAACAGCCATTTCAACAAGGGCGTGGAGCATTATGACAATCAGGACTACGCCAAGGCGATTGAAGAATACAAACTGGCTCTCAGACAAAATACCAATGACACGTTCGCCATGTACAACCTGGCAGTCGTGTATCAGGATCAAGGCAAAACCGACCAGGCTGAAAAACTGTACCAGGATGTCCTGAAAATCATCGAAGACTCTTTCAGCCGCATTAATCTGGCGGGAATTTTTTACAACAAGGGAAACCACGAAGAAGCTTTTGAGCAACTTGAAACCGCGGCAAATAAAAATCCAGACTCGGCCTATCCTCTGAGCGCATTGGGCGAGTTTAAGGAGCGGGAAGGAAAGCTTGCCGAGGCGGAGAAAAATTACCTGAAAGCCTTGAGCATTGATAACCGGCATGCGCTCACCCACTACCGGTTAGGGCGATTGCACCTGAAGCAGGAAAAATTCGCTACAGGTGTTGAGCATCTGAGACAGGCCAGCGATCTGGAAACAGAGAACCCCGCATACCTGGAAACTCTGGGTGCGGAGTATGAGCGGTCAGGAGATTATCTTGAGGCGGTGAACTTTTTTGAAAGGGTTTCAGTTCTGGAGCCGGACCGGTTGGATGTTTATGTCAAGCTGGGAGACCTGTATAAGAAAAAAACCATGTTCAAAGAAGCCCTCTCCCGTTACTGGTCAGCACTGGCTCTGAAAAATGACGACCCCTATATTCACCGGAGCATTCTGGAAATTTATAAAATCCTTTCCGAGCACGAAAAAGAACAGTTGAAAACCCTGGAGGGGCAGAGCTCTTTTGCCCGCACTCCCTAGCTTGGCATGCGTTCCCGCCTTCCGATCCTGCTGACGGGGATAGCGAGCCTCCTGCTTTATAGTTTCCTGACCCAGCTTTCCCGGCAATTCAACTGGGGAGAAGGATATTCAGAAAGACCCCTCCTCACCTATCTCGCTGTTTATTTTTCCCTGTCAATACTTTATGGCCTGACCTGGTTTTTTGTGCACAAGCGTCCCGGAGACCGGGGCATTTTCTGGATGGTCATTGTGTTCGGCCTGTTGTTTCGTGTTGCCATCCTCCCCTCCCAGCAGATTCAAGAGGATGACGTATACCGCTATTTGTGGGATGGAAAAGTGTTCGCGCAGGGGATCAATCCATTTGAATACGCCCCTGCCGAAGTGCACAACTTCAAGGAACTGAGAATTCAGAATCCGGAAAACTATTATGAAACTTATGTCGAGCGCAACGAGCGCGAACTGGAGCAATTGGATGCGTTAAAATGGGAGTCGCCCCAGTCTCTTAAAAATCTGGACCGGGTGAACCATCCGGATGTGGCAACGATCTATCCGCCGATGGCGCAGTTTGTATTTCGCCTGGTGCATCAGCTAAAACCCGACAGCATCATCGCCATGCGGGTAGGGTTTTTAATTTTTGATGTTATGGCGTTGGGTTTTATCATCGGCATTCTTTCCAGGCTGGGACGGGATAAAGCCGGTTGCCTGATTTACTTCTGGAGTCCTCTGGTAATCAAGGAAACTTTTAACTCAACCCATTTGGATATCATCGGGATATCCCTGCTCTGCGGTTCCATCTATTTTCTGGTCAGCCATCGCCACACCCTGGCGACCCTGTTTCTGGCCTTCAGCTTCCTGGGAAAACTGTATCCTATAATTTTGTTCCCCTTATACCTTCAGGCCTGTTATGAAAAAATGTCGCAGGATAAAAAAAGAGCCCGGTTGGCTCTCCTGCGGAACAGTGTTTTATTTCTAGCGGTAATCGCTTTGGGATACCTACCCTTTATGGGAATCGGGTTGCAGATGTTCGATGGGCTTAAAGCCTTCACCTTATACTGGCAGAGCAACGACAGCATTTTTGCCATTCTGGTTTTCATTTTTGAGAGTGTTCTGGGCGGGAATGAAATGATTCTGTCTAATCCTCTACCGATTTTCCTGAGCAAGGTTTCGGTCGTTATCACCTTAACCGGGGTTTTATTGTGGCTCCTGTACAGGAGAGTCTCCCTTATTGAACAGCCTGTGGAATTTGTGCGCGGATTTTTCTGGATCATGGCGCTGGTCTTTCTTCTGAGTCCGGTGCAAAACCCGTGGTATCTCTGCTGGGTAGTGCCCTTTTTGTGTATATTTCCCGGACGGGCGTGGATTGTTTTGACCGGACTAGTAGGGTTCTATTACCTGGACTTTTATTTTGACTACCAGGAACTGCAGGAATTCAGCCTGTGGATTCCCTGGGTGGAATACCTCCCATTTTACGTTTTATTGGCCCTGGAACTCTGGAAGAGTCGAAAAAAAATACGGTTAGCGGGGTCTTTCGAGGACGGGGATCAGCCCAAAAGGCTTAATATTTAGGGAAATAAATTACTTCTTGTCAAGGTTGTTGTGACCAGCTATATTTAGCAGATACAGATTTGAATTGACCAAAGGGACTCAATGGCTAATACAACGGTGGCAAAAATAAAAGCAATGCTTGACGATGAGTCGCAGACTCATTTCACTAATATGGATTTTTCCGGGTTGGATCTTAACGGTTTTGATTTCAGTGAGAGAACGATTGCCGCTACCAATTTCAGCAATTGTTCGCTGAAAAAGGCCAAGTTCAACAAATCCTTTTTATCCAAATGTAATTTCCGAAGTTCCGACATGAGGGATGCCGATTTTAGTGAGGCCAATTTAAAAGAAGCCGACCTGTGTCTCACCAACCTGGAAAATGCTTCGTTCAGCCGCGCCAAAATGGAAGGAGCGAAGTTCCTCAAGGCAAAATGCAAAAAAGCCAGCATGACCTTTGCCTCCATGGTGGGTTGTGATATGAGGCAAAGCGACTGCACTGCCGTCTCTTTTCATGGAGCCAATCTCTCCAAAGCAGATTTGACCTCTACTGTTACCAAAGATGCCAGCTTTAAAAATGCCAAGCTGGATGGCGTAAAAGGCCATAAAGCGTAAAACCTGCCGATGCCTCCGGCGGCCCCGCCAGCGTGACGCTGGACTCAACAGTAAAACCTTCTGGATTGCTTCACTTCGTTCGCAAAGACGACTTATGTGAGGCTCTCCCTTTTGGGTCTTCAAACCAACTCCAGAAATGAAGTGACTTTAGTTGTTTCCGCATTCTTAAAACGGTTATCCCGATCCAACAGAATAGAATGAATGCCAACACGCTGGGCACCCTCCACATCGGTGCGAATTTCATCGCCGATATGGCAGGCTTCATGGGGCGCGACCCCGCTTCGTTTTAACGCTTCCTCAAATATTTTTTTATCGGGTTTTGCCGAGCCGATCATGGCGGAGGGAAGGATAAAATCAAAATAACGCGCAAGACCTATATTTTCCAAGGTGGAAATCAACCGCGAATCCCAGTTAGAAATCACGCCTAACACAACACCTCTTTTTTTTAAGGTTTCAAGAATATTTGACTCGATCACATCTTCATAAACCCGCCAGTTGGATTTTTCACGAAACGCTTCAAAAATGAGGTCGAAGTATTCCTCAAACCGGTCGAGTCCACCCAGCGGTTGAAACACCTCATAAACAAGTTTGTGCCAAAACTTTCTTTCCGCTTCGGCTCCGCTCTGATTGCCGAGAGACTCGATGCCGCCCATTTTCTTCCATTGTTCGCGGAACCCTTCATTTAAATCCTGGACGGAGCCAGAATAGCCGAAGGGGCGTGCGTGTCGGGCATAGACGTCTCCGACCGAAGGGTGAACGCGGATCAGGGTTCCCCCGACATCAAAAAAAACCGCTTTGAAAGATGATAAAGGCAATAGCTCGCTCCCGATTAGAAATCCTGCTTCAGATTTTACTCCCATTTAGATGGAATGAAAGTCGGGAAGGGTTTTAAAAAATTAACCACCGATGAACACAGATAGACACCGATAAAAACTTCCCCCCTTATCAGGGGGGAAGTTTTTTTGCGGCTCGTGAACGCAGGCTTTGCCGTTACGTACACCTGCTCCTGTGAGGGAGTGAGCCGCCTATTGCTGTGGGAGGGTGTGAGCAATGGCTTTTTCAGCCGAGACAACTTTTTACCAGTAGTAAACGCCACGGCTCATTGGGTCCAGCGTCACGCTGGCTAGCGGTGGTCTTGCTGGAAAAAGCTGACGACTCCAATCAGAGCCAGGCTGGCGGCACAGAAAAAATACACCATGAGCCCTATCCCTGAGTCACCAAATAATTCCATCCAGTAAATACGGTTGGAAACAAAGCCCCAATAAAAAATAAAGAAATAAGAGACCAGCAGTCCCGTTTTATATTTTCCGTAGAGCAGGCAAAGAAAACAGGCCAGAAACATAAACCCAATTTGCCCGAGGGAAATCAAAAACATCTCATTTGCGAGAAACTCAACGCTTTCATTCATGCCTTGCATAACATTCACCCAATTTAATCCTTTTTAAAATTATGTCTTCGGTGCTTCCTTTCTTTAAAAAGCAAAAAGGATACCAATGAGGCGATAATATGGGGTGTTATCAGGAGGGAAGGCTTTAACCCGCTGTATTTAAAAGGGGTTTTTTACCAAAAAAATGTGCAAAAAAAATTTAAACCTGACCGTGGATTTTGCAGAAGTTAAATAAAATTTATAACTAGACACATAAGTGATCGTTTTTTCATACATCTTTACACTCGATTGTTAAATTTTATAACTACGGGAGCTGGTATAGGTCCGGGTGGGATTGGAAGTGGTTCAAAGCGGCAAAATAGTCTTCCTGGGTATCTATTTCAAAGCAACCATTCTGGGTAATATGCCAGGGGTGCAGGGGGGTGTTGCAGGCGAAATCGGTGAACGGGATTTCCCAAAGAACCGGTCGGTAGGTGGGCTCATTATTTTCATACAGAGCGACAAACTGCGGGACATCTTCCTGACGGAGCACGAAAAATCCGATTGCCTCACCGCCGAAACCGAAACCGGATTTTTCCTCGTTGGTGAGTTCCCGTTTGGTGATGAACGCGTGGATGGTTCCTGAAGGATTCAATAAAACTTTGGCGCATTCTGCGTTGTCGATGTCGGCGGGTATTAATGCGAATGAAGAGCGTGGTGCTTTTTGGACATAATCGAGCAGGGCCTGGGGTGGATACAGGACATCGCCATCAAGAATCAAGGTTTCATCCTGACAATGTTTGAGTCCCATCACCATTGACAAGGTGTTGCCGGTGGTGCGGTAGACCGGGTTATCGATGAAATGTATGGACAGGTCCAGGTTGAGGTCCTGCACATAGGCTTGCAGTGCCGAGGCGTTGTGCCCCAGGACAAGATGGATTTTGCGGATGCCAAGAGCCTGCAGGCATTTCAGGTGACGGGAAAGGAGTGTCTCCTCGCCGAAAGGCAGAAGTGCTTTATGAGGCAGGTCCTGCCTGTCCAGACGGGAGCCGTAACCGGCAAGTAATATGACTGCTTCCATAAAAAAAACTTTATCGGCCTAACCCGGATATTATGCAGGAGGTTCTAAATCACCCCAGCCCCTCTTTGTAAAAGAGGGGTCCATTGAAGCCCCCCTTCCACGAAGGGGGTTGGGGGGATTTGTTTTTTTACTTAAAAGGGAGCTGGCAAGAGCTCATTAAGCCGCCTATACTTCTCGCTTGCCAGTAAAAGCTATTGCCAGTCGGCCCCACGCCGAGTGGTTATTTAGAAAAAGCCCAGAAATGTGACATGGGTTCACCCTTATCGTAACGCCGGAACTTGAGTAGAGTGTCCAATCCATCTGCGGAGCGTTCGATGTTGCTGGGTTCCTGCGGGAAGTCTCCCCACCCCTGTTTATTTTTAATATCCATCAACCATCGCACGCCTTTTTCAATCACCGGAGCGTATTTTTTCTTGGTCTTGAAGGTATCCGAAACCAGCATAAGATTTCGGCAGGCATCCATAGTATGGTCGGTATTTTCATCATCCCAGCTACCGTTTTCAGCTTGCGCGGCGACCATCGATTCCGCCGCATCCATGCACATTTTTCCGGCGTAGTCGATTTTGTCCATGAAGTAGGCGGGAACCAGGGTGTACTGCATCAAATGCGCGGTGGTCTCAATGCCTGCAGGGTGAAATGTTTCATCCTTCCAGAGCCCTGAATCCCTTTGCCATTTCGCAATGAACTCGAAACCCCTGATGCGGGCTTTATTGATGCGCTCATCATCGGTTTTATCCTGGGTGACCTGATAAATGGTCAGAAAGCAAGTGACCGAACAGGTTGTATCCAGATGGGACCACTCAGGATCGGCCCAATGCCCGTCCTCTTCCTGCATGGACAGGACATATTCCAGGGTCTTATCAACTGTGGCCTGAATTTCCGGGTCCTTGAGAATCAGGTTGCCCCGGCAGAGTTTGAGTCCAACAAAAGTGGTGATCCACATTGAGGTTTTATCGGTGTGGGATTCTTTAGACCAGCCGCCATCCGGATTTTGCACCTTGACGCACTCCTTGAATTCCCGGGGCCTTTCCTCGGTCAGATCCAGATGCAGGATACAGCGCAAGACATGTTCCAGTACTTCCAAATCCTGCTTTCCCTCAAGAAGACTCCACCCACCTTTCTCGGACTCCAGATAATTCCACTCGCTCTGGATCAATGAATCCAGTTCATCTTTGTCAATCGTTGTCATAGTTTTCCAATAGTTCAGTATTAAAGTTTATCCACCCCACCGTGAATTATATTCATGTGGCTAAAACGGGTCAACTTGAATCCCAATAAATCGATAGCAATGCTATTTAACGAGGAGCCATTCCTTTTACAGAGCTTTAAATGTAAGGGAGGTCAGGTCGTCAAATTGGGGGGCATCGCCTATAAATAGTTTGATGGAGTTTTCCAGGTTTTGCAGAAACTCTTCCGGCGAGCCCGCGTGATCCGCAAACATGTTTTTCAACCGGTCCAATCCGAATTCCTCCTGCTGTTTGTTTTTGGGTTCGGTCACCCCATCGGTAAAAATAAGAATCTCATCCCCGCTTTGAAGAGAGTATTCCTCTTGACTGTATTGCATATTAGGGAGGACGCCCAAGGGTGTACCGCTGGCAGAACCGATCTCTTGAATAGAGTTTTCTCTTTTTAAAAGAAGCGACAGGTGGCCGCCGTTGGCGACACTTAGTTTTCTATTTTTCATATCCAGCAGGCAGAATACTGCTGTAGTGAACATACCCCGATAGGATCTTTCGCAGAGCGTGTTGTTAATCTGGGTCAGCACCTTTTCGGGTGCCGGATCGACTTGTGAAATATAACGAAAATCGCTCATCAATCGGGCCATTTGTAGAGCGGCAGGCACTCCTTTTCCGGAAACATCTCCCAGGACAATGCCGAGCAGTTCGTTTTCAAAAGGGATGAAATCATAATAATCGCCTCCCACCACCTGGGCCGCGTGGGTTTGGGCGGCAAAAGTAAAATGCGCATGTTGCGGGGTGGAGGTTGGCAGGAAACTTTCCTGCACCGATTGCGCGAATTCCATGTCTTTTTCCATGCGTTGGTTTTCCATAAGCACCAGATGCATGCGCGCGTTATGAATAGCCAGAGCGGCACTGTCGCAGAGCAGGAGAAAAAGTTCCAGGTCACTTTGCTGGAACACCCGACCCTGGCTTTTCCCATGAATTACCTGGCAGACCCCAAGAATGTTACCTTTTGCCTTAAGCGGTGAACATAAAATAGAACCGGTTTGGAAGCCGGATTTTTTGTCATAAGCCGGATTGAATTGGGGATGCTGGTAGGCATCTTCTATAATAAGGGATTCACCTGTCTTGGCTACGGTTCCGGCAATGCCTTCACCCATTTTCAGCCGGACCATGGTTTTTATTTTTTCACCTACCTCGCTCAGAGCGACTTGAAACACCAACTCATCCGTCTCTTCGTCCACCAGCAGCAGACTACAGGCATCAGCATTCATGACCTTTTTGGCAACATTCATGATCGTGTCAAGCAGATGGGAGAGGTTCAGCTCGGAATTGATAAGGGAGGTAATTTTGTAGCAGGTCTCCAACTGATCGACCCGCTGTTCCAATTGGGCCAGTCGAGGGTCTGGAGAAGGCAATATGTCTTTATGTTTGTTCATAGTGGCCCACTCCCGTGGGAGGGGGAGTTTCAACGGACCCCTCTTTTTCAAAGTACCCGTTCCGGGCATGAGTGCCAGGGCTGAACATTACGAGGGGCTGGGGTGATTTGCAACTTCTAATGTAATTTGCCATTAGACGTTAAGATAGCTAAAATAGGGGGGTGGGTCAAACCCTTTCCCGTTGTAGCGTCTATGGTCAAGAAAATAAAACAGGGTGCAAGCGGGAACTGGTCGGAAATAAGGTCGGTTCTTTTTCAGTCTCTTCCCGATGAAATGTTTTCCAAGGACAACCAAAAGGAATGGCTGACTTATCACTGGAACCTGGTTGTGGGAAAGGAAATCGCCGGGGTTTCCGCTGTCGACAAGGTGACTCGGGGAACACTCCACGTCAGGGTTCAGGGTAAAGAGTGGGTACCGGTTTTAGCTTCTTTAAAAAAGAAAATCATGCAGGAAATAAACAGCAGGGCAGGAGAAGCATTGCTAAACAGTATTGTATTTAAGGCAGTTGCCTGATACGCTCTGAAGAATATTCATCCATATTTTAGGACAACAGATGAGAGCCACAGCTAGAGGAAAGTTTAGCAAGTCGAATGCATGGTTGTTGATGATCTTTTTTCTGGCGAGCTGTGCGACACCCGCCCCATACTCAACAAATGCTGACCTGTCTTCGTCTTACGCGGTCAAGTCATTTGAAAATAAAAAACAAAATTCGCAGACGCTGGATACACGGGATCCCCGTTCTTATTACCATTACCTGATGGCTATGAAGGCGGAAAAAACATATCAGTTGGAGCAGGCCGCTTCGCATTATAAGAAAGTGGTCCAGCATGACCCGGATGCAGAAAGATTCCAGGAGAAATGGATCCGCTTGCTCCTTCGCACCGGTCAACTGGACGAGGCTGTTCAGGCCAGTCGAGATGCACTGACCCGTTTCCCTGAAAATGAAGAGATTGAGATGATCCTGGGGGATATTTTAGCCGGCCGGGGTGAGTTGGAAGAGGCCATCACACATTATGACAGGGTCAGCCAGGTTTCCCCAGACAATGCCCGGGCACCGTTATTGAAAGGTTCCCTGTTGGAGAGCCAGGGGCAGTTTGACCAGGCTTTGGGGGAGTATAAAAAAGGGGCGATGGTAGAACCCAATAATCCTCTTGTACAGTTTTACCTGGGCCGAGCCCATTTGCGCGCCGGTCAATTGGAGGAAGCCTCGAACAGTCTCGAAAAGGCTATCGCCTTGAAACCCAACCTGCTCCAGGCCCGACACCATTTAGCCTGGGTGCTCGAGCGTCAGGGTAGAACTGTTGAGGCGCTGAAAGAGTACGGACTGTTGTTAAAACTGAAGCCGGATAACGACTTCATCAAGGAACGAGTTTCACAGCTTCATGCTGCGGGTTCTTTCGAGCCGAGCCATTCTCAGGTTGAAGGCATTCCCTCCAATCTGGAAAAGCAGCCCAATATCCATATGCGCATCGCAACGATTTATTTTGAGCAAACTTTATACATGCGAGCGTTGGAGGAGTTTCAACTTGTTGCCGCCGAGCACGATTACAAGGATCCGCATGTTCTCATGGCCCGAATTTATGAAATCCACGGTCGTCTGGATATAGCCGTAAAGGAGTTTGAAAAACTCATGAAGCTGGAGCCGGAATCTATCGATATTATCCTTTATACGGCACGGCTCTACAGCTTGATGAAAAAGACAGAAAAGTCGGTGCCCCTGCTCATTAAAGCTGTTGAAATGGAACCGAACAACGACCAGCTTTATCACTCGCTGGCGCTGGCCTATATGGCCCAAAATGAAAATGACAAGGCAATTGAATACATGGGCAAAGCCTTGGCCTTGAGCCCTCAAAAAGATTCCTATTATTTTGAGTTGGGAGCCCTGATGGAAAAGGCAGGGGATTACAAAGGAGCCATGGAAAATATGAGGCTGGCGATTGAGTTAAACCCCTTGCACTCCAACGCGCATAATTTTTTAGGCTATATGTACGCGCTGGAGGGGTATGATCTTGATCAGGCCCTCGTACACTTGAAGAAGGCCCTGACAACCCAGCCTCGTAATGGCTATTTCCTCGACAGTCTGGGTTGGATATATTTCAAAAAAGGTGAGTCAGAGAAAGCGTTAGCGCAAATTCAGAAGGCAATGATCTATACCGATCCAGACCCGGTTCTTTATGACCATCTTGGAGATATTTTGTTCTCCCTGAAAAACTATGATGAGGCCAGTGGGGCGTGGCAAAACAGCCTGTTTCTAACGGTGAACCCAAAAGGCGATTTGGGTGGAGAGTTGCCGGACCCCAAAACGCTTAAAAATAAAATCGACAAAGCGCGAAACCTTTTACAACAGAACTATTAAGTAAGGGGACCTTTGCGTAAACCAATAAAGCAGAAAAGCGAGATGCTTCGACAAGCTCAGCATGACAATAAAGAACTATTTTGTCATTCTGAGGAACAACGTGACGAAGAATCTCGGGTTATGCAAAGCTTCCATTAAAAAGACCCGTTGACTTCCTATCTGTTACCAAGCATCCGCCATCCATTTTTAAGACTTCTCGTTTTTATTTTAATACTTGGGGGTTGTCAGCCCCGCGTTGAACCGGTTGCTCCTCATCTATTAAAAGATTCCATCACCACCGGTTACGTTTTAAAAAGGCTGAAAAACCGGGCAGGGAAAATTAGCAATCTCAAGTCTTTTACCCGCACCACCTTTCTGGGCCAAAAGCTGAAGCAAACATTCCGCCAAACACTGTTAATTCAGAATAACCAGTCTATCCGGGTGGACACCTATGGCGTGTTTGGTCAGGCCATGGGAGTTTTCACTTATCATAAGGGCAGGACTGTATTTTTTAATCCGACTAATGGCAGGTATTATTCTGGAGCGGAAGTCGAATCCCTGATGAAAAAAATGCTGGGGATACGGTTGGACTTTCGTGAACACCTTCGGATTTTTATTGGTTATGTACCAAGACTTGAGTTTCTTGAGGTTTTGGATTCGCGCTTGAATTCAGATCAGACACAATACATCCTGCGGCTAACCGATATCCAGCGCGGAGGACGTGTAACGATTCGGTTTTCCGCCATGACTCTGCTTCCTCTTGAGATGACCCGAAAACTGGGGGAGCGCTCTATCTATTCGGTTAAGTGGCAGGAATATGCCAAAGTCGAGGGTTACGATTTTCCTCATCTGGTGACATTATCGTTTCCTGAAAAACAGGAAACCATTCGAGTAAAATATAAAAATCCTGTTATCAATCATGGGCTCTCCCCGGATACGTTTCAACTCCTCAAACCCGTTTCTTCCTTGAACAGCCAATGACAGCCATTGCTTTTAAAACACCTGCCAAAGTAAACCTCGGGCTCCATATGCTTGGTAAGCGTGAAGACGGTTTTCATGAACTCGAAACCCTGTTCCAAATGGTGAACTGGTGTGATGAGATCAAAATAGAATGTCTTGCCGATGGGTTGGAGTTGACCTGTAACCAACCGGATATTCCTACCGATGAAGGAAACCTGGTCATCAAAGCCGCCCGTTTGTTGCAAACCCGTTTTCCTGATCGATGCAAGGGGGCAAGGATCCATTTAAAAAAAAATATTCCCCATGGGGCCGGGTTAGGAGGGGGCAGTGGCAATGCCGCCGGAGTTTTATTAGGACTTAATTTCTTATGGGACTTGGAATTAAAACGGGAAGAGCTGATTTTGATGGCTTCTGAACTGGGTTCCGATGTACCTTTTTTCCTGCTTTCCCCCTGCGCTATAGGAAGAGGCCGGGGGGAAATTCTGGAGCCGGTAGACAGTTCCCTTAAGTTTTATATTCTAATGGTTTATCCTGGATTTCCCGTGTCTACGGCCTGGGTGTACGGAAATCTAAATTTGAAGTTGACAAAGCAGGAAAATAATATTAGCATTTTGAAAAATTTTCTTTTGCGCTCGGAGTTTGCCCAGTTGGGGGCGGCCTGGACTAATGACTTGGAACCTGTTGTATTTCAAGAGTATCCGGAGATTTTTGCGATAAAAAAGCAGTTCCTTGCTTTCGGCGCAAAAGGAGCACTCCTTTCAGGAAGCGGCTCCACTGTCTTTGGCCTGTTTGACAATCTCGAAACAGCGAAAACTGCGTACACCCGGTTGGAGGGTGGAAAATTCAGGCTGTTTTTAGCTGAAAGTATTGTCAGCTTATCTGAATTATATCCTGAGGAAATGTTGCGGTAGCTACTAATCCTTATGCCCACAGGGTGTTGGCGGGTTTGTAGTCATTGAATTCTCTACTCACGCTAGTGGTTGGACATAAAGCTTTGATGCGTGGACACAAATTGAGTTTTTATACTTTGGGGCGTCGTCAAGTGGCTAAGACACAGGATTTTGATTCCTGCATTCGGAGGTTCGAGTCCTCCCGCCCCAGCCAGATTTTTATAGGAATTTTTTAGAATATGTATTCTAGCGATAACGGACGGATGCTTTTATTTTCAGGTCGGGCTAATCCGTCTTTGGCGGAAAATATTTGTAAATATCTCGACATACCTTTGGGAAAAACGGTGGTTCGCGATTTCTCCGACAAGGAGATTTATGTGCGGATCGAAGAAAATGTTCGCGGCAGAGACGTTTTTGTTGTTCAGCCGACTTGTTATCCCGGCAATACCAATTTGATGGAACTGCTGATTATGATCGATGCCTTGCGCCGGTCATCAGCAAAAAGGATCACAGCGGTGATCCCTTATTACGGTTATGCGCGCCAGGATCGCAAATGCGAACCCAGGGTACCAATTACCTCCAAACTGGTTGCCGATTTGCTGGAAACGGCCGGAACGGATCGGGTATTAACGGTCGATCTGCATGCCGGACAGATTCAGGGGTTCTTCAATATTCCCGTGGATCACCTGTTCGCCATGAATGTGCTGATTGATTATATTCGCGAACTCGCTTTGCCGAATTTGATAGTGATTTCGCCTGATGCAGGTGGAGTGGAACGGGCCAGAGCATTTGCTAAAAGGTTGGATACCTCTTTGGCCATTATCGATAAACGCCGGGATATCCCCAACGAAGCCAAAGCCATGAATATTATTGGTGACGTAAAGGGCAAGGTGGCGTTTATTGTGGACGATATGATTGATACCGCAGGAACTCTCATGGAGGCAACGGATGCGTTGTTGGGGGCAGGAGCAAATGAGGTTCATGCCTGTTGTTCCCATGCGGTTCTTTCCGGTCCTGCGGCGGAGCGTATCAGTAACTCTCCGATCAAATCGGTGGTAACGACAAACAGTATTCCTTTGACAAACGGGCTTGAGAATAACCCGAAGATCAAGGTGCTTTCAGTTGCGTCGTTGCTCGGAGAAGCGATTTTAAGGATTCACGAGGAAACCTCGGTCAGTTCGTTATTCGACTCAACCAAGGAATAAAAAATCGGGCTTGTGCGGTGAGTACGGCGCACGCTCATAGCTTTTATCACATGGATTGGAGTATAGAATGTCAGCTTTAGCAGGAAAATTAAGGAAAGCAACCGGCAAATCTGCCACGCGGGATGTTAGAAACGATGACGCCATGCCTGCGGTGATGTATGGATTAAAAGATAACCTCAACCTGAGTGTTGACCCCAAGGAACTGAAAAAGCTCCTTGAAGAAAAGGGTCGTAATACTTTGATTGAACTCAATATCGAAGGGGACTCCAGCCGGAATGTGGTGTTGAAGGAATACCAGTCCCATCCGTTGAAGCCGGGTTGGTTGCATGCGGATTTCCTGGAAGTCGATATAACGAAAAAAATCAAGGTCAAGGTTCCTGTTGTGCTTGTGGGTACTGCCCCAGGCGAAAAACAAGGCGGGATTATCAACCATATCATTCGTCTGCTGGAAGTAGAAAGCATCCCTAAGAACATCCCTGAAAAAATTGAGTTTCCCATGCATGAGGTACAACTCGATCAGACGATTCACGTATCCGATCTGGTGGTGGAAGGAGATGTGGAAGTTATCAATCTCCCCACTGATGTGGTGTTGACTCTTCACGAAGAAAAAGTGAAAGAAGAAAAACCTGAAGGTGAAGAAGGCGCAGAAGGCGAAGAAGGCGCAGAAGCCGCCGCCTCAGAACCGGCTGATGATGCCGGGAAGAAAGAAGACAAATAAAAGGTGTTCTTGATTTTAGGTCTGGGCAACCCCGGACCACGCTACGAGCTGACCCGGCACAACGCCGGGTTTTGGGTGGCAGATAATCTGGCCGACAAATATAACATTCGGTTGGAACGCCACAAATATGCCTCCCTATATGGAAAAGGGGAAGTGGAAGGGCTCGAAGTTGTTATCGCGAAACCAATGACCTATATGAATGAAAGCGGAAAAGCGGCGAAGTCGTTGCTTTCCGCTTTTAGTCTTTCACCAGAGCAGTTGCTGGTGATTCATGATGATATTGACCTCCCTCTTGGCAAGATTAAAAAAAAGTTCAAAGGGGGCGATGGTGGGCAACGGGGGATTCGATCAACGATTCAGTCCATACGGACCGGAGAGTTTGCTCGGGTTCGCGTGGGAATCGGTCGACCCGAAGATAAAGATGATATCGTCGATTATGTGTTGTCCCCATTTGATGAAGAAGATTCGGGCCTGATAAACGAGGCTATGGAACAAGCGGTGCAAGCAGTGGAAGCGGCGCTCAAAGAATTAAATAAACGATCAAAATCAACGGAGGATTGAACAGAATGTTATCGGAACACAAAGGGGAAATGCTCTTCATCGGCTTTGCCATGATCTTGTATCTGGTGATGGCCGCTTTAGACGCATCACAGAAATTTGTTTATATGTCAGTTTTGTTTGGAGTGTTCGGACTCATCATCGCCTGGAAACTTTTTGAAGGTGTGGATGATGAACCGGCAGGAAATGAAAAAATGACTGAAATTGCCGATGCTATCCATGAAGGAGCAATGGTTTTTCTTTCCAGAGAATATAAAATGCTTGGCTATTTTGTGGGTGCGGTGTTCGTCCTGCTATTGGTTTTGATTTCCGTGCAAAAAGGCGTGTGGATAGGTTTTTGGACTGCGGTTGCCTATGCAGTAGGGGCCGGGTGCTCCATGCTTGCAGGATATTTTGGTATGAATGCGGCGACCACCTCCGGGGTGCGAACTTCTCAGGCCGCTTTAGATGGCGGCCAGGCAAAAGCTCTCAATATCGCGTTTAACGGCGGTGCTGTTATGGGACTTTGTGTAGCTAGCCTGGGCCTGATCGGAGTTGGAGGATTGTTCACCTTGTTTGGCCGGGGAGACTCGATTGGTGTTATCAGCGGATTCGCCATGGGCGCCAGTTCCATTGCCTTGTTCGCTCGTGTGGGCGGAGGCATCTATACCAAAACCGCCGATGTCGGTTCCGATCTGGTGGGTAAGGTAGAAGCAGGAATCCCGGAAGACGATCCTAGAAACCCAGGGGTTATTGCCGACAACGTAGGAGACTGTGTTGGCGATACTGCGGGTCTGGGTGCGGATATTTTTGAGTCCTATTGTGGTTCCATGATCGCGACCATTGCTATCGGAGCGGGAATGGCAACCATGCAATTCGAATACATGGCCTTGCCGATTCTGATAGCTATGATCGGCCTGGTTGCATCTGTCCTGGGAATCCGGGCCATGACTGCTTTAGGAGGCATGGACCCTTCCGCCGCATTGCGCAATTGTACTTTTATCAGCGCAGGCTCCATGTTGTTTGTCGCTTTTTTCCTGATCAAGGTCATGGGCCTGCCTTCAGGTATTTTTGTCGCCCTGCTGTTTGGTTGTCTGGCAGGAATCGGCATTGGACTGATTACCGAGTATTACACGGCTGGCAAGCCAGTCGTCCGCATCGCGGAGGCAAGCAAAACAGGCGTTGCAACGGTCATGATCACGGGTCTTGCGGTGGCAATGGAAAGTTGCGTTGTGCCTATCCTGATCATTGCATTGACGATTTTTGTGAGTGCCGAATTTGCGGGTCTTTACGGCGTAGCTCTTGCGGCAGTAGGAATGCTGGCAACAGTGGGAATCACCATGTCGGTGGATGCCTACGGACCGATTGCTGATAACGCCGGTGGAATTTCTGAAATGGCCGGACTGGGAGAAGAAACCCGAAAAATCACCGATGGGCTGGATCAGGTAGGTAACACCACTGCCGCGATCGGTAAAGGTTTTGCGATTGGTTCTGCGGCTCTGACGGCGCTGGCCCTGTTTGCGGCTTTCACCCAGGCGGCACACATCGATTCGATTGATATTACCCAAACGACGGTTGTCATTGGCGTCTTCATAGGCGGAGTGATTCCCTTTTATGTAGCCGCTCTCACTATGAATTCAGTAGGTGAGGCCGCTATGGTCATGGTTGAAGAAATCCGCCGCCAATTCCGTGAGATTCCAGGATTGATGGAAGGTACCGGCAAACCCGACAGTGCCCGTTGTATTGATATCAGTACCCAGGCGGCCTTGAGAGAGATGGTCGCTCCGGGTGTGGTAGCTTTCCTCATGCCTATCATTGTTGGTTGGTTGCTTGGGGCGGAAGCGCTGGGTGGAATGCTGATGGGTGCCACACTTTCCGGTGTTACGCTGGCGCTGTTCATGTCCAACGGCGGCGGTGCCTGGGATAACGCAAAAAAATATGTGGAAGCTGGCAACCTCGGCGGTAAAGGTTCCCCTGCTCACCACGCTACAGTAGTAGGAGATACGGTTGGGGATCCGCTCAAAGACACCTCCGGCCCAGCGATGAACATTTTGATCAAGCTGATGTCTATCGTGTCCTTGGTAATGGCTCCATTTTTTCTGTAGCAGAGTTAAAATCAAACTAAAGGGATGGGGGTTTCCCCCATCCCTTTTTCTTTTTGGAAAGGAACCTGTTCCTTGCTGTTGGGAATCCACGATTTTATAAATTCACAACCGCTTTTGGAGCCCTTGATGAAACGGGCTTCAGAGGCAGGATTGGAGATCAGAACCAATTCTCCGGCACAATTGGCCGATCAATTGTCCAATGGAAAGCTGGATATGGCCATGATTCCTGCCATTGAATATTTAAAGCAGGCCGACCGTTTCCGGCTACTACCCAATATTTCTATTTCATCCAGAAACAAGGTGGGAACTGTTTTGCTGGTCTCCAAGGTGCCTCTTAATGCTATCCGTTCTTTGGCGCTGGATGACCGGTCAAGAACCTCTATCGCGCTACTTCGCATACTTTACTCTGAAGTGTTTTCAGCAGGACTCAAGCTGACCCGGCAGGAACCCGATCTGGAAAAGATGCTCCATAACAATGATGCCGCATTGATCATTGGTGATCAGGCTTTGGGTTTTTCCAAAGAAGATCTGTCGATTTATGACCTCAGTGAAGAGTGGTTCACTCGGACGGAGAAAACTTTTGTTCACGCTGTGATCGCGGTCCGGGAAGACATCAAGGTGGAAAGTGGAATCATTCAAACCCTGCTGGATGCCAAACAGGAAGGACTGCAAAATCTAGATACAATTGCCAAGATCCAGGCAAATAAAACCGGCCATCCAATATTTTTATTACGGGACTATCTCAAGAATAAAATCCGTTACGATTTTGGAGAAGAAGAGATGGAAGGGCTCATGCATTTTCAGTCCCTTTGCCACGAGGCGGGCTTGATCTCAAAAAAGTTTCCCCTAAGGTTTGTTTGAAGGAAGGAAACTTACCCCAACTGGTTCTTTAAATAATCCCAGCCCAGATTAAAACCCTCTCTAATCCACTCCCCCAGCTTCTGCACTGAAGACTCGATGAAGTCGAGATAGGCCTGAACGGATTCGTTGCGCTCCGCTAAGGGCGCAGGCTCCTCAACGGGTTCAGGAGGTTCAGGGAGTTCCTCAACAGGAGGAACAATAGGTGCCGTATCCTGCAAATATTCTTCCTCTTTTGCTTCCGAACCTTGATCAGAATTATTACCGGAGACCCGGATTGCTGGAAAGGATTCAGCGGGACTGCCACTGACATGCGGGGCTTCAGAAAGCACAGGGGGAACAGCAGGAGGCTCAGGAATAACAACCTCGACTTCTTCAGCAACAGGCTCAGAGTTTTCGATAACTTCCGGCGCGACAACCTCCGGCTCGACAACTGCTTCCTCCGGTAGAGGGGTTGGCGGTATTGTGGCTATCAACGCAGGGGATGAGCTCGGTTGCGGGAAAACGAGGTTTAAAATTTCAGCGGGAATGAGATTGTTGAAATATAAATACCCGCCTGAGCCTGCCAGAACGAAAACCAGAAATAAAAAGATTTTTCCTGCCCCGGATTTTTTTTTCTCTGCCGGAGGCAAGACCTCCTGTTCCTCAAATTCAGTTTCTGTGTTGTTTTGTGTGGCCTCCTCCTCTGGGGAGGAGGATTCAGTTTCCTGTGACTCTGAGTTGGGGTCTTTCATACGGTAACCCGGTTCATTAACTTAGGGAGGGGCTTGAAAAATCTCATCCAGAAGGCAATGATCATCGCTCGCGCCATAACGTTCTGACCATTTCCCAGCGACTCACTCCCCGGAGAGGGTGTTATATCCCCATCCATAAACTTCATGCCCCGGAGGGGTAAACTGGCAATGGCTTTTTTAAGCCGAGACAGCTCTTTGCTCGCCAAATAAAGCGACGGCACACTGGCCCCACGCCTAGTGGCTAGTGGATGATTTTGTTTAACGGGTATTCAACGATATCTTCAGCGCCGATGTTTTTAAGATCGGGAACAAAATCCCGCACCAGTTTTTCTTCCAGAATCACATTCAGGGCCACCCAGTCCTTGTCGCTGAGTTCAGAGATGGTGGGTTTTTTTCCTGGCGGGAAAATATTGATTATCGCATCGAGATTTTGTTTCGGCGCGTTCATCATCAGTCCCACTCGACCGTTCGCGGCCATGGCTCCCTGCAACATCAAAACAAGGCGGTCGACTTTATTCCTCTTCCACTGGTCCTGGCTGGCTTCTTTGTTCATGATGAAGCGAGTGGTCGATTCCATCAGGGTATCCACAATACGCAGGTTATTAGCCTTGAGGGAAGACCCGGTCTCGGTAACTTCAACAATGGCATCCACCAGTTTGGGAGCTTTAACTTCGGTGGCTCCCCATGAAAACTCGACATTGGCGGTCACGCCATGGCCTTTCAGCCAGTCTGTGGTCAGGTTCACCACTTCGGTGGCGATGCGCTTGCCTTGCATATCTTTAACGGATTGGATTTTGGAGTCGTTGGGAACACACAGCACCCAGCGTACTGGCTTGGCAGAAACCTTTGAATAAACCAGAGGCGCGATCTCTTCGACATCGGCCCGGTTCTCGAGAATCCAGTCTTTACCCGTCAGCCCTGCATCCAGCACCCCATCTGCTACATAACGCGCTATTTCCTGGGCACGGATCAACATGCATTCGATTTCATCGTCATCAATGCTGGGGAAATAGGACCGGCTCTTAATACGGATGTTGTAACCGGCTCGACCAAAAAGTTTTACCGTTGCTTCTTCCAGACTTCCTTTGGGAATTCCCAGCTTTAATACGTTACCACTCATGGATTGTCTTCTTTCTTAAGATAAATTATTTATAGGGGGACTACTTCTTATAGACTTTTTCCGGATCGAAAACTTTTTCTTCGATGATTTTCACGTCACCGTTTACTTTTCTGAAAAAACAACTGGTGTAACCTTTATGACAGGCGGCATTGCCCACCTGCTCGACTTTCAGCAGAACCGTGTCGTCATCGCAATCGACAAACACTTCCTTGACGATCTGCACATTGCCGCTTTCTTCACCTTTCATCCATTGCTTGTCGCGTGACCGGCTGTAGAACCAGGCTTTCCCGGTTTCCAGGGTCTTTTCCCAGGCAATTGGGTTCATGTACGCAAGCATCAGAACCTTGCCGGTTTTAGCATCCTGAATGATGGCTGGGACAAGACCGCCCATTTTATCAAAATCCAATTTCATAAAAACTCCTCTGAATACGTTAAAACGCAACCAAAATGCGCCGAAATTTCAGTTAATTACCTCTTGGCAGGAGGCCCACGGCAGAAACTCGTTAAGCCGATATGAGTCGCCGCTAGCCAATAAAAGCCATTGCAGTAGCCACCGGACGCTTAGCCGGGCCTAGTGGCCCTTTAGCAGGGGAGGCAAATAGCAGAGACTCGTTAAGCCGAGACAACTCTTTGCCCGCCACCCACTCCCGTGGGAGGGAACTGGGCAAGAGCTTGATTGCGCCGAGACAACTCCTTGCTCGCCAAATAAAGCGATGGCACACTGGCCCCACGCCTAGTGGTGAAGCTTGGAAATTTAAAATATAATTGATTTTCTGTCAACCTTATAATAGCCTGTTTGAAATCGAATTAGTCGTTTTTTTTGTTTGTTTTGCTAATTTACCCTTTTGAATTGTCAGGGGATTAGAACGCTTTTATCTTAAATTAAAGGGGATTTAATGCCTTCCATTACACATTTTGATATTTATAAACCTGCGGAACCGTGCAGTTTTACCGGTGAAAAATTGCAGGAAATCATGGAAAAAGTGATCTCCGAAACGCTCACGCCAGACGGTAAAGACTTGAACTTGAAAGGCTATTGCATTGGACCCAATGGTATGACGATCATTAGCCGGGATGAGCGTGTTTCCAAAGTACGGCGCTTAAACCTTGGAGGCAATCGTATTGGTGATGCCGGAGTCAAGCTGTTGGCTGAGACTGAGTTATTTTCCAAAGTCAACTGGCTGGAGCTTGGAGGTAACGACATAGGGCCGGAAGGCATCCGGTCATTGGTAAACTCGAAATCATTGCAAAAGGTCAAATCCCTCAACCTCTACCGGAATTGCATAAAGGATGAGGGGGCAATTATCCTTGCTCAGGAGAACCAGTTGAAAAAAGTTGAGGATCTGGATCTGGCTCAGAACGAAATTGGGAATGATGGCATATTGGCCCTTTCCCGATCGAAAAATTTTCCCGAACTGGCAAGTATTGCTTTGGACAATAATTTTTCTTCCGCTGAGGGGCAAGAAGAGGCCAGGACAGGCCCCAACTTTAAAAAACTCCAGTCCCTGAACCTGTAATTTAAAATCCTATGTCAGCATCTAATGAGCAGTATGGGAAAGGCTATTTCCTTATCGCTAATCCTGTCTTGCCGGATCCCAATTTTTCCCGGACGGTTGTGTTGTTATGCAATCATGACGAACAGGGTTCGTTTGGCCTGGTGATTAACCGGCTTGCCCCGATCAGCGCCAAAGAGGTTTTTGAAGAAGTGGGTGTGTCGGGCTCCCACTCCGGGAAAATTTTTATCGGAGGCCCGGTGTCTCCCTCACAGGTCTTTTACCTTTGCCAATCAAAAACGCCTTTGCCGGAACTGGATGCCATTTGTGATGGAGTCTATATGGGAATGAGCTGGGAACTGCTGGATAACTTAATGACACGGATTGAAGATCCGGAAAAAAATATCAGATTCTATATGGGTTATTCCGGTTGGGGTGCGGGCCAGCTTGCAGGCGAGATGGACCGGCTCAGCTGGCTTACCTGTGAGGCCCAGAGCGAATTTGTTTTTCAGGAAAATGAAGATAGCATCTGGGCTCATGCCGTCAAGTCCATGGGCAAGGATTACGAATACCTGATAAACGCTCCCGTCAACCCTCAATGGAACTAGCCACTCGGCGTGGGGCCAGTGTGCCATCGCTTTCTCTGGCTGACAAAGGGTTGTCTCGGCTTAACGAGTCCTTGCTATCTGCGTCTCCTGCGACCAGTCGCCATCAAGATGATCTGGTGAACGCACTTTACCAGCCCCCGGCATCTCAGCAGATTTATAAATCCACAATCGCGCCCGAATATCATGGTTTGGTCGTAGAACAATATTTTTCATCGCGGTTTCCCTATCAGAGTCGGGAAGCCTGGATCGCACAGATATTAAACGGGGATATCATGGTGAACGGGAATAAGGCCCGTCCCGGTAGTATCCTTAATGAGGGGGATCGCATCATCACCCATGCGGGGGTTCGTCAGGAACCTCCTGCGGATCGCAGGTTGACTGTGGTTTATCAAGACAGGCATATCCGGGTGTTCAATAAACCTGCGCCTATTCCTGTGCACCCGAGCGGACGGTATTTTCAGAACAGCATGACGGAAGTTTTGAAGAAAGCGTTTCCCGAGGAGATTCCACGTCCTGTACAGCGGCTGGATGCAACCACTACCGGGCTGATCGTGTTTGCACGCTCCCGTCAAGCGGCAGGTTTTTTAATGAAAGAGTTTCAAAGCCACCGGATACAAAAAGAATATCTGGCTGTGGTCAGGGGAAAGCCAAAGGAAGATCAGTTCACCGTGACCGCACCTATCGGAGTAGTGGCAGGGGCACAGCGGGGGGTGGGTGAGGGAGTCAGGAATGTAAAACCCGCGACTACCCAGGTAGAGAGGTTGACCTCCACCTCCACTCATTCGGTTTTAAGAGTGACTCCCTTATCGGGCAGAACCAATCAGATTCGCGTGCATTTATCCAGTCAGGGTTTACCAATTTTAAATGACGATGTTTATGGTGAAGGGGACTCGGGAAGTTATGAATATGGACTGCATGCCTGGAAGCTGAGGTTCCAATGTTTTGATCGTTATCTGGAACTTAATGTGCCACCTCCTTCACATTTTCAATCTTTTTTAGGTGACTCAGATATAGAGCGGCTATGAACTTAATGCAATCGTCACATTTATCGGACTCTTCCTTGCCGCAGACTCAAGCAGGCTTGATAACGCGTGCCAGGGGCCCGTTCTGGCTGGCCCCCATGGCGGGGATCACCGATGTCTGCTTCCGTCAGTTGATGGATGAAATGCTGGCGGGTGTCTTGATTTCAGAACTGGTGTCGGCGAAAGGGCTTTTTTACAATTCCGAGAAGACCCGAAAAATGATGCGCATTCATAAAAATCCCGGAACAATTGTCGGGGTTCAGCTTTTCGGCGAGTCGCCGGAGGACATCGTTCAGGCAGTGAACGTGGTGGAAGAGACGGGAGCGGATTTTGTCGATATCAATATGGGTTGCCCGGTAAAAAAAGTGGTGAAAAAAGGATGCGGGGCGGCATTGATGCGTGACCCGGCTTATTTGGAAACTTTCCTCTCCACTATTAAAAAAGGGATTCGTCTGCCTCTCACCGTCAAAATGAGAACAGGTTGGAACGAAAATGAGCTGACCATTCATGAATGCGTGCAGGCGGCTTACAATTCAGGTTGCGAGTGGGTAGCTATTCATGGGCGTACCCGCGCCCAGGGCTATGAGGGCAAGGCGAACTGGGACCTCATCGCCGAAGTCAAAAACAGGGCGAAATTACCGATTATCGGCAATGGAGATATTCGCAGTGCCGATCAGGCAAAACGAAGATTGCAGGACACCGGGGTGGATGCAGTGATGATCGGTCGCGGGGCTTTGCGAAATCCCTGGATATTCAAAGAATGTGTCGGTGTGGATGCCCAACGTTCCAGCATCGAACTGCTCAACCGTTATTTGAATGGATTGCGCGAAAATTACGATACCCGCTCCATTCTTATTTTGTTGCGAAAGTTTTCTTCCTGGCTGGCATTCGGCTACCCTGGCGCGGCAAAGTTCAGAAAAAATATGTTTGAGTGCTATTCAGCGGCAGAGGTCATGCAACAAGCGGAAAACTTTTTCAACCAGGTTGCGCGCCTTCCCACTCCCTGCTTTGAAGATAGTGAAGCGTTCATGATGGGCGGTCACGGTTAGCCACCAGCGTGACGCTGGACTCAATTTGCAATTGCTTTGTTTGTGGTTAGAGTAAAAATTTTTCAGGGGATACTAGTTGAATCAAGAAAAGAAAGAATTCGTAAAAACACGTGCCGACCGGGTGCGCAAACAATATAAAAAGCAGGAAGAGTTCACCCTCTATGGCTGGAACGCCTGCATGAGCGCGTTCAAGGCCAGACCGAAAAGTCTCTTGCGTTTGTTTTTCAGTCGCGCCCGGACCTCCCAGTTGAAAGAGGTGAAAGCTTTTTGTGGGGAAAATAAAATTCCTTACCGCCAACTGGATCAGGAGTCCCTTAATAAAGTCGCCTCAGGTGTTCACCATGAGGGGATAGTGATGGTAGTCCAACCTCTTATGCCGGAATCCGCGCATCGACTGATCCGTGGAAAAATGCCCGACAAGGGTCTGGTGGTGGCGTTAGACGGAATTGATAACCCGCATAACCAGGGAGCGATTTTGCGGACTTGCGCATTTTTTGGCGTGGAGGGTTTGATGGTTCCCGGCAACGGAAAGGTTTCGGCTATTCCCTCTTCCGCCGCGAGAGTGGCCGAAGGAGGACTTGAAACGGTTCGCATATTTACCAGCACTGATCTTTCTTCCTCATTAAGAGATTGTCGGGAGCAGGGCTGGTTTGTCGTGGGTGCAGATGCAGATGCAAAAGAAACTCTTTCCAGTGCTAAAATTAAATTTCCCGCAGTGGTGGTAATGGGAAATGAACAGGAGGGGCTCTCAAGCCGGGTCAAACAACGGTGCGATACTCTGGTCCGTATTCCCGGAAAAGGGCAGTCCCTCAACGTATCGGTAGCGGCAGGCATCATCCTGGCTGAAGTGGACCGCCGCCGGACCGCGCCCGGTAGAAAATAATTTCATGGTTTTCTTTGCCAAGCTTCATCCCTTGATCGTTCACTTTCCCGTGGGCTTGTTGACCAGCGGAGTAGTGTTTGAAATTTATGGTGCCCTGCGGAAAGACGAAGTGGCAGAAACCGCAGGCCGATTCAACATCCGCTTAGGGTTCCTGTGTTTGTTCCCGGTTCTGATTGTAGGGTTCCTGGGAATGATCAGCCTGGAAAATACGGAAAAGTTCAGGGACTTTCTAGCGACCCACCTGAAGTTTGCGTTTATTACTGCCGGAGTATTTATTTCCGCAATGCTTGTTTCCCGTTACCTGCGTAAACCCCGGATTTTGTATTTCCTGATCATCGCTGTGGGAGGGGTTTGTGTTCTCATCACCGGTTACTTCGGTGGGGAACTGGTTCATCGCTTCGGAGTTTCAACACACTAACAGGCTGCTAAAAAACCAGTTGGTAGCCGGAAAACAGGCAAATGCCCATTGCCAGGAATCCTGCCATATAATATCCCAACGCAGTTCTGGAGAAGGCGTTGGTGTAGGCGTAGCCGGTAGAGAATCCATAAAGGATCGTAAACAGGAAGGAGTAGCCCTGATGCCCTTCAACCGCCACAACGGTAAGCAAGTTAATATCAACGGAGACCATCCCGGAAAAATCGGCGGCTATAGCGGCTAAAAGACCCAAGCTTAAATTAAAAGCTCCTGCGGCTTTCAATTTTTCATCATTTTTTTTGTGAGCCAGAAAAAGCAGGGCTAATCCGGCAACGAATAAAGCAGGGGAGAAATGGGAAATGAAAGGGTGAAACGTTACGGAACTTATCATTGAATATTCCAGAAGGGAATTAGCAGGGGAGGCAACTGGGCAAGAGCTTGATTGCGCCGAGACAACTCTTTGCTCGCCAAATAAAGCGACGGCACACTGGCCCCACGCCTAGTGGTGGTTAGTCGTCTTTTTTTCTCAGGTCGCCGGCAATATCCAGATCGGCGGCTGAAAGATTGACATCCACATCGACTTTTGTTGCGGCACTGATGTCTTGTTCCAGCGCATCGATGTTGACGGTTTGCTTGAGTCCTTCCGCTTCATCCATAACTTCTTTTTTCAGGCCGCTGAAAGTATTTTGGAACTCGCCCCAGCCTTTACCGATGGCTTTTGCGAGTTTGGGAAGGTTTTGTGGGCCAATCACCACAACGGCGATACCCATTAAAATCATCAGTTCAAAAAATCCGATATCAAACATTCAAACACTCCATATTGTTCCGATGAAAGCCATTCTAGCAGATTAGAGGGGCAATTGTCATCAGAACTCCCCCGGGTTATTTCCCATGGGCCTTGAATAATAAGAGGTTTAAGGTAGTATAAGGTCAGTTTTATGAGAATTATTAGAGGAACAAAAAATATAACCGGCCCCATTCCATATCCTGTGATGGCGATTGGCAATTTTGACGGAGTCCATGTGGGCCATCAGACCCTGTTCCGTAAAGCGGCGGAATTGGCTTTGGCGCATAAAGGTACGTCCATTGCGTTCACCTTCGAGCCGCATCCATTAAAGATCATTGCGCCGGAAAAAGTACCCCCCCTGTTGACTCATTTCCATAAAAAGATGGAATTGATTGATTCCTGCGGAATCAATCTGGTCATTTGCGCTGACTTCACCAGACAGTTCGCGGACCAGCAACCTCGTGATTTTTCCAAAAATATTCTTTTTGAAAAAATAGGGGTGAAGGAGATTGTAGTTGGCTTCGACTACGCTTTTGGTCGAGGCAGGGAAGGGACAATTCCTTACCTCAAAAAGATGGGAGAGGAATTTAGCTTTCAGGTTCATGTAGTGGAGCCCTTCAAGCTCAATGAACATACCGTCAGCAGTTCTCATGTGCGGGAACTGATAGAGGCCGGGCAGGTAGAAACAGCAAGCCAGTTCCTGGGCAGGGATTATTCCATAACAGGCCCGGTTATTTCCGGCTATAAAACCGGGCAGGCTATTGGATTCCCAACCGCCAACATTGATACCAGTAAGGTCCAGATACCCGGAACAGGGGTGTATGCGGTTCGGGTTGTTTATGAAAACAAGTCCTATGATGCGGTTGCCAATATCGGGTTTAACCCCACCTTTCATCGCGATCGATTAAGTGTCGAGGTGCATATTTTCGATTTTAATCAAGTGATCTACCGTCATGAAATTGAAGTGCAGTTTGTGGCACGCATTCGCAGTGAAATAGAGTTCAAGTCCGCTGACGATCTGGTCGTTCAGATAAGTCAGGATATTGAAAATACCAGGAAAATACTGGAGAAGAAAACTTGAAAAAAGCTCGCCAGTTATTGATTGGTCTCGCCATTGCAGCGGGAGCACTTTATTACACCTTGCGCAACATTTCATTGGATGAACTGGTCGCTTCTTTTAAAGAAGCGGAGTTGGTTTATATTTTTCCGGCATTGGGAATAATTATTTTGACCTATGTGGTCCGTGCCTATCGTTGGCAAATTCTACTTCGCCCGTTTAAACAAATCCCGGTTAATGATATTTATGCGCCCCTGATGATCGGTTTTATGGGAAACATCCTTCCTGCCCGTGCAGGGGAATTCCTTCGTGCTTATCTGGTGGGGAAAAAACACGACATTACTTTTGCGGGTGCTTTTTCCACCATAATTGTGGAGCGCTTGTTTGATTTAATCTGTCTGCTGATCCTGTTTGTATGGGTCTTTGTGGTCAATGTAGATATGTTTGACCCGCAACTGACCTTTTCCGGAGTATCTGTTCAATCCATGCTGGCAGGGTTTGGCAAGTTTTGCGGAATAGTGGTTGTGGGTCTGCTATGTTTTATGTTTTCTTTGGCTTACAAAGAGGAGCAAGTTAAATCCTGTATAGGGTGGCTGGCAAAACCTCTCCCGGATAAATGGAAGGAAAAGATTTTATTCATGGTCGGGGAATTTGCCCTGGGATGCAAAATAATCAAAGACCCCAGTGCTCTAGCTCAGATCATTTTTTGGTCTTTAGCGTTGTGGGCATTATTTGTCGCAACCTACTACCCCTTTTATTTTGCTTTTGATCTGCAAAATAAATCCTTGGATTCCATACTATTATTAACCGTTATGGTTTGTGTTCTTATAACGATACTTCCTACCCCGGGTTTTCTGGGATCTTTTAATGCGGGAGTTTTGATTGCTCTGCATGAAATTATGGGAGAAGCTGAGGTGACAGCCGTTAGTTTTGGTATGGTTGCCTGGGCGGCAGGCTTTATAGTTTTGATTGCCGGAGGGTTATTTTTTATTTTTAGAGATCATATGTCGATGCAGTCTTTGATCAAAGCGGAAGAGGAAGCGGAGGCGGGATTGGAACACACAGAAACCGCAAATAAATGATGCCTTAATATCCCGGATCAATTGGCATTTCAATTCCATAGGAATTTGTTATAATACGCCCTCAACTTTGAGCCAGTACTATTTGCCGGCGGAGGTTCTCCGCAACTGATTGAAAAGATATGCCGAAGTGGCGGAATTGGTAGACGCGCATGATTCAGGTTCATGTGCCCGAAAGGGTGTGGAAGTTCGAGTCTTCTCTTCGGCACCACCCACTAGCGTGGGTGGCAGGTAGCAATAACACGGTGCTCTTGCGCACTGTTAGCCCTATTACCTCCAGCGGTATACCTTACTCTATCCGCACGGTTTGGCCAGGGGTGTTGGTGGGTTTCAGAGTTTCCGAAAGATGGAGATCCATCTTATCTTCAAAGCTGACTTTCATTTGCGGCAGTAGACCTTTTATCCTCTTCACAAACCATTTGATATAGGCCGGCTTGTGTTTGCTCCTGAGGAGGACACCCCAAAACCACGGGCTGTAAACCCATGAAATCAGGTCGTTGAAATGCTTCAACCAGGAAAGTGAAAATTTAAGATGAAAATTGGAGCGAACGGGAAACTCCCGGACAATGCGTTTATACATATCCACAAACTTCATGTTGTGCTGGCTCTGCCGGAAATTATTGTCAACGGTTTCCAAGTGCTGTTTCCAACTCATTCCGCGAGAAAAGTTTTCAAATAGCGCAACATCTACTTTTTTGTCTTTCCAGAAAGGCTCTGCATCGCCGCCACCGGGATAAGGAATGTAGAAGCTGAAGACATTCGTATTCGCGCTGATGCGTTTTGCGAACTCAAACGTTGCGTTGACATCTGCCTCCGTTTCCTGTGGTCCGTTGAACATCCAGTTGGCCAGGGTTCTGATCCCGTTTTTACGACAGATTTTAAAAGCCTCCACCGTCTTATCCTGCTTGGCCCACGATTTATTCATGCGTTCCAACTGGGACTGCGAACCGGACTCAACACCAAAGTCCATCTGCACACAACCCGCCTCAGCCATTTTTTCTGCAATCTCCTCGTCCACCACATGTACCGTACTCTGACATCCCCAAACCAGATTCAATTTGCGGCGTATGATTTCATCGCAGACTGCCATCGCAAACTTCTTATTCAGAATAAAAACATCATCGTAAATATAAAAACCGTCTATATGAAAAGTCTTCTTGAAATATTCCAATTCATCGACAACGTAATCAACTGTCTTGTATTGAACCGATTTGACGATTTCCCACAATCCGCCGGATACACAAAAGGAGCATTTGAACGGGCACCCTCTCGTAGTATAAATGGTCATGCCGGTTATAGGAACGCCTCGAACCAGGTCTTCCATCGGGCGTATATAGTAGTTCATGTCCAGCATCCCAAAATCCATTTTGGGGAGCAGCGCCAGATCATATTGCTCATTGGCGGTTTCGGTGGTCACTACACCCGATGCATCTTTAAACGTCAGATTGGGTATTTTGGGAATGGCCGGATCATCCCCGGACCGCAGAGCTTTAAGGAGGCGTGTTAAAGGGATTTCTCCGTAACCGGTGACAACGTAGTCGATTCCATAGTCCTCTTCAAAAAAATCATCCGGATACATCGTCGCGTGTATTCCTCCCACAACGATTTTAATATCCGGGTAGCAGCGTTTTAAATCGGTTGCGATTCGTCTGACATCCGTAACATCAACGGTGGAGCACGGCAGGCCCACCACATCCGGAACATCTTCCGCCAATTTTTCAAAAATTGTTTTGTAAGCGTGATCGGGACCTTGATCCGTTTTAACATCGATCAGATCGGCGTTGATTCCTTCCTGGCGGCAAACCGAAACCAGGGTCATCAGGTTCCAGGGCATGTAGGAACGCTGAATATCGGAGATGGAGGTAATGAGGGTGATTTTAAAATCGCGGGTCGTCAATAGCAGGGCTCCAAAAACCAAGTACGAAACAAAGGTTTTTAACTACGATAAATGTTACCACACTGCAATCTGGTTTCCCACATGCTTCCAGTTGTCGTTTGCAATGGAGAAAATCTGTTTTCGTTTAGTTTGTTTTATATAAAGCAGACTCTTAAACCTTAACGGTTTATGGGGTTGGGTACTTTAAAGGGTTGGTAGAAAATTAATAAAAAACAAATGGTATTTCCCTTATAATCTATGAGGCTGGAAGCTCAAATCCAGAAACTAATTGACCCCATGGTTGTGGAATGAAAATTTGCCTTACCATTTATTCTTCTCCCTGGTCTAAATTCAAGGGGGGTGGTCAGATTGCCGTGCATCATCTTGCCTGCGCTTTACAGAGAATGGGGCATGATGTTCATGTGCTTTATTCTAAAAGTCCCGGCGAAAAGATTTCAGCAAAACCCCCTTATACCGTGCACTGGACCTCCCATTTTCATTGCGCCACGCTGAACCTGGACATTTTTTCCTATTACCGCGCCTTGAAGCGCCTGATGAAATGGGAGCGGTTCGATATTGTGCATGGCAATGCCGAAGAGGCATTTTTTGCCAGCGAGATTGCCAGGAAATTCAAGGCCGGTTACCTGTTTACCAACCACTCTTGTGCGATCCCGGAAACTGGGATGATTCGCGGAATGTTGCGCCCTCTATCTTTTTTAAAAACGCTCAACAATTATTTATTACGTTCCTCGGCTTTCAACGCATCCAGGGTCATCACCTTCAGCGAGTTTTCAAAAAAACTGGTTCTAAAAGGGTTAAGAAATAAAAAAGGAAAAAAAGTGACGGTGGTTTCTCCCGGAATAGATTCCACCTGGCTCGAGGCAACAAGGCAGGCTGAGGGTTCAAAGGATCTGGTGTTGTGGGGGCGGATGGAAGACGAAAAAGGGATTCCCGAACTTCTCCGCACGTTGAAAGAGGTTGCGGGGCGGGTTCCGGAGGTCCGACTCCACTTGATCGGAGAAGGCAACATGACCGAATCCTACCGCAAACAGGCGGAGGAACTGGGGGTGTCGGATCGGGTCACTTTCCACGGCTGGATGGATGCCAGTGCCCTTCAACAATTCACCAGCAAATGCGCAGTTGGGGTTTTCCCCTCCCGCATCGAGAGTTTCGGCTTGTCCATGGCAGAAGCGATGGGGGCGGGGCTACCTATCATTGCAACCCGGGTGGGAGCACTTCCGGAATTCATTAACGATGGGGTGACAGGAACTCTGGTATCGCCCGGAAATATCCCGGCGCTTTACCGTGCTATCCTCGAAAAACTGGAAAATCCGGGTCGGGCTCAGACCCTTGCAGACGCCGGACAAGAATTGGTGCGCCAACGTTTTTCCTGGGATCAATCCGCCCGGGAAATGACAGAAATCTACCAATCCGTTCTGGATGAAATATAGGGAAAGTTTCCCCCCTAATCTCACAAAAATCTCAACAAATGGTATAAAATACCCGATAAGGTAATCAAATTACCCCCTCAAGGTCCTCAATATCGTGAACCGTCTCACCCAGACCAACCCTCGTCCTTTCGCAAGAGTCCAAATACATGAGCCGGCAAAACAACTCACCAGAGGCTTCATCATTAAAGAGATTGTAAAATCATGGATCAAAAAACTGCCGTTTTTCCAGGAAATGGATTATTTCCGTCGGCGAGCGTATGAGTCGCCCCTGTTCGATATTACGGTAAAGCCTCTTGCCGACACCCTGGCAGAGTGGCCGAAGGCTCTGGTCCTCGATATCACAAATCGATGCAATGCCAAATGCACATGGTGCCCCCAACCTAAACTTGAGAACCTTGGGGCAATGAAGATGTCGCTTTTTAAAAAGATTATAGATAATTATGCAACTCGTGGCGGGGTCATCCGATTTGGTACCTTCGGTGAGCCATTGATGGACAAAACGTTTGTCGAGAAAATCGAATATTTAAAGCAATTCCCCTCAATCCACAAAACCGAACTGCTCACCAACGCCTTTTTCCTGAACGAAAAAATATCATCCATGTTGATTGAAAATGGAGTGGATGTTGAAATCAGTCTGGATGAACTGGAAAAAACCACTTTTGAAGAAATTAAAAAAATGAGCTACGACGTTGTGCGTACCAACATTTTAAAATTTCTGGAATTGAACGATGCGGCTCAAAGTCCGGTCCGGGTAAACTTTCGTGTCAAATCCTCGCTTTCCCGAAAGAAAACCATGGAGCACGAACTGTTTTCAAAAATAACTTCTCACCGATGTACTGTTGAAGTTACTCCCATCGAGGAAGATAGTATTTCCAACTGGGCGGGAGAATTCAATAAGGATTCATTCTATGAAGAACATATGGATCGATCCGATATAACAAAAACTTTTAACCACAAACAGTTCAATTTAACCAACTCGGCTCCATGCAATCAACTTTGGAAATGGCTGGTCGTTAACTGGGACGGTCGTGTGGTTCTTTGTTGCGTCGACATGTTTGCCACCGAAGTGTTGGGAGATCTTCAAGAAAAAACCATTGAGGAAATCTGGAATGGACCGGTGTTAACCGAATTGCGCGAAAAAATGGTCCAACGAAAAAGGTTCGAGATCCCAACTTGCCAAGACTGCGATCTCCATCTAGGTTGGCAGAACCTGAAGGTGTACTATAATGAAGATGGCGAACTTGTATCCACCCGAAATTTCATCAGCTGAACAGTGATCAAAAATTTCCTTAAAGGACTACTTGCCACGCGCAGGAACAGTATCGTTTCCAAATATTATGAATTCACCCATGCGCTTTCCTCGTTGTCTCCTGGTTTGATAACGGATCTTCCTCCAGGTGAAAATATTTTGGTTTTTTCGCCGCATTGCGATGATGAATCCATCGGTTGCGGCGGAACACTTTATAAACATCACCAGAAGGGACATCATTTAACCGCAGTTTTTATGACGGATGGGTCGAAATGCGACAGCAATGGCAATGATGCGAATGATATCGTCCAGATTCGCAAACAGGAAGCCGAGGCCGCGGCCCAAATTCTCGGAATTGATCGGTTGATTTTTCTAGGCCATCCTGATCGTCAACTCCGAACCACCCAGGAAGCTGTCCGACAAGTAGAGGGAATTCTTGATGAAGTCAAACCCGACACGGTTTATCTGCCCTTTTTTCTGGATAACCATCCCGACCACATGGCAACAGCGGCCATCGTTGTCAACGCGGTCAGACAAAAACCGGTGGAACATGTATTCTTCTATGAAATCTGGACCGCTATGATCCACAACCAGCTAGTAGACATATCCGATGTCATTGACAAAAAGCTGGAAGCGATCCGAGTGTATCGTTCGCAAAAAGACATCGACAACTTTGCTGAAATGACCCAATCACTGAACCGGTTCCGCGCCCTCGGTTCGAATAACCAGTTCCGACATGCGGAAGCTTTGTTTCAAGCCGATTCCAAAGAACAAGAAAATATCCTAACTCAATTCCATGGCGGGAAAATCCATTAGACTACTTCAGATTATCACCAGCCCCCATCTCTACAGGGAGCTGTTCCGTTGGCTCGTGTATTATTTGTACGAGCATGTGTTGCCCCTGAAAAACCTTCAGGTCGGCACTGATCCGGAAATCCATCCTACCGTGTCCCTGCGTTTTGAAAAAAATATTCATCTGGGGAATAAGATCGTCCTAGATATGAACTGCTGTATCTGGGCATCGCCAAACTCTAAAATAACTGTTGGAGACAATACGGGAGTGGGACCGGGAACCATCATTATTTCATCCAATCATTCCTTTTTCTCTAAAGAGTCGTACACCGAACAACCTATCAATGAGAAGGACATTGTGATCGGGAAGAACGTTTGGATCGGAGCCAACTCGTCCATTCTGGCTGGAGCCCATATTGGAGACAATGTAATCATCGGTTCCGGTGTGGTCGTTACCGGCCGGGTGCCGGAAGATTCGATTGTTGTCTCTGGAAGTCGAAAACTATCTATGACTAAAAGGAGATAGTTCGTTTCATGCTCGATTTCGATGCGATACAAATTGGTCGTGAAGCTTCGCTTCGCCACACCGTCACAGAAAAAGACGTACAAACATTTGCCGAACTCACAGGCGACACCAACCCGCTACATATGGATGCTGGCTTTGCCTCTAAAGCCGGGTTCAAGAAAAGGGTGGTCCATGGAATGTTGACGGCCTCCTTCATATCCACGGTTGTTGGAATGCAACTTCCCGGGCCGGGGGCACTCTACCTCAGTCAGGAGTTGAACTTTAAAAAGACGGTCGCGATTGATGATACAATCCAGATAACGGCCATTGTTATACAAAAGGTGGTTAGTTCCCAAATGTTGGTTCTTAAAATCGCCGTCACAAATCAAAACGCTGAAAATGTTTTGACAGGCACCGCCAGAGTCCTGTGCCCTCCTCTCAACGAAGGAACCATTAATGATGAATAGGGAAATGGAAAATGAAATCGCCATCGTGACTGGTGCCGGCAGAGGCATCGGGGCGGACATTGCGATGACCCTGGCTTCGGCTGGATGCCGTGTGATCGTCAACTATCGAGAAAGCGAGGAACAGGCGAATGCCCTGGTTGCTAAAATTAATCAGTCCGGTGGAACCGCATTGGCAGTTCGGGCAGATGTTACCCAGTTTGAGGATGTTCAGAGCCTGCTGTCCCAAACGGTGGAGCAGTTCGGTGCGCCAACCATTTTGGTCAATAATGTCGGACCGGGAATCGTCAGCAAAAAGATCGTAAAAACGGACTGGGATGATTTTCAGTCCTGTTTTGAAGCAGGTGTCAAATCGGCGTTCAACTGTTCTAAAAGCGTTGGCGCGTTGATGATGAAAAACCGCAGGGGAAGCATTGTCAATATAGCGACTCAATTTACATTCGGCCTGCCACCTATTGCCATGGCCACCTACGTCACCGCAAAATATGCTCTGGTCGGGTTCTCGAAATGCCTGGCTGTCGAACTGGCTCCCTTCGGAGTCAACGTCAACATGGTCTCGCCGGGATTGACCGAAACCGACATGGTGAGTCATATGCCCGAATCGTTTAAGCAGTCTTTTGCCGAGGGAACTCCGCTAAAGCGAAACACGGAATGCTCCGACATTTCAAATGCGGTACTCTTTCTGCTTTCCAATCCATCCCGTTTTGTAACAGGAGTAAATCTTCCCGTCTGCGGCGGAAACATAATGTGATATGGCCAAACCGATCTTAAAATCAGATGCCCTGAACCCGTCCTCACCCGAAGGTTTAGACCCGGCCACCCGAGCGGAAATGGAACTGACTGCTGGTTGTCAGGAAATACGTTTTTTGGTGGAGAGAGGTTATCTTTCCATGGCCAGAGAAAAACTTGAAGAGGTCTTCAGCAAGGGGCGGCAAATTAAAAATCACCACCTGGTAGAGCCTGCCATTGTTTTGCTCCAGGCTTATGAAAAAAACAAGCAGTATCAATCCGCAAATGAGCTCTTCAAACAATACGAAAGTATCCTGGGGGAAAGCCAGGTTGCACTAACATTGGCAGGGTCTTCCTGCCTGAATTTGAACGATTCCCAACAAGCTGAAAATTTTCTGGAAGGAGCTATTCAAAAAGACAGCTCTTATCCGGACCCCTATCTCTTATTGGGAGACCTCTACGCCAAATCGCAACCCGATAAAGCCGTCAGTTATTATTCGCAATACTATGACTTGCGATCTTCAATCATGGGCGCGCGCATATTCATCAAGAGAGTCAAGTCTCTTCTAAAGACAAATTCGCTTAGTTTCAAAAATCTCTCCATCGCCTTTATCGGCAACTTTACCATTGAGCCCATTAAGGATTTTTTGGAAGCGGAGTGCTTCAAGCAGTCCATTCAACCGAAATTTTATTTTGGCGGATACGATCAATATATTCAGGAAATGGCAGACGCCAACTCAGGGTTATTTAACTTTGACCCGGCAATCACTTTTCTATTTCTGGATAGCCAGACTCTTTCTCCGGAGTTGTTTAACAAATTTTTTGATATCCTGCCTGAAAAACGTTTTCACTTGGCAGAGGACAAACTTAAACACGTGGAAGCTCTGTGCAACAAATTTCTCGATCTTTCCAAGTCTCACCTTGTTGTCAGCAACTTTTTACTCCCGAGTGATTATTATATGGGTGTGTACGACTCTAAAATGGGAAGTGGGCAAAAAGAGATTCTGGGTAAAATGAATGATCATCTTTTGAGCCAGACCCGATCCAATCCGCAACGGTTTCACATTCTGGACACAGAGAAAGTACTTTCCAACTGCGGTAAAACAACCTGCGCAAACGAAAAAATGCGCTACCTGGCCAAAATGATTATTCCGGATCAAGCTCTTCCAGATATGGCCCGCGAACTGATGCGTTTCGTAAGGCCTGTTGGGGGCAAAACCAAAAAATGCCTCGTCCTGGATCTTGACAATACTCTCTGGGGTGGCATCCTGGGAGAAGAGGGGCTTGAGGGAATTGAGTTGGGATTGGAACCTCCTGGAAACGCTTTCTACGAATTTCAGAAGGCTGTAAAAGCTTTGCAGCGGCGCGGAATCATCCTGGCCATCAACAGCAAAAATGATCCCGACCTGGTTCGCGAGGCGTTTGAAAAACACCCCGATATGCAATTGAAGCTTTCCGATTTTGCCTGCATCCGGACCAACTGGAATGATAAAGCACAAAACCTGAGAGAAATCGCCGATGAACTCAATCTGGGACTGAGTAGCTTCGTATTCTTTGACGACAACCCGGCGGAACGCTTGCTGATTCGCCAGCAAATGCCCGAGGTTCTGACCATTGAGGTGCCGGAGGATTGTTCTGAATATACCCGCACGCTACTAAGCCTGGGTGTCTTTGAAACCTTACATCTCACGGAAGAAGATAAAAACAGAACCCACCTTTACCAGACAGAAGACAAGCGCAGACACCTCAAGGACCAGGCAACAGAGCTCGATAGCTATCTTGAATCATTAAAAACCCAGGTGGTGATTCAACCTGCCGACTCCTTTTCCATTCCCCGGGTTGCCCAACTGACGCAACGAACCAACCAATTCAATCTCACTACACAACGATACAGCGAAGCAGATATCCGGGCGTTTGCCGAGTCGGAAAAAAGCCGGGTGTATTTCCTGAAGTCCGGGGACCGTTTCGGAGACCATGGTATCGTTGGAGCCTGTATTGTCCGTGTCGAAAACGATTCATGGGAACTCGACACATTTTTAATGAGTTGTCGTGTTATCGGCAGAGGTATCGAGAATGCTTTTCTTTATGATATTTTCCGGAAGGCCAGCGAAGACCACATTAAAAATGTCGTTGGGCGATATTTCCCGACCCGAAAGAACCAGATTGCAGAAAGCTTTTATCCCGATGCGGGATTCGAAACCATGGCCGACAATCCTCAAGAAAAAGTTTTTACCTTGAACCTTGAAAAAAACTCTGTTTCGTTGCCGAGCCATATTAAAATGTTACGACATGAAAACTAAACTTCGCGAAATTTTGGCCACCGCTATCGATGTTGACTCGGATGAGTTGACCGATGTTTCTTCTCCAGACAACACACCGGAATGGGACTCCTTCGCCCATATGACCATGGTAGCCGCCATGGAAGAGGAATTCAAAATCGCTCTGACTTTGGATGAAGTAAAGTCCATGCAGACTCTTCCTATAATCGAGGAAGTGATCTCCCAAAAGCTTTAACGGATCAGGTTGTCATGGTAGACACATCACCATTTTCTCACCTACCCACCCTCGATCTTTCGATTGTCGTTGTCAGCTTCAATACACGCGACCTTTTGCTCGACTGTTTGGAATCGGTGCAAACAAACACCATTGGTCTGGAGAGCGAAATCTTTGTTGTAGACAACGCGTCTATAGACGGGAGTGCCGACGCTGTATCAAAAAAATTTCCACAGATTCAATTAATACGCAATCAGGAAAACAAGGGCCTCTCTTCGGCCGCCAACCAAGCCTTCAGGGAAAGCCGTGGTCGCTTTGTTGTTCTTCTAAACAGTGATACGGTTCTGATGGAAAACAGTTTTTTCAAAATCGTTCAATTTCTTAACGAGAACGAAGAGTTTTCCGTGCTCAGCCCACAAATCATCGACCAGTCTGATCACCCCTTTCCCATGCGCTTATGGCAAGACAGTCCGGAAGATGCTTTGCTTAAGATTCTTGGGAAATACAATCCTGCCGATGAATTCAAAGGCATGGTCGGAAAGGGCCCCCGCGAAGTGGAAGCGGTTGGTGGATCCTGTTTCTTCATTCGCAGAACAATCATGGAATCTGTCGGCCTCCTCGATGAAAAACATTTTTTGTACAATGAAGAAGATGATTTTTGCAGGCGAACCCGAAAAGCCGAACAAAAAATATGCTACTTCCCCGAAACATCGGTCAAGCACCTCCTGGGTCAGAGCACGCATCAACCGGAGCATCGGGAAAAGGTCATTGTGGAAACCTATAAAAGTAACCTTTATTTCTACTCTAAATATTATTCCTGCGGCTGGAATTTTATTTTACGTTCCTTATACAAGGTGACATTTTTAGCAGGACTGGTTCGCTCCGCTTTTCGTCATCTGACAGGTTCCGCCACCCAAAGTGCGGACGATTCCCTCCGGCTCAAACTCAAACTTCTATTTTCACCCTGAACTGTTGTACTATAGATAGTTCATTCACCCATCCGGTTCAAATTTGATGAAAAAGGTTGACGTAATTGTTATCGGCGGTGGGCACGCAGGTTGCGAAGCGGCCCTGGCCTCGGCGCGCATGGGGTGCTCCACTATGATGATCACCCTGGAAGCGGACAAAATCGCCCTGATGCCCTGCAACCCTGCTATTGGCGGGGTGGGCAAAGGCCATATTGTGCGCGAAATAGATGCGCTCGGCGGCGAGATGGCTAAAATCATTGATGAGACGGGAATCCAGTTCCGGGTGCTGAACATGTCCAAGGGTCCGGCGGTACATGGTTTCAGGGCTCAGGCTGACAAGGATCGTTACAAAAATGCCATGCGCCGGGTTCTGGAAAATACCGAAAACCTCGACCTGCTCTTTGAAGAAGTCGATGAACTGATTATTGAGAATTCCACTATTAAAGGAGTGCGGACTGCAAAGGGCACCGAAATTCAGGCCGCCTGCGTGGTCATCACAACAGGAACCTTTTTGAACGGGCTGATACACCTTGGACTGGAAAGCAGGCCGGCTGGACGGGTAGGAGAAAAACCTTCCACCAAATTATCGCAATCGTTTTTATCTGCCGGATTTGAGTTGGGCCGCTTGAAAACAGGAACCCCGCCACGTTTGAAGCGGGACAGTATCGACTTCAGCCAGTGTACCATTCAGCCCGGTGATGAGGTACCGCGACCCTTTTCGTTTTCGACTTCCCGCCTTGACTTAAAACAGGTGCCCTGCTACCTCACTGCAACCAATGAGCGAACCGCGCAGGTCATCCGTGACAACATGCATTTGTCGCCGTTATACAGCGGTGTGATAGATGGAGTCGGTCCGCGCTATTGCCCCTCCATAGAAGATAAGGTAGTAAAGTTTCCGGATAAGAATTCGCATAATATTTTTCTGGAACCCGAAGGTCTCAATACGGACTGGATTTATCCGAACGGTATTTCCACCAGTCTTGCCGAGGAGGTGCAGTTGCAGTTTGTGCAAACGATTCCGGGTCTGGAACAGGCCGAAATTGTCTTACCCGGCTACGCCGTGGAATACGATTTTGTTCCCCCTACGCAACTCACTCCGGCATTGGAGACCAAACGGGTAAGTGGATTGTTCCACGCCGGTCAAATCAATGGCACCTCCGGTTATGAAGAAGCGGCAGGTCAGGGAATCGTGGCGGGGATCAATGCCGCCCTCAAGGCGCAAAAACGAAAACCGTTTTTGCTCACCCGCATGGATAGTTATATCGGTGTACTCATTGATGACCTGGTGACCAAGGGCACGCAGGAGCCTTACCGCATGTTCACCTCTCGGGCTGAATACCGGCTGATTTTAAGGCAGGATAATGCCGATGAGCGGTTGATGCAAAAGGGTCATGATCTGGGTCTGGTGGATAAAACATTACTTGAAAAATGTATGGAAAAATACCGCGCAGTCGACAGAGAGATAAAAAGGCTGGAAAAGACGGCAGTGGTACCCAACCCGCAAACACTTGCCCGGTTGTCTACTTTGGGTATTCACGAATTGAGAAATCCCACTACCCTTGGTGGTCTGCTCCGTCGACCTGAAGTTTCGCATGACAGGTTGCTCCGGGCATTCGAAGGTGAGGGTGTGCCACAATTGGTCGGCGAGCAAGTGGAGATCCGCGTAAAATATGAAGGGTTCATCACCCGGCAAAATCAGATGGTAGCCCGGCAGAAGAAACTGGAAAGCTACCCCATACCGGATGAGTTCCAGTATCAGGGGGTTTCCGGACTCTCCCACGAAGTGGTGCAGAAACTTGAAGAAATTCGCCCGGTTACATTAGGGCAGGCAGGACGCATTTCGGGAGTCACACCATCAGCCATCAGCCTGATCATGTTGCTCTTGGAAAAACGTATTCTCGCTGAGAAAAGGTGATGGCAGTGCATACCGATTCTATTCAATGGCAGGTTGAAGTCGATAAAAAAGACATCGCATACATCGTCAGCATTTTTGAGGGATACGAAGAACTGGCGGTAGTGCGAACGCTGGACCCCTCCCGTGGAATTATTGAACTCATGATCTCTCCCGATTACCTGGAAGATGTTCGCAAGCTCACCGAAGCCCTTGCAAAGGAAATCCCCTTCCGTCCCTTAGCGGGGAAGGCAATAAGCAATAGCGTTGACAGGTAAGCATAGGTTAGCTCGGCTTGATGGGCTCTTGCCATCCCCCCCCACGGGAGTGGGCTAGTAGTGGATCATTGAGTAGATGGGGGTGTCTTTGAGTTTTTCCCGGCCCTTGAGGAAGTCCAGTTCGATCAGGAATACGGCTTCCAGAATATTTATATTTTCAAAATTTTTCTGGATCAAATCGAGGGTGGCTGACAGAGTTCCTCCTGTAGCCAGCACATCATCAATGACGATAATATTTTGTCCTGAGCGCAATGCATCCTGATGAATTTCAACGGTGTCGGTTCCGTATTCCAGGGAGTAGGTTTCCTGGAAGGTTTTGTAGGGCAGTTTGCCCGGTTTTCGAACCATGATCATTCCGGTGCCCAGTGCATAGGCCAAAGCTGAGGCAAAGATAAATCCGCGTGCTTCCACACCAACCACCGCATCCACCGGCTTGTCCGCGTAACGATCCTTCAGGGAGTTAATCGTTTTCTGAAACGCCACGGGGTCGCCCAGAAGCGGAGTGATGTCTTTAAAGATGATTCCCTCTTTGGGAAAGTCCGGAATATCACGGATGATTTGTTTCACAGATTCCATGGTCTCACCTTTCTTAAAGTTCGCGTTGGCATTGCACCGTTGTTTTTTTATCAGAGATTAGAGAAAAAGAAAACTTTATCTTTTAACGGACAGATATTTTATAGGATCTTTTGGGTGTGTATCATTTCGCACTTCAAAATGGAGATGGGGTCCGGTAGATCGGCCAGTGTTTCCCATCAGGGAGATTCTTTGTCCCTGCTTGACCCGGCTTCCTTTTTTAACAAGAAGTTTTGAGTTGTGCGCATAAAGGGTGGTCAGGTGATGCTTGTGTTTTATGATGACCATTTTTCCATAGCCGGTGGGCCCCCATCCACTGAACACCACGTTACCATCTGCGGCGGAATGCACAGGGGTCCCCTTGGGAGCCGCAATATCGATCCCTTCATGTTTGCGCCCGTTTCGCATCCCGAACCGGGAAGTCAATGTTCCCTTGGTGGGCCAGATGAAAAAACCCTTGCGGGGTTTGACAGTCGGCGATGTTTTCTTTTTTGCGGTATGTGGGTGGGGCTTGTCGGGTATCTGCAAAACCCTGCGGGCCCCCGGTATCCACAACCGGGTTCCCTCCTTGAGTTTTGAGGGGTCTCCGATATGGTTGGCGCGTTGCAAAACTTTCACATCCAGTTCATAGGTTTTGGCAATGCGATACAGGGTCTGGCCTTTTTGTACTGTGTGATACACCCCTTCCCCGGTATCGGGCCAGGGGTCGTATTGGAAACTCTGGCATCCTGTAAGGAATAAAAAGCCGATGAAAAAAACAGATTTTAAATAATGATGGCAGGGCATTTTATGGGGACGTGAATATGCTATAAACTATTGAAAATTGTAGCATTTTTTCAAATTCGTTTACAAGTTTCGAGGCATCCTGTATAAACAAAAAATCGTTTTAGCGGAGAACCTCCGCTAGCCCACTCCCGTGGGAGGGAGTATAGCAATTACTTTTTAAGCTGAGATAACTCTTTGCTCGCCAGCGAGGGTTATTACCCCTCCGGGGCACGAAGGCTAAGGAAAAATATAACGTGCACGTTACCCCCACGGCTAGTGATGGGACGCAGGATCGAAAAAAACTATGGAGACAAAATTGGTGCGTTTGCAAATAAAAATTCTACTTTCTTTATTAGGGGCTCTTCTCTTATCCGGTTGCGGGGAAAGCCAGCCAGCACCAGATTTGTTTGCTCTGCCGGTTGCCTATAAGGTCGGGGAAAAACCAGAAGTGGTATTGGCCCACGACATGAACAACGATGAATTCCCAGATCTTCTGGTGGTCAACTCGGCGGGGAATTCCCTGACTTTTCTGGAAGGCATCGGTGATGGCACCTTCAAAAGTCCGCAGACTATTGAAACCGGTCGCGAACCTTTTGCCCTGGATGTGGCGGACTTTAATGGCGACCGCATTCCCGATATCGCTTTATGCAACTATGGCGATGGAAATGTATCCATCATTCTCGGGCAGAAAGACGGACTGTTCCGGCTGAAGACCGAAGTGAAGGTGGGACGACTTCCCATCGCGATTGCCGCAGGCGATTTCAATAACGATGAAAATATCGATCTCGCGGTGACTCTGCGTTTCAATAAACTGATCATTCTTCTTGGGGTGGGAGACGGAACTTTTAAAGTCGCCGAAGCCTACCAGGCAGGCCCTACTCCCGCATACATAACCGTCGACGATTACAACAAAGATGGAAATCAGGATATCGCCATGGCACTCAACGCAGTCAAGGTGAAGCATATCAAAATGTTTTTGGGCAATGGAGATGGAACTTTCATGCCACCCAAAAAAATTGCCGGCGGCCACCAGTCCTCCTTCATCATTCACCACGATATGAACCTGGATGGCAAGACAGACCTGATCGCGTCAAGTCCGATGAAGGACAGTCTCAGTATTTATATGGGAGATGGCAAGGGTGCGTTTTCCAGGCTGGATGACTTTGCCGGAGAAAAAGGGCCGCATAATATAGTTGTGGGGGATTTCACCGGCGACAAGGTTCCCGATATTGTTGTCTGTAACCGCAGAGGGGGGAGCATATCCGTAATTCCGGGAAGGGGAGACGGATCGTTTGTTTACCCACATTTTAATTATGTCGTGGGGTCTCAGCCCCGCTCCATCACCGGAGCGGACTTCAACCACGATGGCATGATGGATATTGCCGTGGTGCTTTACCAGAAACAAATCCTCGAAGTTTTTATAAGAACGATGAATGCCCCGCTGAACGATGTGTAGCCACCACTAGCCGTGGGGGCGAGGCTTTTTCTACACGCGGAAACTCATATGCCTCGGCCCAGCACCTGCATCCGGGGGCTTCACTGGGGTGACCGTCTTCGGGAGGATTGTCCCAACTATAAATATTTCCATCTCTTGCTTTGTGGTTCTCCCTTGCACTTTCGTCTTTTGGCATTCGCCATTTGTATTTCTTTTTAATATTGGAAAGAGCAACAATATCACCCGCTTCATATACTTCTTTCTCTATTATTGCATCGACAATAGACCAGCGTTCTCTCTCTGTTAAATCAGCCATCGACTGATCGCGCCCGAGGCCGGCAAATGAAACGACATGCCTGATGTAGGCTTCTGTGTCGTTATTATCTTTTTTAGGCGCATATCTAGAAATAGCTTGAGCTAGAGTCAGCTCATTGTATGATGACGCGCGTAATAAATCGTATGTTGCGTTTCTGCCTGTTTCGTAATCCGGGAACACGGCAAAGCGCCCATTATTTCCGATTGAGCTATGCCTTTTTGAAAAATCTCCACTGTTAATAGCCCCCGGATTAAAGTTTCTCCAGGTTATTGATCCGCTGTTTCTCATAAAACCTGTCCCATCGCCATATTCATAAATTGCGGATCGCCCGTTTCCTCCATAGGCCTTAACAGGTTTTCTTCCTAATACTGCTTTGCTCATGGCATCTCCATTACTAATTGTTTGTAGGCAAAAAAAGAGAACGCCGGAAAATCCGGCGTTCTCTTTTTTTAATTCGAGTTTTTTTAATATCTCCCTTCCTGCCAAGGAGGGATTAAAGTGGGCGCAACTTTGCCCTATAACTATTGCATAAAAAACAAGGTATCAAGCCAATAAAAACTTTAGGTTTACAGAGTTACCCGTAGTTTTGGGGAGGTATGCAGAGACGCAAGGTTTTACGGCGGATTTTGTTTGTCCCGGTTTAATACTCCGAGTCGGGTTCGTTTTCCTCGATAACATATTTACCATCCAGCCACGCCCCCATGTCAAGGGTTCGGCACCGTTCTGAGCAAAAGGGTAAAAACGGATTTTTGTTTTTATCTCTCTCCGATGGCTCCTTGCAGATCGGACATTTAAGAATTTTTTTAGAGGATTCCCTCACGATTTCCAACCTCAATTTGTCGTATTTCCCATCCTAGCACAGGCAGGCTTTTTGGCTTTCTCCAACCCGGCGCTGATTTTTTGTTTACATTTTGCACAACTATTTGTATATTAAGGTGTTATTGGTCATCCTTCAGGCTAGGAATCATGCTGCGCTTTGAGGGCTAATCTTTAACCTATTGTTTTTATTATATTTACAAAGTTTTTGGAAATTTTTTTGCAAGAAGAATTAAACATTAAATATCAATAGGTTATTGGGGTTTGGCTTTTTAGTCTTACTAAAGGCAAATTAAAATTGGTTATCAACCCGATTGGATAAAACACTATGATTAGTGAAGTTCAGTTACCGGATTATTATCAGTTGCTCGGTGTTCAACCCGGGGCGACCCAGAAGGAAATCGACCTGGCCTATCAAAAGCTGATCGGTAAGTTTGACTCCTCGGAGGGACAATCCACTTCCATCGACCAGCCCACCCTCAAGGAACGGATTGAGCTGGCACAGGACGCCTATGACACGCTTTCCAATAAACAGAAGCGCGAAGCTTATGATGCGGTCGTTGAGGTCAAAAAGGGCCATGCGGACTCAGGTGAAACAAAAATCAATAAACCTGGGCCACTTAAATTTCTTGGAATAAAAGAGAACGCTCGAAAACCAAAACACCAGAATATTTACCAGGATTTTTTTGGTTTCTCCGAGAAACCCTTCGACCTGACCCCGGACCCTAAATACCTGTACCTGAGTCCCAAGCATAAAGAGGTACTGGCACATCTGGTTTATGGGTTGCAGGAGAATAACGGATTTTTAAAAATCGTTGGGGAAGTAGGAACCGGTAAAACGATGATCTGTCGAAGTTTTCTTCGGGAGCTTCGGTCCGACTTTAATATCGCTTATGTTTTCAATCCATGCATCAACTCATTGGAACTACTGCAAACGATCAATACGGAATTAGGAATCCCTGGAAAAAGCAAGAGCAAAAAGAAGCTGGTCGATGTTCTGAATCACTTCTTGCTCGAAGAGAGGGCCAAGGGACACAGGGTAGTGGTTATCATTGATGAAGCCCAGGATCTTGAACCCATGGTGCTGGAACAACTTCGCCTGCTATCCAACCTTGAGACCGATACCGAAAAACTGATTCAAATTGTTTTGATCGGCCAGCCTGAACTGGACAAGGTCCTGGCTAAAGAGGGACTTCGGCAATTGCGCCAGCGCATCACCATCCAATGGGAACTTTTGGCTTTAAACCTGGAAGAAACCCGGGGATATATCCAGCACCGCCTCAATGTTGCATTGGGCAAGGGCAAGGTACGCTTTTCCCGGCAAGCGGTAGAAATGGTTTACCGCTATTCCCGGGGAATTCCCCGAATGATCAACGTGGTTGCTGATCGCACCCTGCTGATTGCCTTTACCCAAAGCACTAAAAAAATCACACCCAAAATAGTCCAACTGGCGGTGAGTGACATTGGTAACCTGACTCCTATTGAATCCTGGGCGGACAAGTTCTGGAAGCTGGTACTTCCTTCCGGGCTGGCCGCAGGCTTGATGTTTTTTGCCATCAATTTTTTCGCTCTGCCTGACCATAATAAAAATGCTCCCGGCGGCAAGGACATCTCCGCGTTGATCCAGGAAAACCCGATGGACCTGTCTGCACCGGGGGAACTGGTGCCCCGTCCTTCTGCTCCGTCATCAATGGCTGTTCAGCCTGCGCCTCTGGCATCATCTCCCGTTGAAATTTTTCCAACAACTAAAACGGCGAGTAACGAATCACTACAAAGGAGGATTCCCAGTAGTGGACCTCTGAGTATTCTTTACCCGGAAAAACTGGTGACTTACCTTTCCAGCCTGACACTGGCTGAAAGCAAGCTCGAAGCGGTGAAATGGATTCTGCAAGCCTGGAACCTGAACACAGGAAACCTTCAGGATTTGACTGAGGCAGACCTCGAAATGATTGAAGAAGACTACCAGTTATCCTCGTTCGAAGTGAACGGCACGCTGGCACGGTTAAAGACACTGAACTATCCGGCGTTTCTTGAAATTGCCCTGCCCAACGCCCAGGGGACAAAATATCTGGCACTGGTTTCGATTCAAGGCAATACCGGGGTGTTTGGTTCTGTGGATAAAATTGAAATGCCGCTTTCCATCATTGATTCCCTCTGGACCCGCAAAGCCATTATCCTCTGGAAAGATTTTGAAAATTTACCGGAACCTCTTGGCATAGGTTACCGGGGCAAAGAGGCCATATGGCTACAAAAAAATCTGAGGCTTCTGGGTTATTTTCAGGGACGAGAAGCCCCATTATACGGCCCGAAAACCGTTCAGGCCATGATGAAGCTTCAGCGTAATAACAGCATCAAAGATGACGGAATCTTTAATACCGATAGCAAATTGCTTTTGTATAATCTGTTACAGATCTACTCTACCCCAAAACTGGTTTCACATTAAACCGGCGCCAGCGTGATACCCCTTCGGGGCACGAAGGTAAATGAGGAACATAACGCGCGACCCAATGAGCAATAGCTTATTAGGCCGAGATAACTCTTTGCTCGCCAGAAGCGATTGCACACTGGTCCACGCTTAGTGGCCTATTTTATTGAAAGCGGAACAGAATGAGCACAATATTAGAGACGCTCAAAAAACTGGAAGAAGATAAAAGGCTGCTGGAAAAAGATCTGGATCTCAAGGAACTTGTCCTGCGAGAAGATCATAAGCCCCGCAAGCCGTTCAAAGTTTCCAGTAAAAGATTTATGTCTGCGGGCTGGGCTATAACGGGAGTCCTAATCGGTTTAGCCCTGGTTTGGGGGCTCAAGCCATCCGCCAAAAATAATGAAGCGACCTATTTTCCTCAGGCGAATCCGGCACAAAAATTACCACTTGCCTACAAGAAAGGGTCTGCAACGACAGTGGGCATTCCCTTATCTAACATTTCCGAGCAGGAGCGGCGCTACGAAGAGAGGGTCAACGAAAATTTGCCCTCGGTTGTAGAGACTTTCTCACCGCCCGTGGCGGAAATTCGCGAGTCCTTTTCAGAACCTGAGGTGCATAGAGAGGTTAACGAAATTCGTGATTTGATTCAAACCGCAACACTAGCGGTGGAACAACCGGAGTCTTTTGCCTTCCCTGCGGAGTCGGCCACACGAGGAGTTTCTATTCCCCAACTGAAAGTAAAAGGCATCATCTTTTTTTCTCAGGGAAGTTCTTCCAACCACATTTTTGTTGCCACGTCCGAAAGCAGTAACCGCAAAGTCCGTGTTGGTGATACGGTTCAATCAGCTACCCTCACGCATATTGAATCGAATCGCGTAGTGTTTTCTTACCGGGGCGAAAACGTCCACCTCCGCATCGGCGAATAACCAGCGTGACGCTGGACCCAGAGAACATAACTTTATTTGGCGAGCAAGAAGTATAGGAGGCTTGATGGGTGCTTGCTCATTTTCTCCCCCGCAGAGGTAAATGTGCATAGCTAGTTGGCCCCACGCCTAGTGGCACGCTGGAGGTCGTCGATCACTTGTTTGATGGCTTCGATATGGCGTTTAGCCGACGGCATGCCTTCATGGTGGGGGTCTTCCTCTTCCAGTGAGATAATGCCGGGACCGAGGTAATTGCAGTAAAAAGCTCCCAGAGGACGAAACTTATCCAGCGGTTCATCTTCCGGAGAGGAATTGACGACCACCATTTTCATTAAGCCGTCCGGACCGGGATAAACCTCAAACAATCCGCCATTCTGTATCGTGTGGCTTTGGCAGTATGCGATAATGCGCTCGACCTCTTCGGGAGAAAGTGCCTTGTAAACGGTATGCAATATTCATCTCCTGTTCGCGGTTAACACATAAATTTTATCAGATTCCCGGCGTAGCCGCTGGTGGCAAATTGCAACAAGGCTACGCCTTGAAAAAATATCACGTTTGCCCCATACGGGGTAACTCATTCAGGTGAAATTATGGACGACAAACTGGCGGAAATTCTGGAAGGTATCCGAAAGCTGGAGCATAAGTTGATCCTGGAACTTCAAAAAGGGGAAGAAGAATTTTTTTACACGGTCCAGCGCAAGCGGGTCAGCTTTGAGCAGGAGGTAAAATCGCAACACCGTCTGCTGATCAAACGCATCCGCCATTACCTGAAGGACGCGGCGATTTTAAATATTCTGACTGCGCCGGTGATCTGGTCTTGTTTGTTTCCCGCTGTTTTCATGGATATGGTGATGTCTTTTTACCAGGCGATCTGTTTCCCAATATATGGAATCCCTAAAGTAAATCGTAAAGACTATATTGTCTTCGACCGGCACTACCTCAGTTATCTGAACGGCTTGGAAAAAATGAACTGTGTCTATTGCGGATATTTTAACGGCTTGATCGGTTATGTTCAGGAGATAGCGGCCAGGACCGAGCAATACTGGTGTCCGATCAAGCACGCGCGAAAAATCCGGTTTGTACATGGCAGGTACTCAAAGTTTTTCAGCTATGGAGATGGAGAGAGTTACCGAAAAAATATTGAATCGGTTCGGCGCGAGTTTGATGATTTGAAGTAGCCTCCTGCCAAGGGGGGGGGTTGACTTTATCTGCTAAACTTTGATACACCCAGACGCTATGAATTTTCAGGATGTCATTCTTAATCTACAAAACTTCTGGTCATCCAGGGGATGTGCCCTGCACCAGCCCTATGACATTGAAGTGGGCGCGGGGACGTTTAACCCCTGCACGTTTTTCCGTGTATTGGGTCCGGAGCCCTATAGTGCCGCTTATGTCGAGCCTTCACGCAGGCCCGCTGATGGCAGGTACGGGGAAAATCCCAACCGGCTTCAGCATTATTACCAGTTTCAGGTCATCTTGAAGCCATCGCCTGAAGACGTGCAGGATCTTTATCTGGAAAGCCTGACTTCATTGGGGGTGGATCCACTAAAACACGATATCCGTTTTGTAGAAGACGATTGGGAATCACCCACACTCGGGGCCTGGGGTTTGGGGTGGGAGGTATGGCTGGATGGCATGGAAATCACACAGTTCACCTATTTTCAACAGGTCGGCGGTATAGACTTGAAACCCGTCACTGCCGAGTTGACCTATGGACTGGAACGCATCTCCATGTACCTGCAAAACGTGGACAATGTTTATGATCTTAAATGGAACGAAAATATTTTATACGGCGATGTTCATCTGGAAACGGAAAAACAGTTCTCGCGTTACAATTTTGAAGCATCGGATAAGGAGCGGTTATTCCAGTGGTTTGATATGTATGAAGCGGAAGCGAAGAGTTTGCTGGAGCAGGAACTGGTTCTGCCTGCGTACGACTATACTTTAAAATGTTCACATGCCTTCAATCAGTTGGATGCCAGGGGAGCGATCAGTGTCACGGAGCGAACCGGGTTCATAGGCCGGGTAAGAAACCTGGCTCGGTTATGTGCTGAAAGGTATGTACAACAGAGGGAAGCAATGGAGTTTCCTCTGCTGAAAAAGCACCTGCAACCCTGAACTTAGTCTTTGGACCAGTTCTCAATTTGGGTGCGAATGTCTTTGGCTTCGATCTTTTTGAGTTCTTCGTAAATTTTTAGAGCCTCCTGCCCCCGGCTGACTGCTCCTGCCAGGTTGCCTGCTTTCCCCAAAGCCTGGCTCCATACCCACAGTGTTCTTCCTTCCATCAAGCGGTCTTTGATTTTTTGAGACAGGCCTTGAGCCTCTTCCAAATATTTCGTAGCCTGATCCTCGTCCTGGTTATGCATATGGACCTCACCCAGTTGGATCAGCAAAGACCCTTCCGTTGACGGGTTATTGGCTTTGCGTACTGTTTCCAACCCTTTTACCAGATGCTTCAGGGCACCGGGGATATCACCGGCCTTGAGAGCCGCGTTACCGACCTGCGTGATCAGTTCAAGCTGGAGAGGTGAACCCTTGGTTCTTTCGGAAAGTTCCAGGCCCATTTCAAGTTTCTCGAGAGCTTTTTTCGCTTCCCCAATCTCCGCGTACCCTTTGCCCAGACTGAGAAGCAGAGTGATCTCCAGGGGCTTGTCATCGTTTATCGTGGCCAGTTCTATTGCCTTCTCCCCAGTATGGACCGCTTTATTGTATTCCTTATTTTGCGTACAAAATTTTGTTAGCTGCACTAAAAGTTTAAACTCTTCTTCTTCGTCCCCACTGGCCCTCACCAGCTCAAGGTCTTCCTCCATATGTTCAGTGGCAAAACTGTAATTATTATTTTTCAGGCAGATCAGGACCAACTGCTGGAGAGCGGTCCTTTGCCCTTCAATATCCCCTTCCTTTTTGCAAAACGCGAGTGCGCGTTGCAGGGTGTCCATCGCCTCTTGTGATCGGTTCAGCAGAACGTACTGTTGACCCAGGTTCAGAAGATGCTGGCCTTCAGCCTCTTTGTCTTCCAGTAGCTTGGCGGCGGAGAGGGCCGCTTCAAACCACTGGATGCATTCTGCAGGGGACAGGCGCTGGCCAATCATCGTGGCCCCGTTTTCAACGTAGGCACTGCAAACTCGCGCCGCATCTTTATCCTGAGCACAATGTTTGCGGCCCCATTCCATGCCTGCTTTAATATTTTCGAGTTCCAGGTCAAACAACCGGAATCCTTTTACGGCGTCTTTGCCACCCTTTTTTATATGGTGATAAGCGGTTTCCAGCACATTCATGAATTCGGTAGCAAGACGTTTTTCTGCCATGGCCCGATCAGCAGATTTCAACAAAGGCTTGATAAATTTTCTAATCTGAGGGTGCAGGGAAAATCGGTTGGTATTGACATTGTGCTGTATCAGGCCAAACTTCTCCAAGCCGGTAAGTGAAAGGCCTTTAGGATCTTCACAAATAAAGGACGCGGCACTTGCCGTGAAAGATTCTGGAAAAACATAAAGTTTTCTGAAAACCTGAGCGGTTTTTTCCGGCAACATATTATAGCTAAGGGTCAGTGTGGCCCGAACCCCATCAATTAAATTGCTCGTTTCTCCGCCTCCCCCTATGCTTTCCTGGGCTTCCTTGAATTTTTTTGCGAAATAATCCGGAGCCATGGTGGAGTTGATGGCAAAAAGTTTGCCAGTAATTTCCAGAGCCAGCGGGATGCCCTGGCAAATCAGGGAAATTTCTTTGATAGCCGGGCTGATTTCAGGAGCCCATCGGGTCAATAAGGTATGGGCCTCCAGAATTTCCATAGGTTGCAGTGCAATGGCAACCATTTTTGGCATTATGATCGGTTTGGTCGAAGTCACGATTAACAGCCAGGAAGAAGGGGGGATCAAGGGATTGACCTGCTGAATACCGGAGGCGTTATCCAGAATCAAAATGCCTTTGTGTTTTTTTAAGGCCACACGATACAGTTTAGTCAGTTTTTTTTCATCAGTGGGCAGGGGCTGAGTAGGGTGGAATTTTAAAATGATCCGCCGCATGATATCCTCCGCAGAAGGCGGAGCCGGATGATTCTCCTGCATGTCTATAAACAGGCGGGCACCGGGATACTGGGAGGCAAACATGGTGCTCAATGGAATGGTCAGGCAGGTTTTCCCGACTCCCGAAAATCCGCTGATCCCTATCATGATCGGACGTGTCGTGGCCTTGGAGGCGATTTCTTTCAATATCTCTTTTCGACCGGTGAACAGCGTGGCCTCGGGCGGGGGACGAAACAGGGCCGCACCACTGACATCCATGTCGGAGGAAAATTTCAGGCTCTTTTCAACGGGGGACTTGGCCGCCTTTTCTTTCTTTTCCTTTTTGGAGGAAGGCTCGTTAGTACCGGGGGCCATCTCACTCTGGCGAGAAGAGCCGGAAGAGCCCGACGAAAATATTTTAGAACCCAGCACGACCAGCACGACAACCGCAATGATGACAATAATAATGGTGGTCATGAAACAACCTTAATGGGAAACATGGGTTTTTGATTCAGATTAATTTTAAGAGAACCCTTAACATTGCATAACCCTGAAAAATTTTCAACATATGCTATGAACATGGGTACCTCCCCCTGCTGGTGGTTGACTTTATGAATATTTGTTCGATAATACCCGTTTTTGCCAACTAATGTTGTCTTGTGATTGTTTAAACCGAGTTCAAATGATATGCCCGAATTATTTCTAGAAATTGGCTCCGAGGAAATCCCCTCAGGATATGTTCAACCTGCCCTTGAATATATGCGTGAGGAATTGGCCTCCTTTTTCTCCCGCAACCGGATAAAGGCCGAGGCCCCAGAGATTCTGGGCACGCCGAGAAGGTTGGTGATTTCAGTAAAAGGGGTGGATGCCTTGCAGGAAGATATTGTGGAGCTCTTTCATGGCCCAAATGTTTCTGTGGCTTATGACGACCAGGGGGAACCGACCAAAGCGGCAATGGGGTTTGCCAGGGGCAAGGGATTGGATGTTTCTGAATTGACTCGTGATAATACCCCGAAAGGCGAGGTGGTCTGTGCCCGTGTAGAGAAAAAAGGCCGCCCTACTCCGGACCATCTGAATGAGTTCCTTCCCCAGCTTATTGGCAATATCTCTTTCCCGAAAAAAATGCGCTGGGCAGACAAGGCCCGCCCTTTCGCACGGCCTTTACATTGGATCATCGCAGTCTTTGATGGCAAGCCTTTGGAGTTCAGTTTTGATGGTATTCAGTGCGGTGACCTGTCGCAGGGCCATAGATTTTTAAAACCCGATAAATTCCAAGTGAAAAACCTTGCTTCGTATTTAGAAGAGAGCGCAAACCATTTCTTGATGGTTGACCCGGAATTGAGGAAACAGAAAATTCTTGAGCAGGTTGAAAATCTTGCCCGGGAAGCTGGCGGATTTGTGGAAAAAGATACGGAACTGCTGAATATCGTAAATTATCTGGTGGAGTTCCCGGTTGCTATCCGTGGAGATTTTGACCCCCGTTTTCTGGAACTGCCTAAGGAATTATTGGTGATGACGATGAAGTATCACCAGAAATACTTTCCCGTCTCTGACGGAAAAGAAAATTTACTGCCCTGCTTCATTACGATCAGCAATATGTCTGCGGGACCTGAAATCAAAAATGGCAACGAGCGGGTTTTGCGTGCCCGATTGGAAGATGCCCGGTTTTTCTATGATGAGGACAAAAAGAAAAATTTGGCTGACTTTGTCGAGCCACTGAAGGGAGTCGTTTTCCAGAAAAAACTGGGAACCTTGCATGAAAAAATGGAAAGGGTTTGTGATCTTGCCGGCGTTTTGTCCGATCACGCCTGCCCGGATAAGAAATCGCAGGCATTGAGAGCCGCACAGTTGTGCAAAGCTGACCTGATGACATTGATGGTTTATGAATTTCCGGAACTGCAGGGGATCATGGGCGGATATTACGCGGCCCATTCGGGAGAGGAGCCCGAAGTCGCTCAGGCTATCAAGGAACATTATCGTCCTGCCTTTGCGGGAGACGATCCTCCTGCAAGCGAGTTGGGAGCAGTTATCGCGGTTGCCGACAAGCTCGACACTATTCTGGGCTGTATCGGGGTGGGTTTGATCCCCAGTGGCTCTGAAGACCCCTATGGCCTGAGACGAAATGCACTGGGCATCATACAGATTTTCCTGCACCGGAATTGGCAGGTTTCGCTGGACAGTCTTGTGGAGGAGAGTCTCGGCTCCATGGGATCGAAAATCAAGCTGGACCCTGAAACCATCAGGAATCACGTGATGGAATTATTTTCTCAGCGATACAAAACATATTTGAACGCAGAGGGGTTTCCCTATGACGCGATTGATTGTGTATTGTCCACAGGGTTGGATTCCATTGTTGATATCAGGGCAAAGGTTGCGGCTTTTTCTGATTTGAAAAAGCAACCCTACTTCGAACCTTTGGCAATTGCTTTTCGCAGAGTTGTCAGCATACTGAATGACGAGGCGGTGGGTGATGTGGACCCTGGACTGTTAAATGACCCGGCCGAAAAAAAGTTGTTCGAGATGTACTTGAAAGTTCGGGACCCGGTGTTCCGGCATATTCAAAACAAGGAATTTTCTCAGGCCCTGGAAAAAATTGTAGAAATAAAACCCGCTGTTGACAGCTTCTTCGATGAAGTCATGGTCATGGTGGAAGATGCCTCGTTACGCAAAAACCGGCTTTGCCTGCTTCAACAGATTTCCGGTTTGTTTTCAGAGTTGGCCGATTTTTCCCGCATTGTTTTGAAAAAAAGTTGAAAACTTCCTAGCCTTCAGATAACCTAGCTTTATTCCATTTGCACATCACTTTGGCCTCTACTTTCAGTTAGTTGGCTAGGTTCTTTTTATGACGCAGAAATATATTTACGCCTTCGGGGATGAAAACACCGAGGGCAATGCAGAAATGAAAAACCTCCTGGGGGGGAAAGGTGCCAACCTTGCCGAGATGGCCTCCCTGGGAATACAAGTCCCTCCCGGATTCACAATAAGCACAGAAGCCTGCGTTTACTATTTCAAGCACAAAAATACCCTCCCTCCTAAATTGTGGAGTGAAGTTCTTGCCTGTCTGAAAAATCTGGAACAAGGTCTGGGAAGAAAATTTGGCGATACAGAAAACCCCCTTCTTGTCGCGGTGAGATCGGGTGCCCGGGTTTCCATGCCCGGTATGATGGATACGGTGTTGAACCTGGGGCTGAACGATAGCACCGTTAAGGGTTTGGCCAAGAGCACCAACAACGAGTGGTTTGCGCTCGACTCGTATCGCCGGTTCATTGCTATGTTTGGAGATGTTGTGCTGGGGATTCCCGGAGAGCGGTTTGAGGCGCTCCTCGCCAAGAAAAAATTAAAACGCAAAATTGAATTTGATACAGAATTTACTTCGCAGGAGTTGAAAGCACTCATCAAGCAGTTCAAGACTCTGGTGGTCCGCACAACCCAGGAAGAGTTTCCGGAAGATTCCATGCAACAACTGCGCATGACCGTTGAAGCGGTTTTCAATTCCTGGAACACGGAACGGGCACGAACATACAGGAGGCTGAATGGCATCCCGCACGAATGGGGTACAGCGGTCACGGTCCAGTCCATGGTGTTTGGCAATATGGGAGATACCTCCGCGACAGGCGTTGCGTTTACCCGGAACCCGGCAACAGGGGAAAAGAAATTTTACGGGGAATACATGATCAATGCCCAGGGCGAGGATGTCGTTGCGGGAATCCGGACGCCCAACTCGATCGAAAAGCTGGAGCAGGATATGCCCCAGGTATATCAGACCCTGGTAAAGGTTTATCAGAAACTGGAAACCCATTACAAAGACATGCAGGACCTGGAGTTCACCATTGAAGACCAGAAACTGTATTTATTGCAGACCCGGGCTGGTAAACGCACAGCCGCCTCGGCCATCAAAGTGGCAATCGATATGGTGAACGAGGGGTTGATCAGTAAACGGGAAGCCTTGATGCGGGTTCCGGCAAATCAGTTGGATCAAATCTTTCATCCGATGATTGACCCCAAAGCAAAATTGAAATTGCTGGCAAAAGGCCTGGGCGCCTCCCCCGGTGCGGCGGCAGGAAAAATTGTATTCACTCCCGAGCGTGCCCAGGAACTGGCTGAGAAAAAAGAAAAGGTCATTCTTGTCCGCACGGAAACATCTCCGGAGGATATTCATGGAATGAGCGTGTCGCAGGGAATCCTGACCGCCAGAGGAGGCATGACTTCTCATGCCGCAGTGGTGGCCCGGGCGATGGGCAAGCCTTGCGTTTCCGGAGTCAACGCTCTGGAGGTTAACGTAAAAAGAAAAAAGTGCACGCTTGGAAACATTCAGCTTAAGGAACTGGACTCGATTACTTTGGATGGAACCACGGGTCAGGTGATTAAAGGGGCGGTGCCTTTGATCCAGTCCCGGTTGACCAGTAATTTCACGCGAATGATGACCTGGGCAGGGGAAGTCCGATCCCTGCAAATTAGAGCCAATGCCGATACCCCGCACGATGCATTGATGGCACGGGATTTTGGGGCGCAAGGAATAGGGTTATGCCGGACGGAACATATGTTCTTTGATGAGGAACGCATTTCCCTGGTTCGGAAAATGATTGTAGCCGAGGACGGAAAAGTCCGCGATGAGGTGTTGAAAAAGCTGCTTCCCATCCAACGCGGGGATTTTACGGAAATTTTTAAGGTGATGGAGGGATTTCCCGTTACGGTACGGTTATTGGATCCCCCTTTGCATGAATTCCTGCCTAATTCTCCGGCGGAAATAAAAAACCTGGCGAAAAAAATGAAAGTATCCCCGGGGGCTCTGGGGAAAAAAATCGAAAATATGAAAGAAGTTAACCCCATGCTTGGGCATCGGGGTTGCCGGCTTGGAATTACTTTTCCGGATATTTACCGGATGCAAGTCAGGGCCATTGTGGAAGCGGCCTGCAAGCTGGTCAAAAGAGGCGTTAAAATTTTTCCGGAAATCATGGTACCGCTTGTCGCGCATGTAAATGAATTCAAAGTTGTGCGTGAACTCATCATGGAAGTGGCAGAAGAAGTGGTTCAAAAAACCGGTGTGCCGCTGAATTATAAAATTGGTAGCATGATCGAGCTTCCCCGGACAGCTCTGATGGCGGATGAAATTGCGGTGGAGGCAGATTTCTTTTCCTTCGGAACCAACGATCTGACCCAGACCGCTTTCGGGCTCAGCCGGGACGATGCCGGCAGTTTCCTCAACGAATATCTCGAAAAAGGACTGCTGACCCATGACCCATTTGTAACGGTGGACACGGATGGGGTGGGTCAATTGATTCGTATCGCGATTGAAAAGGGAAAAAAGGTCAAACCCAATATTCATTTGGGGGTATGCGGAGAGCATGGTGGAGACCCCTCATCGATAAACTTTTTTAATAAAATGGGTTTGGATTACGTCAGTTGTTCCCCTTATCGTGTGCCCACTGCCATCCTCGCCGCCGCCCAGGCCGTTATTCGGGAAGACCATTTGAACCTTTTCCCCGAGTTTAATTGGCAAGATAGCTAGAATACTGGGAAAAAGGTTGACTTCGTTTTTACCGGTCACCATAATAAAAAATTCTTTTGCCTGAAAGACTGGCCGCATCGCCAATAGTAGCGATCCGGTCAGTTCCATTTGAAACAACCTGTTACCTGATAAGGTACTCCGTCTGGAGGTTAGGAATGAATATAGCGCTCACCGGTATTACCGGAATGTTGGGCTCCCATCTCATCAAAAAAATTGTTGAAGAAAATCCGAAAGGTCATAATGTCCGCGCTCTGATCCGTGAAGGAAGCGTGGTGGAACACTTGAAGACCTTTGAGGATGTAGACTTTATTATTGGCGGTTTGGAGGATCGGGAATCCCTTGCAAAGCTTGTACAGGACGCGGAGGTGCTGATACACCTGGCCCATTTTCCCGGTCCGGTTCAGGCTTTTGATGAACTGATCAAGGTCAATGTCAACGGTTCCTTTGATTTGCTGGAAGAGGCCAAAAAGGCAAAGGTCAAGCAGGTGATCTTCATGAGTTCGTGCACGGTGTTTGGACAAATTCTCCCTACGGTTGATGCGGAACACCCGCTCGATGAAAATCACCCCGTTTGGCCCAGCAGTCTCTATGGCTCCATCAAATCCTCGATCGAAGGATTTTGCCACTATTACCAGAAGAGCCGGGCATTTGACTTAACTATCCTGCGGCCAGTAACCATGTATGGAGTGCGCCCCCAGCTTGACAAGTCCGAATGGTTTCAAACTATTGATTTCCTCGCCACGAATTACAACGTGGACGTTAAGGGCAGTACCAAATATGTTTCGGTGGGTTCGGTGGTTCAGGCTATACAGAAGATCATGGGAAACGCGGAGGCCTCTGGAAAAACCTACCACCTGGTAGATGGGCATATCCATAACATGGATCTTGGAAAATTAATTGCGGATACCATCGATTCATTCGGCGAAGTTGAAGGTGTCATGGGGGAAGATGGCGTACCGATGTCCAGTCAGGCGGCTCAGGATCTTGGCGTTGAGTTTCCCGGTCAAGAAGGTATTGTGGAATATATCAAACTCGTCCATAAACTTCAGGGCCAATATGGTGGCGAACGCTCCATCCAAAACTGGTAAAGGAACCCTACGTGTCGTCTCTTACATCTCAAACATTCGTTGACCGATTGATCCGGGAAAACTTTAAGTTTTTTACCGGTGTTCCCTGCTCACTGTTATCAGGCGTGATTTCCCATCTGGAAGAAGTTGAGGACGCCAAATATATTCCATCGGTGAGGGAAGATTCAGCAGTGGGCCTGTGTGCGGGGGCCTATCTTTCCGGCGCCCTGCCCGTTCTGCTGATGCAGAACTCAGGACTGGGTTATTGTCTCAACGCGTTCACCTCGCTGAACCTGATTTACCGGATTCCTGTTTTGGTCATTATGAGCTGGCGGGGTCAGGGTGGAAAAGATGCTCCCGAGCACATCATCATGGGAGACATCAGCCAAAAACTTCTTGAAACTGCAGGAATGGATTACTCGGTTTTAAAGCCGGAAAATTTCGACCAGGTTCTCGCAACTGCCATGCAAAAAATTAATGAGGAAAAGCTTCCCTACACGCTCATCATTGAGAAAGGGCTGTTTGATGAAAGGCACTGAGGCATTTCAGGAATTACTGCCCTTATTGGGAGATGAACCCGTGGTGCATGCTAACGGATTCATTTGCCGGGAGTCGTTTAACTTAAAAGACCGGCCAGAGAATTTTTATATGATTGGTTCCATGGGGCTGGCATCTTCCATTGGATTAGGTGTCGCTTTATGCAAACCGGACCGAAAGGTGATTGTGCTGGATGGAGATGGCAACGTGTTGATGGCACTGGGCACGCTGGCCATGATTGCCGCAGAGGCACCTAAGAATCTGGTGCACGTTGTGATTGATAATGAAGTGTATGAGTCAACAGGAAAGCAACGCACCCTTTCCAACACAGTTCCTCTTGAAAAAATCGCTAAAAGCTCAGGTTACCGGGAAGTGGCGCGAGTAGATAAAAAAGAGGATATCAAGCCAGCATTTGAAAAAATGCTGAACTCCCAGGGACCGGGTTTTCTGCTAATCAAAGTAGAACCCTGCTTCGATCATAAAACAGGACGCGTGACACACACTCCAGAAGAAATCACCGAACGCTTCATGAAATCCCTCCACTAGGCGTGGGGCCAGTGTGCCCATCGCTCTCTCCGGCGAGCAACCGTTTTTCTCGGCTTAAAGTGGTTTTGCCGAATATCTAACCCCTCTAAATCCCCCCTTATCAGGGGGAATATTAATTTGGTTTTCCTTTAGCAATCGCTCTTTCAGCCGAAATAACTCTTCGCTTGCTAATGAAGGCTATTGCTCATTGGGTCCAGCGTCACGCTGGTTAGGCTAACAGGTCAACTGCTGTGCCGCCACCTGATTCAGGAGCTGTTGTGTTACCCTCTTCGCCGCTCAGTTCAGCGGTTTGATTGACGGGAGGGATAGGACTGGTCTGCGCTTCCTCTGTGTTGGTGCCTTGAGATTCGGTGGATGCCGAGCGACCGCCCTCGGTAGAACTTGTTTCAGTAGTTGTTTTTTGAGCAGATGCGAAACTTCCCAGGCTTGAAACTTCCATTGTGCAACTCCTTTCAGATAACAGTAACCCTACTTAATTTTTTCGAGAAAAAAATTTACTCCGTAATTTCACTAATCCCATCCCGAATCGCGTTTTTCAATTGCATCGCTTCTTCAGAAGGAATGGATCGAACCACCTTTTGAGTCTTGGGGTCAACAACCTGAAGGACCACATCGTTGTCATCCGTTACCGAGAACTTTCGTTGTTCGCTACTCGGTGATGTTTGCCCACTTTTGCTGACCTGCTCTAAAGCCTGACCTTGGGATGATAAATCAACGGTATCCCCCGATGACTTAGGCTCAGGAGACGAACTTGACTTAGAACTCGATGAAGAAGACTGCGGTTTGGGTGCTGTCGGATCTCCCACTGGTTTAACGGCTTGGATATCCATGATGCTTTGCCTCAACTAAGGATAATAAAGGTTGAAATTTATAACCACTTGAAAAATAATTAATTATTGGATTCTCCCCGTGCGTTTCGAATTTTTGACCTAGTACACGCATTCTTCTTAACGGTGACTTGAGAAAAATCTTTAGAAAAATTTTAAAATAGTTTCAGAGGCAATTTCCCTGATTTTGGAAACCTTTGAAAAACCTTCGGATAGCCCCAGGTTACCCCTATTTAAAATCCTCCTGAATGGATGGATGGAATGGAGATTACAGACTCGATAAGGTTTGAATTGAGCCTCTTTAAAGGTTATGATACCGTCCAAAAAAATATTTGAAAACAAAGTGGTTCTGGGAATTTTGCCTGATTTTTAAGGGTGAAAAACTTCCTCGCCTATTGCTGTGCTATGAAAGAATTTCACAAAATCCTGAAATACGCCAGGCCGTACACCAAAAGCCTTATTTTCGCGTTTCTTTGCCTGGCTTTGACATCGTTGATCAATCTGGTTTTGCCTTTGATCGTCCGCAATATGATCAATGCTGTGATCGTATTAAAAAACAATGAGATGCTGGATGGTTTGGCATGGGATTTAATCATTATCATTGGCCTTCAGGCGGCGTTTGCGGTCACGCACAATTATATTTTTGGTTTCGTGGGACACAGGATGACCACCGATTTTCGCATTGAATTTTTTTCTCACATTCAATCTCTTTCTTTGCGTTTTTTTCAGGAGCGCCGAGTAGGAGAAATTTTATCTCGCATGAGCAACGATATATCAGTGATCCAGAATGCGTTGGTGACAATTCCCGTTGCCTTACTGCGCCAAAGCATCACGCTACTTGGGGCAATGGCGATCATTCTGTATCTGAACTGGAAATTGACTGGGCTTATTTTGCTCATTTTGCCCCCTCTGATGATTTTTGCACGGGTGTTTGGGCGGCGATTGAAAGTGTTTTCGGAAAAACTTCAGGATCAGGTAGCGCAGGCGTTGGTGGTTCTTGAGGAGGTTGTGTCGTCCATTAAGATTGTGAAGTCCTTCGTCCGCGAACCTTATGAGCGGGACCGATTTCAGGAAAAAATTGAAACCGCCTTTGAGAGAGCGGTGGACAAACTCAAGATATCGGCATTTTTCGGTCCCTTTATTCTAGGGCTCACCTTTCTCGTTTCTGCGTTGTTGATCTGGTATGGCGGATATCAGGTCATGCAAGGGGCGACCACTCCCGGCGAACTGGCGGCTTTTTTCCTGTACGCCCTGATCATCGCGGGACCCATCGGAACTTTTGTTCGACTCTATACTCAGATTCAGGAAGCTCGTGGTGCTATCCAGAGAGTTTATGAAATTCTTGATACGGAACCGATTATTCAAAATCCTGAAAATCCGGTGTCGCTTGAAAATATAACGGGGAGTATCCAATTTAAAAATGTATTTTTCGGTTACCAGGACACGGTGATCCATGATGTCAGTTTTGATGTGCTCTCAGGGCAGACAGTTGCTCTGGTAGGCCCTAGCGGAGCCGGCAAGTCCACCCTCATCAAACTTCTATTCCGTTTCTTCGATCCGAATTCCGGAGCCATTCATCTGGATGGCCACGATATTCGCACTTTGGACCGCAAAAATTTTCTCAGCCAGATTGCTCTGGTTCCTCAGGAAACGCTCCTGTTCGGCGGAACGGTAAGGGAAAATATTCTCTATGGAAAACTCGATGCCACACAATCGGAGCTGGAAGAAGCCGCACAAAAAGCTAACGCGCATGAGTTCATCACGAATATGGAAAAAGGTTATGACACAATTGTAGGTGAAAAGGGAACGAAGCTTTCTGGAGGAGAAAGGCAGAGAATAGCCATTGCCCGAGCTATTTTGAAAGACCCGAAAATTCTGGTTCTGGATGAGGCCACCTCATCCCTGGATAATCGGTCCGAATCCCTCATTCAAGAAGCTTTGGAAACTTTAATGGCCCACCGCACGACTTTTATCGTGGCACATCGCCTGAGTACGATCCATAAGGCCAATCAGATTATTGTCCTGGATAAGGGGCGCATTGTTGAATCGGGTCAACACGAAGATTTAATGAACCACAAAGGCCTGTACCACAGCCTGTATACCATGAAGATGCTTGATCCCGCCGCGCAGGAGGAGTTGGGCCTATAGTTCCTATCGCGGAATAAATTTTCTATGCATCGGAAAAGGGATGAGGCTTTGGACGTAGAAAGGGGTTACTCTCCCGGATCGGCACCAGTCAAAAATCCCACTAAATGCGCTTTTTTCTCTATGTCGCCACGGTAATAGGTGCGCACCAGCCTCTGGATCAACTCATTCAATGTTGGGTCTTCTCCGTAAGCTTCCATGGCTTCATTGACGCAAGGCTCTTCGCCACCCGGGGCGTGCTGCGTCTTCTTGACAGGCCCTCTGCCCGTTAACAGCCAAATAATATTAAGGTCCGTGTGCTGGTAAAGTTTTGCGATGGTGTCTGCAGAGGGCAGGGATTTGTTGTTCTCAATGTCCGACAACGAACCTTGAGAGATTCTGATCAATTTTGCCAGCTCAAAGGATTTCAGCGGCAATGATTTTCTCCATTGCCGAAGCCGCGACCCTAAAAACTTGGCTGTGCCTGATTTTTTTTCTTGCATTTTACGGTATACCAAATTATGATTGAAAATGGTTATTTGTAACCCTAGGCAATTTCAGAGCCCAAAAAAACCCGAAGGAAATTTTAGATTATGCTAAGCGCAGGAGACTAGAAAATTTTTTTCTAAGGATCCTTTGACAAACTAAAGAACCTGATTCCCCAAATCTTCAGCGTCCAACCAAGCTTGAGAGGGAGAATATAGGGTCAAGATAGAAATATTATACCTAAATATAGGTAGGTTGTCCAACTTTGTAACAGTCTATATTGGTATGATCCCTTAAAATATTCCCGTCGTCAATCCATTTTTTTGGATTTTCCCGTTAAAAATTTTTACATTCGGAGTAAGAAATTTTACAAAACCAGGCTAGCCCTAATAACGTTCTGGCCCCCTCAAATAGAGGGCTTTGCATAACCCGAAAAAACAGAAGAGCGCGATGCTTCGAGAGCCTCAGCATGACAAACCAAACCTCACAGAGCCGTCTTCGCGAGCCGCAAAGCGGCGTGGCGATCCAGAGTTTCGCTGGGTTTACCCTTGCAGGCACGAGAGCTAAGGTCGAATATCACGGCTTCACGGAGCCTGTGCTGAGCGTGGCCGAAGTATTCGCAAAGACGACTTATGCAAAGGTCTCCCTCAAATAGGGGCAAAACAGTTGAACCATTTTTCTCGTGCAATATTCCGTCAAGCTGTTTATTGGCAAGTGACTTAGAAGGTAAGTGACTTAGAAATCCAGCGGCAGAACGGAGTTTTTGGGTAGGAGGATTTGGAACAGTCCTACCATTTCCTGAAAGGAATAGTTTTCCAACAAGAACTTGTATAGGCGCGGGGAGTAACTGGCTAGCCTTCTTTCTTCTTTACCATCGATAGCGATGTCTACATAAATCACTATTTTGGGTAATCGATGTCGCAATAACTCTACCAGCTCGCGTTCTTTTTTTTCTTCAAGCATGCCCGGCAATATCCATTCATAAGGTGTCGGGTTAACCCGGTCAGAAAGAAAATAAAAAAGTGGATTCAGCGGCAGGGCCAGAATGGCATCGCCTTTTTTCGAGTGCAGGTTTATTTTATCAATGACCTGCTTGATCCATTTTGCCTCTTGGGGGTTTGTATAGACATCCATTTTCCCCATAGAAATGCGAGCGGTCTCCAGTTTCATGGCACCAATGCTTCCGGCATAAAAACCGTGATGGGCGTTCATCTCGAAATAAAACAGAAAGGGCAGGAAAACGGTGAGAAGGTTCAGCGGTAGCCGGGTGAAAAGGCCTTTTTGCCCAACGGGTTTTTGCAGGGACAGAACCTTTTCCCGAATTTCATATAATAAATAACATAGAAGAAGATAGAAGGGAGGCAGGGTTCTCAGCAGGTTGTCGAATCCTGCCCGCCATATTACCAGACCAAAAGCACAAACCCCGAACAGCAAAATGGCAATAACCATCAGATGAGCAAGACGGAATGATTCTTTTTTTATGGCGAACTGGTAAACAAGAAGAAGTGCTACCACGCCATAGGTAAGAATGGGGAGGTAGAACAAAACCCGCTCAAACATCTGGTGATATCCCTCATCTTTGAGGAGGGCAAAAAAAGGAAAAATTTCCGGGAACGGGTTGCCCCAGACTTCATGTGCATCCACGACCAGTTTAAATACTTTCGTAAAATAGCCATCTTGTCCCAGATAGATCGCAAACAGGACTGCGGACACACCACCCACCCCATAATAGGTTTTTATGGACGAGGGTGAATGCGAAGCTACTTTCCCCGGTAAAAAATAAAAACCCTCGCGCAAATGTTTTTGGGTAAACAGCAGGGCGAGTACTGCCAGACTGATCAATATTGAGAAGAGGGTGACTTCAAACTTGAAAAAGGCACTTAAAAAAATCGCTGTGCCCAGTCCGAAAAGGGATGCCAGGTTTCTTTTTTCCAGAACATTTGTAAGGCAGTACAGGTTCAAAACGACAAAGAACGTGTAGAACCGGTTGTAATACATGGATGGGGCGGAAAGCATAAACAAAGCCGCCAACAAGGCAAATCCCGCAGGCATGATTTTGCGGGCCATGGAATAAATCATTATTACCATTGCCGGGGTAAAAAGGAGCACACCGATACGCAGACTTTGGATCTCCACCCCGAACAATTTGAAAAACAGCACTCCATACCAGTAACGACCTGGGAGGTAGCCATTGGGATTGAAGTCTACAAGAGCCTTCTCCCCGTTAAGCGTTCTTAAGGTCCCATTGGCGTACCCCCCTTCATCCCAAACATTCAATCCATATCTGGAGAAGGACCAAAAATAGGCCAGCAATGCAATATAGACGAGAGAAATCCAACCCCATCGCCTGGCAAAGGTATTGTTGTTGTCCATTTTTCGATTTATTCTTTTAGAAATGCCCGCATTTCCTCGGCGAGACTCTGATTTTCCTTGAGTATGTTTTCCAGGTTGGGATTACCATCGGTTTTCAGTTTTTCTTTCACCTTGAATATCCGGCTCAGAGATTGCTCGATGGTGGCGCGTGGGATTCTTCCCGCTTCCACATCCCCGATCAGAGCGTTTTGAAGTGCATTTACTTTTTCCAGATCGTGGCAAATGAGAAACACATCGATACCGGCCCGAGTCCCCAACTCAGGGATGGACTCCAGCTTTTGATCAATGGCCTGCATCTCCAGGTCATCAGAAATAATAACTCCCTCAAACTGTAGAGAGTTTCTCAGCACATTATTCAGGATGAAGTGCGAAAAGGTGGCAGGTTGCCCGGCATCCCAGGCCGGATAGACAACATGCGCTGTCATGATAACCTGAAGGCCATGTTGGATGGCGTGCGTGAAGGGGGGCAACTCGATTTGTTCCAGTGACTCCAGCGTCCGCTCTACTCGAGGAAGCGTGAGATGCGAATCCTGCGAGGTATCCCCGTGTCCGGGGAAATGTTTTCCCACAGGGATGACTCCGGCAGAATAAAACCCACGAATCAACTCGGCTCCCAACCGGGCCACCTTTGCAGGGTCCGTATCCAGGGCTCTTTGTCCAATGATAGGGTTTGCCGGATTGGAATGGACATCAAGAACCGGAGCGTAGTCCATATTAACTCCTACCGCGCGCATTTCTTTTCCCATCGCAAGTCCAAACCTGTAGGCCAGGTCATCCGAGTCGGCCTGCCCCAGGCATGACATAGGGGGAAACTGTGTGAACGGTTTACCGAGACGAGCGACCCTTCCACCTTCCTGGTCCACCGAAATAAAAAGCGGCGGGACTTCAGGGTGTTCCGCAGTCAGTGCCTGCAGGTCGTTTATCAACCGTAGCAATTGCTCGGGGTTTTTATAATTGCGCTCGAAAAGGATCAAACCGCCAATGCCCTGCTCAACAATCAGTTCTTCGGTTCGGGCGTTAAGGGAGGTGCCCTCAAACCCGGATATGATCATTTGACCGGTCTGTTGTTTCAGGGAAAGCAAAAGGAATCAGCGTTAGGAAAGCGTTGATGAGCGGGCATCGTTGCCCGGTTCGGCATCCGTATGTTACCATAACTTAATAAAACGATATCAACAGAGGTTCGAGTTTTTATATATGTTACGTAGAGTGGTAATCACCGGCCTGGGCGCAGTGAGTCCAAACGGCATCGGTTTAAAAACTTTCTGGAAAAACACGTGCGAAGGGATCAGCGGCATTGACCGTATAACCAGCTTCGACCCATCAGCCCTGTCGTGCCAGATTGCTGGTGAGGTGACCCGGTTTGACCCCTCTCTTTATTTTTCTAAAACGGATTTAAAAAAATTGCCCCGCACCGTCCCGCTTGCTGTGGCGGCCACACAGGAAGCATTGGCCCATGCTGGAATTGATCTGGCTGATTTTTCGGAAGAGGACTTTGAAGGACTGGGGGTTCTGGTTGGAAGCGGAGGGTCCGGATTCGACTTTTCGGAAAAACAGTTCGAAATTTATTTCTCAAAACAAAAGAACAAGATCAGCCCTTATGCCATTTCCAATTCGCTGGTGGGTATGCTTTCCAGCGAAATTTCCATGTACTTTGGGTTGCAGGGTCGGAGTCATGTGCTCTCCAATGGATGCACCAGTTCCACCGATGCCCTGGGTTATGCTTTTAATACCATTCGGTTTGGTCAGGAAGACTGGTTTGTATCGGGAGGAGTGGAGTCCTGTGTCACTCCTGCCATGATGCAGGGATTTGAAAGAATGAAAGTCAACCCGATGAACTTTAACGATTCTCCAACACGAGGTTCGCGTCCCTTCAACCGGGACCGGGAAGGGTTTGTCCTGGCAGAAGGTTCCTGGATGATTATTCTGGAAGAACTGGAACATGCCAAGGCGCGGGGAGCAGAGATCATCGCTGAAGTTGCGGGGTATGGCGCGACCTGTGATGCGTTTCACCGGGTAGCCATGATGCCGGATGGAAAACAGTCATCAAGAGCAATGAGCCTTGCCTTGCGTGACGCACAAGTGAATAAAGATGAAGTGGATTATATCAATTTCCACGGGACGTCAACATTGATCAATGATAAAGTCGAAACGCTGGCGGTCAAGCAAACCTTTAACAGCCAGGCCATGAATATTCCGTCCAGCTCTACAAAATCCATGGTGGGGCATCCGCAAGGAGCATCGGGGGCTCTGGGGGTAACCGTCTCGGCACTTTCTTTGAAAAACGGGTTCATGACTCCCACCATTAATATGGAAAACCCGGACCCTGAATGCGACATGGATTATGTTGCCAATGTAGGAAGAGAAAACAAAATGAATATTGCCGTCAGCAATTGCATTTCGTTCGGATCAAAAAATTCCGCCATCGTCCTGAAAAATTTTGAATAAGACAATAAGACCATGAAAATTTTTTCACCCACAATAAAAAATCTGATGACAGCTATGCTGGTTGCCTTCGTTCTGACAGGTTGCGGCGGAAAACTGGTGGATGTCAATGTCACCATTGTCGATCAGAAGACGGCATTGGAAAACCAGATATTGGGCAGTTATGAAGAGTTGAGCAACGATGTCCTCTTGCTGGCATCGGTACGATCTGTAGATGAAGAAGGCAAACTCAAACCCACCGTTGAGATTCCGAAAGGCAAACTGCTGGCACTGAGAGCCATGCAACGGCAGGAATTCAACCGCGACGATATTCAGGGGTTCAAGCAATCTCTTGTAGCCGGCGAGAGTAATGACGGCTTCCTGAAATTTTTCGACAACGAGCGCACCAAAACCGATGCCCAGTTCAAAAAATTTGCCGAAGCTATTATTGCGGAAGAAAATGAAGACCGAATGATTATTTTACAAAGAATCGTAGCGACGAACGAGAACTTCAGCGAACAGGACCTTCCCAAAATCCAGAAAATCTCCGCCAGCCTCAACCGCGACAACGCCAAACCCGGCGAAAAAATCCAACAAGAAAACGGCAACTGGAAAATCAACTAAAAACCTTTTTTAACCACCGATCTACCCCTGCGGGGCATGAAGGCAAAGGTCGAATATCACAAACACAGATAGACACGGACAAAAATTTTCCCCCTTATCAGAGGAAAATTATTTTTACGTTTTTGTGGCTCGTGAGCGAAGCGAGCGTCTGCCTCCAGCGGCTCGCTGGTCAGCGGTAGGGCATTTTGTTGCCTTCTAACTGCTTCACAATTTCAGATTCGGCTTGGTTTTCCAGGCGGACGAACTCCTCAAACTCTTTTGGACTTTTGAATTCGAAAACCTTTGGTTCTTTTTGTCCGCAGATTTCTTCATCCTGTTCAACGGTCAACATATTTTTTTCCACGGAAGCTATGATAAATTTTTTCCGTGTCTTGAATTTCGTGAAAATTTCCTGATAAACGGGTTCAAGATTGAGAGCCATGCAACATCTCCTGCTAAAATTTACTTGATAATTACTGGATATAGAATTTTAACTTTCCCGAATTGCAAAATCAAACAAATCGCTATTTTACCCGCAGAAAAAATTATGGTAATCTATGTCTAATAATGCGGTGGGTGATTCCTTACTACCGTTTTACCAGACCTCACCTGCCACCCTTTCCGGGTCGTCTTGTTTATTGACCCCTTCCTCTAATTAAATATGACTAATCGAATATCCCTCAACCGGCTGGCAGAAACCCTCATTCAGGAATCGAAAACTCCATTCAACACCGAAGATTTTGCCAAACATCTGGAGAGCAAATGGCAAAAAGAAGTTTCTGGTTCTGCGAGAAAGCGGCTTGAAAAGGTCTTACGCAACCACTCCTCGCTGATTGGGATTCCTGAAAGTGACTTCGTTCCCTTTCGTGCGGTGGTCGATAAAATCAACCACGTATCTTTATCAATGCAACTGGGGGCCTGGGAACTGAAGCAGGGTATCCTGATTCCCGGACATCGCCTGATTCCATTCATGCCGGTAAACCTCAAAGAAAATGAATTGACGTTTCTTGATCCTGAGGGGAATGAAATTCCTAAACTGAAAGAGTCCTATTATATTCAGGACATTGTGCCTTTTTATCAGTATTGCGCGCGTTTCCCGGAAGAAATCAAATTCAATGAATGGATTCCCGGAAAAAGTTGCATGACGGTTACGGTCTGGGACATGCGGTCTGTATACAAAAGCTTCTCATCGCGCCCTGGAGATGCGCTTCTGATAGATCTTATCGACTATGAAAAGGGGATTTATCAGGTTCGCTCCTATTCCTCGCAACAGTATCGGCTCGACCGATTGCGTATGCGGGCGCTCTATATTGCTTTGGCTACGCAAATGGACCCGCTCTGTCAGGATGAAAGGTTTTGTTCTGCCGGACTGGAGAAACAATTGTTGCGAATCCTTTTTTCTCTGGACTCGAAAGTGTTTCGTGAGGTGGAGGTTTTTTCCGTCACGGACTTTTTGGAGTCCCTCAAAGAGTGGACCGTTGTTGGGTGTGAGGCGGGAGGGGTGCAAATGGTTCCGGTTGGGCAAACGGAACCGGGGCCTTTCATTCGTGCCGATGCCAACCGGGCTATAAAGGGAGAGCTGGGGTCACTGAACAAAATATTTCAGGATTTAAAATTGTCCTTCGATGCATTGGAATTTAAATCCATGCTCTATACGGTCATGGCTTCGGACAAATACAAGCTGGAAGCGGTTTTTTTCCTGTTGTTTGGAGGGCAGGGAGATTTGTTCGAGGACAAGAAACAGCATGACGTGTTTTACGGTTACCTGCGCGAACTTTTGTTTAAAATCTGCGACGACCTTAAAACCCGCGAATCCCATTTGGTAGCGGGTTT
>Ga0209667_1000030_pt1 | contig 140093 bp, 126 predicted proteins | sample SaaInlV_165m_DNA_2_FD_184682 | JGI IMG/M metagenome (GOLD analysis project Ga0209667, IMG submission 184682) | Marine microbial communities from expanding oxygen minimum zones in the Saanich Inlet - Saanich Inlet SI037_S3LV_125m_DNA (SPAdes)... | ecosystem: Environmental > Aquatic > Marine >... | reverse complement strand
AACACACGTTGTAGGCCTCACCCGGGTGGCCCGCTGCGGCCAGCAGACGGTACGCCCGCACCACATCACGCACATCGGTAAAATCACGTTTAGCCGACAAATCACCCACCCGAAGAGTCGCCTCACCCGAAACCTCATTACGCGCAATACGAGCCGCCAACGCCGAACATACAAACTGCTCGCTTTGCCCCGGACCCAAATGATTAAAAGCCCGCACCCGAATAACCTCTTGACCCTGACCCAAAAACGCCTGCTGGGCCACCAAATCGGCGGCCGCCTTCGACGCCGCATAAGGAGACACCGGCTGTAGTGGCGCCTGCTCAGAAAGAGGAAGATCCTCAGGACTTACCCGCCCATAAACATCTGCACTAGTCACCGTGACCACCCGGCGTACCCCCGCCTCACGAGCCGCAGCCAACACATTCAACGTGCCCTCCGCATTGGCCCGAAAAGTAGCCAACGGCTCCTGCCAAGAACGACCCACATCGGCCTGACCCGCCAAATGATAAACAACCTCCGGCCGCTCGGCAGCAAACAAGGCGGTTAAAGCCGCAGAATCCAACAAATCTGGACCACCAGTCGCTCGGTCAGTGGCCACTGTTTCATCGCCAGAATCAACTAAATGAGCCAACAAATAATGACCCACAAAACCCGCCGCCCCCGTAACCAGCGCTTTCACGAAGCCACCAACACCCAGAAAATATGCACACCGCAACCCTAGACGGTGCTTGATCACTTCGGCACCCTCGGCGCCGCTAGGGTCAAACTACCGTGGACTCTCCAAACCCACCGGAACAGCCGGACGAAACAACCACAACTGCCTCGGCTGACCCAATACCCGCCCCTGCCTCGGCACCCGAGCCCAGCCCCGCCACAACCCCACAAGTAAACGTAATCCTCGTCGCCCGCAAACCCGGGGAGTGGTTCGACGAAGTGCTCACCGCCCTGGCCGCCCAAGATCACCCCAGTTACCAAGTCACTGTGGTCGACGCCAGCCGCCGCAGCACCCTCAGCGAGCAAGTCGTCGAAATACTGCCCGGAACCGAAATAGTCCAAACCAAAAGCACCACCACCTACGGAGCCGCCGCCGCCCTGGTGGCTGACCGGCCCACCAAACACCAATACCACCTGTTCCTCCACGATGACCTAGTGCTCGACGCCACCGCCCTGCGACGCATGGTCGAAGCAGCCCGCGACACCAACGCCGGCATCACCGGGCTCAAAACCCTCAACGGCCACAACATTGACCTCCTGGCCGACGTAGGCGCCACCATCGACCGCTACGGCACCACCGTGCCCCGCCACGAACCCGGCGAAATAGACCAAGGCCAATACGACGCCGACCGCGAAGTATTCGTGACCGCCGCCCCCGCATTACTGGTACGAACCGACCTCTACGCGGCAGTTGGCGGGTTCGACCCCGCCCTCAAGTTCGCCGACGCTCCCACCGACCTGTGCTGGCGCGCCCGTCTACTCGGAGCCATCGTCGCCACCGCCCCCAACGCCGTAGGCCGCCAAATAGCAGCAAAAAAACAAGAAGAAAAAAAACGCCACCGCCGCAACAACCCCGAACGCTTCGGTCCCCGTCATCGCCTTCGCCTCACCTGGGCCAACCAACCCGCCTCCCGGGCCCTCCTGCTCACCCTGGAACTCCTCGCCGCCACCCTGATCGGTGTGGCTTACGGGCTACTACGCGGCCGCTTCCGCTACGTACAAGCACTCTTATCTGCTTGGCTCTGGAACATCGGCCATTTTGGAAGCCTGCGCACCCGCCGCGCCCTGCTGCGCTCCCACCAAGGCGGCGGACACCTCGCCATGCTGGCCTGGGCCAACACCCCACGACATTCATTTCGCCGCGCCGCAACCGGACGCGCCCCACTGGGCACCGGCAACGAAGCCCCCACCCGGCTACGCCTACAAAGCCTTTGGGCCGCCCTTCTCGGCCCCGGCGGGCTCGCCCTCATGGCCGGCACCGTCACTTTCGGCTTCGGCTCACGGCACCTAATCACCCGTGGCCTCCCCGCCATCGGGCGCTACCAACCCCTCCCTGCCGACCCACTCGACCTCATCAACGCCTGGCGAACCACCTGGCGAACCACCGCCGCCGGACTCCACGAAACCACCCCCGACGCCCTAGCGTTTCTGGGCGGCCTGAGTTGGCTACTACCTCTTGACTCCAGCCAAATATTGGCCCTCGCCGTGCTGGCCATGTTCCCCCTCGGCGCCCTCGGCGTCTGGCGCATGGTGCAACCCGTCGGCGGCGGAAGATCCCGCGCCGTCGCCGTCATTTTGTACCTCGCCCTACCTGTACCCTGGAACGCCCTCGCCGAAGGCCAATGGGCGCCCCTCGCCATCTACGCCACCCTGCCCTGGATAAGCCAACACCTGGCCCGCGCCCAAGGCGTTGTACCGTACGGCCAACGCGGCGGCCAACCCGGCCCCGGCGGCGGACTACGTAGCCTCTGGGCCGAAACCACCGCCACCGGCATGGTGCTCGCCCTCGCCCTCGCCTTCGAACCCACCGTGGTGATCCCCGCTGCCCTCGTAGTCGCCGCACTTTTTTTAGGCAGCGTGGTAGCCGGCAGCATCGCCGGCCTCTGGAGGCTCCTGCTGGTAACCATCGGCGCCACCCTGCTGGCCGCCCTGATACACCTGCCCGCCACCCTCGAAATACTCGACGGACGATCATGGGAAACCTGGTTCGGCCCCCAAACATGGACCACCGCCCAACACGGCCCCCAAAACCTGTTGCTCTTCAACACCGGAACCTACGGCTACCCGTTGCTCGCTGCCGCCTTCCTCATCATCCCCGGCGTAGCGCTCGTCACCACCAAAAGCTGGCACCTCGCCATCGCCGTACGCTCCTGGTTTTTGATAGCCGGCGGATTCGCCACCGCCTACATCGTCGACCAAGGATGGTGGAGCCACGCCGCCCCCAGCGCCGAATTCCTGCTAGTGCCCGCCGGACTGGGCATCGCCTGGGCCGCCGCCGCAGGCACCGCCAGCCTCGGAGAACTCCTGGCCAACCGCACCGCCCGCCTGCGCTACCTTGGCTCAGCCACCATTGGCCTGGCCCTCATGTTGGCCATCACCCCAATAATCCTCGCCTCATTCGACGGCCATTGGGCGCTACCCGCCAAAGACTTCACCAGCACCATCCCCACCCTCATCGGCACCCAAGAACTCGACGGAACCCCCACCTCAGACCCAACCCAACGCGTGCTCTGGATAGGCGACCCCCAGTTGCTGCCCGCCGTCGGAGTAATGCTTGACCAACAAAACGCCCTCGCCCTCACCGATGGCTACCCCACCCTGCTCGACCAAGCACCATTTACCCTCGAAGCAGATAGCGCCCTCAACGAAATACGAAACTCGTTAACCACCGCCCTAACCGGTGGCACCAGCCGACTCGGCGAACAACTCGGCCAATGGTCCGTCGGACACATCGTGCTTGTGGAACGCTCCGCCCCCGCCCCCTACGGCAACACCGGAACACCCCTCAACCCCAACTACTTCGCCACCATGACCCGCCAACTCGACCTGCAACGCATAGAAGGACTCAACCGATCAGTCAACATCTTTACCAACACCGCAAACCAACCCATCCACGGCGTAGTACGCGACGGCCGCGGACGCACCGTACCCGCCCGCACCGAACCACTTAACTACACAAAAATCGCCATCGAATCACCAGTAGACGGCGCCTACCGTTGGCGACTACAACCCGAAGAAAACTGGCAATTCACCCCCGGCCAAAACGCTGCCTCAGAAACCCAACCCGGCCCCCACGGCGAACCCACCATACGCATGGCCCGCTCCGCCACCGGCCAACTCGCCCTCAACACCACCCAAAGCACCGCCCGCCGGACGCTACAACTCGCCGCCCTAGCCGCCGTAGCCCTGGCAACCAGCTGGGCTCACGCCGGCCGCAGAGGAAAACGCCGATGAACGCCGTACGCCTTCCTGCCCTAGCTATCTTGCTGGCCCTCGCGGTCGGCGCCTTCGTGTTCGCCGAAACACCCAATGAAGCAGCGATCGAAACCGCTGCCCCCACCGCCTACACCGAATTTTCACCCCTCGGCGACTCCGGCGACGTGTGGTTCTGCGTCGGACCCACCAGCCGCCTCGAAGGAATCGAAAACCGCACCATCATCATCACCAACCTAACCAACCAACCCAACGAAGGCCTGGTCACCGTGGTCGACAACCTCGGTATGTGGAGCGAACGATCAATACAACTCGAAACCGGCGACCGGCTCGAACTACGCACCGACCAATTGGTCGCCGAAGCCCAATACGCCGGCGTCACCATCGAAGCCCCCCACGGCGGCCTACTCGTAGAACAACAAATTGCGGCCAGCAACACCGCCGGCCAAGACCGGCAACTCTGCACCACGGCCACCGTACCCACCGGACAAATACCCTGGGGAACCACCGAACGGCCCGGCACCCGCCAAGTCATACTGTTCCACAACCCATTCCAAGCCGTCGCCGTCGTGGACCTCACCCTGCTCGGTGACCTCGACACCCGCCAAACCCTCGACGCACAAGGACTCGTCATACCCGGGCGTTCCGTAGTGGCCTACGAACTCACCGAAAAACTCCCCGACTCACTCATCGTGTCAGCCTCGGCCACCGTCCGCACCGGCCAACTCGTCATGACCGGACTACAAATAGCCGACGGCACCACCCCCTCCGGCCTCCAAGGGCTCGCCCTCACCGCCAGCTCGCTGACCCTCAGTGGCGACCTCTTTCTACCCGGATCAGCAGAAGGACAAAATCACCCCACGGTGGTAGTACAAAACCCCGGCGACACCACCGTCGAACTAGAAATCGTTATCCGCACCAACGACCTAGAAAACACCGTAGAACCCTTCGGCGTCATGCTGCGCCCCGGCCAACGCCAAGACGTAGACCTTCACGCCGACGGGCGGCTAGCAGAAATAGGTGCTTACAGTATTTATGTACGAAGCCTCGATGCCCCAACCCTGGCCGCCGTCGCTGTAAACCGCCAAAGAGGAGCCGTCGACGAAGGCGAGCCCTTCGGACCCGGCCTCACCGGCCTGCCAGCCATCAACTACGGCGCCACCCAATGGTGGGTAGACGTCATCGGATCAACGGTGACCCCGGCAACCGTTGTCATCTTCAACCCCGGGCTGGACAGCATCGCCACCGTCACCCTCACCACCGCTGCCGACTACCTCCTCCCCGAAGCATTCGAACTCGACCCCGGCGACCAAGTAGAACTCACCGTCGACGCCGACGTAATAATCGGCATCGGATCAACCGCCCCCATCATCGTGACCCGCCAACAACACAGCCCCCTCGGTTGGACCACCAGTTACGCCACCACCCTAGAAAACACCACCACCGCAATAACCCGCTAACTCCCACTTCCCGTCCCGCTTTTTAGTGGGAGCCGCAGCCTTTGGGGGTGGAGCCGGGGGAGCGGGCTTCGGCTAAGGAAGCCCAGAGGTGGGTGGCGGTTACTGGGCCGAGGTGGTGGTCGACCACCACGCCTTCCGGGTTGACTATGGCCACCATGGGGACCGCTTCGATGCGGTAACGATCGTGGAGATCTTTGTCTCGCTTAGCTTCAACCTCTTGGACCACTACCTGATCGCTAGCCAACGGCAAAGCACGGGTCAAGACCCCGGTACACGAATCGCACGTGGCCGACGTAAAGACCGCCACCAACCAAGCGGTCGAAGGATCAGAAAAATCAGCACGATCCAACTGCTCAGGGACCGACCAACCCGTACGCACCGGGGCATCCGACGGGCGCCGCTGCAAAAAAGTCGCCGCCAAACCAGCCACTACGGCCACTACGGCCAAAAGAATTAAGCGCTCAACCAAGAATTAATCAACCGGCGAAGACTCAACCGGCAAAGAATCATCCGACCCAGCAGAAGCAGGCTGAGCAGCCAAAGCCACTAAACGCTCCACCTCTTGACCAGAAATAGTTTCATGCTCCAACAAAGCCCGAGCCACCAGATTTAAGGCACCACGATTCTTCGTCAACAAATCACGACACCGAGACTCATGGAACACCAAAATGCGATGCATCTCCTCATCAATCTCTCGAGCCGTGACATCGCTGTAATCACGAGACTGCATCAAATCGTCACCTAAAAATACTTGACCCTGGCTACTCCAAGCCATCGGACCAATACGTTCGCTCATACCCCACTCGCGAACCATTTTGCGAGCCAATTCTGTAGCGCCCTCCAAATCATTTTGGGCTCCCGTAGAAATAACCCCAAATTCCAATTCCTCGGCTATGCGCCCGCCCATACGGACCACCAAAGAATCCTCAATGTAATCCTGACGATAAATATGACGCTCTTCTTCCGGCAACTGCATAGTTACCCCCAAAGCCATGCCGCTCGGAATAATGGTCACCTTGTGCAACGGGTCAGCGGTCGGCAACAGCGCCGCACACAAAGCATGCCCCGCCTCATGAAAAGCAATAGCTTCTTTTTCCGAAGCAGTCAAAGCCATCGACTCACGTTTTTGCCCCATAATGGTGCGATCCCGCGCCGCCTCCAAATGCTCAGCGGCAATAGCATCAAAGTTTTCTCGCACCGCAATCAACGCCGCCTCATTAATAAGGTTGGCTAAATCAGCGCCGCTCATGCCCGGCGTACCCCGGGCCAAAACGTCAAGATCCACATCATCCGCTAAAGACTTGCCTTTAGCATGCACCGCCAAAATATCTCGACGATCCGACAACTCTGGCAACGGCACCACTACTTGGCGGTCAAAACGTCCAGGACGCAGCAACGCCGGATCCAAAATATCTGGCCGGTTAGTAGCCGCCAAAACGACAATGCCTTCGCTGGCTTCAAAACCATCCATCTCCGACAACATTTGATTCAACGTTTGCTCACGCTCATCGTGTCCGCCGCCCAAACCAGCACCCCGCTTGCGGCCAATGGAATCCAACTCGTCGATGAAAATAATAGCTCGCCCCATTTTGCGCGCCGTCTCAAACAAATCACGCACCCGGCTTGCGCCCACCCCAACAAACATTTCCATAAAGTCCGAGCCAGTCACCGACAAAAAAGGCACCCCGGCCTCGCCAGCAACCGCACGAGCCAACAAAGTCTTTCCCGTCCCCGGAGGGCCCACCAATAAAATACCCTTCGGTACCCGAGCACCCACCTCGGCAAACTTCTCCGGCTTCTTTAAAAAATCCACCACCTCGCGGATCTCTTGCTTCACCCCGTCATAGCCCGCCACATCATCAAAAGTAGTTCCCGGGTTCTCCGAAGAATACGTTTTGGCTCGCGACCGGCCAATAGACATCATGCCGTTCATCTGGCCCTGCGCCCGTCGGTTCATCCACACGAAAAATAAAATAATAAGCCCCACCGGCAACAACAAAGGCAACCAAGTAGAAGCAAAACCTGGCTGCGGAGTTTCGAAAATAACCGAGATCCCGCTATCGGTTAACACCTGACGGTCAACCGCCGAAAGCTCCAACGGGCCAGTAGTAGTAAAAGCCACTCCCTCGGAAGTACGAATCTCAATACGACCCGTCTGGTTATCGACCGTTACCTCAGTGACCTCACCATCGGCCACCCGAGCCAAAAACTGGTCATAGGGGAGGGCCTCAAGGTCCTCAGAAGGCTGCAAAAGTGGGTAAAGCAGCGTGGCCGCCAACAAACCCATGAGCATCCAAATGCCCCAACGAGGCCACCCTTTGTTGGCCTTAGACCCCGAAGGTTCTGAAGAAGGAGAAGATTTTTTTGCGCGATCAGCCATCCCCCCATGCTAGAGGAATACAAAGACGTTGCCCCTGCGCCCCCAACCAAGGGCTTCGGGTCGGTAGTGTTCGTGCGGTGAAAACACCCGAACCAACTTCCCCCACGCCAGGCTGCCCCTGGCGAGGAATACACATCGTTTCAGGGCTAATGATCTCCACGTTCGCTGCCGTATTTTTGGGCGGGCTCGTGCTGGTAATCGGCGGCTGGGAAACCACCGACACCCTGCCCCTCTGGGTAACCGCCGTCATGCAAATACCCCTCTGGGCAGGTCTACTTGGTGTGCCCTGGTGGGTCGTGCGGCGCCGCAAACTGTCATGGAAAACCGACCTCGGCTGGCAATTTCAAAAAAAAGACGTGCTCTCCGGTCTGGGCATCGGCGTTTTAGCTCAAGCCGTTTTCGTGCCACTGGTCTACCTGCCAGTGATTCTTCTTAAAGACGACCTCGACGTTTCCGGCCCGGCCCGAGAACTCATCAACCGAGCTCAAGGACTCGACATCATCCTCCTAGTGCTTGTGGTGGTAGTCGGCGCACCAATAATAGAAGAAATCTTTTTTCGCGGCGTAACCCTCCGCTCCTTCGAAAATCGATTCTCCCCCCGCACCGCACTACTGGCCAGCGCCCTGGTATTTGGCTTAATCCACTGGCAGCCCCTGCAGTTCCCCGCATTATTTATGTTCGGGCTCGTGGCCGGAAAGCTCACCCAAAAAGATGGCCGCCTCGGACGAGCAATTTGGGCTCACGTGGGTTTTAACGCCTGGACCGTAGGCATGCTGGTGCTTCTATGAACCGAGAAAGCATCATCGCCGCCTTAAAACGCATCTCGCTCACCGCCTGGGTGACCGGCAGCCTGGTCGCCCTCGCCACATTATTTTTGCTCTGGGTCATGAACCCCAACGGAGTATTGTTCTCGACCACCACCCCCACCGGCGGAGACCTGGGCGCCCACGTTTGGGGCCCGGCGTTTATACGCGACGAACTACTACCCAACTTTCGCCTCACCGGCTGGACCCCCGACTGGTACGCCGGGTTTCCGGCCTACCACTTCTACATGGTGGTCCCCATGCTGTTCATCGTGGCCGTCAACGTCGGCCTCGTGCTGCCGCTCGCCGTACCGCTCGTCATGGCCCTGGCCGCCGCCTCCGTGGTCTTAGTGCAACGTCGCCCCCAAGCCTGGGCCCCACTCCTCGGCTTAGCGTTGGCCCTCATGGTTTTGATATGGCCCGTGCACTACGGATTGGCCTTCAAATTCGTCACCATGATCGGCCTAATAACCATGCCGCTGGCCGGCTGGCTAATGGCCCGCTTGGCCGGGCTGCCCTTCCCGACCCCCGCCCTCATGAGCGCCGCCACCCTGGCCTTTATCTTCGACCGATCGTTTAATATTTTCGGCGGCAACCTCATGTCGACCATGGCCGGCGAATTCGCTTTCGTGCTGGCCACCACCCTCTGCCTAGTGTATTTAGGGCTGTTAATCCGTGGCCTCGAAACACAAAAAGGTCGCACCTGGGCCGCCCTCACCCTGGCCCTCGTTGGCCTCTGCCACCTCTTGGTGGCCCTGTTTGCCGTTACCGCAACCGCAGTGGCCCTGGTGGTTTACCCCGGGTGGAAACGCCTGCGCTGGATAATCACCACCGGCGCCCTCGCCGGGCTACTCTCCGCCTTTTGGGTGCTGCCCTTCTGGTGGCAACGCAACCACCTCAACGACATGGCCTGGGACAAACTGCCCCGCTTCCGCTCCTACCTCTGGGACCGCAGCGACCTGGCCGCCGACTTTTTAACCAACGACCCGCCACTACAACTGGTGCTGGTCTTAGCGGGCATCGGCGCCATCACCTCGCTGATCTTTCGCCGCCGCCTTGGCCTGGTGCTAGCGGGCAGCATCGGCGTACTGGCCCTCGCGTTCATCCACCTGCCGCCCGGCCGTCTCTACAACGGACGCATTTTGCCGGCTTACTACCTCAGCGCCTACCTGCTGGCCGCCCTCGGGGTAGCCGAATTGCTGCGCCTGGCTGGTCGAGGCCTCGACGGGTTGTTAACCAAACGCCAACAGCCCGGAACCGTCCTGGTGGCCATCGGATCCATTGCCGCCACCCTCGGGCTCATCGTGGCCCTCGGTATGCCCCTGCGAGCCCTACCCCTGGGCAACATGGACGGAAACACCTACCGATGGATGGGCCTGGAAACCCAACAATTCAACCTAGGTCGCGCCTGGGTCAACTGGAACTTCGCCGGCTACGAAGGCCGCACCGGCGACGCCAACGGCGGGGGATGGGACGAACACCGCGCCCTGATCTCCACCATGGAAGCCGTGGCCGATCAGCACGGTTGCGGCCGCCTGATGTGGGAATACAGCAGCGACCTGGTGCGCTACGGAACCCCCATGGCCCTCATGCTCATGCCGCACTGGACCGACGGATGCATCGGCTCCATGGAAGGCCTCTACTTCGAAGCAGCCACCACCACGCCCTACCATTTCATGATGCAATCCGAACTCTCCGTGGGGCCCTCGCGCGCCCAACGTGGCTTGCCCTACCAATCGTTCAACATCAACGACGGTGTCGATCACCTGCAGCAATACGGGGTGCGTTATTACGCCGCCGAATCACAACGACCAGTCGAAGAAGCCCGCAACCACCCCGACCTCAGCGAAGTAGCAACCACCGGGCCCTGGACCATTTTCTTAGTGGCCGACTCCGCCCTAGTGGAACCCATGGCCTACGAACCCGCCGTGTGGAGCGACGTGACCCACGAAACCTGGTTGGACTCCGCCGCCGACGTATTCACCGAAGGACGAGCAGCCACCGTGCGCACAGTAAACGGCCCCCTGGCCTGGCAACGAGTAACCGCCGAAGAAGCCCCTCAACAGCGGCCCCTCGACCCGGTAACGGTGAGCAACATAGAAGTCGGCACCGACCAACTCAGCTTCACCGTGGACCAAATAGGGGTACCGGTCATGGTGAAAATCTCTTACTTTCCCAACTGGGAAGCCACCGGCGCCGACGGACCATGGCGAGCCACCCCCAACTTGATGGTGGTTATCCCCACCGAAAAAAACGTGACCCTCAGTTACGGCCGCACCGGCATTGACAAATTCTCTGGGTTCCTTACCTTGCTGGGCATGGTGTTATTGGCGGTTATGTGGCGCCGCCCCGAACCAGAACTTGAACCACTGCCGCTCACCAAAGCCGACAAAAAACTCGACCAATGGGTAGAAAAACGCCGCCAACCTGCCCCAGAAATTGAGCCGGACGACGAAAACACCGAACCGTCCGAGCACCATGAGTAACCGCCTGCAACGCTTTGCCATGGTGGGCTTGTTGGCCACCATGGTCGACGTGGCCGGATTCGTGCTGCTCTATAAATCTGGCTGGCCACTCGTTTGGGCCGAACTGCTGGTGCTCAACGCCGCCGCAGTGGTGGCCTGGACCCTCCACCGTTCGGTCACCCTCTCTGACGACCCTTTTGTTCGCTGGATCGGCTCACCCACCGTTTTTGGCATCATGGTGGTAACCGCCGGCCTAGTAGACCTCGGTGTAGTAGCCGCCCTCAGCCCGCAACGCACCTGGAGCGCCGCACTCTTTGCCAAAATGGTGGCGGTAGCCGCCGCCGCCCTAGTGCGAGCCGCTGCCTACCGCATGGTGGTTTTTCGCATTATCCGCAACGAACAAGACCACCCCGCCAACCGCCCCACGCCACCCGGCCAATACCGCCTCAGCGTGGTGATCCCCGCTTACCAAGAAGCCGACCGCATCGGCCAAACCATAGAACGGGTCCGCAACGAACTCGGCGAAAAAGTTGAAGACCTCGAGATCATCGTGGTCGACGACGGTTCCGGCGACCACACCCCCCAAGCAGCAGCCAGCGCCGACCAAGTAATCGTGCTCGAAAAAAACCTCGGCAAAGGCGGCGCCCTACGAGCCGGCGTAACCGCCGCCCAAGGCCGCACTATTGCTTTTACCGACGCCGACCTGGCCTACGCCCCGGCCCAAATAGTAGACCTCCTAAACCAAATAGAAAACGGCCACGACTGGGTAGTAGGCAGCCGCCAACACACCGAAACCCGCACCGTGGTGCAAACCGGGTGGATGCGCCAAGCCGGCGGCCGCCTGGTCAACTTGGCCACCCACCTACTGCTGTTAGGCCAATACCGAGACACCCAATGCGGCCTCAAAGCTTTTCGCTCCGACGTGGCCCAAGCACTCTTCGCCTCGTCCACCCTCAACGGTTTTGCTTTTGATATTGAACTCTTTCACCTGGCCGAACGCTGGCGACTCTCGCTCGCTGAAGTACCAGTAGAAGTCGAACACTCCGAACGCACCACGGTGCGCGCCGCCCGCGACGGGCTGCGCTTGCTGCGAGACATCGCCTTAGTGCGCCGCCAAGCCCGCCAAGGGCGCTACCCGGCCGACCCCGGCCTGCCGCTAAAGTCTGACCACCATGCTTGACCCCACTGCCATCTTTAAGGCCTACGACGTGCGCGGCCTGGTGCCCGAACAATTCGACGCCCAACTGTCCCAAGCTATCGGCGGAGCCTGGGCCCGCTTAGTGCAACAAAAAGAACCAGACACCACCACAGTCATCGTGGGGCGCGACATGCGCCCCTCGGGCCCGGAACTGGTGGCCGCCTTTACCGCCGGCGTCACCGCCCAAGGACTCGACGTGATTGACATCGGCCTGTGTTCTACCGACATGATGTATTTCGCCTCCGGCCACCTAAACCTGCCCGGCACGGTATTTACCGCCAGCCACAACCCAGCCGGCTACAACGGTATTAAATTCTGCCTCTCCGCCGCTCGCCCAGTAGCCCTCGACACCGGCCTCGACCAAGTACGAGACCAAATACAAACTGGCGTACCAACCGGCCCCGGCGGGGGAGAAGTAACCCACCAAGACCTGCTGGCCGCCTTCGCCGACCACGTGTGCTCTTTTATTGACCTGCCCAGCCTGCGGCCCCTAAAAGTCATCGCCGACACCGCCAACGGTATGGGCGGCTTAGTGGTGCCCGCTGTATTTGCCCACCTGCCTTTCGAACTCGAAGTGCTTTACCCCGAACTCGACGGCACCTTCCCCAACCACCCAGCGGACCCCATACAGCCAGAAAACCTGGTAGCGCTGCAACAACGAGTGCGAGAAACCGGGGCCGACGTGGGCTTGGCCTTCGACGGCGACGCCGACCGGGTGTTTCTCATCGACGAAAAATCCCAACCCATATCTGGGTCATTGACCACCGCTTTGGTGGCGCAAAACATGCTGGCCCAAGAACCCGCAGCGGCCATCGTGCACAACCTGATTTGTTCAAACGTGGTCCCCGAAGTCATTGCCGAAGGCGGCGGACGGGCCGTACGCACCCGGGTAGGGCACTCGTATATCAAAGCCATCATGGCCCAAGAGAACGCTATTTTTGGCGGTGAACACTCCGGCCACTATTATTTTCGGGACAACTTTTTTGCCGACTCCGGCATTATCGCTGCGCTCATAATCTTGCAACAACTAGCCGTCGCCGAGGCACCGTTGAGCGCTTTAGTGGCGCCCTTCGAGCGTTACACCGCCTCAGGAGAAATCAACACTCAAGTAGAAAACCCCGCCCAAGTCATTGACCAAGTAGCCGCCCACTACGCCGCCCACCCCCAAGACCGCATGGATGGCCTGACCGTGCGTTTCGCCGATTGGTGGTTTAATCTGCGCCCTTCCAACACTGAACCCCTGCTACGGCTTAACCTTGAAGCAAGCAACCCCACCCTTTGCCAACAAGGCATAGACGAAGTACGTCAACTTTTTACCAACCCGCAACCCTAGGACCACCATGACCCTCGATGCCCGACTCTTAGAAATCTTGGCCTGCCCCCAAGACAAAGGACCGCTCTACTACTTTGCCGACGAAGACACCCTCTACAACGACCGCCTGCAACGCCGCTACGAAATACGCCAAGACATTCCCGTGATGCTGGTCGACGAAGCCCAAGACGTTGACCAAGCCGAACACGCCCGACTCATGGCCCGAGTAGCCGATGAAGGCATGGCCCCCACCTTCACTGCCTAACCTCGGCCCAGTGGAACTCCTCTCCGGCTTTGTTCAGCACTACCACTGGGGGTCAACCCACGCCCTAGCGGCCCTAGAAAACCGCCCACCGGCCTCCACCCCCGAAGCAGAAAAATGGTTCGGCACCCACCCGGCCGGGCCCACCGCACTAGCTGCAGACCCGGCCACAACCTTGGCGGACGCTGTCGCCCAAGCCAACGAAGCCCTGCCCTATTTGGTCAAGTTCCTCGCCGCCGACCAACCACTTTCGTTGCAAACCCACCCCAACGCCACCCAAGCCGCCGACCCGACCCTGAACTTTTCTGATCCCCAAGCCAAACCAGAAATCGTGTGCGCCCTCACCCCTTTTGAAGTGTTGTGCGGGTTCCGGCCCCTAAACCAAGCACAAAAAAACGCCGCCGACTACGAACTGCCCCACAAACTACAAAACCTGTTGATCCAACCCGACGGGTACAAAGCAATAGTGGCGGCCGTGCTGGCCAATACATGGGAAACCGAAACCACCGCACTTATTGCCCACTGCAAGCAACGCACCGAACCCCTCGCCAAAGCCATCCTCGACCTAGCGGCCTTTTACCCCACCGACCCGGCGCTCCTTCTGGTCCCCTTATTAGAACACCACATACTGCAACCCGGCCAAGCCCTTTACCTCAGCCCAGGAGTACTCCACGCCTACCTCGGCGGCTTAGCCCTCGAAGCCATGGGCCCCAGCGACAACGTGGTACGAGCCGGCTTCACTCGCAAAAAAGTTGACCCCACCACCCTGCTGGCCATCATCGAAACCGACGAAACCCCCCAAGTACAAAACCCGGCGAGCCCCGTGCACCAATACCAAACCGGCGAAGCATTCACCCTGCAACGCCTGCAACAAACCGAACTGACCGTAGACACCCTACGCAGCGGCGACCTAGTGGTTGCTACTTTCGGTACCACCACCCTGACCGCCAATGGGCAACAACTAGCCCTCACCGCCGGCAACGTCGCCTGGGTGCCCCAAAGCGACGGCCCCTACCACCTGACCACCGACGGTGAAGCGTTCCAAGTAAGCAGCCCAACCGGTTAGACTGCCCTCGGCTGCATGATTTGGTGTCAGACGACCCCGGCCGCAAAACCAATAATCAGCGCAACCCAGCGCACAAAATAAGGAGTCGTCATGTCCCTACTCGAAGACAGCAAAATTGCTGACATAAGCCTGCATACCTTTGGCCGCCACGAAATTCGCTTAGCCGAAAACGAAATGCCCGGCCTCATGGCCCTACGAGCCGAATACGTAGATGCCCAACCCCTCGTCGGAGCCCGCATCACCGGCTCGCTACACATGACCATTCAAACGGCCGTGCTCATCGAAACCTTGGTCTTCCTCGGCGCACAAGTGCGTTGGGCTAGTTGCAACATTTTCTCCACTCAAGACCACGCCGCCGCCGCCGTACTGGTAGGCCCCCACGGGACCCCAGAAAACCCCGAAGGGGTACCGGTCTACGCTTGGAAAGGCGAAACCCTCGAAGAATACTGGTGGGCAACCACCCAAGTACTCCAATGGCCCGACGGAGCAGGCCCCAACCTTATTTTGGACGACGGTGGCGACGCCACCGTGTTGGTCCACAAAGGAGCCGAATACGAAGCAGTTGGCGCCGTGCCCGCCGCCACCGAAGACGACTCAGAAGAATGGGGCATCGTCCTCGACACTTTGCGAGCCTCCCTGGCTCAAGACCCCACTCGTTGGACGAAAATTGCCAACGGTGTGCGCGGCGTTTCTGAAGAAACCACTACCGGGGTACATCGCCTTTACCAAATGAAAGAAGCCGGCGAACTGCGCTTCCCGGCCATCAACGTCAACGATGCGGTCACCAAATCTAAGTTCGACAACCTCTATGGATGCCGCCATTCATTGATCGACGGCATCAACCGCGCTACCGACGTCATGATCGGCGGCAAAGTTGCCGTGGTTTGTGGCTTCGGCGACGTCGGCAAAGGCTGCGCAGAATCACTCCGTGGCCAAGGCGCCCGGGTCATCGTCACCGAAATCGACCCCATCTGCGCCCTCCAAGCGGCCATGCAAGGCTACGAAGTAAACACCCTCGAACGGGTCGTTGACAAAGCGGACATCTTCATTACTACCACCGGCTGTAAAGATATTTTGACCGCCGAACACATGGGAAAAATGAAGCACCAAGCCATCGTGGGAAACATCGGGCACTTCGATAACGAAATCGACATGGCCGGACTGCAAAAGCTCTCCGACGTGCAACGCCTCACCATCAAACCCCAGGTAGATGAGTTTGTGTTCCCCGACGGCCACTCGATAATTATTTTGTCTGAAGGCCGCTTGCTGAACCTCGGCAACGCCACCGGGCACCCCAGCTTCGTTATGTCAGCCAGCTTCTCCAACCAGGTTCTGGCCCAAATGGAGCTACACGCCAACGCCGAAAGCTACGGCACCGAAGTGGTGACCTTGCCTAAGCTTCTGGACGAAAAAGTAGCGCGCCTACACCTCGACGCCCTCGGCGTACGGCTCACCACAATGACCGACGACCAAGCCGAATACCTCGGTGTCAACGTCGACGGTCCCTTCAAACCAGACCACTACCGGTACTAAAAACTTGGACGGAACACGGGTTTGCGGCATCGCCGGGGGCAGCGGTGCTGGCAAAACCACCCTCACTCGGGCCTTGGTGGAAACCTTGGCCCAAGAGGGCCGTACCGCCACCGTGTTGCCTTTCGACAACTATTACCGAGACCTCGCCGATCGACCCTACCCGGAACGCACCCAAGTCAACTTTGACCACCCCGACTCGCTAGAACACGAGCTCTACCTCGAACACCTCGCGCAACTCCTCAACGGCCAAAGCGTTGAGGTGCCCATCTACGATTTTTCTACCCATACTCGAAGCCCTCAAGTGCTGGTAGTTGAACCTCACGAAATAATAATTACCGAAGGAATACTGCTCTTTGCCGTAGCCGAAGTGCGCCAACAACTCGAATTCAAAGTATTCGTGGCCGCACCGCAAAACCTGCGCTACCAGCGCCGACTAAAACGCGACGTAGAAGAACGCGGGCGCACCCCCGAAAGCATCCAAAAACAATTCGCCACCACCGTGGCCCCCATGCACGACCAATTTGTTGAACCCTTTGCCGCCCAAGCAGACGTGGTGGTCGAAGGCGTGGGCGCTATGAAAAAAGCCGTTGACCAAATAGTGGCGCAACTCGCCCCCAAGGATGTCACACCCCCTATCTAAGTTTTACCCATGAAGAAAAATTTATGGGCCGCCAAGATCACCAACCTCTTGCGCAAAACCGGTTGCACCAACTGCCCGTTGAGCCAACCCGGGCCCTGCAGCAACTGCCTGGCCTGCCTCGGCCCCGTCCCGCTTTTCTTGCCCCCCGCCGACCTTAACGGGTTCACCGCCCTCGCTTCCTATCAAGGCCCGGCCGCCGACTTAGTAAAAGCCATCAAATACAAAAATCTGCGTTCACCCATAAAAGCCCTTGGACAAGCTCTCGCCCAACAGGCGACCGCAGGCCAGCCTCAACCCGCCACCGTGGTCACCTGGGTGCCGGCCTCGGCCCGCCACCGAGCCCAACGCGGTGCCGACCACGCAGAACTCTTGGCTCGCTCAGTAGCCCACCACCTTGACCTACCCGCTCAGCGACTATTGCTGCGCGCCCCCGGGCCCGCCCAACACACCCTGACGGTCACCCAACGACGCTCCGGACCCACGCTGCGAGTTCGACCCATAAACGCCGACGCCCGAGTGCTACTCATTGACGACGTGACCACCACCGGTGCTTCGGTACGAACCGCCGCCCGGGCCCTCCGCCGAGCCGGCGCAAAACAAGTAACGGTTGCGGTGGTGGCCGCCACCCCGCCTCGCTACACACCTCGGCGGCCCCGCCCCCTCACCGCCCGTAGCCGATAAAGTCCGTTTTGTGAACCAACCCGCCGAAACCGATGCCCAACAACGAGACTCTCTGCCCGCCGACCTCGACCCCACCGCACTGGTCGGCCCCTACATCTTCCCCGACAACAACCGACGCCGCATCCCTGGAATTATTTACCTGGTGCTGGCCGCCATTACCGTGAGCGGAGTAATTCTCGCTAAAGAGTCGCCGCTAGTAAACAATGGTCTCCTCCTCGGAAGCGCCGCCCTGGCTTTAGTCGGGCTCTACCACCTGCAAGGCGCCTGGACCCTAAAAGTTGATGACGCCGACGCCCTAGTAGCCGCCAACCGAGCCGTGGGCTTCCCCGTCGGCCACGCCTCAGCCCAAATGGCTTGGCGCGGCCTACGAAGCCGACCCACCTGGCGCATCTTGCTCTACTCCAACGAATCCCCACCCGAAAAACGTGGCCTGGTATTCATTGACGGCGTAGACGGCGAAATCGTGGCCCAATACGTAGAAGAAAACCCCGAAGAATGGGCCAACGAAAGCGCAGGTACCCGGGTACATAGGCCTCTCGATTGAACGAGTGGCAGCCCCCCTCCGGCAGGGGGAAGATCAGTGGGGCGATCCGGGTTTGATGTAGGCGGTACGTGTCCGGGTGAAGAATTCCTGGGCGGTGTCTCCTTGTTCGCGTGCCGCGTGGCCCGACGAGTTCTTCTCGCCACCGAACGGGGCATGGATCTCCGAACCGGTGGTCGGGCCGTTCACCTTGATGAGGCCTGCCTGCAGTTCATGGACGGCCCGGTCGATCTTCCACATGTCGTTGGTGAACACTGAGGCCGATAGGCCGAACTCTGTGTCGTTGGCCATAGCGAAGGCCTCGTCCTCGGTGTCGACCTTCAACACCGTGCTGACCGGACCGAAAACCTCCTCGTTGGTGATCGTGAGATCGGTGGTTCCAACGAACAGGGTCGGTGGGTAGAAGCAGGGGCCATCTGGCGTTTGGGAGTTGACGGCGACTGCTACGGCTCCCTCGGCTTCGGCCTGCGCCACAGCATCAGCCACCTCTTTGTGGGCGCCGGGTGACACCAGCGGGCCGATACCCACATCGGCGTTCTGGCCGTCACCCACTACAAGGCTCTCGACGCGGTCGACCAGTCGGTCGACCAGTTCGTCGTGGATGTTCCCCACTGCAATTATCCGTCGGGTAGCCGTGCACTTTTGGCCAGTGGAACCCATGGCGCCACTGACCGCGGCGGCGACCGCCATGTCGAGGTCCGCGTCTTCGAAAATGATGCACGGGTTGTGTCCGCCCAGTTCCAACTGAACGCGGCCGTTTCGGGCTGTGACAACATCACGGATGCCCTGACCGACACCCACCGACCCGGTGAACGTGACCCCATCGACCCGGTCGTCGGCCACAATCGCCCCGCCCGTCGATCCGGGGCCGAGAACCAGATTCAACACACCGTCCGGTACGCCGGCGTCGGCGAACAAGCGGGCAATGGCGACCGATAGGAGTGGCGTGTTGCTGGCTGGCTTCCACACCACGGTGTTTCCGGAAGCTAGAGCCGGGGCGATCTTCCATGCCGGTATGAGGATCGGAAAGTTCCACGGGGTAATGACCCCGACCACGCCCAGTGGGGCTCTCACGGTTCGGATGGTCTCGCCAGGATTGTTGCTCGGAAAGATCCGTTCGGTTGAAGTCTTGGCCAGTCCCGCCTGATAGCGAAACGTTTCGGCTGAGACCAACGCCTCGCCGCGGGATTCTGCCAGCGTCTTGCCCTCTTCCATGGTGCACAGCAGGGCCAGAGCGTCGGCCCGCTCGTCGAACAGCACCGCGGCCCGCTCCATTACCCGTGCACGGCTCCCGAAGCCTGCATCTCGCCACGTGGCCTGAGCGTTGACAGCTGCGGTTACAGCGTCGCCGGCCGTTGTAGCGTCACCGAGGGGGTACTCCCCAACCGGCTCGTCAGGCCGGGCCGGGTTGTCGCTGATCCCGGTGCCGCCCGGAGCATCGGTGCTCCAGTCGCCACCGATGAGGTGGGCGCCGATGGGAGTGATGAGGGACATGCGGGCAGCCTAAGCCGCTGCTAACCTAAAAAACAATGTTAGATGGAACCTGGCGAGGAGCCGTAGACCGTGGGCTAACCCCCATAGGTGAAAGCCTGCGCCGCACCGGCATCAGCGCCGACGTCATCACCGTTATCGGCATCCTCATGTCGGGGGCCGCCGCCGTAGCCATCGGATTAGGCAACCTGCGCTTCGGATTCTTGTTTCTCGTCTTAACCGGAGTACCCGACGCCCTCGACGGCGCAGTCGCCAAAGCCTCTGGAACCGCCTCAAAACGCGGGGCCTTCTTCGACTCGGTCTCCGACCGCCTAACCGACGCGCTGCTCTTTGGCGGATTGGCCTGGCACTACGCCGAAACCCAACCCGGGCACATCATGATGCTGCCCGTAGCAGTCATGGCCGCCGCCATGTTGATCTCCTACCAAAGAGCCAAAGCCGAACTCTTGGGCTACGACGCCAAAGGCGGGCTCATGGAACGCGCCGAACGGTTCATCGTATTAGGCATCGGCTTGCTGTTCTCAGAAATACTGTTAGCCACCCTGTGGGTCATGCTGGCCCTCACCCTGTTTACCGCTGGCCAACGCTTCGCCAAAGTATGGAAACAAGCCAGCGCCGAACGAGAAGTACCGGTAAGCGAACGCAGCCAACGCCGGCAACAACGCCGCGACCAGCGCAACTAAACCCGACACTCTGACATGGGCGTGCTACCCGTAGCCGCCGGCTACCGAGCCGGGGGAGTAGTCGCTCGAGCCCTACCCCGAGGCCTCGGCGGGCAACTCGCCCGAAGCGCCGGGCGCCTGGCCGGCCGCCGCAACAAAGACCGCCGCACCATGGTGGCCCGCCATTTGCGCCGCACTATGAACCCCCAGTTATCTGGAAAAGAACTCAACGACGCCATCGACGAAGTGTTCGCCTCCTACGCCACCTACTGGTTCCAAAGCCTGCGCCTACCCGGCATGACCCCCCAACAAATACAAGACGGGTTCACCCAAGAGGGCTACCACCACATCGAACAAGCCCTGGCCAGCGGCACCGGACCCATCGTGGCCATGCCCCACCTCGGCGGCTGGGAATGGGCAGCCTTCTGGATGAACCAAGTAGCCGGCGCCTCAGTAAACGTAGTAGTCGAACCCCTCGAACCCCCAGAACTCTTTGAATGGTTCCGCCAATTCCGCGCCTCGCTGGGCATGAACGTCATCCCTCTCGGGCCTCAAGCCGGAACCGAAGTCATGAGCCTCCTGCGCAGCGGAAAATCCGTCAGTTTGCTCTGCGACCGCAACCTGGGCGGCGCCGGCGTAGAAGTAGAATTCTTTGGCGAAACCACCCAACTACCCGCCGGACCAGCCACCCTGGCCCTCCGCACCGGCGCCGCCATAATCCCCACCGCCATCTACATAAAAGGCCAAGGATGCCACGGCGTAGTACAGCCCCCACTCAACGTCGAACGACAAGGACGACTCCGAGAAGACATCACCCGTATCACCCAAGACCTGGCCCACCGACTCGAAGAGCTCATCAGCGCCGCCCCCCAACAATGGCACCTACTGCAACCAAACTGGCCCTCGGACCACCTGCCGTTCGACGGCCAGTAACGTAAACCCATGCGCATCGGAGTCATCAGCCCCTACAGTCTGACCCTGCCCGGCGGGGTACAAGGCCAAGTGCTCGGCTTAGCCCGAGAACTCCGGGCCGCTGGCCACCACGCCCAAGTGCTCGGCCCCTGCGACGGCCCACCACCAGATGCTGGGGTTATCCCCCTCGGCGACAGCCTGCCCACCTCAGCCAACGGCTCGGTAGCGCCCATCGCCCCCGACGTGCCCTGCGCCCTACGAACTATCCAAGCCTTACGCGACAACCAATTTGACATTTTGCACCTCCACGAACCCATGGCCCCCGGGCCTACCACCACCGCCCTCTTTATGGCCCAAGCCCCCATGGTGGCTACCTTTCACGCCGCCGGAGGAAGCCGGGCCTACGACATTCTCAAGCGACCGGTCCGCTGGCTCAGCGGACGCATCGACCGCCGTTTTGCCGTATCCGACGACGCCGCCGAAATGGCCCAACACTCCCTTGGGCACCAATACGAAGTGCTTTTCAACGGCGTCGAAACCGACCGCTGTGCCGCCGCCCGACCCTGGGAAACCACCGGCCCCACCATCTTTTTTGTGGGACGCCACGAACCACGAAAAGGCCTCGACGTATTGCTCGACGCCATGAACGAACTGCCCGCCGACCTAACCCTGTGGGTAGCCAGCGACGGCCCACAAACCGAAGCCCTCAAAGCCCGCTCAGCCGGAGACGCACGCATCAAGTGGCTGGGACGCATCAGCGAAGAAGAAAAACTGTCCCGCATGAAAGGCGCCGACATTTTTTGCGCGCCCTCGCTGCGCGGCGAATCTTTCGGCGTCGTACTGCTCGAAGGCATGGCCTGTGACACCACAGTGGTAGCCAGCGACATACCGGGTTACGCCAAAGTGGCCCAAGAAGGACAACACGCAGTATTAGTGCCGCCCGGCGACAGCACCGCCCTCGCCACGGCCATCGAAAAAACCCTGCACGACCCGCAACGAGCCGCACAACTGCGAGCCAGTGGCCTGCAACGAGCCCACCAATTCTCCATGAAGCAGCTCGCTCAGCGCTACCTCACCGTTTATCAAGAAGTAATAGACGACGCCTGACCGCCACGAAGGTACAGCCAAGGCGTATCATGCGGGGATACCTCGTACGCAACCTCGGAAAACCACTCATGACTAACAATTTGCGCCGCCCCCCGGCCATGCTAATTTTTGCCCTCGCCGCCATAGTTGCCGTTTCGGTCGCTCGCCTGGCCGGCGCCCCCTCTTGGTTAGCTTTGCTGGCCGGCATCGTGGTGGCGTCATTGGTCATCGTATTTTTAGAAAACCGGGCCCTCGGAAAAGTAAAAACCCTGCTGGGCGGCCAACCCACCGCCGTGCAAGATTTTCCCCGCTTGTACAACATTGTCGACGGGCTTTGCCTTACCCACGGCATAAACCAGCCAGAACTCTTGCTTCTCGAAAACAAATCAATAAACATCGCCGTGGCCGCCGACCGAAAAGAATCAGTCCTGGTGATCACCACCGGCGCCCTCGACACTTTAGGGCTCGTTGAACTTGAAGGCCTACTGGCCCACAGTCTGGCTCGCTGCGACGAAACGAAACTGGCCACCCAAACTCGCGAAGTCTTTTGGTGCACCTTCCCCCTCGGCGGAACAAGCAAAGTTAATGAAGAACAGTTTTTACTTACCGACCAAAAGGGAGTAAGGCTTACCCGCTTCCCTCCCGGGTTGGCGCTGGCCCTTGAACAAGCCGGAAGCACCGGTTCATTTATTGAAGGGTCTTCCACCACAGTAAACCTTTGGGTGCTCGACCCCACCGCAGCAATGAACGCTTCGGGCCACCCCAGCGTTGAGTTGCGCTCCGCAGTTTTAGGCGAACTTTAAACATGAAATACCGGGTTGCTCTGCTCGTGCTTTGTGGCTTATTGCTGGCGGCCTGCGGTGGCAGCGACGAAGCCACCCCCAACGAATCCACCACCACCGGCCCTCAAATAACCACCACCACGGCCGTTGTAGAGTCCACCACCACCGGCCCTCAAGAAACCACCACCACAGCGGCCGTAGCAACCACCACTACGGCCGACCCCGCATGGACAGGCCCCGTCTACCCGCTCACCGGTTTGCCCGCCATTGACGGCATACCCGCCGAACCCGCCCTAGTGGTAAAAGTTGGCAACAACAGCGCAGAATCCCGACCCCAATACGGGCTAATGGCCGCCGACATCGTTTACGAAGTGCGCATAGAAAACGAAAAAACTCGGTTTATCTCTGTCTTTCATAGCCGCCTCCCGGAAATGGTAATGCCGGTTCGCTCGGCCCGATCCAGCGATTTCGACCTTATAGGCAACCTCAATCGGCCGCTATTTATTTACTGGGGATCCAACGAAGGTGTAGATGAAGAACGCCGCAGTGCCGAAAATCGAGGTATCTTCGATAGCCGGTCAGCATCAAGCCAAGGCAACCAATACTTCAGTCGATTTGACGGCCGCTCGGCGCCCTATAACGGGATGATTAACCCCGCAGAACTGCTGGCTACTGCCCCCGACTCCTCCAGCGCCCCCCACGCAGTCTTTGCCTACGGAGAACTTCCCGCCTCCGCCGTGCCGGCTCTCGGCGTGCAATGGTCAACCCCCAACCGAGATATCGCTTACGTATGGGACAAAGAAATAACCCAGTGGCTGCGCTACCAAGACGGTTTTGCCCACCTCGACGAAGCAGGCGCCCCTTTAGCGGTTGATAACGTGCTGGTGCTTTACATCGACTACCGCATCTCAAACGCTGACTCGAACTCTCCGCAAGCCCTCACCACGGGCTTCGGCGACGGCTGGCTGCTGCGCAACGGCACGGTCACCGGCATCACCTGGGAACGCAACTTCGTCGCCGACCCGTGGACCCTCACTGACGACGGAACCGGCCAACCAGTAGCCCTCGACCCCGGAACGACCTGGGTGGCCTTCGCAAAAATAGGGCAAGGCAGCATCCTGGGCCCCCAAGAAGTTGCGGCTTTGGTTGACTAAAGCCGCAATTGGCATCGGGAGCAGCAAAACTGCCTCTTAGACTGCAGTCCATGACAGACGTAACACGCCAAACCGGAACCCAACTCGTAAAACGAGGCCTCGCCGAAATGCTCAAAGGTGGGGTAGTCATGGACGTGGTCGACGCCGACCAAGCCCGCATCGCCGAAGACGCCGGAGCAGTAGCAGTTATGGCCCTCGAACGAGTGCCCTCCGACATTCGACGCGACGGCGGCGTAGCCCGCATGTCTGACCCAAAAATGATCGAAGAGATCCAAGCCGCCGTAACCATCCCCGTTATGGCCAAAGTACGCATCGGGCACTTTGCCGAGGCGCAAATCCTGCAAACCCTCGACGTGGACTACATCGACGAAAGCGAAGTACTCACCCCCGCCGACGAAGCGCACCACATCGACAAATGGTCCTTCGACGTGCCGTTCGTGTGCGGCGCCACCAACCTCGGCGAAGCCCTCCGACGCATCTCCGAAGGGGCCTGCCTCATTCGCTCCAAAGGCGAAGCCGGCACCGGCAACGTAGTAGAAGCAGTACGCCACATACGCTCCATCACCGGCGACATTCGCCGCATCACCCAAGCCGACAGCGCAGAACTCTTCGAATGGGCCAAACGCTTACAAGCCCCACTGCCCCTCATTCAAGAAATCGCCGAAACCGGAGAACTTCCCGTACCGCTTTTCTGCGCCGGCGGCCTCGCCACCCCCGCCGATGCTTCGCTGGTCATGCAACTGGGCGCCCAATCAGTATTCGTAGGATCCGGCATCTTCAAAAGCGACGACCCGGCCCCCCGAGCCCGAGCCATCGTAGAAGCCACCACCAACTACACCGACGCCTCAGTAGTAGCCAAAGTAAGCCGCGGCCTCGGTGAAGCCATGCCCGGCCTCGAGATTGAAGGCCTAGAAACCCGCTTGGCCGACCGGGGCTGGTAAAGCCCATGAAGGTTGGGGTACTAGCCCTCCAAGGGGCGTTCGCCAGCCACCACGCCGCCTTAACGGCTACCGGCGTCAACCCCACCGAAGTTCGCACCCCCCAAGGCTTGGCCGACGTCGACGCACTGGTGATCCCCGGGGGCGAATCAACCACCATGTTGATGCTGCTGGACTCCTCACAACTACGCACCCCACTGGTGGAACGTATACAAAACGGGCTCCCGGTATTCGGCACCTGCGCCGGGATGATCCTGCTCAGCACCAACATGGCCGACGGTCGCCCCGACCAACAACCCCTCGGGCTAATCGACCTTGACGTACGCCGCAACGGCTACGGCCGACAAATCGCATCCTTCGAAGCGGACCTTGACGTAAGCGGCCTCGACCACCCCTTTCGCGGGGTGTTCATTCGGGCACCTCTGGCCGAAAGAATCGGACCCAAAGTAGAAGTACTGGCCAGCGTGGACGGTCATGGCGTACTCTGCCAACAGGAAAACATTTTGGTCAGCTCGTTTCACCCCGAACTCACCAACGACCTCCGCCTGCATCAACTCTTCGTCGACCGGGCATTCGCCGCCCAATGACCTAAAGGAAAAACATGTCCGGACATTCCAAATGGGCAACCATCAAACACAAAAAAGGCGCCGCCGATCAAAAGCGCGCCAAACTGTTTGCCAAACTCATTAAACAAGTAGAAGTAGCAGCCCGAGCCGGTGGGGGAGACATGGACGCCAACGCCTCGCTCCGCACCATGTTTCAAAAAGCACGGGACTCCTCGGTGCCCCTCGACACCATTGAACGAGCCATCAAACGCGGCACCGGAGAACTCGAAGGAGTCAACTACGAATCCATCACCTACGAAGGGTACGCCCCTCACGGCGTAGCGCTCTACGTAGAGACCCTCTCCGACAACCGCAACCGCACCGGGTCAGAAGTGCGCTCCCTGCTCACCAAAAACGGGGGGTCGCTCGCCGAACCCGGCTCCGTGGCCTGGCAATTCGAACGCAAAGGCGTCATCATGCTGCCCGGCACAACCGACGAAGACGAAATCATGATGGTAACCCTCGACGCCGGCGCCGAAGACCTGGTCGACGACGGCGGCCTGTGGCGCTTAACCTGCGAACCCACCGACCTCCCCGAAGTACGACAAGCCCTTGAAGAAGCCAGCGTGGCCTTCGACTCAGCCGACGTCACCATGTTGCCCACCTCCACCGTAGGCATCGAAAGCGAAGCCGAAGCCCGATCTGTGCTGCGAGTCATCGACCTCCTCGATGATCTTGATGATGTACAAGACGTCTACGCAAACTTTTCGATACCTGACGAAATATTCGACGCCCTCGCCGAATAACCAAGGTGTTCGCCTTCCGGGCAGTCATCGGCTAGAGTCGTACATATGTTCGTATTAGGCATAGACCCCGGGTTATCACGCTGTGGCTACGGCGTAGTAGAAAGCAGCGGAAAAAACTTACGAGCCGTAGCAGCCGGGGTAATCCGCACCCCACCCGAAATGGATTTAGCCCTGCGCCTGGCAGAACTTCAAAAAGAAATTCACGCCCTCATCGCCGACTACCAACCCGAAGAAGTTGCCGTAGAACGCGTGCTCTTTCAAGTAAACGTCAGCTCCGCCATGGCCACCGGCCAAGCAGCCGGCGTCACCATGGCCGCCGCCGCATCCACCGGCCTCCCCGTCGCCTTGTACTCGCCCAACGAAGTAAAACTGGCCGTCGCCGGGTGGGGCGGAGCCGACAAACAACAAATGGAACGCATGGTGCAAAGCCAACTCTCCATCACTAAACCCCTGCGACCCGTAGACGCCGCCGACGCCGTAGCAGTAGCCATCTGCCACCTCGCCATGCGCCCCTCCGCCGCCCTAACCGCCGCCAAAAAACAATGATCGGCTCACTACGGGGTCTACTCAACGACCGGCTAAACAAAGGACAAGTCCTTATAGAAGTAGCCGGCGTGGGCTACCGAGTCACCGTCACCCCCACCACCGCAGTAACACTGGGCGAAATAGGCCAAGAGGTTTACCTCCACATACACCACCACATTCGAGAAACTGACCAAACCCTCTACGGCTTCACCACCCGACCAGAACGCGTCTGCTTCGAAGCGCTTTTATCGGCCCACGGGGTAGGACCCTCGCTGGCCCTGGCCGTTCTCGGCGTACACGGGCCCAACGCACTCGCTCAACTCTTGGCCGACGACGACGTCGCCGCCCTCTGCCTGGTGCCCGGCGTCGGCAAAAAAACTGCCACCCGGTTACTGATAGAACTCAAAGGCTCACTCGACCTGCCCGTAGAAGGGGTGCTCGACGAAACCGGGAAACCCACCACCGGACGATCGGCCCTTACCGAAGTGCACGAAGCCCTAAACGGATTGGGCTACAGCATCGAAGAAATTCGCCCCGTACTGTCTGACTTGGCCGGTGACGACGTCGCCGTCCTCTTACGCGAAGCCCTCCAACGATTAGCCCGGGCATAAGGAACAGCATGCGCGAAGAACTCCTCTCCCCAGACCAAGAACCACAAGAAAGAGAAGTAGAAGTCGGCCTGCGACCTCGCAGCCTCGACGAATTTGTGGGACAAAGCGAACTCAAGGGCCACCTTCGGGTCATGCTGGCCGCCGCCCGAGAACGCCAACAACCCGCCGACCACTTTCTCTTTGCCGGCCCTCCCGGACTGGGAAAAACCACCCTGGCCCACATCGTGGCCACCGAAATGAACGCCGAACTTCACATCACCTCCGGCCCCGCCCTAGAACGCGCCGGCGACCTAGCGGCCATCTTGACCAAACTCGAACCCGGCGACGTGCTGTTCATCGACGAAATCCACCGGCTCAGCCGAGCCGTTGAAGAAGTGCTTTACCCCGCCATGGAAGACTTCGAACTCGACATAATTTTAGGAAAAGGCCCCGCCGCCCGATCCATACGACTCGAACTTCCCCGCTTCACTCTGGTAGGAGCCACCACCCGTACCGGGCTCATCACCGGACCCCTACGCGACCGCTTCGGCCTCACGGCACGCCTCGAGTACTACGAACCCGAAGACCTGCAATCCATAGTCGAACGAGCAGCCGGCATTCTCGGAGTCAGCATCGACGCAAAAGGAGCAAAAGAAATCGCCCACCGCTCCCGAGGCACCCCCCGCATCGGCAACCGACTCTTGCGTCAAGTACGCGACTTCGCCCAAATAGAACGACCCCAAAGCAAAGGGGTTATTGATGCGGCAATCGCCCACGACGGCCTTGCTTTCTTCGGCGTTGATGAACGAGGACTCGACAAACCCACCCGAGCCATTCTGACCGCCCTCTGCAGCAGTTTCGGTGGAGGACCAGTAGGGCTCAAAACACTGGCCATAAGCGTCAGCGAACCCGACGACACCGTAGAAGACGTCTACGAACCCTTTTTGATTCAACAAGGCCTCTTGCTACGCACCCCCAAAGGCCGCGTCGCTACCCCCGCCGCCTTCGCCCACCTGGGCCTCCCCCCGCCAACCGGCGGAGGGTCTACGCTCTTTAGCGACTAGCAGCGTCTGGCCTGCCTAGGCTAAACAACCCATGGGCCCCGACGATTACGCATACCCCCTGCCCGAGGCAGCAATAGCGCAACAACCTCTCGCCGACCGCACTGCGGCCCGACTCCTGGTAGACCTCGGCCACGGGCCCACCCACCACCAAGTTAGCGACCTGCCACAATTCTTAGGCCCCGGAGACCTCCTAGTGGTCAACAACACTCGGGTAGTACCCGCCCGTCTGAAACTCAAAAAAGACAGCGGGGGAGCGGTCGAAGTATTGCTCCTCGAACAACACCAAGAAACCCAATGGGAAGCACTGGTCAAGCCCAGTCGACGGGTAGCCCCCGGCACCGTGTTGCACGCCGGGTCCGGCTTAACGGTAACGGTAGGCGAAGATCTCGGCCAAGGACGCCGCCAAGTCACCCTCGACGCCCCCCAAGGGGTTATGGCCGCCCTCAACAAATACGGCGAAATGCCGCTCCCGCCCTACCTCAACACCGTGCTCGAAGAACCCGACCGCTACCAAACGGTGTACGCCGACCGGCCAGCCTCCGCCGCCGCCCCCACCGCCGGGCTACACCTCACCAAAGAACTCCTCAACCAATGTAAAAAAGCCGGCGCCCAAATAGAAGAACTCGAACTCGTCGTGGGCCTCGACACCTTTCGCCCTGTCATGGTGGACAACCTCGACGACCACCACATGCACTCCGAAGCCTTCGCCGTACCCGAAAAAACCCTCGACGCTTGCCGCCAAGCCCGCCGAGTAATCGCCGTCGGCACCACCACCGTACGCGCTTTAGAATCCGCAGCCCGCCAAGGAAACACCGGCCGCACTGAACTTTTCATACGGCACCCCTTTGATTTTCAAATCGTTGACCTCATGTTGACCAACTACCACCTGCCGCAGTCCACCCTGCTGGTAATGCTCGAAGCATTCATCGGACCAAAATGGCGCAACCTCTATGAATTAGCCTTAGACCAGAACTACCGGTTCTTATCCTTCGGCGATGCCATGCTGGTAGCGAAAAGCCAAGGAGAAAACACCAAGTGAAAGCCGAATTCACCACCAAAGCCACCGACCAAGGGGCCCGCACCGGCCAAGTAAACGTCGCCGGAGGGACCTTCGCCACCCCCTGCTTCATGCCCGTAGGAACCCGAGGAGCCGTACGCCACCTTTCTTCCAAAGACCTCAACGACCTGGGCGCCGAAGTCGTACTTGGCAACACCTACCACCTCATGTTGCGCCCCGGAGCCGACATCGTGCGCCAACACGGCGGCCTAGCCGGTTTCGCCGCCTGGGACGGTCTCACCCTCACCGACTCCGGCGGGTACCAAATATTTTCCCTCAAACCCAAAGTCAACGACGACGGGGCCACCTTTCGTTCCACCTACGACGGCTCCACCCACCAACTCACCCCCGAAACAGCAGCCAACATCCAAGCCGACCTGGGAGCCGACATACAAATGGTGCTCGACGTTTGCCCCGCCCTGCCCGCCACCGACCGCACCCTGCAAGAGGCCGTAGACCGCACAGCAAAATGGGCGCAACGAGGACGAAACGAGTTCCTCAACCACCCCGACGCCCAACAACGCCAAAGCCAATTCGGCATCGTGCAAGGTGGCACCAACCAAGCCCTACGCATCGAAAGCACCGAACGCACCCTGGAAGTCGGTTTCGATGGTTACGCCGTAGGAGGTCTCAGCGTCGGCGAAGGCCGCAACGAAATGCTCGACCCTCTGTCTGCAGTCACCGAAATGCTGCCCTCCGACCAGCCCCGCTACTTCATGGGATTAGGCGACCCTGCCGGCCTCGTAGAAGTAGTCGGACGAGGCATCGACATGTTCGACTGCGTGCTACCCACCCGCCACGCTCGACACGGCACAGTGCTCACTACCGCCGGAAAATTCAACCTCCGTAACGCCCGCTTCGCCACCGACCAACTGCCCCTCGACCCCGAATTCCCGGCCAGCCCCGCCGCAAACTGGAGCCGGGCCTACCTGAGGCATTTGCTCATGACCGACGAACCCACCGGACGCCGACTCCTCACCCTGCACAACTTGGCCTGGCTTCTGGACTTTGTCGACCGCCTCCGGGAATCCATAAACCACGGACAATTCAATAACTTCCGAAAAGAAACCCTCGAAGTTTGGGGTTAAGGAATAATCGGGGAGAACGCTCGCTTGCGGCGTAGGCTTTACCGGTCCGCAAATAAGTCAACGCAGAGGATCCCTCATGGAGTTTCTACCCCTCATAGCCATCTTCGCCATCATGTATTTTCTCATGATCCGGCCCCAACAAAAAAAGATGCGCCAACAACGCTCGCTCGTTGATTCGCTTAAAACAGGCGACGAAGTTGTGCTTAACTCCGGCATATTCGGGGTCATCAGTGAAGTAGACGGCGATGTTGTCTGGCTCGAGGTAGCCGGCGACCTTGAACTCAAGGTGTTACGTGGAGCAGTAGAAGGCCGCTTCAACGACGACACAAACGACGACGATGCTGAAGAAGAGCCAGAAGTCGACCTCGAAGACGACTCACCAATCGAAAGCTAACCGTTTCCGCTATGCCCTCACGCCAACGCCTCTACCTCATTGGGATACTGCTGCTCTCCGTAGCCTCGCTTTCGCTCACCATGTGGTGGGGAAACGAACCCCTCCTCGGACTCGACCTACAAGGAGGAGTCTCGGTGCGCCTCACCGCAGTAGGCGAAGCTGACGAAGAAATGTTGGACCAAGCAGTAGAAGTAATTCGAGCCCGCGTTGACGGCCTCGGCGTAGCCGAACCAGAAATCTCCCGCACCGCCACCGGAGTCATGGTTTCCCTCCCCGGCGTAGACGACCAAACCCGGGCCTTAGAACTGGTCGGCACCACCGCCGAACTCCGCTTTCGCCCGGTCTGCGAAACCCTGCCCGCCGTGGGCGAACAAGCGCCCGTACTCGCCCAAGGCGACCCCGGAGACGCCCCCGCCTCCTGCTGGCCACTACTGGCTGGCGAAGTGATCCCCGCCACCGGAGCAAACGGGTTAACCGCCCACGAAGACGATCACGCACCAGACTTTGTCGTCCTCACCGACGAACTCATGCCCGGAGAAACAATCACCCGACGCCTCGTACTGGGCCCCACCATCCTCACCGGTGACGGACTAAGCGATGCCGACGCCAACTTTGTTGACTTCGCCTGGCAAGTAAGCCTCACCATGAAAGAAGGCGCATCAGGCATCGACGCCTTCAACGCCATCGCCGCCGAATGCTTCGCCGGTACCGCCTACTGCCCCGTACAAAGCGGTTACGGAAACGGCCAAGTAGCGCTGGTGCTCGACGGCCAAGTCATAACCGCCCCCCAAATACGCGCCACCTCGTTTCAACGCGACGCCATCTTGATCTCCGGCTCGTTCGACAAACAAAGCGCCGAAGACGCGGCCCTCGCTCTGCGCTACGGAGCCCTACCCATAGAACTGGTAGCCGAAAACACCCAACTCGTATCAGCCACCATTGGCGAAGACGCACTCAAAGCAGGCATCATCGCCGGCCTCGTCGGGTTAGCCGCCGTGGCCCTATTCATCGTGGCCTACTACCGCATATTAGGGTTAGTGGCCTTAGCCAGCCTGGCTATCTCTGGGTCACTGTTGTGGGCCATAATCGCTCACCTGGGCACCCAATCAGGCCTGGCCCTCACCCTGGCCGGAGTAACCGGCATCGTCGTGGCTATCGGCGTATCAGTGGACTCCAACGTGGTCTATTTCGAACACCTAAAAGAAGACATACGCGACGGCCGCACCGCCCGATCATCAGTAGAGCGAGCATTCAAAATCGCCTTCTCCACCATCATCAAAGCCAACACCGCGTCACTCATCGGCGCCGGGTTGCTCTGGTGGCTCACCGTAGGCGCCGTACGCGGCTTCGCCCTCTACCTTGGCCTCGCCACCATCTTGGACCTGGTAGCCACCAAATTCTTTATGGGCCCCATGATCGACCTCCTGGCCCGCAGTTCATGGTTCAAACACCACCCCCTCCGCTTCGGACTGCCAGCCGACGGAGCAGTAAAAACCATCGGAGAAGCAAAATAATGCGCACCCTCAAGCTTCTATACGCCGGCGAAGCCCCCATGGACTACCCCCGCTGGTGGCGCCGAGCAATCATAGTATCGGCCGCCGCCGTACTCATCAGCCTCGGCTCAATAGTCCTACAAGGCCTCAACCTCGGCATCGACTTCGAAGGCGGCACCTCATTCGAAGTCCGAGCCCCCGGAGCATCAGTGGCCGACGCACGAGAAGCCATGGCCAATTACAACGGCGATGAAGCCCGCATCCAAACCGTTGACGACCAAGTCATACGAATTCGCTCCGAAGTAACCGACCCCGCGCTGGCCGCCGAAATTCGCGACCATCTCAACACCGACCTGGGAGCGGTAGAAACCTTCGAACAAGTCGGACCAACCTGGGGCAGCGAAGTCACCAGCAAAGCACTACGCGCCCTCATCACCTTCTTCATCGTGGTCGCCCTCTATATAACTATTCGCCTGGAATGGAAAATGGCCTTCGGCGCACTCGTGGCAGTAGGCCACGACATTCTGGTCAGCATCGGGGTGTACTCGCTTTTCCAACTTGAAGTAACCCCCGCCACGGTCATCGCCTTTTTAACCATCATGGGCTACTCGCTCTACGACACCATCGTGGTCTACGACAAAGTACGAGAAATCATAGGCCGCCTCGGCGCAACCGAACGCTACCGCTACGCCGAACTCATGAACCTCGCCCTCAACCGGGTCACCATGCGATCAATCAACACCAGCATCACCTCAGCACTACCAGTCGTTTCGCTCCTGATTGTCGGATCATGGCTGCTGGGAGCCACCAGCCTGCAAGAATTTGCCGTAGCGCTGCTGGTAGGAATCATCGTTGGTTCATACTCGTCGCTTTTCCTCGCCTCATCGCTCGTCGCAGCACTAAAAAGTCGCGAACCCCGCTGGCAACAAATAGACACAAAACTCAACCAAAAAGGGTTAACCAGCGAAGAAACCCGCAGCATCGACCGGCGAGACGCAGCATTACCCGACCCACGAGCCACCGACCGCTCCGCCGGGCCAGCCCGCAGCAAACCCGTCGCCACAATGCGCCCCGCCAACGGGGTGCCACCACGACCCCGCAAAAAACGCCGCAACTAAACCAACCCCCGAGCCTCACCGGAGGTACCGTGGTGCTATGGAAGCGCTAAGGCAAGGAACCCCTGCATGGTGACCGTGCAACGCGTGCTGCCGTGGCGTCGCCGCCCGAAATCGGCCGTAGAAGAAACCTCGGCGCTACTAACCGCCTTTGCCGAGCGGCACCCGCGCCAAAGCACCGACCTTATAGAACGGGCCTACCAAGTTGCCTTAGCCGCCCACGAAGGCCAAACCAGAAAATCTGGCGAACCCTACATTCACCACCCCATGGCCGTAGCCACCATCGTGGCCCGCCAAGGACTCGACGACGCAACCATCGCCGCCGCATTACTGCACGACGCAGTAGAAGACACCAACGTCGAACTCGCAGACCTCGAAACAGCATTCGGCTCCGACGTTGCCCTCATCGTTGACGGCGTCACCAAACTCGAACGCCTCCACTTTGATTCAAAAGAAGACCAGCAAGCAGCCAGCATGCGCAAAATGCTGGTGGCCCTCGCCAAAGACCTTCGAGTGCTCATCATCAAACTGGCCGACCGTCTCCACAACATGCGCACCCTGGCCGCGTTACCAGAGTTCAAACAACAACGCACCGCACGAGAAACACTAGATATTTACGCTCCGTTAGCGCACCGCTTAGGCATGGAAGAAGTCAAGGTGCAACTCGAAGACTTAGCTTTGGCAACCCTGCACCCCAAGCGGTACAGCCAGATAGATCAAATGGTTTTCGAACGGGCACCCGAACGAGACCTCTACCTCACCCAAATGATTAGTGAAGTCGAAAGCCGTCTCAAAGAACTCGGCATCCAAGCCGAGGTAAATGGCCGGCCAAAACACATGTGGAGCATCTACGAAAAAATGATTGTCAGAGGCCGCTCCTTTGACGAAATCCACGACCTGGTAGGTATTCGAGTCATCGTAGAAAACGTACGCGACTGCTACGCCGCTTTGGGGTCAATTCACGCCGTATGGAAACCAGTACAAGGCCGTTTCAAAGACTACGTAGCCATGCCAAAGTTCAACCTCTACCAATCGCTGCACACCACCGTGGTAGGGCCACAAGGCAAACAAGTTGAATTTCAGGTGCGGACCTTTGACATGCATCACCGAGCCGAACACGGAGTAGCCGCTCACTGGGACTACAAGAGCACCACCCCCAGCGACGAAATGGCCTGGCTGAGCCGCATCGTGGAATGGCAAGAAGAAACCACCGACCCCGGTGCTTTCATGGCCAACCTCAAAACCGATCTCGAACAAGACGAAATATTTATTTTCACCCCCCAAGGGCGAGTAATCACCCTACCTAGCGGAGCAACTCCCGTAGATTTCGCCTACTCCGTGCACACCGAAATCGGACACGCCTGCGTCGGGGCTCGAATAGATGGCCGCCTGATGCCCCTAGAAAGCAAATTGGTTTCCGGGTCCACCGTGGAAATCGTCACCTCCAAACAAGACGAAGCCGGCCCCTCACGCGACTGGCTGAAATTTGTAGCCAGCCACCGGGCCGAAAACAAAATCAAACACTGGTTCTCACGAGAACGCCGCGCCGAAGCCATAGAACGCGGCCATGACACTTTGGTAGATGAACTCCGCCGCAACCGACTACCCATAAAACCCACTTTAGAAAGCACCGAACTGGCAGAAGCCGCCGCCGCCATGAACTACCTCGATGCGGAAGCCCTTTACGCAGCAATCGGCGAAGGGCATGTGTCGGCAAAATCTTTAGTGCATCAAATCAACCAGGCGCAAAACGACGAATCAGATCAAGCGGCCAACCTCCCCATAACGTCTCTACGGGCCCGGCCGAGCCGCAAAGAAGGCGACTCGGTCGGTGTGCACGTTGAAGGCCTCGACGATCTGATGGTGCGCCTCTCCCGCTGCTGCACCCCAGTGCCACCCGACGAAATCATGGGGTTTGTTACCCGCGGCCGCGGAGTCACCGTGCACCGCACCGACTGCGCCAATGCGGTGTCGTTATCGGCAGACCAGCCGGACCGATTGATTGACGTGGAGTGGGACCAGCAAAGCGTGGCTTCATTTATTGCCACCGTAGAAGTAAAAGCTTTGGATCGACCATTGTTGCTGCGAGACATCGTCAACGTGCTGGCCGACCACCAAATCAACGTGGTGGGCACCTCAACGGTGACCAGCGAAACAGACCGAGTAGCCCGCTTAAAGTTCGAATTCGAACTCGGAGACCCCGCCCATTTGGACCCACTCATTCGCATTTTGCGCAACATTGACTCGGTATACGACGTCTACCGAGTAGTGCCCGGCCAAACCACCAACTCGTAACCTGCTTACCTGGGGTCAGACCCGAGGTAAGCAGGTTGAAGTAAACACCCGTGGGGCGGGTGCCGGACGGGTAGCCTTACTTCGTGGCTTCTCCGACTTTTCGTGCCCCCAAAGGCACCCGTGACATCATGTGGCCCGACGCCGCCCGCTGGCGAGCGTTAGGCCAAGTATTTGCCCAAACCGTAGAAGAAGCTGGCTACACCCAAGTCATCCCACCCATGTTCGAAAACATCGAAGTCTTCAAACGCCTCGGCGACGCCACCGACGTGGTCAGCAAAGAAATGTACGACTTCGAAGACAAAGGCGGCCGCCACATGGCCCTGCGCCCCGAACAAACCGCCTCCATCGTGCGAGCCTTCGTGGAACACCGGCCCCTCACCCCTTGGAAAGCCTGGTACAGCGGACCCAATTTTCGCTACGAACGAGCCCAAAAAGGCCGCTACCGCCAATTCGATCAAGTAGGAATCGAAGCCCTCGGCCCCGAAGACCCCCACCTTGACGTAGAAGTCATCGCCCTCGCCTGGCGCTTCTACCAGCGCTTAGGGCTCCGCCAAATCACCCTCATGCTCAACTCCTTAGGCAGCGGCGACGATCGAGAACGATTCATCGAAGCCCTCCAAGCCCACTTCGCCACCCACCAAAACGAACTCAGCGAAGCATCCCGCACCACCCTGGCCGTCAACCCGCTACGCGTGCTGGACTCCAAACGTGAACAAGACCAATCCATCATCAACAGCGCACCAAAAATGCTGGACTTCCTCTCACCAGAAGCCGTCGAACATTTTGAAAAAGTACAACAAGGCCTCGACGCCCTTGGCATCCCCTACACCCTGAACCCCCGCCTGGTACGGGGCTTGGACTACTACGTCCGCACCACCTTCGAATTCATCTCCGACGCCTTCGACGCCGCCCAAAACGCCGTCGGCGGGGGAGGACGCTACGACGGGCTCGCCGAAAGCCTCGGCGGCCCCGCCACCCCCGGCGTCGGATTCGCCCTCGGCGTAGACCGCACCCTGTTGGCCTGCGACGCCGAAGAAACCTTCCCCGGCCCCACCAACGTGGTCGACATCTTCGTCATAGACACCACCGGAGGACAAGCCGCCCTGGCCCTCACCGCAGCCCTCCACCAAGAAGGCCACCGCGCCGACCGATCCTGGGACAACCGTTCCATGAAAGCCCAAATGAAAGCCGCCGACCGCAGCGGCGCCCAAATTGCTTTAATAATCGGTGAAGAAGAAGCAGTATCCGATACCGTCACCGTGCGTGACCTACGAGGTCAAAGCGGACAAACCACCGTCCCCCGCACCCAAGTAAACGAAACCCTCCGAAAGATGATGCGTTGACCACCAACTCTCAGCCCGACTACTCCACTTCCATGCGCACCGACCGGTGCGGCGACCTGCGGCTCGAAGACCAAGGCCGCACCGTAACCCTCTGCGGGTGGGTAGGCCGACGCCGCGAACACGGCGAACACCTAGCCTTTGTCGACCTACGTGACCGCAGCGGAATAATCCAAGTAGTAGTTGACGGTGCCGCCGACCTGCGTTCCGAATACGTCATCCAAGTAGAAGGCACAGTACGCCAACGCCCCAACGACACCGCAAACGCCTCCCTAGCCACCGGCGACATAGAAATAGATGCCCAAAAAGTCACCGTGCTCTCCGCCGCCGAACCCCCACCTTTTCCTCTCGACGACCGCACCGACATTGACGAAACCCTGCGCCTGCGCCACCGCTACGTCGACCTGCGTCGGGCCCGCATGCAACGCAACCTGGCCGTACGAGCCCAAGTCAACAGCGCCGTACGCACCGCCATGGAAGAACAAGGCTTCATCGAAGTCGAAACTCCCATGCTCATCGCCAGCACCCCCGAAGGCGCCCGCGACTTCGTGGTGCCCTCACGCAAAGAACCAGGCTCGTTCTACGCCTTACCCCAAAGCCCGCAACTCTTCAAACAACTCTGCATGATCGGTGGCGTCGACCGCTACTACCAAATCGCCCGCTGCCTCCGCGACGAAGACCTCCGCGCCGACCGCCAGTTTGAATTCATGCAACTCGACGCCGAAGCTAGTTTCGTAAACCAAGAAGACGTGCTGGCCTTCATCTCTCACACCGTGGCCTCAGCCACCGAAGCAGTAACCGGCCAACGCCCCGGAGAAATCCCACAAATCTCTTGGCTAGAGGCCCAAGAACGCTTCGGTAGCGACAAACCCGACACCCGCTTCGGCATGGAACTGGTAGAACTCACCGAAGTATTCGCCGGCACAGAATTCCGGGCCTTCCAAGCCGACTGCATTAAAGGCATCCGCATCCCCGGCGGAGCAGACCTGTCACGCAACCGTCTCGACGACCTGACCGAACAATGCAAACAATGGGGAGCCAAAGGCTTGGTTTGGATGCGCGTTGAAGCCGACGCTCTCAACTCACCAGTGGCCAAGTTCCTCACCGACAACGAACAAAGCGCTCTACGCCAAACCATGGAAGCCCAAGAAGGCGACCTGCTATTCTTGGTAGCCGACGAACGCCCCGCCGTGCGCCACATTCTGGGCTTGTTACGCATTGAAATGGGCCGCCCCCCAGTAACCGAAGGCGGGCTGAACTTTCTTTGGGTGGTGGACTTCCCCCTCTTCGAAGGCATCGACGAAGCCGGTAACCCCCAACCCGCACACCACCCCTTCACCATGCCCCACGAAGAAGACCTCGAACTCTTAGCCTCCGGCGACCTGCTCAACATACGCTCCCAGGCCTACGACCTCGTGCTCAACGGCTGGGAACTCGGCTCAGGCAGCGTGCGAATTCACCGCGGTGAAATCCAACAACAAATATTTTCTCTGCTAGGCATCAGCCCCGAAGAAGCCCAAGAAAAGTTCGGCTTCCTGCTCGACGCCTTCCGCTACGGCGCCCCACCCCACGCCGGGTTCGCCTTCGGCATGGACCGGCTCATTGCCATTTTGGCCGGCGAAGAAAACATACGTGAAGTCATCGCCTACCCCAAAACACAATCAGGCGCCGATCCCTTGACCTCCGCCCCGAACCCCATCGACGACCGACACCTCGAAGAACTCGGCCTACGGGTTCTTCCCCCACGGCAATAAGGCACAGGTGGCCGAGGACCTCTTTAGCGCAGCGGCCACCGACCGACTGGCTCAACGCTCACCCCTGGCAGCCCGCCTCCGCCCCACCCGTCTTGACCAGGTAGTAGGCCAAGACCACCTGGTAGGCCCCGGAAGCCCCCTGCGTTGCCTCATCGAAGCCGACCAACTCTCCTCAGTAATCCTGTGGGGGCCACCGGGCACCGGAAAAACCAGCCTGGCCCGCCTCATCGCCCGAGTAACCACCAAAGAATTCGTTGAACTCTCTGCCGTCAATGCTTCGGTAAAAGACGTACGTCAAACGACCGCCGCCGCTCAAGCCCGGTTAGGTGAACGAGGAACCGGCACCATTTTGTTCCTCGACGAAGTACACCGCTTCAGCAAATCACAACAAGACGCCTTGCTGCCCTCCGTGGAATCCGGGCTCTTAGTGCTCATCGGCGCCACCACCGAAAACCCGTTTTTTGAAGTCAACCCACCGCTGCTTTCTCGATCCACCCTGTTTCGCCTAGAGCTTCTCACCCCAGAAGCGGTACGCACCCTGCTCGAACGCGGCCTACAAGCCGAAGAAACCACCGCCACCGACGAAGCCCTCGACTTGCTAGCCGACCGAGCCTCCGGCGATGGACGCCACGCCCTAACCAGCCTCGAAGTGGCCTCCGCCCTGGCCCACGGGCGACAAAGCGAACAAATAGAACTCGTAGACGCCGAAGCAGCCTTAGGCACCAAAGCCCTGCGCTACGGCCGAGACGCCCACTACGACGTCATCAGCGCCTTTATAAAAAGCATCCGCGGTTCCGACGCCGACGCCGGCCTGTACTGGCTGGCTCGCATGCTCGAAGCCGGTGAAGACGCCCGATTTGTGGCCCGACGGTTAGTTATTTTGGCCAGCGAAGACGTAGGCATGGCCGACTCCAACGCCCTCACCGTGGCCATAGCCGCCGCCCGAGCCGTAGAATTCGTCGGCCTGCCAGAAGCCCAACTAAACTTGGCCCACGCAGTGGTGTACCTGGCCACGGCACCAAAATCCAATCGGATCACCTCAGCAATTTTTGCCGCCCGCAGCGATGCCCGCGCCGCCGGCACCGGCGAAGTACCCCTCCACCTAAGAGACGCCCACTACCAAGGCGCAGCCAGCCTGGGCCACGGCGACGGCTACCAGTACCCCCACAACGACCCCCGAGGATGGGTAGAACAAAACTACCGCCCGCCCGAAGTAGACGACCACACCTACTACGCTCCTTCTGACCACGGATTCGAAGAAGAAGTGGCCCGCCGCATGGCAAAAAACCAAACCCCCCCAAAAGAGGAAAACTAATGAGACGACGAGCACTCTGGCTAATAATGGGTTGGGCCGCCGGGCTTTCTTCATCAGTGTGGGTGCAACGCCGACTGCGACATGCCGTAGTCCGCTACACCCCAGAACACCTCCGCAACGACCTCACGGCCCGAGGCACCGACCTAGCCAACCGAGTACGCCGCTTCAGCAGCGAACTAAACGAAGCCTCTCAATCTAGCCGCCACGACCACCGAGCATCCAGCGCTAGCCAGCACCGACCACGGTCTCGCCAATAACCATCAAAAGGGCAGCAACCAGAACGGTAGACTCACCCAGACATGGCCGAACAACTCCTCACCGCCCAAGCGGTACGACAAGCATTCACCGACTTCTTTACTGAACGCGGGCATTCGCCAGAACCCTCAGCGAGCCTCATCCCGCACGACCCGACCCTGCTCTTTACCGTGGCCGGCATGGTGCCCTTCAAGGCTTACCTGACCGGCGAACAACCCGCCCCCTGGCCCCGAGCAGTCACCGTACAAAAGTGCGTTCGCGCCGGCGGAAAACACAACGACCTTGACGAAATCGGACGCACCAGCCGACACCTAACCTTTTTTGAAATGATGGGGAACTTTAGTTTCGGCGACTACTTCAAATCTGAAGCCTGCGCCTACGCCTGGGAATTTGTCACCGGCACCCTCGGCCTTGACCCAGAACGCCTCTGGGTCACCGTGCACATCAGCGACGACGACGCCGCAGCAATTTGGGAACATGAAATCGGGGTACCACCCGAACGCATCCAACGCCTCGACGAAGACAACTATTGGCGTATGGCCGACACCGGCCCCTGCGGCCCCTGCTCAGAAATATTTTGGGACAAAGGCCCCCAACACGGCGACGGCGGCGGCCCGGCCCACGGCGACGAAGACCGTTTTATTGAGATCTGGAACCTGGTGTTCATGCAATTCGAACAATACGAAGATGGCTCCCAAACCCCGCTACCCGCACCCTCCATCGACACCGGGGCCGGCCTAGAACGCATCTTGTCGGTACTGCAAAACGTAGATTCCGTATGGGAAACCGACGAATTCGCTCGCCTACTGGGCACCATCAGCCAACTCACCGGCAAAACACCCGGCACCGACCCGGCCACCGATGTTTCCATGCGCATTTTGGCCGACCACGCACGCTCCTCAACATTTTTGGTAAGCGACGGAGTGTTCCCCTCTAACGAAGACCGGGGCTACGTACTGCGCCGCATCGTCCGCCGCGCCGTTCGCCACGCCTGGCTACTCGGGGTAGAAGACCAAATAATGGGGCCTTTAGTAGACGCAGTCATAGAAGTAATGGGTGCCGACTACCCAGAAATTACTCAAAACCATGACTTTATTCGCGGTGTACTAGACCGAGAAGAAGAAGGTTTCCGCGAAACCCTGCGCTCCGGGTTAACTATTTTGGATACCGCCTTAGCGGAACTCACCGCAGGCCAGTCGCTCAGCGGCGAGGTCGCCTTCAAACTCCACGACACCTACGGGTTCCCCCTAGAGTTGACCGAAGAAATCACCGCCGAACGCTCTCTGGTTGTTGACCTTGAGGGTTTCGCCACCGCCATGAACCAACAAAAAAAGCGAGCCAAAGCAGCCCGTAAAGAAACCGGAACCTCAGCCGCCGCTGGCGACCTGCGTGCGGTAATCGACGCCCATGGGGTCACCGAATTCTGCGGACGAGACGAAAACACGGTGACCGCTCAAGTGCTTTACGCCGACCACGGGTTGGTCGTCTTAGACCGCACCCCTTTCTATGCTGAATCTGGCGGGCAAATAGGCGACACCGGCACCCTGACCGGCCCCCAAGGGGCACTCACGGTAACCAACACCACCCTGGCCCTCGATGGGTTACATACCCACCAAGTAGAACAAGACGAACCAGCCTTGGCTCCTGGTGACCAAGTAGAAGCAGCCATAGACGTAAACCGGCGTTCAGGCATTCGTCGCAACCACACTGCCACCCACCTTCTGCACTCCGCATTGCGGCGAGTCCTCGGCGACCACGTCAAACAACAAGGCTCCTCCGTGGGCCCCGACCGGTTACGTTTCGATTTCAGCCACTACGAAGCCCTCACTGCAGAAGAAACCACCGCCATCGAAGACCTTGTTAACACCGACGTGTTGAACAACCCCACCTGCAACAACTACGAAACCAGCAAAGAAGAAGCCGAAGCAGCAGGAGCCATAGCCTTCTTTGGCGACAAATACGGCGACCGGGTACGTGTGCTAGAAGCCGGCCCCCACTCCGTGGAGCTCTGCGGCGGAACCCACGTAAAGGCCCTCGGCGACATTGGGTCATTCAAAATAGTGAGTGAAAGTTCTATCGGATCAAACATTCGCCGTATCGAAGCAATCACCGGTGCCGCCCCCATAGAACGCCTCCGCCAAGCCGAAACCACCCTGGCCCAAACCGCCGACCTGATCGGCGTACCGGTAGACGACCTGCTCGACGGCGTAGAAAAACGTTTAGCCGAACACAAAACCACTCGCCAACAACTCGCCCAAGCCCGCAGCCAGCTGGCCTTAGGCCGAGCCGACGAATTAGCCGCCACCGCCCAAGACGGCCTAGTGGTGAGCCAAGTAGATGGCATAGACCGTGACGGATTGCGTGACCTGGCGGTAGCAATCAGCACCCAAGATGGCGTGAACGCTGTGGTCCTCGGAACAGCCCCCGAAGGTGGGGGAGCAGCCCTAGTAGCGGTAGTCGCCCCCCAAAGCGGACTAGATGCCGGAGTTTTGGTAGCCGAAGCAGCAAAAACAATCGGTGGCGGAGGACGCCCCAATGCCGAAATGACGGTCATCGGCGGGCGCAACCCAGAAAACCTCCCCCAAGCCTTAGAACAAGCCCGGGCCGCTGCCCAGGCGAGCTAACCAACTGTGCGGGCCCTCGGCCTGGACCTCGGCTCCCGACGCATCGGGGTAGCGGTAAGCGACAGCGGCGGCCGCCTGGCTACGCCCATAGAAACTGTGCAACGCACCAACGATCGCCCCAGCGAACACCGTGCCTTGGCGGCACTGGTTGCTGAATGGGAAGTAGAAATAGTGGTAGTTGGTGTGCCCTACTCGCTTGACGGAAGCATCGGACCCATGGCGCTGCTTATGTTAAAAGAAGCAAAACAGTTGGGTGCCACCCTTGGGGTGCCGGTGGAGACCTACGATGAACGTCTGACCACCGTCACCGCTGAGCGCTCCATGCGGGAGCAAGGACTCAAAGGAAAAGCCGGCCGCCAAGTTGTTGACCAAATAGCGGCCGCAGTCATGCTGCAGGCTTGGTTAGATAGTCAACAAAACCAGGAGGAACGTTGAGCGAGGAAGAGCAACCCGAAAAAGGGTTAGAGGAAAACAGCGCACGCCGCTCGTCGTCCGACCTTGCTTCATCGGGACGTTCCTCAGCCAGCATCGGCGCCAACCTGGCCGCTGAACAGAGCCCTCCCCGACTCGACCCCACCACCCAGGAAGTAGCGGTGGTGCCCGAAGAAGAAGCAGTAGCTGAAGAAATCGTGTGGAACCCCTCAGTTTTTTCTGAAACTGAAGACGACTCAATCTTTAGCGGCCGAGCCGATGCCAGCCCTGATGTGCGTTGGGTGCGCCACCGGCCACCCCTGGGCCCGCTCCCACGCTGGGGAATTGTGGCTTTCGTAGTCTTTTCTTCCCTCGGTTTCGCCTACCGAAAAGTCGACAACTGGGTCAACAGTTTGGTGTCCCCCCAAGCGCTTCCCGGCGAAGAAATTGACTTCGTTATCGAACCCGGTTGGTCAGCCAACGAAGTAGCCGTCAACCTGGGCAGCGTCGACATAATCGACGATTCGGCCATGTTTCGCCAATGGATGCGCTGCCACCCCACCTTGGCTTGGTTTATTGACTGCCCGGCCGACGTGGAGTACTCGTTTCAAGCCGGCGACTACGTACTACAAGAACATATGGGTTTCCAAGGGGTGGTCGACGCATTAAACGAAGGACCAATACCGCCGGAAGTTATTCGGGTAACCATCCCCGAAGGATTGACCATTAGTCAAACCATTACCCGACTCAAAGAACGCATGCCCACCTACAGCGAAGAGCAACTACAAGAAGCGTTCGTCAGTGACGTGGTGCGGTGGGAGCATTACCCCGAAGAGTTCAACCTGCCCTACTACGAGGGCATGTTTTTCCCCGACACCTACCAACTCGACGACGCCACCTTGACCAACGAACTCAGCCTGGTCAGCCGCATGCACAACCAGTTCCTCAACGTGGTGGCCGAACTAGATTTCGAAGAGCGGGCCGCCGAAGTCGGGCTCACCCCCTACGAGGCGCTGATAGTGGCTTCGCTTATTGAAGAAGAAGCCTTGCTCGACGTTGATCGAGGCAAAATTTCTCAAGTCATCCACAACCGTCTTGACCAAGGGTGGTCATTAGGGCTGGAATCCACCGTGCGTTACGCCGCCGGAAAAACCGCCGGACAAGACCTGGTAAGTGCCGACCTTTCCAGCGACTCCCCGTGGAACACCTGGATCGAACCCGGCCTCCCCATCACCCCAATTTCTGCCCCGGGACGCTCCTCGCTCGAAGCAGCAGTTAGCCCAGAAGACGGGCCTTGGATGTTTTTTGTTCGCACCGACGAAAACGATGTGTTAGGAGCCCACACCTTCGCCGTCACCGGAGAAGAATTCGCGACAGCCGTAGAAATATGCCGAGCCAAAGATTTGGGCTGTGGCTAACACCTTTGCTGCAGCGGCCCAAGGGTTGCCCGACGAGACCACCCTGGCGGCCGTCATCGGAAGCCCTATTGACCACTCGCTTTCGCCAACTTTGCTCAACGCAGCCTTCGCCGCTACTGGCTTGACCTGGCATTACGCCGCCGTTGAGGTGGCCCCCGGCGAAGCAGAACAAGCACTAAACGATATGCGCAGCGCCGGTTTGGGAGGGCTCTCGGTCACCATGCCCCACAAAACCTCAGTAGCCAACGTAGTTGACCGATGCACCGAAACCGCCACCCTGCTCAATGCAGTAAATTGTGTGGCCCCCCAAGGCCAAGAATTAGTAGGCCACAACACCGACGGCCAAGGCTTTTTGGGTGGCCTCGCCCACGACGCAAACTTTGGCGTGGCCGGATGCCGAGCAGTGGTACTGGGGGCCGGGGGAGCGGCCCGCGCCGTAGTTTTGGCCCTCGCCCAAGCCGGAGCAAGCTCGGTAACGGTCATCAACCGCACCGCAGAAAAAGCGCAAGAAACAGCGCAACTTGCTGGCCCGATTGGCCGTATCGGAGACCACCAATCTCTGGCTACCGCCGATTTAATTGTGAACGCCACCTCAGTCGGCATGCACGGCGGCCCCACCGGTATGCCCTGTGACCCAACGCTGCTCCACCCCGGGCAAGTAGCGATCGACTTGATCTACCACCCGTTGGTTACCCCCTGGATGGCGGCTCTAAAAAAACAAGGCATCGAAGCCCACAACGGGGTCTCCATGCTGCTGTTCCAAGCGGCCCGAGCATTTACCCTGTGGACCGACCAGCCTGCCCCTATAGAGGCCATGGAAAACGCAGTAACCGCTGCTTTGGAAGCCCGCTCCCACACTGCTCAGTGACCGCCCAAACTGTATTTAACGATTTAGCGTGGCTGTGGCTTATCGGCTGGCTCGTGGCGCTGTCTCTCGTGGACCTGCGCCAACACCGGCTACCCACCTCCATGGTGAGCCGCTTGGCCGCCGGACTAGTAGCGCTCCACGTGGCGGTGGTCTTAATCGAAGACCGGCCCGCCCCATTATTTTGGGCGCTCCTGGGCATGGTCGGCTTTGCCGGCTTCTTGTATCTCATCCACCGGCGAGCCCCCGAAGGCCTCGGCGGTGGCGACGTGCGCCTCGCCGGACCCCTGGGCTGGCAACTGGGTTGGGTCGCCGGGTCCGACATTTTTTTGGCGGTGGCCCTTACCCTCATAGTGGCCTGCGGAGGCGCCTTAATGCTTTTAGTGCTCCAACGCTCCGGCAAACGCTTCACCGGACCGGTCGCTTTTGGTCCCCCACTAGCTGCCGCCACATTATTAATTTCCGCTATCTGGAATTAATCCCCCGACCTAACCGGTGGTAGTCAGTAACCTAAGAACATGAACGCTCAACACCGCCCCCACCTGGCCCTCATCGGGTTAATGGGTGCCGGCAAATCAACGGTGGGAGCCGCCGTGGCGGCCCAAAGCAACCGTCGCCATATTGACCTCGACCGGTGGATACAAAACGACACCGGACGATCCATCGGCGTACTGTTTGCCGAAGGCGGAGAAGAATCTTTTCGCCAAGCCGAAACAGACACTTTGCAACGAGTGCTCCAAACCGAACAACCTTTAGTGCTGTCCACCGGGGGAGGGGTCTTAACCCGGGCAGAAAACCAGCAGATACTTAAAGAACGCACCCACGTGGTGTGGCTTCGTGCCACCCCAGAAACACTGGCCCAACGAGTAGGCGACGGCACCGGCCGCCCCCTGTTATCTCAAGGCGACCCTTTAACTGTTTTGCAAGAACTCGAACGCCAACGCCGGCCGGACTACCAAGCCGCCGCCGAGGCGATCATCGACACCGATGACCGCACGCTAAAATCCATTGTTGAAGAAATTATGGCCCTCGACCTCACCGGAGCAAGCCAATGATTCGTATCGAAGTACCCCTAAACAACGGCCGGGGTTACCCGGTTTTGGTAGGCCCCGGAGCAGCAAACGAGTTGGCTCAAGTAGTGCCAGACGCTGCGCAACGAGTAGCCATCATCACCCAAGAAGGCATCGGGGTGAACGTAGACCCCGGCCGAGAACACCGAGTTTTTTTGGTGCCCGACGGCGAACAAGCCAAAACCTTAAGCAACGTAGAAAACCTTTGCCGCTCGCTGGCCCAATGGGGACTCACCCGACAAGACTGCATCGTCGGAGTAGGCGGCGGCGTGGTCACCGACCTCGCCGGGTTCGCCGCAGCGTCATACCATCGAGGAACCCCCGTAATACACGTAGCCACCACCCTGCTGGGCCAAATAGACGCCGCCATTGGCGGAAAAACCGGCGTCAACCTGCCCGAAGGAAAAAACTTGGTCGGAGCCTTTTGGCAACCCACCGCCGTGCTGTGCGACACCGCTACCTTGGCCACCCTGCCGGCCGCCGAAATGCGCAGCGGACTCGGCGAAATGGCGAAATACCATTTCCTCGGTGGGCAAGACCTTGCCGGATTATCGTTCGACGAAAAAGTCGCCCGCTGCGGAGAAATAAAAGCCCAAGTAGTGGCCGAAGACGAACGAGAGTCCGGACGCCGAGCCATATTGAATTACGGCCACACCCTGGGCCACGCCTTAGAAACCACCGGACAATACGGGTTACGCCACGGAGAAGCGGTGGCCATCGGCTTGATCTTTGCCGCCCACCTGGCGGCCTCACTGGGGCGCATAAATCAACAACGAGTAGCCGAGCATTACCAAACAGTCGCCAGTTACGACCTCCACGTTGACCTGCCAGAAGGCACCGACCATCAAGAGCTGCTCGCCGTAATGAGACGCGACAAAAAAGCACTCAATGGTTTAACCTTCGCCCTCGACGGCCCCCAAGGGGTAGAAGTAGTGGCCGACATAAAACCACAAGATGTGCTCCAAACACTGAACCAAATGGAAGAAAAACGAGGAACCTCTCATGAGTGAACCAATTGTTTTGCTGCTCTCCGGCCCCAACCTCAACCTCTTGGGTCAACGCGACCCCGAGGTGTACGGCGCCGAAACACTCCAAGAGCATCAAGCCACCGCAGAAAAAGCCGCCGCCGCTCACGGCCTAACCCTCCAACACCAACAATCCAACCACGAAGGCGAACTGGTAGAAGCCATCCACGCCGCCCGAGGACGCTGTGCCGCCATTGTCATAAACCCTGGAGCGTTCACCCACTACGCCTGGGCCATCCACGATGCCCTGGCCACCTTCGAAGGCCCGATCATTGAACTACACCTCTCTAACCCCGCAGCCCGTGAACCATGGCGCCACACCTCGGTAGTGGCCCCCGTGGCTTCAGGCACGGTCGCCGGTTTTGGCGCCTTGGGTTACCGCCTTGCGCTAGACGCAACTGCCGCACTGCTCAAACAGTGACCCCGGCTCCCCTTAATCTGGCCCCTCTTGAACTGGCCGGCCGCCTCGACCGCTTGCGCCCTCTCATAGACCAAGCATCTTGCTCGGCCTTGCTGATCACCAACCTGACCAACATTCGCTACCTCACCGGGTTCACCGGCTCAGCGGGAGTGCTTTGGGTAGAGGAAAAAGAGGCCTGGCTAATTACCGACGGACGGTACCGCAGCCAAGCCGCCGCCGAAGTTGCCGCCACCGACACACAAAGAGAAATAACCAGCGATGGCGGAAAAGAAAAACTCATCGGTTTAGCTAAGAACCAAACCACCATTGGCCTTGAAGCAAACAACGTGACCTGGGCCGACCAACAAAACTATGTCAACTGGTTCGCCCCCACCGCGGTAACCCCCACCAGTGGCCTGGTAGAAGAACTCCGCAGCATCAAAGACCCCGGAGAAATCGACCGCATAGAAAACGCCGGCCACCTGGCCGACCAAGCGCTGGCCGCCGTGACCGACCTCATCACCCCCGGAGCCACCGAAAAAGAAATCGCCCAAACCCTCGAAAAAGAAATGATGGTCAGAGGCGCCGACGGAACAGCCTTCACCACCCTGGTGGCCAGCGGACCCAACAGCGCCCGCCCCCACGCCCAACCCACCGACCGTCAACTCGAAGAAGGCGACCTAGTTATTTGCGACTTCGGAGCGCAAATCGACGGTTACCGCTCCGACATGACACGCTCATTCCGGGTCGGCGGCACCGGCCAAGGCCCCAAAGCCGACCTCCTACAAGCAGTGTTGCAAGCCCAACAAGCCGGCCTCAACGCAGTAGCCAACGGGGTGCCACTTAAAGACATAGACGCCGCCTGTCGCAACAGTTTGCAAAAATCCGGCCTCGGCGACGCATTCATTCACGGCACCGGCCACGGCGTTGGCCTAGACATTCACGAAGCCCCCGCAGTGTCTTCACGCTCCACTGATAACCTGCGCACCGGTCAAGTTATTACCGTCGAACCAGGCGCCTACCTCGAAGAACTCGGAGGCGTGCGCTGGGAAGACACCCTGGTAGTAACCGAGACCGGACACCGGGCGCTCACCAAAGCACCCAAAACACTCTGACGGAGAAACCATGGCCACCATCACCACCAACGATCTAAAAAACGGTATGAGCCTCAACCTCGAAGGCTCCCTCGTGCAAGTCGTGGACTTCCAACACGTCAAACCCGGCAAAGGCCACGCCTTCGTACGCACCACCCTGCGCAACGTGCGCACCGGGTCCGTCGTCGACCGCACCTTCCGAGCCGGCGAAAAAGTTGAACGAGCCATTATCGATAAGCGAACCATGCAGTTCCTTTACCGAGAAGGCGAAGACTACGTATTCATGGACACCTCAACCTACGACCAACTCACCGTCACCCCAGAAACCCTCGGCGACTCCACCAACTACCTGACCGACACCAGCAAACCACAACTCATGATGTACGGCGAAGAAGTAGTAGGAGTAGAACTTCCCGCAGCAGTCGAACTAACCATCGCCGAAACCGAACCAGGGCTACAAGGCGACCGGGTGTCCGGAGCTCGAAAACCAGCCACCCTAGAAACCGGACTGGTCATCCAAGTGCCGCTTTTTGTTGAACCAAACGAAAAAGTAAAAGTAGACACCCGCACCGGCGAATACCTCAGCCGGGTCTAAAGCATGCCTGATCGATCCGGGACCGGTGTTGGTTCACGACGCGAAGACCGAGAAACCGCCTTAGGGATTCTCTACGCCGCCGAACACGCCGACCACGACCTCATCACAGAGTTAGAAAACCAAGCCCTCACCCCCGAAGCATTTACCGAAGACCTCGTTCGCGGGGTCGCCCAATACCAAGACGAAATAGATGAACTCATCAACCAATTCTCTCAAGGCTGGCACATCGACCGCATGCCCGCCGTCGACCGGTCACTGCTCCGCATGGCGGTCTACGAAATCACTCACCGGCCCGACGTGCCCACCCAAGCCATCCTCACCGAAGTAGTAGAACTGGCTAGCGACTACTCCACCGAAAAATCAAGCCGCTTCGTAAACGGGGTTATTTCAGGCATCGCCCAAGAAAAGCGCCGCGAAAGCTAACAGTTGCCGCGTTTAGTCGCCGTTCTTGCTAGAGTTTGTTTTCGACCGTGAAGTGAGTTCAGAGAGGCTCACACGGACGAATGGAGCATCAAGTGGCAAAAAGAGAACGAGGACAAACGCCCCCCTTTGGGGGCGTTTTTGTTGCCCACGCACGAATATTGGGCGCCGAAGACATGGCCCGGGCAGTCCGCCGTATGGCCCACGAAATTATTGAACGCAACCACGGCCTCAGCGACGTCGTGCTCATCGGTTTACAAACCGGCGGAGTTTTCGTCACCGAACAACTTGCCGAAGCCCTCGCAGAAATCGACGGCCAACGCCCCGCCACCGGCACCCTCGACGTGGCACTCCACCGCGATGACATTGGGTTGCGTCCTGTGGTGCCCGAAGCAATAACCGATATCACCATGAACCTCGACGGGAAAACAGTAGTACTGGTAGATGACGTATTGTTCACCGGCCGAACCATTCGCGCCGCCCTCGACGCCCTCGGCACCTTCGGCCGCCCCCAAGGAGTGCAACTCGCCGTCATGGTAGACCGCGGCCACCGCGAGCTACCGATACGCCCCGACTACGTCGGAAAAAACTTGCCCACCCGCCGCGACGAAGTAGTAGATGTGCACCAGCAAGGGGTCGACCTCGGGGCGGTAAAAAAATGAGCAACGCACTAGTAGACGGCAACTTGCTTGGCATTGAAGGCATGACCGCCACCGAGATCGAAGAAATACTCGACCTCACAGACATCTTCGCCGAAATCAGCCAGCGCCCCATTCCGAAAGTTCCGGCACTACGGGGCCAAACCATCGCCACCCTCTTTTTTGAAAACTCCACCCGAACCCGCCTCTCATTCGACACAGCGGCCCGCCGCTTATCGGCCGACACCATGACCTTCGGCGCAGGCTCATCCTCGCTAAGCAAAGGAGAAAGCCTGCGCGACACCGTCGAAGTCATCGAGGCCTACGGGGCCGACGCCCTCATCGTTCGCCACCCCATGGCCGGTACCGCCCAACGCATCGCCAACTGGACCGACGCCGTAGTAATAAACGCCGGCGATGGCTGCCACGAACACCCCACCCAAGCGCTGCTCGACGCCTATACCCTGCGCCAACACTGCGGGAACCTCACCGGACTGCGCATCGCCCTAGTAGGCGACATCGACCATTCGCGGGTGGCTCGATCAAACGTGCTGGCCTTCACCGCCCTCGGAGCAAAAGTAACTCTGGTGGCCCCAGCCACACTGCTGCCCTCATCGCTAACCGGGTGGCCAGTAGAAGTTTCGCACGACCTAAACGCCGTGCTTGAAGAAACCGATGTTTGCTACCTGCTTCGACTCCAACACGAACGCATTAGCGAAGGGCTCATCCCTTCCATTCGCGAATACGTAACCGATTTCGGCATGAATGAAAAACGAGCCAACCTGTTACCCAGCGAAGCAATAATATGCCACCCCGGCCCCACCAACCGCGGTGTAGAAATAGATGCAGTGGTAGCCGCCGACCCTCGAGCAGTCATCCTGGACCAAGTAGCCAACGGCGTATCGGTACGCATGGCTGTCTTATTCTTGTTGCTCGGCGCAGGACGAGACCTTATTGAAAGCCCAACGGCAGAAGGAAACAAATGAGCACGGTAATTCACGGCGGGACCATCATCGACGCTTCCGGCCAACAACAAGCCGACGTGTTAATCGGCGACGACGGACGCATCGAAGCAGTAGCGCAAAACCTTTCCGGCGACCACCACCTTGACGCCAGCGGTTGCATCGTGTCACCCGGGTTCGTCGACCTCCACAGCCATCTTCGGGAACCAGGACAAGAAGTTGCCGAAACCATTGAAACCGGCGCCCGAGGTGGCGCCCTCGGCGGCTACACCGCTCTGGTCACCATGCCCAACACCACCCCAACCACCGACTGCGCTGCGGTAGTAGAACAAATACGTACCCTCGGAAAAAACGCTCTCTGCGAAATAGTGCCCACCGCCGCTATGACCATCGACCGCCTCGGACAAGAAATGGCACCCCTCGGTGAACTGGTCGACCTCGGCATAGGCATCTTCACCGACGATGGCACCGGCCTCCAAGACCCTCGGCTAATGCGCCGCATCATGGAATACAGCACCGGGCTCAGCAAACGTCTGGGCCGACCGGTGATATTGGCCCAACACTGCGAAGTAGAAGCCCTCAGCAAAGGCGGCTACATGCACGAAGGAGAATGGTCAGCCAAACTGGGCATCGGCGGCCAGCCCGCCGAAGCCGAAGAACTCATGGTGGCCCGCGACATCGCCCTTATGCGCCTCACCGGAGCCCACATGCATTTTCAACACCTCTCCACAGCCGGCTCGGTAGAACTCGTACGAGCCGCCAAAGCAGAAGGGCTGCCGGTAACCGCCGAAGCAACCACCCACCACTTCAGCCTCACCGATGCGGCCTGCGCCACCTTTGACCCGGTGTTCAAAGTTCACCCCCCACTACGCACCGACTCAGACGTGACTGCCGTACGCCAAGGATTAGCCGACGGCACCATCGACGCCATCGCCACCGACCACGCCCCCCACACCGCACACGACAAAGAACACGCCTTCGACCTTGCCCCTCCCGGCATGTTGGGCCTAGAAACCGCATTTAGTGTGGCCCTCGAAGACTCTGGCCTCGACCTGCCAGATATTCTGGCCGTCATGTCCTGGCAACCTGCAATCATCGCCGGGCTCAACGACCACCAAGGAGTAAACGTACAACCAGGGGCCGCCGCCAACCTTTGCGTCATCGACCCCGACGCAACATGGACTGTTTCGGGCCAAGCCATGGCCAGTCGCAGCGCCAACACCCCCTACGAAGGACGGACGCTACGCGGCCGAATACGCCACACCATCTGCGCCGGCGAAGCAGTAGTGGTAGACGGCGAGGCACAACGATGAGCATCCAACCAACCCCCGCGCGCCTCGTACTATCCGACGGAATGGTCTTCACCGGAGAAGCAATCGGCGTCACCCCCAGCAACGGAATAACCACCGGCGAAGTGGTTTTTAACACGGTGATGGCCGGCTACCAAGAAGTAATAACCGACCCCTCCTACGCCGGACAAATCATCACCTTCACCTACCCGCATATCGGGAACTACGGGGTAAATGATCACGATGCCGAAGGCACCCAACCTGCTTGTGCCGGAGTTTTCGTACGAGAACTCACCCGCCGCCACAGCAACTGGCGAGCCACCGGAAGCTTGCAAGACCTCCTCGAACAATACGCCTTAGCCGGTTTGGCAGGCCTCGACACTCGCCGCCTAACCCGCTACCTCCGCGACCACGGCGCCATGCCCGCCGCCTTCGGCACCGCAGACCTTGACGACCTCCGAACAGCGGTAGCCAACGCACCCTCCACCGACGGTTTGGACCTGGTCTCTACTGTGACCTGCGCTCAGCCTTACCAAGTGGCCTCCACCGGAGGCTCCCGCCGCTTGGTGGCCTACGACTTCGGCATAAAAACCACCATCTTGCGGCAACTCTCCGCCCTGGGCGACGTGCTGGTCGTACCGGCCAGCACCAGCGCTGAAGAAGTGTTGGCCCACGAACCCGACGGAGTGTTCCTTTCCAACGGCCCCGGTGACCCCGAACCTTTAATAGAAATTCGCCACAACATTGAAGCCCTACTCGGCGACGTCCCCATCTTTGGCATCTGCTTAGGCCACCAACTACTGGCCGCCACCCTGGGCGCCGAAACCTACAAACTGCCCTTCGGCCACCACGGCGGAAATCACCCGGTAAAAAACTTAGCCACCGGTCAAGTAGAAATCACCAGCCAAAACCACAACTACTGCGTAGCTGACGGATCACTAAACAACGCCGAACTCACCCACATAAACCTCAACGACGAAACCGTAGAGGGCCTACGTTGCACAGACCTGCCCGCCTTCAGCGTGCAATACCACCCCGAAGCCGGCCCCGGCCCCCACGACAGTCGCTACCTCTTTAAGGATTTCGAAAAACTCATGGCTTCCGTAAACGGGAAAACTAACTAATGCCTCGCCGCAACGATATATCCAGCATCCTGATCATCGGGTCAGGGCCCATCGTGATCGGACAAGCCTGCGAGTTCGATTACTCCGGAACCCAAGCCTGCCAGGTGCTACGCCAAGAGGGCTACCGAGTAATTTTGGTGAACTCCAACCCAGCCACCATCATGACCGACCCCGGTTTCGCCGACGCCACCTACATAGAACCCCTGCGCCTCGACGTACTCACCCGCATAATTGAAAAAGAAAAACCCGACGCCCTGCTGCCCACCATGGGCGGCCAAACAGCCCTCAACCTGGCCATGGAACTCGTGGAAGCCGGGGTATTAGAAGACAACAATGTGGAACTCATCGGGGCCCGAGCCGAAGCCATCGCCACCGCAGAAGACCGGCAACTCTTTAAAGAAGCCATGATCGAAATTGGCCTCCAAGTGCCGGACTCTGGAGTAGCACACAACATGGAACAAGCCGAAAAAGTAATTGGTGAAATCGGCCTCCCGGTAGTTATCCGCCCCGCCTACATTTTGGGAGGGAAAGGCACCGGCATCGCCGCCACCCCCGAAGAATTCACCAAAGTGGCACAAAACGGCTTAGATGCCAGCCCCATAACCGAAATCTTGATCGAAAAATCCATCGCTGGATGGAAAGAATACGAGCTCGAAGTAATGCGTGACCACGCCGATAACTGCGTGGTGGTTTGTTCCATCGAAAACATTGACCCCATGGGGGTCCACACCGGCGACTCCATCACCGTGGCCCCCGCCCAAACCCTTAGCGATGTCGAATATCAAGAAATGCGTGACGCCTCGTTCGCCTGCCTCCGCCGAGTAGGCGTCGAAACCGGCGGCTCAAACGTGCAGTTCGCCGTCAACCCCGCCAACGGGCAACAAGTAGTCATCGAAATGAACCCTCGAGTCAGCCGTTCGTCGGCGCTGGCCTCAAAAGCAACCGGTTTTCCCATCGCCAAAATAGCGGCCCGCCTCGCCGTCGGTTACACCCTGGACGAAATACCCAACGACATCACCAAAAAAACACCAGCGGCCTTTGAACCATCCATCGACTATGTAGTAACCAAAATCCCTCGCTGGGCATTCGAAAAATTCCCCGGGGCCTCCGGCGTACTCGGAACAGCCATGCAATCAGTAGGGGAGGCCATGGCCATCGGACGAACCTTCCCCGAGTCACTACAAAAAGGCTTACGTTCGCTAGAAAACGGACGCTTGGGACTCAACGCTGACCCCGCTGAAGAAGCCTTAAACGACCTCGACGACGATGCACTACGGGCCGCAGCAAAAATCGCTACCCCGGGGCGAATTTTTCAACTGGAAGCTTTGCTACGGCGGGGCTACACCGTGGACCAAGTAAACGCCGACATCGCCGTAGACCCGTGGTTCCTCGACCAAATGTTGGCCATCACCGAAGAGCGTGCCCACCTGGAAACCCGCACCGCCCACGACCTCAGCGCCCCGGACTGGAAACGAGCCAAACAACTCGGCTTTTCTGACGCCCAACTGGCCTACCTCTGGAAAGACGACGAACTAACCGTACGAGCAGCCCGCCAAGCGGCTGGGGTGCACCCCACTTTTAAGACCGTAGACACCTGCGCCGCCGAATTCGCCGCCGACACCCCCTACCACTACTCAGCGTGGGAAGACGAAGACGAAGTGCGCCCCGCCGATCGCCCCAAAGTCATGATTTTAGGCTCTGGACCAAACCGCATCGGCCAAGGCATCGAGTTTGATTACTGCTGCGTCCACGCCAGCTACGCCCTCGGCGAAGCCGGTTACGAAACCATCATGGTGAACTGCAACCCCGAAACGGTGTCCACCGATTACGACACCAGCGACCGGTTGTATTTTGAGCCACTGACCTTCGAAGACGTGACCAACATTATTGAAGCCGAACAACCCGTCGGCATCATCGTGTCTCTCGGCGGCCAAACCCCGCTAAAACTGGCCGGAGAACTTCCTCAGGAACTCATCGCCGGCACCAGCCCACGCTCCATCGATCTAGCCGAAGACCGGGAACTCTGGAACGCTCTATGCGAAGAACTGGAAATACCCCAACCTCCCGGAGGCACAGCCGTTGACTTAGCCGGGGCACAAAAGATCGCCGACCAAGTGGGCTTCCCAGTCTTAGTACGACCTTCCTATGTTTTAGGTGGTCGAGCCATGGAAATCGTTTACGACCACCACCAACTCGAACGAGCCATGGACCAACTCTTAGCCTTCGGCAGTTTGGGCATCGAAGGTGGACTATCCGCAGAACGCCCAGTTCTGGTGGACCGGTTCTTAGAAGAAGCCACCGAAGTAGACGTGGACGCCATACGCGACAACACCGGGGCAGCCATAATCGGTGCCGTCATGGAACACGTGGAAGAAGCGGGAATACACAGCGGAGACAGCGCTTGCGTAATCCCACCGCCATACCTTTCTGACTCAGTAATCCAGCGCATTGAAAAAACCACCTTGCGCATTGCCGAAGCACTCGAAGTCTGTGGCCTCATCAACGTGCAGTTCGCCGTAAAAGGCGAAGAAATCTACGTGATCGAAGCCAACCCGCGGGCCTCTCGAACCGTGCCCTTCGTAGCCAAAGCCACCGGGGTGCCACTAGCCAAAGTAGCCAGCCGAGTCATGATGGGCGCCACCCTGGCCGAACTTCGTACCGAAGGACTCTTGGTGGACCGAATTGTTGGCGACCATATTTCAGTCAAAGAAGCCGTGCTGCCCTTTAACCGATTCCCCGAAGCCGACCCGGTTCTGGGACCCGAAATGCGTTCCACCGGAGAAGTCATGGGCATCGACCTCACCACCGGTTTAGCGTTCGCCAAATCGCAGATCGCCGCCGGGGGAGCGATGCCCGAAGAAGGCACCGTGTTCATGTCGCTGGCCGACCGAGACAAAGTCACCGGCTTAGAAGCAGCCCGCGGCCTGGTTGCTTTAGGGCTCGCCATCGTGGCCACCAAAGGCACCGCGGTATACCTTGAAGAACATGGAGTACCGGTAGCCGAAGTGGTAGCCAAACTCCACGAAGAAGGCACCGACGCCGTAGAACTCATTCGCTCAGGAGCAATCCAACTGGTGGTCAACAGCCCCCACGGACGCGGCCCCCGAGCCGACGGCGACCACATTCGTGGAGCAGCCGGCGCCCAAGGCATACCCCTGCTGACCACCGCTTCGGCCGCCGTGGCCGCCGCCCGAGGCCTCCACGACTGGCAGACCTACCCCCTCGCGGTACGCACCCTGCAGGAATACCACCAAGGCATAACTAAAGACCAAGCACTCGCAGAACCGGACAACGCATCGGCATGACGGTAAACCTCGCTACTCGCCTCGGCTCAGTGGAGTTACCCAACCCGGTAATGACCGCCTCGGGTACCGCCGGACAGAGCACCGAACTGGCGCGCCACCTGGACTTGGCGAGCCTTGGCGCCGTGGTCACCAAATCGCTGCACGTCAACCCATGGGCCGGAAACCCAGCCCCCCGAGTGCACGCCACCGCCTCCGGCATGATCAACAGCGTGGGGCTTCAAGGCCCCGGGGTGCAAGCCTGGCTCGACCAAGAACTTCCCGCCCTAGAAGCCATCGGCGCCCGAGTAGTGGCCAGCATTTGGGGGCGCACCGTAGAAGAATTCACCCAAGCAGCCCAAGCACTGGCCTCCGCCCCTCCAAGCGTGGTGGCGGTCGAGGTGAACGCTTCTTGTCCGAACCTAGAAGACCGCACCAACCTTTTTGCCCACTCCACCGAAGCCACCAGCGCCGTAGTGGCCGCCGCCGTAGTAGCCACCGGACGCCCCTGCTGGGCCAAACTCAGCCCCAATACCCCCCTGCTGCCCGATGTGGCCGACGCAGCAGCCCAAGCCGGCGCCCAAGCAGTCACCGTGGCCAACACACTGCTGGGTATGGCTATCGACCCCGAAACTCGACGACCCCGGTTAGGAGCAGGACGAGGGGGGTTGTCTGGCCCCGCCATACGCCCCATCGCCGTGCGAGCGGTCTACGACACTTTTGCCGCCCATCCCGACCTGCCTATAATCGGCGTCGGAGGTATCGCCACCGGGGAAGACGCCGTGGAGTTTCTTTTAGCCGGAGCCTCCGCCGTTCAAGTAGGGACCGCTACCTTTGCCAACCCCCGAGCCACCCAAAACGTTTTAAACGAACTCACCAAATGGTGTACCGCCCACAACGTCAACCATCTCAGCGAACTAATCGGAGCAGCCCATGACTGAAGAAGCACTCGACAACCTCGACCAAGGCGAAGTTCCCGCCGAAATACGCGCTCGTTTGGCTCTGGCCCTCGACATTGATGACGTGGTAGCAGCCCGACGTATGGCCAACGATCTCGACGAATTTTTTGGCACCATAAAAATTGGTTTAGAGCTTTACACCGCCGCCGGACCCGATGTGTTAGCAGGCTTTGTCACCAACGGCTGGGACGTTTTTGCCGACCTCAAATTGCACGACATTCCCACCACGGTAGAGCGAGCAGCCCGGGTAGTGGGGTCGCTCGGTGCGCGCTGGCTCACCGTGCATACCGCCGGAGGCGAAGCGATGCTCCGGGCCGCCGTAGAAGGTTTAGCAGCCGGATCAGCCGGGCTAGAAGGACCACCACCCGGTGTATTAGGGGTCACCGTGCTAACCAGTGACGAACTCAACGACCCGGACCTCTTAACCGAACGCACGGCACTGGCCGCCGCTACTGGCTGCGCCGGAATAATTTGCGCCGCCCCTGACTTGCCCCTGACCGCCCCCTGGGCTGAACAACTCACCCGGGTGGTTCCCGGTACCCGTTTACCAGGGGCCGACACCCATGACCAAACACGAGTCACCGACCCGCGCACAGCGCTAAACAACGGAGCCGACCTCTTAGTTATCGGGCGAGGGGTCACGGCAACCCCAGAACCCATCTTGGCGGCCGCAGAATTAGTAGGCCATCTTTTGGGGTGATTTCACTCGCTGGCCTTTTGGGACGCTAAAGTCCGTGCCATGGCAGGACTTCCTCAACTAACCGACGAACAACGACGAGCCGCTTTGGCCAAAGCCACCGAAGCTCGCCAAGCACGAGCCGAAATAAAAGAGCTTCTCAAAATGGGTTCGCTTACCTTTCCTGAACTGCTCGACCGGGCCGACAACGACCCGATCCTGGCCAAAATGAAAGTCAAAGCGGTGCTGCAGTCTTTACCTAAATTAGGAAAAGTGAAAGCAAAGCGCACCATGGAAGAAGTAGGGATCAGCGAAAGCCGTCGCTTACGAGGCTTAGGCAAACAACAACGAGCCGACCTGCTTGCTCGTTTTTCTTAACTGCGATGGCTGAGTCGGTGAAGGCTCCGTTGCTGGTTGTTCTCTCGGGGCCAGGAGGCGTCGGCAAAGGAACGCTAGCCACCGCACTTATCGCCGCCGACCCAAAGCTGACGCTCAGCCGTTCTTGGGCCACCCGGCCTCGCCGTAAAGATGACGTAGCGGACGCCTACGTGTTCGTTTCTGAACAAGACTTTTTGGCACACCGCAACCAGCAAGGCTTTCTGGAGTGGAACAAGTTTTTAGACCACTACTACGGAACCCCCGTGCCCGACCCGACGGCAAAACAAGATTTGTTGCTGGAAATCGATGTGGCCGGGGGGCGACAAGTGCTGGACCATCAACCCGACGCGCTCATGATTTTTGTTGAAGCGCCCAGCGAAGCAGAACAACGCCGCCGCTTATTGTCACGGGGCGACGACCCTACTCAAGCAGAAAAACGCATTGCCGAAGGGAAACGAGAGACCCAAGAAGCAAAAGATTTGGGATACTCCTTCATCACCAATGACCATTTAGCGCAAACGGTGACAGAAGTTAAAGGATTGATTAACGAAAAACGCGGCTAGAAGCAGGCCGAGAAGGGAGGGAACGATTGCCCTTTCTGGTACCGTTTACCCTCGTTCATGGTGCAAAACTGCGCCAACCATCAACGCACACTGAGGTATTCTTGTGAAGGGCCACGACACCCTAGTTAACCCTGAAATTGAAGGGCTTTTAGAGCGAGCAGACTCTAAATTTAAGTTGGTAGTGCTGAGCTCAAAACGAGCCCGTCAAATCAACGCTTACTTTGGTCAACTGGGTGAAGGTTTGGGTTCTACCATTCCTCCTCAAATTACCTCCACGGCCCGCAAGCCTCTCTCCATAGCTTTTGAAGAAATGGATGCCGACAAAATCATTTCGGTAGATGTGGTAGAAGAAGAAGAGCCCAGCGAAGAAGAACTGCTGGCCATCGCCGCTATGGAAGCAGAAGCAGCCGAAGAAGACGGCGAAGAAACTGCCGACCAAGACGGCGACCAGAGCGCCTAAAACTGGGCGACCGATGGGAACACTCGACGGTCGCCGTATCGTCCTTGGGGTCACCGGGGGCATAGCCGCTTACAAAGCGGTAGAAGTATGCCGCCGTCTCGTGGACGCAGGGGCGCACGTATCGCCCATCTTGACCAACGCAGCACAACGCTTCATTGGCAAAGCCACCTTCGATGCCCTGGCATCAGAAAAAGTACAAACCTCGCTTTGGGATGAAGAAAGCCCCATCCCACACACCTTGCTGGGACAAAACGCAGACCTGATCGTGGTTTGCCCGGCTACCGCTCGGTTGCTGGCCGATTACCGTATGGGTCGCTCGGCCGACCTCTTGACGGCCACCTTGTTGGCCACCCGAGCCCCCGTGATGGTTTGCCCGGCCATGCACACCGAAATGTGGGAACAGCCAGCAGTGCAAGAAAACGTAGCCATCTTGGCCCAACGCGGCGTAGAAATCGTCGCCCCCGAAAAAGGCCGACTAGCCGGAGGCGACAGCGGCGAAGGACGGCTGGCTGACCCAGTAAACATTTTGGCGACCGTTGAACGCTTGTTGGGGGCACAAACACCACAAAAAGATTTAGACGGATTACAGATTTTAGTAACCGCCGGCGGTACCCGCGAACCCATTTGCCCAGTGCGCTACTTGGGAAACCGATCCTCCGGAAAACAAGGCCACGCCATAGCAGCCCAAGCAGCGGCCCGAGGCGCCCAAGTGGTTTGTGTTACCACCGAAGCCGACCAAGCACCCCAGCACCCACAAATAACCGTGCAAGCAGTGGAAACGGCCGCCCAAATGGCGTCGGCCGTTTTTGAGGCCGCACCACAAAGCGATGTCGTGGTTATGGCCGCCGCCGTAGCGGACTTCACCCCGGTGGCGGTAGCCGAACAAAAAATAAAAAAGAGCACCGGAACCCCAGAAATTCTTCTCCAACCCACGGTAGACATATTGGCCACCTTGGGCGCCCAGCGACCCCCCAGCCAAGTACTGGTGGGTTTCGCCGCAGAAACAAGCGACCTAGTTGAAAACGCCGCCAAAAAACTTGCCGCCAAAGGCGTAGACTTGATGGTGGCCAACGATGTGGCCGCCGACCAAGTGGGGTTTGGCCACGACACCAATGCTGTAGTAATTTTAAGTGACGCCGAAAACAGCAAAAAAGTACCCTTGGCCAGCAAAACAGAAATCGCCAACGCAGTACTTGATGCGGCCCTAAAGACTTTTCACCAAAATTCAAAAAATTAAGAGGGCACCATGAACAAAAAATGGACGTTTACCTCGGAGTCCGTCTCCGAAGGGCATCCCGACAAAATGGCCGATCAAATTTCGGACACCATTTTGGATGCCATGTTGCAAGAAGACGCCGAAAGCCGAGTGGCCTGCGAAACCCTTATCACCACCGGACTGGTGGTGGTAGCCGGCGAAGTGACCTGCGACGGGTACGTAGACATCCCACGCTTAGTGCGCAACACCATAAAAGAAATCGGCTACGACCGTGAAGACTTCGGCTTTGACGGAGAAACCTGCGGGGTCATGGTGACCCTCGATGCCCAGTCACCCGACATTGCTCAAGGCATTGACAAATCTGAAGAAACCCGTACCGGAAGCACCCAAACCGACTTAGATAGCCAAGGGGCCGGCGACCAAGGAATGATGTTCGGGTACGCCTGCGATGAAACCGACGTACTGATGCCCCTGCCCATCCAACTAGCCCACCGCATGGCCGAAAAACACGCCGCAGTGCGCAAAGGCGGATCCATTCCGTACCTGCGCCCCGACGCCAAAACCCAAGTCACCTTCGAATACGAAGACGACCGCCCGGTGCGCTTGGCCACCGTGCTGGTCTCAACCCAGCATGACGCCGGCATCGACCGCGACAACATGATTCGCCCCGACCTCATTGAACAGGTCATCAAACCAGTAATCCCCGCACAATTTGCCGACGATGATTACGAGGTTTTCGTCAACCCCACCGGCAACTTTGTTATCGGCGGGCCAGTAGGCGACGCTGGGTTAACCGGGCGAAAAATTATTGTTGACACCTACGGCGGCATGGCTCGCCACGGTGGAGGTGCCTTCTCGGGGAAAGACCCCAGCAAAGTTGACCGCTCAGCGGCCTATGCCACCCGTTGGGTGGCAAAAAACTTGGTGGCCGCCGGCGCGGCACGCCGCTGCGAAGTGCAGGTGGCCTACGCCATCGGTATGGCCCGCCCGGTATCTATCTATGTAGAAACCTTTGGAACGGAAGCAGTGGACCCCGAAAAAATAGCGGCCTGCGTGAACGACATCTTCGACCTACGCCCCGCCGCCATTATTAGAGACCTCGATTTAAAACGGCCCATCTACAAGAAAACGGCAGCCTACGGCCACTTCGGGCGCCCAGAGTTCCCATGGGAACAAACCAACAAAACTGCAGAGGTTCAGGCCGCCCTCGGTTTGAACTGAGACAGGTTACGTGACCGGGAAAAAAGCGGACCCCGGTCAACTCTCCTTTGACCTGCCTCAAGAGCCAGCGCCCCCCGAAGAACCACCAGAGGGTCGCGTGGTGCGAGTACTCACCGACGTCACGGCCATCGACCGCGCCTTCGACTACTTGGTGCCCACTGCTTGGGAAACCGACGGCCGCAGCGAAGCCTTACAAATAGGAAGCCGAGTACGCATCCCCTTAGCGGGCCGACGCGTCGGCGGATGGGTCATCGCCGATGACGTCCAACCGCCCCCCGGCGTAAAACTTCGAGCCCTAGCCAAACTCAGCAGCCGAGGACCCAGCGAAGAAATAATTGACCTGGCCCGCTGGGCGGCCCACCGGTGGGCCGGACGCCTCTCCTCGCTGCTAAAGACTGCTTCCCCAGTGGTCAACGTGGCTCGTATCCCGCCCGCCCCAGCGCACGTAGAGGCCCACGGAAAAGAAACCACCTGGGCCGCCCGGGCCCTCGAACAGCCCCGCACCTCGCTGCGACTGCCCCCCGGTTTTTCGGTGCTTCCTCTCTTAAAAGCAGCAGCCCGCCGAGGCGACACCCTGGTCATTGCCCCAACCCTCAACCAAGCCCAACGCTACGCCTCGGAACTCCGCCAAGAAGGGTTACCGGTGGCCCTTATGCCCCGAGACTGGGCTCGGGCGGCCGCCGGCGGCATGGTTATCGGCACCCGCTCAGCGGTGCTGGCCCCCGTAGCAAGCCTGGCAGCCGTCATCGTGATCGACGAACACGACGAAGCCCACCAAGAAGAACGTAACCCCACCTGGCACGCACGAGAACTCGCCATAGAACGAGCCCGCCGAGCCGGCGTACCCTGCGTGTTGACCTCACCGAACCCCAGTTTGGAAGCACTGGCTTGGGGAGAAGCACAAATGCTGCCCCGGGCCGAAGAACGCCAAGGCTGGCCCAAAGTTGACCTCATCGACCGCCGACCCGATGACCCAGTTCGCTCGGGCCTACTCAGCGAAGCGCTGGTGCCGTTCATTCGAGGCGAACAAGGCGACCCCGTAATCTGCGTACTGAACCGCAAAGGGCGCTCCCGCCTTTTGGCCTGCGCCCAATGCGGCAACTTGATTTGTTGCGAAGACCACCAAGTGCCACTCACCCAAGACGATCAAGAAGTATTGATATGCCCCATAGACCAAGTGCGCCGACCCGCAGTCTGCGAATCTTGCGGCTCGGTGCGTTTTAAAAACCTCCGAGCAGGAGTAACCCGAGTACGCGAAGAACTCGAAGCATTAGCCCGCCGACCAGTGGTTGAAGTCACCGCCGACACCCCCGAAAGCGACTTGAAACACGCCAAACTTTTGGTCGGAACCGAAGCCGTGTTGCATCGTGTAGACCGAGCCGCTTGTGTGGTGTTCCTAGAATTTGATCAAGAACTCTTAGCGCCCCGCACTCGAGCCAACGAACAAGCCATGGCTTTGATAATCCGAGCTGCTCGGCTACTCGGCGGCCGCCAAGATGGAGGCCGCCTCGCTATACAAACCCGGTTACCCGACCACGAGGTGCTTCAAGCAACGCTACTGAGCGACCCCTCACGGCTGGTAGAACCAGAAACCGTTCGGCGTCAACTACTCAACCTGCCGCCGTTTTCAGCATTAGCGCAAATCTCCGGGGCCGCCGCTCAAGCATTCATAACCAACCTCGGCCACCCCAAAGAAGTTGATGTTTTAGGCCCCCGAGACGGAGCCTGGTTGGTGCGAGCAAAAACCGCCGAAAAACTTGCCGACGTCTTAGCCCAGGTGGAACGCCCCCCAGGACGGCTACGTATCGAAGTCGGACCGCTCCGCGCCTGAATCTTCGACCCAAGTACGACGATTCGTTTCGTACAAAGCAATACCCGCCGCGGTAGCCACGTTGAGGCTCCCCACCCGCCCCAATTGCGGAATAAAAGCCACCGCATCGCAGGCCTGCAAAACCGGAGCCGACAAACCACGATCTTCGTGACCCAAAGCCAAACACACCTGATCAGCCATGCTCACCTCATGAAGCGGCACCGCGTGATCAGCCAACTCAATACCCAACAAAAAGTAGCCCGCTTCTTTAATCTCAACCAAAGCTTCAGCAGCCGTTTCGCACACCGTCCAAGTTAAATAACGGCCAGTGCCCAACGCTGTGCGATTCGTTTTGGTGTGCGTCGGAGACGCTGTAGCGCCCGCTAACCAAATATGCGAAACCCTATACGCCGCCGCAGTACGCAAAATAGAACCAACATTAAAAGGAGTCTGCACGCTGTCTAAAAGCAAAGCCACATCGCCTTCGGTGCGGCGCCGCCACTCCCGATGCAAACGCTTCAGCCCCGTACTGTCAAGATTTTTCATGAAGAAACCTTTCGTTCCACATCAAGTAACCGGAAACCCTTTCGAGAATTTCTTCGCACCGTGAGCCATCCCTGATCGTCAAGCCAGCGAGCCAACGAATCGGCCCCCAAGTGGCGCTGTACCACCAAGTGCGCGTCTCCGGTTGAAGATAGCCGATGCAACCAGTGCAACAACAGGTCATGTAAAGCCGGCTTGCCAATACGAATAGGAGGGTTAGACCAAAACGCATCAAAAACTATTTCCTCCGGGACCTCTTCGGGTAAACAAGCAGTCACGTTGGTCAGGCCGGCTTTTTCTGCATTGGTGCGACACAACGCTAAAGCCCTTTGGTTGGTGTCTACCGCCCAAACATGCGCTTGAGGGTGACGGACCGCCAACGAACAAGCGATCGGCCCATAGCCGCAACCAACATCTAAAAGGTTCTGCGCCGAGGCCAACGGGGGAGGGCCCTCAAGAAGTAAAAATCGTGTGCCCCGGTCAACCTGGTCAGCAGAAAACACTCCCCGGTCGGTGGTAAGCGACAAATGAACATCAGGAAGCAAGAGTTCAACCTGACGGGGAGCAGAAGGAGCATCCGGATTACTAGTCCAATAATGCTGATCGGGGTCGTTCATAACTATGACGGTAGCCTTGCTGTGTGAATCCCCACGAGATACGCATAATTGGTGACCCGGTGTTACGCACCATTGGCGACCCCGTAGACAACGTCGACGGCGCCTTGGTGCAATTAGTCGACAACATGTTCGAAACCATGTACGAAGCAGCCGGCATTGGCTTAGCGGCCCCCCAAGTTGGGGTACAAAAACAATTCTTCGTCTACGACCACGGCGACGAAGTTGGGGTCATCTTGAACCCAAAAATTGTAGAAAGCGACGGAGAATGGGTATTCGAAGAAGGATGCCTCTCTGTGCCAGGCCTTTCATGGGAAATAACCCGGCCCAAAACCATTCACCTCGTAGGCATTGACCTCGAAGGCAACGAAATTTCGAAAGAAGCCGACGAAATAGAAGCCCGCCTCTTTCAACACGAAATAGATCACCTCAACGGGGTGCTGCTCATTGACCACCTCAACGATGAACAACGCAAAGAAGCCCTCGGCACCCTGCGCAAAATGAACTTCCAACGCACAAACCCGCCCCCCGCCCCGGGCGGACTCCGGTTGCCTTAATGACCGCACCACAACGCCTGGTCTATTTAGGCACTCCCCAAGCAGCAGTACCGCCACTTGAGGCCTTGTGCGCTGCCGGTTTCGACATTGTGCAGGTAATCACTGGCCCCGACAAGCGCCGAGGCCGCCGAGCCGAGCTCAGCCCCAGCCCAGTCAAAGAAGCCGCTCAAGCACTGGGGCTACCCGTAGCCCACGAGTTAGACGCATTAAACGACTGCTCAGCCGACCTTGGGGTAGTGGTGGCCTACGGCAAGTTGCTCCCCATGAACCTGCTGCAACGCATCCCCATGGTGAACCTGCATTTCTCGCTGCTCCCTAAATGGCGAGGAGCAGCCCCCGTGGAACGTTCCCTGCTGGCCGGCGACGCCAACACCGGGGTATGTGTTATGGAAGTAGCTCAAGAACTCGACACCGGCGGCATTTACGCAAAAACCGAAGTAGCTATTGGCCAACAAACGGCAAGACAACTTCGACAAAAACTGGTCAAAGTGGGCAGCGAACTACTTACCCAAACGTTGCTGGCCGGACTCGGCGCCCCCGTACCCCAAGACGGCACCCCAAGCTACGCCCATAAAATTACTACCGAAGATCGACACCTCAATTGGAACCACCCCGCCGAAGAACTCCTACGGCAAGTACGCCTTGGGGGAGCGTGGACCACCTTCCGTGGCCAACGATTCAAAATCTGGGTGGCCGAAACCGGACAAAACACCGCGAGCGACCCGGGCACCCTCCACCACGACCATGTCGCAACCGGCCAAGGCACGCTTCGTCTCATTGAAGTGCAAGCCGAAAACAAAGCACGCCAACCCTGGGACACCTGGCAAACCGGGGCACGCCTCACCGACCAAGACCGACTTATTTAATGAACCAAAAAACTACCCCCCGCCACCTCGCCGTAGAAGTCTTAAACCGCATAGAAAACGACGGAGCCTTCGCCAACCTGGCTCTCAGCGCAGCCTTAGACCGCTCCGGTTTCGATAAACGAGACCGAGCGTTCGTCACCGATATGGTTTACGGCACCACTCGCATGCAACGAGCCTGCGACCATCTACTGAACCGTTTTTTACACGACGAAATAGAGCCCTCAGTGCGCACCGTTTTGCGCCTCGGTGTTTGGCAGGTGGCCTTTGGCGGGGTACCGGCCCACGCCGCCGTTTCAGAAACAGTGACGGTAGCCCCCCGCAGAGTACGCGGCTTATGCAACGCCGTGTTGCGTCGGGTCAGCGACAACCCGGTAACCGAGTGGCCGTCATCGGCCATAGAACTGAGTTACCCCGACTGGTTAGTTGACCGGCTTGAACAAGACCTCGGCTTGGCTTCGGCCCACGCCATGATGGCCACCATGAACCAACCAGCGTTGGCGGTGGTTCGCCAAGACGGATACCACCAAGACCATTCCTCGCAAATGGTGGCTGCCTGCGTAGCCCAGGGACTCACCGAGCAAGCAAAAGTCCTTGACCTGTGCGCAGCCCCGGGAGGTAAAGCCACCGGCATCGCCACCGAAGGCCCTTGGGTGGTGGCCGCTGATGTGCGACCCAAACGACTCAACCTGGTGGCCGACAATGCGCAGCGCCTCGAGTTGCCTTTGGGGTTGGTGGCCGCCGATGGCCTGCACCCCCCATTTCGGCAAAACACCTTCGACCGAGTATTAGTAGACGCACCGTGTTCAGGGCTTGGAGTACTGCGCCGCCGCGCCGACGCCCGATGGCGAGTCACCCAAGAAGAAATAGATCGCCTGGCAGACCTACAAGTCGCTTTGTTAACCGCGGCCTGGCCTTTAGTGCGCCCCGGTGGACAACTTGTTTATAGCGTTTGCACGGTTACTACCGCCGAAACCATTGACGTTGATGAGCGGTTTCGCCAAGCAAGTGGAGCGCAAAGCGCAGAACCTCTCCCCAAACCATGGCGGCCCCACGGGACCGGCGGAATCATGTTGCCTCAAGACGCCGACAGCGAAGGCATGGCGCTCTTCCGCTACCAAAAAACAGATTAACTATCCAACAAGCGGCTGGCCAAATGGTCCAGAACTTTATCTAACGCCTCTCGTGTGGGATGACCAGGTTCATCAACTAACTCTTCGGTCAACACCGAGTGCGCTCGAGGGGAAATACGGTAAGCGTTGCCCGGTGAAGAATCAATCTCCACGCCAATGAACCCTTCACCAAACTCTTCTTTTAAACGGGCAAAACGTTCACCCGGAGCCATGGCATCATGAGAGAAGCGCAACCCCAACACGCAAACCCCTTCATCAACGCGTTGGCGGGCTTTTTCTAAATCCTTTTTTGAAATACCCAGCGCCCGTTTGCTTCCCTTGCCAAAAGGCAGCGGCAAACTGGGCTGAGTTAACACAGGGGCCAACATGCGCTGGTCAACCATCATGCCCAAAGCAAAACCGCCAGTAAAGCACATGCCCACGGCGCCCACCCCCGGGCCCCCACAGCGACCGTGTTCATGCGCCGCCAAAGCCCGCAACCATGAAGTAACTGGCGAAGTGCGATTCCGTAAAAAAGCAGTGAACTCACGAGAAATACAAGCCTTGACCAAACTCGAAGTGATATAAAGCGGGGACGGCGATTTACCCGGTTTGCCAAACAAAGAAGGCAAAACCGCGGTACAACCAAGAGCAGCCACCCGGCGGCCAAACTCAGCCACCCGAGGGGTGATGCCCGGAATTTCAGCCATGATGATCACCGCCGGCCCGGTTCCGGTACGCAAAACAGTGTGGGTTGTTCCGCCATGAGCGAACTCGTTTATTTCGTAGCCGTGCAGGTCGTTTACACTCATAGCGATGACCTTACCTGCCGGGCTGTCGTGCCAGCCGTTCGGGCAGTACCCTCACCATATGGAAGAACCACTCAAGGTGAAGATACTCATCGTCTCCGACGGAGTGATTCATGGTACGCGTGAAAATGTTTCTGGGCCAGCGCTTGAAAAACGCATGATGGCTGCCGGGTGGATAGTGGTCGAAAAAACCGTGACCGCCGACGGAACCGAAGCAGTGGCCCAAGCTTTACGCTCCTTAGCCGAAAATTTTCATGGCCTCATCGTCACCACCGGCGGCACCGGGTTTGGCCCCCGCGACCTCACCCCAGAAGGCACCCTCACCGTTTTAGACCGGCAAGCCCCCGGGCTGGCCGAAGCCATGCGTCTCGTTAACCCCCTGGGCCGGCTCTCCCGAGGAACGGCCGGTACCTGCGGGACCAGCCTCATACTGAACACCCCCGGCTCAGTCAAAGGCTGTGTGGAGTGCCTCGAGGCAGTTATTGATGTGGTACCCCATGCCGTGCGGTTACTCGTAGACAACGCCGACCCTCACCCGGCCACCAATGCCTGACCAAGAGTTCATGGCGTTAGCCATCGCTGCGGCGGCCGAAGTACACGGCCACACCTCACCGAACCCTTGGGTCGGGGCAGTGGTGGTGGCCAACGGTGAAGTAGTGGGAAGCGGGGCAACCGCTCCACCCGGTTCCGCTCACGCAGAAATATCTGCGCTAAACCAAGCAGGCGAAAAAGCTCAAGACGCCACCTTGTACACCACCTTGGAGCCCTGTCATCATCAAGGACGCACCGGGCCCTGCACCGAAGCCATTATCAAAGCCGGTATTACCAAAGTAGTGGTGGGGGTACAAGACCCTGACCCTCAAGTAGTGGGAAGAGGCATCGAGTACCTCCGAGGAGCTGGCCTTGAAGTGGTGGTGGGTTGCTTAAACGAAGAAATAAACCAACAACTTGCGGCGTACCTGCACCATCGACGCACTGGCCTTCCTTACGTGGTGCTCAAACTGGCCACTACTTTAGATGGGCGTATCGCCGCCCCCGACGGCTCGAGCACCTGGATCACTGGCCCCGAAGCACGAGCCGATGTGCAAAAAATCCGGAGCCAAAGCGACGCTATTTGCGTGGGAGCGGGCACGGTGCGCACCGACGACCCCAAGTTGACGGTGCGTTCAGAAAACGGCGGAAACACCAACCTGCGTCGCATCGTCTTTGGCGAGGTAGCGCCCGACGCACAAGTACAACCGGCCGAAACCTATAGCGGCGCCCCGAAAGATTTGCTTGAACGCCTCGGCCAAGAAGGGGTGTTGCAGTTACTGGTAGAGGGTGGCGCTGACTTAGCGGGGCGCTTCCATCGAGACGGCCTGGTGGATCGTTACTGCATATATATGGCCCCCGCATTGCTGGGCGGCGAAGATGGTCGACCAGTTCTCGCCGGGCCCGGTGCGCCCACCATGGAAGAGATTCAACGGGGACGTTTCGTAGAGGTAAAGCGCCTCGGAAACGACCTTCGTCTCGACCTCATTTTGGACGAAAAATAATTCATAGCGGGAGAGCCGCTGCGAGACGGTAGATTTTTCACGTGCTGAAACTTGTGCTTCCCAAAGGATCTTTAGAAAAATCTACCCTGGCGCTTTTTGAAGGCGCCGACTTAGGGGTACAGCGAAACTCTTCGGTGGACTATCGAGCCACCATTGACGACCCTCGCATCGATGAGGTGCGCATCTTGCGCCCCCAAGAAATAGCCGGGTATGTCGCCGAAGGCATGTTCGACTTAGGGATCACCGGCCGAGACTGGATAGAAGAAACCAACAGCGACGTGGTTTCATTAGGCCAACTGCATTACTCCAAAGCCACCGCCCGTCCGGTACGCATCGTGGTAGCGGTCCCCGAAGACTCTCCTTGGGAATCAGTAGCAGACCTGCCATCCGGCGTACGGGTATCGAGCGAGTACCCCGAACTCACTCGCCGATTCTTTGCCGAAAAAGGAATCGAAGCAGACATTCGCCTTTCTTACGGAGCAACCGAAGCCAAAGCCCCCGACATTGTCGATGTAGTGGTTGACCTCACCGAAACCGGCCGGGCGCTGCGGGCCGCCGGTTTAAAAATCATCGAAACTATGTTGACCAGCTTCACTGAGTTAGTGGCCAACCCCGAAGCAGCGGCCGACCCAGAAAAACGTCACGCTATGGAACAAATTCACCGACTATTGCAAGGCACGCTCGAAGCACGCGGCAAAGTGTTGGTAAAAATGAACGTGTCGGCTGAGAACCTCAAGCGGATTATGGAAATCATCCCGTCGATGAAGGCGCCCACGGTAAACGAGTTGTATCAAGACTCGGGGTTTGCCGTAGAAACCGTGGTAGCAAAAAACGTGATTAATGTGCTGATCCCTGAACTCCGTGACGGGGGAGCCACCGATATTTTAGAAATTCCTCTTTCTAAAATAGTGCACTAAGCGTCAGGGTTTTCTTCACCGTCTGCTGGGGCTGCTGCCTCTTCTTGGCTTTGCCGTTCAAGACCCACATAGGCCAAACGAATCTGTTGCAGGCTGTCTCGCAGGGTTTCTTCGTCTTCGCCTAGGCGGCCTGCAAGCTTGTCTACCACTGCCCCCAAAGCATCAATGGCTAAAGCGGCTTCCGGCAAGTTGGGCGGTTGGTTAGAAAGATGGATGGCCGCCAACTCGAAAAACCCCATGAGGTGGTTGTTGACGACCATGGAGGCCGGCACTTGAGCGATCTGTTGGCGAGCCGCAGCCATATCCTCAGCCATGGCTTGCGCTCGTTCTTGATCCTCGGGCGAAAGTTCGGTGTCCTGAGTGGTCGGGGAAGTTTCTGGCTCTACTTGGTGTTCGCCGTCTGGGGCCCACAGGGTGCTCATGATGCTCGTTTCGTTAAAAGGGAGTGGTTTGTCTGCTCAACAGTATGTGCTGATACTCTTATTAATACAACAGAATTGAAAAGCGGGGGTAACCCCACCGAGCCACCCAAGGTGCGTCTCGGTCGTTTCTTAAACCAACTACCTTTGGTGGTTCGGTGCGGGCGTCGGCTTTTTGACGCCCGCCTTTTTCGTTACCGAACAAGCGGGTGTCATACCCAACCACACCAGGAGAAATACCTGCGTGACACACAGGAGTGACGAGCAATAGCAACACCACAAGAACCTCGAATAAATGACCGCATCCGCTCTCGAGAGGTGCGTTTAGTCGGCCAAGACGGTGAACAAATAGGAATCCGTTCATTAGCTCAGGCCCTCAACATGGCCCAAGACAGTGGTCTTGACCTTGTTGAGGTGGCGGACAACGCAAACCCACCGGTTTGCCGAATCATGGACTACGGAAAGTTCAAGTACGAACAATCCCAAAAAGCCAAGGAAGCTCGTAAAAAAGCAACCACCGTTTCGGTTAAAGAGATGAAGTACCGGCCCAAAATTGGGGTTGGCGACTTCAACACCAAAACCAGCAAAGTTGAAAAATTTCTCGGCGAAGGAAGCAAAGTAAAGGTCACCATCATGTTCCGGGGCCGCGAGCAGCAGCACCCTGAACTGGGTCGACGCATCTTGGATGATGTGGCTGACGCCGTAGCGCATGTTGGACGCATAGAAATTTACCCAAAATTAGATGGCCGTAACATGGTGATGGTGCTGGTACCTGGACAAGGAACCCGCCGCCAACGTGAAGAAGCCGTAGCGATAGAAACCGAACGAGCCGCAGAAGTAGCAGCCGAAGAAGCAACAGCGATGGAAACCGACGAGGCTGTCCTAACAGAAGAAACGACAACCGAAGAGGCAGTCAAAACAGAAGAAACGACAGCCGAAGAAACCACAACCGAAGAAACTGCGTAACCACGCAGAGGAGAATGACATGCCGAAAATGAAAACCCACCGAGGGCTCGCAAAACGAGTCAAGGTGACGAGCAAAGGCCGTTTACGGAAACGCAGTAAAAACCGTAGCCACCTTTTAGAAAAGAAATCCGCCCGTCGCAAGCGTCGCCTTTCTGGCGAAAGCGACGTTTCAAAAGCAGACGACCGTTCAGTGCGGAGCCGTCTAAACAACTGATCGTAACCGATCACCAAACCGGCAATATTTGCCACTTAATTCTTAATCAACCCCGCAAACAAAGGAGCCCCTGATGGCCAGGGTCAAACGAGCAGTACATAGTAAGAAAAAACATCGCGCAATACTTAAAGAGGCGAAAGGCTACTACGGCAACAAGAGCCGTTCGTTCCGCGCCGCAAACGAACAGGTCATGCACTCTGGCAACTATGCCTTCCGTGACCGCCGGGCCCGCAAAGGCCAGTTTCGTCGTTTGTGGATTCAACGCATCAACGCAGCCTGCCGTCAACACGACACCACTTACAGCCGTTTCATCAACGGTCTTAAAAATGCGGGTATTTCCGTAGACCGTAAAATGTTGGCCGACCTTGCGGTCACCGACCAAGCAGCCTTCGCCTCATTGGTGGCTTTGGCTGCCGCAGCGCCTGCATTCGAGGCTTCTTCTGAAGTTGCCCCTGTTGCGGAAGTTGCCCTGGTGGCTGAAACTGCACCCGAGGCTTCGGTTGTTGAAGAAGCAGCAGGTGACGATGACTTGTCGTCTAAAACCGTAGTTGAGCTCAAAAAGGTAGCTGCTGAGTTGAACTTGTCGGTTACTGGTCTTCGTAAGGCCGAGTTGATCGACGCCATTAACGCTGCTCGGTGATCAACCGGGCCGGCGATAAAAGCACGCTCGTTCAGCGGGTCCGACGTCTGGTTCGCCAGCGCTCGGCCCGCCGGGACGAGGGGGTTTACATTGTCGAAGGGCCAAAGTTGGTCCGAGAAGCACTTGAAGCAGGCCGCAGCGTAGAGGTGGTGTTGGTTCCCGAATCGGCAACCGACGACCAATTCGTTGATGAACTCGACCAAAAAGGTATTTCGTGGTTTGAGGTAAGCGAACAAATTTTTTCTTCGCTCTCCAGTACCCGCACCCCTCAACCCGCCTTGGCTGTGTTGGATGAACACCTGGTTTCTCTGGCCGACCTGACAGCTACCGGCGGGCTTTTGCTGGTGCTGGCTGAGGTGGCCGACCCCGGCAACGCCGGAACACTTATTCGTTCGGCGGAGTCTTTTGGCGCCGCGGGCGTGGTTTTTGCTGGAGGAGTTGACCCTTTTAACCCCAAAGTGGTGCGAGCGAGTGCCGGGTCTTCGTTTCGTCTTCCCATAGTTTGCTTGCCGGACCCTCTCGAAACGGTGCAGGCGCTAACGGAAAACGGCTACGCCTGTTGGGCAGCGGTACCCGAAGAAGGAATCGCCCCTGAAGAGGTGCCGACCGACCAACCGGTAGCGGTTGTTGTGGGCAACGAACCGCGTGGTTTGGCCGCTGAAGTGCAAGCGGCTTGCGGCGGCCAACTGCAAATCCCCACCTCGGGTCAAGCCGAATCGCTGAACGTCGCAGTGGCGGGTTCGGTCGCTCTTTACGCATTGTCACGCCGATAACCAAAATGGCCGCCACTAGCGGTCAACCGCGGCCTAGAATCTTTTCGGAACTATGACTGAACTTGATCTTGACGCCCACCTCGCCCAAGCGGCCACCGATATTACGGCGGCTAAAGATTTGGCGGCCTTAAAAGACCTCGACGGGGCCTTGCTGGGAAAAAAATCTGCCATCACGGCGGCCAAACGAACGCTGGGCGGCCTAGAGCCCGACCAGCGAAGAGCATTGGGTTTAAGGCTAAATGAGGTTCGTGATGAGTTGACCGGTTTGCTTGAAGAACGCCGCCGCCACCTTGAAGTAGGGGAGCGGGCCGCCCAGTTGGAAAACGAGCGACTGGACCTCACCGAGTTGGACCGTGGACGACGTTTAGGGCACCGGCACGTTATTACCCAAACATGGGAACGCCTCGAAGACCTTTTTGTAGGCATGGGCTACACGGTGTCCGAAGGCCCAGAAATCGAAGACGAGTGGCACAACTTTGGTGCCTTGAACTTTCCTCCCGACCACCCGGCTCGGGACATGTACGACACGCTGTATGTCAACTACGGCGACCCGCAAAGCACGCTGTTGCGTACCCACACCTCGCCGGTGCAGGTACGGGTCATGGAAGACCAAGAACCGCCGATCTATTCAATAATGCCCGGCCGAGTATTTCGTTCAGACACCGCCGATGCCACCCACATGCCGGTATTTCACCAAATTGAGGCTCTGGTAATAGATCGAGGCATTACTTTTGGCGATCTGGCCGGCACCTTGGAGGCCTTCACTACGGCGTACTTTGGTGAAGGGTTCACCTCACGTTTGCGGCCTTCGTATTTTCCTTTCACCGAACCTTCGGCCGAGTTTGATATTCGCCGCCCCGATGGCTCCTGGTTGGAACTCGGGGGTTGCGGCATGGTGCACCCCAACGTGTTGACGGCCGCCGGGTTAGACCCCGAAGAATGGTCAGGGTTTGCTTTTGGCTTTGGCTTGGATCGCTTGGCTTTGATGCGTCACGGTATTGACGACCTGCGTGAATTGTTTCGTAATGACCACCGATTCTTGAGCCAGTTCTGATGCTAAAACTTCTTGGAGATCTGTCATGAAGGTGCTGTTGTCGTGGCTACGCGAGTTCGCTCCATTGGAAGGCGCCCCCGAAGACATCGCCGACCAACTGAGTGCCTTGGGTTTAGCGGTAGAAGAAATGACCGCAGTAGGCGAAGGGTTCGACGGTCTGGTAGTGGCCCGTGTTTTAGACTTGCGTCCTCACCCCGATGCTGACCGGATTCAACTGGTAGATGTGGATGCCGGCGACGGTCAGGCCTTGCAAATTTGTTGTGGAGCGTTCAACATGAGCGTGGGTGACTTAGTGCCGTTAGCCACCCTGGGTACGGTGATGCCTAATGGGATGGAAATCGCTCGCCGCAAAATGCGGGGGGAGTGGTCCAACGGCATGCTTTGCGCCTCTGAAGAAATAGGTTTGGGCGACGATAGCGAAGGGATCATGTTGCTTGATGCAGCGCTGGAACCCGGCACCCCGTTGAGTGAAGCGTTAGAGATTGTCTCTGATGTGCTTTATGACCTGGAAGTTAACCCCAATCGTCCAGACGCCATGTCGGTGGCCGGGGTAGCACGTGACCTCGCCGCAGTGCAGCAAGTGCCCTTTTCGCTTTGTCGGCCCACGGTGCAAGAATCTGGCGACCTCGCCCCGGGTCGGGTTTCGGTAGAAATTATTGACCACGACCTGTGTGGCCGCTTTGCGCTACGAGTGCTCGATGGCATCACCGTAGAACCGTCACCTCGCTGGTTGGCTAACCGCTTAACGGCCTTAGGTATGCGACCCATCAACAATGTGGTTGATGCCTCAAACTACGTCATGTTGGAGTTAGGTCAGCCCAGCCATACCTACGATTTGGCCCGCCTTGATGGGGCTGGGTTTACCGTGCGACGAGCCGTTGATGGTGAAGAAATAACCACTCTCGATGGGGTAGAGCGCACGCTTGAATCAAGCGACGGCGTGGTTACTGATGCCCAAAACGTGGTCATCGGCATTGCCGGGGTTATGGGCGGTGCTTCGACCGAGATTGATGAAACAACGACCACCGTGGCTTTAGAGATGGCCTGGTGGGACCCTATTTCTATTTCAGCCACTGCCCGGCGTTTGGGCCTGCGGAGCGAGGCTTCGGCACGTTTTGAACGAGGCGCCGACCCAGAAGTAGCAGAACTGGCGATGCAACGCTTTGTTGAGTTGTTGGCCCCCAGTGGGGTGACTATGGCCCCCGGTCTTATAGATGAACGCGGCAACCTGCCGGCGGTCGACCCGGTAACTGTGCGGGTGGCTCGGGTAAATGCTTTGTTGGGTACCGAAGTTTCTCAGGAGGCAATGAGCGCTTTGCTTACCTCTTTGGAGTTTGCCAATACCGTCGACGGAGACAACCTTCAGGTAATCGTTCCGAGTTTCCGCCCCGACACCACCACCGAAACTGATATCGCCGAAGAAGTGGCCCGCTTGTATGGCTACGCCAACATTGCCAAAACAGTGCCGCTGTCGACGTTGACCGGCGGGTTAACGAGTCGGCAAAAAGATCGCCGTTTGGTGCGCAACACCATGTTGGGGCTCGGTATAGATGAAGCCATGCCGGTGCCTTTTTTGGCGCCCGGAGACCTTGCAGCGGCCGGTCTGTCGGCTACTGGGGTGATGGTGGCTAACCCGTTGGTGGCTGAAGAATCGGTGATGCGAGCTTCTTTGCGGCCTGGTTTGTTAAAAACGTTGGCTTACAATGCTTCGCACCGCTTGACCGGTTTGCAAATTTTCGAGGTGGGCCATGTTTACGATCAGCCGGCCCAGTCGCAGCCTTTGCCCGACGAGAACGAACACTTGGGCGTGGCTTTAGCGGGGGCAGATGCCGGTGAAGCGGTAGCCGTGTGGTCGGCATTGGCCGATGCTTTGGCGCTGGGACAGTACGAGTTGGTGGCGGACCAACCGGCGGGTTTGCACGCCACGCGAACGGCCCGTATTGAAGTTTCTGGCACCCCCGTAGGTTTTGTGGGGGAGATCGACCCAACGGTTTTGACGGCTTACGAAGTGCCACAACGGGTGGGGTGGTTAGAAGTAAATCTTGACGTGTTGCTGGCTTTGCCTCATGGGGTGAAGATGTTTGCTGCGTTTAGTCGATACCCGACCTCTGACGTGGATTTGGCTTTCGAGGTTGATGAGTCGGTGCCGGCCGCCGCAGTGGCCGCTGCCTTGCGTGAGGCTGCCGGAAGTTTGCTGGTGGATTTGGCGTTGTTTGATGTGTTTCGCAGCGAGGCCATGGCGGAGGGGAAGCGCAGTTTGGCTTACACCTTGCGTTTTCAGGCCGATGACCGCACGTTGACCGATGGCGAGATTGCCGAAACGCGCCAACGCTGCATTGACGCGGTTCAAGGCGCCCTGCCTGCTGTTTTGCGCTCTTAGTCGCATAAGTTTTCAACTTCGTGCATGAATTGTTGCATTGTCATGCATTCAAATGTATAATTCGTCCATGAAGAACGTAGGGATAATCGGAGCTTCGGGATTTACCGGAGCAGAACTTATGCGGCTCTGTGCCGGCCACCCCGATCTCACGGTCACCGTGGCGGCCGCCGACTCCATGGCCGGCACCTCGGTAGCCGACCTGTACCCCAGCCTGGCCGCCCACTACGGCGCCATGACCTACGCACCCACCGACCTCGCACTCTTCGCCGACTGCGACGTGGTGTTTCTCGGCCTACCCCACGGGGCCAGCCAGGCCCTAGTGCCACAACTTCGTTCACTAAAAGTCCCCCTCATAGACCTCGGCGCCGACTACCGACTCACCGACCCTGCCCTTTACCCCCTGTGGTACGGCGAAGCCCATGCCAACTCCGAACTACTGGACCAAGCGGTCTACGGACTACCAGAACTCTTCAGAGAATCTCTTCATGGCGCCGACCTCATCGCCGTCCCCGGGTGTTTCCCCACCTCCGCCAGTTTGGCCCTAGCCCCTTTCGTCAAAGCAGGGCTCATCGAAACCACCGGAATAATTGTTGATGCAGCCACCGGAGTGTCCGGCGCTGGCCGAGCCGCCAAAGACAACACCACCTTCTGCGCCGTGGACGAAGACTTCACCGCCTACGCACTTGAAGGCCACCGGCACACCCCAGAGATGGAACAAGTCCTGGCCACCGGCACCGACCAAGAAGTAAGCGTGCTCTTCACCCCGCACCTTGCCCCCATGAACCGAGGTATTCTGGCCACCTGCTACGCCCGGCCCACCAAAGACCTGGATACCGCAACCGCCCTGGCCATTTTAACTAACCATTACGCCAACGAACCCTTCATGGTGGTTAGCGAACGGTCGCCCTCCACCAAAAACACTCTGGGCTCCAACGCCGCCCACCTCACCGCTCGGGTCGACCCCCGCACCGGACTACTGGTCAGTATTTGCGCCATAGATAACCTCGGCAAAGGCGCTTCAGGCGCCGCCTTGCAATGCGCCAACCTGGCTCTGGGCTTCGAAGAAACCCTCGGACTCACCAGCATCGGACTCACCCCATGAGCGTCACCGCCGTCCCCGGTTTCACCGCCGGCCACGCCACCTGCGGCATAAAAACCTCTGGAGCCACCGACCTAGCTTTAGTAGCCCACGCCGACCACACCCCAGTAACCGCCATGGGAGTATTTACCTCTAACAAAATGACCGCCGCCCCCGTGCTGCTCTGCAAGGAATCCCTTGCTGCTAACGGCGGTCAGGCCGCCGCGGTAATCCTCAACAGCGGAAACGCCAACGCCGCCACCGGCCAACAAGGCCTCAACGATGCCCGCACCATGGCCGCCCTCACCGCCCAAGAACTGGGTTGCCAACCCCAAGAGGTACTGGTTTGTTCCACCGGGTGGATTGGCTTCACCCTGCCCATGGACAAAATAAGCACCGGCATACCCCAAGCAGCCGCCAACCTCACCACCGACGGCGGCCCAGCAGCCGCTGAAGCCATCATGACCACCGACACCGTGCCCAAAACGGTCACCATCAACGGCCAAGGATTCACCATCGGCGGCATCGCCAAAGGGGCCGCCATGCTCGAACCCAACATGGCCACCATGTTGGCGGTACTCACCACCGATGCCCAAATAGATGCCGCCACCGGCACGAAACTGCTCCAACAAGCCGTGGGCACCTCATTTAACTGCCTCACCGTAGACGGAGCGGAATCCACCAACGACACGGTGTTATTGCTGGCCTCCGGCACCGCCGGCCCCACCGACCCCCAAGAATTCGGGGACGCCCTCACCGAAGCCTGCGCCTCGCTGGCCACCCAAATGGCCGACGACGCCGAAGGCTCCACCAAAACAGTATTCCTGACCGTGACCGGGGCCGCTAACGACACCGAGGCCGCCAAAGGGGCTCGCGACACCGCCAATTGTCAACTGGTAAAATGCTCCTGGTACGGACAAGACCCCTACTGGGGAAGAATCGCCGCCGAAATGGGGGCCGCCGGTATCGCCTTCGATTCAGAAACCATCACCATCTCTTACGGCGGCCAAGTGGTGTACGCCGACGGACAAGCCCAACCAGTAGACGAAACAGCCCTGACCGCCCACATGGCCGGTCGGCGTCTTGATCTAGAAGTAGACCTCGGCCAAGGCACCGGTACCGCACGCATTGTCACCACCGACCTCAGCCACGCCTACATCGACGAAAACATGCGGACGTCCTAGGAGCAACATGACCACCCCAGAAGACTTTTCACCCGAACGGCGGGCCTCGGTACTCATCGAGACCCTGCCCTACATTCAACGCTTCGCCGGCGCCACCATCGTGGTTAAGTTCGGTGGCAACGCCATGGTTAACCAAGAGTTAGCCCAACAGTTCGCCAAAGACATCGTGCTTATGCAATCGGTAGGCATTAGGCCCGTAGTCGTCCACGGCGGGGCACCACAAATAACCGACATGCTTAACCGGTTAGGCATGGAACCCCAGTTTGTAGAAGGCCTTCGGGTAACCGACGCCGACACCCTCGACGTAGCCCGCATGGTTCTGGTGGGCAAAGTAAACCGAGACATCGTGTCCAGTATCAACGTGCACGGGCCACTAGCCGTAGGGCTCTCTGGCGAAGACGCCGGGATGATCACCGCCACGGCCCGTAACCAAGACCTCGGGTTCGTGGGCGACGTGGCCCAAGTAAACCCGGCCATTGTCAACGGTCTTCTCAGCGAAGGGCTCATCCCAGTTATTTCCAGCATCGGAGCCGACAAAAACGGGCAGGCCTACAACATAAACGCCGACACGGTAGCCGCCGCCCTAGCCGGCGCTCTCGGTGCGGAGCGGATTCTCTACCTGACCGACATCGAAGGCTTACGGGCCGACGTCGACGACCCAGCGAGTCACATTTCACGGCTCGACGTAGACGCCCTACAAAGCCTCATGGACGACGGGACCATAAGCGGCGGAATGATCCCTAAAGTCGAAGCCTGCCTCAACGCCGTAAACGCCGGGGTGGGATCCGCCCACATGGTGGACGGACGACTGCCCCACGTGCTGCTCTTAGAACTCTTCACCGACTCCGGTATCGGAACCATGGTGTTCCCAGTAGGGGGCGGCCCCGACGCCGCGAAAAACTAATGAACGCCACCCGACCGCTCATGAACAACTACGGCACCCCACCAGTAAAACTGATACGGGGTCAAGGCACCATGGTCTTCGACGACCAAGGAAAACGGTACCTAGATTTTCTTTGCGGTCTCGCCGTAACCAGCTTGGGCCACAGCCACCCACGGGTAGCCGCCGCCTTAGCCCAACAAGCGCAAACCCTGGTTCATGTCTCCAACCTGTTTGAAACCGAGCCCCACCTAGAAGTGGCAACCCGGTTGGATCAACTAATCCGTACCGACACCGACCTGACCACCCCAGGGAAAATCCTCTTCCAAAACTCCGGGGCCGAAGCCAACGAAGCCGCCATGAAACTGGCCCGCAAATACCAAGGACGGGGCCGTCACGTCGTTTTAGCGGCCTTCCGGTCTTTTCATGGGCGCACCATGGCCACCCTGGCGGCCACCGGCCAACCAGAAAAACACGAACCCTTCCAGCCCCTGCCCGAAGGGTTTCGCCACGCCGCATGGAACGACCTCGAAGCATTTACCGCCGCTGTTGACCCCACCGTGGGAGCCATTTTGCTGGAACCCCTGCAAGGCGAAGGCGGCGTAAACCCCGCCGACCAGAGTTTCTTACAAGGCATAAGAAAACTCTGCGACCAGCATGGCATCTTGTTGATCATGGACGAAGTGCAAACCGGTTTAGGTCGCACCGGCCGCTGGTTCGGTTTTCAACACGCCGGCATAACCCCCGACATTGTGACCACCGCCAAAGCCCTCGGCAACGGCGTGCCCATCGGGGCGGTGTGGGCCACCCAAGAAGTAGCAGACGCTTTCAAACCCGGCGACCACGGTTCAACCTTTGGTGGGCAACCCCTTGCTGCAGCAGCCGCTCGCGAAGTGCTACGCATCATGACCGAAATAAACGCTCCAGAAATGGCTCGCACTAAAGGCCAGGCGCTCACCAAACAACTTTTAGCCCTCCCCGGTGTAGAAAGCGTGCGAGGTTGGGGCCTCCTCCTAGGCGTAGAAATAAACCACGAAGGTCTGGCCGGACGCACCGGGCCAGAAATTGCTGCCGCCTGCCTCAAAGCAGGACTCATCGTCAACGGCATTACCCCCACCGCTCTGCGGTTGGCTCCGCCTATCACCATCACCGACCAAGAAATAACCCAAGGCGTAGCTCTCCTCGCCGACGTCTTAAACAACCCAGAAATAGCGGCATGAAACACTTATTAGAAATCGACGACCTAACCCTCGAAGAGTTGCATCGGGTTCTGGCCTTAGCGCAAGACCCCAATCCGCCACAGGTATTAGCCGGCCAAGGCATGGCTCTGGTATTCGAAAAACCATCCACCCGTACCAGAAACTCCATGGAAATGGCCGTCGTGCAATTAGGCGGCCACCCCATGTACATCCAAGCCGACGAGGTAGGCATGGATGTACGAGAAACCGTAGAAGACGTGACCAGCACCCTGGCCTGCTTTCATGCGGCAATCGGCGCACGGGTGTTCGATCACTCCACAGTGGAGCGCATGGCCAACAAAAATTTGGTGCCCATCGTTAACATGTTGAGCGACGAAAGCCACCCTCTGCAAGCCCTAGCCGACGTACTTACCCTCCAACAAGAATTCGGTGACCTCACCGGCCGTTCTGTGGCCTACATCGGTGACGGCAACAACGTTTTTCGATCGCTGGCGTTAGCCGCCGGCATGTTAGGAATGGAAATCCGGTTTTCGGGCCCTCCCGGTTATCGGTTGCCTGAAGCAGACCGCGACCGGTTAGCCATGGCCGGGGTCACTTTTAGCGAACACGACCACGCCGAACAAGCCGTAGAAGGCGTAGACGCGGTCTACACCGACGTATGGACCTCCATGGGGCAAGAAGCCGAATCCGCACAACGACTCAAAGACTTCGAAGGCTTTCAAATAAACGAAAAACTCATGGTAGTCGCCGGCCCCCAAGCAGTCTTTCTGCACTGTCTGCCTGCCCACCGCGGAGAAGAAGTAAGCAACGGCGTGGTAGACAGCGCAGCCAGCCGGGTCTGGCCTCAAGCCGCCAACCGCATGCACGCCGCCCGAGGCCTGCTGGCCTGGCTCTTAGGGGAGGCCAACGCATGAGCAAAGCACAACGCCAACACCAAATCACCCAACTGCTGGCCGACACCGCAGTAGGGAGCCAAACCCGACTCGTGGAGATGCTCGAAGAACGCAACATTACGGCCACCCAAGCCACCGTGTCACGTGACCTCGAAGAACTCGGGGCCGTAAAAGTACGGCTCCCGGGTGGCGAAAGCGTGTACGCCATACCCGAACACCCCGCCGACCGGATGGTCCCCGAAGACCATTTACGTCGGGTCATGGGAGAATGGGTGGTCGAAGTAGTGGCTTCTGGCAACATGGTGGTCATGCGCACCCCACCCGGATCAGCCCACGTGGTGGCTTCGGCCCTTGACCGATCCAGCATGCCGGAAATAGCAGGCACGGTGGCCGGCGACGACACCCTGCTAATTGTGGCCCAAGCCGACACCACCGGCCAAGCAGTAGCCGAACACTTACGTCAGATCGCTGGCCTCTAACCAACCAATCAACCAACCTAAAGAAAAACTATGAACAACAAAGAAAACATCAACAAAGTAGTGCTGGCTTACTCCGGGGGCCTCGACACCTCCATCATCTTGAAATGGCTCGAAGAGACCTACGAATGCGAGGTAGTGACCTTTACCGCAGACCTCGGCCAAGGCGAAGAACTTGAACCAGCACGGGCCAAAGCCGTCGCCATGGGCGTCAAAGAAATTTACATCGAAGACCTTCGAGAAGAATTCGTCGCCGACTACGTGTTCCCCATGTTCAGAGCCAACGCTCTCTACGAAGGCGAATACTTGCTGGGCACCTCAATAGCCCGGCCACTGATTGCCAAAAGACTGGTGGAGATTGCCGCCGAAACCGGCGCCGACGCCGTCAGCCACGGAGCCACCGGCAAAGGAAACGACCAAGTACGTTTTGAACTTGGCGCTTACGCCCTGAACCCCGATATCGCCATCATTGCCCCCTGGAGAGAATGGGACCTCGGCTCACGGCAAAGCCTGCTGGACTACGCCGAAAAACACGGCATCCCCGTAGAAATGAAACGAGGCACCAAGTCGCCGTACTCCATGGACGCCAACTTGTTGCATATTTCTTTCGAAGGCGGGCCCCTAGAAGACCCATGGAACGAGCCCACCTCAGAAATGTGGCGCTGGACGGTCAGCCCCGAACAAGCCCCCAACGAAGCCACCTACCTCGATCTCACCTACCAAAAAGGCGATATTGTCGCTATTGACGGCAAAGCTATGAGCCCGGCCACCGTGCTCACCGAACTCAACCGTATTGGCGGCGCCAACGGGGTAGGGCGCACCGACATCGTAGAAAACCGGTACGTAGGAATGAAATCGCGGGGCGCTTACGAAACCCCCGGCGGCACCATCATGCTCAAAGCCCACCGAGCCATCGAATCCATCACCCTGGACGGCGGCACAGCACACCTTAAAGACGAACTCATGCCTCGCTACGCCGAAATTGTTTACAACGGATTTTGGTTCAGCCCCGAACGAGAAATGCTGCAAGTAGCCATTGACCACAGCCAAACCAAAGTAAACGGACGAGTCCGGGTACGGCTCTACAAAGGCAACGTAGAAATCGTGGGCCGGGAATCTGACGACACCTTGTTCGACGAAGCCATCGCCACCTTCGAAGAAGACGACGGCGCCTACAACCAAGCCGACGCCGAAGGGTTCATCAAACTCAACGCCCTACGGTTGCGGACCATTGCTCGGCGCAACGCACGAAGCGAGGAAAGCACATGAGCACCCTTTGGCACGGCCGGTTCGCCGGCGGCCCCGCAGAAGCACTGCAGGCCCTCAACGACTCGTTGCCTTTTGATCAGCGCATGTTTAGTCAAGACATTGCTGGCTCACGGGCCCACGTCCGCATGCTGGGCCATGTGGGGCTGCTCACCGACACCGACACCGCAGCGGTATTGGCCGCCCTAGACACCACCGAAACTGAAATAGCTGAAGGCACCTTCGTTTTTGCTGTCAACGACGAAGACATTCACACCGCCGTAGAACGTCGGGTCACCGAGTTAGCCGGAGCAGCCGGGGCGCGCCTACACACTGGACGGAGCCGCAACGACCAGGTAGCCACCGACCTACGGCTTTGGGCCAAACGAGAAATGACCGACCTGGCTGGGGTAGTAGCCGACCTGCAAGCGGTGCTGGCCCAACAAGCCGAAACCGCCGGCCCGGCCTACCTGCCCGGCTACACCCACCTACAACAAGCGCAACCCGTGCTGTTGGCGCACCATTTGTTGGCACACGGATGGGCCCTGGCCCGTGACGTAGACCGGCTCTTAGCGGCCGGTCAAAGCGCCGATGTGTCGCCCCTCGGAGCCGGAGCCCTCGCCGGGTCTTCGCTGCCCCTCGACCCCGACATGGTGGCCCAAGAACTCGGCTTCGCCGCACGATTCGAAAACTCACTTGACGCAGTATCTGACCGCGACTTCGTGGCCGAAGCACTCTTTGCCCTCTCCTTGCTGGGCGTGCACCTTTCACGCATCGGCGAAGAAATGATTCTGTGGGCCTCCAGCGAATTCGGATTCGTCTCTTTAGACGACGCTTTCTCTACCGGTTCATCCATGCTGCCGCAAAAGAAAAACCCCGACATTGCCGAGCTGGCACGGGGTAAAGCAGGCCGGCTCATCGGGCACCTCACCGGTTTATTAACCACCCTCAAAGGCCTGCCCCTGACCTACAACAAAGACCTCCAAGAAGACAAAGAACCGCTCTTTGACGCTTGCGACACAGTACGGCTCACCATGTTGGCCCTCAACGGCATGCTGGCTACCTTGACTTTCAACACCGAACGAATGGCTGAATCGGCCGACAGCCCGTACGCCGCCGCCGTTGATTTAGCCGAATACTTAGTGGCCCAAGGTATGCCATTTCGAGAAGCCCACGCCGTGGTTGGCGGCCACGTACAAAATGCTTTAGCAGGCCACGGGAGCCTCAAAGACCTGGTAACCGCCGACCCTTGCTTGGGTGCCGAAGCTGCAGAACTCTTGGCTCCGGGAGTAGCAGTTACTCGCCGCACCACCCCCGGTGGTGCCGGGCCGGCCGCCGTAGCGGTACAAGCCGAACGGTTTGCACAAAAACTCGCCGAGCAACAAACCCGTTTGACGCAGTGAATATTTGGGTGGTTGACGACCTCGCTCACCGCACCGGCGTAGCCCCGAAGGAGACGGTGCGCCTCGGCCCCTCCGGCCCAGAACAAACGGCCATGTTGCAGCTTTTGTCAACGCACCCCGATGCTCTAGTGCGTACCTGTCGGCCGGGGCATTTCACCGGGTCAGCGCTGGTGGTTGACCCAGAAAATCAAAAAATCCTCATGCTTTTTCATACCAAGTTGCAGCGTTGGCTCCAGCCCGGCGGCCACGCAGACGGTGACGGCGACCTGGCCCGGGTGGCCCTACGAGAAGCCACCGAAGAAACCGGTATCGAAGGCCTGCGGGTAGTGGAGCCAGCTATTGACTTTGACGTGCACACGGTGAACCCACCGAGCGAAGACCAACACCAACACCATGATGTGCGCTTTTTGGTGTTGGCGCCCCCCGGTGCGGTGCCTCAAGGAAACCACGAATCCCAAGCCTTGCAGTGGGTTAGTCAAACCGAAATGAGCGACTTGGGTGTAGACCCCGGAACCATGCGTATGGTCCAACGAGGCTTAACGCTTCTTAAAGAACTCTAAAAGTCTCCAGCATCAAGACAAGAGTCCATGTCGTTGACTCGGGCAAACCCGTTTTGCCGGCTCAGATAAGAACCGCCCTCTTCGGTAGTGGTCAGCAGGGGAGCGACATCGCCATCGATCCGCATCCGTTCGCTAAAACTGGCGCGGTCATCAAGGTGTATTTGCCAGTCGCTCAGCCATAAAGCAACCATCTCTTGATCCTCAACCGTGCCGCCTGGCAAAGAGCCAAGATCGCTAAGCATTTCGCTCAGCAGTACAGAAACTACGTCAATCTGATCCGCTCGTTGGGCAGGGGTGGTGGCCTCAGTAGCCGCCGGCAACGCAGCCAATTCAACGCGAAAAGCCGCGCAACGAGTTTCTGCACTGCTTGCCCAAGTGCGATCCTCTAAACGGTCAGGATTGCCGGAAGGGGCCAAGAGGAGGGCCCAAAACCAGAAAACAGCCAGAGAAAGTACGAGCAGCGAGAGGGCAAAACGAACAATGGGGTTGGCGGCGTCTTCGTTTAAAGGCTGAGTCATGGTTCTGGTTCTGGTTCTGGTTCTGGTTCTGGTTCTGGTTCTGGTTCTGGTTCTGGTTCTGGTTCTGGTTCTGGTTCTGGTTCTGGTTCTGGTTCTGGGGTTACTTGGACAGTGACTGAGGAACCAACCTCAACTTCGACCCCGATGGCAGGGTCTTGACCCCACACCATGCCGGCCGGGGCATCGGGTTCAAAAGGATTGGCCGCAACGACCACCACGAAAATTAGCCCCTCGTTTTCTATTAAAGAACGTGCCGCTGCTTCGGTGATCCCGGCCAAATCTGGCATCGGCACCAAAGGAAGCGGCACCGCTACCTCGAGCACCATTGACCCGCCCTCGGCCATAGTGGAACCCGCTACGGGGGACTGGCTCAACACAGTGCCCGGTTCGGCGTCCCCGGTCTCGATATCGAAAGAAGCCAAAATAGTGATACCGGTTCCTGAATCGTTAAGCAATTGGGTGGCGTCCTCCAGGCTTAACCCAACCAGTTGAGGGGTGGGCACAATCACGTCCGGTGCCTCGGTAGTGGTGGGAGCACGAGAGGGAGGCGGTTCGGTGAAATCTGTTTGAGGAAGATCCGCATGAGCGACCTCCATTACGTCATGCCAAATAAGCGCCGGGAAAGTACCGCCAAAGACTTTGCGGTCCAAAAGGGGAGGCACCATAGGGATTTGACCTTCGGGGTACCCCACCCAAACCGAGGTAGTGATTTGTGGGGTGTAACCAACAAACACCGCATCAGCATAGTTTTGTGTCGTACCGGTCTTTCCGGCAGCCGGGCGGCCAAAATCAGCACGATGGCCGGTGCCATGGCCAATTACCCCTTCGAGAATCCAAGTAATTTGGTCAGCGATGGAGGCGCTCAAAACCCGTGTTTGTTCACGTTCCCACTCCCACAAAGTGGTGCCATCGGAGCGAGTAATACGGGTAACAAAGGCCGGGGGAAGCGAAACGCCCCGGTTGGCAAAAGTAGAATACGCCGAAGCCATGTCCAACATGGTGGTGTCAGAGGTGCCCAAAATGTTGGCGTAAACCTCTTCCACTGGGCTTTGGATGCCCATGCGCTTTGCCATCGATACCAAGCGCTGTGGGCCCATTTCCATACTTAACTGGGCATACACCGTGTTGTATGAACCCCAAGTGGCTTGCACCAAAGTGACCATTTCTGGATCGGGTATTTCACCGTCCGGCCCCGGATCAGGCAGTCGGTACCCGGTAGCGCCACCGGAAACCCGCCACTGGGCGGCATCGCCTACGCCGCCGGGAATATCAAATTCAATTTCGTTGGGCGCCGGGTACACCGAGGTAGCGCCCCAACCCGCTTCGAGGGCCGCCGCTAAACCAATGGGCTTCATAGAAGACCCCACCTGGCGGCCGTTACCCATAGCAAGGTTTACTTTGGCATCTTCTTCTTCGGCAAAGAAATCACGTCCACCCACCATGGCCAGCACAAACCCCGTTTGAGGGTCCATGACCACCACCGAAGCATCAGGCAAACCGTAACCATCAGGGAGGTGCGCCTCTACAGCAGCTTCGGCGGCCGCTTGGAGTTCTAAATCAATGGTCGTTTCAATACGCAACCCGCCTTCAAAAAGCAAGGCCTCGCGCTGCCTGAGAGTGTCAGCGATATCGGTATTAGCCAAGAACCAGCGACGAACCTCTTCAACGAAATGGCCAGCCGGATAGACCGTGTCAAGCCGAGCGGAGTATTCCTCTAGCACCGGCGGCACATCAAGCGCTTCTTGATACTCCTCTTCGGTGATGAACTCGTTGGCCACCATGCGACCTAACACCATGTGGCTCCGGCGCAAACTGGCGCTGTAGTTACGCAAAGGGTCGTAGTAGGTGGGGCGCTGCACAATGCCGGCGATCATGGCGGCCTCAGCTACCGTAAGGTCACCCACCCCTTTGTTGAAATAAGTATGAGAAGCCGCCTCAATGCCGTAAGCACCATGACCAAAGTAAACGGTGTTTAGGTACTGCAACAAAATAAAATCTTTAGAGTATTGCTCTTCGAGGCGCATAGAGAACCAGATCTCTTCAAGCTTGCGGCTCGCCGTGCGTTCCGAGTTTTCAATAATGGCCAACTTGACGTACTGCTGGGTGATGGTAGAAGCACCTTGGCTAATGCCACCTGCTTCAAGGTTGGTGCGCGCCGCACGGATGATGCCCCGCAGGTCAACCCCGTCGTGGGCATAGAAGCGTTCGTCTTCAATAGCGATAACCGCATTGCGGACCATCTCAGGAATGACCTCAATATCGCGAATAACTGAACGGTTTTCGGGAGCCACCATGGCGGTAAGAAAAGTGCCGTCGGCGGCAAAAATAGTAGAGGTTTCCGATTGCTCAGGAATGGTGATTTCGAACTCCCGAGACTCATAGCTATAACAAGCGGTGGCCAGCAAAGCGCAAACTACGGTTACCGCGCCAAGGCGCCCGGAAAAAAACTGTTTAGCCACCCCTCTAGTGTGGCCTGTAAAACACCCGAAAAGACGGCACCAAGCAAAGGTAACCAAGAGATCTTTGCTAAATGGTTGGGCTAAGGGTCTCCGAGCGGTCATTATGGGAGGGTGAGCAACAACGATTTTCTAAACGACCTCGCTCAGCGGGGACTTATCCACGACCAAACTGACGCTGAGGCGTTGGCGGAAAGACTCAATCAAGGGCCCATTACCTTGTATTGCGGTTTTGATCCGACCTCGGACAGTTTGCATATCGGGCACTTAGTCCCGTTGCTTTTGCTGCGCCGCTTTCAAGACGCCGGCCATCGATCAATTGCTTTAGCCGGTGGAGCAACTGGCATGGTGGGCGACCCCAGTGGCCGATCCGAAGAGCGCAACCTTTTAGACGAACCCACCTTGGCCCACAACGTGGCTGCAGTGGCGAGCCAGTTGCAGGCCTTCTTACGTTTCGAAGACAGCCTGGCTCCCGGTGACCAGGCCGCAGTAATGGCCAACAATCTTGAATGGACCGCCGACGTGGGCGTGCTGGACTTTTTGCGTGAAGTAGGTAAGCACATCACCGTTGGCACCATGCTGGCCAAAGAGTCGGTGCGGAGCCGTCTGGACGGCGAACAAGGGTTGTCCTTCACCGAATTCAGCTACATGTTGTTGCAAGCCAACGACTTCTACGAACTCAACCAGCGTTACGGCTGCGAACTCCAAGTAGGAGGCTCAGACCAATGGGGCAACATTACCGCCGGCATCGATTTGATTCGCCGACGCTCAGCAGTGTCAGCTCACGGGTTGACCGTGCCGTTGGTGACCCGATCTGATGGGGCCAAGTTTGGCAAGACCGCCGATGGAGCAGTTTGGCTTGACCCAAAACGCACCTTGCCTTACGAATTGCACCAGTACTTTCTTAACGTCGACGACCGAGACGCCGAACGCTTCTTGTTGCAGTTGACCTTGGTGCCGGTTAAAGAAGTAGCGGCTTTGATGACCGAACATGAGGAGCGGCCCGCAGACCGTTTGGCCCAAAGACGCCTCGCTGACGAGATCTGCACGCTGGTTCACGGTGCCGAAGAAACCGCTCGTGCCGCCTTAGCGGCTCGCGGCTTGTTCGGGCAAGAACCACCGACCGCTGAAGTGCTCGAAGCGCTACGGGGGATTGTGCCCGAGACCACGGTGCAGCAAAAAGATCTCGCGGGCGCAGAGTCGCTTATTGACGCTTTGGTGCAAAGCGGACTGTGTAGTTCACGAGGAGATGCCCGACGCACGGTAGCCGGCGGCGGGGTATCGGTGAACGGGCAACGGCAAGAAAAAGACGCTCTGGCGTTGTCTGCCGACCACTTGGTAGGCGGCCGATTCGTGCTGTTGCAAAAGGGTCGCCGATCGCGCCATTTGTTGCTGGTTGATTGACGAAAAGAAATCTAAGAAATTCGAAAGAAATGTGTGTTTCGCGCGTTGAAGTCGGGGGAGGCACCGCTAGCGTTGCGGGGCGCACGGATGACGAAAGCCAATCGGCTTAGTTAACCGAGCGTAGTGCGTTGCCCACCGGCGGATCCCATGAGGATCGAATCGGTCCGGCAAACACGGCACCACCAAAGCTCATTGAGTTTTGTGTGCCTGATGACTTTCGGTCATCGTGTGCTCTTTGAAAACGGAACAGAGGACGAAATATAGCCAGTGCGGGCTGTCCATCGACGATGCGAGTTGTCGCTGGACAGACCCTAAATTCAATTCAAGCACTGACGGACAGCAGTAATTAACTTCGGTTAACTGCTCTTGTCCTGAAGCCTAGTCAATGAGAATTGGTGTTTTCATTGACTGAAAAACTCGTGTAATAAGCCGCCGAAAGGCGGTTACACCATGATTCGATGGTGGTTGTCACTTCGGTGATAGCCATTTGAGATTTTGATGGAGAGTTTGATCCTGGCTCAGGACGAACGCTGGCGGCGGGCCTAACACATGCAAGTCGAACGCACTCGACCTTCGGGTCATATGAGTGAGTGGCGAACGGGTGAGTAACACGTGAGAAACCTGCCCCGAAGACTGGAATAACCCGAGGAAACTCGGGCTAATACCGGATGCCCCCAACTGATCGCATGATCAGTTGAGGAAATGCTCCGGCGCTTCGGGAGGGTCTCGCGGCCTATCAGCTAGTTGGTGAGGTAACGGCTCACCAAGGCAACGACGGGTAGCTGGTCTGAGAGGACGATCAGCCACACTGGGACTGAGACACGGCCCAGACTCCTACGGGAGGCAGCAGTGGGGAATCTTGCGCAATGGACGAAAGTCTGACGCAGCCACGCCGCGTGAGGGATGAAGGCTTTCGGGTCGTAAACCTCTTTCAGCAGGGAAGAAAATGACGGTACCTGCAGAAGAAGCTCCGGCCAACTACGTGCCAGCAGCCGCGGTAACACGTAGGGAGCAAGCGTTGTCCGGATTTATTGGGCGTAAAGAGCTCGTAGGCTGTTCAGTAAGTCAGGTGTGAAAACTCGAGGCTCAACCTCGAGACGCCACTTGATACTGCTGTGACTAGAGTCCGGTAGAGGAGTGTGGAATTCCTGGTGTAGCGGTGAAATGCGCAGATATCAGGAGGAACACCAGCAGCGAAGGCGGCACTCTGGGCCGGTACTGACGCTGAGGAGCGAAAGCATGGGGAGCGAACAGGATTAGATACCCTGGTAGTCCATGCCGTAAACGTTGGGCACTAGATGTGGGATCTCGCTAACAGATTCCGTGTCGCAGCTAACGCATTAAGTGCCCCGCCTGGGGAGTACGGCCGCAAGGCTAAAACTCAAAGGAATTGACGGGGGCCCGCACAAGCGGCGGAGCATGTTGCTTAATTCGAGGCAACGCGAAGAACCTTACCTGGGTTTGACATGTAGGGAAAAGCCATAGAGATATGGTGTCCTTAGGGGCCCTACACAGGTGGTGCATGGCTGTCGTCAGCTCGTGTCGTGAGATGTTGGGTTAAGTCCCGCAACGAGCGCAACCCTTGTCCTATGTTGCCAGCGGATTATGCCGGGGACTCATAGGAGACTGCCGGGGTCAACTCGGAGGAAGGTGGGGACGACGTCAAGTCATCATGCCCCTTATATCCAGGGCTGCAAACATGCTACAATGGCCGGTACAGAGGGCTGCGATACCGCGAGGTTGAGCGAATCCCACAAAGCCGGTCTCAGTTCGGATTGGAGTCTGCAACTCGACTCCATGAAGGCGGAGTCGCTAGTAATCCCGGATCAGCAACGCCGGGGTGAATACGTTCCCGGGCCTTGTACACACCGCCCGTCACACCACGAAAGTCGGCAACACCCGAAGTCAGTGGCCTAACTCTTAGGAGAAGGAGCTGCCGAAGGTGGGGTTGGTAATTGGGGTGAAGTCGTAACAAGGTAGCCGTACCGGAAGGTGCGGCTGGATCACCTCCTTTCTAAGGAGTATGTAATCGTCATCTTTGGTGAGCATTTGTTTCACCAGGTGACGAATACTCATGGTTAGCGCACTGGTAAATAGTCCATATGAACCTTGTCTTAGCAAGTTAACTTATGGGCTTTTTCGTTCTCTGTTTCGTTTTGAGGGAGCACCTCGGTGCTGACCTTGGCGGCCTCTGTTCCTTTTTGAACATGCCGCAGTCGACATTAATGTCGACCGTTGCCCCTTGAGAACTGCACAGCGAACACGAGCATCTTCAACAATATTGTTGATGTATTTTAATTTTGTAATTAAGAATTCCAAGCTACTAAGGGTCAACGGTGAATGCCTTGGCGCCTACTACCGAAGAAGGACGTGGACGGCTGCGAAAAGCCACGGGGATCTGCCTATCTAGAGTTGATCCGTGGATATCCGAATAGGGAAACCTGGTACTCGTAACGGAGTACCACGCCGGTCTGAATACATAGGGCCGGCCGAGGGAACCGGGTGAATTGAAACATCTAAGTAACCCGAGGAAAAGAAAGCAAAAGCGACACCCCGAGTAGCGGCGAGCGAAACGGGTAGAGCCTAAACCATTCTGGTGTCAAGCCTGACGGCATTGCCAGGGTGGGGTCGTGGGACCGAATAGGAGGGGCGTCAGACCTTCCACAGAGTTACAAATCTGTCAGTTAGCAGAAGTGTTTTGGAAAAGCACGCCGCAGTGGGTAATAGCCCCGTAAGCGAAAACTGTACAGACTCTGTTTCGTCATCCCGAGTAACACCGGATCCGGGAAAGCCGGTGTGAATCTGCGAGGACCACCTCGTAAGGCTAAGTATAGGTAGGCGACCGATAGTGAACTAGTACCGTGAGGGAAAGGTGAAAAGTACCCCGGGAGGGGAGTGAAATAGTACCTGAAACCGTTGATCTACAATCAGTCAAAGCGTCGTCTCGAGTTTACTCGAGGCCGCAATGGCGTGCCTTTTGAAGAATGAGCCAACGAGTTACGGTGTGTGGCAAGGTTAACCCGTGAGGGGAAGCCGGAGCGAAAGCGAGTCTGAATAGGGCGTTCAGTCGCATGCTGTAGACCCGAAGCTGAGTGATCTATCCATGGGCAGTGTGAAGCGGAGGTAAGACTCCGTGGAGGCGCGAACCGACCTAGGTTGAAAACTGGGCGGATGACCTGTGGATAGGGGTGAAAGGCCAATCAAACTCAGTGATAGCTGGTTCTCCGCGAAATGCATTTAGGTGCAGCGTCGTATGTTCAGCCATGGAGGTAGAGCACTGGATGGGTTAGGGGGCCTACAAGCTTACCAACCCCAGCCAAACTCCGAATGCCATGGCTCCAGAGTACGGCAGTGAGTCCTCGGGGGATGAGCTTCGATGGACGAGAGGGAAACAGCCCAGACCGCCGACTAAGGTCCCAAAGTTAAGACTAAGTGGTAAACGAAGTGGGATTGCCCAGACAGCCAGGATGTTGGCTTAGAAGCAGCCATCATTTAAAGAGTGCGTAACAGCTCACTGGTCGAGTGGTCCCGCGCGGAAAATGTAACGGGGCTCAAGTCTTACACCGAAGTCGCGGATTTCTACTTTTAAGTAGGAGTGGTAGCGGAGCGTCGAGTCTGCAGTGAAGCGCCGGTGAAAACCGTCGTGGAGCGGGCTCGAGCGAGAATGTTGGCATAAGTAGCGAGAGAGGGGTGAGAAACCCCTCCGCCGAAAATCCAAGGGTTCCTGGGCAAGGCTAATCCTCCCAGGGTAAGTCGGGAGCTAAGGCGAGGCCGAGAGGCGTAGTCGATGCACAACCGGTTGATATTCCGGTACCACGGATTGCGCGTAAAACGCCAACCCACGGTTGCTAAGGGGATGTCTAGTCCTTCGGGACTAGAAGGAACTGACCCACTGTGGTTAGGTGAGTGATGCAGGGACGCAGGAAGGTAAATGAACCCAGGCGATGGTTGTCCTGGGGCAAGCGTGTAGGTCGAGGCGTAGGTAAGTCCGCTCCTCATAAAGACTGAGACGTGATGCCGAGCCGTTTTAGGCGAAGTCATTGATCCTATGCTGCCGAGAAAAGCTGCTAGCGAGTGCAATCAGTGCCCGTACCCCAAACCAACTCAGGTGGATAGGTAGAGAATACCAAGGCGATTGGGAGAACTATGGTTAAGGAACTCGGCAAAATACATCCGTAACTTCGGGATAAGGATGACCTCATTAGGGTTACAGGCTTTACGCCTGGAAGCTCGAAGAGGTGGCACAGACCAGAGGAAAGCGACTGTTTACTAAAAACACAGCAGCGTGCTAAGTCCTAAGACGACGTATACGCTGTGACGCCTGCCCGGTGCTGGAAGGTTACGGGGAAAGGTTAGCCTTCGGGCGAAGCTTTGAACCTAAGCCCCAGTAAACGGCGGCCGTAACTATAACGGTCCTAAGGTAGCGAAATTCCTTGTCGGGTAAGTTCCGACCTGCACGAATGGCGTAACGACTTTCCTACTGTCTCAACCATAGACCCAGCGAAATTGAAGTACGAGTAAAGATGCTCGTTAGCTGCAGAAGGACGGAAAGACCCCGTGGACCTTTACTACAGCTTGGTATTGGTATTTGTTATGCGTTGTGTAGGATAGGTGGGAGACTTTGAAGCGTTGGCGCTAGCCGATGTGGAGTCAACCTTGAAATACCACCCTGCGTTTGACGGATATCTAACCTGGGCCCGTTATCCGGGCTGGGAACAGTGCCAGGTGGGTAGTTTGACTGGGGCGGTCGCCTCCTAAATTGTAACGGAGGCGCCCAAAGGTTCTCTCAGTCTGGTTGGCAATCAGACGTCGAGTGCAATGGCACAAGAGAGCTTGACTGCGAGACTTACAAGTCGAGCAGGTGCGAAAGCAGGGCATAGTGATCCGGCGGTTGCGTGTGGAAGCGCCGTCGCTCAACGGATAAAAGGTACCCCGGGGATAACAGGCTTATCTTCCCCAAGAGTCCATATCGACGGGAAGGTTTGGCACCTCGATGTCGGCTCATCGCATCCTGGGGCTGAAGCAGGTCCCAAGGGTTGGGCTGTTCGCCCATTAAAGCGGTACGCGAGCTGGGTTTAGAACGTCGTGAGACAGTTCGGTCCCTATCCTCTGCAGCCGGAGGAGATTTGAGAAATGCTGTCCCTAGTACGAGAGGACCGGGATGGACGTAGCTCTCGTGTGCCAGTTGTTCCGCCAGGAGCATGGCTGGTTGGCGACCTACGGAAGGGATAACCGCTGAAAGCATCTAAGTGGGAAGCCTGTTTCAAGATGAGATCTCCCACCGGGAAACCGGGTAAGGCCCGTGGCAGACCACCACGTTGATAGGCCGGAGGTGTAAGCACAGTAATGTGTTCAGCCGACCGGTACTAATCGGCCGAGGGCTTGGTTATTACATCAACTTTCGAGGTTGATGCTCGTGTTCGCTGTGGAGTACTTAGAGGGGATACCTCTATTGAAAATTGATCGAGTTCTCGTTGTTTCGACAGCGAGGGCACAAAGGATTTCGGTGGCGATGGCGGCGGGGACACACCCGTTCCCATTCCGAACACGGCAGTTAAGCCCGCCAGCGCCGATGGTACTTGGGTTGAGAAACCCTGGGAGAGTAGGACGTCGCCGGATTAATCTAAAGCAACTAGCAGGGCCCTCGGGTCCTGCTAGTTCGCGTTATAGCGTCTTTGCGTTCTCCCACCGCAGTCACGTGGGGTCAGACCCCACGTGACTAGATTTTAGACGCTGGTTGTTGTGGGTTTGCGGTGACACCTGACCAGAGCAGTCGCAGTGCTTCTTCGACGCGGTAGATTTACGACCTATGTCTCCTTCCTCTGACCGTTCTGGTCGTTCTGATGATCGTCGCTCCGGCGGTAAGGGTGACAGTCGCGGCAACGACCGTTCGTCACGTGATGGCCGCTCTGATAATCGGGGTCGTTCTGATGACCGAAATCGTTCAGGTGGCGGCCGTGATAACGACCGTGATGCTGGGCGAAGCGCGGTAAACCGTCGACGCACCGAACGGGAAAGCGAACCGAGAGAAGACCGCCGCCGGGTGCGTGAACCGTATAAAACTGGTCCTAAGTCTTGGGGCGGAGTTGCTCGACGCGGAGCCGGTTGGTTAGAACGAGCGGAAGACGAAGATAGCCCAGAGCGTAAAGAACGCACCGCTAACCGGCGTCCCAAAAAAGATGAAGAAGAAGAAAACCCGAACTGGGATCGGGTAAAAGAAGAAGCAGGGACTGCAGTTTCTAAAATAAAGAAACCGATTCGTCGACCCCACCGAACAGTGGTGGTTAAACGCGACCCCTTGCCTGAAGCACCTCGCCGGTTACCTGAGGGTGACACCATGTTGGTGCGTTTGTTGGGCGACAAGGCAGGCCGCCGAGCCGCTAAGCGTTTGCGTGATGCTGGGGAAGCTTTTCAAGAAGAACGTTTTGTTGATGCCCGCCGTACTTTGTATTCGCTTGAAGAACGAGCCCCTGATGTTGCCGAAGTTGTAGAAATGTCGGGATTAATTCTTTACCGCCTGGGCCGTTGGCGTGAGGCCGCGAAAAAAATGGAACGCTTCCGTGAACTAACGGGCAGCACCGAGCAACACCCCGTGTTGGCCGACTGTTACCGAGCCTTGGGCTGGTGGGCCGACGTCGACGAACTCTGGATAGAGCTTCGTGATGCTTCGCCGTCGGCAGCTTTAGTTACCGAAGGCCGTTTGGTGGCTGCCGGTACTTTGGCCGATCAAGACAAACTCAAAGAAGCAGTAGCGCTCATGGAAAAAGGATGGAATTTTCCTAAACGGGCCCGTGAACACCATTTGCGCCGGGCCTACGCCTTGGCAGATCTTTACGAACAATCTGGCTCGATACCTCGGGCCCGTGACCTTTTTGGGTGGGTGCAACGCTCCGCCCCAGGTTTTGCCGATGTCGACCAGCGCCTCAAGGGCTTGCGTTAAAGGCGGTCGTTTTTCACAAAAGGGGTTTGGCCGGGGCGCGCGCCGTCTAGGGTGAATGCATCACAGGAAAGAACCTGTGGCGATGAGCGCATTGCTCACCTCAAACGATTTCAAGGAGTTCCCCAGTGGATACCGCTTCTCTGTTAGGCGACAACGCCGCTTACCTTTTGGATCACGTGGCCACCGGCATCAAAGCCGCTGACCTCACCCAACCCGGCCCCGATTACGTCAGCGAAGCGTTCGGGCCTTCAGACCGTTCACCGCAGGTCATGCGTAACTTGCAGTCGCTTTACGATCATGGTCGTTTAGGCGGGTCGGGTTATGTATCGATCCTCCCCGTTGATCAAGGTATAGAGCATTCAGCGGCAGCCTCTTTTGCCCCGAACCCCGAATACTTCGACCCTGCCAACATCGTTGAGCTAGCCATTGATGGCGGTTGTAACGCCGTGGCTTCTACCTACGGGGTGTTGGCTTCGGTATCTCGCCGCTACGCCCATCGCATCCCGTTCATCGTAAAAATCAACCACAACGAAATGTTGACCTACCCCAACAAGTTTGACCAGGTCATGTATGGCTCAGTCGACCAAGCCTTTGACCTTGGCGCAGCCGGCGTGGGCGCCACCATTTACTTTGGTTCCGACGAAGCAACCCGCCAAATTCAAGAAGTCAGCGAAGCCTTCGCCCGGGCCCACGAACTGGGCATGTTCACTGTGCTGTGGTGCTACTTGCGTAACTCAGGTTTCAAAGTTGATGGCGTGGACTACCACGCCTCAGCCGACCTCACCGCCCAAGCCAACCACCTTGGAGTAACCATCGAAGCGGACATCATTAAACAAAAGTTGCCCGAAAACAACGGCGGCTACAACGCGCTCGACGGTTTTGGTAAAACCCACGCTGCGGTGTACAGCGACCTCACCACCGACCACCCGATTGACCTTTGCCGCTGGCAAGTAGCGAACTGTTACATGGGGCGCATTGGTTTGATCAACAGTGGGGGAGCGTCCTCCGGGGCCAGCGACCTGGCTGAAGCGGTAACCACCGCCGTGGTAAACAAGCGAGCGGGCGGCACCGGTTTGATCAGCGGCCGCAAAGCGTTTCAACGGCCACGGGCCGAAGGCGTGGAGTTACTCAACGCTATTCAAGACGTCTATTTGGATGACTCCATCACCCTGGCTTAGGCCAAGACCTTGGGGGAGGGGTGACCTAAAAGACAGAACTTTATTCCGCTATGTTCACCCCTCGCCGTTGACCGGGGTTATGGTGGCGGCGTTCGTTAACTAATGATTCAAAAGACTTCCAGCAACGAAGCTGGAAATGGAGGAAATAACGTGACCGAAACGGCAACGGAGCCGACGGTTCCTGCAGTTGACAGGGTAATCATTCGCTTCGCTGGCGACTCTGGCGACGGAATGCAACTTACCGGTGATCGTTTCACCAACGCCAGTGCTATGCACGGCAACGATCTGGCGACTTTCCCCGACTACCCAGCGGAGATTCGCGCCCCGGCCGGCACCTTGGCCGGCGTTTCTGCTTTCCAAGTACAGATCTCTGATCACGACATCATGACGCCGGGGGATGCCCCGGATGTTTTGGTGGCTATGAACCCGGCCGCCTTGAAGTCTGACCTGCATCGTTTGGCCCCCGGCGGCACGGTCATCATCAACCGGGACACCTTTGAAGAACGCAACCTGGGTAAGGCGGGATACAAATACAACCCGCTTGAAGAAGGCGATGATCTAAAGGGTTGCCGAGTTATTTCGGTTCCCATGACCTCGCTGACCAAAGAGGCTTGCAAAGAACTCGGGGTAAAGCCTCGAGACGCTGACCGGTCTAAAAACTTTTTTGCCTTGGGTTTGGTGTCTTGGATGTACAGCCGCCCGGTGGAACCCACCATGGACTGGATTGACGCCAAATTTGGTGGCCGCGACTTAATTGTTGCTGCCAATAAAGCAGCCTTCTCCGCGGGCCATATTTACGGTGAAACGGCCGAACTGGGTGACCAACGAGTCATCGTCAAAGCAGCTCCGTTGGAGTCAGGCACCTACACCAACGTCAACGGCAACACCGCATTGTCGTGGGGTTTGGTGGCAGCTGGTCAGCTTGCCAACCTGCCTATTTTCTTGGGCACTTACCCCATCACTCCAGCCACCGACATTTTGCACGAGTTGGCTAAACACAAATCTTTCGGGGTTACTACTTTTCAAGCCGAAGATGAAATCGCCGGCATCGGTGCTGCTTTGGGCGCTGCGTTCGGTGGCCATTTGGGGATTACCTCAACCAGTGGTCCCGGGGTGGCTTTGAAGTCTGAAACCATGGGTCTGGCGCTGTCTCTGGAGATTCCTTTGGTTATTGTCAGCATTCAGCGCGGTGGCCCGTCAACCGGTTTACCTACTAAAACTGAAGCCGCTGACCTTTTGATGGCCATGTATGGCCGCCATGGAGAATCGCCGATGCCTATTGTGGCGCCTCGCACGCCATCGGATTGCTTTGATGCCGCTATCGAAGCGTGCCGTATTGCTTTGGAGCACCGCACCCCAGTCATGTTGCTTTCAGATGGTTATTTGGCCAACGGTTCCGAACCGTGGTGCCTGCCTGACGTTGACGACTTGACGCCTATTGAGGTGACCTACGCCACCGAGTTCAACCATAAAAACGCAGACGGCGAAGACGAGTACTGGCCATACCTGCGTGACGAAAAGTTGGTGCGCTCCATGGCTATCCCTGGTACCCCTGACTTGATGCACCGCATTGGCGGTATTGAAAAAGAAGATGGATCAGGCAACATCAGTTACGACCCGACTAACCACGCCAAAATGGTAGAGATTCGTGCGGAACGTATTCGCCGTATCGAAGTGCCCGATGTAGAAGTAGTGGGCGACACTGATGCCGATGTTCTTGTCTTGGGTTGGGGCTCCACTTGGGGCGCAATCACCAGTGCGTTGGGCCGTTTGCGCGGCGAAGGCCACAAAATTGCGCACGCTCATTTGACCCACCTCAACCCTTTCCCAGCCAACCTCGGTGAGGTCCTTAAGGGCCGCACCCACGTGTTGGTGCCAGAAATGAACTTGGGGCAACTTAGTTTGATGGTCCGCGCCGAGTTCTTGGTAGATGCGCAGTCCATTAGCAAAGTGTCGGGCCAGCCCTTCACCGCAGGGGAACTCGAAACAACAATTTTAGAAATAATGAACGAGGAGGCCAAATAATGACCGCCACCATGAACAACGAAGCCGTTCCAGAAACCAAACGCGCCGACTGGCAAAGCGACCAAGAGGTGCGTTGGTGCCCTGGTTGCGGCGACTATTCAATTCTTACCGCTATGCAACTCTTGATGCCCGAGTTAGGGGTTCGCCGTGAAAACACGGTGTTTATTTCGGGCATAGGTTGTGCTGCTCGGTTCCCTTACTACATGAATACCTACGGCATGCACAGCATTCACGGCCGTGCGCCGGCTATTGCCACCGGGCTTGCTATGGCTCGTCCTGAGCTTGATGTTTGGGTAGTGGGTGGCGATGGTGACATGTTGTCCATCGGCGGTAATCATTTGATTCACGCTTTGCGCCGCAACATCAACGTAAACATCTTGTTGTTCAACAACCAGATTTACGGCTTGACCAAAGGCCAGTTTTCTCCTACCAGCGAAACCGGCAAGGTGACAAAGTCATCTCCGGTGGGTTTGATCGCAGAACCCTTTAACCCGGTGAGTTTGGCTTTGGGTGCTGAAGCAAGTTTCGTGGCTCGTACCCACGACATGGACCGCAAGCACATGCAAGAAATGTTCCGCCGGGCTTATCATCACGATGGTGCTTCGCTGGTTGAGGTTTACCAAAACTGCAACGTGTTCAACGATGGGGCTTTTGCCACCATTACCAAAAAGGATTCCCGAGACGACATGTTGATTGACTTGCGTCACGGCGAGCGCATCCAGTTTGGTAGCGAAGGACAGTTCGGTGTGGTTCGTCAAGACGGCGGGGTTGAGATTGTCAACGTGGCCGATGTTGGTCTTGATGCTTTGTTAGTACATGATGAGACTCGCCAAGACCCATCTACGGCTTTTGCTCTGTCTCGTTTGGCTTTTGGGCCGACTACCCCCACCCCGGTGGGTGTGTTTCGGGCCACCGAACGGGCCGAATACGGAGCGGCTATGGCGACGCAAGTTGCCGACGTTGCTGCGGAGAGCGGCAAAGGCGATTTGGCTTCTTTGCTGCGTTCGCAACCCACTTGGGAAGTTTGATCACCTAAATTTATGGGTTGGGCTTTAGATCTCGATGGTGTGGTGTGGTTGGGTACCGACCGCATCCCTGGGGTAGGCGAAGCTGTCACCAAGTTGCAAGATGCAGGCGAAACAGTGTTGTTTGTTACCAACAACTCGGGTAGCCGGATCGTTGATTTAGAAGCCCGCTTAGCCCATCACGGCATTGATGCTCGGGGCGGAGTTATTTCGTCAGCGATGGCGGCGGCAAAAATGGTGGAACCCGGCGAACGTATTTTGGGAATGTGCGGGCCTGGGTGCCGTGAAGAACTCGAAGCCCAAGGCGCCGTGATGGTCGATGACGGCCCGGTAGACACCGTGGTGGTGGGTTTTCACGAACACTTTGATTATTGGGGCCTTTCGGCTGGCATTCGCGCTGTTTTGGGCGGGGCACGGCTTTTGGCCACCAACACCGATGTGACCTACCCGGCCGAAGACGGTATTCGAGCGGGGGCGGGCAGCATCGTGGCGGCTTTGGTGGCCGCTACCGGGGTGACCCCTGAGGTGGCGGGCAAACCGCATCAAGCGATTTGTGATTTGGTTATCGAGGCAGCAGGCCCCGAAGGCATCGTGGTAGGAGACCGGCCCGACACTGATGGTTTGTTGGCGCAGGCCTTGAACTGGAAGTTCGCTCTAGTGCTCAGCGGGGTCACCACCGAAGAGCATTTGCCAATCACTCCGACCCCAGCTTCGATCCACGCCGATTTACCGGCTTTGATAGCGGAGTATTTGCAGTGACCCGGCGCCGCCTCGACCAAGAATTGGTGCGACGCCGGCTTGCCGAAAATCTTGATCAAGCGTCCGGGTTTATCGCCGCCGGCCGGGTAACGGTGGACGGGGCGCCGGCCGATAAAGCTGCTCGGCTCGTTGAGCCTGCCCAGGCGGTGGTGGTTACGGCTCCGCCGCCGAAGTTCGTTAGTCGGGGCGGTCTAAAACTCGAAGCAGCGTTGGCTGAGTTCGCTCTTGACCCGACCGGCATGCGAACCGTTGATGTGGGGTCCAGCACCGGCGGTTTTACTGACTGCTTGTTGCAGCACGGGGCCACTACGGTGACCGCTCTCGATGTGGGCCGTGGCCAGTTGCATCAGCGTTTACGTACCGATGCCCGGGTGACGGTTTGTGAACAAACCAATATTCGCCTTGTTGAAGCGGCGGACTTAGGGGCGCCTTTTGACTTGTTGGTGACCGACCTTTCGTTTATTTCGCTGCGTACTGTCATGAGCCAGTTGCTTGCTCTGGTAACCTCCGGCGCTTCGCTGGTCATGTTGGTGAAGCCACAATTTGAAGCCAGCAAAGCCCAAGTGGACCTCGGAAAGGGCGTAATTGTCGACCCGGGGGTTTGGCGAGAAGTGCTCAATCAGGTCGAAACGTCGGTTCGGGGCGCTGGAGCGGCCATCATGGGGGGCATGGTGTCACCAATAACCGGCGCAGAGGGCAACGTAGAGTTTTTGATCCACGTAATAAAAGGCGCTGCCGCCCCTTCGTTTGATGCGCAAGCCTTGGTAGTAGAAGCGGAGGGCCGCTAATGGCTGTGGTGGGGCTGGTGGTGCACGAACACCGCAACGAAGCCATTGACCAGGCCGCCGGTTTAGCCAGTTGGTTAACCAGCGAAGGTCACGAGGTGCGTCACCCGTTAAACGGCGACAACGTCGAGGGCTTAGCTTTGGTGGTCAGTTTGGGCGGCGACGGGTCAATTTTGCGGACCGTAGATTTACTCAACGGCGCCCCGGTGCCGGTGCTGGGGGTAAATTTTGGCCAGTTGGGTTATTTGACGGCGTGCGAACCAGACCAGGTGCAAGAGGCGGTCAGCAAAGCGTTGAGCGGCGAATGTCAACTAGAAGACCGCATGATGCTTTGCGTTGAGGTGCAAAACGCTGAAGGCAAAATGCTGGCTATTGACCATGCCCTTAATGAGGTGGTGGTAGAACGCCACGGGCCGACTATTCGGGTGGGGGTGTCGCTAGATGGCGAGTTCTTTACTTCGTATGCCGCCGATGGGTTAATTGTGGCCACCCCTACTGGGTCTACTGCATATGCTTTTTCGGCTCAGGGCCCCATTGTGGATGCCACGCATCGTTCGCTGCAGGTCACCCCGGTGTCAGCCCACATGTTGTTTGACCGCACCATGGTGTTAGACCCTGCCACCGAGGTGCGTTTAGAGGTGCTGGGCGACCGCCCGGCGGCCTGCAATGTTGATGGACGCGAACAAGCACTGCTCAGCGAAGGCGATCAAGTGGTGGTAACCGCCTCAGATCGGGTGACCCGTTTGGTGACCTTCGGGCAGCACCATTTTGCTCGGGTGCTCAAAACAAAATTCGGCTTAGAAGACCGCTAACACTTGTTTCGCTAATCGCGAACGGCGGGCATCCATTGGGGGCCGGCGGTGGCGTCGATGCGGTCCAGAAAAGCTTGGTGGTGGGGCTCGGCCAGCGCACACAACTCAAGGGTGTTTTCCTCGCCCAGTAGTTGCCACATTTGCCCGCAGAGTTGATCGGTTTGGTCTTCAAGTTCTTGACGAAACTGCCGCCCCGCGTCGGTCAATGACTTTTGGCTGGCCAAGCCTTTAGCGGTGAGACGGGCCCAGCCCTTTTCTATGGCGGCATCGTCGGCACCTCGGCTGCGGGCAATCCATTCGACCTCATAGCCAGTCACCATGGCGTCGTGCAACAAACCGACTTCGGTGGGCCCTAAGTCGGCCGCTGCGCAAAGAGCCCAATGGGTATCGCCTCGCCATTCACGTAAACAGTTGATGGCCAGCCAAGCGCTCAACGCCGGCTGGTCCGGCCCTGGGCGAGGCTGTGCTCGGTGTGCGGCAAAGAGCGCGCGGGCGCCGTGGTGAAGTTGGTCGGCGGCATCCCAAAGAGGTTGAACTAAAAGAGCCAGACGGTCAGGGAGGGCAGGGTCAATGGCGGCTAAACCGGGCACTACGGCAGCGTTGCGGGCGGCCAAGGTATCCTCGAAACTTGTGTGTTGGCGGCAGAGGTCTAACGCCATGCCCAAAAAGGTTGGGTTAATGGAGTAGGCGGAGGCGGCCACTACCTCGTTGCCGGCGCCCGCCAAGGGGCCAAACCGGCTCGCTGCGTAATAGCCGAGCCCATCGGGCACGCCCAGGTCGGCGTAATTTTTTATGGCTTGTGGGTCCCAGTAGATCCAACCCACAAGATCGTGAGAAGCCCGAGAGGCTCGTTGAGCGAGTTCGTTCCATGACATCGCCGTACCCTAGCGGTCACCTTAGCGAGGAAAAAACTGGAAGATTTGCTCTTGGCACAGCACTGTCACAGGGGCATGGCAAGATGTACCCATGCTTTGCGAACTACGGGTCACCAACCTTGGGGTAATAGAAGAATCAACAGTTTTATTGGGCCCTGGCTTGGTGGCGGTAACCGGTGAAACAGGGGCCGGTAAAACCATGGTGGTGGGGGCTATAGAGCTTTTGCTGGGCGGCCGAGCCGACCCGACCATGGTGCGTCAGGGGTGCGCCGAAGCCTCGGTGGAGGGCAGGTTTGTTGCTGGCGATCGTGAGGTGGTGCTCCGACGGGTGGTTCCTCTAGATGGTCGCAGCCGAGCGTATATCAATGGCCAGTTGGCTACCGCGGCGGCCTTAGCTGACCGAGGAGGCGACTTGGTGAACTTGCATGGCCAGCATGCCCACCAAAGCCTTTTGACCGCTAAAGAACAGCGAGCGGCCCTAGATCGATTTGGCGGCATTGACCTAGTCCCTCTGCAAGAAGCAGAAGCCGAGTTGGTGGCTATAGACGAGCAGCTGGCTGCTATGGGAGGCGACGAACGGGCGAGGGCTCGAGAAATAGACCTGCTTCGTTTTCAAGTAGAAGAACTCGATGTAGCAGCCATTGATGATGCGGGCGAAGATGACCAATTGGCCAAAGACGAGTCTCTGTTGGGCGATGCCACCGCACACCGTGAAGCAGCGATTGCTGCGTTGCAACTTTTAGATGGGGACAGCGACGTTTCTGAAGGCCTCGGGGTGGCACTCAACAACCTGAGCGACCGGGCGCCATTTGTTGACTTGACGGGCCGGTTGCATGGGTTGTTAGCCGAGTTAACCGATGTGGCGTCAGAGCTCCGGGCTACCACCGACGGGGTTGAAGAAGATCCACAACGCCTTGAAGCGATCGTGCAACGTCGGCATCGTTTGTCTGAGTTGCGTCGAAAATACGGGGTGGATTTAGCAGCGGTGATGGCGTATCACCGAGAGGCCGCCGAACGTTTAGACGACCTATTAGACCATGAGGCCCGAGCGGCCGCTTTAGATGCCCAGCGCTTGGCGGCCGAAGCGGCCCGGGTGCAAGCCGCCGCCGTGGTTCTGGCGGCCCGCCGCCGAGCGGCCCCAGACCTTGCCGCCCAGGTGCAGCAATTTTTGCGCCAGTTGGCTATGGCCGCTGCGGTAATGGCCGTAGAGGTAGAAGGCGAATCCGGGGCTGAGGTTTGTTTATTACTGGCCGCTAACTCTGGGTCGTCGCTGCTGCCTCTGGCCAAGGTGGCCTCCGGTGGCGAATTGGCCCGAGTCATGTTGGCGCTACGTCAAGTAATTACCAAAGCGCCCCCCACCATGGTTTTTGATGAAGTGGACGCCGGAGTAGGAGGCGAGGCAGCGCACAGCATCGGTGCCGCTTTGGCTTCTCTGGCAGAAGGCCATCAAGTGTTGGTGGTCACCCACTTGGCGCAAGTGGCGGCCTGCGCCGACCAGCAACTCAAGGTAAACAAGGTGGACGATGGCCAAGCCGCTCGAGCCAGCGTGGAGCATTTAGATTCCGACCAGCGCATTGTGGAGCTGTCTCGCATGCTGTCGGGGTCGCCCGACAGCAGCGCCGCCCAGCAACATGCGGCGGAACTTTTGGCCGCCGCAGCGGTGTTGCGGCCATCGTGATGATCAACAAACCTCGCCGCACTCCGCGCGCGACGCAACGTAAAGCGATAGGTTGACCTTCCGTGACCAAACACATTTTTGTAACGGGCGGAGTGGCCAGTTCACTCGGCAAGGGGCTAACCGCCGCCTCGCTAGGACGACTCCTTAAACAGCGTGGCCTCCGGGTAGTAATCCAAAAATTGGACCCGTACATCAACGTTGACCCGGGCACGCTGAACCCTTTTGAACACGGCGAAGTTTTTGTTACCGATGATGGCGGCGAAACCGATTTAGACCTGGGTCATTACGAACGCTTTATTGACGAAAACTTGACCCGTGATTCCAACGCCACCACCGGGTCTATTTATTCCACCGTGTTGGCTGCTGAACGCCGAGGCGACTACTTGGGCCGCACGGTGCAGGTTATTCCACATATTACCGATGAGATCAAACGGCGGATTAGCGCCTTGGCTTCGGACGATATGGATGTGGTCATCACCGAAGTGGGCGGCACGGTAGGCGATATTGAGATTTTGCCTTTCCTGGAAGCTATTCGCCAGTTTCGTTTGGATGCAGGCCGAGACAACGTGTGTTACGTGCACGTCACCTTGGTGCCTTACATCGCCCCCTCGGGGGAGCACAAAACCAAGCCGACCCAGCACTCAGTTATTGAACTGCGCAGCCGGGGTATCCAACCTGATGCCATTGTGTGCCGCAGTGACGAACCTATTGGCAGCGATCTGTCACGCAAGATCGCCAACCTGTCGTCGGTTCCGGTAGAAGCCGTGGTTAATGCTCCGGATGCCGGGAGTTTGTACGAAGTCCCCTTGATGATGCACGACGAAGGCCTTGACGCAGTTATCTGTGACCTGTTGCAAATTGATGCTGGTCCACCGGACCTCACCGAATGGATTGAACTCAACCGCAAGGTTGAGGCGGCCACCAACCCAGTGCGTATTGGTTTGATTGGCAAGTACGTCAACTTGGTAGACGCCTATCTTTCGGTGGTGGAGTCGCTTAAGCATGCGGGCATCCAGTTGGGTGCCGACGTAGAGATTGACTGGATACAAGCCGAAGATGTAGAAGGACTACTCACCGAAGATCGACTACGCAACCTTGACGGCATCGTTATCCCTGGTGGTTTTGGTGAGCGGGGGGTTGAAGGCAAAATTGCTGCTGCCGGTTATGCCCGAGAAAATGATGTCCCGTGTTTGGGGCTTTGCTTGGGCCTGCAATGTATGACCATCGAATATGGCCGCAACGTTTTGGGGCTAGACCGGGCGCACTCCAGCGAATTCGAGCCATCAACCCCGCACCCAGTTATTGACCTCATGGATTCGCAACGCGACGTCACCGACCTAGGGGGCACCATGCGCTTGGGCGCTTATGTAGCGCAGTTGCAGCCTGGCTCTCAGGTAGCGAAAATGTACGGCGAAGAAGTGGTGTCCGAGCGTCATCGTCATCGCTATGAATTCAACCCGCGTTATCGCAGCCAATATGACGACAACGATTTTGTGTGTTCTGGCGAGTCTCCCGATGGGCGGTTAGTGGAGTTCATTGAACTTAAAAGCCATCCGTTCTGGGTAGCGACGCAAGCCCACCCGGAGTTCAAGAGTCGCCCGACCCGGCCCGCGCCACTGTTTTTGGGTTTTATGGAAGCAGCGTTGCAACGCGCTGAGGGCCGCAACCCGCAGTTGTTGACGGTGGACGCCACCACCGACGCTTAACTATGGCGGCGGGTTTTCGCCAAACTGGCGAAACAGTTATCCACGAGGGCTATGTCATTACCTTGGCCGAGGCCACCTTTGAAGGCCCGCAAGGTGAACAAATTTCCCGTGATGTAGTGCGTCACCCCGGGGCAGTAGCGGTGGTTGCTCTTGACAATGACGAGGTGATTTTGGTGCGTCAATATCGACCGGCGTTAGACACCGAAATGTTGGAGCTGCCGGCCGGCAAACTTGATGTGCCGGGGGAGTCTCGGCCCGATGCGGCCCGCCGAGAACTCATTGAAGAAGCCGGGTTTGACGCTCCGCAGTTAACTGAGTTGGCGGCATTTCACAATTCGGGCGGCTTTTGCGACGAACTCACCACGGTGTATTTGGCCACCGAACTGGTGCCCGCCGAGGCAATAGCAGTCAGCGTGGAAGAGGAATACCTCACCGTTGAACGGGTGCCCTTAAACCAGGTGTCGGCCATGATTGCTGACGGCACCATCACCGATGCCAAAACGGTCATCGGTCTGCTCGCCACCTTGCACCATTTAGGGCAATGAATGCCCCAATCTGTCGCCATTGACAATAGATGGGAGGGGCTAAATTGCTTGTCAAGTGACTTAAATAAGAAACCACGAGGTTGCGCCCAAAGGAAGCCATGCGGAGAAAAAATAAACTGAGCCATTTGGTAGGGAGGTTTTTTGGGGCTTTGCTGGCTCAACCATTGACCCCAACTGATGTTCAATGGGTAGAGAATTGTTTACTGCCGACAGAGCAAGCCTTATGGCAGCGCATGAGTAAAGCCGACCAGGTGCACGCTTTTGGGGTGATGGCCCGGGTTGATGAAGAACTCCCTGAGGCGCCCAGAGAGGTTCTGGCCGCTGCGCTGCTGCACGATGTGGGCAAGGTGACCAGCAACTTGGGCACCTTTGGCCGGGTGGCCGCCACGCTGCTGGTTGCGGTGACCGCCGCCGGCCGCCATCAGGTATGGGCAAAACAATCAGGAATTCGAGGAAACTTGGGTCGCTACCTCACCCACCCCGACCAAGGACTCAGGTTGCTGACCGAAGCAGGAAGCGACCCGCTAACCGTGGCGTGGGCTGAAGAACACCACCGGCCGGCAAACCAGTGGACAGTCGAAACTGAATATGCGGCCGTTCTCTGGAAAGCCGACGACGATTAAGGCTTAAGGCGCCAGGAGTCCGAGGTTTTGGTGGGCGCGATCCAAGGTGGCTCGGGCGATGGTGCGGGCTTTGTCGGCGCCCACGGCCAGCAAGCGGCTGGTTTCGGCCGGGTCGGCCGCCAACTCGTGAAAGCGAGCCTGCACGGGGCGCAGCAGCTCAATAACTGCTTCAGCGGTAGCGGCTTTTAAATCGCCGTAGCGCTCAATGCCGTTGGCTGCAGCGGTGGGGCTTTGGTCGGTAGCGGCCCCCAAAATCGACAACAAGTTAGACACCCCTGGCTTGGTGGCTGGGTCGTAACGCACCTCGTTGTCGCTGTCGGTTACCGCTCGTTTGAACTTCTTTTCAATGGACGCCGGCTCTTCAAGCAACGAAACCGAACCCTGGGGGCTGTCTTCTGACTTTGACATTTTGTTTTCAGGGTTTTGTAAGTCCATGACCCGAGCGCCGGCCGTCGGAACCACCGCTTCGGGCACCACAAAGGTTTGCCCGTAGCGATTGTTAAACCGCTCGGCCAAGTCACGGGTTAGTTCGATGTGTTGGCGTTGGTCTTCGCCCACCGGCACTTGGTCGGTGTCGTACAAAATAATGTCGCTGGCTTGCAAGGCCGGGTAGGTGAATAATCCGCCCGAGACAAACTTGGCTTTTTCTGACTTGTCTTTGAACTGGGTCATGCGCCGCAACTCGCCAAACGAAGCGGTGCATTCCATAAGCCAAGCGCATTCGGTGTGTTCAGAAACATGGCTTTGGATAAACAAGGTGCTGCGCTCCGGGTCAATGCCAATAGCGATCAGCATTTGGGCCAGCGACAAGGTGGAGGCTCGCAGCTCCGCCGGGTCTTGGGGAACGGTCAAAGCATGCAGGTCAACCACGCAATAAACGGTGTCGGCATCGCCTTGCATAGCCGCCCAATTGCGCAGCGCTCCGAGGTAATTGCCGAGGTGAACAGAGCCGGAAGGTTTAATGCCAGAAAAAACACGTGTCATAGGCTTGCAGGCTAGTGCCCCAGCCGGCCCGGTGGGGGACAGTTTTCTCAGAAACTCCTTTGCCATACACCGCTCGGGGCTAAGGATTCTCTAGGGTCAAGGGGTGAGCGTGACCGTAAATACTCCAGTCTTTGATGGGCCTTTTGACCTGTTGTTGCATTTGATCCTCAAAGAAGAGGTAGAGCTCTACGACGTGTCGTTAACCACCGTAGTGGACGCCTTTTTGGCGGAATTAGAACGCCTAGAAAACGTTGACCTTGAGTTAGCCACCGAGTTTTTGTTGATTGCCGCCATTTTGGTGGAGCTCAAAACCCGCCGTCTTTTGCCCGACAAGCACCGCGACGACTTGGACGACGAGTTTGGCTTGTGGGAAGAACGAGATTTATTGCTGGCTCGTTTGTTGGAGTGCAAAACCTTCAAAGATGCGGCCACCGTGCTCAAGCGCATGGCCCAAACTGCGGCCCTTTCGTGGCCTCGCCGGGCCGGCCTCGAAGACCAGTTTTTGTCTTTGGCTCCCGACTTGTTGGCCGGTATCACGCCGCTGGATTTACGCCGGGCCTACTACACGGCGATCATTCCGAAACCTACGGTGCACATCGACACCGAACACATTGCCCCCATACGGGCCAGCGTGGCCGATGCAGTAATTGAACTGGTTGACGAAATCCCTGCCCATGGCACCATTTCGTTCCGCAAACTCACCACGGGTTTAGTGGATCGCATTGAGTTGGTGGTACGTTTCTTAGCGGTACTAGAACTCTTTAAACAAGGGGTCATCGAACTTGACCAACCAGCCAGTTTCGGCGACATTCACCTGTGGTGGGCGCCCAACAGTGGCCCAGCCGATGTTGAGTTAATCGACGCTTACGAGGGCTAACCCATGGAAGAAACTGAAGCACTGGCTACCCGGCAGGCCATTGAGTCCATTTTGATGGTGGCTATTGACCCGGTAGCCCCCAACTTGTTGGCGCAGTTGCTGGAAATCCCGACCGCAGACATAGAAGCGCTTTGTGAAACTTTGGTCACCGACTACGAACGTGAAGGCCGGGGCTTTGTTTTGCAACGCGTGGCCGGTGGTTACCGCTACCAAAGCCACCCGGATCAAGCACCCTGGGTGGAGCGCTTCGTGTTGGAAGGCCAAAGTTCACGGTTAACGGCCGCCGCACTAGAAACCTTGGCCATCGTGGCTTACAAACAACCGATTTCTCGGGCCCAAGTGTCGGCAATTCGTGGGGTGGATGCCGACGGGGTAATGCGTACTTTGCAACAACGCGGCTACATCGATGAGTTGTCTCGCGACTCAGGCCCTGGGAATGCCTTTTTGTTTGGTACCACGCAAGAATTTTTAGAACGCATGGGCCTCGACGGGTTGGCTGAGCTTCCGCCCTTAGGAGATTTTGTTCCCGGCGCCGAAGTCGTAGAAGCTTTGGAGCGTGGTTTGCGAGCGGACCCTGAACCAGTGGTCGAGGTGGAAGCCGAGGTTAACGAAGAGCTTCTTGAGGAACCACCAGCTGCTGCGACAGAATAACCATGGCCGGTAAAACCTTTGAGGTTGCCGTGGTGGGCCGAGGGATGATGGGCAGTGCCTGCGCCTGGTTTTTAGCCGAAGCCGGAGTCAACGTTTTATTAGTTGGGCAAAGCGAACCGGCTGATCGTAAAAAACATGACGGAGTTTTCGCTAGCCACCACGACGACACTCGTATCGCTCGAATCGTTGACCCCAACCGAGTAAAGGCCTGGCTGAGCCATCGAGCGCTGCCGCAAATTCGCCATTTAGAAAACCTGACCGGTGAAAAGATTTTGCACGATGTGGGTCACCTGTGGTTGGGTCCAGCCGAAGAGGTGGCGGTAATGGCAGCCTCCGACCAGAACCTCAACTTGGGTTGCCAACAGTTTTCCCCCGAAGAAGTAGGGCAAGAGTTTACTGCACTGTCGCCACCGGCTGATTTGCCGGGGATTTTTCAAGCCACCGGCGCCGGCCATATTGACCCCCGAGCCTATGTACGAGCCGAAGGGGCGGCCGCTGAACAAGCCGGAACCTCCGTGGTGGACGCTTTGGTTGGTGCGGTGAAAGAACAAAACGGCAACGTGACTCTCGAAACCTCAGCCGGGGAGTTTGCGGCTCAACGGGTAGTGCTGGCCACCGGGCCGTTTTTTGCTTACGGTGATACGCCAGCCAACCAACTGGACTTAACGGTAGGTACCCGCACCATTATCCACTTTGAACTGCCTGCGGAAGAGGCGCAACGTTTGGCCGGCCTGCCCAGCATTATTGTCAAAACTGAAGACAAAGACCGAAGCTTTTATGTGCTGCCGCCCAAACCGCAACCCGATGGCCGCACCATTATGAAAGTCGGCATCACCCGAGAACGCAAACACCTCACCCCGTCACAAATCGCTGACTGGTTTCGTAGCGACGGCGACTTAGCTATGGAACCCCACCAAAAACAATTACTTTTCGACTTCATCCCCAACCTCAAAGTGCTGGGCAGCCGAACCGCTCCGTGCGTAACCACCTACACTGAAACCGGTCACCCCATTATTGATAACCTGACCGACCGGGTCAGCGCCCTTATTGCCGGCAACGGCTACGCCGCCAAGTGTGCTTCGGCCCTGGGCGAACTGGCCGCTAACCGGCTCTTAGGTAAACCTTGGCCAACCGAAATAAATCAACAACTCTTCCAAAGGCCTTAACCATGCCCCCCACAACTAAAAACACTCAACCTGCTGACGAACCGTTGCGTTTGCAAAAAGTTTTAGCCCGTGTGGGCTTTGGTAGCCGACGGGTGTGCGATGACCTCATCGCCGCCGGCCGAGTAAAAGTGGACGGCGAAGTCGCCGTATTGGGCCAACGAGTGGACGCCGAAATCGCCGTGGTCACCGTAGACGGAATGCCCATAGGGGTGCGACCCGACCTGGTGTATTACGTGCTCAACAAACCCACCGGGGTGGTCACTACCGCCGACGACCCTCAAGAGCGACCCACCGTGGTGGGCTTGGTGCCTACCGAGCCCCGGGTGTTTCCGGTAGGTCGCCTGGACTTCGATACCGAAGGTTTGCTGCTGCTCACCAACGACGGCGAACTAACCCACCGGTTGACTCACCCTTCTTTCGGCGTCGAAAAAGAATATGTTGCCGTGGTAGAAAGCGAGCCTTCACGGTCTGCTTTGCGGCAACTACGCGAAGGCGTAGAACTCGACGACGGCATGACGGCGCCCGCCAAAGCCTCGTTGGTAGATGACCGAATGATCCGTCTGACCATTCACGAAGGCCGCAACCGGCAAGTGCGCCGCATGTGTGCCGCGGTAGGTCACCCGGTGGAGCGTTTGATCCGTACCCGCATCGGCCCACTAGTGGATCGCCAACTCAGCCCCGGCGACTGGCGAGAACTCACCGTGGATGAACTGCGCTCCTTGCAACAAGTGGTGGCTGATCACCGATAATACTGCCGGTGCAGCGCCGGAAGCCCGCTAGCATCAGGCCATGCAGAAACCGCAGGTAACTACATGAAACGCCGCGCCACGGTGGCCGGGGTGGGCCTCATCGGAGGCTCTATCGGTATGGCCCTGCGCCAACAAGGCTGGCAAGTAAGCGGCGTAGACCCGCACCAAGGGCATCTGGATAGCGGTTTGGAACTCGGCGCCATTGACACCATTGGTTGGGATGACCAAGCGGAAATAGTTTTTGTGGCCACCCCGGTGGCTTTGATCGCCGAAGTAGCCGGCCAAGCGCTGGCCGAAGCACCCCAAGCCTTGGTGACCGATGCGGGCAGCGTTAAAGCCGCCTTAGTGGCCGCCGTAAATGATCCTCGTTTTGTAGGCGGCCACCCCATGGCCGGCTCAGAACAAGAAGGCGTAGATGGGGCACGCTCCGACATGTTCGCCGACAGCAACTGGGTGTTGACCCCCACCGAAGCTACCGACGACCAGGTTTTCGCCGCAGTGCGCCAGGTGGTGGCCTCGCTAGGGGCCGAAGTGGTGACCTTGTCGCCAAGTCGCCACGATGCGTTGGTAGCCATTGTGTCGCACGTGCCGCACCTCACCGCGGCCACTCTGATGGGTTTAGCCACTGCGAGTTCCGAAGAGCATTACGCCGTGTTGCGGTTGGCCGCTGGCGGTTTTCGCGACATGACCCGTATCGCCGCCGGGCATCCCGGTATTTGGCCCGACATTTGTGCCGAAAATCAGGTAGCCATCACCGAAGTGCTGGACTCTTTAATAAACGACCTGTCTGCCGTCCGTGAAGAGGTCGCACAATCTGACCGTCCGGCATTGTTGCAACGCCTCGAGCGAGCCCGTACGGCCCGCATTAGCTTGCCCACTGGTGCTCCTCGGCCCTCTGAGTTGCTGGAAGTACGGGTGCCGGTACTGGACCGTCAAGGCGAATTGGCGGCCATCTTTGCTTTGGCTACCGACCTCGACGTCAACATCTACGACCTAGAAATTGCTCACTCTTCGGAAGGCGACCGCGGGGTGGCTTTGCTTATCGTTGAAGCGTCTCTGGGGGAGCGCCTTAAAGGCGGTTTGATGGCTAATGGCTACCGGCCAACCTCGCAACCGCTGGCATGACCAGCCACCAGGTTTCCCCGGGCGGCCCGCTAAAAGGCCGAGTGCAGGTGCCAGGCGATAAGTCCATCTCGCACCGGGTGCTTATGTTGGCTGCTTTGGCCCACGGAGAATCTCGTATCACCGGCTTAAGTAATGGCCAAGACGTGCTGTGCACCTTGGCCATTATTGGAGCCCTCGGCGCACAAGTAACTCAAGACGGTGAGGTATTGGTGGTAAACGGTGGGGGATTAACGTCGCCGACAAAAACTCTTGACGTCGGTAACTCCGGTACCGGGATGCGGTTGTTGGCCGGTTTGTTGGCTGGGTTAGGTATTGAGGCCACCTTGGACGGCGATGCCTCTATTCGTAGCCGCCCTATGGATCGTATTGTTGACCCGCTGACTGCCATGGGGGCCAGCATCACCAGTGCCGATGACCAGGGCCATGCCCCGCTACATTTTCAAGGTGGCGGGTTGACTGGCTGCGAGTACATCATGCCGGTGGCCAGTGCTCAAGTAAAAAGTGCGGTGCTGCTGGCTGGGCTCAATGCTCAAGGCCCCACCACGGTTATCGAACCCAGCATCAGCCGTGCCCACACCGAAGAACTAATGGCAGCCTGCGGTCTTGAGGTAAATGTTGAGGGACTTTCGGTGACTGTGCAACCCGGGCGACCACAAGCTTTTGACCATCAAGTAGCGGGCGACCCTTCGCAAGCTGCTTTTTGGGCGGTGGGAGCGGCCATCGTGGACGGCTCAGCGGTGGTTATCGAAAATGTGTATCAGGGCCCGGCCCGCACCGGTTTCGTCGAGGTGCTTAAGCGCATGGGCGCCGACTTAACCCACGACCCAGTTTCTGGCGACCTCACCGTATGTTCTGGCCCGTTGGAGGCCACCACGGTGACGGCCGCCGAAGTACCGGGCCTGGTAGATGAAGTACCGGTGCTGGCTATCGCTGCCGCTTGTGCCACCGGCACCACGGTGTTCGAAGGCTTGGCTGAACTGCGGGTAAAAGAAAGCGACCGCCTGGCCACTGTAGAAGCCATGCTGGTGGCTCTGGGCGTACAGGTTGAGGTAACCGGCGACCAAATAGCAGTGACCGGCGGCCCTCTGGCTGGGGGCCTTATAGAAACACACCGCGATCACCGCATTGCTATGGCCGGGGCTATTGCCGGTTTGGTGGCTTCTGGCAGCACCAGGATCTCGGATTGGGATGCGGTGGCCACTAGTTACCCAAATTTCGGGCAAGATTTAGCCATGTTGCAAAGCGCAGACGTCTGATATGCAGGTCATCGCCATTGATGGGCCAGCAGGGTCGGGAAAATCCACGGTGGCGAAAGCCGTGGCTGCCCGTTTAGGTTTGGCTTACCTTGATACTGGGGCCATGTATCGGGCGGTGGCTTTTGCTGCTTTAAGCGGCGGCCTCAACCTGGCCGATGCTGATGCGGTGTTGGCGGTAGCGCAAACCCTTGACCTGCAGTTAGACCAATCGTCGTGTGTGGTGAACGGGGTCGACGCCACCGAAGCCATTCGGGGGACTGAAGTCACCCAAGCGGTCAGCGTGGTGGCGGCTTTGCCGGCGGTGCGGGCCGAAATGGTGCAGCGCCAGCGCCAGTGGGCGCAAGACCGTAACGGTGGGGTCATGGAAGGCCGTGACATTGGTTCGGTGGTTTTTCCTGATGCGGCACTCAAAATCTATTTAACCGCTTCGGAAGAGGTACGGGCCCAACGCCGGGCCGCCGAAGCCGGCGGAGAAGATGTGGCTGCCGTGGCAGCCGACCTTGGCCGTCGAGACGAAGTGGACTCTCAACGGAAAGCCAGCCCGTTAGTAGAAGCCGAAGGTTCGGTGGTGGTCGACACTTCGGCCATGACCATTGATCAAGTGGTGGACCACGTGGTAGGCCTACTCAAATGAGAGGCCTGCTCAGATGAGAGAGATGGGCCGCCAAATGACTTGGGTCGAGCGAGCCACTTACCGGTTTTTTTGGACGCTCCTTTGGTTGATTTGTAAAGTTTATTTTCGTTTCAAAGTAGTGGGTGGCAAAAACCTGCCCAAAGAAGAGCCGTACATTTTGTCTCCGGTGCACCGGTCTTACCTCGACACCCCGGTGGGGGGCATGGTTACTGCTCGCCGGCAACGTTTTTTAGGCAAAGAAGCCATGTGGCGCAACCGTCCGTTGGGTTGGTTCTTAAGCCTGGTGGGGGGTTTTCCGGTAGAGCGCGGTACGGCCGACCGGGCCGCGTTACGGGCTTGCCAAGAGGTGCTTGAGTTGGGCGACCCGCTGGTCATGTTCCCGGAAGGCACCAGAAGACACGGCCCGGTTATCAAAGCTGAAGAAATGCACGCCGGCCCAGCGTTCGTGGCCCTGCGGGCTGGGGTGCCCATTGTGCCCATGGGAATGGCCGGCACCGATTATTCCATGCGCCCCGGGTCATCCATGATTAAACCGGTCAAGGTGTACATGGTGTTGGGTGAACCGCTTTACCCGCCTACTTTTGAAGGCCGGGTGCCTCGCCAAGCAGTTACTGACTTCACCGAAGAGTTGCGCCAAGCCATGCAAGTGGTGTTTGACGAAGCTCAGCGCTTAGCAGGCCGCCCCGCTTTGCCGGAGCCTGAAGAAAACTAAACCCCGAGGGTTTTCAAAGCCACCGAGGCGTCAAGCGATCGGTCGTCAAAATGTTGAGCAGCGGGCGGAGCGCCGAAACCTAAGCCGCCGAACCCTCGTAAAGCAGCCAACAAGTTGCGCAGATTACGGGGCGGCGGAAAGTACTCGTCTTCTTCGGTGTACCGCACCAACTCCACGCCTTGCGTCGGGTTTAAAGCAGTCAACACGGTATCCACGGTTTCTTCAGGGGCCGATGCTCCGGCGGTAACCCCGACCACGCCAGAAAGGTCATCGGGTAACTCGGCGGCCCGGTTGATCCACACCACTCGAGGGCCGTTGGCTTGTTCGGCCAGTTTGACCAAAGCCCGTGTGTTGGAACTATTGGTAGAGCCGATTACCACCACCGCGTCGCAGCGGTCCACCAGAGCCAACAAAGCGGCTTGACGGTTAGTGGTAGCAAAACACAAGTCGCTGCGCCCCGGCGACCATAAATGTGGCCACCGTTCTTGGGCTGCTTCTACCACCCCTTCCCAGTCTCGGTGGCTCAAAGTTGTTTGGGCTAGCAAAGCCACTTGGTCGCCCAAGTCGGCGAGGTCGGCGACTTCTTCGGGGCGTTCCACCCGGTGCATGATTTCTGGGGCTACAGCAATAGTGCCTTCGGCTTCTTCGTGGCCGGCGTGGCCCACATAGACCACTTGGTAACCCTGCTTGCTGCGAATTTTTACTTCATGATGCACTTTGGTCACCAACGGGCATACCGCATCAACGGTAAACCCGCCTACTTGGCCGGCTTGAGAAACAACTTCGGGTGCCGAACCATGAGCCGACAACATGACCGGAGCGCCCGGTGGCACTTCATCGATGCTGTCTACAAACACCACGCCCTGAGCTTCGAAACGCTCGACCACAATTTTGTTGTGCACAATCTCGTGGTAGCAGTAGACCGGTTCGTCAAATGCTCGAACCATCCAAGCCAATGCCTTAATGGCCATTTCTACACCGGCGCAAAACCCTCGCGGGTCGGCCAGTAACACTTGGTCTACGGTCATAACCAAGACTTTACCGCCACCAAGCCGCCGTATCGGTAGCCTGAAGGTATGTCCGCTCCTGTAGTGGTCGACGTTGCCACCGATTCGCCGGCTGCCGGAGCGGGTGTGGTGGCCGGAGACCTCATCCTCAGCATCAACGAACAAGTGCCTCGTGACGTCATCCAGTATCAACTGCTGGTTGATGAGCCCTTGGTGACCCTCGATATAGAACGCAACGGCCAGCACCAAGCTTTGACCATAGAAAAAATGGCGGGCGCCCCGTTGGGTATTGAAGTAGATAGCCCGCTCTTTGACCAAGTACGTACTTGCGACAATCACTGCGAGTTTTGTTTCATTTATCAATTGCCGCCCGGCATGCGTCGCAGTTTGTCGCTCAAAGACGACGACTACCGTTTGTCGTTTCTTTACGGAAACTTCACCACCTTGACCCGCTTTACCGAAGCGGACCTTGAACGAGTCATTACCGAAAACCTCAGCCCTCTGTATGTCAGCATTCACGCCACAGACCCTGGCAAACGTACCGAAATGCTACGCAACCGGAGGGGAGCCACCAGCCTGCGTTGGCTGCGGGCTCTTTTGGATCATGACGTGACGGTGCACGGCCAAGTAGTGGTCTGCCCGGGAGTCAACGACGGAGCATGGTTAGAAGACACGTTGGCCGGGGTAGCGGATCGTTTTCCCGAGTTGGCCAGCCTGTGCGTGGTGCCGTTGGGGGTAAGCCGCCACACCGACGAAAAACGTATGCGCCCCCACACCGTTGACGAAGCCCGAGTAGTGGTGGACCTGGTTGATGAATGGCAAGAACATTTTTTATCAACGCTGGGGCATCGTTTGGTTTACGCCGCCGACGAGTACTACCTGCTGGCCGGCCGGCCTTTTCCCCCCGCCGAGACTTATGGCGATTTTTCTATGCACGAAGATGGCATCGGCATGGCCCGCGGCTTCGAAATGGAATTTCATGACACCAATCACCAGATACGCAGCCAAAAACCAGGCTTCTTTGCTTCAGTAGACGGCGCCCCGGCTCAGGGCTACCGGGCACCGAGAACTGCCGATACCCCAGTAAGCATCGGAGTACGTCGCCAAGCCCCGGTGGCTGTATTGACCGGCCCGCTCGGTGCGCCCATTGTTGAACCCCTAGTGGCTGAGGTGGGGCGTAGTGATGTGCGGGTTGTCACGGTGGAAAACCAGTTTTTCGGAGGCAACGTAGGGGTAACCGGCTTGATGGTCGGTGAGGATTTGATCCGAGTATTAAACGACGAACCTGAAGGCCACCGGTACTTGTTGCCTGATGTGTGCCTCAGCGGCGGCCGTTTTCTCGACGATCTCACCCCAGCGGACCTGCCCCGTCGCGTTGAGGTGATCCCGACCGATGGGGGAGCGCTGCGAGAAGCGCTGAAACAAGGAGTCTCAACATGAACCCAGTCGTGGCCATCGTGGGCCGCCCTAACGTGGGCAAATCGACGCTTATGAACCGCATCGTCGGTCGGCGCGAAGCCATTGTGGAAGAGCGCCCCGGGGTAACCCGCGACCGCAAAGAAGTGGAAGCTTCATGGTTGGACCGAGAATTCACTTTGGTGGATACCGGCGGTTGGATGGCCGGCGGCGATGATCTTGATGACAAAGTAAGCCGTCAAAGTGAAAAAGCTATTAAAGATGCTGACGTCATTTTGTTTGTAGTGGATTCCACGGTGGGCATTACCGATGATGATGCCAAGGTGGCGGCGTTGCTGCGTCAACGCACCGAACAAGTCATTTTGGTAGCCAACAAGGTTGACGACCGAAACCACGAATCAGCGGTCTGGGAACTTATGTCACTGGGGCTGGGCGAACCGGCTTCTATTAGTGCTCTCCATGGGCGCGGTACCGGCGACATGCTGGACCGCCTGATTGCTTTGTTGCCCGAACCCCAACCAGAACCCGAAGTCGACGAAGAAGAAGATCGCATTATTTCGGTTTCGCTGGTGGGTCGCCCCAACGTAGGTAAGTCCACTTTGTTTAATCGGCTTATTGGTGAAGATCGAGCGGTCGTTCATGATCGCCCGGGGACCACTCGAGACGCCATCGACACGGTGGTAGAAAGCGAATACGGGCCGGTACGTTTTATCGACACGGCCGGTATGCGCCGCAAAGCCCGTATTGACGAAGACACCGAATACTATTCGCTGGTTCGGGCCCTAAAAGCCGCCGATGCCGCCGATGTAGCGCTGCTGGTTATCGATTCCACCGTTGGGGTCACCCATCAGGATCAACGCTTAGCCGAACGGGTAGATGCCGCCGGTTGCCCGGTCGTCGTTCTGCTCAACAAATGGGACCTCTGCGATGCTGAAACACGAGCCGATGTATCTGACCAAGTAGGGATGAAACTCCATTTTGTCGGCGCTGCGCCGGTAATTAAAATCAGTGCCCTGACCGGAAAAAACGTGACCCGTTTGTGGCCGGCACTGGCCGACACCATCGAGAGCTACCGTACGCGCATTCCGACCCGTCGGGTAAATGATGTGATTCGGGAAGCCCAGCAAGCACAACCCGCGCCCGGTGGCGCCCGGGTGCTTTACGCCACCCAAGGGGCCACTGACCCACCGACCTTCACTTTGTTTGCCAACTACGAGTTGCCACGCACTTGGTTGCGGTATTTAGAGCGGCGTTTACGCGAAGATCTCGAGTTGGGGGCCACCCCCATCAAAGTACGGGTCAGAAAACGCTCCGAATAGGTTCGTTACTCTTTTTACGGGTTTAAAACGCAGTGAGAGACGACAGCTATCCCTTTGGGATACGATAGCCAGTCATGGACACCCCGGTACTTGCCGTCGTGGGCTTGATTTGTTTGGCCGCCACCCTTAGTTGGGTTCGTTCGGCGCGTCATCGCCAACGTTTGGTGCATCGCATCGACCCTCAAGAGGCTCCCGATGCCTACACCCTGGCGTGGTCGCACTTTCGTAAAGAAGCTCACGCCGCTTTGCTTTATGGTTTGCTGGCCGTCGCTTTTTTTGCCAACGCCGTAGCACCCGCTACTTGGGTGTTTGCTTTGGTGGCGGTTCCTGCTTTGGTTTCTACCGCATGGGCTCGTAATGCGGTGCGTGAAGCCCGTTTGGCCCGTCAACGCATAGATATTGAACGCCGAGCTCAAGAAGCGCTTAGCCAAGAAAAACTGGCCCCTAAAGCGTGGGCCGGACGGTTAGCGCCCGATGAACTCCCGGCTTTTTCGGGGTTTGATGTGGGTCGGGTTTATCAAGCGGGTTCCGGTTTGATGTCGGGTGATTTTTTTGATGTATTCCAAGCCAGCCCGACTCGAATGGCGGCGGTCATCGGCGACGTTTCTGGCCACGGTATTGAATCGTCCATTACTGCTTTCCAAGCAAAGTATTTGCTGCGAACTTTCTTACGCCAGTTTCGTGACCCGGCTCAGGCATTAGAGGAACTCAACCGGCAAATGTCGTCGGTTGATCGTTCGGAAGAGTTTATTTCTTTAGTGGTTTTGGTGTTCGATACTGAGGCGAAAACCATGCGTTATGCCTCGGCGGGCCACCCGGCTACTTTTTTGTGGCATCAGCGTGAGGTGCAGCCTTTGCGTTCTACGGGGCCGTTGCTTATGTTGGACCCTGGCGGAACTTATTTCAGTCGAGAGATCCCTATGGAACACGACGACATGGCGGTCATGTACACCGATGGTTTGACCGAGGCTCGTGATGGGGACGAAATGTTTGGTGAGGAACGCATTGGTAACGCTATTCGCCGTGATCCTGGTATCGAACCAGCGGTTTTGTGCAAGCAACTGTTGGATGCCGCTAACGATTTTAGTTTGGGCGGGGTCGAAGACGACATAGCTATTTTGGCTATCCGCAAAATCTGATCGCCATGCCGTGGTGTGAGCCCTGCGCAAAATATTTGAGCCCCAACTCGGTGTCGGTTATGGGCACCTGTCCAAAATGCGGCGACAAGGTTTCTGACGCTGAAGGCAAACCTGCGGCTTCGCAAAAGGTCCCTTGGCATTTCTGGGTATTCGCAGGGGCCGCAGTGATTTACCTCAGTTGGCGCCTGATCCAAGGCGTCTGGCTGCTTTTCGCCTAACCCTTTTCACCTAACACCGTCACGTGGGGTCAGCCCCCACATGACCGCGACTTAAAGGGCGGCTAGTCGGTGACGCCGGCCATGAGGAGGCCTATTTGGCTGCGTTCGGCATCTTGGCGGTCCACTATGGCGATGATTTGGCCTTCGTACATGACAGCGATGCGGTCCGAAAGGCCGAGTACTTCATCGAGGTCTTCGGAGATCAAAATGGTTGCGGTGCCCAACGAACGCTGTTCTATCAACCGGTTGTGGATGTACTCTGCGGCACCAATGTCTACGCCACGGGTGGGTTGGCAAGCCAAAAGCACTGTGGGGTGAGCGGCCAATTCGCGGGCCAGAATTATTTTTTGGATGTTTCCGCCCGACAAACTTGAGGTGGGGGTTTCTACGCTGGGGGTTTTAACAGCAAAGTCTTCCACCAGTTGCGTGCTGTGCTTTTCGATAGCTTTTTGGTTTAAAAGACCCTTAGTGACGAATGCTTCGCTTTGGTGATCAACCAGAATCAAGTTTTCACTCACCGAAAATTCTGCCACCGCTCCATCGGGGATGCGTTCTTCGGGGATGAACCCCAAGCCAAGGTCCCGGCGTTTCCGGGTCGTGCTTTTGTCTATTTTGGCGCCGTTTAGGGTGAGGTGGCCGTTTTCTGGTGACCGTAGGCCAGCGATGGCTTCAGCCAACTCCCGTTGCCCGTTGCCTGACACCCCGGCAATACCCAGTATCTCTCCGGCATGCAGATCTAGCGACAAGTTGTTTACGGCGACCATTTCGTCATCGCCTTTGACGGTCAAGCCAGAAACACTGAGACGGGTTTCTGTAGTTTGGGCAGGAGGAAGCTCGGGGGTGAGGCGCACGGCTCGCCCCACCATCATCTCGGCCAGTTGTTGACGATCAGTTTCGGCAGGGGTGGTGGCGCCCACAACCTGGCCATTGCGCAGCACAGTTATGCGGTCGCTTAACGCCATAACTTCACGCAGTTTGTGAGAAATAAAAATTAGGCCTCGTCCGTTGTCGGCCATGCGCCGCAAAATAACGAAAAGGTCGTCCACCTCGTTGGGGGTCAAAACTGCGGTGGGTTCATCCAAAACCAGCAGTTCGGCATCTCGGTAAAGGGCTTTGATGATTTCCACTCGCTGGCGTTCACCTACCGAGAGGTGAGCCACGAGGGTCGAAGGGTCAACGGCCAGCCCATGTTCTTGAGAGATCTCATCGATACGAACCGAAACAGCGTCAATATCAGTAAAAGGTCGCCGAGAAGAAGAAAGCCCCAAAGCTACGTTTTCGGCCACGGTAAGGGTAGGGACCAGCATGAAGTGCTGATGAATCATGCCGATGCGAGCGGTAATGGCCTCGGCGGGAGAAATAATGTGTGCGGGTTTACCGCGGAGCAAAAAATCGCCTTCGTCGGCTTGGTAAAGACCAAAAAGTATTTTTACCAAGGTGCTTTTGCCGGCACCATTTTCGCCCAGCAGAGTGTGGACTTCGCCGTAACGCACGTCGAAATCTATCTGATCGTTGGCCACTACGCCAGGGAAGCGTTTGGTGATGCCATGCATTTCTAAAAGATTGTCTGAGGTGCTGGTCATAAATGTTCTCTATTATTGTGGTTCTCATTTGGGGCGGCGGGCAAAAACCCGCCACCCCAAAGAGACTTAATCGTGGTTATTTAGCCTGCGGACTTTTCCGCAATGGCTGCTTCTGCGGCAGCTTTTACGTCGGCCGGAAGGCTGTAGCCGTCGTTGAACTCAATTACCAGGCCACCGTTGGCCATGTTCAACTCGAAGGCTTGCCCGCCTTTGGTTCCGCTGTCACGCAAAGCCAACATTTCTTCAAGCACTACTTCCCAGTGGTAGACCTGTGAGGCCACTACTAAGTTGGGAGCCAAAGAAGTTTGGTTTGCTTGCGTGCCAAACCATGGCACATCGTTGGAGACCGCTACGCCAACTGCACCGACCACCATTTGGGCGGTGCCGGTGAGCACATCCACGTTGTTGGTGATGTGCGCTTCGGCGGCTTCGGCGGCTAACGCTACGTCACCGAATGAACCGGTGTAGGTCACGTTGACGGTAGCTCCGCCTGCTTCAGCACCTTCGACAAAGCCGTTAATGTAAGCCACGGCATCGCCGGCTTCAATGGGGCCAACCACGCCGATGACGCCAGTGGTGGAGATAGCGGCTGCCATAACGCCGTTGACATAGCCGCCTTGGTCGGCGGCTGGGTGATAGGCGAAGACATTGTCAAGGCCTTGGGTGTCGGTGGCGGTACCCCAAATAAAGGTGGTGTCGGGAAAGTCGGGAGCAATTTCTGCTAACGATGCCCCGTATTGGGTGCCGTGAGCGATGACGACGTTTATTCCGTCTTCGGCGTAGCCACGAATGGCGGCTGCTGCTTCTTCAACAATGAAAGTACCGTCGGTTATCGACAAAGTAATTTCACGGTCCAAAGCGTTTACGGCGTCAACCATGCTTTGAGTAAAGGCAAGGTCGTCAGAAGCACTGGGAGCCACAATGGCTACGGTCAGTGCGCCGCCGGCTTCGGGGGTGTCGTCATCGCCGCCACACGCCGTGGCTAAGAGCGCAAAGGCCCCCAGTACAGCGAAGAGGCGAGCGGTGAACCTCATTTTGGTTTTCATTTTCTTTTCCTTTCCGGGGGGGGTGTCCCCGATTTTTCGTATGGACTGTTAATGGCGGGAGAAGGGCTTGGTGAGGGCGGCGGGGGCGTGCACACGTCGGGCCAGCAAAATGAGTGCCCCGATGGTGAGAATAGCAGGAGCCATGCCCGCCAGGTCAGAAATGCTGACCGGGATAATTCCTAATGCTTTCCATTGCAAAACGGTGGCATTGACCACGCCGTAAAGCAACGCTCCACCCATGACCCCCCAGGGGCGCCAGGCACCGAAGTACACCAATGCGACGGCAATGAAACCCATGCCTTGGGTGAGGTTGGGTTGGAAGATGCCGAGTTGCAAAACCAGAGCGGCTCCGGCCAGACCGGCGAATGCATTGCCGATCATGATGGCGGCGAATCGGGTGCGCTCTACCGAAACTCCGAGGCTGTCGGCGGCTTGAGGGTTTTCACCGACTGCTCGAACGTTTAGGCCGAAAGTAGTTTTGTTGAGCAAGACCACGGTGAGGGGAACCAAGCCGAAAGCTAAATAGGTCATGAGGCTGCGCTGAAAAAGCGGTTCACCGACGTAAGGCAAGTCCGCTAAAAAGGGAATGTTGATGCTGGGGAGGCGAGGAACAGGTTTCGGGGTGCCTACTTGTTGACGAAACATGAGGTCGCTGAAACCTAAACCAAAGATGAAAATACCGATACCGCTGATGCCTTGGGTGGCTTCAAAAAATACGGTAATGACGGCATAAATGACCCCCATGATCAGGCCAACCAGCAAAGCCACCAGCACGGCTAGCCAAAGGTTGCCGGTTGATAGCACCGTCCAATAAGCAAAGAAGGCGCTGAGCAGCATGACCCCATCAACCCCAAGGTTGAGCACACCGCTGCGTTGGCCAATGGTTTCGCCGAGGGCTGCTAACAGGTACGGGGTGGCTAAACGAATGGCGGCGGCGGCAGTTGCCACTAAAACGCTGGTCGTGAAAAAATCGTCCATCAGGTGGCCTCCGTGGTTTCTTCTTGGTCAGGCTTGTTGAGCAGGCTGCTGTTTTCGAGCAACTTTTTTAGCCGAACTCGAACACGGGAGCTGCTGATGACAAAAATGACGATGATGCCATTGAGGGCTACGGCCAGCGAAGCCGGTACTTGTAGCACGCGCTGCAATTGGGTGGCGCCGGTAAGTAGCGCTCCAAAAAGGAAAGCCGAGGGCACGGTCCAGAGGGGGTGAAGCCCGCCGAACAAAGCGGCCACGATGCCGTTGAATCCTGCGTTTCCGGTGAATCCAGCGGCTGAACCGTCGGTGACCATGCGTTGGCCTTGGCTGCCGAAAACCAAGATGGCTCCGGCCAAGCCGGCTAACGCTCCTGATAACCCAAGGGCCAAGGTGATGTTGCCTTTGACGTTGATGCCGGCGGCTCGAGCGGCTTTGGGGGAGTGGCCTACGGCCCGAAGGCGAAAACCTACTGGTGTGCGCCACAACAAGAAGTAAGCCGCTACGGCGGCCGCTACCGCAATGGGAACCCCCAGGTGCAGGCGCGTTCCGTCAATGAGGGTGGGCAGCGAAGCGTTGTCGCTGAGTCGTTCGGTTTGTGGAATACGAGTGCCGGCTTCTAACTCGTAGGGGTCAATGAGCGGGCCACGCAGCAAATAGTTCATGAACTGCACCATGATGAGGTTCAACATGATGGTGCTAAGAATCTCGTTAACTGAGGCGTAGGCCTTGAGGGCTCCGGGTATGGCTCCGGCGATGCCTCCGCCAATGAAACCAGCCAACAAAACTAAAGGAACCAACAGGTAGGGGGTGAGCCCGGGGAAACTTAAAGCGGCAATCGTGGAGAGCAAAGCGCCGGCAATGATCTGGCTTTCGCCACCGATGTTGATGACGCTGGTGCGAAAAGCAATGGTGATGCCTGCGCCGACCAAAATTAAGGGGGTGGCTCGCACGGCGGTAGCGGCCAGACGGTCACCGCTGCCGAAGGCGCCGTCGAATAAAGCCTGGAGGCCTTCAAAGGGGTTGGCGCCGAGAGCGACAAGCATGATGGCGCCTAAAGCGAAAGCCACTGCGGCAGCCGTCAAGGGCACCAAAGCTCCCAACAGTTTGTCTATCAACACGGCTCCTTTGTTTTTGGAAACACTAGTCAACCTTTCGTCAAGTTGCGGAATCCGGGCAGGGAAGTCTGGGAAAGTTCGATGGACGGTAGGGTGTGCGGCTCAGCGGGCTGTGGCGCAGCTTGGTTAGCGCGTCGGTCTGGGGGACCGAAGGTCGGAGGTTCAAATCCTCTCAGCCCGACAAACTGAAACCCTTGTAAAAATAGGCCAGTTGTGGTATGGATTAAAGATGCGCAGCACAAAAACTTTTGTCATCATTTTTCTCACCCTTGCCTTATTGGCAGCAAGTTGTTCTGAATCCACTGACCTAAATACCGTCAGGCAGGCCACCTTAGGTGAACTAGGTGGAGTCATTGAAGGGATCTCTATCCAGGGGCCGTGGCAATTTGAACCAGATTACATTATCTCTTTTCCTAAAGACCTCACTTGGACCACTCCGCAAAAAAACATTGACGATCTAATCTTAATTTTAGATGAATTAGAAGTAGCTCCGGTCGTCTTGCATCTTCCGGGGGCTTGGCAGGCTGACGGTACTTTTTCTTCAAGTAGCGAGAAAGCCCTTGATAAGGAACTCACTCAGCAACGACAAGAACTTGAGGGGGCCATTGAAATAGTGCAACAAGAACTTGAATCTTCACGAAATTATTCGCGTCGAGATCTAGATTTTTCTACTTATTTTGAAACCTTCGAAAGGCTTTTCAACGAACGAGAACAGGAAGCCAGCAAAAATTCTCGAAACACTGAAAGCCAAAGCGCCCCCATTAACGATGCTAAGCCAATAACCGCTCAACAATATTGGTCTCCTTTGGGTAACACCCCGTTTGTCCGGGCTTTAGTGGACCAAGCAAGTATTGAATCATTAATCGAAAAAGATTTGATTATTGGTGTCTCTCTTGACATCCCGGTATACAGCCAACTTGAAGACTCTTTAGCTCACGATCTTGTCGGTTCAGAAGAACTAACCGAATTTTTAGGAGTAGATGGTTTTGGTACCACGGTGGCCATCATTGACTCTGGGATCTACGCCGGACACCCGGCCTTTGGGGGGCGCGTCGTACTTGAAGCCTGTTTTGATGGTAGTTACTCTCTTTGCCCAACTAGTGGAGGAAGCACTGCGGCATCAAGCATTGGCCCAGGCACATCAGCACCAGCAGGAGGTGGCACGGGAGGATGCGGTACTCTTTCAGACCATGGGACCCATGTGGCGGGGATCATTGCCGGGGCCTCCACCCCTGTGGCCCTAGCCCCAGCAGGAAACGGTGTCGTGCTGCCTCTCGATGCATGGCCCGCTGGGGTGGCACCCAAAGCCAATCTTGCCAATATTCGTATTTCACGTTGTTACAACGCTGCCAACGACGTTGGTCTCGGAAGTGACATAACCCTCGGCCTCAACCAGGTGGCCGCTTGGGTGAATGGTGGACAAAACATCGTGGCCACCAACATCAGTCAAGGATTTTTTCTGGGAGGGTTCACCAACGCCTGTGATACCAGCACCACCACCACCACCGCTTTAAAAACAGCCGTTGATAATCTTATTTCACTTAACGTAGCCACTATTTTTGCTTCAGGAAACGACTCTAGTCGGTCTCAAGTTGCCTTTCCGGCCTGTATTTCGACAGTTATCGCCGTTGGAAATACCACCAAACAAGATGCCGTTGCGGGTAGTTCTAACTTCAACACTACGTTAGTTGACATTCAAGCTCCCGGAACCAACATTGTTGCTGCGTCCGAAAACGGCGGGGCCATGGTTTATGAATCTAAGATCGGAACCTCAATGGCTGCCCCTCATGTTGCTGGTGCTTGGGCATTGATTCGAGAACTTTACCCCACTATGAATGTGGCTACAGTATTGAACCTATTGCAAACCACCGGGGTGGCGGTGGCTGATAACCGAGGAGGGGGCTCCGGACTGAGCATTCCTCGTCTTGATCTTGAAGCCGCCCTTGAAGGACTAACTTCCGGCCTCCCTGCAGGGCAAGACGATGACCGATTTGAGTACTTTGCCGGAGCGAGAGACACTTTCTCTCAAGGCACCGGTTTGGCCTCAATGGGGACATGGTGGGAGGGAACCATTGGTCTTAAACACTCCTCAATTGCTGTTGAAGACGCCGCAGTGACTTATCTGTACTTCTCCACTCGAGGAAGCCCGGTAGAAGAGGTTCGTGTTGGGTGGCAAACCTTTCAACGAGATGCCGGTCAAATTGAACAAGTGGGCTATTCAACAGCTCCTTGTCGAGAAACAGGCCCCATGCGCTCTTACCGGGTAGAAGTAAACCTTCTTCCTGGCCGATCGAGCAGTGTGCCAATCCGTGTCACCTTAGAAGACCCCGATGGAGTGGCCGATGGGGCTTCACTATTACTTATTGGAGTAGCTTTACCCGAATTCTTCACCAAAGGAGGAGTGGTGCTCGTTGATGGTGCTTCGGTTATGAATGAAAATCATTCGTCCATAAGTGCCGCACTTCCCATGACGATAAATCTAAAAAAGGTTGATGCGGCCCTCCATGTCGGAATGGCTGATGGTCAAAGTGCTTATGAGTCAGGTATTTTATTTCGTACTTCTGCTGACGTTGTGGGCAGCGTGGTTACCCCGGCTTCTGAATTTTCAGGCAGCGATGGGCCTAATTGGGATGACATTACTTATGACTTGTCCGCTTCGGGGCTTGACGGAAGCCCTGGCTTGGCCGTTATTTCTAATAGTGCTCGACTTGGAGCCGCTCGCGACTGCCTCGGTTGGGTCTATGCCGCTCTTCGCGTAAATTGGTCAACCCTTACTGTAGGAACCCAATTTGAGGTGCCTGGGATAAACGAGGAACCAAAAGGATGGGATGTTCCGCCAGGACTAGATCTTGAGTTGCCACCCGATTATAGTTTTGAACCAATCCCCCCCATACCCGAAATAATTAAGTGGCCTCCCCTCCCTAAGCCTCCCCTTCCCTTTCCGATGCCTCGAAAATAGTGTAGTTTAACGCTGAACGCGTTGGCTAGGAGTTGAGGTGACCGAGGAGGACGTTGACCGTGTTGGTGCCTATTTCTTCGACGGCGTAACCGCCCTCCAGGACATACAAGGTGGGCAAACCTAAAGCAGCGATGCGTTGACCAAGGCGCAGGTAGTCCGCAGTGTCTAGTTGAAAAAAACTAATGGGGTCGCCTTTAAAAGTGTCCACCCCCGGCGACACCACTAAAGCATCCGGGTCGACAATGGCTTGACACCCAACCTCCAGAGCCACCACCCGCGCGTAGTAACAGTCAACACCGGCCAGCGAGCGGTCACGCTGAAGTACGAACCGACAGATTTAGGGGGAAACAAACGGCCCCCCATCAGGCCGTCAGTGAAAAGGGCGGTACTGGAACAATGGAGACAAATGGGAAGAGAGTGCCAGAACCCAAAGTGCGACAAGGCTGGCCCAAGAAACGAATTCCATATTGACCATATTCACCCGGTTTCAAAAGGCGGATCCAATAAAATTGAAAACCTGCAGGTGCTTTGTGTGAAATGCAATTTAAGCAAGGGCGCAAAAATGCCTGGTACTTTCTAGGCTTTACAAAGGCCGCGAGTCACTGCTAAACGGCGAGAAACACCGAGTAACAGTGGTCAGTTCAAACCCTAGAAAGTAGGGTTTTTAAGCATTAGCGCAGGTCACGGGTTTAGGGGTTTAGAGAACATGAGGGTTGAAACGACCAGCAGGGCCGCCTGAGATATAAGGGCATGCCCGGGCCGAGATGCCTCTTCCTCGCTGTCTAGAGCTTGTCGTAGTCCGCTTGAAACCCGTCTTCTTCATCCGGGGCCAGCCAGCCCTCTTCGTGGATGTCGGCATCGCAATCCCGACAGAACCAGCAGGCGTCCTCGTCGGAGACGAGGCACCCCGTGATACGCACCTCGTCCTGACTCATTTGTCGGAGGAGTTCGTCATCTGGTGCATCTATCAGCCCCCTCAGATAGGTGCCGAACCGGTTGCCGCCACATGCCGGGCACTTGTCGGGAGGTTGGGCTTCGACCTCTTCTTCCCACTCGTCTTCGTAGGCTCGTTCGTCAGTCGCCATCTACAACCTTCTTGTTGATCGCGTCTACGAAACCGTTGATTGCCTCGTCATCGTCGGGATCGAATGGTTGGGTAACCACCAAGACCATCTCGACCTGCCAGGTGTGTTCACACCCGCCGCAGGCAAAGAACGGGTTCCGGGCAATAACCCGACCGGAGTCGTCCCTCTCGTAATCGAAGGTGAACGACGGCCCAGTGTCAACTGAGCCGCACTGCGGGCATTTCCTGTCCATGACTGCCTCCTCATCGTTCCTGGCGTTGCCACCGATGCCGCACAGCGGCCGGTTGGCGGATCGTCACAGGGCCAGGCCCCTCAGATCCTCTGGATGGTTCACCCCCATTGTACCACGAGGGTGTGACAGCGACCTAAGTCCATAGCATTGCTGGGTCCATGGCATTACTGATTTCTCATGCACACCAATAAGAGGAATACTGTTTTGACTAGAGTGGATGCCTAGGCCTCACACAGGCCGCGAGGTACTGCTAAACAGTGAGAAACACCGAGTAGTAGTGATCAGTTCAAGCCCTAGAAAATAAGGGTTTTTAAGCATTTGTGCTGGTCACGGGTTTGGGGTTTAGAGAACTGGGGGACCGAAGGTCGGAGGTTCAAATCCTCTCAGCCCGACCAAATAAAACCCTTGCTTGAGCAGGGGTTTTGTGCTGTCTAGTGGATTACCACAAACAACTGCACTCAACGGTGGTTTCTAAGGCCTTGATGTAGTACCTTCGCGGCGAGTATCTTTGACATTGAGTTTTACCGGCGCGAAAAGCGCCCTTAGGGAGGGCCGAATGAGTCTTTTTGTGGTGAGAAAGTTTGTTAGTGCCGTAGAGGAAATACGCCATGAGTTTGGACCGCCGCCCGAACGCCCGGTAAAGAAAGCTGCCATGATGGCCGTGGTGAGCAACCCGTACGCTGGCACTTTTGTTGAAGATTTTCAAACAGCCACCGAGGAACTAAAAGCCCTCGGCCACGAAATGGGAACAAATCTGATTGACCTTTTAGGAGGGGACCCCGCCATTATTGACGGCTATGGCAAAGGCGCCATTGTGGGCGGTGCGGGTGAAATTGAACACGGGGCAGTGTGGCACATACCCGGAGGGACCGGTATGCGTGCGTCTTTAGGGGCTGGCACAGCCATTGTTCCCTCAACAAAAAAAGTGGCCGGCATGGGTGCCAGAATTGACATTCCACTTACCCACCTCGCTTGGTCTTATGTGGGTAGCCACTACGACGCCATGGAAGTCGGGGTACCCGATGGTCCACGAGAAAACGAGATCGTGTTTATCTTGGCTATGGCTATAGGCGGCAGGGTGCACGAGCGTTTGGTCAATGGCTTTACTTTGGCCGACCGTGGCACCGAAGGAGTACCCGCATGAGCGTCGAAAAATTTGCCTTTATTGGTTTAGGACGTATGGGTTATCCGATGGCTGGCCATTTAAGAGCCGCAGGTCATCAGGTCACTGTTTTTGACATTTTTGAAGAAACCGTTGACCGCTGGGTGGCTGAACACGGCGGGCAGGCTGCCTCTTCTCCTCGAGAAGCTGCCGCTGGGGCGTCAATAGTGTTCACCTCGCTTCCCGCCGACGCCCATCTGCGCACTGCTGCTTACGGCGACGACGGGATTTTCGCTGGCTTAGAAACCGGTGCAGTGTGGGTAGATCACACCACGGCTTCGGTAGTCGTATCTCGTGAACTGGCCGAAGCGGCGACCAATCAGGGAGCCGGCTTTTTGGATGCCCCGGTCTCTGGAGGTGTACAAGGTGCGGTAAACGGTGGCTTAACCATCATGGTGGGCGGGGCCGACGAATCGGTAACCCGGGCCCTACCCTTCATTGAACTTTATGCCAGTTTGGCCACCCATTTAGGCCCTTCCGGGGCGGGGCAGCTGACCAAAATGGCTAACCAAATTTGTGTGGTTGGCCTCTGCCAGGCCTTAGCCGAGGGTTTAGATTTTGCAGAGTCTGCTGGCCTTGATGTGGCCCAGGTGATTTCGGTTATGTTGAAGGGTTCTTCAACGTCATGGCAAATGGAAAACCGGGCAGAAACCATGCTGGCCGGAGAGTACGACTTCGGATTCGCTACCCCGTTAATGCAAAAAGACATTGCCTTGTGCATGGAAGCCGCCCGAGAAATGGCTGTTCCGCTCCCGATCACCTCAATGGTGGGGCAGTTCTTGGCCGATGTTGAGCGTATGGGCGGCCAAGGATGGGATTGGAGCAGTTTAATGGAGCGCCAACGATCACATCGCAGTGGCTAACTAGTCGCTGGTTTTCTTGCGGGCTTAGGAAATGTGGACTATTGCCGCTGGGGGCCACGGTGGTTCTCCCGTTCGTCTTCTCGTACCTCATCGTGCTGACTCTTATCGTGTTTGGCGGCGAAGGGCTGGACTCGACGGCCCAGTTGGCGATCGCCGTCTACCTCGTGCTGAGTTCGCTGTGGTGCCTGTCTCAATGGGACGGGGGTATGTCCTTCCTAGCCGTATCGGCCAAGGGCATGGACGAAGAGGTGGCGGCTTCGCCCCATGGGGCAGGCCTACACCGGTAATCCGTTCGGCGTGTTCCGGATCGTCCAGGCCATCCTCGTCATCGCCATGGCTGCCTTCGAACTCATCGCCCTCTACGACTGAAACCCGATGGTCTAGCCGCCTAGGCAGTCGGGCCATTATTGATCAAGAGCTTCAGCAGTGCCTCATCAAGAAGAGGGCAACGCGAAACAGGGCTACCACAAGCAGCTGCACTCCACCGTGGATTCTAAAGCCTTCCAACGGAAGGGAGTAACGGTTGACAAAGCCTCGCAACCGGTGCATTGCAGCACAAAACCATCGGGATGTTTCAACAACTTGACCGGGTTTTCGCCAGTAGAAAGTCGGGTGTCTTTAGTTCGCTTGACTCGCTCCTTAGTGATTTCTGGTAACTCTTGAACCTCGAAATCAAGGTACGGCGCTTCGTAAGCACCAATGGAGTTGGTAGCCCAGATCTCTTCATGGGCTTCGGTTACCTCGGGCCAAGACAAAAAGCTCAACCAGGCGTAGCGACCAATATCATCCAAACGAGAGGGCAAATCACTAATCGAGGCCATAGGGCCCACCGTTTTGGGTTCGATCAGTTTTTTCGGGCCGGCGTAATCTAAAAACTTACCCAACTTGTCGTGCTGGCCCGCCCCAAATACATGCGACGATTCGCTGATATCTTCCATCTCTTCCATAAAGCCGTCACGCTCGTTGGCCGAAGGGTCCTCCAAAGTGTCACTGGCGTACAAAATGACAAAACGAGCGCCACTACCCAACGGCTTGCGGCGCAGAATGCGACCCATACGCTGAATCATTTGCCGCCGGGTACGACTGGCGCTAATAACAATGCCCAAGTTGGCGTCCGGCACGTCGATGCCTTCATCGAGTACCCGAGGAGCAGCCACCGCATCTAAGGTGCCCTCTCTGAGTGCCCCCAAAATACGTTCACGGTCACCGCGGCTAGTTGCACCGGTAATGATGTCGATGCCTAAAAGTGGGTCCAAACGGTTGATGGCATGGTTGGCCGCTTTGACGGTTTGGGTAAAGAGCAGCGTGCCCGCTGAGTCTCGAATGAGGTGGGCAAAGTTGCTGAGTACCTCATATTTAGTACGGCTGGTGGCCACGATTTCTCGGCGCTTGCTAAAGGCCTCAAGATAAATGGTGGCCGCTTTACCGTGAGGTCCTCCGTCATTTTCTGCCAAGTAACTCACGGCAGCCAAAAAATCACCAAACGAATCTTGAGGCATGTTGGGTACATCTCGCAAGGTTTGGCGGGCCTGCACCAACGAGGCTTCAATAGCGTCATACTCAGAGCGTTCATCGTCGGCTAAGGGCACCGCAGCAAAAGCCACTCGTGGCTGAGCGCACACCCCATCGCTGATGGCTTGCCCGAACCCGTATCGGTAACACACGCCGCCAAAAAATGGGATCAGAGTTTTCTCGACCGCTTCGTCAGAACGTTCCAAAGTGGCGGTTAAACCCAAGCGTTCCTGGTATTCGTGGATAAGGGACTTGCGCAAGGTGGCGCCACCGAAACCGTGGCATTCGTCAGCAATAATCAAGCCCCCTGCATCAGTAGGAGGCAAAGGTTTTTTGGCGCTCGCCGAATGCCGGGTGGTGACCAAAATGTCGCAGTCTTTGACCTGATCTGTAAAAGTGTCGCCCAAACGGCCGATGCGGCATTGGGGCAGAAACTCGTGCAAACGAGCAGTCCACTGGTTCATCAATACTCGACTGGGCACCACTACCAAAACAAACAAACCGCGACGGTGGGCATCGGCAGCGGCCGCTAAAGCCACGTTGGTTTTGCCTGAGCCAGTGACTGCTTCGACAATGCCGCTGCGGCCACAACGCAGCCAACTAGTCAGCGCGTCAAGTTGCCATCGGTACAAAAAATAGTCAGTGTGGTTCATAGCCGCCGTCGGGTCAAAAGGAAATAAAAGCCACCAATTACGCTACCGGAGACAATGCCCAAAGATGTGGACTAGTACAGATTGTTGCCCATTGGGCAGAATATCTTGATTGAAATACTTGTGGCTTGGTGCTGACACCAGGTCACAAGTTGGCGGGAGTAGGGGATTTCTTGGGGCCGGTGAGCAAAGCCAGAACATAAGCTGCGGCGACGATAAGCAACAAGGCTCGGTAACCGGTGAGCAAAGCGACGTACTCCAATAAGCCACCAACCACTGCCCCTAACAAGTTGGCGCCAAAGGCCAGGGTTGGTTCTTTTTCGTCACGGAACCGGTCAGCGAAAATAAGGTTGGCCACAAACACCGGCAAGAAAGCCACCCCGCCGCCCACCAGTAAACGCAGTGCTGGGCCCAAAGACAGCAACCAGCCAGCAGGGACCACCCAATTCAATACCAAGGTGGCAGCCAACAAGACATAAAGAAGTCGAGGGTTTTTAAACTTGACTCGACGCGTCACCTCAACAGCAGCCAACACCGAACCCAACAAACTGACAAACACCAAAGCATTAACAAACCAAGTAGTGCCAAACAACAAAGCGAACTGCACCACATTTTTGGTTTCCAGCAACAAAAAAGCCAAACCCATAAAGAACACGTCCGCTTGGCGTCGCATACCACTTAGCGGGCCAGCGACCGCCCGCACCGCCAACGCCGAAAGGCCCAGCATCAAACCAATGGTCAACAAATAAAACCCGGGAATGTGCGCCGTACGTAAATAAGGAAACGGCCGATCATCAGAAACCGGAGCCGGTTGATCAGCAGCCGGCACCCAAGCAGTCTCCGCCGGGCAGGTCAAAGCGGCAGGGTCGTCCGCCACGAGCAACACGGAAAGAAAATCCGCTTGTGGGTCAATCACGCAAGGAGGTTGCGCAAACTCGGCGGCCAAAGTACCGGCGTAACGATCAACCAGCCACCCCTCACGCATGAAGTTGTACATAGTAAAAGTACCGTCAGCACGCAAATGATCGTGATAAGCAGCCACCGCTTCTTCGGTAAACAAGTAACTCTCCAAACGCACCGACCCTTGACCCAAAACCACCGTCAATGAATCAGGCAGCGCCAGTAAAATCATGTCCCACTTTCGGTCAGTGCCTTCTAAAAAAGCTCGACCATCATCGATATGGACAAACACCCGAGGGTCGGCATACGGGTTATCCGGGTGAGTATCTCGAGCAATTTGGTAAATCTCCGGGTCAATCTCTACCGCATCAACCCGGGTAGCACCCCGAGCCAACGCTTCGGCCACATCGTTACCAGACCCCGCACCAATAATCAGGACCTCGCCCGGGGTATCGGCCGCCCGCATGTCGTGAGCAAAGGCGTACCCGGTCATGTCGCCAGCCGGGGCCTGTGCCCAGGTGGCGACATCGTTGATGTGCATGATGATTCCGCCAAACGGGCTGGCTGTCCAAGATAAGGCGTAATACGGGGACCACGCTTTGTTTTCTCCGGTTGACTCGGCACCCAGAATCCCCACCAACAGCAACACCGCAGCGACCCGAAGCGCCGTAGAGCGCCAACCGGAACCATGCAAGAGCGCTAAGAGCAAACCACCGGCAACTAACCCCCATACCACCGGCGGGGCACCCAAAAATGAGAGCACCGAAAACCCCACCACGCCAGCAATAGAGCCGATGAGATCCCACCGGTAAGCATCCAACGGCGTCAGCAACGAAAAATACCGAGCTAAACCATCAGCTAGGCAAGCCACAATGACCGCCACGGCCACAAAAATAACGGTAAGAATCAACCAACGAGGCGGACCCACCGGTCGTTGATCAGCAAAGAAAATAAGGTTTGACCCTCCAACTTCGATGCTGACATCAGCCAAACGAACAAAGACAACAAAAGCCGCTAAAACCAACGGCGACCACGGAAACAATCGAAAATCAAATCGTCCCGCCCAAAGAAAACCTAAACCAATACCTAAAAAACTCCCCACCAAAACAAAATTAGAAAAATAAGCCAAATAAACAACGTTGGCCCCCAACCAACGAATCAAAGCCAACTCCACAAAAAGTAGCAAAAACGCTGACAAAGCCAAACGGGTTCGCACACTTTGCGAAGACAGAGGTTCGTTCATAAATAAAGAGCGTAGTCAGAAGTGTCACACGCCCGTTGCTGCCTCGCCTAACACCGTTAACCTCGGGAGAGGTAAAACCAGTCTCTGGGCGAAAGGTTCACTGTGCGGATAGCCGTTATAAACGAAGCGGGGGCCGAAGAACGACGCGTGGCCTCCACCCCAGAAGCAGTACAGAACTTGCTGGCCGACGGTCATCAAGTGTTTGTTCAAACCGGAGCCGGACAAAACGCAGGGTTTTACGACGATCAGTACCAAGAAGCCGGCGCCACCGTCACTCCAGACTTGGCCAGCACCCTCGGCGACCAAGGGGTAGTGCTGACTGTCGGAGACCTCGCTGGCCAAGACCTCACTGCCCTGACCAGCGACCATCTGGTCATTGGCTTGTTCGACCCGGTATGGGACGCTCGCCCAGCCCAAGCAGTAGCCGCCACCGGTGCCGCCGTG
>Ga0209667_1000024_pt1 | contig 148090 bp, 130 predicted proteins | sample SaaInlV_165m_DNA_2_FD_184682 | JGI IMG/M metagenome (GOLD analysis project Ga0209667, IMG submission 184682) | Marine microbial communities from expanding oxygen minimum zones in the Saanich Inlet - Saanich Inlet SI037_S3LV_125m_DNA (SPAdes)... | ecosystem: Environmental > Aquatic > Marine >... | reverse complement strand
CAATTGCCAATAGCCTTTGGTTATACCGCAGACTGCGGTCATGCAACTCCAGATCGCGATACCCCAAACAATAATAGTGCGTCGATTGTACTTGTCCGCCAAACGTCCAATTGGAATACCCATAAAGGTATAGAAAATAGCAAAGGCAAAACCATGAAGCAGGCTGATCTTGGTATCACTCAAGCCCAGGTCCTGCTTAATAGGTTCGATAAGGAGGCTGAGAATGAAACGATCCGCAAAAGAAAATGTGTAGGCTACAAAAAGAATGCCGACGGCGTACCAGGCGATGGTAGGTGATGGCCAGTCAGTATTGTCGCTTGAGGTGGTATTGTCTTTGGTCATATTCCGGTGCCTTAATCAAGCAGGAAGGCAGGTTCTTTTTCGCTAAGTCTGCGCAAGCTATTTGATCTTTAAATTAGCAAATGATAAATTAGCAAACACATCATAGCTGATATTTGAGTAATGACGCTAGTGCGATTTGAAGCTTCGGTTGATTTTGTCGTCGTTTGGAACCGATGCCTTGGGATCTTGAAAAGCAGATACAAAAAAGGTCGATGCAGGCCGATAACATTTAATGCGAGCGAATAACAAATATGAAAAGACGTGACTTTGTCAAATCGGCAATTGGTGCCGCGGCAGCGGCCTACATCCCATCTAGCCGCAGTTCAGGGTTCCCAGGTGAGTTGCGGGTGCTGTCTCGAACGGGGTTGGAAAAGTCGTTAAAGAGAGGTGAGATTGAGGAGCTCGCGAGTAGTCTCCGACGCGCCTTGCTGGTACCGGATAGCCCGAGATATGACGAAGCAAGGAAGCTCTGGAATGGCCTCTGGGATGATCGACGACCTGCATTGATTGCTCAGTGTATAGACGTTAGCGATATCGTTAACGCGGTTAACTTTGCGCGAACGCATGATCTGAGGCTGTCTGTTCGAGGTGGTGGTCACGGCATTTCGGGTCAGGCGGTCTGTGATCGCGGCATGATGATTGATTTGTCTGAGATGAGAGGTGTTTACGTTGATACCAAAGCAGGGACAGCATCTGTAGAAGGTGGCACATTGCTGGGGGATCTTGATCGAGAATCTCAAGCCTACGGGATGGTCTGTCCGGCCGGTGTTGTATCGCATACGGGTGTTGCGGGACTAACGCTCGGTGGTGGCATCGGTATTTTAATGCGTAAGTATGGTTTGACGATTGACAATCTGTTATCGGTAGAAATTGTCACGCCCGATGGGCAGATACGTCATGCCAGTGCAGAGGAGAATCCGGATTTGTTCTGGGGTGTCAGAGGTGGCGGTGGTAACTTTGGCGTCGTCAGCATGTTTAAGTACCGCTTGCATGAGTTCGGTCCCAATATTCTAACCTCGACCAGCTTTTATGCGCCGAATCAGGCCAAAGACATGTTCAATCGTTTTTTTGAAGTCTCTCAAAATGCACCCGATGACTTCCACGTATGGGCCGGTATGACGTCTCGAGAGACCGGCGACCCTATGACAATTATGGGGTTCACTTATGCAGGATCGATGGATAAAGCCGACAGGTTGACTCGCCCCCTGCGTGGCCTGGGCAAGCCTATTTCGGAATTCACGGCGCCCGTCAATTATGTCAAACAACAAAGTCGAATTGATGGCCACAATGCACATGGTCGAAATTACTATATTAAAGGCAGGCACGTGAATGACTACGACCCTGCGATGATCGATAACATCCTGGAGCGATGGCATCGCGATCCACGAAGGCTCAACACTATGCGTCTCGTTACCTTCGGAGGGGCAATGGCGGATGTCGCTAACGATGCGACCGCCTGGCCGCATCGTGATGCCAAGTGGGACCTGGAATTGGGCGCAAGCTGGGTTGATTCAGATGACTCTGAAGAGTTTGTTGAATGGGGCCGTGATTATTGGGAATCAATCCTGCCTTACACAGCAGATACCTTTTACACCAACGAAATTATGGATGAGAAGCAGGACGAAATCACTGCGAACTATAAAGCGAACCATAAACGATTGCTCGAAGTGAAAAACGCCTATGATCCCAAGAATCTGTTTCGGTTAAATGCCAACATCAGACCAGAAGCCTAGAGAAACTGCAGTTAGGGAACGACAATGCACTCAAAAAACCAAACATCCTTTCTGACAACCGTTGCATTGATTTTACTTGCGCTGTGCGGATGCGAAAAACAGGAACTAACGGGAGCACCAACCGCCTTAGATGGCATGGAGCTTGTTTTTTCTTCAATCAAAGCCATGGGTGGAAGTGAGCAGCTCGGCGCTGCGAATACCCTCTCGTTCAAGAGTGATCGGGATTACTACATTATGGGCCAGGGTCCTGGGCCCGGTCAGGGTTTGATGAAATTAGCTCGATCTGAGATGACGGTGCGGCGAGATGTTGCGGCTGACAAACTTCGGCTGGATACCGTGGCTAAGTTTGCTGCAAGGGGTGGGGGCTATACCGAAAGGAAGAGCCATGAACTCATTGTTGGTGATGACGGCTACCTGCACGATGCCGGCTTTTTAGGCTTACTTAAGGATGCGGACCGAGCGTTGCCGGCAGATCGGATGGCCTCGACGTTGAAGACAGAATACCTTCTGAACCCACAAGTCATCCTTCAGGCGATAGTGGCCGATCCTACGCTGATATCAGCGGATCAAGGTGTCGGGGTGCACGTTGGCCGACTTTTTAATGTGGAAGAGGCGATGCCGGTCACTCTTGATCGGGTCAGGCAAACAGGTAAGCGTGTGCTGTTGGTCACCGATGACTGGCTTGAACAATCCGAGGACACAGAGTTTCATGGTCTCATGGTGGAACGGACCGAAATTGATTCCGATTGGCTTAAGAGCTGGAGGGCGACTACGTCAATAGAGGTTGACGAGCATCATAAGCTAGTCATCAACAATGATGTTTATCCGATTACTCTCTACTTTGACAAACAGACGGGCCTTTTGAAGAAGCTCCATACCTTGGAGTGGGATGTTGTATATGGTGATGTCTCTTTGGATGTGAGTTACGAGGATTGGCGAGTCGTCGATGGCATCAGTTTTCCTCATCGGGTGTTGATGTCCTACGGTGGCGCGCCACGAATTGAGGTAACCCGATCTGAAGTTCTGGTCAATCCCGAGTTCGATGTGAATATTTTCATGCCGCCGGAAGGTGTGGAATATGTTCATGACGAAGCCGTCGCAAGGCGGTCTCGTATGCTGAGCCAAAGCTTATTGATGTTCGGTTTCGCAGGTGTAGGTAGACCCACTATCGAATCTATTCAGCTCTCGCCGGAAATTCAATTACTCTATGCAGCGCCAAAAGATGGTGTGTTCACCATGGTCGTTGAACTGGAAAACAGTTTGGTTGTTGTGGAGCCGGGCCAAAATGATTTAAAGGGTGAAGTGATCATTGATAGGCTTGCGCAGCAATATCCAGACAAGCCGATTAGCCACTTGATCGTCTCGCATCATCACAATGATCATGCGGCGGGCATTAGGCCCTACATTGCGGCGGGCGCGAAGCTCGTGGTTCATGAAGCTGCTGTGGATTTTTATAAGATGCAGACGTCCAGGGAACCATCGGTTGTTTTGCAGGATGCGTTGGACCGAAACCCTCAGGCGGCCCAAATAGTTGGCGTCGCCGCGAGCTCACCAGTTCGTATTGAAGATTCTCGTTTGCCGGTGGTTGTCTATCATCTGGAGATGGGACATGTGCCGGATATGGTATTTGTCTTCGTCGAGGGAGAAAACCTTCTTTATGGGGGGGACTTGTATATCAGCGGTCTAGCGCGGGACCTTCGTTCCGGGAAAAAGCGACCAGCAAACATCCTGCCGTTCCATGCCGCACAATCTTTGGATGATGGTATACGAGAATATGGGTTAGAGGTTGCGACCCTTGTCGGGTCTCATGATCAACAGAGTGTGGTTTACCAGGATCTTATCAATTACCTGACAGACGAATAACTGTAACTGGGCGGAGTGTTTAAATGACGGATCAATATGTGGGTAAAAGTACGTCTACTCTCGATAGTGCAGCCTTTGTTTCGGGCCGGTCGATTTTTACGGCCGATCATAGCTTTCCCGGTCAGCTACACGCGCATTTTGTCCGCAGTACCCATGCCTCGGCGAAAATTGTCGACGTAGACTTGAGTGGCGCTGAAAAAGTTGCTGGTGTCGTTTTGGCGATGGATGGTGCTGAGGCGGTGAAACACCTTGATCCCATCCCGCATTTTGTCGACCCTATTCTATTTGGCGGCAAGACTACCGATCTCCGCTGTCTTGCGTTGAGTCAGGTTCAGTATTTTGGTGAGCCAGTCGCCGTTGTCGTCGCGGAAGACAAGAAGACGGCGCTCTACGCAGCTTCTCGAATCAATGTTACCTACGAACCGCTCGAGGCCGTGCTTGATGCCTCGGAAGCGGTCAAAAGTACCGCCCCTAGAGTTGTATCTGACTGGGAAGACAATTTTCTTATGCAGGTGCCGTTTGGCGGGGGAGATTGTGCAACCGCGTTTGATGCCGCTGATCATATTGTCAAATCGACGTTAAAAGTACACCGACAATCTGTGCAGCCTATAGAAACCCGTTGCTACAACGCTGTCTGGAGTGATAGCGATAGCGCCATTACTCTCTATGCTACAGCACAGAACCCACACCCCCTTAGATACGTGTTAACTCAGGTACTGCGCATGCCTGAGAATAGGTTGCGCATTGTGACGTCTGCAACCGGTGGTGCGTTTGGTCTGAAGATGCATGGTCACCCTGAAGAAGCTCTGATCTGTTTGCTCTCAAAGCTGACGAAGCAACCGGTCAAGTGGGTTGAGAACCGAGAAGAATGTTTGTTGACGGGTGGTCGGGAGCAAGACCACGAATTAGAAATTGCGCTCAGCGCGGACGGTCAGATTCTCGCGATACGCGATCAGTATTTGGCTAATGTGGGGGCGCCGGGCGCCACGCCCGGTTGGGGTATGGCATTTCTAACAGGAATATCAATGCCGGGCCCATACGACGTCCCGAACCTTGAGGTGCAAGCTGATATCGTTGTGACCAATAAAGTGCCATGGAGTTCATGCCGAGGTTATGGCAAGGAAGTGACTGCTCTTGCGCTGGAACTGGGCATAGACAAAGCAGCTCGTGAGCTTGGTATGGACCCTGCTGAGATGCGAATTAAGAATTTTATTCCCTCGGATGCCTTCCCAAAGAAGAGTGCAACCGGATTGATTTACGATTCCGGTGACTATGCGGGTGCCCTGACTAAAACCCTAGAGCTTATCGATTACGACGAGCAGAGAAGACAACAGAAAGTGCTTCGCGAATCGGGTGTTTACATGGGAATCGGTGTTGCCTACGAACTGACGCCGGAAGGCGGGACGTTACCCGGAACGTTGGTCGCTGGATATGATACATCGACGGTGAAGGTCGACCCGAGCGGTTTTGTTACGGTACTTACTGGTGTTACTGATCCCGGTGGTGGCAACCGTACTGGTATTGGTCAGATTGTCGCAGATGCTCTTGGTGTTGAGTTTGAAAATGTGCGGATCCTTCAGGGTGACACTCAGGCCTGCCCCTACGGTTTTGGTAACTATAGTGGTCGTAGTACGATTGTTGGAGGCGGGTCCGCAGCGTTGGCGGCTGCGGACATAAAAGCCCAGATCAAAATGCTGGCGGCTGCAATGATGGAAGTCTCGGAAGATTCTATCGAGATTTACAGGGGCATGGTGACGACAACAGCTGACCCAACAGCCCAGCTCTCCTTTGCTGAAGTCTGTTACGCAGCCTATACAAGAAACTACGACATTGCGGCCTGTATTGAGCCGCCCCTTGAGGCAACACGAACCTTCAAGCCAGATCTGATCAGCCATATTCCGGATGAAGAGGGAAAAATTAATCCCTATCCCAGTTACTCAAATGCAGCCTATGCAACGGTTTGTGAGGTCGATATTGAAACCGGCAAGGTAACATTGCAAAAATTTGCGGTGGTTCATGACTGCGGCAAAACGATCAACCCGATACTGGTTGAAGGTCAGGCCTGTGGAGCAGTCGCTTTCGGCATTGGCGGTATGCTCGGTGAGGAAATTGTCGTTGATCCGAGTGGCAGGCAATTGACGACTGATTTTGCTGATTACATTATGCCCCGCGCAGGCGATGTGCCTGAGATCGCAGTGGGCCATCATGATTCGCCCAACCCGGTCACTTTCATGGGTTTAAAAGGGGCAGGTGAAGCAGGGGTCGGTGGTTCTGCGGCGGCGATAGTCAATGCGGTCAATGACGCGTTGTGCTCTCTGAATGTCGAGATTGATGAACTGCCTGTTAGTGCTCCCAATGTCTGGAGCGCAATTCAGGCCGCGGCACGAAGTTCTAAGGAGCCTACGTCATGAATCTTCGAATGCAGTATGCGCGACCACGAAACCTGGAGCAGGCAACTGCTTTGATGGACGCCTTGGGCACAGGCACGATGGTCATCGCAGGTGGTCAGGAACTGATGCCTCACTTGAACTACGGTAGAATAAGTCCGTCGGTATTTCTTGATGTCAGTGGGTTGTCAGAACTCCAGGGTGTCGAAGAGACGGCAGAAGGTGTGTCCATCGGCGCGCTGACGGTACATCGACAGATTCAGACTGACCCGATTATCAGCAAATCATTGCCGCTATTAGCCTATGCTGCCAAACAAATCGGTGGCGGTCGTCAGGTACACAATCAGGGGACTATCGGCGGTAACATCGTCGCGATGCATCCTTTATACGACATCATTCCCAGTCTCCTTGCGCTCGGTGCGCAGGTTCAAATTGCGGGTCCTGAGGCGATTGAAATAATTCCTCTTTCAAAACTTTTGACTGAGGCCAGCTATCAGTTGGGTGCTAAGGAATTGTTGACTCGTATCATCGTTCCGCCAATGGATTCAGCTCAAAGCTGGGCTTACAAAAAGCTGAAAATCACAACCGGGAGTTATAGTTCCGCTAACGCAGTAGCAATAGTGGACTCAGCTGAAGATTTGAATGTTCGGCTGGTTGTTGGTGCAGTCACAGAATTACCGATCGACTTAACAGAGTCGTTGGCAGCTGAGATGAAGAATTCGCCCAATTCTGAGCTTGATGTTCAGATTGAGACGGCGTGCAATGCTGCTGTTACTGACCCAATTTCTGACCAGCGTGGGCATGGAGAATATCGCAAAGCCATGGCTGGTGTTGTGGCAAAACGTGCGGTTAATGCCGCTATCGAAAAGCTGGAGGCCAAATAATGGAGGTAGACTATGGAAGTTGATATGCAGGAACTTCTGGAGGACTCCGTGCTGTTGCAGTGCAGGGTCAACGATAAACCCCGCGAAGAGTTTATTCATCCGACGAAATCGCTGCTAGATTTTCTGCGGGAAGACCTGGGTTTTACCGGCACCCATATGGGGTGTATGACCGGCCACTGTGGTGCCTGTACAGTGACTATTGACGGACATATTGCGAAATCGTGTATCACGCTTGCTGCCAGCGTCCAGCGCAAGAAGGTAGTGACGATTGAAGGCCTGGGTGAACCCGACTCGTTGCACCCGGTTCAATCCGCTTTCTGCGAGGAAGCTGGGTTTCAATGCGCCTATTGCAGCCCAGGAATGGTGCTTTCTACGGTCGAGTTACTGTCGGAAAACCCTGAACCGACAGATGAGGAAATTCGTGAAGCTCTGGCGGGCAACTTGTGCAGGTGTACAGGGTATCAAAGCATCGTCCGAGCTGTTCGTGCTGCCGCAGCCCAATATTTAGCAAAACAGGAGTCTCAGAAATGACAGACAATGCCCCCGAGGTTAGATCGCTTACCGTCAAGGCGGCAACGGCTGAAGCGCTAGCAGACTATGGCCAAGTGCTTGGTCATAATCCCGACATCGCACCCATGCCAATCGATTTTTATGGTGGCGCAGTCAAAGTGCGTCGAGTCGTAGATTTTGTATCGGATGAGCAAACAGAAATGCCTCTGGTCACTGTTCAGAGACGGTCTAACGAAGTGCGATGGATGGAGCGGCACTTCAAACATACTCAAACATTTATCCCTCTGGGAGGGGTGCCTTTTGTCGTTGTCATGTCACCGCCCACTGAAGGTGATATACCGGACCTTGATAAGGTGGAGGCGTTTCTGTTCGATGGTTCCGCTGGTTTTACGATGAAGTTGGGTACCTGGCATGAGTTTCCCTTTGCTGTCGAGGATGATACCAACCTGATTGTGGTGCTTCGTCAGGAAGCGACCGATGGTCTTATCAGAGACAATGTGATCCAGGATGAAGCTCAGAGTCCCGATCTTGATAAAAAAGATCTGCTCCAGCGTGCCAATCTTTTGTTTCAATTTGAGCTCTGAATCTGAATAGTTCGAGGGCACAGGCTGAGTTGATTAAACCAACGAGGAGCGTGAGCGTGAATAAAAAAATCGATAGGCGGTCAGTGTTGCTTGGCGCAGGAGTAGCAACGGTTGCTACAGCTGCTACCGTGATGAGCCCAAGGCCCTATCAGGCAGCTGAAAAACCCAGGCAACCGATAAATTTCGCTGATGATATGGATAACGTGCGTGCCTACGCCAAGTTGGCTGGAACCCTGGCTGATGACACGGTTCACTACTGGTACCGAGGCACGATATTCGGTGCTACGCCAGATGATACCAAGGCAATGCTGGGTTTCACGGGACTGCTCAAGATGTCGTGGAAAAACCTCGGCAACGGTAGCTTCCACTATCGTAACTTTGATCTGGGGTATTTTACTGAACCCGATAGTGATGTCCGGATAGAGGAATTTACCAATCCGTTTACGGGGATCACCAACAGGCCTATTGATATTAAAGGCGGGCCTTTCGACGTCGTGATCACGCCACGGCAGTATGAGTGGACTCGTTCCGGTGATGACATTTGGTTTTCCGAGGCGAAGCACTTCAAATTTGCCAATAAACTTTCGCCTGAAGAATGGCCCACGGCCTCAACGGGTGACACGCTGAATATGCTTTATCTGGATGGGTTTAACGGAAAAGTTTCAGACCTTGAGAACCCGGAATTAGATAGTGCTCCCTCTATACTAGGTATTCACCATGTCAATCCGTGGTATCCGTTTTTTCTAATGGGTCAACAGCCGGGGGTTAACTATTGGCATGGCAAGGGCAAGAAAATAGCTGATGAATCAGACGTTTCGCCGGAAGTGATGGCCTATGTTAATAGTAAAATGCCAGGATTTATGAGTTCAAGCGCGCCCTGGGTCAACAGAACTGACAGCTACCGTGACTACAAAACTCATAGGAAGCCTGTCCTTGAATAGCTTTCGGGCGAACACACACCACCGAAACGTCTAAAGGATAATCATGCGAAGAGCCTACACGGATACACCCTTGGGTCAGCTCCACTATCGAACCGGTGGCCAGGGCACACCTTTATTGCTGTTGCACCAGGACCCGCAATCTTCCCTGCAATACTCGGGGACCTTTACAAGACTCGCTGGCGCAAACATGCAGGTCATCGCTCCTGATGCGCCAGGCTATGGTATGTCCGATGGCCCAGACAGTCCTCTCAGCATTTCAGAATACGCGATGATATTTCGACAGCTGCTTGATCACCTGGGTATTGATAAGGCGATAGTAGTTGGCCATCACACTGGTGCGTCCATGGCATGTCAATTGGCGTATGAATATCCAGAGCGTGTCAGTCGTCTGGTGATGCATGGTTTACCGTGGTATACCGCAGAGGAACGGCAAGAACGGTTGGCCCGCCCCCATATGGATTTTGGGGCAAAGTCAGATGGTTCGCATCTGGTCGCGCTTTGGGAGTTGATTGGGATGATGTCGCGTGGCGTTTCGACGCTGGAATCGTCTCACATGGCGGCTTTTCATACCTTGTGGGCTGGAGATAAGCATTGGTACGCGCATCACGCCGCATTCAGTTACGATATTACTGAGGCGCTTAGTGCCCTGAGAGTACCTACGCTGATTGTTAGTAACACCGGTGACATTCTACATTTTGTCGCAGAGCGGATCGCCGCGCTAAGGCCAGATTTTGGCTATGCGGAGCTGGAAGGCGGCACCTCATTCATCATTCGTGACGAGCCCGATCTCTGGGTAGACGCGATTCTGGATTTTTTGACGGCGACTTAGGACTTCCAGCCGTTGATGAGGTCGCCGAATTTATCATCAATGTGCGTGAAAATATCTGGCGCCTCTGCCAGTAAGCATTCTCGATTCATCTTCGCATAAACTTCGGGACCGCCTTCATCAGGTTGTTTTCGGGTGGCATCGATAACAATTCGGCTGCCGGAACCCCGCGTCGGTGAGCTCGGGTCGCCACCCATCGCGCCAGCCTGGTCGATAATCTGCGTGGCTTGTTGTGGTTGCCAGCGAGACCCGACGGCGTGCATCACTTCAGTGAAATTGTGCACATCGACGTCTTCATCAACTACGATTGCGATCTTTGCGATCTTTAATGTTTTTGAAATCTCGGAGCCGATTTTGATGGCGTCTCCGGGACGGGTTTTCTTTATTTGGATAAAACAGTATCCCGGTGTTTGAAGTGGGAAATGCACGCTTAAAACGCTAGGGAATTGCTTGCGGTAATTCAGGTTTGACGTCATCTCTAGGGGCGAGGTGAGAAACCCGCGATGAATACCCGTAAAGTTGTTGATGAATACTGGGTTTTTTCGGTGGGTTACTGCCGTAACATTCATGAAAAAATTTTCAGGTTTTAATTCTCCCACGTAACCGTACATTTCACCGAATGGTCCTTCGGGCTCGAAGTCGAATGGGATCTCTCCTTCAATGACCATTTCGACGTTGGCGGGCACCCGTAGGTCGCTGGTTTCGCATTTGACAACTTCAACAGGTCGGCCAAGAAAGCCTCCGGCGACTTTGAGTTCGTCTTGACCGAGGCGGGTGGTTTTCGAACTGCTCATAGCAAAAACGATAGGATCTGCACCAAGGATAACGGCGGCCCGGGCGAAGGGTTCACCGCGGTCCTTCATATCCATAAGGAATGTCCAGCCGTGCTGATTGCGCTCGGGATTGACGCCAATTTTGCGCGGCCCTTTGATCTGGCAACGATAGGTGCCAGCATTACGACCATACTTAGGGTCTTCGAGAATGACGTTGCCGGTGTTGATATATGGGCCACCGTCAGCAGGATTAGTTTTCAGAAAGGGAAACTGCGTTAAATCGATCGCGTCATCCAGTAGAGTCACTTCTTTGCAGGGGGCATCTTCCCGGTTAATTTCGGTTGGCTCGAGAGCAGGCCATTGGCCATTTTCGTCTACCAGGGTTTCCAGCTTTGTCAGCGTTGATCGATAAAGCTCACGTTGATTGGTGCCTTGGGCACTAACACCGAAAGCCATTGGCTCGTACTCCCACCGACCCCAAGGATTGCCAATAACGGGGCCCTTCAACCAACGGCCACCTGTTTTGACCTGATTAAATGACACTATCGGCGCTTCACCCCAACCTACCTTGTCAATAAGGGCATACATGAATCCAGTTGCCTCAAAGGCATCCTGGTCGACCTTATCGACATGTAGAACCTGACCGAGTTCGTCTACCGCCTTTAGATAGTCGCGTAATGAGCCGAAAGGACCGGTCATAGCTGAGTGCTCATCTGAATTTGCAATTTTTTTCTCCGAACTTTAGAACGGTTTAACTACTCCCAGGAAGGCCATTAAAACAACCAGTAGCCAGATCAGGAATGCCGCCCGATTGGCTGTACCATTGATTTCGAGGATCATTTTTTCGCCTCGAACGCGATCATCGCCTTCTGACAATACCAAATCAAACGCGGCCTGCCAGCGTGCTGCGATGTGGCGAATCCAGACACCATTGCCCAAAATAGCGGCGAATAAAACGATCTTAAGCGCGAGCCAGTTACTAGCGATAAACTCGCCTGTTATCAGGCAGTAGCTGCCAAATGCTAGCATGCTTACGATGACAAAATAGCGTATGCCCATATCGAGACTTTGCAGTCGTGCGCCTTTAGGTGTCCCTTTGTTGAAATACACGAACCAGACCAGGGCCAGCCAGGCGAGGTCCGCCACCCATAAGACCGCCAACCAGATTCCTGTGACGGGTGACCCATAGGCCTGTGCTAGGGTGAATCCAACGGCTAACAATAGAACAAGAGAGCTTCGGGCGGACATGTCAACGATAAACCGCAAGTCACGAACGCGCAGGCGTTCTTCGAGGCTCAACTCAGATCGGGTGATGTACTTGCCGATGTAATGGACGGCGACGTCACCGCCGATAGCGTACACGAATAGAAATACGTGAATAAATGCCATGAGACTGTGAAAGTGAATAGTCAATTGAACGTTTCCAAGTAGTTAATTATCGCTTAGGGTGCTGGATAGCTTATTTATCAAATGATAAACTAAAACATTCTCTCGTAAAAGAGCAGGAGATCCCAAATCCTATGAAAGCCATGGTTTTACGAGCACCTTCTGACCTGGTCGAGACGATCGTTGATGATGCCACAGCCTCAGCAGAGGAAGTGTTGGTGCGTGTTACGCACTCTGGCGTCTGTGGTACTGATCTAAAGATTTATCGTGGTGATATTCCGGTTACTTATCCTAGGATTATGGGCCACGAGATGATTGGGATCGTAGAATCGGTCGCCGCTGATGATGATGGAGCAGGATATTGCGTTGGGGATCGTGTCATCGTAAACCCAGTGCTGAGCTGCGGTCAGTGTTTCTATTGTCGAGTAGGACAGGAAAACCTTTGTCCCAATGGTGGCCTATTAGGCCGAGATCGTGATGGCGGTTTCTCGGCGCTTGTCAGTGCTCCGGTGGATGCGGTTTTTCAATTGCCCGAGCAGATCAGCAATGACTGTGCACCGCTCATTCAGGTGATGACGACCTGCCACCATGCACAGCAACTTGCTGGTATGCAGGCGGGAGAAACAGTCGTCGTGATTGGTCTGGGCGTCAGTGGGCAGTTGCATGTCCAGCTAGCCAAGGCAAGTGGAGCAGCCCAGGTGATTGGTATCACTGGCAGTGCGATGCGACGTTCTCTGGCTGAACAACTTGGAGCCGATCAGACCTTTGCACCGAGCGAGGACGTTGATAATGAAATTCGTAAGCTGACCGGCGGTCGAGGGGCCGACGTTGTCATTGATTGCGCTGGTTCTATGGCAACGCTCAAGCAGGCGATCGAGCTTGCAAGGCCTGGGGGACGGCTACTTCTTTTCGGGATTTATACTGATGAAATTGGCCGCTTGCCGTTCTACCAACTCTATTTCAAGGAGCTGGCGGTAACCAATGCACGTGCCGCCAAGGCCAGTGACTATCCTGCCTGCATAGATTTCGTCTTAGATGGTACCGTCGATCTGGATTCAATGATCAGTCATGTCTTACCGCTTTCGCAGCTTGAACAGGCTATTCGAATGCTCGATGAGCGTGACGACGCGAGGATGAAAGTGATTTTGGATCACACCTGATTTAGGCCGTTGATATGAAGCGACGAACATTATTATACGCGGGGATGGGCGCTGCGGCAGTAGCCCCATATCCGATATGGCGATACTACAGTGGAAATCAATCGAGCTTGGCCAGTATTAACGCTGTATCGATTTTGGGTGGTGAGGTGTTACTGGATGCCTTCGCTCTCGCGGCGCTAGCAAAAAGCATCAAAGGCTATTTGCTCTTTTCTGGAAGTGAGGGTTACGAGATAGCGCGACAAGTCCGTAATAGGACAATCGATAAGTATCCGGCTTTGGTTGCACAGTGTGCCAGTGCCGTAGATGTCATCGAGGTTGTTAATTTTGCAAACCATTACCAGTTGTTGACAGCTGTGAAATGCGGTGGTCATAACATTGCGGGCAATGGAACCTGTGAGGGCGGGTTGTTAATCGACCTTTCCCTTATGCAGGGTGTGGCGGTTGATCCAGAAAGACGTATGGCCAGTGTGCTAGGTGGGTCGCTCTTGGCAGAGTTGGATGAAAAAAGTCAGGCCCATGGTTTGGTAACTACTGCAGGAACTGTGTCGCATACTGGTGTCGGTGGCTTAACCCTGGGTGGCGGCTTTGGCCGCCTGGCACGACGTTTCGGTCTTACCTCTGACAATTTATTGGCGGCCGACATAGTCACCTCAGATGGCGAATTGAGGCGGGCCAGCGTGGATGAAAATCCGGACCTTTATTGGGCACTCCGAGGCGGTGGGGGCAATTTTGGTGTTGTCACGTCTTTTGATTTTCAGTTACATCCGATGGATCGGCAAGTCATTGGTGGTGAGATTTATTATCCGTATGAAAAAGCCAAAGAGGTGATCAGCTTTTATGCGGAGTATTGTCAGGATATGCCAGATGATTTGTACGTTGACCTGGTGATATTTGCGCCACCGTTTGGCCTAAAAAGTGCCCTTTATTTAGATGTTTGTTACTCGGGGCATCCGAAGGATGCAGCACGGGTGCTAGAGCCACTGAGACGCTTCGTTAAGCCCCTCAAGGACGAAATAAGGCCTGTCGATTACGTAGCATTGCAGAAAAGTAGCGATGACTCAGACCCAAGAGGTACAGGGCAGCATTTAAAGAGCGGCTTCGTCAAAACGATTAGTAAGGCGCTGGTAGATACCTTGATTGAAAACCTTGAGTCAAACATGCTCAGGGGGAGTATGGCGTTCTTTCAGCAAGCCGGTGGCGCGATCAGGGAAATCGCGACATCGGCAACAGCGTTTCCACACCGGGAAATTAGTCACAACCTTACGATAGGAGCAGTATGGCCTTCCGGCCTGGATCCAGAGCCACACGCTGCCTGGGCCGACAGCTACTGGAATAAGGTTAAAGGGTTTACCGACGGTTTCTATACTAATGATGCATATGGCGTAGACCCCGTGCAGGTTCAAACTAACTATTTGACTAACCTTGATCGATTGGTGGACGTGAAGTCTAAGTATGACCCTGCCAATTTGTTTCGAATCAACAGCAACATCAGACCTAGGCCACAGGCGTAACGATAGATTTTGACACTATCCAGCTCATTTGTTTGACTTTTAAGTTATCAATTGATAAATAAGGGTACTCAAAAGCGTGCGATCAAAGAGACCTTTTATGCGAGTGTTCCCGTCTTGAACAAGTGGCTAGTGATCCTGCTGGGATTGTCTTGTTGGGTCGGGTCTCCGTTGCTGATGGCTCAGGGCCAATTGTCTGCAGGTTATGAAAATCTGGGGAAAATTCAGGATTGTGATTACTGCCCGGTACTGGTCATCATTCCTGCAGGCAGTTTCATGATGGGCGCAGCGAAGAACGACGAACAAAAACATAAAGACGAAGTGCCGCGCCATCGAGTCGACATAGCGAAGCGATACGCAATTGGAAAATTCGAATTGACCCGCGGCGAATATGCTCGATTCGTTAGTGTGACGAGAAGAGACACCACTGGCGGCTGTTTCTTCCGAACGAAAAGAGAGCCCGAACTTGATCCTTCTCTCGGCTGGCGTGATCCGGGTTATTCGCAAAATGACCGTCACCCGGCAGTCTGTATAAGTTGGCAGGATGCGAATGCTTACGTGAAGTGGCTGAGCGATGTGACGGAGCAGGATTATCGATTGCCCAGTGAGGCTGAGTGGGAATACGCGGCACGAGCAGGGACCATTAGTGAGAGATTTTGGGGTTTGTCTGCAGATGATGGCTGTGAGTTTGCCAACGGTGCGGACTTAACAGGTGAGACGGATATTCCTGGTTGGACAGTGGCGAATTGCCATGATGGATATTCTTTTACGGCAGAAGTTGGTTCGCTACGTGCCAATGCTTTTGGGGTCCATGACGTTCTCGGTAATGTCGCCGAGTGGGTCGAAGATTGCTGGAGTGAGAATTATGTCGGTGCGCCGAGGGACGGTTCAGCCTGGCGGCAGGGTAATTGCAGCATACCGATACTTCGTGGCGCTTCCTGGCACGATCATCCTAAATATTTGCGTTCGGCGAATCGATATGGATTCGATTTCACCGGTGATGACAGCAAGAGCACGCGTTACTACAACTTTGGCGTTCGGGTAGCCAGAACCATCGAATGAAACCCTATATTAATTATTGTTGGAGAGATTAAATTGGCAAATTTTGGAATTGCAGGTGTGGATTGGCAGGAGCGAGTGAATTGGGAGCGTCTGCGTACCTATCGACTGGAAAGTGCCCGGGCTCGAATGAAAGCGCACGGACTTGGTGCAATGCTATGCATGTACGATGAAAATGTTCGCTATATCACATCTACAATTACACCAGGCTGGTGTCGGTTAAAACCCGGGCTTCGTTATGCGCTGCTTTGTGGTGACGCCGCGCCAGTATTGTTTGAGCAGGGTGACATCGGTGTTCAAATTAACCGTCACTGCCCATGGTTGCCAGCAGAAAACATCCGTTACTCTTACGCCTGGATAAAGGGTGCAGCAGGCCCCGCAGCTCAAGAACAAGTGAAGAAATTCACCAAAGCAATCCTTGAAGAGATGAAGCGTTTTAACGTCGCCGGAGAGAAGCTCGGTGTGGATTTTGTCGACATCAACATGATGGGTGCTTTCGAAGCCGCTGGAATCACCTGGGTAGATGGTATGACTGCGATGATGGAAGCAAGAGCCATCAAGAACCAGGACGAGCAGGAATGCATGCGAATTGTTGGCGCTATCGGTGATGCGGCTCACTGGCAGACCATGAAGTTCCTGGAGCCTGGAGTCACTGAAAATCAGGTAACCGCACATATCATGGAATACCTTTATTCTTGGCCAGGCATGGAGGATGTTGAAGATGTCATCGTTTCTTCTGGCCCCAATACGTGGCCCAACTGGCGCAACTTTTCTGATCGCATTATTTTGCCTGGAGACATTACGTTCATGGATCTGGCTGCATTAACCTGGAACGGATATAAATCCTGCTACTACAGGACTTATTGTGTCGGAGGTGAACCGACTCAGGAAATGAAAGATTACTATGCGCAGGCGCTAGAGTGGCTTTACGATTCTATCGATGCGGTTAAGGCGGGTTGCACAACAAAGGATATTGCCGAAAAGTGGCCGTCGGCCAAAGAAGTGTGGGGCTATGAAGAAGAAGATCAGGCCGCAGCGAACCTGTGGGGTCACGGTCTTGGGTTGGCTCAATACGACATGCCTGTGATTTCTCGCATCTGGTCGCTTGATCATCCCATCGAAATCAAACCAGGGATGGTTTTTGCACTGGAAACTCAGCATGGCAAACCACTTGAGTTTGGAGTTCGGATTGAAGAGATGCTGATTGTTCATGAAGACAGTACCGAAATCATTTCCAACTTCCCGGTTAAGGAAATAACCGTTGTTGACCCGATGCGACATTCGTAAGAAGGAGGCTTGAGTGATGACTGACTATATTGCCAATCTCAAGGACGCTGGTGCGATTGACGCCAATCGGTTTGGTGCCAAGGCTGCCAACCAGGCGATGCTGGGGCATGCTGGTTTGCCGATCCCTAAAGGGTTCAGTTTGGATGCAGCCGCCTACCGAAGACAACTTGAATCCATAGGACTGCTAGAGCTGGCAGGTCAAGTTGATGGATTGTCTGGCGAAGAACAGCGTCACGCCGTGTCCAAATTGAGGCTTGGATTGTTTGATAGTCCTATTGCTTCGGACATAGAGAAACCATTACTTATTGCCTGGCGTGAGTTATGTGAAGCCTCTGGTTCGAAGACGGTGGTTCGTTCTTCTTCGCTATCAGAAGATCTGGCAGACAGCACCTTTGCCGGTCAGTACGAGACTTTCCTGGGACTTAATAATGAAGCGGAGTTTCTAACTGCAGTTCGAGCCTGTTGGGCGGCGCTATGGTCGCCACGAGCATTACGCTACATGGAGAGCCGAAACCTCGATACCCTGGATATGGCCATGGGTCTCTGCATCCAGGAGCTAGTAGGTGGATTGACCTCTGGCGGTGGCATGAGCCGAATGGCCGATGGCAGCATGTCACTGAGTGCTTCTTGGGGGCTGGGCACTGCCATTGCCCAGGGTGAAGTTGTACCCGATCGTTATGTCCTGGGCGCGGATGGTACTGTGATTGAAACAGTCGTCGGGCGTACGGTGCACGGACAAAATTGTGCCCACCACTCAGGAAGTAGTTCTCGCGTTGAACAGGATAACGCGTTGCAGCCTTGTCTGAGCAAAGTCCAGGTTAGTGAGCTCGGACAATTGCTCAGGCGCGCAGAAGAGCACATGGGTTTTGCGGTCGAAATTGAGTGGACTGGCAACGGAAAGCGCCAGTGGTTGTTGCAGGCGCGCCCATTGCAAATGGAAGATCAGCGGTCAAGCACACCGGACCCCGGGTCTCGAAAAGCAGGAGTCCGTGGACAGCCTTCTGGCGTTGGCTGGGCTAGCGGCAAGGCCTGCGTGATTAATTGCGAATGTGAGCTTTCACGCGTTGCTTATGGTGACGTGCTTGTGACACGTGTCGCGAGTCCTTCACTCAGTCAGATATTGCCTCGTGTTTCGGGGGTTGTGGCAGAGTTGGGAGGCAGCACCTCGCATTTGGCTTCGCTCGCGAGAGAGCGACGTATTCCGATGGTGCTGGGGGTGCTTGAGGCTACGATGAGAATCCCGGATGGTGCGGACGTATCTGTCGATGGTGTTATCGGCACGGTCAATTGGCGTTAACGCACAGGGGCTATTTGGCAATTGCATTTGATATAATGATATGTTTATATAACAAATATACCAAATTTTGATGGAAGCGCGAAATGACTGAATCTCAAGTCGACAACGATAGCCAAAAACAAGCAAAGGGTCCTTTGACTGACCTGCGTGTTATTGAGCTTGGCCAGCTAATTGCGGGCCCTTTTTGCGGACAATTGTTGGCCGATATGGGCGCTGATGTCATCAAGATAGAGCCGCCGGAAGTTGGCGACCCAATGAGAGTCTGGGGGCGTGGCGACTATCCCCTCTGGTGGACGGTCTGTGCGCGTAACAAACGCTGTGTGACCGCCAATCTTCGTGAACCTGAGGGCCAGGAGTTGGCCAGAAAGCTGATTTCACAGGCTGATATGGTGTTGGAAAACTTCAGACCAGGGACCATGGAACGTTGGGGGCTTGGTTACGAGGAACTGTCTAAAGAAAACCCAGGCTTGATCATGGTTAGGGTATCAGGATATGGTCAAACAGGGCCTCATTCTGGCCGTGCGGGATATGCCTCGATAGGCGAAGCATTGGGTGGAATGCGCTACCTCTGCGGAGAGCCAGACAGACGACCGAGTAGGACAGGGTTGTCAATGGGAGATTCCATAGCCGCCACATTTGCTTGCACGGGCGCACTGGCTGCGTTGCATCATCGAGAAAAGACCGGAGAGGGTCAGGTGATTGATGCTTCGATTTTCGAATCGGTGCTTAACGTCATGGAAGCAACCATACCCGAATATACTGTCAGCAATTACATCAGAAAGAGATCGGGTGCGACCCTTCCCAACGTAGCGCCATCAAACATTTATACGTGCAAAGATGGGGAGTTTCTCATTGCGGCTAACCAGGATACTGTTTTTGCTCGTTTGTGCGCAGTCATTGAGCAACCGGAGCTAGCGCAAGATGAGCGATTCGCGACTCATACGGCAAGAGGGCAGAATGCTGAGGAGCTCGATGGTCTTATTAATGACTGGACGCTGACTAAAACAGTCGAGGAAGTCGACCAGGTGATGGAAGAAAATGCTGTACCCGCAGGCGGGATCTACAGGGCTCCTGAAATGCTAAAAGATCCGCATTTCAAAGCGCGTGAGTCGATTATTGATACACCTACCGAACAATGGCCAGACCTGAAAATGCAGAATGTATTTCCAAAGATGTCAAAAACACAAGGTGAAGTTCGTTGGGTAGGTCCTCAGGTTGTTGGCGAACACAATGAAAGCGTTTATAGCAGTTTGCTTGGGCTTAATGCAGATGATCTTGCTGCGCTACGAAAAAAATCGATTATCTAAAAGGTAAAACAGATGACATTTCGACTGGGAGTTGATGTTGGTGGCACGTTCACCGATTTGTTGTTGGTAGATGAATCCTCAGGGCAGACTTACATGGCCAAAGTGCCATCGACGCCGGAGGACTCATCAATTGGGGTGCTTAACGGTATTGATCGTATTTGTGATGAATCGGATATAGATACCCGCGAAGTCACTCAGGTTATGCATGGCACGACCGTCGCGACTAACGCGGTACTGACCAGAAAGGGCGCAAAGGTCGGGCTGATTACGACCAAAGGCTACCGGCAGGTATTGCAGGTGGCCCGTTCATTCTGTCCTGGCGGTCTGGGTGGCTGGGTCAGTTATATGAAAGCACCGCTGCTGGCACCGTTGGAGCTGACCATAGAGGCAGATGAACGTCTTGATGCAGAAGGCCAGGTCATCACGCCTCTGAATGTGGATGCGCTAAGGGCTGATCTGAAGCGGCTGGCAGATACCGGCGAGGTGGAAGCACTAACCGTATGTCTGATGAATTCCTATGTTAATGGTGCGCACGAAGTTCAGGTCAAAGAGATCGCTGGTGAATTTTTTACTGACATTCCAATATCGATCAGTTGTGAAGTTGTGCCGGAGATGCAGGAATACGAGCGAGCTGAGACGACAGTCGTCAATTCTTACGTGCGCCCTCAGGTTTCAAAATATGTGGCTAATCTTCAGACCTCTTTGGAAGAACGACTGCGGGATGATGTAAAGCTTTCTATTTTGCGGTCGGATGGTGGTCTGGCCTCGGCCAGAGGGGCGGGCGAATCACCTGTCAATATGCTGCTTTCAGGACCCGCTGGCGGAGTTGCTGGCGCTATGTACTTCTGTAAGCGTGGTGGATTTCAAAATATCCTGACATTTGATATGGGTGGTACTTCAACTGATGTCGCATTGATGCAGGATGGCAACGCGAGAATTCGACGTGAGACCAAAGTGGGGGACATCACAGTTAGAGCGCCCTCTGTAGACGTTCGTACAATAGGTGCTGGCGGAGGATCGATCGCGTTTGTTCCTGAGTTGACTAGAGCGCTAAGGGTTGGTCCGGATTCTGCCGGGGCGGACCCTGGTCCAGCTGCGTACATGAAGGGTGGTGATAAAGCGACGGTTTGTGATGCGAATGTCGTGCTTGGCTATCTGCCGTCGGACGTTAAACTTGGTGGTGCCATGAACATTAATCGAGAAGCCGCGACCGCCGCTGTTCAGACGCTCGCTGACGCCATGGACATCGATTTGATGGCGGCAGCTGAAGGTATTATAAAAATTGTCAACGAATCGATGCTGGGTGCGTTGCGGTTGGTTTCTGTAGAGCAAGGCTACGACCCTCGTGATTTCGCGCTCGTTGGGTTCGGCGGTGCAGGGCCGTTGCATGCGAATGCATTAGGCGTGTTGAGTGGTTCATGGCCGGTAATCGTTCCACCGGGTCCTGGTGTACTTTGTGCCTATGGTGATGCCACTACGCAAATACAGGACGAAGCATCGCGAACCTACGTCACCTCTGTCGAAGCAATATCGGCGGAAGACCTGGTTAGCGAGCTGGAAGGCCTTTGTGCTCGGGCGAGTCAGTCATTCATCACTGATGGTATAGGCGAGGAACAACACGAAGTCAGTTACCAGGCAGATTTCCGATACGCCGGTCAGGCATTTCAGTTGTCGTTGCCTGTCACTATCGAGCGACTTCGGTCAGAAGGACTGTCTGTTTTAACAGATGAGTTTGATCGTCAGCATGAGCAGTTGTTTACATTTGCTCTTGGGATGGACCACGAAATTGTTATGATTCGGGCCGTTGTCAAAGCTGAAAGCAGTTTGTCTGCTGACCTGTCTCAGGTCAGTGAGGGTGCTACGGACCTTAAGGCCGCAGCTATTCATGACACGAAAGTCTATGTTGATCAGAAGTGGCACGATGCCGTTGTCTATGACCGCAGTAAGCTAGGCATTGACGCAGTTGTCATTGGACCCGCGATCGTTGTAGAGATGGATTCAACCACGTTGATCCTGGCGGATCACGCCGCGACCGTTGATAAGGTCGGCAACCTCTTAATTAACCCGGTATAACGGAGCCCGCTGATGCCAGCAAAAATCATTGAGACAAACTCTGCACCGTTCCAATCTATTGATGTTGATACGGTCACAGTGGACATCATAGAGAATGCACTTAGAAATGTACGAGAAGAAATGGACGCGGTGCTATTTAGGACGGCAATGAGCCCCGGCATACGTGAACAGGGGGACTGTTTTCCCATGGTTGCGAATCGGGACGGCAAAATGGTCGTTGGGCAATTTGGTTCATTTATCCACGGTTTCATGGAAGCCTACGATGGTGAAATTGAAGAGGGCGACATCATTCTCACCAATGACCCTTACATGTGTAATGCCGCTGTTTCTCATTTACCTGATTGGATTGTTTTGGTGCCAATATTCAAAGACGGGCGACACCTCGCGTGGGCTGCCATGTTTGGGCATATGTCAGATAATGGTGGCATGGTTCCAGGGTCTATCCCGATCAGTGCCGAGACCATCTACCAGGAAGGTATTCGGATACCACCCACAAAATTGTATAAAAAAGGTGTACTGCAAAGCGAAGTCCTTGAGCTGATTCTGCATAACGTTCGTACGTCAGAGTGGAACCGCTTTGATCTGAATGCGCTGGTGGCAGCCTGCAGAACAGCAAGCAAGCGTTGTGTCGAAATAGCAGAACGTTTTGGAGACGACACGTTCTGCACCACCATGCAGATGATGCTAGATCGTAACCTGGAAGCCATGCGATCCATTATCAATATCGTTGTGCCTGAAGAGCCTCAGTATTTCGAAGACTTCATTTGTGATGATGGTGTTGGCAAAGGGCCCTACAAAATAGCATGTACGTGGTGGCGAGAAGGAGACGTCGCGGTATTTGATTTTGAGGGAACGGATCCCCAGGCAAAGAGCTCGGTTAACTTTTATCTTAATGAAGACATGTTCAAGATGTTTTTTGGGTCGTTCACCATTAACCTGTTTGACCCACATATTTTGTTTAACGATGGTTTCTACGAGCTCGTGGATGTGCGCATTCCTGAAGGCAGCCTGTTGAAACCGAAATTCCCTGCCGCATTGTCTGGACGAACACACGCATTGGGTCGAATTTTTGATGTAATGGGTGGTCTGCTCGGCCAAGCATCACCTGACGCATTGAACGCTGCTGGCTTTTCAGACAGTCCGCACTTGTTCTTCTCCGGTTATGACAAACAAGGTAAGTGGTTTCAATTATTTCAGATTGGTTTTGGTGGCATACCAGGCAGGCCGATTGGCGATGGGCCGGATGGTCACTCACTTTGGCCAGGATTCACTAATGTGCCGAATGAGTTTATAGAAGCCTACTTCCCGTTGCGTATTATGAAATATGAGCCCATTCCTGATTCCGGTGGGGCAGGGTTGCACAGAGGTGGCAATGGGTTGACGGTGGCCTACGAATTCCTGGTTGACGGTCAGATCGGCATACATGACGATCGCTGGTTGACCTATCCCTGGGGTGTTCAGGGCGGGGACCCCGGTATGCGTTCCAGTAAGTTACTGGTCCGTGCGAGTGGCGACGAGGAGTGGCTACCCGCCAAGTGTGATGAAGTAGACGTCAAAGAAGGAGATGTCCTGTACTTTAATACGTGGGGTGGTGGTGGCTGGGGAGATCCCACGGCCCGCGACCCGGCAGTGGTGAAGATTGATGTTGATCGTGGTCTTGTTTCCAGAGAAGGCGCAAGACGCTATGGCGTTGTGCTCGGCGACGATGGCAGCGTTGATACAGATGCAACAGATGCGTTGCGAAACGAGCTTCGGCTTCAGCACACTGATGATGGGCTCTTCAATTATGGCGGTACGATAGAAGAGTTAAAGGCTCGATCTCTTGAAGAAACGCATTTGGAAGCGCCGGTAGCGCCGACCTTTTGATTTAATGGGTTGTCTGGAGAAGACAATCGCCGAGGTTGCATGGACGAACTACTGAATTCGTTGAAATCTGATTTGATGGCGGCCCAACAAAGCGCCATGGCGCGGGTGCCTTTGTATCATCAAGTCTACTCTGTGTTGAAATCGGCGATCCTGGACGGCTCGATACCTCACGCCAGTCAGATGCCAACGGAACACCAGATTACTGATACGTTTGATGTGTCACGAATAACTGCCAAACGTGCGATGGATGAACTGGCGGCAGAAAAGCTTGTGACGAGAACCCGTGGCAAAGGCTCTCACGTTGCTTATTGTTTTACGGCGAAACCGGTTCACGGCCCGCTTATAGGCATGCTTGAAAGTCTGATAGATATGAGTGAACACAGTATTGTTCGCGTAGTATCGGTGGAGCAAGTCGTGCCGCCAGGAGAGATCCGCGAAATCTTGGGTTTGTCAGAGACGGATCGGGTACATAAGGTGATCCGGGTCAGCAGTACCGAAGAAAGCGAACCTTACGCCTACTATGTCAGCTGGACGGTGGGTATTTCAAAGGGCTATACAAAACGACTGCTGCAATCACAACCACGCTTGAAGCTTCTTCGCGAAAACGGAATTAACCTGACAGAAATGCATCAGAATTTGAGTGCAGAAAATGCTGAACCCAATATAGCGCAAGCGCTGGAATTGATGCCCGGTGCAGCCTTATTGGCGGTTAGACGATTGGGCCGAGTAGCAGATGGTACCGTCGTTGACATTCTCGATGGTCTTTACAACCCGCAGCGTTATCAATACGCCATGGTGATGAGCATTGACTGAAGATCTGAAAGATAGCTATTCACTTTATAATGGTAGCCTTGGGTATGGAGAACGGTCAGCACTGATTCTGGTTGATTTTGTACAGGCCTATTTTGACAAAGACTGTGAGATGTATGCAGGGGTCGAAGATGAATTGGCGTCAGCATTGCGGATACGTGACCTGGCTCGAGAAGCGGGCATTAAAGTTCTCTATAGCAATGTGGTCTACCAGCAAGATGGCAGTGATGGTGGAGTTTTTTTTACCAAAGCGCCGGTGTTGAAGAACTTTATAGCGGGTAATCCGATGGGAAACTGGCCGAAAGGTCTGCAGCCTGCGGACAACGAAATGGTTATTTCGAAGCAGTATCCCAGCGCATTTTTTGGCACGACGTTGGCCTCGGTGTTGAACGAAGAGGGCGTCGACACGTTATTAATTACAGGCCTGACGACGAGTGGCTGCGTGAGAGCTACCTGTGTTGATGCCATGTGTAATGGATTTATTCCGATTGTTGTTGCAGATGCGTGCGGTGATCGCCACGCTGCACCGCATGAGGCAAACCTTTTTGATATGAACGCCAAGTACGCTGACGTTGTCAGTGAAATACAAGTATGCGATTACCTTCGCAGCCTGGTTGAGGAGCACTAGATTATGAGTCAGAAGAAAGTATCTATCGTTGAAGTCAGTCCACGTGATGGCTTGCAAAGTGAGCCGGAGGTGCTGTCGACGGCAAGTAAGTTGGAGTTTATTGCGCGCGCAGTTGATGCGGGCATCACCCGGCTGGAAGTCGCAAGTTTTGTCAATCCCAAAAAAGTACCGCAGATGGCAGATTCTGAGGAATTATTGGCGGCGCTGCCAATAATTGAAGGAGTTTCATATATTGGTCTACTGATGAATGAGCGAGGCCTCGACAGGGCTCTTGAAACCCGCGTCCATGAAATTGGCATGGTCGTGGTTGCAACTGATACTTACAATCAGCGTAACCAGGGTGTTCCGACTAACGATTCAGTTAAGGCTTGGTTAAAAATTGCAGCGCGAGCCAAAGCCAATGGTAAAGTAGCGAATGTCATGATCTCTGCTGCTTTTGGTTGCCCCTACGAAGGAGAGGTATCGGTAGCGCGGGTTGTTGAAATTGCCAAGAGGCTCATGGAAGCTGAACCCGCTGAGCTGGGTATTGCCGACAGTATCGGTGTCGCAGTTCCGAACCAGTTAACCGATCTTGTCGGTGAACTTAGAAATCATTTTGGTGAAGTGCCGCTCCGTATGCACCTCCATAACACGCGCAATGTTGGACTTGCCAATGCCTATGCTGCTGTTGATGCAGGCGTTGATTACATCGATTCTAGTATTGCAGGTATTGGCGGGTGCCCGTTTGCACCCAAAGCCACGGGCAACATACCGACAGATGATCTGATTTATATGCTGGACCGCTCTGGTGTGGAAACCGGACTGTCTCTGCAGAAAATTGTTGAAACCAGCCAGTGGCTCGAACAGGAGCTTGGTCGGGAATTACCGGCAATGTTACCGAAGGCAGGGATTTTTCCTGACGTCGCTACTGGTTAGAGCCGGCAGCGTCGATTAGGTCTACATCGATTAGTGCGGCACGGGAGGAAGTATGAAAAAGTGTGATCTGTTATTACGTGGCATGGTGATCACGATGAATCCGGACAGAGATGTCTATACGGATGGCTATCTGGCGATAAAGGATGGTTTGGTCGTTGGTGCCGGCACCAACGACAGTTGCGAGTTTATCGGCGAAGAAGAAACCGGTGGTGATGGTTTCATTGTCATGCCAGGTTTGGTCAATGCTCACGCGCACCTGGTACAGGGATGCATGCGAGGAATGGCCGAAGGTACCACCTTTGAAGAACGTTTCTTTGGCTTTTACTACCCAATGACAGGCGCCTGTGATGAAGAGCGCTCTTACGTTTCCGCCATGCCGCCGATTCTTGATCTGGTACGACGGGGTGTAACGACAACCACGGATGATCACTTTACACATGTACATAAACGATCCATCGATGGTGTTCTCGCGGCTGTCAAAGATGCGGGCATACGATGCCGAATGGCCCGTTTGACCATTAACGACAAGGATGCAGTGCCTGAAGGGTTCCGGGAGGATCTGGATGTTGGCCTGGCTGAGACAGAGCGCGTCAAAGCCCAATGGGAAGACGATCTCATTTCAGTCACGGCCTCAACCATTGGCATTACTTATTGCGAGCCGGATCAATTGAAGGAATTGTGGGAGTGGACCGACCTCAACAACAGGCAGTTTGATATTCATGCGCCAGCGGTCTTTGATCAAAAATACTTAGCTAAGAGACGTGGCTGGGAAGGCGGTTCCTTCGAATGGCTGGACGACGCAGGTATCCTCGGGCCTAACGTTATAGCGGGGCATGCACAAAACCTCAGGCCCGGCGAGGCGGAGTTGATTGCTAATCGGGGTGCGACTATCGCGCTCGTTCCTGATATGGAACAAGTTCTTGGTCTGGTGAGTTTCGATGCCCGCCAATTTCTTGACCGCGGCGTAACTTGTGGCCTCGGCCTTGATGGACCGGTCGTGGCCTACGGACATGACTTGTGGACTGGTATGCGTAGTTTTCTGACAGGGCAACGATTGGGTGACGAATATCGCCGTCGGGTCAGTGATGAAACCTCTAAGTGGACGGGTGAGGAAGTACTTTATGGCAGTGCGGAGCAGGCCTTAGAACTTGCTACGATAGGTGGTGCCAAGGCTTTGATGATGGATGACCGAATAGGGTCGCTGGAATCTGGGAAGGACGCAGATGTCTTGATGATCGATCGACGTGGCGAGACCCACCTTTCTCCACCCTCGGCAATCCTGCCTAACCTGGTTTATGGCAACGGGCCAAGTCCAGAATCAATTCACCGAGTCATGGTTCGTGGGCGTACCCTTGTTGAAAACGGTGAACATGTATCGATTGATCGTTATGAGGCAGTAAAGAATCTGGATGAACTGCAAGATACGCTATTCGACGAAGTCAATACGCGTCGGTTTTCACGCATTCGTAGCCGCTTCAACTGGGTCTGAAGTTACTTTGCTGATCGAGGTATTACGGGCAGTAGGATATGGCTTGGTTTGCTCGTGGAGATATGTAACGTTGTCGTTCCACCAAATATTTCGATAGGTCGATCTCGTGGATCGTTGTGCAAAAAGGGACCGCATCCTTTCAATTCATTTTTGAAATTGGATAGTCGCTCACCGGTGGCATTGGGGTTTTCATAATCCTGACCCTGAACAGTCAGACCAATTCGGTAGCCGATCGGCACCACGATCGACGTCGGCCATATTTCAATATCCAGATCAACTGCTTCATTCGGTGTTAATGGCTGCTGTTCATCATGGCTATGATAGGGTCTCCAGTCCTCCGATAGTGCGGTATCAAGCTTCCGGTGAGAAGCCCTCAGCCAGCCTTGACCGATAGGTGTATTAGGGTCGATTGCGCCTTGAAATACGACCTCTTCGCCATCCGGGGCGAAGACTTGCAGTATGACAAATATATCCGCATCAGCCGTAGAGGAAGACACGATTGTCTTGAATGCGGAGGGTCCGGTGATCTCCATTTCGGATGAAAGGGGTGCCGACAAAAAGGTCAGGCCATCTTTCATAGCGTTAAAATTGACCGTTGAGTCACTGGTTGGTTTGTCGGTGGATAGTGTTAGGTCTTCATGGATGTAGAAAGGCATCCATTGAGTTCTCGGGATTGGCCAAGCGTCTTCATAGCGTTTTTCGAAGCCATCTATCTTTCTTATTTGCAATTGAACGCGTGGATGGTTTTGCCACCCATTATCTTCGCCTTTCAGGAAGTAATCGAAAAAGCGTTTTTGCAGAGCCACGCCATAGTCTGTGTAAAACTCTGTCCAATGTTCGAGTCCATGAGCCTCAAGCCATTTGTCGGATGTTGCGGCACGGGTGAAACCTTCGAAATTTCCGCGAGGATGTAAACCCTGGCCACCCCAGTTCGCAGCGGTCAATATTGGGGTTGTCAGTTTTGACCAGAGAGCAGATCTAGTCCGATGGTATTCGTCATCGAGTGAGTGCGCGTAAATATCGTTACCGAAATCACATCTGTTTTCCACAAGCGCATCTTCGGACAATGTTTCGTCACCACAAACCGGCTTTCCTGTAACGACGCTGATGGGACCGCGGCTGCCGAGACCATACTGGACTGATTTCACCTGCATGTCGTACCAATTGGCCCAGAAGGTGCTGAGGATTCCACCATGATGAGTCATGTCGCGGTACCAGTCTGCAGAGCCTTCCCAGACGCAAATTGCAGCGAGGTGTTTAGGTTGTAGTGAGGCGACCTGCCACGCATTGATGCCGTAGTAGGAAACGCCATTTAGGCCAACTTTACCGTTGCTCCAGTGCTGAACGCCAGCCCATTCAATGCATTGAGCGAAGTCCTGAGTTTCGCGGGCCGAAAAGTGATCAACGTAGCCGGGAGAGGCACCGCAACCACGAGAGTCCACTCGAACACAAACATAACCATCAGGAACCCATTTTTCTGGGTCAGCGACTTCCCAGTTTTGATAAAGATTACTTGATCCTGCAGCCACATCCGGATGTTCGGCGACCATACGATTCCAAGCACTTGGATAACCCTCCTGAAAGGCGAGACCCTTTCCATAGGGTCCGTGGGTAAGGATGACCGGATAGTTGCCCTCTGCCAATGGCCGGAATATATCTGCCCGAAGGACCAAATCGTCGTCCATCCGGATACCACAGTCCCAGTCAATCCGCATGCCGTCTCTGATTTCAGTATTTGTCATTATTAGTCCTCTTTATCGTTCTGTTGAGATCCAGCGTGTTCCATTAGAAAGCTGATGATTTCGACAGCATCTTCTGCGCCAAGGCCGCCAGCTGCGGCGGCATCGTAGGATGTTAATGTGCCAGTTGTAATCGGCATGGGTATGCCGTGGTCCTGGCCGGAGTTCAGCATGGAGTTCAGGTCTTTTTGCATACCTGCAACATCGAATGCAACTGATGCTGATTGACCCAGTATTTGTGGCGTTTTCAGTGGTAAGACGGCCAGCGCTGCTGAAGAGTCTTGTATTGTATTGAGCATTAACTCGAGGTTAAGACCGCCTCTGGCGCCCATGGTAAGCGCTTCGGCAAGTGACCCCCAATAGACGGCCAGAGGTAGGTTCACGACCAGCTTGAGTAAAGCGCCCTGGCCGACCGGACCAGCATGAATAATGCGTCTACTAAGAATATCCAGAACAGGCCTGGCGCGAATTAGGTCACCTGCTTTGGCGCCGCATAAAACCAGCAACTGACCTTTCTCTGCTGGTGTTACCGTTCCGGAAACTGGTGCGTCAATAAAACTAGCGCCTTTGTTTTGTGCGTTATCGGCTAACAAGGAAACAGTAGAAGGGCGTAAGGTGCTCATGTCGATAAAGAGCTTGTCTTTGATATCGCCACTCAAAAGCCCATCGTTGCCTTGGTAGATTGCCTCGGTTACGGCATCGTTGCTGAGCATGGTAATAACGATGTCGACTGAATTTGCCAGTTCTGCGGGTGACGCAGCAAGATTGGCCCCATTTTGGACGAGAATTTCAGTTTTATCAGAAGACCGGTTCCAAACGGTGAGCGAACAACCAGCCCCCAGAAGCCTGGTTGCCATGGCAGTTCCCATTTTGCCTAACCCAAGAAAGCCGACTGATTCCACGATGAGCTCCCTGGTTAACGATTAGTCAGGAACATAGCTGATCAGATCGAGAAGCGTGTTAGCGCCTGATACAACAAAGGGCCCGTCCAGGCCAATCGTTGTTGAAGCTGGTTTGTCGCCTGGGAAGTAGCTTGCCCAGCTTTGAATCGAGTCTGCAAACCATTGAAGATCGCTGTGAAAGCAGGCTCGACGAACAATGTTTTCGACAGAAGTACCCGCGGCAGACGAAATCGCGTCGACGTTTTTCATTATATAACGCATCTGATTCTGGCCGGGGGATCCATACCAGGGAGCGTTCTCAGGTCGGCGCATCCCTTCAGCGAGATTTCCCGTTGAATCAAATGCCATTTGGGTGCTGAAAAACAGAAAGTTGCCGGCTTTTACAGCTTGAGGTTCATGTCCTGGTTGCTCCGGGGCGTCGGAAGTTTCAATTGTTTTCTTGGAAATGCTGGCATCACCGGCGAGCAGCGTTAGTGATATTTCAACTCTAGCGCCTTTTGCGCCCATACCCATATAGGGAATGACGACCCTGGCAGGTGGGTTCTCTGGAAATGTTTGTCGCCAAACGCGATCCATCGCGGCGAAATCTCGAGGATGACCGATATAGACATCCGCCTTGACGGTTTGATCCAGTGAGGTACCTGCCGTTTCTGCAAGTCTTGCAAGTTTCTCCAGGGTATAGCGGGTTTGTTCTTCGACTGTTGATGTATACCAATGATCTGGGTGTGACCACGTGTGTTTTGCCAGGGCGGTTGGTCCATCGACCTGAGACCCGGTTAAATGTCCATTTACCCAGTCAACAGGACCTTCGCTGGCAAGAAAAACCCAGTCGCCACGACGCAAAGCCGGGTGGTGTTGCCCAAGCGCGGTAGGCTCGCCGAAGGTGATCGACTCATCGTCGTCAGCAAAGCAGATCATGTCCACTTCAAGGTTAGTGTTACGCCACATCAGTTCGCGAACACCGAGACTCGAAGAAGGTGGACAAGAGTCTATGAAGTTCTTTCTGACATCGAGATACGGCGCGATGGACAACGCAGGCCAGTTGTTACCCTGCTCGAACTCCTGGTGCGTCGGTCTATCGGAAACAAACCACTGCCAGATTCGAACCATATCCTTGTTGATGTCGCACCCAGTGGCCGCGATGGTATCCCGCAGGTTCCCCAAAACGAAATCAGACTCACCTGCCAGTTGTTCGTTAAGAAAAGGGTTCACCGAGGCGACAGAGGCGTCGAGGCCTGTTTTAAAGTCACTGGCTAGTTGTCCTGAGATAAAAACCCAGCCACCGGCTTTTATTGCAGGACTGTAAGGCATTAGGGGCTTGGGAACGCCGGCTTCAAGTCCTGGCCAGATCGCTTCCGGTGCAGTGCTGTTCTTATTTTTTTGATTCATCGTAGTTATTCTTTTGTTGTCAATATGACGTTGTTGTTCAAAAAACTAATCTGAACCCTGCTCTATTAACTGGGCAAGAACAGAGTAGATGGCAGCGGTATCCTGTGCACCCAATTGGTTTTTGATGGCTGCATCATAAAGCGGCGAGGTTGCGGTAAAGAGTGGCGCCACTGCGCCAGATCTCGCCACGAATTCCGAAATCAATGCCATGTCTTTTTGCCACAGATCAAGACGCATCGTCGGCGGTTCAAACTTCCGGCTTGCCATGAGTGGTGCTCGTAGTTCGAAAATCTTTGATGAACCAGCGCCCATTGCGATGGTCTCGCAAACGTCCTGGGGGTCAAGGCCGCAACGTTCACCGAGCAGCATGGCTTCTGCGCTGGCTACGTTGTGTATGGCGACGAGGAGGTTTGCGACGAATTTCATTTTCGTACCATTACCGCATTCACCCAGGTAGCGGACGCCGGAGGTGAAGTCTCGAAATAGCGGAAGACAATATCCGTAAGCTTCTTCGCAACCACTGGCATAGACAGAAAGATCACCGGTCTTTGCCTGTGCGCCGGTACCACTAATCGGACAGTCTAGAAAAGAAACCCCTGCGCCTAGTAACCGTTTACGGCTAGATAACTTACATTCCAGTTCTAGCGTGCTGAGATCAGCGAGAACTTTTAGGTTATTGTTCTTCGTATCGATAATGGCATCAATAGAGTCATTAAGTGCCTGTTGGTTGGGCAGGCTCGACAGAATGATCTCTGCATTGCAAACCACGTCTTTGGGGTGAGATTTTATGCTGACACCCATGTCTCCTGCTATCTTCTGTTGAATCGGATCGGGATCGAAACCAGCAACCTGCCACCCCAATGTCGTCAATTGGTTTGCGATGGCCGAACCCATGATACCCAGGCCGATTATTCCGATGGGTGTTGAGTTATTTACTGGGTTTTGTAGCTCGCTCATACGAATCACAGATTGGCACTGATCGATCTGGTCCCTTCGAGCATGGCGTTGACAGCGCGTTCTACAACCGCCGGGAAATTTTTGCTCACGCGACCGTGGTAGATGTGCTTGCGAATTGCGAAATAAAACAAGCCGCCGTGCAATACCCATATATGATCCAGCTCTGCCTGGCTGACTCGCTTGTTGCTGGGCATCCCGCAGTGCTCGCGGAGCTCGACACAGATCGGCGTCAGTATCTCCTTCTCGATAAGTTTAGTATATCGGCGGTTCATTTCTTCACCCATCAGCGCGGAAAACATGTAAACGCGGATCCAGTCGTATCGATAAGTCGCTGCTGAATAGGAGCGATAGAACTCGCATAGGCGATCCTGCAGGGTCCTGTCACGATCAGTGATGGTTTTCAGCCATTCAGGGTTGAGATTGTGCAGGTAGACTTTTTCGAAGACACCTTCTATCAAGTCTCTTTTTGTTGGAAAATAGCGATAAAGCAGGGGCTGGGTAATACCCAGACGGGCAGCCAATTCTCGGGTTTTCCCGGAAATCCCTTTTTCAGCAAAAAAGCTCACGGCTTCTTCCAGAATCTGCTGTTCTCGATTTTCTGGACGCAAGCGTTTTTTCGGCACTTTGATGTCTGTTTTCTTAACGGTCATTTATTCCGGTCCATAGCGCGCAACAAGAAAGTCACTAATAGCAATTAGTTTATCAGATGATAAATAAAACTATAAGGTTATGATCGTTGAAAACGTTTAATACCATCCGGACCGATGTCCATGCTTAGTTGGGATGCTTCCAGTAAATAGTTTAGATGAGCTAATGCCTCACAGGTGGCGATAACGAGATTGTGATCTTCAATCTTGCCCTTGAACAGGGTGGGGAAGACATCGACGACGCGCCTCGGTGAGACACAGTAATCATGCAGTTTCTCGAGGGAAGAAAGGTGATCGTCAATAATAGCCTGGAGGCGCAATGGTCCACCATAGAATGGATCACCGTGTGAAGGTAGTATTAAAACCTGCTCGTCTATTTGATTTTTAAAATACTCGCAGGTGGTCAGCCACTCACCAAGGGGATTAGATGAAGGTTGATCTGGTCTGACGCTGACGTTAGGTGTAATGCGTGGAAGGTTTTGGTCGCCAGCAATGAAGACATTAAGTTCTTTGCAATAAAGACAGGCGTGCTCGGGCGAATGGCCTTTACCTACCATGACGGTCCATTCGAAGTCACCGATTCTAATGTTCTCGCCGTCGCTGATCTGACGGTAAGATGTAGGCATTGGCGTCATGAAGTTACTGCGAGCCTGGAAGCGTTCATGGAATACGGCTAGCTCTGCATCTCCGAATCCGGCAGCTTTATAGAACTCGATAGTTTCCGGGGATGGTGGCTCTTTCATCTCCGACGAAAACACGCGGCAGGATAGATACTCTGTTCGAGGCATCCAAAGATCAACCTGACATTTCCTGCATAACCATCCCGCAAGGCCGATATGATCAAGATGCATATGTGTGCCGATTACTCGTTTCACTGGTTTCGAATCCAACTCATGCTCAAGCAAGGACTCCCAGAGGGATTTAGTCTCTTGGTTTGACATACCTGTATCTACAATTGTCCAGCCGTCATCGTCTTCGAGTAGCCACAGATTAATGTGGTTCAGGCTGATGGGCAGCGGCATCCGCAGCCAGAATACCTTCGGAGCGACTTCAATGCGCCGTGCTGGTTTGGGTCGGTTGTCGAATGGATAGGTCAGATTGTTAGATCCTATTCTCATAGAGGGCTCTCCGTTGATACGGGAACCGGACGTGTAGTTCCCCTTAAAATAAGTTGTGCCTGAAACTCAAAAGCTTGAGGTTCGAGGCTCGAATCTTCAATCCCGGCGATCAGCGTCTCAACGGCTTTTGAGACCATTTCGTCGTGCGGAATTTTTACGGTTGTCAGGTTGTGGTCTTTCCAACCGGATGGAGGAATGTCACCCAGGCCGATGACAGCCAGGTCTTCAGGAACCTTGATGTTTAGGTGTTGCTTGCAACCCGCCAGAATACCGAGAGCGGTGTTGTCAGCGGAGCAAATGACCGCATCAGGCCTGGCGTCCGGATTGCTCCAGATACTCCTGATTTCCCGAAACCCGGCTTCATAGCCCTCTATACCAGAACGTTGAGAGATGATTTCGGCATCGGGATGTTCAGCAGTGATGCTGGCAATAGCCTTTGTCATTTTGATCACGATCTGGCTCTCTGGGTCTGCACTGATGAGCGCAAAACGCCTGTGGGCTTGGTCAAGGAGAGAAGTAGCAATATGTCGTCCGATCGCTGTTGCATCGATACTGACGGAGGAGGTGTTCAAAGCCAGTCCGGTGCGATTCAACAGGACGATGGGTGTTCGGGCTCGAGCGTATTCTGTGGTGACTTCAGAGGAAGGGTTGGCAGAGAAGACCATAACGCCGTCGACCTGGTACTGCAGAAAATCGCGCAGAGCGTCATCAGTTTGATGACTGCTAGCTGCAGACTGAACGATGATCTTGTAGCCATATTCCGTGAGCGCTTCCGTGATTTTTTTCAGCAGGTCTGCTGCCTTTGGATGGGTCCAGTTAGTGAAGAGAAGTCCAATCAGCTTAGATTGGCGCTTAGAGAGACTGCGGGCAATGATGTTAGGTTGGTAGTCGAGTTTCGTCGCTGCTGCCTCAATTTTCTGTCTTGTTTTCGCAGAGATGCTGGCGCCGGGTGTAAACGCCCTTGATACCGTCGCCTGCGAGACGCCAGCTAGCGCTGCCACATCTTGTGAATTGGCGCGTTTCCTGTTGATCATTGCTTAACCTCCGGGTATTGCTGAGCTTTCGCCCCATTGTCTTACTCTGTCCCAGGTTTTATTTATGGATACGATTCCAAATAAATATAGCAACAGTTGATTTACAAAAATATTAGTTCATCTAACATATTGAATTATAAATATAATATTGATCATTATATACATGTTTGTTTAGTTTGCATACGCTTGCACAAAATGTTTGAATTGACTCCGCTAAATGGGAGTTAGTCGTATGCAGAAGGGAAAGAATCCAGCACCAGGTCCACTAACCGGGGTTCGAGTGCTAAATATTGGCACCTCAATCGTTGGTCCTTGGGCTGCTTCGTTACTTGCCCACCTGGGGGCGGATGCTGTCAAGGTGGAGCGTCCCGACGGCGAATATATTCGCCTTTTACATCCGATGCAGAAGGGTATCTCAACCTGCTATACAGCGAGCAACAATCATCAGCGATCCTCAGAATTGGATCTAAAGCAGCCTGACCACCTTGATGCGGTGAAACGCCTTGGTGCAGAAGCCGATGTTCTGATCGAGAACTTTCGTCCAGGAGTGACGGATCGCATTGGGTTAGGTTACGAGACGCTGAGCGAAATGAATCCGGGTCTGGTTTACGTTTCGAGTAGTAGCTGGGGTGATGCTGGCCCCATGCGCGATAGGGCTGCGTTGGACCCGCACGTCCAGGCATTCAGTGGGTTCGGCAGTCTTAATGGGCCACCCGGCGGCGTTCCGGAAATGCTGAGGTTTGTTCATATGGATCCTGCTGGTGCAGCCGTAGTGACAGGCCTTTCTTTGTTGGGGCTGTTGCAGCGCGAACGGTTCGGTACAGCGGGTCACATGCAAACCAGTCACTTCACGATGGGTGTGGCTATGCAAATGAATCGTGCCGCCGAATCACTGCTTGCAGACGCCCCTTTGGGATTGTTGGGCAGTGCATCTTCCAGTAGCGCACCGAACCAATGCTTTAAAATGTTGGATAAGGAATACATAGCAGTCGGCTGTGAAACACAGGAACAGTGGTTGGGATTTTGTCGTGCACTAAAAAGAGATGACCTGACTAGTGACCCTAGGTTTGAATCAAACATTAATCGAGTCGAGCATCGAGATGAACTCGAGGAAATTGCCAGCGCTATCATCCAGAGCAAGCCGAAACGCTGGTGGGTCGTTCAGTTTGAGAGAGAAGGCGTGCCGCACGGGTTCAGCCTGGATTTCGAACAAATTCGACATCACCAGCAAATTGTCGAAAACGAGATGTTGACAACGATCAACCCGCCCCATCAGGGTGAGATTATTGTCGGTGCTGTACCTTGGCAATTCAGCAAAACCCACGCCAGCATAAAGTCTGAAGTCGCCGTACCGGGAGAGGATACCGAGGATTTGATTCAGAACGGTTTTGGTGGTGTCTCGATACTTCAAGGTGATTTGAACAACGACACCGAACCTCGTGCACCGCTGGAAGGCCTGAAGGTTATTGACGCGACCGAGGGTTTTTCTGGTCCGTACCTTGGGTTACTGCTCGCTGAAGCTGGTGCAGATGTCATCAAAATAGAACCGCCGCAAGGTGATTGGTCCAGGCAGTTGGCGCCGCGAACGCCATCCGGCAATAGCGCATTGTATGAAGCGTTTAACCGCAACAAGAAGAATCGTGTGATGGATCTCGAGTCTCAAAAAGGACAAGCCGAGTTGCGAGCACTGGTCGGTGATGCGGCCGTTTTTATCGAAGACTGGGGGCCTGGTGTAGCTGAGAAGAGGGGGCTGGGTTTTGACACGTTGGCGACAGGCAACCCTGGGTTGGTTTACCAGGCGCTTTCGTCATTTGGTGAAAAGGGGCCCTTGCGCGACCGACCCGGTAGTGAATTGGTGATTCAGGCGATGACCGGGTATCTTCGTTTGCTTGGCGCATTGGACCAACCTCCACTGCGAGTCGGCTCGGACATCGTCGCTACATGTACCGGTTCAGTTGCATTGATTGGCGTTCTGGCTGCGCTTTACCATCGAGAAAAAACCGGTGAGGGTCAGCGGGTCGCGACGAGTGCGCTTGGCGCCATGATGTTTCTCAGAACGAACCAGTGGGCCGCACTAACAGACCCTGATGATTGGCTCGGTGATTCCTACTGTACCAATGAGACAGACCGGCCTCACCGCGGATACCAGACCAAAGACAGACCCGTTTATATCACGCCTGCACCACACTTAAGTGAGGATGACTTTTTCAGCATGCTGGATGAGATCGGTATGCGCGATGAGTTTTGTGAGGATGCTGAGCTTGTTGAAAACTGGTGGTTCACTTTTGGGTTGGGTTATCTCGGTGGCCAGGCCAAGCCGCTCTGGGAAAAATATACAACGCGGTATACGGTTGATGAACTAGTTGCGATTCTTGAAAAGTACAGCAATATCTGGTGTGTTGAGTTTGCCGAGCTTGGGGCTCTCATGGAGCACCCTCAGGTGGTTGCAAATGATATGGTTCATCGGATAGAAGGTAAAGGGTATGTCAGGGCTCCCTGGAGTGTTCCCTGGCCATTGCCGAAATTGTTCGAAGCCGGCTCGGTGCCTGGCTAGCTGACTTCTTCGTCTTTTATCGACGGCTGGGTGCGTGCACGCAGGATCGCCTTTAGGACTTTACCATTGGCATTGCGTGGCAGTCGGGATATGACCTCAAAATCTTTCGGCACTTTGTATTTTGCGAGACGGGATTCCGCAAAAGAAGCGATCTGATCAGGGGCAAAACTTCCCTCATCTGAAATGACGACAAAAGCTTTTAGGCGTTCCCCCCATTTTTCATCAGGGACTCCAACAACCCCGGCTTCGATGACCGTCGGGTGCTGCTCTAGAACGTTTTCAATTTCTCGCGGGTAGATATTGGTGCCGCCCGAGATGACCATATCTTTTTTGCGATCAATGATATACAGATAGCCGTCGGCATCTCTTCGCGCGATATCACCGACACTGACCCATCCGTCCATGAAGGCGGCGTCGGTTTCTGCTTGATTTTTCCAGTAACCATTAAAAAGATAGGGGCTGATCGAAAATAGTTCGCCCGGCTCCTCGGGTCCGCACTCGTCGCCGGATTCGTTTCTCAGGCTTATCCGGGTTGAGTCGAAAGGGAGTCCGACGCAGTTGCGTTTGTTTAGTTGATCTGCGGGGGGAAGATTGCTGACGATGCCTGCTTCGGTAGAGCCATAGGTTTCATGCAGTAGATTATCGCCAAAATAGTCAATGATCCGTTCCTTGGTGACTTGTGGCAAAGGTGCTGCATTGGAAATAATTGAGCGAAGGTTTGTGTCGCGATATTTATCAAGGACACCAGCGCTTAGTGCAAAGATGCCATGGAAGTGTGTAGGCACCATGAAGACGCCAGTCATGCTGTCGTGATGCAGAATCGATAGAACGCTCTCAGGATCAAACCGGTTCATCAGTCGCACGTAGCCACCGAAATACAACGAAGCGAGACCGAAGACCATACCTGCACCATGACATAATGGCGCAATGGCTAAAAATCGGTCATTGTTTGAATAACATCCGTATTCCAACGCCATCCCATGCAGCGTTAAAACTCTAGATCGATGTGAAACCAGCACCCCCTTCGGGCGTCCGGTGGTGCCTGAGGTGTATGGGATGGTGAATACATCTCTTTCAGACACCTCGGGGAAAGCGGTTGTTGAATCTGCGTTGCTCACCCAGGAATCGATCCCGGAGCCGAGCTTGATGATCTTTTCGATACTGTGGAAGGAACGATTCTGTAATCGCTCGAAGTTCTCGTCATCTGTAAACAAGACCCGAGCATCTGCATCATCACATATGGCCGTGATTTCATCAGCGCTCAGTGCGGGGTTAATGGTTGCCAGAGCCACACCCGCCTGTGAGGCGCCACAGACAACTTCCAGATACTCTATTGAATTGTTGGCGACAATGGCGGCGTGAGAACCAACAGGCAGTTTTAGATCAGTAATGAAACCGCTCGTGATCTTGTCGATTCGAAAAACAAGTTCCGCATAACTTCGTGAGCCCTGAGAATCTGTTATGGCGACCTTTTCCGGGTTGGCCAACATCGACGCTCTTATTCCGCTGACTAGAGACATGGAAGGGGTAATGGTTGGGGAGCCGTCAGTCATCTTAACCTTCAGAACGATTTAGAGTCTGGAAGATTGAACACACGAAGCGCATTCTCTCGCATTAACAAGGCATGAGACTCCGGTTTTAGGCCTAGATTATTGACTTCTTGAACTGCTCGTTCAGGGGATATCACAGGCCAGTCGGTGCCAAACATTACCTTGTGTCGACCTATTGTATTGGCATAGTGAACGTACTGTTCCGGCCAATAGCGAGGGGCGTAAGCATCACCGGCAGTGAAAACATTTTCGTGCTTCCAGCACATTGCGATCATTTCATCGGTCCATGGAATGCCTATGTGTATGCCGATAATCCGAAGGTCTGGGAAATCGATAGCCACCTGGTCTAGTAAAATAGGCCGTGCAACGGAAGGCAATCGGCGTACACGGTTGTAGACCAGGTTCTGTCCTACTTGCATCATAATGGGGATATCAAGTTCGCAGCACTTAGCGTAGTACGGGTAAATTTGCGCAGCATCCGGCGGCATTGAAAACCAGTGAGGGTACCAGTGAGCACCGACAAACCCGTGTTCCTTGACGGCAACTTCAAGTTCCTTCAGTCCCTGCATACCCCGAGTTGGATCTATGCCCGCCAGGCCAGAAAACCGATCTGGATGTGCTTCACAGACTGCCTGAACGTAGTCATAGGGGACCTCAAATGAACCTCTAATGTTCAGGTCGCCACCTCGAACCCCGATAAGGAGTGAACGCTCAATCCCGGCGTCATCCATCTTCAACAAATAGTCTTCAATGCTGACGCCATCGCGCATGTCTTCTGGCATTCTGACTTGTTCTTTGAAATCGTCGTCAATGCCCATTCTGTCTTCCTCAACGACCTGTGGCGTATAGAGGTTACAGACGATGTCGATGTAGTTGCCCATGGTGCAAACCGGTTTTTCCTGAGACAGATTTTCAACGCAATACGTGATTGACGCACTACGGCTGCTCAAGTTCTTTAATGCTGATGCAGCACTCTAAGAGGGGTTGCAGTATGCTGTCAACAAATTCTTTAATATGATCCAAAAGTTCACATACAAGAATAAATAAAAATATATTAAGCTATGATTCCTCGCTGTGCCCGAGTTGCCATATAGCCTGACGCATTTTTTTAATGATCTGAGTCCGATTGGTTTTGATTCGCTCGGATAAGCCACCCACTGCTACGACAAGGGTTCTATCGAGCTGGCTCATAGGCAGGGCCATAGCAATCGCGCCAGTGTCTGTCAGCACGCGGTCGTACGCTTCGACGTACCCGTTTGATCGTGCGGCTTCTATTTCTGCTTTTAACATATCGATATCCACGCGTTCATCGGTTCGTGTAGTGCGGCGATTGGCACGCTGTGCCAGTTTTTGAATGTCCTCGGTGCTTCGAGTCGCTAGCTGCGCGATACCGACGGCGGTGGCGAAAATTGAAATAGTCTGACCTTCGCGAATGGTTAGGGAGATCGGGAAAGTACCTGGGATTACGGTAATAAACTGCATGGCTAGGCCGTTCGGCATGCAAAGTGTGATGGTCTCTCCAGTGAGTTTATGGAGCTCATCAAGCATGCTGAGCGTGTCTCCTTCTCCAAGCAACAGACGTGGTAGCCATTCGCCCAACTGAGTCACCCTGAGAGAAGGGAAGTAGCGCATGGTGTTTGAATCCAGCGTTAGATAACCAAGGCTAACCAGGCTTTTAAGCAACGCGTCGGCGCTAGATTTGGGGTAATTGAGGTATCTACAGATTTCTGTCGCCGTTAGCGGCGCTTGTTGGTCCCGAAACAGCTCGAGCACACCAAACACTCTGTCTGCAGATTTGATGACGTCTTTTGACATGGAAATTCTCCTGTGTCCGCATAGTATAGTTCATATATATGAAAGATAGAAATATATATAAGAATTAATTGACAGTAGATGGCAACAGTCTTAGTCTGTGAAAAGTCGGCGGGATAGTCTCGTCACGTGTTGGACAACCAACTGGTTTTGAGTAAAAAAAATCTAGGCCTCGACGCGGGCAGGAATGCTCTTGTGATTTCTGATCGGTGGCCACATGAGGGAGTTATTCATATGAACAATCGAAGTAATGCAGCGAAGTTATTTGCACTGGCGATTGCTGCGACAGCATTATTAGCAGCGCCAATCTCATATGCGGAACAGCAGAATGTAATTGAAGAAGTCGTAGTGACAGCTCGGAAAACGGAAGAGTCATTACTGGAAACGCCTTTTGCTATCACGGCACTGACTGCTGAAGACATTGAGTTGAAAGGTATCAATGAATTGACTGATGTGGTTTCGTTTTCACCAGGGTTCTTTTATGCAGAAAGCTCAGTGGGCAAGAACAGCAGAGAACATCGCCGGCTGATCTTCAGAGGCATGAACCCAAGAACTGACTTACCGCACCGTGCAGCGGCGACGCTTTTTATTGACGGTGCTTCGTCGTTAGGTGCGGAATTCGGTGCGATTGAAAACATTGAGCGCATTGAAGTCTTAAAGGGTCCGCAAGCGGCGCACTTTGGACGTTCAACTTATGCCGGCGCAATTAACATTATTACCAAGAACCCAGCAGAAGAATTCACCGCCAGAATTTCAGCAGATTTTGGTGAGTATGGTCACCAACGTGTTGGCGCTTCTGTAGAAGGTGCGCTGACGGACTGGCTGAGTGCGCGGGCGACAGTCAGCGATTATGAGATGGACGGGATGTACAGCAACTCGACTGTCGCCGGAGAAGACCTTGGTGCTCGGTCCACAGATGACTATTCTTTGACCCTTTTCTTCCAGCCTTCCGATTCTTTCGATATGAAGGTTCGGTATCACGAATGGGAAGACTCCGACGGCCCTGACGCGGCGACGCTGTACGACCACAGAGTTGGTTCGGGTGGAGAATTCCACAACTGTACAGGTGGTGGCCAAATCAGCCGTTATAAAGAATACAGCACTGAGGCTGACTTGAATTTCTTCAGCAGCTTCGGCGCAGCCCCAACTGTCACACCGACTTTTATTTGTGGCAAGGTTCCTGAACCTAGGTCAAGTCACATTGGCATGGACACTGGATCAGTCCGAGCTAATCAAATGCGTGTTAATGCCTCTACTGATTGGGGATTGATGCCCAATGCGGTTGTACCGGATCATTTTGGCCTTGAAAGAGAGGCAGAAGAGATTAGCGTCGTTATGAACTATAACTTCGATAATGGCATGAATCTCAATTTCATCTGGGCTGAGCATGAGGATTTTTACAGTACGATGAATGACCTTGATCGTCGAGAGACTGAAGGGCTCTACCTCCTCGGGTTGGGTGGCGATATGTTCGGCGGGTTTGGTGCAAACCATCCGGCGGATGCTCAGGACCTTAGAATGAACGCGTTGGAAGACAGCTCGTGGGAAATTAGACTGACTTCCGATAGGGATAAGCGCTTTCGCTGGATGATTGGATACAGTGACACCGAGCTTGAGTTTGCGACCCAGACTACCGGTTCATTGATTGTCTACTTCCCAACAGACGGGATTGACAACACGATGGTTGAGTACCCTGTCAACTACAACCCATTCTCCATATTCAGCGGCGCGCCCACTAATATTAACGCTGGTTTCGGCAGATCAACCTCCGGAGACGGGGTGATTTGGGCGGATGTGGAGACCACTGCGGTATTTGGATCAATAGAGTTTGATGTCACGGACAAATTAACACTGAGTCTTGAAGTACGACGTCAGGATGATGAGGTTACTGAAGGTCAGTATAAGTATGTTTTTGTACCGGGTGATGCTGAGGGTGCTTTCCATCGACCACTGCTACCCAGAGATGACGGGCTTTCTGATAACTTCAAGAGCACGCTGCCAAGATTCATTATCGACTATAAGCCTTTCGATGAGACAACTATTTATGCCAGCTACTCTGAAGGAACCCGTCCAGGTCTATTCAACGCTAGCCTCTCTGGCTTGTCGCCCACAGAGTTGGCTCAAATCAAGCAGCAGACTGGGTCAGGTGTAGAAGTTGATGAAGAAGATTCAGAGAATATCGAAATTGGACTCAAGACCTCATTTTCAGAGGGACGTGGCTTCGTTACCGTAACCGCTTATAAAACCGATGTTGAAAATGTCCAGTCACCAATATTTGCCGCTGCGTACACGGATGATAATGGGGACGCACAGGTTATTTCGGGATCCATTGTTGGTCAGGGCGCTAGTGCGGAGCTAAGTGGTATTGAAGTTGAGGGTGGGTACATCTTTAATGACAACTGGTCTGCAGAATTCACTTATGCCTACAATACCAGCGAGATTGGCAGAGGGTTCTTCAGTGCAGATGCTTTTGACATCCTTGGTGATTCGAACTTCGTTCAAGGTAACCCATTCTCGCGTTACCCGGAAAACAGCGGTACGGTTTCTATTGATTACAACATGAGCCTGAGAGCCGGTTGGGAGATGTTCGCGCGAGCAGATGTGATTTATACCGACAAAATGTATGCATCACAGGCGAACATCACGCATACAGGGTCTGGCACAAAGCTGAATCTGCGAGTGGGCGTCACGACAGGTAAATTCAGGGCCGAGCTGTATTGCCTGAATTGCACAGACGATCGTCAACCCAAAGGTCTGCAGTATCTGTTTGATTTTTCAGGTATCAGTGGTGCATTTGGTGATGTTCCTGGTGGCCTTGGTAACGGGCGTGGCTTGTCTATAGCGCTGGCAGATAAAGCAATGGTCGGGTTTAGAGCTTCTTATACCTTTGGTGGTGGAGATTAATAAGCTTTGATTTGAGTTCCCCCTAAAAAGCTACTGAATGACTCCGGTTGTTCGGTAGCTTTTTAGTTTTTATGAAGTAAAAAACCCAGCACTTAGTACTTTACTGAGTTTTAATGTCTCCTTGACCCTCTCTAAATGGTTCTTAAACATGGACTTTGATCTCCCGGAAGAAACACGAATGCTGCAAGATGTTGTTCGACGGTTTGTCGATGACGAGTTGATGCCACTAGAGCAAAGTCTGCCTAATCGGCCGAACTCCTTAGATTTGCCGCACGATATCAAAAAACGCCTGGTCTCGATGATTGAGTCTATGGGGCTTGCGGCACTTGATGCGCCGGTAGAAATCGGTGGTGCTGGGCTTGGTCTCCTTGACAGTTGTATTGTGATTGAGCAAATCCACCGGTGTACCGCAGGGCGAGGTGTTTTCGCGATGCGATTCGCACCGGTGCTATACGATCTGGGCACGGATGATCAGAAAGAAAAGTATCTTTACCCCACAGTCCGAGGAGAACTTCAAGGCGCCAGTGCATTTAGTGAACCGCAGGCAGCGGGTGATTTAGCAGGTATCCAGACCACAATGGAGAAGAATAGTGGTGGATGGGTGCTCAATGGTTCCAAATGTTGGATTTCTTACGCTGACATTGCAGATTATGTCTTAGTACTGGCCCGTCAAAAGGGTACAACACGCCACGAAGGGATGACCTGGGTTATCGTCGACACAGGAACACCCGGGTTTTCACTTGGCCGTGAGCAGAAAATGATACACGGGCACTCTACGTTCGAGCTATTTCTTGAAGATTGCCATGTGCCGGATGAACAATTGCTTGGTGAGCCTGGTAAAGGCTGGGGGGCTGGAACCTCGTTTTTGTACTCGAGCCGCCTTCAGATATCAGCCAGAGCCCTGGGTATCGCGGATCGGTGTTTAGAACTGGCTATTGATTACGCAAAACAGCGCCAGACATTTGGTAAACCACTGGCGTCTAGACAGGCGATCCAATGGATGATCGCGGAATCTTCCATTGATCTGCATGCTGCTCGATTAATGGTTTACGAGGCAGCTTTGCGAGCGCAAAACGGTGAGCATGTTATTCAGCAGACAGCCATGGCTAAAACCTTCGCAACGGAAATGGTCGGACGAGTAGTTGATCGTGCTGTGCAAATTCATGGTGCCGCAGGTCTATCCGATGAAACTATTTTGGAAAGGTGTTACCGGGATGTTCGACCAATGCGAATCTATGAGGGTTCTGCTGAAGCGATGAGGAGTGTTATTGCGAATGATCTTTTACGATGATGGGGTGTGCTAATGGTTGATGATCAGGGCACCGCAGGGGGCATGAATCTGCCTTTGGGCGGGTTAACTGGCTTAGACATCGGTGTGATCGCTTTGTACCTCGCGGCAATGTTGGTGATGGGGGTAACGATAGCCCGGCAGCAGCGTTCGACTAACGACTTCTTCGTTGGTGGGCGTAGCATGCCAGCTTGGGCTGTTGGTATCAGCTTATGTGCAACGGTCATGTCGACTTTGCTCTATCTCGGACAACCGGGAGAAATGTTCCGAACGGGTCTCAGTTTCCTCACCAGACAATCTCCGATTCCCCTGGTGCTGATTGTGGTTTGTTTTGTCTGGATACCCTTTTTCATGCGTCTGAAGCTCACCAGCGCATACGAATACCTTGAATATCGATTCAATTATACGACGCGCATAATGGCAGCTATCTTTTGCCTGCTGCTTATCTTTGGCTGGATTTCCGTTGTGGTACTGACTGCATCAATAGCGCTTGTCGAGATCATCAGGATTGATCTTGCCTTACCCTTTGTGGAAGGGGCTGATGGTTCGGTCTACACAGTAATTTTATGTGTTGGTTTGTTTTCAATTCTTTATACGACCTTGGGTGGTATTCGCGCAGTTATTTGGACTGACGTCATTCAATTTGTGGTTTTGCTGATCGGGGCTCTTTTCACGATGGCCGTCGTTGCCTGGATGACTCAGTCAAATGTTGGTGATTGGATTGACGCGTCTGAACAATATAAACATGAAGAGGTTCAGTGGTTTGATTGGGATGTGCGCAATCGAACGACAGTTTTCGCTATCAGTGGCAGCCTGTTTATGTGGATGGTTTGCACCCATGGCGCGAATCAAATGGCGTTGCAAAGGTACTTTGCCGTTCGCGATGTAAAATCCGCGAGGTGGAGTTATGTGATCAGCGCCGTTGCTGCCGCTGTTCTTGGCGTTATCCTGGCAGGTGTTGGTATTTCTCTGATGTACTTCATCCAAGAATTTGATCTTCCTGCCAAAGTGGGTATTGCATCAGAGATAGCGTCTGTTCGAAACGTGTCTCAGGATGCAGTGTTCCCTCAGTTCATCAGCTATTATTTACCGAGTGGTCTAAAAGGATTGGTCGTCGCTGCTCTTTTTGCGGCAGCTATGTCGACGATTGACTCAGGTGCTAATTCTGCCTCGACCATCTTGACTGTAGACTTTTATCGTCGGTGGCGGCCTGGGTCTGAAGACGAAAAATTGGAGCTAAGACGAGCCAGGAAATTCACGGCGGCAATGGGGCTATTTATCGTGGTTTATACTATCGGTTTGTACGAGTTGTCCAAAGGCAGCGACATTATTTCGCTGGCCCAAAAAGGCTTTAATTGTTTTCTTGGACCGTTGGGGGCTTTGTTCGTACTTGGTATGTTCGTCAAACGCGCCACCCCTGCTTCGGTCATTCCCGCAGTCCTAATCGGTGAAGCTGTTGGGATTGGCACGAGCTATAGCCGTGAAATCTTCGACGTCAGTTTTTCCACCCACCTGGTGATACTGACTGCCTGGCTGGCGACTTTTCTGAGTGCACTGGCGATCGGATTGGTTTACGAGAAGGCAACGGGGATAAGGTTAACTGAGGAGCAGGAGGCCCTGATGTGGGTTAATGTCGTTAGGTCTGAGGATGCGCCCTGATTAGTGCTCTCAGCGCGACAACATTTTCGGGCAGCATCAAATTGTAATGTTCACCGCCACGAGATTCCCGGAGTTCCTTAAACCGTTCCACTCCTAATATCTTTCCGAGCGTGTCGGGTGCATCGAGTGCCCCGTCGATCAGGATATGCGGAACATGAATGCCTTTGGGTGAAAATTCTGCGTTCAGTGACTGGCACAATATCCTTCGCCCAACCATGGCAGCAGCGTGAGAGCGCTGCCCCCTGTTCCCGCCCACGGCTGAGGTGGCAGAAGTCACCATGATGATGCGGTGACCGTGTGCTTCCATCAACGGAGTAAGTGCGTAGGCGAGCCGATACCTGCGCACGCGCCAATGACGAGGCAGACAGGATGGGTCATTGTGGTTTCCGTTTATTGTGCAAGTAGCGCCGGGTAGCTTAGGGTCTAGTCACAGAACCGGCAAAGACGCGTCGACTTTCCGAGTACTATTCGCCATGAGATGTGCCTCCCCATGAACGTAAACAGTGGCTGGGGTTTGTATGAAGCCACTCATTGTCCAGGTTGTGGACAATACAAATGATTAAAGGTGTTTTCTCAAGATTACAAAAGGCGCCACATGGTCTAATCTAGGCCAATGGAAACGGAAGCGCTAAAAGAGTATTTCCCTCATCGTGTTATCAAACGGAAGGTTCGGGAGGTGGCGGTGAAGAGAGTTCGAAAGGACCTGATCCTTAATGGTAAATCTGAAGAAGACATCTCTGAGGCAGACTTGGAGTATCTGTTGGCGGATGCAGAGGAGTCTGTCTGGTCAGACATTAAGCAGACTTCGCTGATGGGCGTGTTGGCCATGCTTGGGCTGAGCTTAGTCTGATGTCGCTGTATCGCTTCGCACGCACCAGCGCGCTGTTGGCTTTCGCAGGGAAATACCGCCTGAAGATATTCTACATGTTGGCGGCGATTGCCTTTGCCCTGGTAACGGCCTGGCTTTACACAGATGTGGCAGCTTATTTGCAGGTCCACTTCCCTCAGTGGGCACTGCTGGCTTTATTGGTAAAAACCGTTGCCGTCTATGGTGCGTTGTTTTTTCTGTTGTGGCAGATTAAGCCCTCTGAATGGCGCAGCCGGCCAGAGCCTGCGTTGCAACTCGACAGTACGGCGGAACCGTCGAAACTCGACGAAATCGCCCAAAAAGAAACGTTAAGTAAACGCAAGGATACCATCCTCCATCGATAGTGCAGAACAGCATCTTCTTTAAACAAAATGTAAGCATGAAGATTGGTGAGAATATGAATTCTCACAGGGATATTCGGCCACTAGGCATAGTATCGAAACAGCATCCGTTGGCCTTTATTTCGTGAGATGTGCTCGGCTGCTGCCGTCTTAACGTCGCTAATTCTTCCTTTTCGCGGTCTGACCTTGGGGGCTAGTGCCCTTAGATTATATCGTTCAAGATACATGAAACTAGAGGGTGTCGAGTGATGACGCCATCCTTATTCGATAGGAGACAAACATGAGCGAGTCATCTTCAGTGCTTTATGAAGTTCAACAGAGTGTCGCTACGATCACCCTTAATCGGCCTGAATCGCTAAATGCGATGACCAACGGCCTGATGAAAGACCTCGTTGACACTCTGGCGAGAGTTGAAGCAGATAAATCAGTTCGCGTCGTCGTGATTACTGGCAGTGGTCGTGGTTTCTGTGCCGGCGCTGATCTTGCCGGTCAAGCAAGCGCCAAACCGTCTGATCCAAAACCTGACGGCAAAGTTGACGACCACTTCAACGGTGCGATGCGGGCGATTTATAATTCTTCTGTGCCAACCGTCGCGCGTGTCAACGGTGCGGCCGCCGGTGGCGGGTTCGGTTTGGCGCTTGCTTGCGATATTACAGTTGCAGCAAAAAATGCGTTTTTTGTCGCAACGTTCGGGCCAAAATTGGGGATTGTTCCTGATCTGGGTACCACTTGGAATTTACCACGTAAAGCAGGTCGTGCCAGAGCCCTCGGCCTTGCAATGCTCGGTGATAGAATCACTGCCGAACAGGCAGAAGCCTGGGGATTGATCTGGAAAGCTGTTGACGATGATCGGCTGGATGCTGAGGTCGAGCTGATCACCAAAAAGCTCGCTCGTACATCCGCAGATGCCATGACGCGGATTCGATCAGTAACCGATGCAGCACTGGATAATAGTTTCAGCGATCAGCTGGACCTGGAGATGGAGCATCAGGCCGTGCTCATCCCAAAGAACATGACTGAAGGTGCCAGGGCCTTTATGGAAAAACGGGAGCCTGAGTTTTCTGGTAGAAATTAGCGCGTACTAACGAAATCTAGCTCACTACTTGATCATGCCGTGATGTTACAAACCCGGCCTGGCCTTAAGATCTTCTCGGCGACCAACCCCACCAGATTTAAGTTAGTAGATCCGCATCAATAGTGTCGTTGGTCATCCTGGAAAGATGCGAGCTGTATTAACTAATTCAAATAGCAGCTAATCTTTCAAAAAAAATCAGTCCCCTCTTGGGTAGTTGGGGCTGGAAATGAGCACAAAAAGCATGGTGCAGGGTTGTGCTGAATTATTGCGCCAGGCGTGGGCTGTTGCACGCTGGACAACAATGTCCCCCACCTTTAAATCGACACTCCCGGTATCTAGTTCCAGGGTAATTTCACCTGAAAGAACAATCCCATAGTCGATTGTTGCCGTTGTATGCATCCCAGGATTATCAGGGTCCATTGCGTCGCCCGTGTTGAACCGCGCCGCAGCTGCGGCGTGTTGCTCATTGAGGGAAGGGTTATCGCCCTCTGGCATAAAGGTAAAGACACGGACCCGAGATCCCCCTGCAGGTGGTTCCAGATTAAATTTCTCGCCTTTTACGGGATCAGTATTGTTAGTCGTTGATTCTGCCGGGTCATCTATCCAAATTTCCTCATCAATAGCACGACCAAGATCGAGTACTCCGGGCGTGGGTCCATCATGCAGGAAGTACGATTTTCCATCCTGATCCAGTGCGGTCACTATTCTTCTTGCGGTCATTTATGATCCCCTTCATTCTGTTTTTGAGAGCCAGCGTTTCTCTCGTTACATTGTTGTCCTAACCGTGAACATATCGGGAACTGGGGTTACTGGCCAGTGCTTCCAATATAGTTAAAGGTAGCACGATTGACGTATCACCTAAGTGATCAACCCAGCCGCATGTACGATCGCCGCTGGATTTTCTAAGCAAACTCACTGCGCTCGCACCCTGCACTCGCCTGCTTAATCGATCGGATGGGTTGTATGGTTCATGAAAGCGCGAATCCTTATGCAAGATACTCAGCGCAACAGGCAGCGCTTCAACTTGTACAGCTCGATAGCACTGCATGCGATGAGACGTTCCTGAGGGTGCGGAAGAAGACTTTAGTTGTCTTTGATGAGCTTTGATTTGGTTTGCTTTTAGTTTACCTTTAATTGGAAGATGGCTTTCCCTCAACCGCTGAAATCATCTTCTGATCTCCGTTCATTCCAGAGGTTCTTAATGAGCTACTCCGACATCAGTTCCCATAGCCATTCAACACCACGCCATACCACGGGTTATCTCGCGGCGGGTCCATTGGATGGGCCATTAATTATTTTCACCCACGGATGGCCAGAACTATCTCGAAGTTGGCGTCATCAACTTCCTTTTTTTGCCGCTATGGGCTTTAGAGCAATTGCACCGGATATTCGCGGCTACGGTAATTCGTCGGTTTATCCTGAACACAAAGACTACAGCGTTGAATGCGCTATTTTGGATATGGTGGAACTACATGACGCGCTTGGTGGTACTAAAGCAGTTTGGGTAGGCCATGATTGGGGAAGTCCTATTGCCTGGGGCATGGCGGCTCATCATCCGGAGCGGTGTCATGGGATTGCTTCGCTGTGTGTGCCCTATGCTGCGATTGATCGAGGTTACGACGTAACGGTGCCATTGATTGATCGAAGTGTTTACCCAGAGGATGATTATCCGCTGGGACAGTGGGAGTATATGGGTTTTTATGAGGAAAATTTCCAACGCGCGACGGCGCAGATGGACGCTAACGCCAAAAACATGGCTCAATTGATATTTAGAAAAGGCAGTGCCGAAGGGCGGGGTTTGCCTACCGGTACAGCCATGGTGCGAAAAGACAATGGTTGGTTCGGTGGTTTATCAGCGGCACCGGATGTGCCGATGGACGAAGACGTTATTACAACCGAAGATCTCGGGGTCTATACCGAAGCGCTACAACGCAACGGTTTTTTTGGCCCGAACTCCTGGTACATGAATCATCAAGTGAACGCCGCCTTTTTTGACACATTGCCAAATGCGGGAAGAATGGATTTACCAGCGCTGTTCATCCACGCTCGATACGACTATACCTGCGAAACGGTTGATTCCCGATTGGCTGAACCAATGCGCACACTTTGTTCCAATCTAACTGAAACAACCATAGATTCAGGTCATTGGATGGCTCAGGAGAAACCAATGGATGTAAATCGAGACATTGCCAAGTGGCTATTTACAGTAGTACCTGAGCTGGCTTAGGGCGCCGCGATAGTCGTAAACGTTGTCGAAGCCCGTTACTCGATGCGCTGTATCAATGAGAGCTTTCATGCCCCCATGAAAGATTTTTTCCTCAACTGTTTTTTCCTCAACGGTAAGTTTCATCGCTTTCCCCACGCTGGTGCTTCACCCGGACTGACCCGGAAAAGTTCGCCATAACAGGCTGCCTGATTCAGCGGCGAACCGCGAAACGTAATGTTATGCACAGGCTTGTGTTTCTTGCCGTTTTCTTTCCAGCCCTTTGATACACTTAATGCCTGCCTCAGTCCTCGCGAGACCCAATGACAGATATAAAGCTTGAACGTCAAGAGAATCAAAGCGGTGACCCAGAGATCGCAACACAGGGCTTTGGCTGCATATCGAGTAAGCCTTTACCTGTATTTAATCCCGTTGCTGATCTGGATGCCGCCTGTGAATATTTCGAGAGCAACGGCTTTGTTGTCCTGGAAGACTGTCTTAACGTCGCGGAGCTAACCCGCCTGAATGAGTTCTTTGACCGTACCCAAAAAGAGGTGCCTGAAAAATGGGGTCACGGTAAACGCAAGCCACATCACCGCAATCAGGGGCTCATCTTTTCTCAGCCACTGCTGGATTACCCTGAGCTTGATGACTACATTTGCCACCCCAGATCCTACCCCCTGGTTTGCCGACTGCTTGGCGGGGAAGACAGTGTTCGGTTCTCAGAGCTTAACTTCAGGGAGGTGCCCGAAGATGCCGGTATTGGCAGCATGGACTTTCATCACGATGCTGTATCTGATGACCGGTTCCTGCGGGCCCCATACAACCCCGTTGACTGGTTGTGTCGAATTCACTACCTGACCGACACGGTTCCTGGCACACCTGCTTTCTGCGTCGTGCCAGGTAGCAATCGGTTCGAAACGCTGAAAGAAGCGCGGCAAAGCCAAGGCGATGACTATCAGGAAGTCCCAATTTACGGTAAAGCCGGCACCTGCATCCTATACGATACCGCTACTTTTCATACGAGATTCGATGGTGACGGAAGACAAAAAAGGCGTTCCTGGCACCAATATTTTGCGCGCGGAGGCTGGTTAAAAAGCTCCCTGCCAACGACCAGCCGCTATGTCAGATCTCCCTCACCAGCATTGACTGACTGGAACCTTTTTCCAGAACGACTGGTGTTTCACTCTGACCCCAAAGTCAGGCTTCTATTTTCTCACTGGAACACCGCTCAGGGAGAGTGGGTTGCCTCGGGCTTTTCGGACGAGGTGCGAAAATCAATGCCACGGGGTGAGCAGTAGATAGGTTGGGGTGGCTTGCGATTTCGTTGTTCTGCTCTATTTCGCTCTATTTCGCTCGTTTTGGGTCTGTTACTGTATTCACCAAGGAAACAAATCTTAACGAGCCCAGCAGTCCATTAAACACAGAGGTGCGCCCATGTCGTATTTGAAATCAGCTATCGCTATATTGTTTCTCGTCTTGCTTGCGGCCTGTTCACCGGCGCCGAATGAAGGCACAACGCCCCCGCCAGTTTCAGAGGCCGAGCGAAGAACTGCTTTAGCTGAGGCGTCAGGGTTGTTTCAACCCGTTGTGGTCAAGGAACTGTTGGATTGCCTATCTAGCGCTGACATGACAGTGCATTGCGGATACAAGAACCCGGAAGATCTGGTTGCCTTGCCCGATGGCAAGTACCTTGTCGTCAGTGAAATGGCTGAGTTCTTAACAGATGCCCCTGGCACGCTTTCGCTGCTTAACCTGGATTCTGGTGAAAGAGAGCCGCTTACGGTTGCTTGGTCTCAGCCGGCTTCGCTTCGTGGTGATGTGACTTGCCCGGCGCCCGACAGCGCTGCGTTTAGCCCGCACGGTATTGACCTTACTCGGCTGGCTGATGGCACTGTCCAACTGCTGGTGGTTAATCACGGCAAGCGGGAATCGGTTGAATTTTTTGAAGTGACGCAATCCGACGAAAACTGGCAGCTAGCATGGCAGGGTTGCGCGATGCCCCCGGGAGATCCGTTTATCAATGACGTTGCGGCGCTTAAAGATGGTGGCTTCTTTGTGACGCATATGTGGGACAAAGCAACGGCTTTCGATGAGGTTGTGCGCAAGTTACTTTCGGCCGAACCGACTGGTTGGGTCTATGAATGGCAGCGTGAGCAGGGATTCAACAAAGTGCCTGGATCGAATGACCTGATGCCTAATGGAATAGCGGTGAGTGGTGATAACACCAAGATTTATGTGAATATTTATTTTGGCGATAAAACCATCAAGATTGACCGTAGCAGCGGCAAGAGAGAAGGTGAATTTACGGTACAACAGCCTGACAATATTACGGTCGATGATGAGGGGAATCTGTGGGTGGCATCCCACAAAAATGACCCGATTGGCCAGACCTGTGCGCTGGTCACGGAAGGTCCCTGCCTGCTACCTTACGAGGTGATCAAGGCTGATCCAGAGACCATGCAGGCCGAAGTGTTTCTTTCCCAGGATGGTGCACCAATGGGGTATGCAACGGTTGCGCTCAAGGTCGGTGACCGGGTCTTTATGGGTTCGGCGCATGGCGACAGGGTGGTGAGTTCACCAGCGTATTGAAGGCATTATAAGACTGCAATCCTGGGGAACTTCTGATTAAAGCCTTTTTCCGCGATGGCTGCGTTGAACCCGTACTCGAAACCTCGCGAAATTAAGACCATTCGCGATTTTCTGCGTGCGGGTTCGCGTTGTCCTCACAAAGAAATGCAGTTAATCAGATGTTCCCTAGATGTAATGTCATCGTTAGCTTCAAAATGGCACTCACATTAACCCGATTATCGCCAGGGTTATGGTAAGTGCTGTAAAGAGATCCTGTTCAGACCATCTGAAATACCTGATTAGATAATAAAGGCAGAATCAGTGTAAAAAGGGACAGGAATTATGATGAGACCGCTCTTTGTAGCCCCAGTTGTAACCCCCCAATAGTCCTTATTTGCGGATTATTTCATTCGGCTGTTGGAAGCCAGTAGCTTGCGGCATTTAGCGACGAGGTTCACGGCCCGACGAGCCTGGCGCATCGTCCAGCTTTGAGTGTGGATATCCAGCTCAGACATTAATCCTTCGATGTCGCTGTAAAGGCGTTTAATGTGTTGATCGCGCCGGTGTAGCAACCGTTGGACTTCGTTTAACTTTGCCGCTGTTAGAACTTCTCCGGCTAAAATGTCAGAAGGCAGGTGTCGCTCCACGTACACCGTCGAGTGCCGAGGTGCGGTTTCGGCAACCGGCCTGTCCAGGGTGTAATAATAGAGCGCAAATGACTTGCGAGAAGCATCTGCTGAAGCATTGATTCGTCTGAATCCATGCCAGGAGTGTTCGGTTGTAACGAACATGACCAACCTGTTGAGGAGAGGCGTGATAGTCCTGCTAGGGCGACCGTCTTTATCCGGGTCTGCATATAACTCCAGTAACCCTCCCCAGTCGTCTCTCCATTTCTCATTAAGGAATAGTATTAGGTTTAAGCGACGGTGATGGTTGGTAACGGGGTGATAATTAAAATCTATATGGGGGTCGAGGTCTTGTCCCCCACGATTCTCGTGAGTACCGCCGCCATAATAAAGCGGATCATAAATCAGCTCGTCAATGCCGGTGATATTGCTAATGACGTTAAGAAACTCCTCATTCTGGACAAGGGCATCAAGGCGGCAATAATCATCGCCAAGTGTCCTCACCGCCTCGTGGACGCATTTTTGGCCTGGTTTGCCGCTTTCATCGCTGGCCTTGGCGTCGTCGAACGCCGGGAAGCTTGCCGCTAGTGACTGGACAAACTGCGGATCAAAAAAATCGTCAATAATGAGATGTTGGAAGGGCAACGCATTAATAAACTGCCGATGTAGTTCATCGATGCTCCCCGTCACTATGGGATTGATCAAGCCGTTTGGAAAAATTTGCTGAGTCGTTTTAGCTGGGGTGCTCATGACGTCATCCTAGCGCACCAGACGCTGCTACTTCCACCGTCGTGACCTGGTCGAAACATGGAGGGTGAAGCAGCGCGGCGATTTAGCAGAGCGACACAGGATGGTTGGCAAGTGTGGCTTGTCGATTTTTATGCGACGGCTATGCGGTGGCTATGCTTGTGTCCGTGCTCCCTTGCCACTCATCGAAACCAGGTGTCTGTACGAAAGACTAAACGGTTGACCGGCGATGGCTGATTATCGTTGCTGCAGCTTACTTAGGTCAGCGCATACAGCGAGAAGTTACTTGGCATTTTGTGCGGAAAATGGTTAATTCAGGCTGTAATCCACGGGTGGTTGTGAAACGTGATGCAAACTGCTCGATGTAAAAGTTGACTGTTCATGGTTTTTCCTCGGGAGTACTCATGTTTCGGCTAGAATTGCCCGAATATCAGTGTAAAAAAGGACAGGAATTAGTATGAAGCCACTCATTGTATACGGCGTACCTTTCTCACAACCCGTAAGAGCTGTTTTATGGCTGCTCTTGCTGAAGCGCATGCCATTCGAACTGGTACTAACCAATCCGGGGTCTAAAGGAGACACGGGTAGCCGTAATCCTGCGTACCTTGCCAAGAATCCGAGCGGCACGATTCCGTGTATAGAGGAACCGGAGTCAGGGTTCACGCTGGGCGAAGCGCACGCGATCATGACTTACCTGGCTCGAACGAATGGCTGGACTGATGTTTATCCAGATGACGAAAGAGTCAGGGCAAAAATTGATGCCTATCTTCATTACCATCACAGGAATATCAGGGAAGCCTCAATCGGTCTGGTGGCTCCCAAGATCAGGAAGGACCTGGATATTCCTGAGCAAATTCAGATGTCCGCGAAACGCAATCTGACGGGTGCGCTCAATACGCTTGAGCATGGCTTCCTGGCTGACAACAAATTCCTGATGGGAGATTCAGTGACGCTGGCGGACCTTGCCGCTTATGTAGAGATTGGGCAGCTGCAGCCGCAATTCACCAATGTCTTCGATCTGACCCCGTTTCCTAATGTCGTTAGATGGTTGCACGATATGACCCAGGTTGAAGGTCATGATGATGTCCATGTGGTGCTAAAGGAACTTGGGGATATCAGCGAGACTGCGCCGGAGATGGAGGCGATTAAGAATGCGAACAAACAGGCACTGCGGGCACTTAAAGCAAAGCTTGCGATGCCTTGAGTCGCTTGTAAAACGGATGTGTGGGTGCTGTAATTCTTTACCTTCTGCTGCCTACCCACCTCGATGAGCTACGAGCTACCACTAGAACAGCGCTCCATGGTGCTCGACGACCACCGAAACGGTTTCTATCGTCGCGCGCTTGAACAAGTGATTGGTCCTGACTCGGTGGTGATGGATCTGGGCGCGGGCCTGGGTATATTGGGGTTTATTGCTGCCTCGCTTGGTGCCAAAAAGGTGCTGATGGTCGAGCCAAAAACCAACCAAGAAGCGGCGAGACAGATAGCTGCGGAAAATGGTTTAGAACACAAAGTTGAATTTATTGCGTCAACCGCGGAGCAACTCCTCTCCGGGGTTAAGGTGGACGTCATAACGTCGGTTTTTACGGGTAACTTTTTGCTGGAAGAAGACCTGCTTCCTTCGCTTTTTCTGGCAAGAGACCGGTTTTTGAAACCAGCAGGTTCACTGATCCCTGATCGCGCTGTTATGGTGGTTGTCCCTGTTGCCATGAACGATTTTTACGATAAGCATATCAACCGGTGGGCCGAGGGGTCTCAAGGAATCAAGCATGGAGCAATGCTTCCACTGGCAAGGAATAGTCTTTACTTCGACAGTTTCAGGGCCGCTGATTTTACGCCGCTTACACCCCCGGAAAAAATTCGCTCGTTAGATTTTCACACAGCATCCTTCGCTGATTGCCACGAAGAGGTCAGTTTTCAGATACGCAAGGAGGCACAAATAGATGGTTTTCTTTGCTGGTTTGACGCTCGTATGGGTGATGAATGGCTTAGTACCTCGCCCGAGGCACCTAAAACACATTGGTCTCAAGTCTTTATGCCGGTTAACAGGTCGAATTTGGATGCCGGCGCGAATGTCAGCCTCCGTATTGATCGGTCGGAGTTTGGTGAGTGGCACTGGTGCTTTACAACGGCTCAGGGGTCACAGCAGTATTCGAGTTTTCTTTCTGTCCCGACGACAGTGACGGAATTGCGGCGCCGTTCCGAACGCTATAGACCAGCACTGTCGGCGGAGGGACGCGCTGGTCAGTTTGTCTTGAGTAAGTTTGGCAAGCAGTCAACGGTGTCAGAAATAGCGTCAGAATTACAAGCTGGTTTTCCTGAGCTGTTTGCTGATGAGCCGGCTGCGGTGAGGTTCGTTCAAGGGATCGCAGCGAGCTTTGGTGAATAGCTACGCGTACTTCGATGGAGTGCTGCAGAGTGAGTTGCCTCTGCCAGAGCTTTTGCCTGGGCATAGTAGCCGGGCATCTCTTGCCATTGAGATACGGTTAGGAAAGCCTCAGAAGGGGTTGGAATCCGCGTTGCTTCACCGGTGGATCGATCCAGAAGGGGAAGTAGACTTGGAACTCTGTGGTAGCGAGTTCGGTTACCAATTGACCGTACCCGGCGTCGTTTCTGCCATAATTGACTTCAAGGCGAGCCAGCTCACGGTAATGCCTTTGTGTGATGACAAATCGTTACTCAGGGAGCAACTCCTTGACCAGTTGTTGCCAAGAGTTATGTCGAATTACAGTCCTTTGGTGATGCATGCCAGTTGTGTGACAAAAGCCGGGAAAACGCTTGCTTTCATCGGTAACAGTGGTGCTGGCAAGTCAACAATCGCCGCTTATTTTCAGCAGGCAGGTTGGAGCGTTATGACCGATGATTGTCTGAAAGTTATCGTCTCTGATAATCGCGTCAGTGCCTGCGGCGCGTACCCCGGGCTGAAGCTGCTCCCGGATAGCAACGAACGTTTGAACTCAGAAGGTTCCAGCCAAACCCCCATCGTGCAAACCTTTAGAAAACGACGCAGTCTTCAATCATCAACGCAGCCAGCCGAAAGACTGTTAAGTGCGATTGTTTTTCTGAATCCACGTGCGGCGAGTTTTGGGCTTAAAGAGCAAAGGGGGGCCGATGTGCTTCTGGAGGTGATTAAGCAGACGTTTGCGTTTAACCCGGGTGATATCGAAGCTGCTTCTCGCAGGTTACAAGACGGACGCCGTTTGTTAGCGAGCCCCTTACCCTGTTTCTCGGTCTCCTACCCGCACGATTATGAGGTGCTTCCAGTGCTTGCGGAAGCGCTTGTCGAACGCTTGCGATAAGGATTGTTCAGGCAGCGATGGCAGATTATGATCTTGCCATGACTGTAACTCGCCACATTGCGTTATCCCCAAAAGCCATCTGCCAGGAGGTGCACGGTGAAATGGTCATTTTGGACATGGAGAGTGAACAGTATTTCAGCCTAAATGAAGTAGGAAGTAAGCTATGGCGGCTACTTGAATCTGACAGCAACCTCTCTTTGGCTATCATCGGTCTGCTCGATCAGTATGAGGTGGAGGGCAATCAATTGAGAAGGGACGTCGAGCTCTTGGTCGCCGAACTCATTAGTGCCGGGCTGGTTTCCGAATCCCATGTTGCGAACTAAACGGAAATTGGATTAACGATGAGTGGACTTTATGGCCTGTTTTTTCGTCAAGGCGGCCGTTCCACTGATGTTCTGCTGAACCAACTATCGTATCAGTCAAAGCATAGAGCGGAAAAACTAGTCAACCTGGCGCACGATCAAGTCGGTATGGGCGTCGCGGAGCCGGGAAGCAGCGAATTCCTTCTGACGGCGGACATTCGACTCGACAATCGGGTAGAGCTTTGCCGTCAACTGGGGCTAAGCACTGATACCACGACCAGCGAATCAACGATCGTGATTACTGCTTATCGGCGATGGGGTAAGGCCTTTGTGGGCAAGCTGATTGGCGATTTTTCCTTTGCACTATGGGACGAAAGCCGACAAACCATGATCTGCGCCAGAGACCACCTTGGTGTAAAGCCGTTTTACTATCTGCTTGATGGCGAACAATTTGTTTTCGCCTCGGAGGCTAACATTATTGGCGTTATTCCAGCCTTCGAGTGCACAATCAACCCCGCTAGACTTATTGATTTCCGCGTTGACTGGCTCGAGTCTGTTGATAAGCGGTGTACATTTTTTAACGAAGTTCATCGACTGCCGCCAGCAAGTATACTGATCGTTAATGCCAATAGTCACCATGAGCATACCTACTGGGAGCTTGACGCGCATCGAGAGGTCTATTTTCCCAGTGATGATGATTATCAAAATGCTTTTGATGAGTTAGCTCGCCAAGCCGTCCAATGCCGAACGAATATCGGAACAGGTGGTGTTATGTTGAGCGGTGGTGTTGATTCATCGCTGGTTTCAGCGATCGCGGCCGATCTTCAGGATGCGCGTTTGCCGGCGTATTCAGGCATATTACCGAGGAGCGCGAAAGATAATGACTCGGAATGTGTACGATTGTTGCTGGGAAAACTTAATGTAATCGATAGGTCTCTTGAAACCACAGCGCAAAGTAAGTACCACCCGCAACTCAACAAACTGCTCGAAAGAATTGGTGAACCGTTCGATGTGAGTATGCTTCAAAGCTACCTTATGTATCTGCGAGCAGCTGAAGATGGCTGTGACTATGTGCTGGATGGTATTGATGGCGATTTAGCTCACACCTTACCTTCCTCCTATCCGAAATGGATCGCGAAACATGACGGCGTGGTTGCTGCGTTCACCGAGGTATATTGGATTTGGCGTCGCTGGTACAAGCCCGACGAGAGTCTCGCTGCGATTTGCCTTCAATATGCGAGGCTTATGTTTACGCCGAGAGTCGTGCGCCAGATAAAACAAAAAATAGGCGGTAGCAGCACTGACCGCCAATTTCGGGAGGTCATGTGCGAGTATGGTATCGACCCATCGGTCGCGATCAATACGGGGCTGCGTGCACGCATCGAGAAAGAAAACACCAATTATCTGCCAAAGGGAACTTCCCTGAAAGAACAGCGGGTGGCTCACATTCATCATCCCGGATTGGTAGCGGCGTTGGAAAGGTATGACAGGGTAGCCGCAAGTTGCGGTGTCGAAGCGCGACATCCGCTGTTAGATAAGCGGCTGGTCGAGTTTTCACTGGCGATACCCGGAAAGCAGTCAGGATCCCAGGGATGGTCGAAGTATCTGATGAGACGGGTGGCCGCGCGATATTTGCCGCCGGAAGTGGCCTGGAGAACCTCTGCGGATGATAATGGTGGGGAATTTATCCTTAGCTGGGTAGCTGAGCAGCAACAGCTCCTTGGTTCAACCATTGAGTCAAGTGGCGACCTGTTGCGGCCCTATGGGTTCAAGGTGAGGAAAAGTTCAAATGACCTTATGGAGCAATGGGGTACTTTCTGCCTGATTTCTTGGCAGTCTCATATTACAAAGTCAGGCTGTAGTGGTATTATCAAAGCTAAAGCTAAAGCGGACTAAAGCCTTGGAAGCCCCGTCAAAACCCCAGAAAAAGCTGCCGTATTCAGCACCAAAACTCGAGACACATGGTAGCATCGCGAGCCGGACAGCCGGGGGCAGTAATATGCGGACTATGGAAATGATCATGGCTATGATGATGCTCATGGCAATGCCCTAACGGTCATTCTTGGAATACCCTGATTATCTCGCCAATCTCAGCGATACCAAAATAGTCGCTCCACGCGAGGGGATCCACGAGTCCTTGCATCGCGGTGGGAACATAGTGGAAAAATATAAGGTGGTTATAGAAATTTGGTTCAATCGGCGCCGGATTGCGGTAGTGCCATTGGCTACTGCCTGAAAAAACCAGACCACTGCCTGATGCTAACTCAAAAGCATCAAAGGAAAAGCTCGATTTGATGCTTGACTGCCAGTCCTCAGTGCAGGCATCTTCGGTGGGCCATTCGGATACCGAGCTAATATAAATCGGCCACACTGCGCTGGCGTCCAGCGGGATATCGAGCGTCCACTTCGCGACTGGGTTATCCAAGTGTGGCTCGCAAACACCCCGGCCATTGTAGATCGACAGGAAGCTATAAGAGGGGACGACCTCCTCATTAACCATGTCCGAGACTTGCTCCGTCAAGCGTTGCTGTAGATCACTAAAGTAGGGGTGGTCATGTAACACTAACCTGCCGAAACTCTCGACTTCATGAACTTCCCAGTCACCTATCCCAATGCCTGCGATCACCGCATTGGCTTCAGACAATGTTGCCGTGCTCAGGATGTCGTGCGCGATGATAGGTTTGAAATCTTTACGGGTGTGCAAGGGCAAAAGGGCGTTAACAAAGTCGTCTACCCGCGTTGGGTATTCCGTCTGAAGGAAGCCGAATACGGCCTGATAAGCAGAGTGCCAGTGCGAATCGTACCAGGGAAAAATCATTAAATAGCGTCGTTTTACGAATGATGTTAACGATGCAGGGCTCAGGAAGCTATTCTTATCCTCCAGCAGACGAGTTCAAGGTTGTCTGTATAGCAACGGATGGCTTTCAGTGTCTTTAGGGCGGGTGATTGCGCGCGCTAGTGTTCAAGTATTCTTGGTCAGGGTCAGGGATGGCAGCAACGACACGCACTGTGCCGCTAAAAACAAAGTGTAGCATCGTTGCCAATTTTTACCTGTTTTTGACGCGTTGAGAAAAAGAGTTTCCTTACCCGTCGTAGCGCACGTCTGTCGTTATGACTGCGTTGATTGTCGCAGGAGCCGCATGAATATCGATGATAGGCACGTTTCCGTTCAATGACGGTGTCGAGCCCGTAGCGAAGACCATGCCATCATTACGGCCTAAAATAACCTGGATTTCTGCAGCAGTTTTGAGGGTTCCATTGGTGCCAAAATGGCGATCCATTTTTCCGGTCGCTAAATCAAAAGACAGAACGTTGCTACTCTCACTATCTACGTCTTCTGAAGACAAGGTTTCGACAGCGTAAAGGTTCTGGCCGGCGATGGTGAATGCCGTGATGTAGGCTTCAACGTCCGGCGATTGCGGTGAAATATGGGCCATCAGGCCATTGTCAGCAAAGGTCCGGTCAAGATGTCCCTCTGGCGTCAAAGAAAAGAACTGATTTCTCCATCCCCCGTTCAATTGGGTGCCCGATAAACCAGGCCATGCGGTGCCGTCTTCAGCAACAAACAGGTGATGAGACGGCCAGAACTCGTCCTCATCCGTTAATGTCGTCAGGTCAACCCAGCCATCTCCGTCGCCATACGATGTATCCAGGGTGCCATCGCTGCGAAAGCGTGCCAGATAGTAGTATTCACTTTCTGAAACGTTGCTTTGGGCCCACCCTAGAATATAGATCCTGCCCCCTGCATCGACATTGACAGATATGGCTGCGTCGTCTTCTCCCGGTGAGAAATCGTGAATGACTGACCCTGAGCCAGACCCAAAAGATAAATCCAGTTGGCCGGTCGAGGAGGCCTTCAAGATAAAAGTGTCGTCTTTTTCGCCTTGTCTTGACTCTCCCACAACGAGGATGTTCCCATCTTCAAGCACATGATGTGCCAACGCATCATCATCGCCGCCTGCCAGGTCAAATACAGCAGTGCCATCGGAAGAAAATGTGTTGTCCGGGGTTCCATCTGCGGTCAACTTAGAAATGGTAATCTCGCCGTTCGTCTTCTTGGGAACGCCATTGAACCAACCGGTATAACCTGAAATAGTCAGTCCACCATCGGTGTGTTCGTGTACGTCCCATACCGTGCCACCATAGTCGAATTCGTAAAAGCCCAACCCAGCGTTAAATGAAGTATCCGGAGTCCCATCGGGGTTTAGTTTCCAGACACTGGGACGAACCCAGCCCATAAATTGGTCCTTTCTCCAGCCAGCAACGACCGTGCCGCCGTCCGACAAAGGTGTACCTGTGAAGATGACGCGTTCATCATCCGCGTCTAGTGGGTCGTTCGAGATTAATCTGCCGACAATATAAGCTGGGTCTGAGCCGGATAAGCCAACAATTGACGTGGTCAGAATTAAGATGAAAGTGATGAACCATCGCATAGGAATCACTCTCCAATTGAATTAGTGGTACTCACTGCCTAGATAAATATAATCGTTGTTAGAAAACGCCAAATCTTTAACGGTTCGCCGATGTCCGCGAGATTGATTACTCGCGTTACGTAACTTAACGGCGCTTCTTCGGATTTCTTTAGTGTTATTAAAGTGGTTAATGACTTATTCGTTCAAACCTATAAACATATGTGGTTTGACAAATCATGTAAGTACTATAAAAAGCCAATGTAAGTGCAGCAGGAACAACAAGTAACCGTTTGTAACCGTTTGTAACCATTAGTAACGCTTGGTAATTACATCTGGACGCAATTTCCGCGCCATAAATAATGGTTAGCTATATCAGTGTGTTATGTTTTTTTTGTTCCTCGTCATGCAATATTTGACGCTTACTGACAGATTTCTGTCACGCCCGTAGATTCAAATAAGGGCGTGGTCCGGTAGAGTAGCAATAGGCAATGCACGTGGGATCTTGTCCTGAAACTCTTCACACCAGCGTGTGAATGGAGCAAGGATCAGCATTTTGGCTAGCTTTTACTGGCTGATGACGCTCCGGTGGCAGTCAACATCGCACGTCCTGGCACCATTTAGCGCCGCTATAGCAGTCGTTCTGGAAGCGGAGCGATGAAGTGCATTTCCCACGGATATCAAAATATTGGCTTTTGAGATTAATTATTCAAATCGTGCGGAACGACGCTTGAATAATACTTGCTCTTTGAAATCCCGCAGCGCCAATAGAAGCAAGCACCGCGGGAGATATTTCAAAAGGAAAGAGTCTTGGCTGTGGTTGATGTTCAGGCCATGCTTTTATGGTTTCAGAAAGAGAATCAAGACTTATCGTTAGCGAGTGATCTGCGGCCTAACTTCTTGCTGGCATTTTCAACGTTCCTGTTTCCGAGCAGGATTACCCTGACACTTCTTGCAACGTGAAACTGGCCGTCTTGCTTTAGGGGCCAGGGTCGCTGTGCGCGACAAAAATTGACACCCGTAATTTTTTATCCGGCATGCTTTCGGGGAAATCAATTCCACTAGTTAAGCGAGATTGAGGCAGAAGGAGGCCGCCTGATGCGTCGGTCACCTGGTCCTCAAAATCATCACAAGAAAAATCAAAGCGATGGAGCATACCTAAAACCCAACCACCCGGATTTAATAGCTGGGTGCAGTATTTGATCAGCGCGGGAAAATCCTGACCATTGGTTTTATGCTTTGCATGGGGTGATTGGTAGACCTTGGGGGGTGGGTCCAATATTATGCCGTCAAACTTTTTACCTGCCTTTATGGCCCTTGGGAGATGTTTATAAATATCTCCCCGGAGAAAATTTCTGGTTTCAAATTTAATATTGTTGATCCGGTAGTTTTCTTGGATTCTGGGTAATAACTCCTTTGATCGATCAAGGTGTATAACCTCAGCCGCTTTACCGTAAGCAGAACTAAGGCCTAGACTTCCGGTGAAGGCGAATAGATTTAAGACTCGGCGATTGGAACTGTTGCCCGTTATCCAGTTGCGAGCATCTCGAGCATCCAGATACAAACCGGGGTTATGTGGGATATCCAATTTGACCGTAAATTTCAGTCCGTACTCGTTACAAGTTGCGAGGGTGTCGTTGCCATGAAGGATGTGAGTGCGCTCTTTCAGACTTAACCCTAAAGATTGATGACCTTTTGCAATAATATTTTTGAAAGGAAATATGTGCAAAAGCGCTTCCCTCAATTGTGGTAAGTCTTCTCGGATGTCTGTCTTATAGTCGATAACCGCCGCGTCATTGAATTTTTCAATGACAGTTCCCCGTGATCCTTCTTCGTAGCCATGAAAGACTCGAAAGCAATCGATGTGGGAATTTTGCCAAAGTGGCCTTCTTTTTTCCCAGGCAATATTAATCAATTCTTGCCAGTCGATCGCTGTTGTATTTGGTTCCATCATTTCTTTATTTGCCTGTAAACACAGGTTCACGTTTTTCGACAAAAGCCGCGATACCTTCTTTCGCATCCTGGGTATCGCTGCAGGTATTTTGTGCATAGGTTTCGAATTCAAGTGCCTCTCGCAGGGTAGTATCCATACTTCGGTACATCGCGCGTTTTGCCATGCGGATAGCGATGGGTGGGCCTGCTGCAAATGAGCTTGCCATCTCCAGTGTCGTCGCCATCAGAGCCTCCGGCGTTTCCAGTTGCGAAACAATACCCAGTTCCAGCGCTTCGCTTGCCTGGATCATTTTTCCCGACCAGATCAATTCACACGCCTTGGCCATACCCACTATACGAGGCAGGAAGTAAGTCCCTCCCCAGTCAGGATGCAGGCCACGTTTGGCGAAGGTTTCCCCAAACTTTGCCGTGTCCGATGCAATACGGATATCACAGGCAAGAGCGATATTCATGCCCGCGCCTGCGGCCGCGCCGTTAACCGCTGCAATAACTGGTTTGGTTGAATCCCTTAATGCCAGCACTATCCTGTCCCGAATCGGGTCAATTCTATCGTCCAGTACACTGGCTTTACCGGATTTTCTTGCTTCATTCATCGCTTTCACATCTCCTCCGGAGCAGAAACCTTTGCCAGCACCGGTGATAACGATGACGCGCACACTGTCATCATTTTCCGCAAGCTCAAGCGCCGCCGCGAAGTTTTTTCGCATCGAAGGCGTCAGTGCATTTAGCGTCTCTGGGCGGTTTAATGTAATCGTCGCCACGAGATTATCGATGTTGTAAATAAGATGTTCGAAATCCATGAATGTTGTTCCTTATGGCTTGAGAAGCCTTGATACTATCTAAACAGATAGAGAAATTCAGATCGGGTTTTGTACCGCAAGGATTAACGCATGCAAACAATGTACACAGAGGAGCAGGAACAGCTTCGCGAGGTCGTATCGCGATTCCTGCAGGCGAAGTCGACAGCCGTTGATGTTCGTCGATTGATGGCATCAAGCGAGGGCTATGATTTAGCTGTCTGGCAACAGCTTTGCGGTGAAGTTGGCCTGGCGGGTACGCACATTCCCGAAGAATACGGGGGGGTTGGTCTTGGCCCGGTTGAGCTCGGTATTGTTGCTGAGGAAATGGGCCGTCACCTCTACTGCGGACCTTTCTTTGCCTCATCGGTTATGGCCGGGTATGCCCTGTTAAATGGCGCGACGGAGGCTTACAAGTCCGTCATTCTCCCGGATATAGCCTCTGGTGCCAAAATTGCGACACTCGTTCTGGATAACCTGAACAACCCTGGCGAAGTAGGGTCTGCATTAAAAGCGACTAAAGAACACGTTGTTTCTGGTATTGCATCAATAGTTGTTGATGCACATATTGCCGATTTATTGATTGTGGCTGCATCGACACCAGATGGACTGGGTTTGTACCTTGTCAATGCAGGTTCACAGGGACTGTCGATTACCCCGCAGGAAGCGCTGGACCCTACCCGAAAATTATCCAGGGTGTCATTCGCTGAGGTGCGCGCTGAACGAATAGGCTGGTTGACCGAAGAACTGTTGAATCGGACCTGGGATCAGATATGCAGCGTTCTGGCGCATGAGATGATCGGCGGTGCGCAACATCTATTCGAGTCGACTCTTGAGTATACAAAGGTCAGGGTCCAGTTTGGTCGTCCTATTGGTTCCTTTCAGGCCCTGAAACATCGCTGTGCGGATTTGTTAATGGAACTGGAGTTTGCGAAAGCGGCGATCCACCATGCTGCTTTCTGCCTGGCGGCTAGTGATGGTGAGCCCTATGCGGCAAGCATGGCAAAAGCGATGGCCAGTGATACTTACATGGAGACAGCCAGGGCAGGTGTTCAGCTTCGCGGTGGTATTGGATTCACCTGGGAAGAGGACACTCATCTCTGGTACAAGCGGGCAAAGAGTTCCGAGGTATTTATGGGTTCAGCCCATATGCATCGAGAGCGGATGATGACGATGATTGAAACAGCCTCAAGCTATGACAACGGAGAACAGCCATGAACCTTGATGAAATAAGGAAAGAGGTAAGTAGTTGGTTAGACGCTAACTGGTCTGCGGACAGGTCGCTGATAGAGTGGCGGAATATCCTCCTTGAGGGTGGTTGGGCTGCGCCAGACTGGCCTGAAGATTGTTTTGGGCGGGGCTATGATGCTGAGCAGGCCGCGGTTGTTAGTGAAGTATTTGCTGAAAAGGGCGCGGTTGGCGCTGCGCAGGTTGGGCCGCGTCGACTGGCTGCTGAAACCATCCTTGTTCACGGGTCTGATGACCAGAAGAAGAGATACTTGCCGCCGATCCTGACGGGAGAGCACGCCTGGTGCCAGCTGTTCAGTGAGCCGGGCAGTGGGTCGGACCTCGCAGGTGCGAGCACTAAAGCCGAGCTGCTGGATGGGCAGTGGATGATTAACGGCCAGAAGGTCTGGAACACCAGTGCGCATCATGCTGACTTTGGCATTCTTGTCGCGCGAACCGACTGGGACTTGCCCAAACACCAGGGCTTGTCTTATTTTCTGATCAACATGCGTCAGCCGGGAGTTGAGGCAAGACCGCTGAAGCAGATGAATGGACATGCTTCGTTTAACGAGGTCTTTATGACGGATGCTATTGTTCCCGCTGAGGACTTGATGGGCGGTGAGGGTAATGGCTGGGCGATTGCGACGACTACGCTGTCGATTGAGCGCCAGGGTTTTGCGAGAGGCAGAACGCCCATTGTCAGCGAAACGCCTAAAGAAGGACTTATCTATCAGGAGCTTGCTGCCGAGCTTGAGATCGCGAACGAGCCTTATACCTGGTATCCCCAGCGTGAAGGTCGGGTCGACCTTGTTTTGCCAAGAGCGAAAGAGACGGGCGCCATAAAAGATTCCGCAGTGCGCCAGGAAATTGCGCGGCTGATGTGTCTGTCGAGTGGTGCGAAACTGGCTGCTGCCAGTGCGGCGGCCCAGCGTAAATCAGGCAGTAATGAGGTTATTCCCGCCGGTTCAATCGGCAAATTGGGTGCAAGTATCATCGCCCGACAGGCTGCTCATGTGCACACAATGATTTCAGGTTCCGATGCAATGTTAAGCGGTTCGGAATCTGCGGCAAAGGGCATGATTGCAGAGACCCTGATTTCGGTCCCGGCAATTTCGATCGCCGGTGGTACAGATGAGATTCAACGAAACATTATTTCCGAGCGGGTGCTCGGGATGCCAAAAGAACAGCGATCAGATACCGGTCCTTTTCGCGATATCAAGCGTAACGTGACATAGTGTTTACAAACTAAAAGGAGATAAATCATGGCGTTTAAAGGCGTTGATCATATTGTGGTAAGAGTTGGGGATCTGGATGCGGCTATTGCCAATTATACGAAAATTCTGGGGATTGAGCCGGATCGACAGCATTCCGATGTGCTCAAGGCTGACCAGGCGTTCTATCATTTCGGCGACGGTACATTCCTGGAATTAATTACACCCACGGAAGACGATTCGCCACTTGCGGGACCTCTTGCCAAAAAGGGTGATGGGATTCATACGGTTGCCTTTGCGGTTGATGACCAGAAGGAAACGGCTGCGGCGCTTGACGGGAAAGGCGTTCGTGTCATTGGCGGTACCTTTGTTCATCCTGCAGAAGCAAACGGTGTAATGGTGCAGTTGAGCCAGGCGAAGTAAACCAACGAATGAAAAGAGGCGAGCGCTATGGGTGATCTGTCTGTGTTTCGCGAAGATACACGAGCCTGGTTAATCGAAAACTGTCCTGAAGGGGCCAAGGGGCCCGGTGTTGTGCATTCCGGCAGCACCAAGGTAACGTTTAAACCGGACATTCAACTGTGGATGGAACGAATGGCCGAACGTGGGTGGACTGTTCCTGCGTGGCCTAAGGAATACGGCGGTGGTGGCTTAACTGTTGAACAAACCCGCGTGCTCTTTGAAGAGATGAATGAGATTGGCGCCCGTCCACCGCTGATTAATATGGGCACGCGAATGTTTGGCCCGACATTGCTGGAATTCGGTACCGAGGAGCAGAAGCAGCGGCACCTGACAGTGATTGCGAAAGGCGGTGCTGCCTGGTGCCAGGGCTACAGTGAGCCAGGCGCGGGATCCGATCTGGCAAGCCTTCGATGCCGTGCCGAAGATAAGGGAGATTACTTCCTGATCAATGGCCAAAAAGTCTGGACATCCGGTGCCCAGTACGCCGATTGGATGTTTTGTCTGGTGCGAACGGATTTTGATGCGGCCAAGCACAGTGGCATCAGTTTTCTATTGGTGCCTATGGACCAGGAAGGTGTCACGGTAAAACCTATATCACTCATATCCGGCAACTCACCTTTTTGTGAAACTTTTCTTGACGATGCGATCGCGGAAAAACGAGACCTTGTAGGCACGCTGAATGAAGGCTGGACGATTGGTAAACGACTTCTGCAACATGAGCGCTCTGGCCAGGGAGGCTTGTCGCCGACAGCGGCGAGGCCAAAACCTGTGGGCGTCACTATCGATCTTGAAGTTGATGATGTGTTGAAAGATTACGTAAATGACCCGGCGATCAGTCCGGCGCTGCGTGATGAAGTGATTGGCTGGAAGATGAGAAGTGCCGCCTTTCGGTTAACCCAAAAACGCGCGGGCGAGCAGGCAAGGGATGGCAAGACACCCGCTGACACGACATCTGTGTTCAAACTCTATGGGTCGACCCTCGCGCAGGATCGTCAGGAAATCATTGTCCGGCTGATGGGTACACAGGGTTTAGGCTGGGAAGGGGACTCTTTTTCTTCCGATGAAATCGGCGCAGCGAGATCCTGGCTTTCCAGCAAGGCAGTGACAATCTACGGCGGCACCAATGAAGTTCAGGCGAACATCATCGCAAAGCGCGTACTAGGATTGCCCGACTAATCTAAAGGGGACGGAGCGAGTTAAAGATTTTAATTCCCTCCGTCCCCTTTACGGTATGAGGTTTAAGCGGATCGCTGCAATGCAGCGATTCGCTCTTCCAGCGGGGGGTGCGACATAAAAAGTGCCCGCAGGCCGGTAGGCCTGCCGCCGTTGATACCGAACGCTGCGAACTCTCCTGGCAGGTCTTCTGCCTGATCCCCTTGTAGCTTCTTCAGAGCGGCGATCATTTTATGCTTCCCCGCCAGATCAGCCCCGCCTTCATCGGCGCGGAATTCCCGGCGTCGGCTGAACCACATCACGATCATACTGGCGAAAAAGGAAAGGACTATCTGTGCAAGGATAGAGCTGATGAAATAGCCAATTCCGAATCCGCGCTGATTCTTTAGGATAACCCGGTCCACGAAAAAGCCGATGATACGTGACAGGAAGATCACAAAAGTATTCACGACCCCCTGTATGAGGCCCATGGTAATCATGTCTCCATTGGCAATGTGACTGACTTCGTGGCCAAGAACTGCTTCTGCTTCATCAGTGGTCATTGCCTGCAGCAAGCCTGTGCTGACGGCCACCAATGCGTTGTTTCGACTCATGCCGGTTGCAAAGGCGTTTACCGTGTCTGACTGGAAAATACCGACTTCGGGCATCCCGATGCCTGCATTCTCTGCCTGCTTTGCGACAGTATCAACGAGCCAGCGTTCCTGCGGATGAGCCGGGTTTTCAATGATCTGGACACCCATTGATCGCTTGGCCATCCATTTGGAGATCGCCAGTGAAATAAACGATCCGCCGAATCCGATGACAGCTGACATAACCAGCAATGCATAGAGGTTCAGGTCAACGCCATTGGCTGCCAGCAGGCCTTCGATACCAAGGATCTGGAAGGTGATGCTGATCAATGCGATGACCGCGATGTTGGTCGCAATAAACAAAAAAATTCTGGTCATGGTGCGTTCTCTTGTGGCCGTGGTGTCAAGTTCACATATTGTGGCATGCGCCGTTAATTTCAACTCTATGGACAGGTGGGGCGCTGAACATAATATTAGTTGTGCGGGTTAGCTCTTCCTGGTGGTGAGGTAGAGCAAAAAGCTGCCGATGACAGCCGATATCAGGGAGCCTATCAGGACGCCGGTCTTTGCGGTTTCGATGATGGATTCATCCGCCCAGGCGAGGGTCGAGATGAAAAGCGCCATAGTAAAGCCAACGCCCGCTAGCATACCCACTGCGCCTATTTGGGTGAATGTCACTCCTTCCGGTAATTCGGCCACTTTCAATTTCACAGAAAGCCAGGCGAAAACGAAAATACCGAGGGGCTTTCCGATAACCAGGCCTGCCACTATGCCTACGGCGATTGAATTGGTGATGACGGCGCCAAAGTCTTCTGCAATGACGACCCCGGCATTCGCAAGCGCGAATATCGGCATGATCAAGAAAGTAACAAAAGGCATTAAGGTATGTTCCAACTCCTGAAGTGGGGCCGTCGCTTTTTCGGTCACCTGTTCCATTGAGTGAACGATGCTGTGCTGTTCGCTTGAGAGCAAGGCATTGCCTTGGGGTAACCCGGTTTCGCGTAGACGTTTTAAGAGCGCTTCTGCCTGCTCGGCAAACTGATTGCCATGGATACGCGTGCGGGCGGGAATGGTGAACGCCATCAGCACGGCTGCCAGCGTTGCGTGAACACCAGACTTCAGGAAAGCAACCCAGACAACAAAGCCGATCAGAAAATACAGGACCGGGTTTCTGGCGCCAGCCATATTTGCCGCGATAGACACCAGAAGGAAGCAACCGCCAAGCGCCAGGCTCTGTAGCGCAATGTCATCAGTGTAGAAAATTGCTACCACCAGTATCGCCCCGATATCATCGACGATGGCGAGAGCGGTAAGAAACACCTTTAATGAAATAGAGACCGGAAACAGTGCAAGGATCCCTAACGCGAATGCAATGTCAGTCGCCATTGGGATACCCCAGCCAAGTGAAGCCTCGCCGCTGGGGTTAATGGCAAAGTAGATGAGCGCGGGAGCCAGCACTCCCCCGAGTGCGCCAAAAATTGGTAAAGCAGCGGTTTTTGGATTGGCTAGTTCGCCTGCGAGGAATTCTCGTTTGATCTCTAGTCCAACAACGAAGAAGAAAATGCCCATAAGGCCATCGTTAATCCAGTGACTCAGAGTCTTGGATAGTTCGAACTTGCCAATACCAATGGTTGCGTAGGTATGAAGAAGTTCGTGATAACTGTCCTTATAGCCGGAGTTGGCCCAGATAAGCGCGATGATAGTAAACAGCAATAGCAGGCCGGCGCCGGCGAGCTTGTGCTTGAGGAACACCTGGAAAGGTCTGGTGATCCTATCAATGAACACCGGTTCAACTGTCATGGGTACCGCTCATCGATTCGCTAAGGAAGTTTATCAACTAAAGGCGGGGCGAAGGAAGTGATTTTGCCGATCAGTTCATCAGAACTGTCTGATACCAGCAACATTTTTTGGTGAGCCGCTTTAATAAACCCCTTCGCTGCGGAGTCCTCAAGAAACTCGATCAACTTGTCAAAGTAGCCGTTTACGTTAAGCACAGCGATTGGTTTGTGGTGCAAACCCAGCTGTGCCCAGGTCCAGATTTCAAACAGCTCCTCAAATGTCCCCAGGCCGCCTGGAAGAGCAATGAAGGCATCACTTAGGTCTGCCATTCGGGTCTTCCGCTCGTGCATAGATATCGTGATGATTAGCTCGGACAATCCCGGGTGGGCAATTTCCTTATCCGCGAGGGACTTCGGCAAGACGCCGGTCACGGTTCCGGCTGATGCCAGAACCGAATCAGCGACAGTGCCCATAAGGCCGATGCTGGCGCCGCCGTAAACCAGGCCATATCCATGGTCAGCAATGGTGCTTCCCAGGTCAGTGGCAGCTGCGACGAAGGCTGGATCGTTACCGCTGCTTGAACCGCAGTACACGCAAATATTTGGCATCACATGAGCGGCAGCGTAACCAACAGTCCTGTCATCGACTTACTCGATTTCTGTTATCGACTTGATGACCTTGTGGACGATGCCGTAATCGATGGCTTCTTCAACAGACATCCAATAGTCCCGGTCAGTATCCTGTTCGACCTGCTCAAGAGGCCGACCCGTTTCATCGGAGATGATTTTGTTGATCCGTTCCTTGGTTTTTAGGATCTCTTCCATCTGGATGGCGATGTCAGTTGCGTCACCTCTGGATCCGCCGCTTGGCTGGTGAACCAGGTAGCGCGTGTTGGGAAGTGAGAATCGGTTTTCTTTTTTCGCGGCAAGGTAGATGTTGGTGGCAGCACTTGCAACCCATCCGGTACCGACTACTCGAACTTCTGGCTTGATGAACTTAATCATGTCATAGATAACATCACCGGATTCGACGTGTCCGCCAGGGGACGAAATGTAGATCGTAATCGGATCGTTACTTTCAGCAGACAGGGCAAGCAGCTGTTCCGCTACTGAGCGAGCAATACGTTCATTAATATTGCCAAAGATGGAAATGGATCGGGATTTGAATAACTTCTCGTCCATAAAATTTATGGACGGCAATTTCACATCCTGTTGCTCTTCGTTCATCGGTGTTCCTCAATATTCTGTTGTTTTGCAAAAGGGGCGACTCGCCCGTGCAGGCGCGCAGGATAGCATAAATCCAGCGTCTTGAGTCCTGAGATGGGGGCTGACACCTCGAAATCAAGGTGCGCGATGAACAATTATTCCCGGCTAAGCCACTCTTCCAGCAGCATCTGGAAGTGCCTGGGTTTGGTCTCGTTGTAGTCAGCTAGCTGGACGAACTCTTTGGCGGTGGCTTTCAGGCCTTCCTGGACAAGGGGCAGGTTGCGAACATCCTGATTAAATACCTTGGCCAGCATCCCAAGCTCTGGTGCGTCAGTCCAGTCGTCATCCGCGGATAACCAGTGAATTTCCTTGCAGGGCTCATATTCACCATTTTCTGGAATAGGCGCGAGATAAATGCATTCCATGATGCATTCATTCGGATTTGTGCCGTGGGGCCTGAAACGATAGTTGATCCGATTGAATGAACCCCAGGGGTGGAAGTTGGGGAACAGGGTGAAAAAGATGCTGGTGAATTCTATGTCCGAAACCTGGTCAGCGATGCTCGGCACAACATTGCGCAGGGCATCTCTTTGGATCTCTGCGGCCAGCACCCGAGGGTGAATTTTCTTCTCGTTCTTCTTGGCTTTCTCTGCGATTGCTTTGTCGAATTCCGTTTGTTCGACTAATGGTCCACCGGCCCAGCTGACCAGGTGTGGGTTAACCTCGGTCAGGTCTCCTTCGAGATGACGCGCTTGAATATCGAACCGACCTGTTCTGCCATCGGGTGCTGTAACTTCCACCAAACCCTCTTCTATTCGAACATAAACAAACCCATTAAGGGGATTGCGGAGCCGCATTTTCCCATCTTCCGGAAGGGGATCCCACTGCGGCATACCGGCACTGTCCAATGCGCCGCAACGAATGGCGCGGGAGTAATTACCGAACACATCGTATTTAGTGTCCACGTCGTGCGCGCCACCCATCAGGATTTGCGGGTGAGTCGCTATAACGTGGTAGGACTCCATGAATGCTTCGTTGGCCGCCTTCCAGTTACACCTGATAATTTTGGCAACATGTGCTTCTTTGTAACGATTCTCATAGGGAAGGAGCTTGAAGTGAGACGGTAGGTCGCCGATAAAGTCTTCGAACGGTTCACAGTTTTCGTCCGGGTTAATAAAGATATATCTGCCCCATCTTCCAACCTTAACTTCGGGTAGTGATTGCTCTTCTCTTTTCAGGTCAGGGAAATCCCACTCGCAGGGTATCTGTTTGATGGATCCATCGAGTTTCCAGGCCCAGCCGTGGAATGGGCAGCGCAGTTCATCGGCCTGTTTGCCACGATGCTCTCTCAGTTTTCGGCCACGGTGCAGACAGGAATTGTAATAAGCCTTGTATTCGTCTTCGCCGGACTTGACGATCAGGAATGACATGCCCGCGATGTCGTAGGGAAGGTAATCTCCAATGTTAGGCAGATCATCTTCGTGGGCTGCCATCTGCCAGACCCGCTTCCAGAGTTTCTCAACCTCCAGGTCAAAGAACTCCTGGGAGTAGTAATTTTTTACCGGTACAAATGTTGGCCCAGGTCCAATCGGCGAATCACGTCGAAAGGATTCAGGAATAGGGCGGGTTTCCTTGTCGAGCATTTTGCGGAAAGCATCATCCAGTGTCCTGACTGATCGGGTAGCCATTAATTTCTCCAGTAGGTTAAATTTTTTTCGACCTTATACCCTTTACGGGTAGGCAATCAATTATCCGCCATTTGTGACCGCTGGTGGTCGCGCTATCTGCGCCTCCTGGCAATCAAAATATATTATTGGAACCTGTTCCAATAATTATCCTGGTGTGACATTATCAACATCAGGTAACAGGATGTCCGATGGATGTTTCAGGCAAACACATGAGCGATAACAGAACGAAACCGATAGTTGGCTTTGCGGAAGTAGATTTCAACTCAGAGCCTTTCCTGACCGACTTCAAAAAAGTGTATGAAGGCATGCACGCGAGCGGCTGTCCCTTTGCACATTCACCACGAGGGGATCACTACGCGGTTGCGTCTCACACAGAGATTATGAAGATCCTGAAGCAATATGATGTCTGGAAGGCGAAGTTCGGCCCTGCGCTTAACTATCTTGAGTCCCCCGGTGTTCTGGTCAGTGTCGACCCGCCAGAGCATACGTTCGAAGTGCGCATAGTTTCTGCTTCATTCTCCAAGGAAGTGTTTGAGGGCATGGTCCCCGAGATGGAAGCCTTCGTGAATGAGCGCATCGACAGTGTATTCGAGAAAGGCGAAACCGATCTGCATGAACTTTTGTCAGTTTCATTACCGATGTTCGTGATCTTCAGGCTTTTAGGTATTGAGCGATATGACGAGGATGGAACGGACCGGTTTGAATGGACGCGTGACGGTATTGTTAACTCGGTAGGTCTTATGTTGGTACCACCCGATGAAGTGGCGCAGATGATCGAAAGCGGCAATATCGAGCAGGTGCGTATGCAGAACCTGGTGCGTACTAATGAATTATTCGTCAAACAGCTGGCAGAAACCAAATCAAAACTGGCGTCCGGGGAATGGCAGGGCGGTCAGAACCTGGTGACTCGCTTTCTCACCACCCCCGGGCCAGACGGCACTTTTCTTACCGAGGACAAGATCCTCGGTTTCATGGGGTTCCTGCTGACTGCCGGGAGTGCGACGACGACCATCATGCTTTCAAACATCATTTATCGACTGCTGACTGAAGAGGGTACCTTCGACCGGGTGATGAACGACCCCGCACTCATTCCGCTCGCGATTGAAGAAACCCTTCGTCTTGATGCCCCTGTTCAGGGACTGTTCCGGACCAACGATGAGGAAGTTGAGCTGGGATCGGTTCATCTTGAGAAGGATACCAAGGTCATGCTGCTGTGGGCGGCCGGGAACCTGGACCCCGAGGTGTTCGAGAATCCGATGAAATTTGACCTGGACCGTGACCTGGGGAAAGTTCGCCGGCACCTGGCCTTTGGTTATGGCACTCATTTCTGCCGGGGAGCGCCACTGGCTCGCCTCGAAGGTGAAGTGTTTCTGCGAACTGTGATGCAAAGGTTCAACAACCTTCGGCTGAATGGTGAGGTGGTCATGGAGAAACGAATCCCGGTGTTGCAAGGCATCCTGAAACTACCGGTTGCATGGGATACCTGATCCTGAGGTATAGTCATGTTCCAGTATAAGAATATCGAAAGCCATGAATCGATTCGAAGGGAAGAGTGTCATTGTCACAGGAGCAGCTTCAGGTTTCGGAGCAGCCATCGCACGGAAGTTTTCGCATGAAGGCGCCAGTGTTGTTTGTGCTGATCTGAACATGACCGGGGCAACGGAGGTTGCCGGTTCGTTGACGGGCGCAATCCCATTTGAAATCGATGTCGCCGACGAGGCGCAAAACAATGCCATGATCCAGGCCGCTGTAGATCATTTCGGCAAGATCGATGTGCTCTGCTGTAACGCCGGTGTCCCCCACAAAGGCAACTACATGATCAGGATGCCGGTCGAGGATTTCGATCGCATGTGGGCAATCAACGTCCGATCAATTTTTCTGGCGGTACGCGCTGCCATTCCACACATGCCCGAGGGCAGTAGCATCATCAGTACGGCTTCGATAGGTGGCAAGCGGCCCAGGCCGGGCTTAGCGCCTTACAATGCATCTAAAGCCGCTGTGATTAATTTGACCCAGGGAATGGCAGTTGAGATGGCGCCAAAGGTTCGGGTGAACTGTGTATGCCCTGTGTCAGCTGCCACTAACTTTGATTTTCAGACGATGGGTCAGAAAGACCTTCCAGAAGAGATGGAAAAGAAGGTGATCGACGGAATTCCCATGGCGCGCAGGGCTACCCCCGAAGATGTGGCGGACGCCTATGCGTTCCTTGCCTCAGATGAAGCAAAATTTTTAACGGGCGTTGCACTTGATATCGATGGTGGTCGTTCAATTCAATAAGGAGAGAAACCATGGCGGATCTGCCCCACGGTAAGCAAGGAACTGATGACCTCTGGGATGCGATGTATACGCAGCGAGCTATTCGCTACTGGCAGGACAAACCGGTTCCCCGTGACCTTCTGGAAAAAGTGATTGAATCTGCATCCAAAGCGCCAAGTGGCAGCAATCTGCAACCTTGGGTCTTTATGGTTATTGATGACGCTGGCACACGAAAAAAGATTGGCGGTGCGCTCAATGACTTCTATGAGGGTGGCCCGTTAAAAGACTTGATTGCCCAAGGTCAGCAGGTGGAAGACAAGTCACAACGGCTGATGATGCAAGGCGCACAGGCGTTCTTTTCGAAGCTGGCGGATGCCCCTGCCATGATTGTTCCTTGCCTTTATCAACTGGCGTCGCCGACGCCGGACCCGACTTCTCTGGAGGCGGGCAGCTCAATTTATATGGCAGTGCAAAATCTCATGTTGTCCGCCAGAGGTCTTGGCCTGGGTACACTGATGACCACAGGACACACTCTGGTTAATGATACTCTGCGTGAAGCCTGCGCGATCCCCGATGATGCCTACCCGGTTGCGCTGATTCCGATCGGTTACCCTGACGCCAACTTTGGCCCAACTAAGCGCAAAGGGTTGGATGAAATTTTACGCTGGAATACCTGGAGCTAATTATGCCGTTGTTTCTTCCGAGTTCTGATGACTGGGCAAACAGATGCCTGAATGATGGTGAGTTCCAGTTGGCGTCACGTCACTGGGATGGTGGGGTGCGACTTGATGTTGGTGATGAAACGCTGGAGCTTTCGCTGACTAATGGCGCGAAGTCTGCGACCGATGATAACGCTGGAGGAATGATCGAGATCTCGGGTTCGGTTGAGGTGTGGGAAAAAGTTCTTGAGGCGAACCCGGAACGATTCCACAACGATGTGATGGCCAATATTGCGCAGGGATGTGGCCTGCAGAGGCGTGGTGACGCCGTAGTGTTCGCGCAGTACTACGCCGCAGCCATGCGCGCGGTGGAGCTGTTAAGGCCATCTCTTTCCGAGTCTGGCGCCATATCGCAAACCATGCCTCATGATAATCGCCCCCACGGTACGATTGATGCGCCTATAGGTCGCTATGTCCACCTGAACCTGGGTGGTCATGACCACCGGATTTACTTTGAAGAAGCGGGGCAGGGAATTCCCTTGCTGATGCAGCATACGGCTGGCTGCCATAGTAGTCAGTGGCGTCACTTGTTTGAGTTTCCGGAAATCACGGAACGTTTTCGACTGATCGCTTATGACCTGCCGTGTCATGGTAAATCGGTACCGCCCGTTGGTGTGGAATGGTGGGATGAGCAATATCTGCTCAAAGGAGAGTTCCTGAGGTCGATCCCGGTAAAGCTCAGTGAGACACTTGGGCTGGTTGACCCTGTTTTTATGGGTTGCTCTGTCGGGGGGCTGCTGGCGCTTGACCTGGCGCACAAACATTCGGATGTGTTCCGCGCCGTCATCTCCATTGAAGGTGCATTAAAAATTGCAGGTAACCTTGCGGACTTTGGCGAGTTGTACCATCCGCAGGTCAACAATGAGTACAAGGCTCGGCTCATGGATGGCTTAATGGCTTCTTCATCACCGAAGCCCTATCGAAAAGAAACAAGCTTTGTTTATGCCTGTGGCTGGCCGCCCGTGTTTCTTGGCGATCTGTACTACTATGTTGAGGATTATGACCTGCGCCAGGATGCAGCGAAAATTGATACCAATGCTGTTGGCGTTCACATTCTCTCAGGCGAATACGATTACAGTGGTACGTCCGAGTTGGGTAAAGCTGCGCATGAAGCGATACCCGGTTCTACCTGGCAGGATATGAAAGGGGTTGGTCACTTCCCTATGAGTGAAAACCCGCAGGCATTCAGGGAATACCTTTTACCCATACTGGACAGGATTGCATCCTGAGGAGAGTTGATATGGCTGAGATACTCAAATACGGTGCTACCGCCAAATGGCTTCACTGGCTGGTCACTTTTATCGTCATCGTTATGCTGATTTTTGGGCCAGGTCTTGAGGACCTGCCCTTAGATGAGCGTGAACAGGTCATCATGGTGCATTCCGGTCTTGGCACTTTGGTGTTGATACTAATGCTGATCCGCTGGCGTTGGAGATTAACCCATGATGTGCCAGGCCCTGCGGGCACGATGGGCGCGTGGCAAACCAAATTATCAAAAATCATGCACTGGTCGTTCTACGTGCTACTGGTGCTGCAACCTATTTTCGGGATTCTGCAGGCGATGTACATTACGGAATATGAAGTCGTTGCGTTCGGGCAGATTGCCTACTCATCGATGGCTGCAGATAACGAACAGATGGCGAGAATCTTTCACGTTGCACATGGTATCAACGGGAAACTGCTGACAGTGCTGGTGCTGGGTCACTTTGGCGCGGCGCTTTATCATCACTTCTGGCAGAAGGACAATGTGCTTCGAAGAATGCTGCCGTTTGGTAAGGTGTCCGCGGACTAGCAAGTTTACGCGATGATCACCTTACATAAGGTGATCATGATAGTGTCATTATTTTTAAGTGGAAGGAGACAGGTATGAGCGATTTTGAAGACAAAGTAGTTGTCATCACGGGTGCAGGTGGAGGCTTGGGTAAAGCTCATGCACTTGAGTTTGCGAGTCGCGGCGCGAAGGTGGTGGTTAATGACCTCGGTGGCAGTGGAGACGGTGTGGGCTCCAGTGATGCTGCAGACGTTGTGGTTAACGAAATCAAAGCTGCTGGTGGGGAAGCAATAGCCAACAAGGCCAGTGTGTCGTCTAAAGAGGGCGCGCAGTCCATTATTGATGATGCGGTCAGTGCTTACGGCACTGTTGATATTCTGGTCAACAATGCTGGAATTCTTCGGGACAAAAGTTTCAAAAATATGGACATGGCGGATTGGGACATGGTGATGGACGTTCACCTAAACGGCTCTGGATATGTCACCCGCGCTGCGTGGCCGATCATGTATGAAAAAAACTATGGCCGGATTGTATTCACCAGTTCAACTTCAGGGGTCTTTGGAAATTTCGGGCAGGCAAACTATGGTGCGGCGAAGATGGGCATGCTTGGGTTGATGAATGTGCTGGCTATTGAAGGTTTGTCGAAAAACATACGAGTGAATTGCCTTGCACCTGCGGCAGAAACAAGATTGATTGGTACGATCCCTGGCCGTGATGTTGACCCGGACAATCCCGACCCGATGCGCCACCCCAGGCTCGTCACACCTGTTGTTCTGCTGATGTGCGCGGAAGACGCGCCAACCGGGCAAACGTTTCATGCGGGTAATGGTCGGTTTTCTCGAAGTGCAACGTTTGTTAACAAAGCCTTGGAGTTCGGTGCAGATGTCACTTTCGAAGACCTGCAGGAAAAGAAAGACCAGTTAATCGACATGTCCAGCTCTCGTGAGATGTCTGGATTGATTCGCGTCATGCGGCAGTCGAAGAAGTCCTGATGGCGCTCGTTCTTTATGATCATCCGCTTTCTCCCTATGCTCAAAAGGTAAAAATCGCGTTATTGGAGAAGGGCGTTGAATTTGAGGCTCCTTTGCCGGAAGGGCTTGGTACAGGGGCTTCGATTGAAGATTTTATGGCAGCAAGTCCTCGTGGTGAAGTGCCAGCATTGTTAGAAGGGGACGATGTCCGTCTGTTTGATTCCACAATTATGCTGGAATACATCGAGGACAGGTGGCCACAGCCACCACTTCTGCCAGCTGGTGCACTTGAGCGTGCCCGGGTTCGTATGATCGAGGATGCTATCGACACTCACGTTGAAGCAATCAGCTGGGGCCTGGCAGAAATTCGATTCTTTGGCCGGGCTTCAAGTGATGTTGCCAATAAGATAGAAGAAAGTGCCGCTGAACAGATTGCTGGCTGGTATCGATGGCTGTCTGGTCAACTGGATGACAGGACCTGGTTTAATGGGAACAGCTTTGGCTGGGGTGATCTGGCAGTTGTGCCGTTCGTAAACAGCATTACACGTTTTGGGTTCGAACCTGTTGGTAAGCTTCGTGACTGGCATGTCCGTGTCAACGAAAGACCAAGCGTGACCGCATGCAGGGAAGCTGCAGAAGAGGCTGCCTTTGATGGACCCAGGTCAGATATCGAGGGATTGAAAGCAGCGGTTGCTTCCGGCGTGTTTAAACGCGAGTACCGTGATCACCGGCTAGAATGGATGATTAAAAGCGGCGGTATATCAGTGGTGCTTGATGGTCTTGACAGGAATAACATCCGATTTACGGATGTCTTTGGGTAACCCGATATCTTCAGGGCGGGATATCACAGACAACCGTTTAAACGCGTGTCAATTGTAGAATATCGATCAATAATTCATTTTAGGCAGCTCATACGGCACCAGCAATGATAGTCAACTGTGAATTGGCAGGCTAGCGAAGCATTACATTAACGCCGAGCCTGAAACCTAACCGGCATGCGGGTTAGGCCAGAGATAAAGTTACTCGGCATCCATTCCAGGTCGCCGTTAATCTCGATATCACTCATTCTGACAAGCACTTCTCTGAGAATCGCGTCGATCTCGAGCCGAGCGAACCACTGACCCAGGCAAACGTGATGTCCGCCACCGAACGCAAGGTGTTTGTTAGGGGATCGCGTGATGTCCAGTTGGTGCGGACTGTCGAATACGTTTTCATCCCGATTCGCGGCACCATAGTAAAGAACGACTTTGTCACCGGCTTTCAGCGATTTTCCGCCAAGTGCTATGTCCTGTTTGACAGTTCGGCGCATGTAGATGACGGGTGATGTCCAGCGCAGTAATTCGTCCCTTGCGCCAGGCAGGTGCTTGTCGACATCCGACTGTAACAATGCAAGTTGCTCGGGATTCTTCAGCAGTTCATACATGCCCGTAGCAACCAGGTTTCGGGTCGTATCTCCGCCTGCATCGATCAGCAGCATGAAGAACAGCAGAAACTCAGCATCTGTCAGTTTCTGCCCATCCACTTCAGCGGCCAGCAGTTTGCTGGCAAGGTCCTCGCCCGGGTTGGCGCGTTTATCATTGATAACACCCTGACCATACTCAAACATCTTCATGACGGCGTTCGCAATGGCATTTTCCGGAAGGGATTCGGGCGCGGAATGAATCACCTCAGTAAGTTTATAAAGCTCGCGGCCATCGTCCAGTGGTAATCCCATTAGATCTGCAATAACGAAGCTAGGCATTTCACCGGCGATCTCAGAGACGAAATCGCATTGATCTCTTTCCATTACCGCATCAAGGATCTTGGTTGCCAGCTCTTCAATGCGCGCGGTGTAGTGTTTTGCGGGGCCCTGGGTGAATTCACGACTGATGAGCTTTCGATAGGCCGTGTGCTCTGGTGGATCCATCATCAGCATCATCTTTGCGTCACCAGAAAAATTAGCCTGCGCGGGGTCGGGGTCCTGGATCATGATGGTCGGCTCAGAAGAAAACACCTTGGCGTTTCTACCGATGTCGTAGACATCTTTGTGTGTTGTTACGGCCCAGAACCCTGATCCCCCTGGTTCCTCATGCCAGAAAACAGGGTCATGTTCCCGAAGCCAGTTGTACTGGGCATGCGGGTGACCGCCCTTGAAACTATCAGGAGAGAGCAGGTCTATTTTCATTTTTCTGGGACCAATGCTGGATTTAGAACACTCTATCACGGCTTTTCGCAGGGTTCAGAGCCTTACATGATGGGGGGAAATTAGGACTACAAATGTCGCCATCGACTATGCCAATGAACGGCAGCAGTTTGGACAGCCTCTGGTAAGTTTCAGACAATTCGCTTTAAGGTCGCGACCGCTGCGACCGAAATCGAGGCTGCAAGGCAGTTGATGTACTAAGTTTGTAAGGTATGGTGAAATGATTCGGATGCTGGACTGCAAAACGTATTCATTGGCCATTAGCAGTAATCGCTCTACGCCGGGCCTTGCTTCAGGTAAACTTCGCTCTCCAGAAATTTAGCATTCCCCGTAAAACTACTATGAGTGAAGTTGCCCCGGAAAACCGGGAAAAAGGTAAGTCCCTTCAACCACTGCGGTCATTGGTGCCGTTTATTGCGCCCTACAAGGGGGTTTTGGCAATTGCCATGGTCGCGCTGCTCATCTCCTCAGCAGCGCTGCTGGCTATGCCGATGGCTGTCCGCAATGTTATTGACCATGGGTTTTCTGTCGAGGATGCCGCGAACGTAGACCGCTATTTTTTCATTCTGCTGGTCTTTGCCCTGGTTATTGGGTTTTTTGGTGCCGCGCGATCCTACTTTGTGAACTGGCTGGGGGAAAGAGTCGTTGCCGACCTGCGCAGTAAGGTCTTTGCGCATGTGATCTATATGGACCCCACATTCTTTGAAACGACAAAAATCGGAGAAGTCCTGTCGCGCCTGACAGCGGATACAACGCTTATCCAATCTGTATCGGGCGTCAGTATTTCAATTGTCCTGCGGTCATCGATTCAGTTTGTCGGTGGCTTGCTGCTGCTGGGTTACACCAACATTAAGTTAATGGGTTTTCTTCTGCTGATCTTTCCACTGATTGTGTTGCCGATTCTTGTCGTTGGGCGATGGTTACGAAGGCTTTCGCGAGATACCCAGGACAGAATTGCTGATGCCAGCGGCCAGGCCGCTGAAATACTCGGGAACGCAGAAACAGTGCAGTCGTTCGCTGCAGAAGGTCTTGAGATAGAGCGATTCTCTGAGGCTATCCAGAAAAGCTTTCGAACAGCTGTCCGGAGAATCAAGGTGCGGGCGCTGTTAACGACGGTTGCGACAGCCAGTGTGTTTGGTGCATTGATCTTCGTGCTGTGGCTAGGAGCGAAAGAGGTACTGGGAGGAACAATATCCGGTGGTGAGCTTGGTCAGTTTGTCTTGTATGCGATGTTTGTTGGTGTTGCCGCAGGGTCCTTAAGTGAAGTATGGGGAGAGGTGCAGCGAGCAGCTGGTGCGATGGAGCGGCTGACGGAGTTATTGCAGATGGAATCGAATATCCGGGCGCCTGCAAACCCTGTCGAGTTACCTAAACCGTGTAACGGTGCAGTCAGTTTTGAGCAGGTAGATTTCAGCTATCCGTCCCGGAAAAACGAATTTGCTATCAAGGATTTCTCACTTGATATCAGGCCAGGTGAACATGTCGCGTTTGTGGGGCCATCTGGCGCAGGTAAAAGTACGGTATTCCAACTGTTACTTAGGTTTTACGACCCGCAGTCCGGTCGGATTTCTATTGATGGTGTAAACATAAATCTTGCTGATCCTCAGGACGTCAGGTCAGCCATGGCGATGGTTCCCCAGGATTGTGTGATCTTTGGTGATAGCGCCGCGGAAAACATTCGCTTTGGTCGTCCCTACACGACCGACACGCAAGTTATCGAAGCAGCTACCGCGGCCTCGGCTCATGGCTTTATTAGTGAGCTTCCCGATGGCTATAAAACCTACCTGGGAGAGAAGGGCGCCAGATTGTCCGGCGGCCAGAAACAGCGAGTTGCGATTGCTCGTGCGATTCTTGCGGATCCAGCCATTTTGCTGCTCGATGAAGCTACCAGCGCCCTGGATGCGGAAAGTGAGCGGTTGGTGCAGTCGGCGTTAGATACATTGCAGAAGAACAGAACCACCCTGGTCATTGCTCACCGACTTGCAACAGTGCTACAGGCCGACAAGATTGTCGTCCTGGATGCCGGCAGGATCCTTGATGTAGGCAGCCATAGTGAACTTGTGACCCGCAATGCAATCTATGCGCAGATGGTCGAATTACAGTTCGGAGAATCTGCTATTCCGGCGAAAGTGCGCTCAACAGGCACCACCTGATAGGTTTTGACCTGTGACTGATCTTGAGAGAGACATTTGCTCCGTCAGTCCAGGCGCTTTTTAATTCGTTCAAAAGTACTGGAGCGCTCGTCCGTAGCAGCGGTAAGGATTTCTTGCATAACAACACTAATATGATCAATCTGAACTCTGGCTGCTTTGATCGAGGTCAATCTCCAGCGGTTAAGCTGGGGATGTTTTAAGGCTCCTCGAATGACACCCGGAAATAGAGCGAGTAGCATTCCCATAAGAGGTGAACAATGACAAAACCCATAGCCGTGGTGATTGGCGCCACGTCCAAGTGGCAATCTGATGGTCGCAATACCCGAATGGTCCACGGTGGCAACATCCCTGATGACGAATTGCCGCTATCGATACGGTGGGGAGTAGGGGGCGCCATAGCGCTGAAATTTGCCCGCGAGGGTTTCCATGTAGTGCTGACCACAAGAAGCAAGCCCAATGCTTCGGCGCTGGAGGCGGCGATATATTCTGAGGGGCTTGACTGTATGACAGTGGAGCTGGACCTTGAGTCCGATGATTCGATTTCAACTGCCTTCGAGACAGTCAGGAGCGAATTGGGTGATCCGGAAGTTGTGGTACTGAATGCCGGTTACCTGGAAGGCAGGGATCTACCTCCAGAAATGGAGCTGCTCGAAAACATGCCAGTCGAGCTTTTTGAAACAGCACAAAACATATCGAGCCGGGGTCCATTTCTGGTGGCAAAGGAAATATTGCCTGCGATGAGGAAGCGCGGTCAGGGCTCTTTCCTGATCACAAACAATGCCGCTTCTCTGAGGGGCAGGAAGCGACGGACCGGTGAGTCGCTCTACTACCCAAGAGTTATGATGCGCACCCTGGCGCAGGTGTTAACGGAAGAGTATTCAGAGTTCGGCGTTCACGTTGCCAATGTCGTCGTCGATGGATTGATCGATTCTCCAGGGACTCGCGCTTTGCCCATGGCGCAGTCGAAGCCTGAAATGATTATCAATCCGGCGGCAATTGCTGATGCATTTTACTATTTGCATACCCAGGACAGGTCCTGCTGGACACACGAATTGCAACTGACACCTTTCTCCACTCGCCCCAGTTTTTAACTGCGGGTTTTATTTTATGACTGTTAACTTATGACTGTTAGCTTATGAGAACGGATTCGAAGGAAGACGCCAGGCTAAAAGCGCTGACAGATGTAACGCTTGTAGGGGCGGCAGTGGACCTTGTGCTGGGAGTACTTAAGATATTTCTCGGCGTCGTGGAAAATTCGCAGGCACTTGTCGCTGATGGGATTCATTCAATATCCGATCTCGTCACAGACGGCATGGTGCTGGTGGCGGTCAGGCAAGGTAATAAAATGGCTGATGAGGATCACCCTTATGGCCATGCCCGGATCGAAACGATCACCACAGTCTTGCTGGCACTCGCGTTGTTTCTTGTTTCGCTTGGTATCGTGGATAACGCCCTGGATGTTTTGTCCGAGCCAGGCAGGGATGTGACTCCGGGGTGGATTGCCCTGTCGGTCGTCTTGGTGTCGGGGCTTAGTAAGGAATACATCTATCACTTCACGATGAAAGTGGCGAAATTGCATCAATCTCCCATTCTTGAGGCTAACGCCTGGCACAGCAGAACCGATGCGTTTTCATCAGTGATGGTGTTCGTGGGTATCGCCGGGGCGATGTTGGGATTACCAGAGCTGGATGCGCTAGCGGCGATTGGTGTCGCTGTCATCATCGCCAAGGTTGCCTGGGACCTGGGTGCGCCCAGTGTGCAGGAACTGGTAGACAAAGGGATGGACCGGTCTTATCTCGACGACCTGGAGGATGCCGTTGGCAAGACCCACGGTGTTAAGGGGTTTCATGCCTTAAGAACGCGTCGGATGGGTGCGAGTGTTTTGGTTGATGTACATATTGCTGTCGATTCGATGATTACAGTTTCCGAAGGTCATCAGATTGCGGAGCAGGTGAGGTTTGGTCTGACGGAACAGTTCCCTGAGATCAGTGACGTTGTCGTCCACGTGGATGCTGAGGATGATGTGTTTGATGATACGTTGCCAGATAGAGCTGAGTTGTTGCGGCTCCTGGAGCAATGCTGGGAGGAGTATTCGCCAGCACAGAATATCCTGAGGACGAACCTGCACTACCTGAACGGGTCTATCAGGCTGGAAGTCTGCTTGCCGCTCACCCTTGTGAGTTCACCGGCTGCGGCACGTGAGATAGCAGATAAACTTAAGCGCCGTGCTATGGAGTTTGTCCCGCAAATCACCCAGGTTCAGGTGTTGTTTGCCGCCGATGATGATTAAGAAGGAAGCGAATCAACCTGCAGAGATCAATCTAATTGACCGGGTATCGTGAGCCCCGTCCTTGATTAGACGATCGACAAGCCTCCATCAACCGGAAGAGATACGCCGGTAATGTAACCCGCTTTGTCCGAGGCCAGGAATGCCGCAGCGTGAGCGACGTCCCAGGCACTTCCCATTTTTCTGCCGAGTGGCACTAACCTGTCCCGCTCTGCGATAACTTCATCCCTCGGTTTGCCCGATTGAACCCTACCTTCGACCGCCATGGGCGTATTCATCAAACCAGGAAGAATGACATTGGCTCGAATGCCGTATCTGGCGTTACTGGCGGCAAGCTGCTCCGTGAGTGCTATGACCGCTGCCTTGGTGGTTTTGTAGCCAATTAACGGGAAAGGCTTAATTGCAGCCAGAGACGAGATATTAATGATAACCCCTGAGCCAGCTTCTCTCATATGAGGTAGCACATGTTTGCTGGTGAGGACCATCGAACGAAGGTTGATAGCCACCATGTTATCGAAGCCTTCGGGGGTTATTTTTTCAACGCTTGCATCCTGGCCTGCAATGCTAACGCCGACATTATTGTGCAGGATGTCGATTCGCCCCCATTTCTGCACGACCGCACTGACGAGATTCTTGATTCCGTCTTCATCACGGACATCCAACTCGTAGGCAAATGCCTCAAAACCTTCGGCGACAATCAGTTTGACCGTTTCTTCTGCGGACGACAGAAGCCTGTCTGCGACAGCTACCTTGGCTCCTTCGCGGGCGAATAGAATCGCGGTTGCCCGCCCATTCCCTATGGTTTCACCCGGTGTCTGTCCGCCGCCCACGACGATAGCGACCCTGTTTTCCAGGAGTAGTTTGTTTTCCAGCGGCACTTTTATCTCCCACATTGATGGTGATGGATAGCTTACACCGAAAAAAGGCTTTGTATCGCTTCTGAATATAAGTACTATGGTCATGACCATGGTCATATAAGAAGTGGATATGAAAACAATCAAAGCTTCCGAATTCAAAGCCAAGTGCCTCAGCCTGATGGATGACGTGGCGCAATCCGGCGAAGAGATTGTCGTCACAAAGAATGGCAAACCTGTTTCCAAGCTTGTTCCCATTAAAAGCAAACCACGTGAGGTCTACGGGCTACACAGGGGGATGTGGCAGTTGATGGATGAACTGGTTGAACCAGTCAATGAGAATTGGGATGGAGACTGAAGGTACAGAGTGTTTTAGATCGCCAGGAAAATGTCTAGGTTTCTGATGATCTTGTTAGATACCCACATACTGGTCTGGCTGGACCAGGGTTCGGAGCTCCTTGGAAAAAGAGCGCGCCGGATGATTGAGCAGTCGCACCAACAAGAAGAGGTCGCTATTGCATCCGTTTCCTTCTGGGAAATTGGTATGTTAATCGAAAAGGGACGTCTCGCATTTGAGGGGTCACTGACTGAATGGAGAGTGTCGCTGCTCAATAGTGGATTTGTTGAACTACCTGCTGATGGCAAGGTAGCGCTCGCTGCAGCGAGTCTGAAGGGATTTTCAGGCGACCCTGTCGACGGATTGATTTTCGCAACCGCGCTGAATCAGGAAGCGAAATTAGTGACTGCTGATGAGCGTTTGTTAGGTCATCGCGGTCTGAAAACTGTTAACGGATTGATTTAAACCTGCCGAGGAAGCAATGAAAGTCATTGTATTTAGTTTGTTGATGTTTATACCGCTGGTATCCGGTGGAACGTCAGGGTTTCCTCTGGAGCTGATGGAAGCCACCGATATCCAGGACATTGAGCGTCTGGATTACGAGGTTGTTAGACTCAACGCGAAGATCAAGCAGTGCGCCGCGGCGGGCCTCGCGCCGGCGATAGAGTGTCACTGCTTCTATCCCAATAAGCTTGCATCCGCTATTAATGTTTATCAGACGGTGCTCAAAAAACACCCTGACTGGGAGAACCGAGCGGTTCTTTGGTGGGATAGCGCAAGAACGATGCCTTCAAACCTTCATTTGGGAGGTTTAAAACTCACGATTGAGAAACCCTGCCAGAATCTGGTCAGTCTATGACCGTATTGCGGCTATCGTTTTCGCTCGTTCAGCGATAAAACTGTAATACTTAACTGGATCTTTAAGGCGAGTTATTTGGGGCGGCTCTCCATCAGCAGATTTACGACCGCTGTTTTGGTGCCTGAATACATTGGGTCGGCAGGCATTGGTGCAAGTGACGCGGTTGATGCAGTGTTAATAATGATGCCGCCACCCCTGCGTTGTGCCTGCGTTGTTGTGAATAATATCAAGGCCACCTAATGTCGATTCAGCTTCTTCAAAGAAAGCGGTCAGGGCGGTAGCGTCGGTGACATCTACCTTGCAAAAAACGGCCTTTGTTCCTTTTTGCTCGATAATGTTCGCCGTGTCTGTCAGCCCTTTTTCATCCAGGTCAGCCAGAGCAATGCCAGCGGCTCCGGCATCCGCCAGTGCAAAGGCGGTAGCCTGTCCGATGCCAGCTGCGGAGCTTGTAATCAGGGCGTTCTTGCCTTTTATTTCCATGCTCAGATCCTGTTCAACAAAAATGGAACGTGTTATAAAAGTTGATTATCTAAACGGGGCACTGGCCATGGCGCTATACGACAACTTATTCGAGCCATTAACGATTGGTCCAACCAGGTTAAAAAACCGAATCGTTCGCTCTCCCCATGGAACAGGGCTGGCTGGAGAGGACCTGATCTCGTACCACGAAGCGCGGGCAAAAGGTGGTGTTGCGATGTCGACTATCCAGGCGACTGGCATCCATAAGAGTGCGCCTCAGGGAATCCCGCTACATACGGACGCTTGCAAACCGTTCCTGACTGAGATTGCCGACAGGATCAGGCCCCATGGAATGAAGCTCTTTATCCAGCTTTACCATCCCGGTGCCGGGATGCAGGGCATGCCGGAAAATTGGTCGGCCAGTGCCGTACCTAATCCCATGGCAGGGGTCATGCCGGTTGAGATGACCAAGGCCATGATTGATGATGTTGTCGGATCGTTTGCCCTGGCGGCGGCCAGAGTCAGAGACTGCGGTCTTGACGGCATTGATATCCATGCTTCCAGTGGTTACCTCATACACGAGTTTCTTTCACCTGCGCTGAACAAGAGAACGGACGAATATGGCGGCAGTCTTGAGAATCGAATGCGGTTCATGTTTGAAGTGGTCGAGGCTGTTCGAGCTGAAGTGGGTGATTCGGTTGTTGTAGGGGTTCGTTTGCCGAACGAGGATTATGTGCCGGGTGGTCTGACGGCAGATGTCAATGCAGACATTGCCAGGGCGGTTGATCCTGTTGCGGATTATATTTCGCTGCATATGGGCGCCTACTGGCGATTTCATAAACTGATTGCACCGTCTGACGAACCGCTGGGGGTCGAGATGCAGGCCAACAGTGTGATTAAACCCTTCATCACCAAACCTACCATGGTCACTGGTCGTATCATGACGCTTGATCACGCGAGCGCCATTGTGGCCGGTGGTGAGGCAGATATGGTTTCCATGGTTCGTGCCCTGATTGCAGACCCAAACCTTGTTAACAAGGCTCGTAACCGAGAGGAGAACACAATACGTCCCTGCATCGGGACTAATATGGGGTGTGTCGGCCAATTAATGTCAGGTGGCCGGCTGGGATGTGTTGTTAACGCTTCTGCGGGAAAGGAACAGATACTGACGTTTGAACCTCGGGACAGGGTAAGCCAGCCGAAGAAGATTCTGGTGGTAGGCGGTGGTCCCGCGGGCATGGAGTTTGCCAGGACTGCGGCGTTGCGTGGTCATCAGGTTGAGCTCCATGAAGCGATGAAAACGCTGGGTGGCCAGGTTGTCATGGCGAGGTCCGCCCCTAAACGCGGTGACATTGGCACCATAGTAGATTGGTTAGCAGAGGAATTGGAGACGCTGGGGGTTGATGTTCATTTGAATTCTTACGTCGACGAAGAGCTGGTTTCCCAGATCGCGCCAGATGAAATTGTTCTGGCGACGGGAACAACTCCGCGCACCGACGGTATGCAACAGGCAACACCGGCGAGCGAAATACCCGGGTTTGATCTCCCGCATGTCTACTCATCCTGGGACCTGCTCGGGTTTGGGGATATTACTCACATTGAGGGACCAGCGCTGGTATATGACGATACCGGAACATTTGAAGCTATCTCGATTGTTGATATTTTGTTGGAGAAAGGGGTGCACGTCACCATGGTATCCAGAAATGACTCAGTCGGTGCCAGGCTTAACTATCCGCCTGTGACTGCGGGCGCTGCAAGAGAACGGCTGTATTCTGGTGATTTTGATTTTGTGGGTTCGCATCACGTGCTTGGGATTAATAAGAGCGAAGTTGAAATAGGGGTCCTGTTTACAGAACGAAGCCGTAAGATTCCGGCGAAGACAGTGGTATTTGTCGGCTTCAATGAGCCGAGTCGAGAGCTCTGGCAATCACTTCAGGGAAATGGGCCGCCATCGCACATGATCGGTGACGTCCGAGGCAAGAACAGCATCCTGACCGCGATCCACGCGGGAAATGAACTTGGCAGGAGTATCTGACAGTGAAAATCCTGACCGCGGTGCAACAGCAGAGGCGGGAGCGTATTCTTCTTAGCGCGAGGGACCAGTTGTCCCAGTTAGGATATGAAGGCCTGAACATGCGCGAGCTTGCTGTGATTGCAGATGTATCGACATCTACCCTGTACAACCTTTACCAGAGCAAGGACACATTGATACTTGCTGCGCTTGAAGACCAGCTGGCAGATATCAACACGGTGGTTGCTGAAACTAACACGTCGGGTCTTGGTCGTTTTCTGGCGCGCGTCGAGGCGGTCGCTGATCAGATTGTAGAAACGCCTAAGTATGCGGAAGCGATGGGCAAGATGTTGTTCGGTGCAGATGCCCATGACCCGATCGTTCAGCTGCTGATTGGGGCGTCGTTATCTTTCAACAGGGAAGAACTTGCTGAAATGGCTGGTTGCGGTGAACTTCGACAAGAAACAGACAGAAATTTTCTGGCCCGATCGCTTTCTTCAACAGGGTGGTCAACGGTCCTGATGTGGATGAAAGGCTATGTCGCTTTGCATGATTTCAAGCAGGAGTATGTGAGAAACGCTGTCACAATGATGTTGCCGTATGTCACCCAAGCCGCCGAAGTGAGATTGCGACAACTCCTTTAATTACATAGTTAGGTAATGACCTTTTTCGATCGAAGTACTTCAAGATCCGCTTCGGTCAGGTTGAGCATTTCAGTTAGTACCTGGTTTGTATCCTGGCTAAGGTCATGTACATCATGAATCTCCGGTGGAGGGATGTCCTTGAAACGGATCGGTGTCTGGAATTGGGAAATTTTTCCGATCTCCGGGTTATCACGTTTCAATAAGGACCCCCGCGCCAACATATGTTTGTCTTGAAGTGATTCCGGAATAGTCTGGACGGGTGCGCAGATCACACCATTTTCCTGGGTTATCCTGAAAATATCTTCTCGGGTGTGTTGACCGGTCCACGCATTAACAATGCGATCAACCTCATCGATATTAGTGCTGCGAGATTTCATGTTAACGAACCGCTCGTCTTCGACCAGCTCTGGTTGACCCATTGCATTGCACATCTTCAGCCAGTGACCTTCCCGGATACAGATAATGGCAACGTGACCATCCAACGCCCGGTACACATTGTAGGGTGCAATCGCTTTTGAGGGATGTCGGCTGCCTGACCTGGGTAGTTCATGCCCGACACTGTAGTAAGAGCCGATGACTGTAGACAGGGTAGGGAAGACGCAGTCCTGCATAGAGATATCGACCGTTGCGCCAACACCTGCTTGTTGTCTCGAATACAGGGCAGTAACGATTCCGCTGTATAAGTGGACACCGGCGAGGAAATCAACAAACGCAGCGGGAGTTTTAAGCGGTGGCCCACCTTCTTCGCCAGTGCTGCTCATCACACCCGACATGGCTTGCAGTGTAATGTCCATCCCCAGGTAATCCTTGTAGGGTCCTTCCATAGAGCCGTAGCCGGTGCCCATTGCGTAAACCAGTTGGGGATTAAGCGCTCGCAGATGTTCTGATCCCAGGCCATATTTCTCCATGGTACCCGGGGCAAAATTCTGCACAAGAACATCCGCTTTCATTACCAGCTGTTTGATGATGTCCTGTGCTTCAGATGTTTTGATGTTCAGCGTAATGCATTCCTTATTGGCATTCAGGCTGGAGAATGGGTAGGTGGCGGCGGTCGCCCTGCCGCGGGCTCGTAGCGTTTCCCCTATCAGGGATTCAATTTTAATCACCCTGGCACCGGCTTGTGCGAGCAGGAAACCGCAATAGGGCCCGTTGTAAACCTGGCCAAAATCCAGGACCGTAATGCCAGTAAGGGGTTGCTGGTTCATTTCTAATTTGCTCCTTCAACAAAAAGGCCCTGTAAACAGGGCCTTTTATTATTACCAGTATCTGGCGTTACATCTGCATTGATTTGATTTCTACAAACTCAGCCAGTGCATGAGGACCTAGCTCCCGGCCATTGCCGGATTGCTTGTAACCACCGAATGGTGCGTTTATGTTGAAGCCGCCACCGTTAACTGACACCTGGCCAGTACGGATTTGTTTAGCAACGCGTTTCGCACGATCAGGGTCACCAGACCACACAGCGCCAGCCAGACCAAAAATGCTGTCGTTGGCGATGTCGATGGCTTCTTGCTCAGTGTCATAAGGAAGGATGGCAAGCACCGGGCCGAAGATCTCTTCCTGGGCGATAACCATATCGTTTCTGACATCAGAGAAAACCGTTGGCTGGACAAAGTAACCAGTGTTACGTCCTTCTGGAGGAGTTGTTCCTCCTGTGACCAATGTCGCGCCTTCATCGATACCTTGTTGGATGTAATTTTTGACGGTATCGAGCTGAGCTTTGGAGGAAACCGGACCCATGGTGACGCCTTCTTCAAAGGCGCCGCCGACTTTTGCCGCTTCGACCGCCGCTTTAGCCGCTGCAACTGCTACATCCTGCATGGCACGTGGGACAATAAGTCTTGAAAGGGCAGCACATACCTGACCGCTATTCAGGCAGATACCACCACCGGCAGCACCGGCAGCTTTAGCAACATCGGCGTCGTCGAGTACAATAGAGGCTGACTTGCCACCGAGCTCAAGGCCAACTCGTTTCACAGTTTGAGCTGCCAGTTGTCCTACTCTTTGGCCGGCTTCTGTAGAACCCGTCAATGAAACCATGTCCACGTCAGGGTGAGTACACATTGTCTCGCCGATGGTACGGCCAGGTCCTGTAACAAGATTAAACACACCTGCAGGGAATCCACACTCCTCCATTAATTGTGCGAAGTAATAAGCCGTTAGGGGAGTATCTGAACTGGGCTTCAGTACCATCGTGCAGCCTGCAGCGAGTGCTGGCATTACCTTGGCAACAATCTGGTGAAGCGGGAAGTTCCAGGGTGTGATAAATGCGCACACGCCGATAGGTTCCTTGACGATCACCGAGTTGCCCAGTTGTTCTTCTTTTTCCATCTCGAACGGAACGTCAACGTAGGAACTCACGACACCAACACCCATGCCGCCGTGTACGGCGATACTGGTTTGCAGAGGCGTACCCAGTTCGAGTGCACAGAGCTCACCGATCTTGGCCATGTTTGCGGTAACTTTTTCAGCGAGTTTTTTGATCAGTGCTGAACGATCTGCTGCTGAACTTTGTCCCCAGGTCTTGAAGGCTTCTTTTGCGGCAGCGATAGCAGCGTTGATGTCGTCGTCGTTTCCGCTGGGTACTTCACCACAGATTTCTTCGGTGGAAGGATCTATTACTTTTAGTGTGTCTTTGCTGTTGGGTGCGACCCATTGGCCGTTAATGTAGAGCTTGTCATGTGTAATCATGTGTCGCCTCGGTTTGCCGATGATAAGAAAATTGAACCAGGGATAAAATCATACCTGACTGTTTTGCGCAACGTGTTTAATCCTGCTGCTTACACCCGTTCGATGATGATGGCGGGTGCCATACCGCCGCCGGTACACATCGTGATAAGCGCTGTGTTCAGGTCGCGTCGCTCAAGCTCATCCAGTGCCGTGCCGATCAGGATTGACCCGGTCGCACCGATTGGATGACCCAGCGCCATGGCGCCGCCATTGACGTTCACCTTCTCAGGGTCCAGTTTCAGGTCCCTCATGAACTTGGCTGCAACCACAGAAAATGCTTCGTTGACTTCAAACAGGTCAATATCATCAGCCGTCATACCCGCTCTTGCCAGAACCTTGTTAGCTGCGGGACCTGGTTCGTTCAGCATCAGCGTAGGGCTTCCACCTACTGTGGCGATTGCCCTGACCCGTGCTCTTGGTTTCCAGCCAACCCTGGCTGCGTATTCCTTTGAAGCCATGATGATCGCTGCTGCACCATCTACGACACCGGAGGAGTTACCTGCGTGGTGGATGTGGTTAATATTCATGTCCGGATAGGCTCGTTTGACGAGTTGGTCAAAGGTCTCGCCTGTTTCGTCGATCGCCACCTGCATGAACTTGTCAAAGACCGTGTCTAACTTGGCCAATGATTCCATTGTGGTACCCGGGCGAGGAAACTCTTCAGCTTCCAGGGCAATGGAGCCGTCTTCGTTCCGAACCTTGATCAGACTCTTATCGAAATAACCGTTATCGATGGCGTGCTTTGCACGCTTTTGGCTTTCGACGGCCAATGCATCGACATCTTCACGAGTAAACCCATCAAGCGTGGCAATCATGTCCGCGCAGATACCCTGGTGGGGTTGAGCATGAAGGTTTCGAAGGTGCAGATTGCTGCCATCAACGGTGCGGTTCTTATCCGCGCGTGGAACCGTTGGTGTGTAGGACATCATTTCCACACCACCGGCAACGCAAAGATCATCCATGCCGCTCATCAAATTTGCTGCTGCGATGTTGACGGAGGTAATACCTGACCCGCAGAAACGGTCCAGCGTCATGCCACAGGCTTTGTCGCTCCAGCCAGCATCAAGTGCTGCCATCCGGCCAACGCAGGATCCCTGCTTGCCAATCTGGGATGAACAGGCAACAACGACATCATCAATTTCTTCTGTGTTCAGGTCGTTTCGGTTGCCGATTTCTTCGAATACCTGGGCGAGTAATCTGCCCGGATGGAATTCGGTGAGCGCACCTTTACCGGCCTTGCCGATGCCTCGGGGTGTGCGAGCTGCGTCAATGATGTAGGCGTCTGCCATGATCTGTTCCTCTGTTTATATGAAAGTGTCTGGTGGTGAGTATGGGCATTTGTAAAAGTGACTTAAAAGTGACCTAAAAGTAACCTATTGTAAGGTGGTTTAGGTCTGAGAACCAAACTCGCCGCGTTCCTGTACAAATGGCTATTAGGCGCCATAAAGGGTCGAAATGGCGTCTGGGTGGCGGTTGAATGAAGGGATATAGGCGCTAGAATCCCCTCCCACCGAATGATGACAAATATTGAGCTACCAATGACGGAGTTAAGAGTCCTGCACGAATCGACTGTGCAGCCAGAGGAGATAGACGCTCTGGGTCATATGAACGTGCGCTATTACATGACCAGGGTGGATCAGGCGAACCGGTCTATGCTGGCAGAAATGGGTATCCAGGAAGAGCCGGGCAAGGCCATCCGGCGACTGGACACCTATACACGATTTCACCGAGAACAATTTGCCGGTGCCACGCTGCATACGCTCGGCGGCTTGATTGCGGTTGCGGGATCAGATGAGTCACGGGAAGCGAATGGTTATTTTGAAATCCGGAATCCCGATAATAACCAGGTTGCTGCCTCTTTTATCCTGCGAAGTTGTCTGATTGATGTCTCCAGCCAGCAGGTTCTGGATATTACCGCCAACAGCGTCAATAACGACACCAGCGAATACAGAGTGTTGGTGCCCGAGCATGGGATGCCAAGATCTTTGTCTTTAAACGATCCGGCAAGGATCTCGCTTGAGGAACTGGAAGCAGTCGTCGGAGATGATCCGACCCCCGGTATGATGAGCGGTCGGCGAAAGAATGTGGTTCATGCCGATGATTGCGACTCCGATGGAAGGCTGCGCGAAGAAGTGGACCTGATGTTCGTCCTGCACCGGCCTACCACAGGCGACGAGAACGAACTTGGCGGGCCTCCGGTCATGCGTGATTCCGAGGGGCGCCGGTACAGTTGGGCGATGATTGAGACCCGTAGCGTGGTCTGGCACAGGCCGATGGAGGGTGAGATTGTTCTTTCCATCGGTGCTGATATTGCCAATGGAGAAAAATGGCGACAATCACGGCGTTGGATGTTTGCTGAAAAAACAGGTTTACTACTGGGAATCAGTGATTCGGTCGGCCTGTGTATTGATCTTGATGCGCGTCGGTCGATCCCTATGCCATTGGACGTGATAGAGGCTATTGAGCGCACCAGCCTGCCGCAATTTGCCTGAGTACCCTGCGATGACCATGCAAGTCGAAAAACTGGACGCAACCTTCGGTGCTCGAGTGACCGGGGTCGCACTCGGCTCGATCAGTGATACAGATTTCGATCAAATTTATGATCTCTGGCTTGAACATGCGCTTCTCGTTTTTCCGGCACAACACCTGATGAAGGATGAACAAAAGGCGTTCGCTAATCGATTTGGTGAACTTGAATTTGAGTTGTCACCCATTGGCAACGTTAAAAAAGATGGCTCGCTTCGAGCCAATGATGAATCCGATAGTGTTGTGCAAATACTGAAAGGAAATGAGGGCTGGCACTACGACAGCACCTATGTGGAAGTTCAGGCGCTCGCCACGGTGTTTACGGCGCACCATGTTCCCTCAAAAGGTGGACAGACAGGCTGGGCCGACATGCGGGCAGGCTACACAGCACTTGATGCCGACCTGAAGACAAAAATAGAAGGATTGAGTGCTTATCATTCCCTTTATCATAGCCAGCGCAAGATAGGCCACGATCCAAAAACCGGCAGTGGATATGGCTTCGACGACCAGGAACCGCCGCTTCGACCGCTGGTGAAAATCCATCCGGAGACAGGCGTTCCGGCATTGCTGATTGGCCGGCATGCTTATGACATAACAGGATTAGCCGAGAAGGAATCGGAAAAACTGTTACGGGAGCTAACTGATTTTGTCTGCCAGGCGCCCAGGCTCTATCTTCACAGCTGGACGGTAGGCGATGCGATTTTGTGGGATAACCGATGTCTCATGCACCGCGCCTATCCCTGGGATTTTTCTGAAGCGAGAGAGATGTGGCTGGCACGAATTGCCGGAAACCCGGAAACCGAATCAGGTAGTAGGGTGTCTGCCTAGGCTGGGCGGATGCGAGAACCAAGCGCTATTCGGTAAAATACCGGAACCGCGATCAGTGTCAGTAGCGTCGCAAACATCAAGCCACTCATGATACACACCGCCATTTCCCGGAAGAAGGCGTCGGTTAACAAGGGAGACATTCCAAAAATAGTTGTTAGTGCGGCGAGCATCACAGGCCGGAGGCGACTCAGGCTTGCCAACATCATGGTCTCTAATGTGGGGGTGTCCTCCGCCAGTCGTTTATCTATCTCATCGACCAGCACGATGCAGTTTTTAATCAACATGCCTGAAAGACTTAGGATCCCCAGAAATGAGGGAAACGTCAGCGGCAGGTCAGTCACCAGTAAGCCTATGGCGACGCCGCAGATAGTCATGGGTACAGTCAGCCAGATAACGATGGGTTGCTTTAGCGCGCCGAACATAAGGATGGTGATAAAGAACATGAGCGCAAACGCCGTTGGCATGCGTTTTCCGAGTGATTCATTAGCCCTCTTGTTGTTTTCAAACTCACCTCCCCATTCCCGGACGTAGCCTGGAGGGAGTTTTAGGGTTTCTACGTCCTCTTTGATTTCCCGGAAGAACTGATTGACGTTGTGTCCGATAGGGGGATTAGCCTGTACGGTAATTGTTCTGATTCGATCGCGCCGAAAGATAGTGGTGTTTTCAGGTTCTAAACGGAATTCGCTCACGATCTGGGTGATCGGAATAAACTTGCGTTGAGTGGCACTCCAGACCTGCCGATCCCGTAGTCCGCGTAAATCAATGCGTTCGGTATCAGGTGCACGAGCGATAATAGGCACGAGTTTGTCGTCGTCCCGAATTAATCCAATCTGTATGCCGTGCGTGTTGTAGGCGAGAGACTTCGCAAGATCATTTCTGGAGATTCCCGCAAGCCTGGCATTCGCCTCATTAAATTGGGGGGCCAGTTGCAGTGATTGCGCTCTCCAGTCGGTCTTCCGGTCGATCAGGTTGTGTTTCAGGTAAACACCGAGTGTCTGTTCCGCGAGTTGCCTTAGGACAATGGGGTCTGGGCCAGAATATCGCATCTCAATTTTTGAGCCCTTGCCGGGTGCAAACTCCGCTCGGGTGATCTGCACTTCTGCGTCCGGTCGGTTATCTGAGAACAATGCTTTCACCGTGCTCATCTGATCATTTAAATAATTGACATCCTTTGATTCGACAATAAGCAGCGCGTAGGCCGAGTTCGGTTGTTCGGGTTGAGACATCGCAGTAAACCTGGGTGAGCCCCTGCCGATGAAACTCACCGTTTTAGTCACGCCTTCAACAGCGAGTATTTCTGACTCCATTTCCGCTAAATCCCGTGAAGTCATTAGTATGTCGGTTCCCTCGGGCAAGCGATAATCAACATAGAAAAGCGGTGTATTGTTAGTCGGGAAGAAACTCGTTTTTACCAATGTCATTGAAAATAGGCCCGCACCGGTAATAGCGACGATCATGATTGTGGTGAGCCATGCGCGGCGCAGCGCGAAGCCAATCAGGATCTGATAGGCCCTGAAGTACCAGGCGTCATACAGTCGATCTTCCGATACTGGTTCCGTCGATTTCAATAGAATGTTGCCTAACAGTGGCACGATAGTGACTGCCAGCAACCAGGAAAGCAGTAAGGAGATTGCTACCACCTGGAATAGGGAGACTAGAAAATGTCCACTATTATCATCAGACAGGCTGATGGGAGCGAAAGCCAGGATGCCGATGATAGTGGCACCAAGGAGCGGATATTGGGTCCGCGACACAGACTGGATTGCAGCATTCTTTGGGGTTAAGCCGCGGCGCACTCCGACAACCATCCCTTCGGCGATAACAATGCCGTTGTCCACCAGCATGCCCATCGCGATCATAAGCGCGCCCAGTGAGATGCGTTGCAATTCGATATCCAGCACCCACATAATTTCGATTGTTCCCATGACGGTCAGGAATAAAACGACACCGACCACAGTGCCTGCCCGCCAACCCATGAAAAGATTCAGGGCGAGTATGACGGTGAATACAGAGATCCCGAGGTTCTTAACAAAATCGCTGATGGCCTGTTCTACTACTGTGTGTTGTTTGTAAATGGGTTCAATGCTGACGCCGATTGGAAGTTGCTCAGCGAGGTGCAGAATCTTTTGGTCAACCTCTTCGCCAACAGCGACGACATTCTGGCCCGGTGTCACCGAAACAGAAAAAGTGAATATCTGTTCACCATTCAGCCTGACGATTTCAAAGGGTGCTTCCAGCGAACTGCGGGTGACATTGGCAACGTCACCAAGCCGAATCATCTCTGTGGAGCCGGGGGTGCCGATTTTCATTTCCTTAAGTTCATCGACACTTCCAATGGCGGAAGGTTGCGCTATTCGCAGTCGCCGACCATCAAACAGCGCAGATCCAGCGCCGACAACCTGATTTTCGAAAAAGATTTTCCCTGCGATATCATCGATGGAAAGACCTAGTCTGGTGAGCCTGTCTTCATCAATTTCAATATAGATCGCCTCGAACGGTAGGCCATTAGTGCTGACCTTGGCGACGTTAGGAACAAGTTTAAGCTGCTTGGAAAGTTCCTTTGCGATGTCATGGAGTTCAGCGTCCGAGTAATCTGGCGCTTTAACAGCATAAAGTATGCCGTAGACATCACCGAAGTCGTCCTCAACCAGAGGAGTATCAACGCCCGGGGGTAATCGCATCTGGGCTTCGGAGACGCGCCGCCTCAGCTCATCATAGATCTGGGCAGTTTCACCAACGCCAAATTCTTCGCGCAGTTCGACCTGTATTTCGGACCTTCCCGGAACAGACTTTGATACTAATCTTAAGATCGAAGGAAGCTCTTGTAGTGCGTTCTCTATCTTGTCAGTCACCTCTTGCTCGACTTCTTCAGCAGAAGCGCCTGGATATGTGGTGATGATGTAAGCCCACTTGATAGGGAAGTCAGGGTCTTCCAGGCGCCCAACGTTTTCTATCCCGTGGATTCCTCCGAACAGGCAAGCAAGCGCCAGGATCCAGCCGTAGATAGGTCGGTTAACAATGAACTGGGCCAGGTTCATCATTGCAGGGGTCGTACCTGCATGCCTTCCTGAAGTTGGCTGCCACCAGCCACTACAATTTGATCGCCGACCTGAAGGCCGTTGGTCACCGGAACACCTGCTTGGGTGGGGGTGCCAGATTCGATCACGCGGCGACTCACGATTTGGCTTTCAGGGTCAAAGACCCAGACAGCGAGTTTGTTATCAGGCGTAGGTGTCAGTGAAGAAGACGGCAAGAGAATTGTCGCGTCGCTCGTTCGTTGCATTTTGATTTTTGCCGACGCAGTCATACCAGGCAACAGATTCAGTCCTTCGGGATTTTCCATCACGAATGACACTTCATATGTCTGGGCGAGTGACTCGGCCTCGCCCCGGTTTTCATAGTAGGAGACGTCGAACTGTTTCCCGGGTGCAAAGGAAAACTCTACCCAGGCTCGAAGTATTTCCTCTGGGTCTGAGGTGGCAATAAGGTTTTCGGGAATATTCATGATGACCTGTAGCCTGGTCAGGTCATGTAGCTTTACGATGGGCGTGCCCGGGGTAACGTTGACGAAAGTGTCAAAGTATCTTCGCGATACGTAGGCCTCGAACGGCGCGTATATCCGGGTATCGCTCAGCTGTTCCTGTGCTTTGTTCAGGCGAACTCTTTGAAGCTCATAGTTGGATTGGGCGTCTTCTACCGCAGATTTTGCGATGCCGTTTTCGGCCAGTACCTTGCGCTTTCGGGTTAGGTCCTGGGCGGCGAGTTTAAGCTGGATCTTGGCTTCCTGGACAGCGAGTTGGAATTCGGTTGGGTCCAGAGCCGCTATCATTGAGCCTGCCTCGATGCTTTCACCTTCCCGGACAGGCATTTCGTGCAGTGGGCCACCGACCTCGAATGAAAGATCAATTGACTGTAAGGCTTCAAGCCGTGCAGTGAAGTTGTATTGAACACCTTCAGCCTGGCTCGTTACAGTCATCAGCTTTGCGGGTCTGATGTTTTGTAAAACGGGTTCAGGTGGGGCTCTATCCAAACAACCGACGAGCATAAGAACCAGGGCAACGCCGATGATGTGCTTCACGCTAGACCTCCTCTGCTCGTTGGCTGAGTTGGTCGACGACTTCCTGGGTTTGTTTCGTGCTCATTGGGTTTATTTCCAGGATATCGAGAAACCTGATTCCTTCACCCGCGAGGAATAAGGTTAGCGCTTCCATCGGTTTTTGACTGTTTTGTGAAATCTCGTCGACTACGCGCTTTATATAGTCTTTCACTGGTGTTAACAGTTCGGGGGCTTCTGCTGCAGCCGCGAGCAGCGCCAGTGATGCCCGGCGTTCTGCAGCGGACATCTGGTTTTCTTTGTGTAAAAACGCTGAAAGAAGATGGTCGTTGTGATCCAAGGCTTGCATTCTTTTTTCATTAGCCTGAATAAGATGATCAACCATGCCGCTTAACAGGGCTTTCTTTGAAGGGAAGTGATACAAGACGCCGCCTTTGGAAAAATTGGCATAGGTAGCCACTGCGTCGATGGTCAGGTGATTGGCGCCGTTTTCTTCCACCACCTGCAGTGCCGCTTCCAGGATCTGTTCCTTTTTGTTGTTGCTTCTCATTAATTTCTTCTGTGAGTAATTACTGTACCGTCCGGATGGTACAGTAAACTATCCTGATGTGGATGAAAAGTCTGAATAAAGAGTTTAGCCAGACTGCTGCCAGAGCGGTCTCGACCGCGATGAGAGATGCCGATAAACTGCCATGCACTAGAGTGAATGCTCAAACATGGGTTAACTGAGACACGAATATGACAACAAATCGACAATGGCTGGTAGATGCAAGTCCACGAGGACGTGCGCTGGAACTTACCGACTTCAAATACAACGAGGCCGGAGTAGAGCCTCTCGGTAAGGGTGAAGTCAGAGTAAAAGTTGAGTGCCTGAGCTTTGAGCCTTCTCAAAAAGGGCAGATTGAAGTGATTGCTGGCTATTCCTCGGGGACAGCCATTGGCGATGTCATGGGTGCCCGCGGTATCGGTGAAGTGGTCGAAAGCAATGATCCGGGTCTTGCTGTTGGTAAGAAGGTGTTGGGGTCACTCGGTTGGCAAGAACTGGCGAGCATACCAGGGCGTTCATTGCAGGAATTACCCAATGATCAGTTCCTGACAGCTCATCTGGGGCCTTTGGGCGCGCAGGGATTAACCGCCTATTTTGGATTGCTTAGGATCGGCCAACCGGAACCGGGAGACACAGTCGTTGTCTCGGGGGCTGCTGGTGCAGTGGGTTCTGTGGTAGGACAGATTGCGCGAATCAATGGTTGCAGGGTAATCGGTACTGCAGGTGGCCCCGATAAATGTGCTGCTGTAGTCAATGAGTTCCATTTCGACGCGGCCATCGACTATAAAAACGATAATGTTAAGGCGCGATTGAAGGAACACTGCTCCAATGGCGTTAATGTATTTTTTGACAATGTCGGTGGTCCGGTTCTGAACGACGTACTTGCGCGCATCGCCTCTCATGCGAGAGTTGTTATCTGCGGTGGTATTTCACGCTATGAACAAGAGTCGCTGCCAGCAGGACCGGCTAATTACTTTAACGTCGTGTTCAGGCAGGCTCGTATTGAAGGCTTCTTGTTGAGCGGCTATGAAAGAGAGTATCCCGTTGCACTTGACCGCCTTAAAGGCTGGATTGAAAGTGGCGAACTGGTTTACAAAGAAGATATCCAGGAAGGCTTCGATAACATTCCCGCGACACTTAAACGGCTGTTTACCGGTGCAAACTTTGGCAAACAGCTGTTAAAGATGTAGTTTTTATCGGGCTCTTAGGCCGCCAGCGACGCCCGAGTCCACCTTCTATGGCTTGGGCCCTTGGGGCCCCGCAGTTCGCCAGCATGCTCCGGGTAAACTGAGGCAGTGTACAGGTCCCCGTGTTGATCCATGGCAAGCTGATGGATATAGATTGCTATTTTCTCTACCCGGCCGAGCACCTCACCGGTTTCTTCGTGCAGGATCGCCAGGTCGCTCATTTTATCGCTGGCGTAGACCCTGTCGCCGTAAGTGGCGAGGCTCAGGGGCGTAACGTGAGTCCACTCATCGATGTATTCTCCATCTGGAGTGAGACGTTGGATTCGATGAACACAGTCTTTATCAGGTTGGGTACGGTATTCTTCTATTTGACCCGGTTTGGTCATGTAATCATGAAAGTTACCGCCGCATAGATCTGCCACGAGGATCCTGCCTTTGGAATCCTGAGCCATAGCGTGAGGTGTGTTGAACTCTGCCGGTCCCCGGCCCCAGCCACCGACGGACTTAATAAATTCACCCTCTGCGGTGTACCACACCAGTCGGGAGTTCCAATATCCATCGGCGACGACAATATTGCCGTTTTCTTGTACGAGGACCGCGGTCGGCCCGTTAAAATGAGACTCGTCGTTACCCCATTCACCAAAGGTACCAAGCGTCAGTAACAGTTCGCCTTCAGGTGTATATTTTTTGACGGTATGCCCATCACGATCAGTGGTCCAGAACATGCCATCTTTTTCTATATAAAGCGTGTGGCCGCCCAAGGCGAAGCCTTGCTCATCAGATGGTCCCCATTTGCCAAGATACTGTCCTTCGCGGGTGAACATGGAAATACTGCTCTTACCCATCTTGTCTTTCATGGCAAGTGGATGGGTTGCCCAGTGTTCAAGGTCCCTGGTGAAAAGGTAGACAATTCCTTCCCGGTCCACAGCGATACCTGAGCCCATCTCGAACTGCATGTCAGCTGGATAGTCTGGCCAGTTGCCATCAAGTTGATAACCGTCTCTGGGGTCGTTACTTTCAGTACTATTGTCAACGTCGTGAGAGGTGCACATGTCTGGTTCCCGCTATGGTCGTGCATAGACCGTAGCGAAAGTATGTTCGCTGTACAAGCCGTGTATTTTCTATGACACCTGATTCACAGGTCTGTTCAGGGGTAAGGGCATGGCGCCAGCTCGATGATTTGCCTATTATTAGTGCTGAATATCCATCTAACACAACGAGATAGAAGGTAAACGCATGTCACAGCAAGCAGCGCTCGAGGAATTTCGAGTTTCAACCAAGGCCTGGCTCGAGGAAAATTTCCCCCAAACACTTGTCGGAAGCGCGATGGGTCTGGAGGGTGAAGCCGATGACAGCACGAAAGCTGATTTTGAACTTTGGCGGCAGCGGCTCGCAGACAAAGGATGGGGCGCGCCTACCTGGCCGGCTGAGTTTGGCGGTGCTGGTATTGGTCATCCTGAGGCGAAAATCATCAGCCAGGAAATGGGCAAGATGGGCGCTTTTAACCCGATACCGCTGATGGCCGGTATGGGCGTCACGATGGTTGGCCCGACACTGCTTGAATACGGAACAGATGAGCAGAAAACCAAACACCTTCGTGGTATGGCAAGTGGTGAAATCCGTTGGTGCCTGGGCCTGTCAGAACCCGGGGCTGGGTCAGACCTCGCTTCTCTCATTACCAAAGCTGAAGATGATGGTGATACCTATAAATTGAACGGCCAGAAGACATGGACGTCGGGTGCTGATATTTCGCAGTGGTGTGGTGCGCTGGTCAGAACAGATTCGAACGCCAAGAAACGTGATGGCATCAGCTTTGTGATGTTGCCGATGGCTCAGGACGGTGTGTCAACAAAACCGATTCGACTGATATCCGGCGCCTCGCCATTTTGCGATACATTTTTTGATGATGCCCGGGCCGAAAAGAGTGACCTGCTTGGGCCATTGAATGAAGGTTGGAGTGTTGTCAAAAGATTGTTGCAACATGAGCGCCAGAGCCAGACTCAGGCGAGAGGTCCTGGTGGAGGCACCAAGAAACCATCGTTTCAGCAGATCGCCAAAGACTATGTCGGCGTAGATGACTCCGGTGCGCTGGCAGATGGAGATTTAAGGGTGCGGCTCATCAATCACTTGATGGATTCCGAAGCACATGGTCTAACCGTCAACAGGATAACTGCTGAAGCCCGAGGCAAGGTAGAGGTGAGCGCTGCCGCCTCGATCCTGAAGAACTCAGCAACAAAAATTGCCCAGGGCAAGGCTGAATTAACCATGGAGTTGATGGGTAGCCAGGGTGTTGGTTGGGAAGGTGACAACTACACGAAAGAAGAGCTCGACAACGTTAAGGACTGGCTGTGGGGCAAAGCCATTTCCATCTACGGCGGCTCGTTTGAAGTCCAAAATAATATCATTTCCAAGAACATCCTCGGTCTTCCCGAGAACACTCAAAAGGGATAACCAAAATGGCTGCATTAACTGAAGAACAATCCATGATTCGAGACCAGGCGAAATCCTGGGTAACAGAACAATCTCCGGTTCAAAAGTTTCGCGAAATGCGGGACAGTGGAATCGAGAGCAAATATACCCCCGATACCTGGCAGGCAATGATTGAAATGGGCTGGACTGGTATCGTCGTACCCGAACAGTATGGCGGTTCGGGCCTGGGATACCTGACTTTTGGGGTCGTGCTGGAAGAGGTTGGTCGACAGCTGACGGCGTCCCCGCTGTTCGCATCTGCGCTCGTTGGTGCGTCGGCAGTGCTTCTGGGTGGCAACGAGGAGCAGAAGCAGGAAATCCTCCCTAAAATCGTCGATGGTAGTGTGATTCTTACACTAGCGGTCGATGAAGGCCCAAGGCATTCCCCCTTAAAAACAGCGCTTGCGGCAGAAAAATCCGGGTCCGGTTTTAAACTTACGGGTAACAAAACGTTTGTACATGAGGGAATGACAGCGACTGATTATGTGGTTGCTGCAAGAACCAGCGGTGAAGGGGCAGAAGGCATTACGCTCTTTATCGTGTCGGCGAGTGCCGATGGTGTTTCCCGTGAAGCGGTGACCACGTTCGATAGTCGTGGTTATGCAAATGTTCACTTCGACGGCGTGACGGTTAATGAAAACCAGGTTTTGGGCACGGTCGACCAGGGCTATCCGATTTTGGAATCAATTCTGGATCGCGCGAGGGCTGGTTTGGGGGCCGAGATGCTCGGTACCGCTGCGCAAGCTTTTGACATGACGCTGGACTATCTAAAGACCCGCGTGCAGTTTGGTCAGGTCATTGGATCTTTTCAGGCATTAGGGCATAGAGCTGCTGGTTTGTTTGGCCAGATGGAATTGTCGCGGTCCTGCGTAGAAGCAGCGCTTCAAGCTATTGATGATGACGCTGACGATCTCCCTAAACGCTGTTCGTTGTCTAAAGCGAAGGTGGGTGATTTCCTGCATGAAATGTCTAACCAGTTGATTCAGATCCACGGTGGGATCGGTATGACTGATGAGTTCGATGCAGGTTTCTACCTCAAACGGGCCCGCTTGCTGGAACCATCATTTGGTAATCGGGCATTTCACCGCGATCGATACGCAAGGCTACTTGGGTTCTAATTTGAGCTTACTCGGGACAGACGGTGGAACGTTCATTGAAGCACTGGCGCTAAGGCCAGCGCTTCAAACGAAATACGCTGCGTTCCTTGATGCCATTGAATCAAGCGACGCAGTACCCGAGCGTGTGTTTAGATTGTGTCGTGCGCGTATTGCGCAAATTCACGGCCAGCAAGTACGCGGAATTTCTGCCGAAGAAGCAACAACGCTGCAATCCCAGAGATTAGATGCATTCGAGCTGTCTGAGCAAACTGCGCTCATCGCGGCGGAAAAAATCCCTTATCAACATCACTTTCTTGAGGACGAAGAGGTCGAAGCCATCAAACGGGCGTTCGGCGATGCTGGATGTGTTTCGCTGCTGACAGCCCTGGCGTTCTTCGATGTGTCTTGCCGATTGAACGCGACCATGACAGGAGAAGTCAGCTAATGTCCACGACACCCAGAATAGGTTCGGCGATCCCCGGTGCACCAGCCGAGTTCGGTACAGTGATGAGTCACACGCCAGACATCATCGCGAAGTTCGGTGACCTCTATGCAGAGTTCTGGCAGCAAGGATTGATCAGCCAGGAAGTCAAAGAAATGACCAGGATCCGTAATGCGCGCATTACCGATTGCGGTTACTGAAAAAACGTCCGCTTTGACGCCGCTCGTGTAGCGGGTCTGAAAGAAGAGATTGTTGCCCAAATAGAAGATGGGTACGAAAACGCGCTGGAAGAAAAAGAAACTGCTGCGCTTCAGCTTACCGATGACATCATTGGTTTGCCTGGCCAACTCCGCGATTCGGAAATCCTGGCCTTAAAGAAACACTACAGCGATGCCGAGATCGCCGAGCTTGCGCTCGGTGTCGGGTTGTTTCTGGGGATGTCCAAGGTGTTGATTACACTTGGGCTGGAACCGGAAAAGATGAATACCACTATATTGGCAACGCCGGGAAGCTAACCGCTAAATTGATTTTTCATGGCCTGCCCAATAAGGTTCGCGCACGATCCTGCGTTGAATTTTTCCGGTAGGCAGTCTTGGTAGGTCAGCAACGAAGTCCACGGTTTTTGGACTCTTGTAATTGGCGACATGCTGACGAGTAAAGGCAATAAGTTCTTCCGCCAGTTCTTCGCTGGCAGCAACATCAGATTTAAGCTGGACGACAGACTTTACCTCCTCGCCCCATTCTTCGTTGGGTACACCTATCGTACAAACGTCCTGTACTGCAGGATGTTGCATCATGGCGCTGTCGACTTCCTGTGGGTAGATGTTAACGCCACCCGAAATAATGAGCTCTGCGGTCCTGCCAGTCAGGAAGAGGTATCCGTCTGTATCGAAGTAGCCCATATCCCCTAATGTAAAATAGTCACCTCTGTAGGACGAGGACGTCTTGCTGTTATCTTTATAGTATTCGAATCGGCCTGAATCGGGGGCGCGCATATAGATGGTACCTATCTCCCCCACAGGGACATCGTTGCCTTCATCATCCATAATTTTATTATCGAATTCCGGTCCCGGGCGGCCGACACTGCCCGGTTTTGTCAGCCATTCATGTGAATCAATGAGAAAACCGCCGCCACCTTCAGTGGCGGCGTAGTACTCAACCAGTACCGGACCAAACCAATCAATCATCTCATGCTTGACATGAACGGGGCAGGGCGCTGCGCCGTGGGTGATGCGTTTAAGGCTTGACAGGTTGTATTGCTGTTTAACCGATTCATCGAGGCGCAGCAGGCGGTGAAACATGGTGGCCACCATATGGCTGTGAGTCACCTTATATTGGCTGATCAATTTTAGTGTTTGTTCCGGGTCCCATCGATCCATCATCACCAGGGATGCGCCAGAAATCAGTGGCGTCAGTATGTCAATGAGCAATGGTGCAGCGTGATAAGCGGGGCCAGTGCAAAGCGCAACTTCATTACCGGAGGCGTATCCGCGCTCAGAGTAGTCCGGCAATATTGGGGGTCTTTCTTTGCGGTAAACGCCTTTGGGTCTGCCTGTTGTACCCGAGGTGTAAAGCATGCCACCACCCAGAGTGGGATTGGGAATGTTATCTAACGAGAAGCTTTCCAGTACGTCATCGAAGGAATCAAATTGAGCAAGATCGCCGCCAATCGACAAGCTGGATTCGACCAGTTCACTCATGCTGAGCGCACGGCTTGCTGTTTCGGCAAAGCTGATATCTGCCAGAAAAACTCGAGCATCACAATTGTCGATAATATAACTGACTTCCTCGCTGGTGAGGTGCCAGTTAATGGGTGTCAGTCTGACGCCGCTCCGCAGTGCTGCCATAAAGACGATGGCGTACTCAACCCTGTTGCCGCAGAGCAGGGCGACGCCATCGTCCCCTCCGATACCCAGTGAGAGAAAATAGTTAGCGAGTTGGTTGGCTTTTCCATTGAGTTCCGACCACGTGAGTACCTTTCCGTGTTGATCCGTCACTGCCATCGTTCCAGGTTTTACTGCAGCATGCACCGCGCTTGCCATACCAGTGAGTGCAGCTTCTTCGACAGAGACTGTTGCGTAGTCGGTCATTTTTTCGTATTCCTTGTATATTGGGTTGAAGCAAAGAGCATTACCTTGAAGGATGCCGTAAGAGAGGTATCAGGATCAAGATGGTATTTTCCTCCGCTTCATTCAGCCGACGGCTAAAGCTGACTTGTGGGCAATTTTGTTATTCGCCCTGGTGCGAGAAAAGACAAGGAACGTAAATGGATGGTGACGAAACTAAAAGTGAGCTTGATTCACGTCGCTAGCAACGCCTTGATGGGTTTGGGTTGACTCTTATTTTATTAAATCTAAAATAAGAACGTCTGAAATCTACACGTAAAACTAAAGCCATCCAATGTGGACCCCAGACTACACCAAGGGGGAAAAGAGATGCCCGTGACAAAAACAGGCGCGGACACTGGGGAGCCAACCGGCTGGTCAGACAAATCGAAAGATGATCCTCAAGTTCTGGAATTGAAAGCGCATCTTGAAACCAATAATGGTATCAAGGGGCTACAGATCCTGGGCTGTAACGACGTCGATGAAGCGGTGCGTTTGTTCAAGCGGGATGGGTTTGTTGTTATTGGCGACGTGCTCAATAGCGAGCAAATAGATTTTCTGGCATCAGGCTGTGATGATGTTATCAATGAAGTCGCTGCATTGGATCCGGATAATCGCGGAAACAGGGGTTCTCATCGCTATTCCTTTGGTGGCTCGAGCCTGACCAGGAGTCAGCTTCACCGACCGGCCTGGCAGATGCTGTTGGATGTACCCGTGGTGTCCAAAATCCTGACGCCAATATTTGGTTCCACAGACTATATTTTGCGCGCAGCGAGCGGGGATTTTTGCCTGCCGGGCGCAGTTGACTATCAGCCATTGCATTCCGATGTAAACGACTGGTTCGAAGGCGGCAAGACGCCATTTAGTTCCTTTTTTGACTGGCGCGGCCAGGTCAGCCTTCGAGACCTGCCTGCACCTTATATTTGCGCCAATTTCCTGCCGCAGGATGTGACTCGATTGAATGGAGCAACTCGACAGATTCCGGGTACGCAGAATTCTCGAGCAAAAATACCCAATCTGAAAGAAGAGCCAGAGTGGATGAAACTGAGTACGGTTTGTCCGGCACCGGCCGGAGCAGTGATGCTTAGAGATGTTCGGGCCTGGCACGGTGGAACACCCAACTTATCTGATGCTACGAGAGCGATCCCGAACTTGGAATTCTATGCGCCCTGGTTCCGCGAACCCCTGGTGCCAGGCATTAGCTACCAGGATTACAAGAAGCTCTCAGCTCATGCTCAACAACTGGTTAGATTTAGCGTCATGGACTCAAGTGAAGAACTGGTGACGGGCACAACACTTCGGGCGCCTTGAGTTAGAAAAGCTTGAGTTAGAAAAGCTTGAGTTAGAAAAGCATGAATAAGAAAAATATGAGTTAAGAAAGTTTGAATCTTTAAGGAATAATGCGATGAAATACCGCCAGCTGGGCCGCTCTGCACTTAGCGTTAGTGAGCTTTGTCTGGGAACCATGAACTTTGGGCCTCGTACATCAGAGAGTGATTCATTTGAAATTTTGAACCAGTCAGTAAATGCCGGTATCAACTTCATCGACACCGCAAATCAATACGGAGGCGATCTGGGTGTTGGTGCAACGGAGAAAATATTGGGCCGATGGTTAGCTGAAGATAAATCGCGACGCGAGCACATCGTGTTAGCAACGAAAGCCCATGAACCGATGTCTGATGATATTAACGATAATGGTTTGTCTGCCCGGCATATTCAGATGGCCTGTGATGCCAGTCTGAAGAGACTTGGTGTAGAACATATTGACCTTTACCAGATGCATCACATTGACCGATCAGCACCCATTGAGGAGATCTGGCAGGCCATGGATAGGCTGATCAGCCAGGGCAAGATTACCTATGTTGGTTCAAGCAATTTTCCAGGCTGGGCAATTGCACGAGCCAACGAGAAAGCGATTGCCCGACAAAGACTAGGTCTTATCTCTGAGCAAAGCCTGTACAACCTGGTTGAACGGCGAGTAGAGCTTGAGGTACTGCCAGCCTGTCGGGAGTATGGCCTTGGCCTAATACCCTGGAGCCCTCTCGCGGGAGGATTACTGGCCGGTGGTGGGGATGCATCGACAGGTCGTCGGCAATCAGCAGAGATGCAAAAGGATGTCGCTGAACGCAGGGAACAACTTAGCCAGTTTGATCGTCTTTGTCGTGAGTTGGGTGAATCACCGAGCGCCATTGCGCTTAGCTGGTTACTTCATCAGCGTGGCGTGGCGGCTACTATCATTGGTCCTGCTAGTGCAGAGCAATTAAAATCTGTGCTGCAGGTTCCTGATATCCGCCTTGACTCGCCAACCCTTGAACAACTGGATGAGATATTCCCACCTTGTGGCGAGGCTCCTGAAGCCTACGCCTGGTAACAGCCAACGCAGGCATCATGAGTTCGATACTGTCGTTCGAGAATTTCTGGTGGGGTCATAGCGGAGCGACTGTTCGCGCACCGGGCTAGCGCAGTGCAAGTAACTGTACGACCGACGCTAAACCTGTGTGACCGGCTCCTTCAATGACCTCCCGTTCAAGTTCTTGCAGATGCTTAAGGTTCATTTCAGAGAAGATTTGTGCGAGCTCATCTTTTGTCAGCATTAAATCAGCGATCGGTGGGCCGCCAGTGCCATGGTTGAGTTGTTCCGGTGTATAGGATTCAAGAATCAGGATGCCGCCCGGCTTTAATGCGGTGATGATACGCGGATAAATATGAGCTCGAACTGCGCTGGGGATATGGAAGAAAATGGACACAATACAGTCCCATGACTCGACGCCAAGGTCGTATTCAGCAAGGTCGGCTTCGATCGTCTCGATTGAGACCTGCTTTTGCTCCGCTAGTTTTTTGGCCTTCTCGAGGCCAACCCGTGATTGATCTATTGCCGTGACCTTGTGTCCCAGTGTTGCAAGGTATGCGCCGTTTCGTCCTTCGCCATCGGCCAGGCACAGTATTTGCGAATTCGGCGCCAGACGATCCGCAACGGATTTCAGAAAGTCATTGGGCGCGGTACCGAACAGGTAATCACTGCCTGCGTATCGGTCATCCCAGTCCCTGAATTTTTTGTCGTCACTCATGTCGTTATTGTCTCAGTTAAGTTACGGCTTTAATGGCAGCTCTCATGGTGGCGTCGGTGACCGCTCTTCTGTCCTCGCCCCATGGTAGTGGCATGAGAACGGGATGTTCTACCCCAGCGTCGACATAACTTTTTACGAAGTCGGTTACTTCGGGTTCGTTGCCGATGAAGTCAATGGCCTGGATCATGCGTTCTGAAACCGCTGCTAACGCGCCCTCGCGATCCTTCTCGGCCTGGCGTGCTCGCAGCTCTTTGATTTCATCCCCGAAACCGGCCTGGCTGAACATGCGGGCGTATCCATCTGCCATGGCATAGTTAAACAGGTCTTTTCTGGCTGACTTGGCGCTGCGCTCAAAATCGCCGACGGCGGCGTGTACGTAGGCGTAAATTTTAGCATTGCCGCCTTTTCTGACCTGTTCGATGGATGTGCCAACGTGTGAGGCTGGCAGGTAGTTCAGCAGAACGCCGTCGGCGACTTCCCCGGCTAATTTCAGCATCTGTGGGTTCAATGCCGCCATGATAATTTTTGGTTTCCGTTCTCCGAGTCGAACGCCGAGACGAAACCGTTTGGCTCGGAAATAATCACCTTCAAAGGTAACGGGTTCACCGGAAAGGCATTCCCTGAGTAGTGCGACATACTCACGCATCATGCCGATGGGTTTGTCGGTCGCTCGCTCGCCATGTTGCATAAGAATCCCCGGGGCTGAGACACCAATGCCCAGTAAAACATCGGCGTCCGGGTTGAGTGCCTGCAATGTTGCGGCTGTCATGGCCGTCAGGGCGGGTGTTCTTAGCTGGATGGGAATGATTCCGGTGGCCAGGTCCAGTTTTGGTGCTGCATGGCTGACCGCGCCCAGTAAAGACATCGCATCAGTGCCGTTTGCTTCGACTGTCCAGAATGATTTGTAGCCCAAAGTCTGGGCATTGATTGCTATTTCCGTGACTGCTTTTGGTCCCAGTACACCGAGACTTCCAAACGTAACGCCTAAAGAGGTTGCTGCCATGAACCTATTCCTATCAATGGTTTATTGTTGTTGCTGTGCCTGTGATTGTTGGATCTTCTGCCTGAGTAGAACGATTCGACTGGCCGGGACAGTGAGCTGTTCAATCAGGTATTCCTTCAGCTCGGCCGGATAGTCTTGCTTATCGAGGGCTTCGCGCATGCAACCCAGCCATGCCTGTTTCTCGGACTCACCCACGGGCAAGTGTGAATGGGCGGGCGGAATTGCGATCCCGCCGTATTTCTCGCTGTACCTTTTTGGACCGCCCATCCAGCCACAAAGAAACCTTGCCAGTTTATCAATGCTAACGGTTAGATCGCCCGGATGCATGTGACGTATGACAGCGGCATAGTCGCTGCTCGACATAACACCATAGAAGTCTTCAACTAGTTGTTGAATGCCGTCTATGCCGCCTGCCGCCTGGAAGGTTTGATCTTCCTTGCCGTATTCAGCCTGAGTCATTTTCCTATCCTGTGCGTATCATCCACCCATTAGTTCGGCCATGGTTCGGGCAGGTTTGGTGCCGTCCCATTCCTCTGCAGCTTTGGTAATCATTCCGAAAAGGCCAATAATGCCATCGTTTCTTTCTATCAATTCCAGCATGTTGCCGCTGTCTGCAGACGTGTCGAAGTAGCAGATATTCGTGTTGGTACCCATGTCCATGACGTTCTCATACCGTTCGGTAAGCAGCGCTTTATCAGCGAAATAGTCATCGGACCAGATACCAATGTGGTGGAAGCCAACCTGATCCTTCGGTACCAGGTCGTGATAGACATTGGGCTCCGTTGAGTTGACTTCGATCAGCTCAATCTGTCCTTCCTTGCTTTGCCCCCAGGCGACGCGCATCTGGAGGTTGCCGTCTCCGCCCCGATACTGGAAACCTTCCATCGTGCCGCTGTCTACCTCATTGATGAAAAAAGGACCAACGCCGGCAACGTTAGTCCAGTAGTCAATGGCTTTATCCAGATCAGGGACGTGCCAGGCATATTGGAATGGGTGGCCGGGTGCGCTGAGTTTTGTCATCGAGAGTGTCCTTTGTTTATGCGAAAAAGTTTATGCGAAAAAGTTTATGCGAAAAAGTTTATACGTAGAAAATGTATGCGTAATATTTAAGAGAAGATTATTTAGGCGTGAATTCTATGTGAAGTTCTTTCAGTATTCTTAAGCTGTAGTTGGGCAGATGTCGCAAGTTGTTTTTTTCGGGCACAACCCGAAACGAATCTATCCGATCAATAAATGCCTTGAACCCCCAGTAGAGTTCTCTGCGAGCAAGTGGGGCACCAAGACAGTAATGAGTACCCGTACTGAAACCGAGATGTGAGGCCGCATTTTTTCGCTCTATATCTACTTCGTGCGGACAACTAAAATGTCTTGGGTCCCGGTTGCCTGCGCCGTATCTGATATCGATGACGGAGCCTTTAGGTATCCTAACGCCGTCGATTTCGACGTCATTTTTTGCCAGGCGAGTTAAACCCTGTACTGGGCTTTCCAGTCTTACGACCTCTTCAACGAAGGTGTTGAGGTACTTATCCGGATCGTTTCTTAGTTTCTGCCAGACTGCCGGATTCTTATCCAGCAACATGATGCCCGCAGACATGGCGTTGGTTGTCGTTTCAGATCCGCCGACGAAGGTGTCCTGCATCATCTCGGCATGCAGTTCACTGTCTGACAATGTGCGACCCCAGCCGGGAACTTCATTGTTTACTAGGTCAGAGAGAAGCGTGTCATCCGGTTGCACGCGAAGTTTTTCGAAGATGGCCTGAAAGTAATGCTGCGCCTGGATTTCCATTTCTGTTGCCCAGATGACGCCTTCTTCATCCAGACCGATAGTGCCGCCTTTTATCCAGGCATCTGTCCATTTCTTTATTTGCCAGACGTCCTCATCCTTTGCACCCATTTGCCTACAGATAATGAACAGGGGCAGTGGTACCGCGTATTGCTGAACATAGTCACATTCTTGATCAGCAATGAAGTCATCAATCAGGTCATAAGCAAGTTTCTGAACATCACCTTCTATTTCCGCAATCCGCTTAGGCCGAAAAGCATCGTCAAACAATGAACGCATTTGCTTGTGGTCCGGATCATCTCGAGCGGCAAGTGATTTACCGGGAACCCATCCTTTTGTGAGAAACAGTTTGTGAGCGATCTGCTGGCTTGGGGTATGCATTTCGGGATCATTGGAATGACGATGGTTACTGAAGTTGTCATAATCAAGCGCAACTCTGCGAAGTTCGTCGTATCGTGTCACGACAAACATTCCCGTGACGGGGTCCTTAAACACCGGCGCCTCTTCCCGAAGAAGGTCATAGGTTGGGAAAGGACATTCCTGTATTTCAGGGTTGATCAAGGTCACGTCTTCAACAGAAGTGGGTATGATCGGGTCTTCCATTCGATTGATTTCAGTCATAGGTCCAAAATAACAATATGCGATACTCGCTACAACAGTAGAGTCCGCCGCGGCGTGCTACGAGTCGCTAGTGGAGGTGATCTGAATGCCAGCGCAAGTGTTCTTCCATGAAACTCGCGATGAAGTAATAGCTATGATCGAACTCTGGCTGCATTCTTAGCGTTAGATCGATTCCTGCAGTGCTACATGCCAACTCGAGAAGACCTGGCTTTAGTTGCTCATTCAGAAAGTCGTCATCAGTCCCCTGGTCTACCAGGATGGAGGTGACATGCGAGCCATCCTCGATCAGCGAGCAGGCATCGTATTCTCGCCAGGCGGTTTGATCTTCACCAAGATACCTTCCTAGCGCCTTTTCTCCCCAGGGGCTGTTTGTAGGTGAGCAAATCGGTGAAAACGCAGAAACTGACCTAAACTTGTCCGGTGCACGAAGTGCCATGGTGAGTGCGCCATGCCCCCCCATTGAATGTCCGAAGATACCGAGTCTTTTCTGGTCCACCGGGAACAATTCCAGAATCAGCTGGTACAACTCCTGCTCGATATAATTGCGCATTTGGTAATGCTTCTGCCAGGGGGATTGTGTGGCGTTAACGTAAAAACCCGCGCCTAGTCCAAAGTCGTAGGCGCCGTCAGGGTCATCAGGAACGTCCTCGCCACGCGGGGAGGTATCCGGCGCAACCAGGATCATACCGAGTTCACTGGCGACGCGCTGCGCGCCCGCCTTGGTAATAAAGTTATCCTGGGTGCAGGTCAGGCCCGAGAGCCAAAACAGGGTGGGAGCGGGAGCGGATAGATTATCCGGCAGATAAATACCAAAATTCATCGAACAACCGAGCGTTTCCGCATCATGTTGGTAAACGAATTGTGTCCCGTTGTGGCTTTTTGATTGTGAAATAATTTCCATAACTACACCTAATCTTCTGCCCAGAGGGCGGCTTTTTTCATGGATTCGGCATATGGCTTGCGAGAGAACCAGAGGAATACGATACCCAGTATGCCAAAAAAACATGTCATGGTAATCATGGAGTATCGAATGCCGTCGTCACCAGGGAAGATATATTCGTTAAACGCCCCGGCAAGGGGTGGGCCAAACATCATGCCTGATGCGCCGGTTAGCATGTAAATAGCGGCTACCCGTGCTCGCAGATGTGGCGGAGTAATCACCGGTAACGCGCCAGCGGCGATACCAAAAGGCGAATTGACCGCAAGTAGTGCGGGGGCATAGAAAATAAATGCCCAGGTAGCAGTTGGCGCCAACTGAATCAGCAGAACAGTTGGAATAGTCAGGATTCCTCCAATCATTCCTGCGGTCATGTTTGCATCCTGGTATCCCCGGTCAGTCAGCTTCTTGGCGAGATAAGCGATTAACAAAGGTCCCATTGGTCCAAAGACAATAAAGATCCAGCCAAATACCTGAGATGCTTCGGCGGCAGGTACATCATGTACGCGTACAAAGAAGGTAATGCTCCAGAATACGAACGCGTATCCGGTAAGCACCAGGGAGACAAAACCAAGGTGATGGAAGGTGATTGTGCGAGCATTGTCCTTGTAGAAAGCGATGAGTTGTGCGGTGTCACTTGTCCCGGTATCAGGCGACATCGAGGGCCTTCGAGCGGGTTCCTTGAGTAACAGGAAAAATGCCGCGAGGAACATCCCCGGCAGACCCACATAAATGAAAGTTTGTTGCCAGGGTTTTAAGGCGCCGAAGAAAGGCAGTACCATGGGGTTCGCGTGCTCGACCATATCAAGTACAAAGCCACCAATCACAAAAGCGATGCCGGTGCCGATGATTGGGCCGGTAGCGAAAATACTTAAGGCCAAGGGGATATCTTTGCGCGGGAAATAGTCACCAATAAGTGACGTTGTTGATGGGCTAAGTGTGGCTTCGCCAACCCCGACCCCGATGCGGGCAAAAAATATTTGCCAGTAGCTTCGGGTCAGGCCGCAGGCAATGGTAAGCAGCGACCAAAGAAAAATGCCAATCGCGATGATGTGTTTTCGGCTCTTCTTGTCTGCCATGGTAGCGATCGGGATCGCGGCAACCGCGTAAAATAAGGCGAATACGCCATAAAGCCAGCCGATTTCGGTATCACCGACCCCCAGGTCTTGCTTCATTGGTCCAACGACAATAGCCACTACCTGACGATCAATAAAGGCGATTAGGGAGGCAAGAATTAGCACAAAAACGACAAACCAGGCGTACTTACGGTCGGGGTATGGGATCTTTTGGCTGATACAGCACTACTTCTTTAGATTTAGAGGGGACGACCTTCTCAGTAAAACCATTCGAAGTGCAAGCCCTGATTCTGTTTTAATGGTCTCCTAATAGGCAGGTAGTTTATTAATTTCACGTAGAGGGAAAAACACATGGCTGGACGAATAGAGGGAAAAGTTGCCGCGATTACCGGGGCCGCAAGTGGGTTTGGTGCAGGCGCGACCAGGCGTTTCATAGAAGAAGGTGGCAAAGTTGTCATGGGTGATATCCAGGACGATGTGGGTCAGGCTCTTGCGGATGAACTTGGTGATGCAGCCATTTTTGTGCATTGTGATGTGACCAAAGAGGACGAGGTCGCCAATATGGTCGATACCGCGGTATCTCGTTACGGTCAGTTGGACATCATGTACAACAACGCCGGTGTTGTTGGAGCAGTCGGTCCTATTGCGACGACACCTGCGGCGGAATGGCAGCGCACCATGGATATTCATGTGAACGGCTGCTTTTACGGTTGTAAACATGCGGCAAGGGTCATGATCCCCAGGGGAACCGGGTCGATCGTCAGCATGTCAAGTACTGCGGGGATCATGGGTGGTCTTGGGCCACACGCTTATACCGCGGCCAAACATGCCATCATCGGAATCACTAAAAGCGTTGCGGCTGAGTTAGCGCGATATGGCATCAGGGCAAATTGTATTTCACCAGCGGGTATGGCGACACCGATGGTCGCTGCGACGATGGGAGACCATACAGACCTTGAAACAACAAGGAAAAATCTTGCAGAGGTATCACCTCTGAAAGGACGTCCCGGATTGCCGGAAGATGTTGTTAATGCGGTACTCTTTCTCGCGAGTGATGAATCCGGCTATACCTCGGGGCTGACTTTGACCACCGACGCAGGTATTACGATAGGTTCAAACAACCCGTCGCCCTTTGCTGAGTATCAGCCATTTATGGGAGAGGCTGGAAAGCGGGGAATCTAAATTGCTTTTAGTGTGTGGGGGGTGGTTGCCGAAGGTCGCCACCGCGCCACCAAGCGATTAGCATGAGTACAATCATAACGCTTGCAGATATCCACCACAGACCAGAAGCGCCCGACAGATCGTACAACCATCCAGCCGCTGACGCAGTTATAGCGGCCACTAGCATCCCAGTTGCGCCAAAAAGTCCCTGACCTGAAGCGATAGCATCTTCGCCGCTTGCCTTAATGACAGCGAATTGTGTCGCTGGCATGGTAAAGGCGTCCGCAATGGCATGGATGCAGAGCGGGATGCAAATCACCCAGATACTGTCGATAAAGCCATAGCTAAACATGCATACGATGGCGACCCCTATACTCAGGATCGCAATATTGAGTGGTCCGCGCTTCTGTGCAAGTGAACCTGCCCTGGGTGAAATGAATATCATAGGCAGCCCAAAAAAGCTCATGCTGAGCCCGATGAATATCTGCGTTGCACCAAGATCTGAAAGGAAGATGGCCCAGATGACTTCAAACACACCGATCGTTATCCAGAACGCGGCGCCCATGGCGAGACACGACTGCATCGCCGGTGATTTAATTAGCTCAAGAACGATGGCTTTGCCGGGTGGGGTTTTCGCCGCAGGAACATTCACCCCAAGCACCACGGGAAACACGATAACAAGCAGGATAGTCAGCACAACGAAGGTTTCACTGAGACCAAACCATGTGTTGATGAACGCTGCGATGGCAGGACCGATGAGAAACCCTGCAGTTTCATAGGCCGCTAGAATCCCAAGGGAATACCCGGCGCTCGCTGGGTTACCAACAACCACGAGCCGCCTTATTGCCGGTCGCACTATCCCTGCGCCAAAACCGAGCGCAGCCCTGGAACCAATCCATTCTGGAAGACTATCGGCGAAAACCATCCACGCTGTAGCGACAATACAAAAGAGAATTCCCGCTTTCATCATGAGGTTGCCATACCCCAGGTCGGCATAGCGTGACAGACCCAATTGGGCGATGAAGCCCGAGACAAATGCCGCAGCACCGATAATCCCAACACCCGTTGCGCTGAACCCGAAGGTATCCCGGATCTCGGCGAGTAGTGAAAAAATTGCGCCATAACCTACCATCAGGATAGCGGTAAGGACGTAGAGGCCTGTTAGTTGGTGTTTGGAGATGACCGTTGAGGTATACATTTAGCGGGCAGACTACACCAAAGGTTCATCTATGTGCAGATTATTGACTTGAGAATCAATAATCTACGCCGTGAATGCCTGCCTCTGCTTGACTGTCCAGGGTGGGGGGCTTACGATTTTTATATCAATTACAACGTGGTGAATAACATGTCAGTCATGCAGGTAGACGCCTACCCTGAACAGGAAACACGCGGGTCACGAGTGGAAGGAGCCCGGTATACCTCGAAGGAATTTGCACTCGCGGAATGGGAGGGGATGTGGACCAAAGTCTGGCTCCTGCTTGGCCGGGAGTCTGAGATGCCGAATCCTGGTGATTGGCAAATGGAAGAAGTTGGGCCGGAATCAATACTGATGGTTCGACAAACCGACAGTTCTGTTAAGGCTTTCTATAACGTTTGCCAACACCGTGGCAATCCGCTGGTTGCCGAGGAGACAGGAAGCGTAAAAAGGTTCGTCTGTAAATATCATAGCTGGGCATTCATGCCTGATGGCACGTTAAATTTTGCACCTGACAAGGAGGATTTTCCGGAAGGTAACCCCTGCGGCAAGGTCCGATTAGCAGAGGTAGCTTGCGAGACCTTTGCAGGATTTGTCTGGATCAATATGGATTTGGGCTGTGTCAGCCTGAAAGAGTACCTAGGTCCTATATGGGATGAGTGGCAAGCAAGAGATATTCAATCCTGGAAACGATACGCAGCGCCGACGGTAAATCTTCCGTGTAACTGGAAGGTGGTCCTTGATAATTTCAATGAGTCATACCACGTGCCAACGGTACACATGGCAGCAACCCCGGCTACCGACCGCAAGAAAATTCGTGGCGGTATCGATACCTATTTCAAGGAAACCCGTTTTGACCTGTCAGACGAAGGCCACAACCGGATGATAATGAAAGGGGGATTCGGTGTTGGTGCAACTGACGAAGAAGGCAATATCATGGAGCCGCTTGCGAGCGAGTTACGTCAATGGGAACTGGATCCTGATGAATTTAAGGGTAAGCCCGAGGATACTCGAGAGGCTCTTCAGAAAGCGAAGCGAGAACTGGGTCCGGGGCGTGGTTATTTGCATTACGAGAAAATACCAGATGAGCAGTTCACTGATGCATTTCATTACACGCTGTTTCCGAACTTCGCTGTTTCTATCTGGGCAGACGGTTTTCATTTCCTTAGGGCAAGGCCGCATCCGACACTGGACCCTGAGCAATGTGTATTCGATAACTGGTGGTACGCTAGTGCACCTGAAGGAGACACAACACCTGTCGCAACGATGCTTGGACCGGTGGCGCGGGATGCTGAGGTTCCTCATGTCGTTTATGAGTTTGGTGAGGAAGTCATGGGAATGACAATCACTCAGGATATCGCTGTATTTATTCAACAGCAAAAAGGTTTTCGTTCACGTGGATTCAAAGGCGTTTATTTGTCAAAGCAGGAAACGAGAATTCGTCGATACCACGAACTGATAGACGACTATATCGAGGGTGAGCGACCTTAATAGTATGGCACCGGAGCTCCGATTGAACGCTGTGATATTGGGGTTCCTCGGGTTCCTGTTTCTGTCTTTGTCCGCTGAGCATGCGCGCTCAGAGCCTCCCATCGAGCTGGAACGGGTCGCAGGTCAGGATCACCAGTGGTGGTTACCTGAGTTTGTTAATGAGGCCTCCGGGATTGCTGTCATGACAGACCAGTCAATCCTCGTGCACGACGATGAACTTGCAGTGATCTATCACGTCTCTCTGGTTGATCATTCGATTGAGCCATTTGGATGGCTGGGTTCGCCGGAATTTGAACGGGATTTCGAAGGCATTGCGCTAAATGGTGAGACGCTTTATCTGGTTACCAGTGATGCTTTGATCTACCAGGCGTCTGTTGATCTGAAGGCACGGTCACAGACTTTCGACTTTACTGTTTATGACACGGGGCTCGAGTCTATCTGCGAACTCGAAGGGCTGCATTTTTTATCCGGAAAGCTCCTGCTTCCGTGTAAGGTGCCTATCGAAGAATCCTATAAGAACAAACTTGTTATTTTTGAATTTGATGTCAAAACTCACAAGATTCAAGAGCATCTTTTAATTCCTGGCGAGCGGTTTGGAACGCTGGAAGGCCTGCAGCCAACGGCGATCGAAATTTCCAGTCATCACTATTACATCGTTTCCGCGAACTATTCTGCGAACCATTTGTTAAAAGTCGATAGACGGACGTCTTCGATAGATGTTTTTTCACTACCGAAATTTCGCCATTTCCAGCCTGAAGGTATTGGTCTCCTGGACGATGGCTCAATCGTCATCGTCGATGACTATAGGAAAGGCGTTGGCAGGTTGACTCACTATCCGGGAATCGAGTCCCTCGAGAAACTACATTAGCTTAAAGCTCACGGAAGGCGTTATGTAAAATTTCACTGACATCGGCAATGGTCTCTATGCAGGGTTCTTCATTCTTACTTAAACAAAGCCTGTCATGCTTTGTGTGCTGAAGCGATTTCCTGCGCGATTATTTTGGTTACTTCCTCAGGAATCTCCATAGGCAGAAAGTGTGTCTTGTCAGGGAAGTGAATTTCTCGCCCGTTCCGGAATTCGGAGACGAGCTTCGGCCAGGTTGGTGAAGAACTAAAATCCATGACATTGCGATCCTTTGCAGGTTCTTTCGCGCGCAGGATCAGTACTGGCAGAGACAGCGAACGCACTGCGTCGTAGATGTCATGGTTGGAACGGCTGGACATGTAGACGCTGGCTTCGATATGAGGGGGACAGGCAAGTACGTAGCCTTTGCCTTTCTCGTTCGGCAGCAAACCGTGCCGGCAGTAGTCCATCAACATTTCCGGATCAAATAAACCAAAAGATCCCTTGGGTTTGAGTCGTTCCGCCATTTCTTCTGCTGAGTCGAATTCGTTTCGCCTTTTTGCGGTTGGGTGTTGCTCTGCACTGTTGAACGGCGAAGGCGTATCGTCCATGAAGGCAGCTTCTTCCGGGATCACTGGATCTATGGCAATAATTTTCAAAAATCGGTGTTCAGCTTTCGGTGCAGCACCGATCAGGGCGTGGGCCCCCATACTGTGCCCGATCGCGATGATGTTGGTGAGATCCAGTTGTTCAATCATTTCACTGGTATCAGTGATCACTTCACTCCAATGCTGGGTTTTCTTTTTCTCGCTGCGGCCATGCCCTCGCTGGTCGACACTGATGGAATGAAAGTCGCCTAAAGCGTTGATGATCTTGTCCCAAACTCGTGCGTGAAAGCCGGTGGCATGCACGAAGAGTAGGGTGGGTTTAACACCTCGGTAGACCATTCCTCTTTCGAAATACGTCAGCCGGATACCATTGACGACTGCATTTTTTTCAAGGCACTCGAGTTTGTCTGTTGTTTGCATAGTAAGTTACGGCTCGATTTTTCTAGCTGGCGTCCACGGGCATTTCATCAATGACCCGTTCCAGTGTTGTTAAGTGTTGTGGGACGGGAAGATGTCCCCCCAATGTTCGCAGGCAAAGGTGGCTAAGTCCCATGGAGTTCCAGTTGGACACCCGGCTTTTCCATTCGTCCTTGCGGGGGCCAACTACCGCAACGCCTGCCTCCTGGCCAAATTCGTCAGGCTGGCGTCCTGTTTTTTCTGCCTCAGTAAATACTGCATCTCTCACCTGGCCAAGGTCTTCCGGGGAGCAGAGCACAAACCAGCCATCACTATGCCGGGCTATCCTTTTTACTACCGGCACTGACGGGATTGAGCGAGCGCCAATCCACATGGGGATCGGCCGTTGTTTAGGTAGAGGGTTTAGGCCTGCACCTGAGATCGTGTGGAAAGATCCCTGGAAATCGATGTCCTCTTCAGTCCAGAGTTTCTTTAAGAGAACCATTTGTTCATCGCACCGCTTACCACGATTGCTAAAGTCCATATTGAGATACTGGTATTCCTGTTCGCTTCCACCGACACCTATACCCAATCGAACCCGCCCGCCAGACAGGTCATCGAGTTCCGCTGCCTGTTTGGCAAAATGAACGGTTTGTCTTACCGGTAAAATGATGACTGAGGGAACCAGTTCGATAGTTGAAGTAATGGCAGCAAGATAAGAGAGCAGCATCATCGGTTCGTGCAGGTATCCGGTTCCCGGTCTCATTATTTGGTCAGGTACCCGAAGGTGCGTCAGTCCAAGGCCTTCGGCGGCTTGCGCGAAGTCCCGGATAGCCGTCAGGTCTCCTTCCATTTCTCGTACCGGCAGGGAAACACCAATGTGCATTCTGGTCTCCAGAGGTTAAGCGTTATACAAGCCGCATACACGCAGCGTTCATCGCGCACGCGGAAAGTATCTATTTTCAGGCGTAATGTGCGGCCATTTATATCAGGTGTTGTTAACTGACTGCGATGATGTTGGGGCCACTGTTTCTAGGGGTTGAATCTTCACAGTTGCGAACAGTTTCGGCTACATGGTACATCGGATCCTTCAGCATCTGTTTCAGCTCATCACTGGCACCAACCCTGTTGAGTGCTTCGTCCATGCAGGCGAGCCACTGGTCTCTTTCTTTTGGCCCGATACGAAAGGGTTCATGGGGATCAGTCAGGCAAACCGTCCCCTTGATGGCCTGATAGACCGGCGGCCCGCCCATCCATCCAGTCAGGTAGGCAGACATCATTCGTTTGATGTGATCCAGGTTTTCTGTGTGCATTGCCCGAATGTCTGTGGCTATTGGCAATTCGTCCATTGCATCAAAGAAGGCGCTTGCCAGATCTTTAATACCCTGGTCGCCCAAAATTTCGTAGGGCGTTTGTGGTTCAGTCGTCTGTGGTTCAGTCATCTACTCTCCAGCCGACCCTGTAAGGTTCGCGGCTTGTCGATCTGTTCACCGAGCAGTTTATGAAAAACTCTTGGCTTTGTCATTGTTATGTCAGTGGTCATATCATCGAGCTTTATTGGCGCAAAATCGGATCCGCATCAAAAAACGAGCAGAAACGACGGTTTTTGATATTCTAGGGTAGATATTAATCAAAGGAAGTAAAAATGGGTGTCTCGATTGGGACGGGTGGGTTCTCTACCAGGGAAGAGGCTAAGTCCATTATAGAAAGCGAGGGTCTGTTCGCCCGGGATGGGGCAATGCAAAGCGGTGACCTGGAAGATGTGCACTGGCACAAGACCAGTCTCAAGATCTATGTGCTGACGGGAAAGTTCGAAACCCGGGATGTCGTGTCGGACCAACTTTTAAATGCCGGAGCAGGAGACCTCATCAGTATCCCGCGGCAAACATTGCATGCGGCTCGGTGTCCTGAGCCTGCGACTTATGTTGTTGGGTTCGAATCCGAAGATGCGGCGAAAAATTTCAAACCGGAATTGCTGGAGGAATTGCCAGAGTCTTAATGCCCGAGACAGCGTTTGCCGTTATGCCGTTTTGGCGATAATCTCTTGTGCGAAGCGGTCAATGGCGACTCAGTACATTACTGACACGTTAGGTACCCATCGTGTATTGGGCGGATCACAGGAGGAATCATGAAAGAAGAATCTATCTTAATTACAGGTGCTGGCAGCGGCATGGGCCAGATGGCAGCGCGATTGTTTGCGGCGCAGGGCTATCCGGTCGCGGCGTTGGATGTAAACGAAAAAGGGCTTCTGGAAACGGCTGAGAACCACCAGAACATCCGTACTTTTAACACTGATGTTACTAACTATGATGCGGTGGCGGCGGTGGTGGACGAAACTGAAGCCAAACTGGGACCTATTAAGCGGGTTTACAACGCAGCTGCAATCATGCCGCTTGGTAAGGTGGTGGACCAGGATATTGAGATTTTCCACCGAGTGATGGATATCAACTACAACGGTGTGGTGAACGTGAGTAAGGCCGTGATGCCCAGGCTATTGGAACGAAACGAGGGAGAACTGGTTAACTTCGCATCGCTCGCCGGGTGGGTACCTATCTTGTACATGGCGGCTTACAACGCCAGTAAGTTCGCAGTTGTTGCGTTTACAGAAGTGCTGGCACACGAACACAAGGATAGTAACGTGAAGGTTTTGTGTGTTTGCCCACCACCGGTAAAAACTCCATTGCTGGATCAGGCTAGGGATACAGTCTGGCCGAAGGTGTTTGATCAGGGTGAGACTATCGAACCCGGGGACGTGTTGGCCGCAATAGACAAAGCAATTGCGCAGGACGAGTTATTCGTATTTCCCGGCAAACAAACCCGAATGGGCCAACGCATGCGCCGTTGGTTCCCCAGCCTTATCTGGAAAAATGTCCACCAAACCGAAGGTTTCTAAAGAGGACGAAGGGAATTAAATTCGAATCCCCGCCGTCCTCTTTATTATTACTCTTGGTTTAAGCTTTTAGGGTTACCGGCAGGTCGGTGATGCCGTGAATGAAGCTGGATGTGAGGTACTTTGGTTCACCCGTCACTTCGATCTTTGAAAAGCGCTTCATGATTTCTTCCCAGATCACACGTAGTTGCATCTCGGCCAGGCGATTTCCTACACAGCGGTGCACACCGTACCCAAAGGCGGTGTGTTGCCTTGGATTCTCTCTGTCGATGATGAACTTATCGGCATTTTCGATTGAGTCGCTGTCCCGATTCCCTGAGATGTACCACATACAGACCCGGTCACCTTTCTTTATTTTCTTGCCACCAAGCTCCGTATCCTGCAGTGCGGTTCGCGCCATGTGTGCAACCGGCGATTGCCATCGAATCATTTCGGGGACCATTTTTGGGATAAGCCCTGGATTTTGAGTTAGCTTTTCGTATTCCGCGGGATTCTGGTTTAACGCCAGCACACCACCGGAAATAGAGTTACGGGTTGTGTCGTTACCACCGACAATCAGTAACAGTATATTACCCAGCAATTCCTGTGGGCTCATGTTGTTGGTCGATTCGTCATGAGCTAGCATCGAGATGAGATCAAACTTCAGGGGTTCGGTTTTTCTTTGATCGTAAAGCTGTTGAAAATAGCTGTGGCATTCAAAAAGGATTTGGAATCCTTCCTCCGGCGTTTCGAAATATTCGGGGTCACCGATGTTCTGGGAAGTATCTGACCACAGGATCAATTTCATCCTGTCTTCCTGTGGAATGTCGAAAAGTGTTGCCAGCATCTGGGCTGTCAGCTCAACGGATACAGAGCGTACCCAGTTGAATTCTTCGCCAATAGGCAAGCCGTCCAATATCTCTCCTGCACGCTCCCGGATCAGCGGCTCAAGATCGACCAGTTGTTTCGGCAGGAACATCGGCGTCACAACCATGCGTTGTGCATCGTGTTTGGGTGGGTCTTCCATGATGAACATGGGTATGGAGAACTCGGTATCCTGATCTGGAATACCGCCGAGGGAAATACCGCCTAGTGTTGCTTTCGAAGAGAAGAGTTCATGGTGTGTATCGACATACATGATGTCTTCGTACTTAGTGACGGACCAGTAAGGGCCTGCCATGCTGTCCGCTGTGTAATGGACAGGGTCTTCTTTTCTTAATCGTTCGAAGTGCGGCCATAGAGTATCGTTGGCAAAGAGCGCAGGATGGACCGGGTCCATCTTGTCCAGAGGTATGCCATATGCGTCGTAATTAGGGTCTATTTTGAATGCTTCAACCATCTCCCTGTTGGAAACCGTCAAGTCACCTGACCTGGTTCTGCTTACAAGTGCCTTTCGTACTTCGTCACTACTTCCAACGTATTGTGTCACCATCAGTAATCTCCAGCTGTTGTAATGGGTTAAGACTAAACGGCAGCCTAGTAATTGGCAATTATTGTTGGTCAGAACCGGGCGGAATGTAGGTTGCTTTGATTCAATCGGCGCGGCATTCTGCCTCTTTAAGTAATTATGTTGCGGAGTACAAGAATATGGGTGATCTGAAGCTTGGATTGCAGCTGGGATACTGGGGTGCAGGCCCAAACCCCAAGATGGTCGAAATTGCACAGGAAGCTGAGAAGCTTGGTTACGATGCGCTATTTACTGCGGAAGCCTGGGGCTCGGATGTGTTCACCCCGCTTGCATGGATCGGTGCGCACACAGAGCGCATCAGGCTTGGAACAGGTATCGCCCAGATGTCTGCCCGCGCACCCACCGCAACGGCGATGGCAGCACTAACACTGGATCACTTATCCGGTGGCAGGGTTATTTTGGGTATGGGAGTTTCAGGCCCGCAGGTCGTTGAGGGATGGTATGGAGAACCCTTTGGGAAACCGTTAGCAAGAACCAGAGAGTATGTGGATATTGTTCGTCAGGTTCTTCGCAGACAGGAGCCGGTCACAAACGACGGCGAGCATTATCCACTGCCTTACACCGGTGAAGGTTCCTGGGGTCTGGGTAAACCTCTGAAGTCTATTACCCACCCTTACAGAGAAGACCTGCCGATTTTCCTGGGTGCAGAGGGGCCAAAGAATGTCGAAATGACGGCAGAGATTGCTGATGGCTGGTTACCGCTCTATTACTCGCCCTATCGCCAGGAAGTGTATGCAGACCAGATAAAAGATGCGAAGCCTGGTTTCGAGATCATGCAAGGGATTTCGGTCATCATCAATGACGATGTCGAAGAAGCATTGAAGCCTTTGAAGCAAAACCTTGCACTTTATATCGGAGGTATGGGAGCCAAGTCCCGCAACTTCCATAATGAACTGGTTAAGCGTATGGGTTTTGAGGAGGCTGCGGAAAAAATCCAGGACCTGTTCCTGGCAGGTAAGAAGGATGAAGCCGCCGCTGCGGTTCCGACAGAACTTGCCGATGAGATTTCTCTCGTCGGGTCCGTGGACAGGATCAAAGATAGATTGCAGGCCTGGGAAGATACGCCGGTTACTTCATTGCTGGTATCAACTCGTAGTATAGGTCAGCTAAGGACCTTTGCTGACCTGGTCCTTGGGTCCTGATTTAGAAGTGATGTTTCCGGTCACCTTCGATGCTCCATCCGAACCCGTTTCTATCGAGGAATGGGTTCGGCAAAACCGGGTGGCGATAAACAAGGATTTGAAAGAAACAGGCGTGGTCCTCATTCGAGGGCTCGCAATGCGAGACCCTGGTGACTTCAACAGATTTGTTGCTGCGTTTGGTTTACCGGTGTTTTCGTATCAGGAGTCACTCTCCAATGCGGTTCGCATTAATTATAGCGAGAGGGTGTTTACCGCGAATGAAGCGCCTCCGGAGGTAGAGATCTACCTCCATCACGAAATGGCGCAAACGCCGGTTTCGCCGTCGGTTCTTTTTTTTTGCTGCATCTCAGCCGCGGAGCAGGGTGGGGCGACCCCTGTATGCAGGTCCGACCAGCTCTTCAAAGCTTTTAGAGCCAGTCATCCAAATTGGACGGAACAGCTGGTGGTCAAAGGTCTGCGGTATGTCACACGAATGCCCGCGGTTAGCGATGAGTCATCGGGGCAGGGTAGAAGCTGGTATAGCACCCTGGACGTTAGTGACAAACACGAAGCAGAGAAGAAGCTGGCTTCTATGGGTTACGCTTATACTTGGCAGAGCAATGATGACCTTGAGACACTTTCTCCTGCGTTGCCTGGAATTGTTGACCTAACTAATGGCGCGCAATCTTTCTATCATCAGTTGATCGCTGCCTACAGGGGGTGGCCCGGTGTTCGTGAAAATCCCACAAGTGGTGTCATGTTTGGTGATAAAACTGAGATACCGGTGGGGCTACTTGAGTCGCTGAGCGCCATGGCAGAGAACTACACAACAGATTTGCGGTGGGTCGATGGTGAAATAGCGATAGTGAATAACAGGATGATAATGCATGGCCGTAGGCCATATTCGGGTAATCGAAAAAGGCAGGTGCTGGTGAGTATGGCGCCCTGAGGAAGATGTGATGCTTAAGCTGTTTCATGTGCCAAAGACTCGATCGACAAGAATAATCTGGTTATGCGAAGAACTTGGCGTGCCTCTTGATATAGAGACCGTGTCGTTTTCTTCTGAGTTCAGAATGAGCCCGGAATGGCTCACGAAGAACCCTGTAGGAAAGGTGCCGGTGCTTGAGGACGGTGAACTCTCGATGTTTGAGTCCGGGGCGATGGTGCAGTACATACTGGATCGATATGCTAACGGGCGCCTGCAGCCGATGGCAGGAACGCCGGACCATGCGCTGTATATGCAGTGGTCATGGTTTGGAGAGGCAACTTTCGCTCGCCCCCTGGGTGAAATCGTTAATCACAGGCGCAACTTTAATCCGGAAATTCCCGAGGTCGTTGAAGAAATGGTGAACCGGGCACTGCTTTGCGTTAAGGCCGTCAATGATGCGGTTGAGGGGAAAGAGTTTCTGCTGGGCGAATTTACCGCTGCCGATATTATGGTTGGTTACTCCCTGATGTTATGTAACCAATTGATTCCAAGCCATTCCTACGACGAGGCGAACCAGTACTGGGCACGCTTGTGTCGGATGAACGGCGCTGTTAAAGCGTTTGGTGGCCTGAATCCTGGGTCGCTTTCCCAATAGGCTGCAAAAAATTTTAACAAGTTAAAAATACTTGAACATGTTAAATATATTCTTTAATATCCCGCAATGAATCTGATGACAGAAAACCGCCTCGCGCGTCGTGCCTCGATGATGGAAGCCGCACGACAGATGATTGCCGAAAAGGGGTACGAGTCGATTACGATTCGTGAACTCGCGGCAGCTTGTCGCGTTAGCGTGCCTACCCTGTACAACCAGTTTGGTGGAAAGGATCAATTGCTGGCTGCCGCTATTGAAGATCATTTTGTAGGTGATCCGGACCAGGTAAAGATCAAGACGAATCTGATTGGCCTTGATCGTATATTCGCTATCCTTGATTTCATCACCTTGCAGTTTCTGCAGGCGCCTGACTTTCACCGGCGGCTGCTTGAAGCGTTTGGCTCCCTCGATTCTATGCAACAGGTCCAGCGAAGTATTACAGCCAGTCTTGCATATGAAATAGGCCAGGAACTCGGCGTGATGCAGGACAGGCGCGAGCTTGAATCATGGGCTGCCCCCGAGCTGCTGGCAGGACAGGTCACTACTGCTTTTATCAGTTCTACTATCATCTGGGGAAGCGGAATTATTAAAGAGAACCAGCTGACGGCTGCTGTTCAGTATGGGACGGGTCTTGTATTGGCTGGCGTAGTAACCGGTGACAATGTACCTCTGGTTCGGCAAAGGATTAAAGCGGCTCAGGAGCTGTTACGCGATTCACAGAAACTTTCATCGAAAGAACAGCCGCATCCGGACAGCCCACAAGTAGAAAAGGTGCAAGCAGACTAGTTTTCGATTTTTAACGTATAACCTAAATAGACCCATAAGGAGCTTAACCATGTCACAGCCATTTCCGAGTCATCCCAATCTTGAGGGTGGGTTTGCGCCTATTCATATGGAGTGTGATGCGCCAGACCTCGTCGTAGAGGGTGAAGTGCCGCAGGAACTCCGTGGTGCGTTCTTCCGAAACGGGCCTAACCCACAATTCGCGCCAAGGGGTGAATATCACTGGTTTGGTGGCGACGGTATGGTTCATGGGTTTTACATCGCGGATGGGAAAGTAAATTATAAAAACCGATACGTACAATCCGTTAAGTTTAAGAAGGAAATCGAGGCAGGCCGTTCCCTGTTTGGCGCCTTTAATCCCATGGAGAACGATGAAAGTGTGATGGGTCTCGAGACTGATGGCCTGGCAAACACAAACATTGTCTATCATGCGGGCAAACTGTTGGCGCTGGAAGAGGCCCACGCGCCGTTTGAGCTTGATCCGATGACACTGGAATCAGTGGGTCCCCATACTTTCGGTGACAAGCTTGTTGGGCCTATGACAGCCCACCCGAAGATAGACCCTGAAACCGGTGAGATGCTTTTCTTTGGCTACAATGCAGATGGGATGATATCGGAACACATGTCATTCCATGTAGTGAACAAAGACGGAAACCTGGTGCGTTCAGAAACCTTCAAAGCGCCTTATGCCGCCATGGTTCACGATTTCATGGTGACCCGTGAACACGTCATCTTTCCTATCATGCCGCTGACCGGTTCTATGGAGCGAGCTATGACCGGCGCGCCCGTTTATGCCTGGGAGCCGGAGAAGGGCGTTCACATCGGCATCATGCCAAGGAACGGAACTGTTGATGATTTGCGCTGGTTCCAGGGTGACCCTTCGTTTGTTTTCCACCCAATGAACGCGCATACAGACGGAGACATTGTGACCTGTGACGTTTGCGAATTTGAAGAAGCGCCGTTATTCCCAATGCCTGATGGAACGCCTGGCGACCCTGCCAAGGCTATTCCCCGGCTGACTCGTTGGACCTTTGACCTGGCCAAGAATACGAATGATTACAAATGGGAACGTTTGGATGATATGGCGTGTGAATTTCCGCGTCTTGATGAGCGATACACGGGGGCGAACTATCGCTATGGTTACTTTGCGGCTGATAAGAATCCGCAGTTTAAAGTTGGTGGCTTTAATGCCATCGGCCGACGTGATCATGAGACGGGTAAGGTTGAGCTTCATGATGTTGGTGAGGCTTGTGCGACCAATGAGCCGATCTTCGTACCGAGATCAGCTGATGCCCCAGAAGGTGATGGCTTCCTGTTAGCCAATGTCTACGACGCGAACCGGAAGGCGAGTCACCTGGTCATTCTTGATGCACAGAATGTATCGGGTAAACCACTGGCTAAAGCCTATCTGGATCACCGCGTTCCATTCGGCTTCCACGGTAACTGGGCCCAGGACGTCGCCTAAGCAACGCTAAAAGGATAACGCGAAGTAAAGGAGACGGAGGGAATAAGGGTTTAACTCCCTCCGTCCTCTTTAAATGTAGTCGCGCTTTAACAGGTGTGCGGTGGATAAGCGCTGGCTTAGCGCATTTCTGTAAACTGCCCGTCTTGCCATTGTTGCCTAAGAACAAACTTCTGGATTTTGCCGGAACCGGTTAATGGAAAGTCTTCTATGAGGAACCAGTTCTTTGGGGTTTTCTGGGGAGACAGATGTTCTCGCAGGTACGCAAATAATTCTTCTCTGTCGGGCCGCGCGCCGGGCGCCGCACGGATAAAGGCGCCGACAATCTCGCCATACCTGTCATCGGGCAACCCAACAATGGCAACTTCACCGACGGTGGGGTGGCGAAATAGCAGTTCCTCCAGTTCTCTGGGGTAAATGTTTTCACCACCGCGAATAATCATGTCCTTGAGGCGGCCTTCTACTTTGCAGTAGCCACGTTCATCCATGGAACACAGATCACCCGTATGCAGCCATCCATCTTCATCGATGGTCTTCGCGGTGGCCTCCGGCATGTCGAAATACTCATGCATAACGTGATAGCCGCGTGTGCAATATTCACCCAGTTCACCAATGGGGACAGTCTCGCCTGATTCGGGATCGACGATTTTTATTTCGACGTTAGGCATCGGGCCACCCAAAGTCAGTGCTTTATCGTCCTGATTGTCGTCAGGGCGAGTCATGGATGCGACCGGGGAACATTCGGTTTGACCGAAAACGATGGTGAATTGCGCGCCGAGTTCTTCTTCGAACCGCTGCACCAGTGCTGCCGGAACAGTTGAGCCACCGGACGTCATAGTATGGATTGAAGAGATGTCGCGCTTTGAAAATTCAGGATGTTCCAGCATACCAATGAGCATTGTAGGTACCCCGACCAGTGCGTGCGCTTTATAGGTCTCAATCAATTCAAGGGCCAGTCCAGGCTCAAAGGTTTCAACAACAAGCTGGGTACATCGTTTTGAGATCGCGCCCAGGACACAAATGACACAACCAGCAGTATGGAACAACGGCATCATCGTGACCCATATGTCGCCATTGTTGACCTTCATACGATCCAGAGTGTGGTGGCCATTGTTGACCAGACCGCGGTGGTGCAGGAGGGCTCCTTTTGGAAACCCTGTTGTCCCGGAAGTGTACTGGATCATGGTGGCATCCGAGGGGAGAACCTCGGGCAATTGAACATCGCTGTCAGCTGAGTCCAGGAACTCCTCCCATTGATCAAACCTGATGATCTCTCGCAGTTCCGGACAGTCATCTTTTACCTGATTGACCGAATCGAGCATTTTGTTGCCGCGGTACTCCGGCGTCACCAGTATCCCCGCACTTCGTGATTGTTTTAGTACGTATGCCAATTCATCGGGTCGATAGGCAGAATTAACCGTTACCAGAATTAATCCGGCGATGGCAGCGCCGAATTCGACCAGTACCCATTGGGGTGTGTTTTGAGACCAGATGGCAACACGCTCGCCGGGTTGAAATCGAGTCGCCAATGCCAACGCGATACGCTGGGCGTCGATGTACATTTCCTGATAGGTCCACTCGCGTCTTAAGGCTGGATCTTCATGACCAAAAATAATGGCGGTGCGATCGGGAACCTCGGTAGCAGCCCCTTTGAGCAGACCGCCAATAGTCTGTTCGAGCACAGGCGGTTCTGTCGGCCCTGTGGTGACTGAGAGTTTCGTTGTCATAGAACTTCCAGATTGACGTAAGGCATGATGCTATCAGAAAACTGCGCAGTGGAGTTCAACAACTAAACTCTTTAGCACCTGCCAGACTTGAGGGTACGAAAAACAAACCGAGCTCTATAAAGATCGTCCAAGTCCGGCAATCGACGAATAGCTCGACGAATAGCTCGACGAATAGCTCGACGAATAGCTCGACGAATAGCTCGACGAATAGCTCGACGCTGCGCTGATTTGTTGGTGCTGGCAGAACGGGCTGTCGCGGCTTGAGGTCAGAAGCTGATGCCCAATAGGCCAATTGCTGTACACCGTGGCTTATGACGACGCGAACAGTCTGCCGATCAAAAAAAAGCTCAACGATGGGGCTGCAAGTGCCCCCTCGGCGAGTCGTTATAGACCACTGCGCCCCGATGACAAACGTTGATGCCAACCGCAGACGAAAGTTGCAGAACTAAGGGGTTTACTTTTCCGTCAGCATCTTGATGTTCAGCAAGAACTTATCAAACTGAGCCCTACGTCGCGCCATGTCTGTATTTTTAGCGGCCTGATCAGGAAAGTTTGATACATCATAAACCAAGGTGTAGAAAAGCTTGGAGCTGCTGTCGTTAACGGGCTTCGCTTCCATAAACCCGTGGTAAAGATCGTAAAACTGTCCTTCTTTGATAGGCTGAGTATACCCATAAGAAAGATCTGTCTTGGCAACCATGACCTCGGTGATCGCACCACCGAGTAGCACTCGAACGGTACCTATGTTGCCGTCGCCCGAGGTGATTTCGCACTCAATGCTCGCCCACACACTAATGTCACAATAGCCACCTGCGATTGCCCAAAGCTCATCGGCGGATTTTTCTACATCAACTTCCATCTCAAGCCGGGTATATTCGGGTTCTGCAATCGCAGTCTCGAAGCCAATCAGGGTGCTGAATAAAACGATAGCTAGTATGAAATCTTTCATTTTTTGTCCTATAGAATGTTTTAGTGCGCATCTCACTTTTTGTGATCCGATAAAATATCCGATTGAAGCATCACATGACCGTAAGAATTAACCGGAGAGTTCTGTCTTGCAATCGCGAGTTGAGGCCACTTACTCTGCTTCAGCGCAGGCTAGTCCAATAGTGACTGAGGCGCGTTAGCTAATAGGCACCCGCACAACATTACACGAACTGAAAACACGAACTGAAAACACGAACTGAAATCCACCGCTGAGTTCGACGTTTATGGCCCTGCAACGAGGGCTGAGCAACAAAAATTTGAGCTCGAAACTAGGTGGCTTTATCTTTGTTACCTAGCGAAATTTGCTTTTTGGCCGGAGTGTTTGTCTGGCCGCTGACACCTGCCTCAATAGATTGAATTTTCTTGCCTGACTCTAAATAGATTCTTGTCTTTTCTGCAATGGATTCTGAGGTTTGGACTGCTGCCGGTTGCTTCTTCTTAGCTGGCGCGCGGGTGGGTTTGCTTGTCATATTCTTACGTTTTTCCAAGGGTTAGGAATTCTATTATACTCGAAAATCGCCGTCAAAGTGACCTTAGTCTTATAGATGGAAACTTAGGCGGCAGGGCACAAGCCCAGACTTCAGCTCAATCTCGAGTTAGTGCTGAAATGTTTCAAGCTTTCAGGGTGGTCTGTGCGGGTGAGAAAACTCAATGAATTGCGACGTCCGCTATTGGTCCAAGCATGGCCGTCTAAACAAGCCTCAGGTACAGCCTGGAAGGACCTTGCTGTATCTGACGGCTAGGGGCATGCGGACAGCCAAGTATTGCACCGTCTGGTTTGACTATTTACAAAGGTACCGCCTTTCCCGATTGGCATGGCGACCTCTTTGTTGGGGCACTTGTGGATCAGGAAGTTCGACGTATCGACATGGATTTGGGGAAGGTAGTCGGTGAAGAATCAGTATTCGCAGAGGTCGGCGCGAGAATTCGCGATGTGCGATCCGGACCCGATGGGTATCTTTACATCCTGACGGATAGTGAGAGTGGCAAGCTTCTGAGAGTTGTGCCGGATTAGTCCCATTGACGAGATCACAGCTAAACATGCGTGCGCTGTTACCCGATCGCAGCTATGTGAGCTACCGGCCCGAAGAAGATATCAGCGATTGGTAGCGGTTACTGTCCTGTCAAAAGTGATCTGAACTTTTCTAAGACTGCGGTGCGTGAAACTCGGTAGATGCCGCAAGTCGCTCCGGGACTCATCCAGCTGAAAGTTTTGGAGTCGTTCGAACAGTTGCTCAAAAGCAATCGCAGATTCCAGCCTCGCAAGGGGCGCCCCGGGGCAAAAATGAACACCCTGGGAAAAAGCCAGGTGTCTGGACGCATTATTACGTTGTACGTCGAAAGTCTCTGCGTGACTAAAATGCGTTCTATCTCTGTTTGCAGATCCGTACATTACACCTACCCCAGCACCTTCCGGGATTTTCACACCGTTTAATTCAGTTGCTTTGGTCGCATATCGAAAATGAGTTTGAACCGGTGATTCAACGCGGAGAACTTCCTCGACAAGGTTGGGAATAAGCGAGCGATCTTCCAGTATCAGTTTCATCTGATCTGGATGTTGCAGTAGTAACAACATACCGGCAGTAATCGTGTTGGTTGTTGTCTCGTTTCCCGCCACCAGAAACTGCAAGACGATGCTATTTAGTTCAGCATTATCCAGTGGGCGGTTGTCTTTAAAGCGAGCTCGAATGAGGTCTGAAATAAAGTCATCGCCGAGGTTTAGTTTCCGGTCAGCGATAATTTCATCGACCCATGCGGAAAAATCTTGTCGTAGCGCCTGAACGCTGACCATTTCTTGTTCTGACAGCATACCTCCTAAATGAGAAATCGTATCCGACCAGGTTTTGAACTGACGTAACATATCGCGCGGTAAACCCAGGGCCTCAATGATCACGATCAGCGGCAAAGGCACAGCAAAATCATAATTCATCTCGCAGTTTCCACCGGTAATAAAATCATCAATAAGTTCGTCAGCGATCATACGGACCCTGGGTTCCCAGCTAGATACCCGCTTTAGAGAAAATGCCTTGTTAACGAGGTTTCTATAGAACCGATGTTCCGGTGGGTCAGCCGTCAGCAACGTGCGCACCATACCTTCACGGGGTCGGTGGCTACCATCTGCGGAAGATGGGACCTGAACACCGGTTTTAGATGAGAAGGTATCCGTATCTTTAACAACCTGTATGACCAGGTCGTAGCGGCTGACCAGAAAGAAATTCCGATCCGGAACCTGAAAAACACCACCGTCTTCACGCAGGGCGTGATAATAATCAAACGGACATTCCGTGATGGCTGGGTCGAGCGGATCGCGATTTAAAAGTGAATCATTCATGACGTCATAATACCGCTAGTGCTGCTGCGGCCCTATTGCCGCCATTGCTTAAGGGCCGTACAGGTTGCTGATATAAATCTAACGCTGATTCGCGCCCGGGCTCAGAGATTAAATCAACAATGCTCGATATCGCATCATTCTGATTTCAGCTCAAGAGCCAACAGGAGATTACCAGGCATGTGATTGTATAAGCTATAACCGGAACTCAGTAATAACAGACCCTTGTTAGCGACCGGTCCAGCTCCGCCACTCATCGAGCCTCCTTTCGTAAGCGTACCGAGCGTGCTGGTGAATTCTTGTTGGGAAGTGTCCAGCTCCCAAACAATCTTGCCGGTATCAATAGCGTAGGCGCGAGCCACCCCATCCATGGAGCCGGCGATGACAAGATCTCCGATGACTGTTGGGACCTGGGAAATTCCGGGGTGGCAATGGTCTCGCCCAACGCATTTATCCTCAAGTAGTGTGGACCACAGAAGGTCCCCGCTATTAGCGTCCAATGCATGCATACCTGGTCGGTCCGGGTTGGGGTAGGTGCGTCCGTCCGTCATATCACTGATGGGTATTAATAGTGTTTCCCCCTTTGCAGCTATTCCGAAATGGATCCCGCCTTGTATGCCACCTCGACCGACCCGTGTTTGCCAAACCAGTGATCCGTCTTTCGGGTGGAGTGCATGAACGAACCCGGATTTTTGTCCAGCGATAACGAGCCGGCCATGTTTTGTTGTGTTCACAATGACAGTTGCACCACCGAAATCGAAATCTGGTCCATTCTCTACCGGACAGTTCTCGGGCGTGGTGGTGTCACAGGCTGAGTTCCAAACATCATTAGCAGTCGCCTGAAAAGCCCAATTGAGTTTTCCAGTGTCTAAATCCATCGCCAACATCGCATCGCTGGTGAGGCTGGCGGGGGAGGACATGTTTTCTCCTGTGCCAACGTAGAGTTGATTGTTAATCACATCTATTGAGGGGCTATTCCACACGACAGCGCCCGACGGCCCGATAATATTGGTACCAACAGAGTTTTGGCCAGTGACGGCAGGTTCTTCCTCAATGGTATAGGTTTTCCATTGTATCTCGCCGGTAATAGCGTTTAACGCAGTGACTGAGCCGCGAAACGTACAGCATTCGTAGTCAGGATTGATCGGTAGGCTGACCTCCAGGGAGGAGACAGGTACGTAAAGCATATTGTTGTTCAGCGAAGGTGTGCCTGTGATTGTCGCGTTGGGATGATCGTCGGCTCGCGTGCGCCAGATTTTTTCTCCGGTATTGGCGTTGAGGCCATAGACATTGCCGATAACATCGCCAAAGAAAATCATCGGATCAGGACCTGACGCAGAATAGGTGATACCGGTCCTGACTTCCGCGGATGCAATATAGGACCAGCTTGCACATCCCTCATCGCGGTCTAACGAATATACAATGCCACTATGTGAGCCAACAAATATTTGATTGCCAGCGAAAGTAGGCTGTGACCTGACTCTACTCGAGTCTGGAAAAGCGATTGCCCATTTGGTCGTTAGCTTAGTGATGTTTTTAGAGGAAATACCGGCAACTTCGGTTGATATCGTACGTGTATTTTCGAGTTGTATTCCCCAGTTGATCGACGAACTCGATGCGAGTGTTGCACTTTTGTTATCGCAAGCGGGTAATGGCGTCAGCTCGCCGCCCAGTTTTACGCCGCTAATATACTCAGCGACCTCTCTTTTTTCTTGAGCGGTTAACGATTGCGCTTCGTCGCGCATGACACCCTTAGTGATTGTATGCAGTACGGATTCAGGGGTCATCAGGCCGATCATTTCTCGCTGCGGCGCTCTTTTAACAGCGCCACTATGGCATGCTTTGCATGCGCGATCGTAGTGGGCTTTGCCGGGCAGCGCTTCTTTGGCCGCCTGTATATCGGCATACTGCTGAGATCCTTCAGTTTGTAGGGGAGGGGTAGTGGTGACAATAGGGTTGGATTCTTGCTGTGTGGATGATTGATTACATGCGGATAGCAGCAATGCAAGCAGCAAAATTGAATAATGCATAGAGATGGACCCAGTTTATTATTTACCTGGAATGCTAACACAGTAGCAGGGTTCTCTAGCCACTCTGGGTTGTGAGAGTCAATTGAGCAGAAAGATCAGGAGTAATAGCGGAGAGTACGGTTAGTTGTAAAATATCCGTCCTGTGAAGGGAAGGTGATTCTCTGATACTTCGATAGGAAGCCGAGTAATCGAAATCGCTTTATTGAGCGCTAACTGCTTCACTTTGCACTGGCGATTTTGTGAATCCGCCAACCGGACGAGTCAGTGATCTGGTTGTCTATATAGTGCCGAAATTAATCAGAGTGTTGATCAAGGATTTTTCGAATTTCGTTGATCAATTTTTCCGGCAAGAATGGTTTCCTTAGCAGAACAATATCGGGCGCGATTATGCCTTCCTTAAAAAGAGCATTGTCTGAGTATCCTGAGATATAGATCACTTTGAGGTTTGGGTTTATATTAACAGCGTGGTTTGCCAACTCTTTGCCATTCAAACCAGGCATCATGATGTCAGTAACCAGAAGGTCGATGTGGACTTTTGCCTCTCTAAAAATCTCTAATGCTTCTTCAGCATTAGAGGCATTGTAGACGTTATAACCTTTTGAACGTATCGCTGTTGAGAGTATCGATAAAATCTTTTCTTCATCCTCAGTGATGAGGATATTCTCTTTCGCTGTATTTTCGGGAAGCTCGGTAGGCTCGGGAAGCTCGGTTGGCTCGGTAGGCTCGGGAAGTAGTGGTTTAGACACGCTGATTGTGGGCGATTCTTTAGAAAGAGGGAAATAGAGCTCGATGTTAGTGCCAACGCCTACCTCGCTCTTAACATTAATGAATCCGTTAGCATCCTGCATAATTGCCCAGCACGTTGATAGCCCTATGCCAGTGCCTTTGCCGTTTTCTTTTGTAGTGAAGAATGGTTCGAAAATTTTCTCAATATTTTCAGCATTAATGCCGGCGCCATTATCCTTAATGGACAATAGAATATAGCTGGAATCGTCCTCGTTAGTTTCATTCCTGGCCGCTGCCACTTCAGTAGCTCGGAGATGCTCGGTCGAGATGTGGAGTTTGCCGCCGGCGGCCATCGCATCTTTCGAGTTAGTCGCAACATTGATCAATAATTGAACTAAAGAGTCTGGATCGATATGGCTAAAACACGGCTCGTCTGACGCCGTAAAGATAAAGCTAAATGTATCTCCAAGAAGGTTGTTGATTATAGGGGTGGTATCAAGGACGCTGGTGTTGATGTCGATCACTTGCGGCGAAGCTGGATGTTTTCTTGAGAAAGATAAAAGTTGTGCCGTGAGCGCCTTCGCTTTTTGGGTCGCTTTAATGACTTCATCTAAGTCTTCGGCTACTTCAGGCCGGTCCTTGACGCCGTTAAGTGCGAAGTTAGAAAACCCGTCAATAATAGTCAGCAGGTTATTAAACTCATGTGAAATCCCCGATGCTAAACGTCCTACGGCTTCCATCTTTTGCGAATGACGGAGTCGTTCTTCAAGATACCCGTTTGACAATAGCGCGGTTTCTTGTTCGAGGTGGGCTCTTTCGACATTAGTCAACAGAAGGCCGATGGAAATAGTAAGCAGCCCTGTAAGTAAGACCAGAATGGTACTGATAACGGCCCAACGGGGTGCGTCGACTTGCCAGTCGTTCCATAGAAGTGACCCTTGATGCAGTAGAACGAAGAAAAGCAGCATGGTCGAGATGATGGCTAAAAGCGCCCAAATAGCTCTTTTAGTACCAAAGAACACCGCAGTCAGCATTGGGACAATAAATAGCCAAAAGGGACCGCTGGCGTCGGTGCCAAATCGATAGGTGAAGTAAAAGCCAACGGCGTAAATCAGAAGAATGATCGCGCTGGCTTTAATGCGAAAAAAGCGACTTGGAACCAGAGTTATGCCTAGGATCAAACAGAACGAAACTAAATCGAATAGTAATATGCCCCATTCACTGTTGCGAAACGCCGCTACTGCGCCCACGACAGTTGCTATCGAGCCAAGTCCGAGCACCGACCATGTGATAATGGTCAGTATTTGTGAGCGCCACAAGTCGACAATTTTTATGCTCATAGGTTTCTGGCCTTCAATATCTTGACCGGAGCAGGGGCAACGAAACTAGTGGTGCGGCACAGAGTATCGTCGAGCTTTCCGGCACCAATGTAACAAGGATTGGCCGATGGCAATAGGTCCACTTTGCGGCAATCCTGCATGATCTAGCCGTGATGAAGACATCGAGCAAATGGTAAATCCTGCTACATGAGCTGATTGATGTGATTATCTAACAAAGTCGGACTAATTTGTAGTCAGATATTAAGTGGTGGCTTTTAAAAGTAGTGGCTTTTAACGATTATTTCAAACCGGGAGCTCCTCTAAAGCGCTTACAAGATCTTCTTTCGTATAGGGTTTCTTAAGAACGGGAACTTGATTGTCTTCTTCTTGCGTTGAGTTGGACATCGTCTTTTCGAAGCCCGAGGTTAGCAAAACCTCGATATGTGGATAGCTTGCCTGCACGTGCTGTACCAGGTCCCTTCCATTATTATCTCCGGGCATGACGATGTCGCTGAACACCAAATTAATCTCATCATGGCAATCCACCAGTATATCCGTAGCCATGCTCGCGTTTTCTGCCTCTAATATATGATACCCGAGAGAAGCGAAAATTCGGCACGAATATCTTCGTACCCGTGGCTCATCTTCAACGACTAGTACCGTTTTTGATTCAGTTTTGTTTTGATTTTCCGGCATTTCCAGTCCAATCGTATAAGTTCTTCGTGCTCTTAAAAGTCAATTTTGGCTTGTGAAAATACCAGAGTATCGTCTAATATCCTGATATAAAGATACAATAGCGATTGTGGGAATAAACAAGTTGTCACTATCTTACAAGTCATTTCCGATAGGGTATATACACGGTTACCTTAGGGTATCAATAGGTTACAAAAAGTTACAATTCAAGAATATTGCATTCTGGATGTGCGATGAGACAGCATATCCAGGATATGTTATAAGACATCGTCGTATTGCAAATGTTTTTATACTATCTACGAACCTAGGGTTGAATCAAAAAATTGTCTAAAGAGATCATATTAGTAGTAGATGACGATGAAAGAATTTGTCGAATGCTTGAGAGGTATCTCTCAAAACAAGGGTTCGAAGTAAAGTCTGCTTATAGTGGTGAGGGAATCGAAAAAATCATTGCAGATCTACAGCCAAGTTTGCTTCTTCTCGATCTAAATCTACCAGGGGAGCATGGGTTCGACATTGCTAAGAGAGTCAGGGCGCTCGATAAAAAAATTGGAATTGTTATATTAACGGGGAGTGGCGATAGTATTGATCAGGTCGTTGGCCTTGAGATAGGTGCAGACGATTTTGTCTCAAAGCCTTTTGACGAAAGGCAACTGCTGGCTCGGATTCGTAGCGTGTTGCGCCGTGTAGAGGCGTCAACAACTGAGGCAATAGATGATCGGGATACTATCGAGATAGGTGATATCACGTTGAATCTGGAGTCTTATGAAGCCACGAATAAGGAAGGGTCTATTGGCCTTACGACGCACGAATTCCAACTAGTTGCTATTTTGGCTAAAAGCCAAGGCAGAGTATTAAATAGAGATCAGATATTAGACCAGTTGTCTGGCCGAGATTGGGCTCCTTACGACCGCAGTATTGACGTTCTTGTGGGTAAGATTCGGAATAAGCTAAAGGCTGCAGGCGAGCCGAATTTGATAATCACGGTGAGAAATGCAGGCTATAAGATAGCTTCGTCTGGGAAAGTCGCGAACTAACCCCCTTTTATTAGACAATATGATGATTAATTCATGACTTATACAGGGCGACTGCGAATCCGCTGCGTGGGCGGAGCCAAACCCATCATACTGCCAAGGAGTACGGCGCCGGCCTATTTTCAGTACCAAGATAGGTGTTCGGGTATAGTGCTGAACTCGAACTTCCCCAATTAGTGGCTACTTAAGATGATCGATTTATCAACAGATAAAGTTCTCGATGAACTTTTCACGATGAATTTTTCAATCGCTGCAGATCTCGGCCTATACAATATAACTCCCCGTTTACAGCGATACTTGGGCGACGTCGAAGATGGTCAAAAATTATTTGATGTTTTTCGCTTTCACAGGCCTGGTGAAGTAAGTAGTTTAAAAGATCTCGCAAGTATTGGAGCTTCATTGGTCCTGTTGCTCTCAAATAGTGGAGAGCATGGTTTGCGAGGACAGTTACTGCCTTTGAGTGTTGATGGCGGCTATCGTTTTGTCGGTGTGCCCTGGCTAGCATGGATTAACGCGAACGGTTTTGATTCCAACCTGGACTTGGGAGATTTCCCTAAAATCGATTCGCAGATGGATCAACAGATCTACATGTCTACCCAAAAAAATATGGTGGACGATCTAGAGGAAATCAATGGCGAACTAAGGAGTGCCGAAGAAGAGAGAGATAACTTCCTCTTGGCGGCCAAGGCGCCAATTTTCGCTGTTGATGCTAACAATGTTATCCGAATATGGAACTCGGAGCTTGAGGTGGCCTTAGGGGTTTCGGCAAAAAGTGCCATAGGAAGTAAAATAGAGACAGTGTTCCAGGGCGAGACCCACGATTCCCACAATCTTGATATTGGGCGACTGCTAACAGACGGTGTGACAGAGGTAGAGGTCATACACTCTAATGGATCTGACCGAACCGATATGTTGTTCAGGCTTTTTGCTCACTCTTCCAAGGACTCAGCAGAGAGTCAGGTTTGGGGGCTTGGCCAGGATATTACCGAAGTAAACAGGCAAAAGCGTGAGCGCTACCGTTTGCAGCGATTAGAGTCCTTGGGAAAGTTAACCAGTATTGTAGCGCATGACTTTAACAACCTATTGGCGATAATTTCTGGAAATCTTCGGTTCATTACAATAGATGAAGATGATAAAGAAGTCCTTGAAGACATAGATTCGGCAGTTAACGATGCTATAGCGCTTATTAAGAAATTACGTAGCTTCAGTGATGAATCAAAAAACACTGCTGAAACATTCAATGTTAAGAAAGGCCTTGAACAGTTTGTCAGGCTTGTTCAACCAGTTGTTGGTAAAGATCTGGACATAGTGATATCTGAAGTAGACCCGGGAATCTCAATTAATGCTGACAAGGCAGATTTTGATAACTCCCTTCTCAATCTGGTTATCAACGCTAAAGATGCTTCCGATGTTGGCTCGAGTGTTTTCATTGATGTTGAGGTCATTTCCAATCCCAATGTGGCCGTGTTGAAAGATCAACGATATGTAAAAATCAGGGTGAGAGACCTTGGTTGTGGGATGGACGATTTAGTGATTGAAAGGGCTTTCGAACCGTTCTTTTCAACTAAAGGTCGGTCTAGAGGCGAGGGCCTTGGCTTGAATTCTGTATTTAGTTTCGCCCATGCTAATTCAGGGCATTGCACGATTGAAAGTGCGGTCGGTATCGGCACCACCGTGAGTGTTTATTTACCGCTGGGTGCTACTAAAGTTGTGCCATTGGACCTGCCTGACGTTGCTCATGAAGGGGGCGCTGGCTCGGGGCTCATATTGGTGGTCGATGACGAAGCAAGGGTAAGGAAAATTACCTGCCGTGATTTAAAAGCAATGAACTTTGATGTAATCGAGGCAGAGGATGCGGACGATGCCCTGAAAAAATTACAAAACTATCACTCTCAATTGGTTCTAGTTGTAAGCGATATTGTGATGCCTGGCTCAATGAGCGGTATTGAGCTGAAGAAAGTCGTTGAAGAAAAGTATGACTCTCTTAGTGTGCTTTTGGTGTCCGGAAATTCTTTGCAGGAATGGGAGAGCGTTGATCAGGTATTACGAAAACCCTATTCATTAGTTGAATTTCAAGCATTAGTTAATGCTTATGCGCGACGGGTCGATAAAGCTTCGTAGAGATGCCAATCGTTCGACACTGTATCTTGACATGGGTCATGTTCGAGAAATCATCCATCGCCCCTTACCCACCACGCTGATTTCTATGCGGTTGTCCTTCAGCACTTCCGTGAAACCTTCATGGGTAAATCGACAGCCCTGGTCGTTAAACCTATCCGACGCTGAAGAAGCCTAGAGTGAGATTTTTAATTTTATTGAGATGTTTTACAATCCGCTAAAGCGACACAGCCATGCGGGTGGCGTATTACCGGCTAAGTTCGAAGACGCCTATTTTTCGAGATTGGAAGGTGTCTATTATATTAGACTCATTCAGTCCATAAGTTACGGAACCCCTGAATCAAGACAGAAACCAGCGGATGAACCTACAAGAAGAAGTTAACCAGACAAACGAGAGCCCAGACGTAAAACCAGTCTTATTGTTTGTTGATGATGATGATCGAGCTATTAACCTGCTGAAACGGGAGTTTGAAGAAGCCAGCTATGT